>Ga0255338_1000282_pt1 | contig 196496 bp, 166 predicted proteins | sample MeOH1_35cm_T4_19_FD_203715 | JGI IMG/M metagenome (GOLD analysis project Ga0255338, IMG submission 203715) | Sandy soil microbial communities from University of British Columbia, Vancouver, Canada - MeOH1_35cm_T4_195 | ecosystem: Engineered > Artificial ecosystem > Sand microcosm >...
GCCAAGCTCAAGCAATGGCGACGCATCGCGACCCGTTATGACAAGCTGGCCGCAAACTTCCTCGGTTTCGTCAAACTCGCCAGCATCATGCTTTGGCTCAAATAATTAATTCGTCACTACAACCTAATATCCCCGCGCCGGATCGACGATGTCGCTGGGCTTTTCGCCCCGGACGAAGCGGGACAGATCGTCATGGACCTTTTCCAGCAACCGATGGCGGATCAGGGTATAATTGCTGGAAATATGCGGTGTCAGCCGGACGCGCGAATGGCTGTAGAGCGCATGGCCTTCGGGCAGCGGCTCGGGATCGGTGACGTCCAGGGTGGCGAAACCCAGCCGGTTCCGGTCCAGCGCATCGATCAGCGCGTCCTGATCGATCACCGACCCCCGCGCCACGTTGATGAGATGGGCGCCCGGCTTGATCCGCGCGAACAGGGCTTCGTTGAAGAGGTGGCGGGTTTCCGGCGTTCCAGGCACAGCGATGACGATATGGTCCGCCTCAGCCGCCAAAGTTTCGAGATCGCGGACATGCTGCACGCCGCTGATGCCCGATTGCGCCCCGCTTCGCCGCAAGCCGATGACCTGCGCGCCGAGCGCCAGCCCGCGCCGCGCCACCGCTGCCCCGATCGCGCCAAGGCCGACGATGCCGATCGTGGTTCCGGACACGCGGCCCAGCGGCACAGGAACCCACTGCTCGCGCGAACGCACCGCCGCCGCCTCCAGATTCTTGGCCTGCGCATAGATGGCGGCGATCGCATAATCGGCGATCTCCTCCGAAGCGACGCCACGACCGCAGGTGACCAGCGGCGCATCCAGCAGCCAGCCGGGGTAGAAATCCACCCCTGCCGAGGCGCTATAGACCCATTTGAGCCTCCCCGGCCATATTTTCGGCCGCATCTGCGCGGATTGCCGCCAGGCCAGAGAGGGCCGCACCAGCAATATATCCGCCTCGTTCGCGGCGGTCCACGGCTCGTCCTCCGCCACGTCGATCAGGGTCGGGGCGGATGGGTGCAGGCCAAGGTTGCGGTTGAAATCGGGCTCCAACTGGCTGGCGATGATCAAGGACATGTCAGTTCCCCAGCGCGGCGCGTCCCGCCGCGATCAATATGGTATCGGTCTGCGGCGAGTGAATGCGGCTGCACAGCACGTCCCGATAATGGCGTTCCAGCGGATTTTTGCGGCTGATGCCCGGATTGCCGGTCAGTTCGAGGCCGATTTCCACTGCGCGGATCGCATTGGCGGTCGCGAGATATTTGATGTTGTTGACCTCGACCGCGCCGGGAGGATCGCCTGCATCATGGCGCGCAGCGGCATCGCGGATCAGCGTGCCGTTGACCTGCAACAGCGCCTCGATCTCCCCGAATTTCTCCTGCACTCGCGGCAGGGTCGCCAGCGAAGCGCCCAGATTGCTGGGCACCCGATCGTTGAGATAGGCGCGCAGCCAGTCACGCGCAGCCCGCGCCACGCCATCATAGATGGTCGAAATCGACAGCGCGTTCCAGATCGCCAGGCTGGGATCGCCCGCGCCCGCCGCCCATTGCTCGGGCAGACGGATGTCGACCGCATGATCGAGCGGAACCGGCGTATCCGTGAAATGCACAGCATGGCTGACGGTCGCGCGCATGCCCAGATGGTCCCAGGCCGGTGCTATGTCGATGCCCGGACTGTCGGAACGGACCAGGAAATTGCCGACGCGGGGGCTTTCCTCATCCGTCTTCGCCCATACGGAAAACCAGTCGAGTCCCGTAGAGCCGGTCGAGTAGATCTTCGTGCCGCTGATCGCCCAGCCATCGGTGGTGCGTCGCGCGACCGTCGCGGGCAGGCCGCCGCGCACCGGCGTCCCCAACTCCGGCTCAACGCGCAGCCCGCCGATCAAGCCGCGCCCCTGCACCGCCTGTCGCGCCAGTTGCTCGTAGATGCCCTGCGGCCAGCCCTGCGCCCGGGCCGGGTTCGCGTGATAATGATAGGTCATGAACAGGATCAGCGCCGTCGACGGCTCCCCCTTCGCCACGGCGCCGAGCACGCGCAACGCTTCGGAGAAGGACGCGCCGCGTCCTCCATATTCCACCGGAACGGTCAACCCGATCAGCCCTTCCCGCCCCAGCAGGTCGAAATTGGCACGGGGGAATTCCGCGCTCCGGTCATAGGCTTCGGCCGTTGCCGCCAGTTGCCGGGTGATGCGGTCCAGCAGCTCGGTGCCAATCGGCTCGGGAGACGGGGTTTCGGGAACAAATGCCTGGCTGGCCATGATTTTCAGCCTCTTTTCGGTATGGAATCGTTGAACCGCTTGTCCCAGAGAGGCCGCACATCGACCGCCTTGGGCAACAGTTTCTGGGCGAAAAACAGGTCCGCCACCTGCTGTTGGGAGGCGATGGCAGCATCGGTCACGGGGCGCAGTTCATAGCTGGCGCTTTTGCGCCGGAACTGGTCCACCACATAATCGCGCGGCACGCCGATATCTTTGGCGATGATGCCCGCCCACTCATCCTGGTTCGCCGCCGCCCAGCCAAAGGCCTGCTGCACCAGCGCCAGATATTCGCGGATGATCTGCGACAATTCCGGATCGGCCAGCGCGTCGACATGGGCGGACACCAGATAATTGCCCGACAATATGCCATAGGCGGTGCGCAATATCCGGGCGCCCTCGGTCGCAATCGCCCGCTGGATCGGAAAGCCGTAGATCGCCCAACCGTCGAGCGATCCTTGGGAAAAGGCCGCCGCGCCATCGGAGACGCCCATGGCAACGGGCGTGATATCGTCCCAGCCCAACCCCGCTTCTTCCAGCATCCGGATCAGGAAATATTGGGAAGTGGTGGCCCGCACATAGCCCACCCGCTTGCCCTTGAGATCGGCAATGGAACGCGCTTTGGAACCCTTGGGCACCAGAACCACCTGGTTATTGACGTCGCCATGAGTCACCGCGATCTGCCGAAAGCTCTGGATCGTCGACGCGGCGGCGAAAATGGGCGGAATCTCGCTCATCCCGCCATAGTCGAGCGAACCGCCGTTCAGCGCCTCCACCACCAGATGGCCGGACTGGAATTCGCTATAGGCGAGGTCGAAACCCTTGGGCGCGATTCCCGCCGCCTTGAACATCAGCCGTGTATCGCCTTCCCCCTTGCCGGTGATCGAGACCCGCAGACGAGGCCGGGAATCGCGACCGGCCCCGCACCCCGACAGCAACAGGCCGGACGCAGCCCCGGCCGCCAGAAAACCGCGCCGCGACCAGCCTTTAGCGAGCACCGAGGCTTTCCTGCTTCGGCGCAGCCCGATCGAACAGGATCACGTCGGGATCGCGCAGAAATTCACGACGAGCGGCGTCGCGCAGGCGATTCCAGGATGTGATCAGGGAACGCAACGGGTTCATATTTGTCCTTCCGGCATCAACTGCCTATTTATCTATTGCATCGGTAGAGATAAGTCTCACAAGCAATGCTGTTGGAACTATTAGAATTCTTTGATTCAATGCCGTTCTGGCTTCGGGCAGCGCTTTGAAACGCCGGGCTGGACCATTTTCATGTTGAGCGTTGATAGCCGGCGGCATGGACGAAGTTGGCGCATTCTGCCGGAGGGAAACGCTCAATCATGCGGCCAATGCGCTTGATCAGACCATCAACTGTTCGAGCGGGATCGTGCCTCAGCAGCGCTTTGAGCTTTGCGAACGCCATTTCGATCGTGTTGTCATGATGACTCTTCAGTCCTGATTCTTGTTGAGGCGTGGGATAGGCTGATGAGCCAGATGCGTTGTGTCCCCACCTTGGCGATACGGCCCTTGAGCTTACCGCGCCGGAGCCTGTGGATCGGCACGGAAACGGCGCCCCGCCTTCAAGCATCGTAAACGTATAAAATAGCTGACGAACAAGGTATATTGGCTGGGTTCTGATCGGCGCCGAATGGAACCCCCATGGTACATGGTTCTGCCTTCAACATCATACGCTGGACCGAAATCTCTCGAGGTCCTGCTTTCAAACCGATCCACACCCCAGCCGATCCGGTGATCGCCCGAAATAGCGACTGAACTTCGTCACCGCGTGCAGATAGGAGCGTTGCGTGGCGGGGTTGCGCAAGCTCATGTCGTCGATCATATGACGGCGCAGCGGGGTGACCGTTACTGTGACGTCTGTCATGGGATGAACTCCTGGTGAGGGGTTGGTCTTCAGCAACCAAATCCTCCCACCAGGGGGTCATTCCCGCCAGTCCCCAGGCACCAGTCGAGCGTCAGCGAGTTCGTTCAATCCCGAGGATGCTCTAAGTTGCAGGTCATGGGAATGGCAAGTTTCTCTGCCTCTCGTAAATCCCCACAATCTCGGCGAGAATTGAAAGTCCAAGCGCTCGGGCATGTCGAGTGCGGGGGATCAATCCGACCGGCCCCCTGACACGATCAACCGAACTTTTGTCCCAGCCAAGTTCGCGCAAACTTTCGCGACGATTCGTCCGCGCCGCAGCCCCGCCGATTGCACCGATATAGAATGCGTCAGTTGCCAGGGCCCAATCGAGGATAGACCGTTCCCATTCATGATCGTGAAACAACAGGACGACGGCAGTCCACAGATCCGCGAAGCGACACGCCGGTGCCCGGCCGAGCGAGAGTCCCTGCTCTGGCCGTATTACTTCTGTAACGATTCCTGCCCCCGCCGAGATCCGTTCCAGCCAGTCAGCTTCAGGTCCGTTGCCGAAAACAAGGATGTGAAGCGCGGGCACATAATGTCGCGTCCGCAGATGCGATTTGTCGCTAACCGGCAATTCAAGCAGGGCGGAGTGGCGCGCATCGAGCCTATTTACTGTCTGCTTGATCGCGTCGTAATTGGGCGCGGTATCGATAAGAATATCGAGGCCAGAACCGCAAGGGAGGCGAAAATCGATGAATGGCGACCCCTTGCCGAAGCGAAGCACCCGAGTGCCAGTACCCCGCAACGATGCGACCTGACTTGCCAGCTCTTGCTCCAGGCACCCATCGGCAAGACTTCCCGTTGTCGTGCCATCGAGGCCTACAGCCAATTGAGCGCCCAGTTCACGCGAGAAACTTCCATCGATCGCGACAATCGTGCACAACGCCGAGCCAGGATGACAGGCGACATAACGCAGCGCTTCCTGATCGTCATCAGCAGTAGGCATTGAACGGTCGACGCTGTGAATGGCGATCATGTAGAGATGTGTTCATCAGGCCTAAGCAACACCAGGCAGGACCGATCCAGCGCATCTTGGGCAACCCCTCCATTTGACTAGGCCGTAAGGCCCAGCATTCAGGAAGCCTCAGCGAGGATCGAACCGCCATTATGACCATTAAACCGTAATTATAAATGGCACAGCTGCAAGATTTCACGATTCTGACACCTGCTAGAGCATCGTGCGGAAAAGTGGGAACCGGTTTTAGCTACGCTGAACTGCTTCCGCTTAAAACGATGCGACCGCAAAAACTTAGAGCGCGCGACCTGCGTCTAATTTAACGCAGCGCGCTCTAGGGTGTGTGGGAATCGCTAATGTAACGATAGAGATCAGTCTTCACGGAAGGAGTTGACCAGACGCTTCCAAACGCCAGGCTTGGGTTGGGTTTCTGGGACCGGAGCGTCGATGCCTTCAGCTTCCTCGGTCGTGTCGTTGCCGCCCATCCGTGCCGAGACCTCGCGATTAAAGGCCGAGAAGAACTGGTCTGCCAAGGTCTTCGCCGTCGAATAGATCAATCGGCTGCCAAGTTGCGCGATCTTTCCGCCGATATCGGCGGTGGCAGCATAGGTCAGCAAGGTCCCGCCGTCGGATTCGGCAAGGTTCACGTCGGCGTGGCCTTTGGCGAAACCCGCAGGCCCACCCTTGCCTTCGCCAGCAATCTTGTACGACCGTGGCGGATTGATATTGGAAAGGGTGACCTCGCCGCCGAATGTCGCCTTGATCGGCCCGATCTTGAGCATGACCTTGGCGGCCATCTCGGTCGGCGACGACATTTCGAGCGACTGGCACCCCGGTATGCATGCCTTGAGTACTTCCGGATCGTTCAGGGCCGCCCAGACGGTTTCGAGCGGGGCCGATATCTGCTGTTCACCTTCGATGACAAAAGCCATTTCAAATCCTTATCTTCTGAAGTGCATCGCATTTCAAGCCTATTGCTCCCGTCCGCGAGTTAACAGGGGGTCAGATCCTGAACAATTTCTCGGCGTTCCGGTGAGCGATCTTCGCCTTATCTTCTTCATTCAACGACAGACCTTCAATGAAGGCGCGTCCATCGGCCATCGAGCCGTACGGATAATCGACCGAAAACATGATTCTGTCCGCACCCACTTCATGCAGCAAGCTTTCGAACGTCGATGTATAATTGAAGCCGCCGATCGTATAATGGATATTGTTTCTCAAATAATCCAGGACCTTGCGATCAAGCCCTGTAGCATTGGGCGGAAGGTAATCGTTGAGGCGGTGAAACATCGACAACAGGCCTTCGCCAAGATGCCCAATCACGACCTGAAGGTTTGGGAACCGATCGAATACGCCGCCAAGGACCATGCGGATCACATGGAGTCCAGTCTCGACGTGCCAGCCCCATGCCGGCCCTGCGAGCAGAAAATTCACCTGCGGTGAAAACCCGCTGTAGGACGCTTCACAAACCGGGTGCGGCGGAATGGTCGGGTGGAGATACATCGGCACGGCAAGGTCCGACAGTTCCTGCAGGAACGGCGCGAAGAACGGATCGTCGAGATAGCGGCCACGGCTGTGCCCGTTGACGATCGCACCTTTAAACCCCTGTCCTGACACCCGGAGACGCAATTCCTTCGCCGCCTGCTCGGGCGCTGGCAGCGGTACGGCGGCCAGCGCCGCAAAGCGCGTGGGATAGGCAGCTACGGCGGAAGCCAGGAAGTCGTTCGCCTCGGTTGCCACGGCTATGGCGACATCCGGATCGGCTTGCTCGACGCCGGGATTGTTAAGTGAGAGCAGCTGAACATCGATGCCGGCGGCATCCATCGCGGCGACCCGCGCTGCGCCGACTTCCGCAAGACCATCGACGACGGCCTGACCTACGCCGGAATTGCGCGCATTCGCCGCAAAAATCTGGCCAGGGCCGTTGAAAAAGCCCGGGCTTCCGAAATGTTCTTCAACTGTGACAAAGCGCAACATAGCGTCCTTCCGTTGACAGGTCCGGCATCAATCGCGCGGGGTTTCAGATAGGCAACGCGCAACACAGCGCCGGGTCAACACCTTGACCAGGTTGGCGCGATACGCCTGGCTAGCATGGAAGTCGCTGGCCATGTCATCAGCGTCGATTTCAACGTCATCGATCGATTCCGGCGAAAATTCGGCCACTAACGCAGTCTCCAACCCGGCATGGCGAAACACGCCATCGACCCCTGCCCCGGTGATCGAGACCCGCACTTCGCCGCCGAAACGGGCAACGAAAACGCCAACCATTGCGAAACCCGATGCCGGATGACATGCTTTTTCGTAACACGCCCAGTCCGGTCGCGGAAATTCGATGCCGACGATGATTTCGTCCGGCTCTAGCGCGGTCGTGTACATTCCGCAGAAATAGTCTTGCGCCGCGATCGTGCGAGCGGTGGTTTCGACGATGGCGTCAAGGGCGAGCACGGCGGCCGGGTAATCGGCATTCGGGTCGTTGGTGGCGACCGAGCCGCCTAGGGTCCCGCGATGCCTCACGTGAGGATCGCCGATCCGCCCGGCCAGCGCGGCCAGCGCGGGGATGGCTCCTGACACCATATCCGACGCAGCAACCTGCGCGTGCCGGGTCATAGCTGCGATCCGCACGCCCTTAGGGGTGAGCGAAATGCCTTTCAGCTCTGCGATGAGGTCGAGATCGACGAGGGCTGATGGCGTCGCCAGCCCTTGCTTCATGACCGGGATCAGCGAATGGCCGCCCGCAAGGAGCTTGGCATCCTCATTCTCGCTGAGCAGGCTAACGGCCTGTTCAAGCGTACCCGGCCGATGTGCGACAAACGGGGTCATGCCGGCTGTCCCTTGCCGGTTTCGTGCTCGGGCGCCGTTATCTCCACGCCGTGCATCGCGGCTGCGCCGACCTGAATGGCGCGCACGATGTTATGATATCCGGTGCAGCGGCAGATATTGCCTTCCAACTGCTCGCGGATCACTTCCGGTTCGCTGACCTGGCCAAGGCGATTGACCATGTCCACCGCCGTCATAATCATGCCGGGCGTGCAATAGCCGCACTGCAAAGCGTGGCATTTACGAAAGGCCGCCTGCATAGGATGCAGTTCCTCGCCATCGGCGAGGCCTTCGATGGTCACGATATTCGCGCCGTTCACTTGCCACGCGAAGGTTGCGCAGGATTTCATCGACCGGCCGTCGACATGCACTACGCAGCATCCGCATTGCGAAGTGTCGCAACCGATATGCGTGCCGGTGAGCTTTGCGCTGTCGCGCAGGAAATCGGCCAGCAGGAGCGTGGACGAAACTTCGGCGGCAATGATCTTGCCGTTGACGGTGAACTCGCAGTTCATCGTAGGCTCCCGCAAATGGTTGAGGGGTTCTGTCGGATGTACGTCATGCGGATGCTCCGACATGGGCCGGCTGCTTGGCTTGTTGGATCGCGTCCCAGACTTTGCTGGCGGTGACAGGCATTTCCAGATGCTTGATGCCATAATGAGACAAGGCGTCGACAATCGCATTGACCGCCACGGCCAGCGCCGGCGTCGTCCCGCCTTCGCCGCCGGCGCGAATGCCCAGCGGATTGGTGGGCGACGGCACTTCGCTGATCGCCGTGTCGAAAAACGGCATGTCGTGCGCGTGCGGCATCGCATAGTCCATGAACGAACCAGTCAAAGGTTGGCCGCTGTCGGGATCGTAATAAATCTGTTCCATCAGCGCCTGGCCATAGCCCATTGCCGCCCCGCCGTGCGTCTGCCCATCAACGATCATCGGATTGACCGCACGGCCCACATCGTCGACTGCAGCCACCCGCACCAGCGTGATCTCTCCATCCTCAGGATTGATCTCCACCTCGCAAACCTGGGTGCCATAAGGATAGCCCCCCGTGCGGAAGTGTTCACGATAGGATTCCTGCAGCGGACCTCGCAACGCCACCGGCAGATCGTTGCGCACGCGCATTTCGCGGGCAACGTCGAATATGGTGAAGCGCTGGTCGGACCCGGCTGCGAAGAACTTGCCGTCGGAAAACTCGATCTCCTCCGCAGGCACCGCGAACATGGCCCCGACGACGGTGCGGCACTTGACGACCAGCCCCTCGACCGCCTTGCCGATCACCACACCAGCGAACCGCATCGATCGTCCCGAAACCGACCCGCCACCTTCAACAACGCGATCGGTATCGCCCGCGACATGCCGGATCGCATCCAGCGGGACGTTGAGCCAGTCCGAGATCAATTGGCCAAAGCTGGTCTCGTGGCCCTGGCCGCTCGCCACGGTGCCAATCGCCACTTCGATAATCCCGTCCTCGCCAACGGTGATGTCCGCGCGCTCGATCGGCGGGCCGGTGGTGATCTCGACATAGTTTGCCAGACCAATGCCCCGTAGTCTGCCGCGCGATGCTGCCTCTGCCTTGCGCGCAGGAAAGCCGTCCCATTCCGACAGCCGGAGCGCCCAATCCATGCAGGATTCATATTCGCCGTTATCGTATGTCAGGCCAAGCGGATTGGCATAGGGCATATCGGCCGGTGCGATGAGATTGCGCCGCCGGAGTTCGATGCGGTCGATGCCAAGCTGATCGGCTGCAAGGTCCACGAGCCGTTCGATGACGAACATCGCCTCCGGCCGTCCTGCGCTGCGTACGGGTGCGGTCGGCACGGTGTTGGTAAACACGGCCTGGGCGATGAAATGGGCTGTCGGAACGGCATAGACGTTCGTCATCAGCCCCGCGCCCTTGCGCATTGGCCAATGCGACACGGCATAGGCGCCGATGTTGCTGGTGTTGACGCCGCGCAGCGCAAGGAACCTGCCGTCGGCGTCGAGCGCCAGTTCGGCCGACACGCTGAGATCGCGGCCCTGATAGTCCGAGAGGAAGCACTCGCTGCGGTCGCCCACCCATTTGACCGGTCGTCCCAGTCTCTTGGCGGCCCAGGTGACGAGGCCGAACTCGGAATAGAACGCGTTGCGTGTGCCGAAGCTGCCGCCGACATCCTTGGCGATCATTCGAGCCTGTTCAGGCTTCACCTGGAAGATCTGCGTCAACTCGCGCTTGTGTCGGATCACGCCGCTGCAACATGCGTAGACCGTATGCTTGCCGGTTTCCGGGTCATAATCGCCCAGCGCCGCACGCGGCTCCATTGGGACCCCCGAGATGCGCTGAACCACGGTTTCCAGACGGACAACATGTGCGGCACTGGCAAACGCCGCTTCCGTGCGATCGGGATCACCGAGTTGCGCCCTGATCGAGATATTCCCGGGCGCCATATCCCATAGTTGCGGGGCATCATCTTCCAGAGCGTCCAGCGCGCGGACCACGCACGGCAGATCATCATATTCGACATAGACGAGATCGACCGCCTGACGTGCGGTCTCGACCGTTTCGGCGATCACGATCGCGACCGGTTCGCCCACGTAGCGCACTCTGTCGATGGCGAGCAAATGATGCGGCGGAATCCTGCTGGGCGTCCCGTCGATGTTCTCCACGTAGACATCCGGGGCTTCCCGCTGGGAAGCCAGGTCGCCCAGCAGGTTATGGTCGTGCAAAAGCGGCTGGAGGCCATCCGCGATCAAGTCTGCACCGGTAAGCACCGCAAGGACGCCGGGCAATTCCAGCGCGGCATCGACGTCGATGGAGGCGATCCGCGCGTGGGCCGTGGCGGCGCGAACGATCTTGGCATGCGCCTGGCCGGGAAGATTATGGTCAGCGGTATAGGCCCCATGGCCCGTGACCAGTCTGTGATCCTCCTTGCGGAGCACAGACTCACCAATGCGTGCAACCTTGCCAGCGCCCATCAATCCTACTCACCCTTGCGGTTTGTCTCAAACCCGTGCCGCTTGGCCGGCGATCCGACCCCGGTCACCTGTTTGGCATCCGTTATAGTCCAGAGGGCTCTTCGCTCGTCGCGATGCCCATGCGTTCGTAAACGATATTGATCACATCGCGGCCCTTGCCTCCACGAAAATCGCCCGAAAATTCGCCGGCCAGCGAGACGACCGAGGTCATCACCACGCCTGCCGCCTGCATGCGGCTAAACGCCGCCTGCTCCGAGCGTTCACCCAGCCCGCCACATGCATCGACCACGAGATAGACCTGATAACCGCGCGCGCGCCCCGACAGGGCCAGCCATTGCACCACGATTTCTGTGGCGATTCCACAGATAATCATGGCCTTGCGGCCCGTATTCTCGATCGCCGTACGGATTTCTGGCACCTGGAAGGAATCCGGGCGACTGCGTTCGATATGGGTGAACTTGGAACGGGTCTGCGTGATTTCAGGAACCACATTCGCGCTAGTCCCGTCGCGGCGCGGGATTGTCATCGCGATGGTGGGAATGTCGAACAGTTCCGCCAGCTTGGCCAAGAGCCGTGCCGACCGCAGGATTTCCTCGCGCGGATTGGTCAGAGGAAATTTTGAAATATTGTCCTGGATGTCGCCAAAAATCAGGACGGCATCATCGGGTGAAAGCTTCGGGTCCACATCCATACTCCCGGAAAAATTGTAAATCTATTGCTGGGCAGTCTTCAGTCTTTAACCACAGGCAACCTCAGGATCGCCGTTCCCAGCGCCTTGCCGGTCTGGTCCAGCCGCAAGGTACGGGTGGCGCCGCCGCCCAAGGCATTCCGCATGAAAACGCTCAACGCATTGAGATTGCGCACTTCGAAGATTTCGACTTCGCCCTTTACCCAGTCACCGAACAGGGCCTTGACCTTTTCCGGGGTAACCGAGCGGAGCAGGGCCGGATAGTCTTCGGGCGTCTTGGCCATGACGCCGATCGTGACCGTATCGCCCTTGTCGCCCGAGCGGGTATAAGCGATGTCTTTCAGAATGGCGGTCATTATCAGGCCTCCAGGATCGTTACGGACTGCGTGATAAAATCACGCGGTATGAGTGTGGGCCACAGGGAAACCACCGGCCTCGGCTTCTGCGGCGTACCAAACGACGTCCCACCCGGCCCCATAATCCAAAGGTTCGAACAGGCACGGCGCACCTTTTCGGCTTCGTCCTTGGTCTTGGTCTTCGCAGCGACGCGCAAGCCAATTTCGCCATAGTCGATGGACTCGTCGATCGGTCCTGCCGGACCGTGAAGCATGTTCGCACCGATGATGTCGAATTGGATCTCATCTGCCGCGAGGTTCATCTGTTCGAAGCGCTCCAGCACGGTTTCCTTCGCCTTCCGGGCCCGCTCAAGAGCATTTGGCCAGGGGAAAAACACCATCCCTTCGCCGATCCAGCCGTCTTCGTAGCCGATCACGACCTTGAGGAGGTCTGGCCGGCCCTTTCCGGTCATGTTGGTGACGCGCACCCGGTCCTTGGCCACTTCCTCCAGTGCAAGCGTGGTGAAATCGGCGATGCCGTCGGGCATGATATAGCGCCTAGGATCGTTGATTTCATAGAGAAGGTGCTCAGTGATGCTGAGGCGATTGACCAGGCCGCCCGTGCCATCGACCTTGCTGATCTCGGCCGAGCCGTCCTCGAACACATCGGCGAAGGGATAACCCTGCCGACCCATGTGCTGCGCGTCCTGGAAGCGCGCGTGCAGACCGCCACTGCAGGCGCCTGAGCATTCGATGATGTGCCCGATGGTGATCGCTGCGGCCACCCGGTCGTGGTAGGCCTCGTCATAAGTCCAGCCCAGTTCGTGCATGATCGGGCCGACGTACAAGGCATTGTCGGAAACGCGGCCGGCAACGACAACGTCCGCGCCCTTGGCAAGTGCCTCGGATATGCCCGAGGCATCGGTGTACACATTGGCCGCTACAATGCGCGAACGGATGGCCTCGAAATCGGTATCGCCGGTGTCGAGATTGACGAGGGGAACATTTCTGGCGACGAGTTCGTCGATCCTGCCGAAGATGTCGTCACCTTCGATCACGCCCACCTTCGTTCCCATGAGACCCAGTTCGCGCGCCGCTTCCACTATCTTATGCCCTGCGGCCAGTGGATTGACCCCCCCGCCATTGGACACGAGCTTGGTCCCGTTCTTGCGCGCGACGGGCATGGTCTGCCGCATGAAATCGATCACGTCCGGCACATAACCGGCATTGGGATTCTTGCTGCGCAGACGCTGCAGCAACGCCATAGTCAGTTCGGCCAGAAAGTCGAACGACATATAGTCGAGCTCGCCATTCTCCAGCAGGTCCATCGCGCGGTCGACGGCATCACCCCAAAAGGCAGACCCCGAACCAATTCTGAGCTTTCGCGTCATCCTCAAGCCTTCATCAAAAAATTGCGTAATAAACCGACCCGCCTTTTGGCTGGGTTCAAGGACAAATCGTCAATTCACCTCGAATAGGGCAGCGGCGCCCTGCCCGCCACCCACGCACATCGAACAGACCACGTAGCGCACACCCCGACGCTTGCCCTCGATGAGGGCGTGACCAACGATGCGCGCGCCCGACATCCCGAACGGGTGACCGACAGCGATACCCCCGCCATTGACGTTCAACCGGTCATCCGGAATGCCCAGAAAATCGCGGCAATAGATCACCTGCACGGCAAAGGCCTCATTGATCTCCCACAATCCGATGTCATCGACGGTGAGGCCATGCTGCGCGAGGAGCTTGGGGATTGCAAAGATCGGGCCTATGCCCATTTCGTCAGGTTCGCAGCCTGCAACAGCCATGCCGCGATACGCGCCCAGAGGCTGCAGGCCGAGACGGTCGGCTTCCCCGCGCTCCATGACGACGCATGCCGAAGCGCCGTCGGAAAGCTGGCTGGCATTGCCCGCTGTAATGCAGGTGCCCTGCTTGACCGCCAACCCGTCGACCAGGACCGGCTTCAGCGCCGACAGTCCCTCGATCGTGGTCGATGGGCGATTGCCTTCGTCCCTGGCAAGCGTGACGGGCACCGAGGATTCCGCGCCGGTCGCCTTGTCGACGAGCGTCATGGTCGTGGGCAGGGGCACGATTTCCGCATCGAACCTGCCTTTGTCCTGCGCTGCGGCGGTCCGCTGCTGCGATTGCAGCGCATAGGCGTCCTGAGCTTCACGGCTGATGTTGTAACGCTGGGCCACCAGTTCGGCGGTTTCGATCATGGCCATGTAGGTAGCTGGAACATGCTCCTGCAACCAGGGATCTTCGGCGCGGAAGCGGTTATAGTGCTGGGTACGGACAAGGCTGACGGAATCGACCCCGCCCGCCACGACGGTTGTCATGCCATCGCACAGGATCTGCTTGGCGGCAGTTGCAACAGCCATCAAACCGCTGGCGCACTGGCGATCAATCGACATGCCCGCCACGCTGGCCGGCATCCCGGCACGCAGCGCAGCCTGCCGTCCAATGTTGTAGCCTTGCCCGCCCTGTTGCAAGGCGCAGCCCACGATGCAGTCGTCGATCAAGGCAGAATCGATTCCTGTGCGCGCGACCGCTTCGCGCACCGCGTGGCCGATCAAGGCCTGGGGCTGAGTATCGTTGAAGGCGCCCCGAAACGCCTTCCCGATGGGAGTACGGGCAGTGGAAACGATGACAGCTTCACGCACGCAGTAATTCCTCACACAATTCCGCCCGCAGTTTCGGAGCGTCGCGAGCGCGATTGGTCATTTAGCGCTCTGGCCGCAGGCAAACGCACACAACATGGTCCCATCAGCCCGAGCTATAGGGTTGTCTCATGGGGTTCCGAATAAGGCAATGGCCTCTTTGCCTGCATGAGCGTAAGGCTTAGCCTATGGCATTATGGTTCGACCCGGGCCTTCGGACAGACGTCACCGGTGCCGTATGCAACACCGGCATCCGCCTGCCGCTGTCCTCAGCCGTAAGTCGTCAATTTGCGGACAAGATAGGCTTCGATGGCTTCAGCGCCGCCTTCGGCACCATATCCGCTCTGCTTGACGCCGCCGAACGGCGTTTCAGCGCTGGCGAAAGAATATGTGTTGATTCCGAGCATGCCGCTCTCGATCCCATTGGCCAGCTTGTCGGCCGCAACGAGCGATCCGGTGAAGGCATAGGCACCCAATCCGAACGGCAGCCGGTTGGCGCGCATGATGGCATCGTCGAGCGACGAGAAACGCGCCAGGGCGGCGACGGGGCCGAACGGCTCCTCGTTCATGATCAATGCCTCTTCGGGCACGTCTGCGAGGATGGTTGGTTCGAAGAAGAAACCGTCATTGCCGATGCGATTGCCGCCGGTCGTCACGCGCGCGCCCCGGCTGACGGCATCGGCTATATGACGTTCCATCGCATCGACGCGACGGCTGTTCGCCAAGGGGCCCATCTGAGTGTCCGGATGCATCGGATCGCCGACCTTGAGTTGCTTCGTCGCTGCAGTGAACTTCTCGACGAACTCGTCGTAGATGCCATCTTCGAGGTAGAAGCGGCTCGGCGAAACGCAGCTAGCGCCAGCATTGAGGAACTTGTTGAAGACCGCGCCATAGGCCGCGCCCTCAATATCGGCGTCGTTGCAGACGATGACCGGGGCGTGGCCGCCAAGTTCCATCGTGACAGGCGTGACCTGTTGCGCGGCGATCGTGGCGAGCAACTTGCCGACGGGGGTCGGCCCGGTGAAAGAAACCTTGCGGATCACGGGGGATTCAATGAGAGTGCGCGAGATCACTTCGGGATCGCCGGTGACGACGTTGAGCACACCATCCGGCAAACCGGCGTCCTTGAAGATCTTTGCGATCACCAGACTGCTGCCCGGTGTCTCTTCAGAAGGCTTGAGGATGATAGAGCAGCCGGCGGCAACCGCGGCAGCGATCTTGCGCGTGGTCAACAGGATCGGCAGGTTCCATGGAGCGAAGCCGGCCACCGGACCGATCGGCTCGTACGAGACGATCGACCGGGTGTTGGGTGCGCGCGGTTCGATCGTGCGGCCATAAATTCGCTTGGCCTCTTCGGCGTGCCAGATAAGCTGTTCCGCAGTGAAATCGGTTTCCCAGGCCGCTTCGCCAAGCGGCTTGCCCACTTCGAGCGTTGCAGCGAGCGCCAGTTCGTCACGACGCTCACGGAAAAGGTCCGCGGCCTTCATCAGAACGGCAGCGCGCTCCCACGCTCCCACTTTGCGCCAATTGCTGAATGCTTGTGCCGAGCTTTCGAGCGCTGCGGAAAGATCGGCAGCCGTTGCGTGTGGCATATTGCCGATCACGCCGCCATTTGCCGGGTTGATGACCTCGCTTGTGCTGCGCCCGCCGCCGCTAAGTGCCTGGCCACCGATCCACAGGTGGAGTTCGGGATATCCGTCGGCAGTCATGTCTGGTCTCCTGATGCGATTTCAATGGTCGGTCAGCGTGGCAAGAGCTGCAGGGCTTACGTAAAACGCAGCGAGCGCGCACGGCTGAAATTGTCTTGAGACAGTTGTTTCAGTTCGTGCCGCCAACTTCACGCAAGCCCGGCGCTCTCTCTCTATCGCGTCGTAACTTCAGCGTGGCACGCGGGTCCGCCAGCCGACACGGCTGAACACGCAATTACATGGCGCACCCAGCACTGTCTCCGTTCATTTGCCCGGATCCCAAGCGGCATAGGCTTAGCCTAATCTTCCCATCGGAATAAACGCCGCGCGCTATGGAGGCAGTCAATCAAGCTCCCGGCGCCGGTTCGCTGTCGTCGTCGCTCACCACGTCCAGCAATCCATCTGAAGAACCGTAGCAATGCGTTGCCCTCAACTCGAACCGACGGATCATCTCGTCGATGATTGCGAGCAGATTTTCTTCCACAACCCTGCTCGCCGTGCTGATTGCCTTCGACCGCTTGCGCACCAGATAGGCCGTGCGGCTCATCACCGGATCGACGATATCGACAAGCGAAAGCGTGCCTTCGTTCACCTTCTTCATGACGGCGCTGTTCGGAAGAATGGTATATGCGCTGGCCCGCTCCACCATCGAGATCATCGGGGCAAGCGAATCGATCTCCATGATCACGTTGAGATGCAGGTTCTCGAGTCGGCAGCAACGCTCGATGATCTTGCGAACGCCATGCGACGGACTGGGCGAGACGAGCGGCAATTGTTGCAGAGCCTCACCGGTGATAAACGGGGTGCCATCCGCCCTGTACTCAACAACATTGGGCATGTTATCCGGGGCAGTGACCAGAAACATCTGCTCTTCGATGAAGGGCCGAAACGAAAAAACCGAACTGTCGCTGATTTCATAAGCGCAACCGAAGTCGAGCTTGCCACTCGCCAACCATTCCAGGACGTGACCGGACATCCCTTCGGCAATATGCAACCGAATTTGCGGGTGTTCGAGTTGAATGGTCTCGGCAAGCGGAACGCTGAGCAACAGCCCCAGGGACGGGGGTAACGCAACAGATACTGGACCGCGCGCCTCCCCACCAAGTTGACGAATTTCCGAGATTGCCAGAGCAGCGCTTGCTAAAACTTCGCGGCCCCGGTGGGACAGCGCATGGCCCGCCTCTGTCAATTGCACCCCGCGCGTTCCGCGCACCACCAGTTGCACCTCGAGCTTGCGCTCGAGCCGGGTGATGCTTTCGGAAAGTGAAGGCTGCGCCAGGCCGAGAGTCGCGGCCGCCGACGAGATCGAACCCTGCTCGGCAAGCACGATGAAATAAGACAATTGTTTGAGATCCAGCGCTGGCAGATCTTCGAATAACATGATTCTACACCTCGCCCTAAGCTTACAGGTTGCCTTCTTGAATCCGGCAACCTTAGGCATCGCCTATATCTCAGGACGGGCGCGGCGACAATGTGCGTCATTCCTGGTTCCAAGCGCAGTCTGCGCGGATCAAATCTCGCGCTACCCGATGGGCTGCAAAGGGTGAACCTAGGGGTAAAGTTGGTTGTTGACGGGTGCACATGCGCGACTGCTATTCCAGTTCTCGAGAGTGGACGATTGCTACCAGTGTGGTCGATCGAGACCGCCCATGCTGCAGTATCGTGGAACGGGTGATTTAAGCACCGCAATATTAGGATATTTCCGGTCGACGAGAACGGCTGTTGTGAAGAGGATGTCCATGGCAAACAATTGTATCGACAAAGCGCTCGACGAAATGGAAATCGGTGCTCGCTTTGTCTCGATGGGCCGTACTGTCACTGAAAGTGATGTAGTGAATTTCTGCATGCTCACGGGTAACTGGATAGAGATCCACGCTAACGCACATTCTTCGCAGAACACCCGCTTCGGCAAGCGCGTGGTCCAAGGCTCGCTGGTTTTCTCGATGATGACTGGCATGATTCTGGTCGGCACGGCCGTTCAGGCTAATTACGGCGTCGACGCGCTACGTTTCGTTTCGCCGGTGTTCATTGGCGATACAATCTACGCCACGGCCGAATTGATCCGCAAAAAGGACAAGGACGAACGCAGTTCCGTCGGCACTTTCCTGATGAGCGTCTACAATGAAAGCGGCGTGCTTTGCCAGAAGAGCGAACTGAGCCTGCTGATGTACCGGCGTAGTGAAGACATTCCGGTTCAGGAGCATCTCTCCTGGTTGAATGCGACCGACAAGTCATGACGGCAGCGTGGTCCCACCTCGTCTTCGACTAGTCGGCACATTCGAAGATAATTTCAGACCAGCCCGAGCGATTGCTGGAGTCGAGGAACAGATAATGGAAGCCGATCAAGCTAACTTCCGCCCCCTAGAAGGCACTGTCGTCGTCGAACTTGGCGACAGCGCGGCGGCGCCCTACGCCGGCTATATTCTCGCCAGCCTGGGCGCGACGGTCTGGAAAATCGAGCGCCCAGGACCCGGCGATACCTCACGGTCATGGGGGTCGGACAAATGGAAGGGAAGCGGGCCGATTTTCCACGGGCTGAACCGTGGGAAGAAGTCGGTCGTGATCGACATCAAGAATGATGAGGAACTCTCCGCGCTAAAGCAGTTGATTGCAACGCAGGCCGACGTTTTTCTGCACAATCTTCGGCCAGGCACATCCCAGCGATACGGACTGGACGAAACTTCGCTGTGCGCACAGAATCCAAAACTGGTCCACTGCGCGATCGGTGCGTTCGGATCCAAGGGACCGCTGAACCAGCTCCCCGGTTTCGACCCGCTGCTGCAGGCCTTTTCCGGGATCATGAGCGTCACCGGCGAAGCGGGCCAGGCACCCGTGCGTTGCGGCATTTCGGTGGTTGACCTCGGCACCGGCATGTGGGCTGCCCTGGGCATTATCACAAGTCTCCTCGCTCGCAAATCCGACGGGCGAGGAAGGTCGGTCGACATATCGTTATTCGAAACATCGCTCAGTCTGCTGACGGCAGTAGTGTCAGACTATCAGGTAACCGAGGAAATCCCGACCCCCATGGGCTCAGGCGTTGGGTTCGTAGCGCCGTATAAGGCGTTCTGTGCTAACGACGGCTATCTCGTGATTGCCTGCGGTAACGATCGTCTGTTTGCAAAACTCTGCGGCGTTTTCGGCACGCAGCATTGGCTTGAGGACGACCGTTTCAGCATCAATGCCCAGCGCGTAATTCACCGCGATGCCATCAACGCGTTGGTGCAGGAAATCGTGGCGACACGATCGCGTCAGGAGTGGCGTGAAGCGTTCGACGCAGCTGGGGTTCCCTGCGCGCCGATCCAAACGATCAACGAAGTGGTCAACCACCCCCAAACCAGGGCGTTGGGTATACTCAACGCGGTTTCGGACGACCCGCTCGAGCTGGTGGGCATGCCATTTTCGGTCAATGGCGTGCGTCCGAGCGTGGACCGCGGCGCTCCCGACATGGGCGCGAGCAATGCCGAGATGAACGCGCTGTTGAACCAGACGGTCGATTGAGCCGTTTATCGCGCGGGTGATCGCGCCAACGGCCGGGATTTCGCCCCGCCGGGCCCAGCGAACCTCTCGCGAAGTCAGGGCCCGGCCAGCTCTTGATGCCAGCCGGACACCCTGCGCTCAGTTGGCGCGAACTGCGATGAGCCGAATGATATTGCTCGCGCAATCGTTGGCGCTGACAATCGCCGACCGAAGATTGGCGTTGAAATCCGTGACATAATCGCCCGCGAACCAGACCCGGCCGTGCGGTGCCTTGCGGGCCTTCGTCAACGCGAAGGCGCCGGGTTTGAGGCACGGTATTCCGTGGCTCCACTTCTCGACGACCACCTCCTCGAGGAACGGCGCCATTTCGGGAAAGATATTGAGCATGTCGTGGGTCATGACGGCCTTGGTTTCCTGCGTCGACATGGCAGCCAGTCGCTTGGCTTCATCGGTGACGGCCATCGCGAAGATGGCGCTGCCGCGAGCGTCCGCGCTCGCCTTGGCTGCAAAGGGCCGCGACTGGTTCACGACAAAATTGAAGCTCTTGTCCTGCACGCTCAGGATGGAGAAATTCCGCCACTTCGCAGGACAAGTTTCGTTGGTCAGGAAGACGCCGGTCACGAATGGACCGTAGTTGACATTCTCCAAAGCGGCGACCTTTTCGGGCGGCAGGTCATCGAACACTTTCAACACGATATCAGCCGGAAGAGCGCTCACGACATAGCGCGCGTCGATCGTCTCGGTCTTGCCGCCGGACTCGTAGGTCACGCAAACCCGGTCAGGCAGTGCTTCGACCCGCGTGACAGTTGCGCCCTGGACAAACTTAGCGCCGGACTTGTCCGCCAGGGCGGCGTGAAGCGCATCGTTCCCGTTGACGCCGAGCAAGCGTCGGCCGAACTTCGGCGTGATTGCCAAGGTGGAGATCATCCCGCCAATCGCGGTCACAGTATCGGCGGAGTTACCGCAGAAATCACCGACGAGCGCGTCAAAGAACGGCCGCGCTTCGGGATGCATTCGCTCTAGCAGGCGGGAATAAGGTGTGGCATCCAGTTCCGCCACGCGGTCCTGGTTCGCCGCGACCCATGCCGGGTCGAGCAAAAGCGCGGCCTGGCGGGTAAAGCGGTGCATGTTCCAACCGAGGCTGACTTTCGCTGCCAGCGACATCGGCAGCTTGAGCGCAAGCATCCAGTCCGAGCCGGCTTCGACATAGCGGCCCTTCATCGACATCGACATCGGCTGCAGATCGAGTTCGCAGACTTCGACGGCCAGTTCGTTGCGCAGGTCGGCAACTGGGCCAACGTCACCGAGCATGAACTGTGTCCCACTGTTGTACGCAACCGCATTGTGCCGACCCGACTTTGTCCGCCCGCCGAGGCGATTGTCCTTCTCGATCAGGGTGACCGACAACCCGGCCTTTCCGAGACGATAGGCCGCGGTCAGGCCCGCGCCTCCGCCGCCGAGCACAACAACGTCACGCATAACCTCAGTCATCACAAAAAGCCTCTTTCAACCTGCAAGGATACAAGCCCAACTTGCTCCCCTCGCCTAGCAATTAAGCCATAGGGCTAGCCTTCTTCAGATAAGTATCCTCGCAGGGGACCTTTCTGATCGGCCAGTTTTTGTGCCATCACCGAAATTCAGCACGCCGGGGTCACGTTGCCCTGGCTCTGTGTATGCGGCCTGTGACAGCCATTCGAAAAGTGCAGGAGAGAGACATGAAGACTTTTGTCAGCATCGGTTGTGGGGTGGGCATCGGCCTGGCCACGGCGGAAAGGTTCGCCAGGGAAGGCTACCGGACCATCCTCGTGTCACGCACGCTTGCCAATGTGGAAAGGCTGGCAAACGAGCTTGACGGCAAGGGCTACACTGCCATCGCGCGCGCTGCAGACGCCAGCGACCCGGCTTCACTCGCTGCCCTGTTCAAGTCGGTCACCGATGAATTCGGTCCGATCGACGCGGTCCACTACAACGCCGCTTCATTGCGCATGTCCGGCTGGGCCGACCAGCCGATCGATGCCATCAACCAAGATCTTGCCATCAATGTCGGCGGCGCACTGGCGACGGTTTGCGCGGTGGCCCCCGGCATGGCCGAGCGCGGCGGGGGCAGCATCCTCATAACCGGCGGTGGCTTCGCCCTCTATCCCGCGCCCGATCTGCTGACCTTGAGCATGGGCAAGGCAGCCTTGCGCAACATGGTGACGGCCATCGCACCCGATCTCGAGACAAAGGGCGTCCACCTCGCGACGGTCACCGTCTGCTGCTACGTACAGCCCGATACGGCGTTGCAGATCGGCGACTTGTTCTGGGAACTCCACCAGGAACCAAAGGGCAGCTGGTGCCCGGACATCATGTTCAACCCTTGATCGTCAGGGTGTCGCCGGTCGCGCAGTATGGCGGCGACCGGCACAGCAATAATCAGGCAGCCGCGACAGGGTGCTCGGCGCGCAGCGCATCGTCGAGCAGACCGCGCGCAACGACCTTCAACGCGAGCGTTTCTTCCGCGCCTTCGAAAATCGAAAGCACGCGCGCGTCGATCCAGTAACGGCTGACCGGCATTTCCTCGGCATAGCCCATGCCACCGTGGATCTGAAGCGCCTCGCGCGAGACGGTTTCGGCCGAGCGGCATGCGAGCAACTTGACTAGGCTCGCTTCCTTGGCGCCACGGCCTTCGTCCAACTGACGCCCGATCGCGAAGGCAAGATGCCGGCACGCGACGAACTGGGCCGCCATCTGCGCGATTTTCGACTGTGTCAGCTGGTAATCGACCAGCGGCGCGCCAAAGACCTTGCGATCTTGCGCATAAGCGACGGCGGCCTTCAGGCTCGCCCGCATGACCCCCAGCGCGCGACCCGCTGTCTGGATGCGGCCACCAGTCATGCCCGCCATCGTCAGGTAGAAGCCCCTGCCCAGGCCGCCCTGCTCGCCGATCACATTCTCGTCGGGGACGAAGAAGTTCTCGAAGCTAAGATCGAACGAGTGCATCCCGCGATATCCGATCGTAGGAATGGCCTTGCCAGATAGCCGGCCGCCCGCGTCCTGCACGAATTCAAATTCGTGTCCATCGTAGGACGGCTTCTCGACCAGCAGCAGGCTTAATCCGCGGTGGCCGAGCGAACGATCGGCATCGGTGCGTGTGACAACCATGATCAGCCCCGCCTTGCCGGCGAAGGTGCACCAGGTCTTGGCGCCATCGAGCAACCATCCACCCTCGGTCTTCGTCCCACGCAGGGTAAGCCCGGCCACGTCGGAGCCGTGATCGGGCTCAGTGATCGAAATGGCGCAAAGCGGTTCGCCGACCGCGATCTGAGGCAGCCACTTTTCCTTCTGGGCCGGGGTGCCGCCTGCAAGCAGCGCGCGGGAAAGAATTTCCGGCCGGGTGATCAGGCTGCCGGCTGCCGCAAGAGAAGCTTCGGAAAGCGCCTCTGTTACCGCGATCATCATCGGAGTGTTTTCCTGCTCGCCCGCGCTGCCACCATATTCCTCGGGGATGGAGAGTCCGAACACGCCCATTTCGCGCATATGGCGCAGCAGAGTTTCCGGCACGGTCAGATCGCGACGGTGAATTTCTTCTGCCAGTGGTGCAACGATGTCGGTCGCGAAGCGACGGAATGCTTCAGAGGCCAATTCGGTCTGTCCGTCCTGCGCGACGGCACCGATCTCGCCATCTTCGGCTGCCACGGCCTGACCGAGGCGCGCCCGTGCCTGCGGCCCGGCAGCGCCTCGGCGAAGGCGATCGAATGCCGGATCGCCCTGAAGCGCGCGAAGCGAAGACGCATCGAGATCGAGGGCAAGACATGCGGATTGAACGCGCCCCGCCACCGCTTCGGAGGATTCACAGATGAACAGCAAAGCCAGGCTTGCATCGAGCGGCGTCATCTCAGTGAGTGAATCTATCAGCGTGCGGCTCGCCAGCAAGTCTGCATGGGCAAGTGCGAGATCGTAGCACAGGACTTGATGGTCGTCAGCAACGCCGACATCGATCTTGCCGCCCTTTGCGCAAGCGCGCGCAAGCGCTGAAACGGCAAGGCCGAATTCCTTCGCCAGTCCTGACTGGACATGATCTGCGTCTGTTGCAAGCTGCTGTGTATCTGCGTTCACCGACATGGTCTTTCCATTTGTTCGCGCCCCTCGGCGGGACGGCTTTGAAGGAGACTAATTGAAGGAATCCCGAACTCAGATCCCGCGACCGCCACCGACTTCGATGACGGCGCCGGTGATGTAACTCGCCATGCCCGATGCCAGGAAGACTACCGCATTGGCGACTTCTGCAGGCTCGCCGGCGCGCTGGAGCGGAATGTCCTTTTCACGCGCCGCGAACACCTCAGGCTTCATGGCCATGGTCATCTCCGTACGGATGAGGCCAGGCATGACGGCATTCACGCGCACGCCGGACGGACCAAATTCCTTTGCCGCGGCCTTGGTCAACCCGACTACGCCAGCCTTGGCCGCGCTGTAATTGGTCTGGCCCGGATTGCCGATCTTGCCCGACATCGACGAAAGATTGATGATCGAACCGGACTTCTGTTGACGGAACAACGCCGAAACCGCGCGCGTGAGCAGCCAGGCTCCCTTCAGGCTTACGCCCAGCACGGCGTCGAAGTCGGCCTCGCTCATCCTGCCGATATAGGCATCGCGGGTCACGCCCGCGTTGTTCACGACGATGTCGACGCGTCCGAAAGCAGCCAGGCTCGCCTTTATCAGACTGTCCACCTCGTCGGCGACGGTGACGTTGCAGGGGACCGCGACAACCTTGTCTGTGCCACCAAGCGACCGGGCAGCCTTTTCGGCATGCTCCTTGCCGATATCGGCAATGACGACACGGGCGCCATGCTCAAGCAGGGCCTGGCCGATGGACAGGCCGATCCCCTGGGCGCCGCCGGTGACGATTGCAACCTGCCCGGCCAGCAACTCGGTGTCCCGCATCCTTGTTCTCCCTCTTGTTCCCATGAACAGATGATTCCGAAATATAAGGTCGGCTTTTCCCAGGCATGGCGATGCTCGAGCGACGCGCTGATTAAAGGCTGACCGACGACCCTGTCACCTCATGCGCGTTCGAAGATCGCCGCCATGCCCTGACCGCCGCCGATGCACATCGTCTCAAGTCCGTAACGCGATCCGCGGCGCTTCATCTCGTGCGTCAGAGTTGTCATGATGCGCACGCCGGTCGCCCCGATCGGATGGCCCAGCGAGATGCCCGATCCGTTGACGTTAAGGCGGCTGTGATCGCTCCAGCCCCAGCCCTTGAGCACCGACAGCACCTGGACGGCAAAGGCCTCGTTGACCTCTACAAGATCCATGTCGTCAAAGCCCAGGCCGGTCTTGCGCAGCACCTTCTGAGCCGCGGCGACAGGACCGATGCCCATCCGCGCGGGATCGCAGCCCGTCGCGGCCCAACCCTTGAGAAAGGCGATCGGCTCGAGCCCCAGTGCCTCGAGCCGGTCCTCGGCGACAATCAGGCAAGCCGCGGCCGCGTCATTCTGCTGCGCAGCGTTCCCTGCCGTTACCGTTCCGTCCTTGGCCACCGGGCGCAGGCGTGAAAGCGTGTCAACCGTGGTTTCCGGACGAATGCCTTCGTCCGACGCGAACATGATCGGATCACCCTTGCGCTGCGGCACGGGCACCGGCACGACTTCGTCGGCAAAGCGTCCTTCCGCCCACGCGGCGGCCGCCCGGCGCTGACTCTCGGCGGCGAAAATGTCGGCTTCCTCGCGCCCGATGCCAAAATCGCGCGCCAGATTCTCGGCTGTCTCGATCATGCCGGAAATATAGCCGAAGCGTTCGACCGGTTGCGACCGTTCGCGGCCGCGATCTAGCCGGTCGTACAGCGCCGACGATCCGGCGCGCTTGCCCCATCGCAAATCGGTCGTGTAGTGCTCGATGCGGCTCATGCTTTCCACGCCGCCGGCAAGGACCACGTCGCAGGCGCCTGTCTGCACCATCATCGCCGCCGTGACGATGGCCTGAAGCCCGCCGCCGCAGCGCCGGTCGGTTTGGAGGCCGGGCACCTCGACCGGGAGGCCGGCCGAAAGTGCGATCCAGCGGCCCACGCATGGCGTTTCGCTGTTGGCATAAGATTGCGCAAAGCACACATCTTCAATCAAAGCCGGATCGAGGCCGGTGCGTTGCAGCACGGCCTTGGTGACGACGCCGCCCAGCGTTTCGACAGGCACATCGCGCAGAGAACCGCCAAAGGCCCCTACCCCGGTCCTGAGCGGACTCACAATCGCTGCACGGCGCATATCAAACTCCTGGGAAATGCCGCTCGCGCGGCTTGCTTCAGCGGCGGGAAGGTTAGCGTAGTTCGTGGCAGCCTTATAAGGTCAGGCGAAGAACGCAGCGCGGGCTTCGTCAGGCACGGCAAGGCCTGTCACGTTGGCGCGCTGTAATACCGACCAGAAATAGCGGTAGGTCGCGCGATCGTGAAGTTCGCCCTTGTACTGGATCGGACCCCAGTCGGCAGCCTGCGCCGCGAGCAGGATTGCCGCGCCGTCCTCAACCTCGGAGAAGTCGGGGCGCATGGCTTCGACGATGGCTTCGATCTGTGCGGGATAGATGCTCCACATCCGCAGGAAGCCGAAGTCATTGCGCGCGCGGCTCGCATCGGCGCGGACGACGTCGGCGTTCTTCAGGTCGAGGCAGACATTATGTGCAGGCACGACGCCGTTGCGCAGTGCGGCGGCAACCAGCTCAGCCTTGGCCCGGACAATGAGACGGTGTTCAAATTGGCCAGGGCTGCGCATCGCGGAAGCCGGGATCGCGCCATTGTGCGCGCTCACGAAATCCATCTGGCCGAAATCGAGAACCTGCAGCCAGGGCATAGCCGCAATCTTCCAGACGTCCGCCAGCGCGCCATGCGTTTCGATTAGGACGTGGATCGGGATTTCCCGCTTGATGTCGCGCCTTGCGCAGCCTGCGCGAATATAGTCGAGAACCCCGGCGAGCTGGCCAGCAGATGTGGTCTTGGGAACCGTGATGTACGCCACGTCGTTACCGCAAATGTCGAGAATAATATCGACGTCGGTGAGGCAGTGGGGATGCGAAGGATCGTGAATCCGCACCCCTGCCTGACGATATTTGTTGTCTTCCGAAGCGATCAGCCCCGCCACCATCCCGACGTGGGCCTTTTCCTGCCCGGCTGCCGCGCCGTCCTCGCAATCGCAGGTGATATCGAAGATCGGGCCCAGCTTCTCCTGCAGCTGAAACGCCTTGCGAATGAGCTTTTCGCTACCGGCGAAGTGCTCGCAGCTTGGAATGGACGGGAAAGCCTTTTCGCCATCGAAAAGCGCTTCGGAAGGATGGACCTTGGCAGCCATAGGAATTTCCTTATCACTCATTGAATAGGAGCCGAATTACCGGGCTCGAGGCATCAGGACGCTGTAATCGAGGTCGAGGACCACGTCTGGGTTGAGTCTTGTACGCTCGCCGTCCCGCCTCGATATCTCGAAGCCAGACGACGGGTTGTTGCGGATACCAATCATACGCAGCTGTAGCATGCCCAAATCGCTGCGGCCGGGGAGGTCGTGCTTGCCGATGACTTCGGTCACGCAATAAAGCGTGTCACCGGCAAAGGTCGGCGCGTTATGCGATCCACCGTTGATCGACAATGTGGATAGCACGTTCTCCAATCCATCGTAGGACAGGGCGCGGCAAACGGAAATCACGTGGCCGCCATAGATAAGCCGACGCCCGTGCGGCGTGCTCTTCATCGCCAGTGCATCGAAATGCACCTTGGCGTTGTTCTGATAGAGCTTGGTGGCGAGGGTATGGTCGCTTTCATCGAGCGTCATCCCGGCCTGATGGTCGATACGCTCGCCCACCGCATAATCATCCCATATCTTGGCCGAACCCGACGCCGCTTGCAGTTGCGCCTGATCGACGATCATAGCTTGCGGAATTACGACATCGTTGGGCGCAACCATTTTCGGCAGGGGTGGCACTTTGCTTTCTTGCGCCGTGCCGCCGGAATTGCGCTTGCGGACCAGAACCCAGCGGACCCATTCCACAACCCCACGTCCGTCTTGGTTGCGGGCCATGGAATGGACATAGACGACACCGCTTTCGCCACCCGAAGTTTCACGAATTCCGATGACTTCGGATTCGGCGGTCAGCGTATCGCCAGCAAACACCGGCTCGAGAAAGCGCAGGCCAGCATAGCCCAAATTGGCGATCGCGTTGGCCGATATGTCGGGAACCGTCTTGCCGAACGCGATGTTGAACACGAGAAAATCGTCGATCGGTATCGCCTTGTAGCCGAAGGCCTGCGCCAGGGGCGCTGCGCAGTGCAAGGGATGGCGTGCGCCCGTTAGTGCAATGTAGAGACTGGAATCACCTTGAGTGACCGTACGGGGCGTAGCGTGCTGGAACTTCCGCCCGATGAAGAAGTCTTCGAAAAAATTTCCTGCGGGAGACAACGCCTTTGGTTCCTTCCAACTAACCATATTCAGGTCAGAAATTCACGAGCAGTTCAAATCGCCGAGGACGGCGGGTTTTTGAACAAAACCCCTTTGCCTGCGAACAGCAGGCGCGGCCTTATCCGCATTGGCCAACCTGACTTCTGACGCGGGTAGCGGCTAATCCGGTCGGCTGGTAGATGCCGGCGCCCTTCGACTGCCATAGGACTTGACGAACGCTGCCGACGGCCTGCCTTTAGCGGTCGATTGTCCTGAGAGCCGGCGACAGGAGATTGATCTGGGCGGGCTCGTCACGAAAGCGGATCGGCGTCCCGAGATGCAACCGCCCTGCTTCATCGGTGTGCAGGAAACCACGATGGGCAAGCTGCTCGCTTGCGAGAGCCTCCGGGAACGTCCGCACCGGTCCCCAGCAAACGCCCAGACGATCGAGCAGCGCTTCAGCCTCGGCAAGGGTCATTGCCGCAAAGGCCTGTTCCAGAAGATCGACAACCGGCTTCTGGTGCGGCCCGGGCTCCTGACACAAGGGCGCAAGGTCGACGCGATCGAAATGGCCAAGCAGCGCCCGCACGAATTTCGGCTCCTGACCGGCCATCGCGATCTGGCGTCCGTCCGCTGTCGAATAGCAACGGTAGAACGCCGCTCCGCCCGTGGTCCGTTCGTGCGCAGGAATCGGTTGGCGACCCTCGGCCATCGTTGGGCCCATCACGTTGGCGGTTGCCGCCAACAGGGATTCCTGCATCGAGATGTCGATGAAATCGCCCTTGCCGGTAGTCGTCCGGCGATAAAGCGCCATGAGCACGGCGGCTAGGCCTTGCATGCCCGAGAGATAGTCGCCCCAAGGCACGGCCGGCAGAGCAATACCGCCCTCGGCGGAGAGGTTCGACGCCAGAACGCCGGTCTCGCCTTCGAGGCCGAGTTCGTGTGCAGGACGATGAGCGTTCGGACCCGATTGTCCGTAAGCCGTGATAGCACAATAGATTATGCGCGGATTGCGAGCTGAGATAGCCTCATAGTCCACTTCGAGGCGCTTCGCGACGCCCGGCCGGTTCGATTCAACGATGACGTCGGCAGAATCCGACAAGACGAGGAATTTTGCTAGATCCTCCGCATTCTTCAAGTCGAGGACCAGGCTTTTCTTGCCACGGTTGAAGTTGCGGAAATAAACTGTGTGGTCGCCGTCGCTGAGGCCGATATGCCTGGTCGGGTCGCCGTCGGGGCTTTCGATCTTGATGACTTCCGCCCCATGATCGGCAAGCGCCATCGTCATATATGGTCCTGGAATGAAGCTCGTCAAATCCAGTACGCGCACACCCTGCAGCTTCATCTTGCAAACCTCTCCGGACCGGATCCCTGTAGCCATGCCGGACCCTACAGGTTTGACGCCGGCCATCCGCTGAATGGCGGCACCTTATGCGCCAGGCAAGCGGCTGCCAATCCCGCGGCACGCGCACGGCAGCTTCCAACGGATGCGCCTATGGGCAAGATAGGCTTGTCGCAGTTCGCAGTTACGCCTCCATGCAGTCAGCAATCTTTATTGGACGCAGCCGCTCCTTTCGGAAAGGGCCGGCAGCCTTGGATTGCCCCTCGCGCATGGCGGCAAGCTATTGACCATCGCTCAGATCGGCAATGATTTCCCGCAGGCGCGCGTCGCCATGGAGAATCTTGAACCGATATTCCGGCGCCCACCAGATGGCAGCGATGGTGAAAAGTCGTGTGACAGCCGCTGCTGTAGCCCATAGCCTGTACTGGCCGGTCTATGGCGGAAACCAGTATCCGACTGAAGGCGCAGGCGTTCTTCCCTCTGGAGGACTCTAGGACGGATCGACATTCAGCCCTGACGCGCCGAAAATGTTGGTTTTCTGTGACCCGGAGCGCAGCGTACTAAAAGTAGGTGAGCACCGGAAGCACGGAAAAGTGCCATTTGCAGGCCGTCAGGGCTGAATGTCGATCCGTCCTAGCCCTAAATCTCCACCTGCGATCCCAACTCCACAACCCGGTTCGTCGGCAGCTTGAAGAAATCCATCGGCGTCACGGCATTGCGCATCATCCAGGCGAACAGCTTCTCGCGCCAGATCGCCATGCCGGGCTTCTCGGACGGGATCAGCGTCTGGCGGCTGAGGAAATAGCTGGTCTGGCTGACATTGATCGGCCCGCCACAGCCATCCACCGCCTTCATCGCGGCGGGAATGTCGACCTCCTCCATGAAACCATGGCGCAGCACCACGCGGTAAAAGCCCGCGCCCAGATCGCTCACCTCGGACCGCCCGATCAGCGGCAGATGCGGCACGCCCTCCGTCCGCACGGTCAGGATGATGACGCGCTCATGCAGGACCTTGTTATGCTTCACATTGTGCAGCAGCGCCGGAGGGACGCCCTCGACACGGGAGTTGAGGAAAATCGCCGTCCCCGGCACGCGCTTCAAGGAACCGGAGACGGACTGGATGAACAGCTCCACTTCCATCGCGCCTTCCATCAGATAGAAATTCATGATCTTCCGACCCGTCGACCAGGTCGTGAGGACGATGAACACAATCGCCGCCACCAGCAGCGGGAACCAGCCGCCATCGGGTATCTTGGTCGCGTTGGACAGGAAATAGGCGCCATCCACAACCAGGAACAACCCCGTCACCGCGCCCGCCAGCAACCGGTTCCAGCGCCACACGCTGAAGGTCAGCACCGCCATCATGCAAGTCGTGATGACCATGGTGCCGGTGACGGCAATGCCATAGGCGGCCGCCAGATTGCTGGAAGACTGGAAGCCCAGCACCAGCAGCACGACCAGAAACAGCAGCGCCCAATTGACCAACGGCACATAGATCTGCCCCGCCGCCGAGGCGCTGGTATGGGAAATCTTGAGCCGCGGCAGGAAGCCAAGCTGCACCGCCTGCTGCGTTACCGAGAAGGCGCCGGAAATCACCGCCTGGCTGGCGATGACCGTCGCCACCGTCGCCAATATCACCAGCGGCAGCCGCGCCCAGTCCGGCGCGAGCAGGAAGAAGGGATTTTCCGCTGCCTCTGGCAGGTCCAGCAGCAGCGCGCCCTGCCCCATATAGTTGAGCAGCAGGCAGGGAAAGGCGGCATAGAGCCACGCGATGCTGATCGCCTTACGCCCGAAATGCCCCATATCCGCGTAGAGCGCTTCCGCCCCCGTCACCGCCAGCACGACCGACCCCAGGGCCAGAAAGGCCAGTTTCGCGTCCAGCGCGAAGAAATGCACCGCCCACATCGGATTGACGATGGCGACAATCCCCGGATGCCGCACGATATTGAGGATGCCCAGCGCCGCCAGCACCAGGAAATAGACCGCCATGACCGGCCCGAACAGCGCGCCCACGCGCGCCGTGCCATGTTTCTGGATCAGGAACAGACCGATCAGTATGACGATGGCGATGGGCAGGACGAAGGGCGCGAAGCCGTCATTCACCGTCTCCAGCCCCTCGACCGCCGACAGCACGGAAACGGCCGGGGTGATGATGGCGTCGCCATAGAAAAGCGCGGCCGCCAGCACACCCAACATCGCGATGGTCGGCGTCCACCGGGTTTCGCCCAGCTTGCGGGAGATCAGAGCGAGAAGCGCCATGCTGCCGCCCTCTCCATGATTGTCCGCGCGCATGATGATGAACACATATTTGACCGTGACGATCAGCGTCATCGTCCAGAAGACCAGCGACAAGACCCCATAGATATGGGCCGGGTCGACTGTCAGCGGGTGATGACCCACAAAGCTTTCTTTCAACGCATAGAGCGGAGAGGTGCCGATATCGCCGAACACCACGCCCAACGCACCCAGCGCCAGAAAGGGCAACTTTCCTTGCGGATGGCTATGGCCCACCCCCTCGCCCGCTCGATCCGTCATCCGTGCAGTTACTCGCTGTTGCCAAGCCGCCCATTGCACAGGCCCACATTATATTTCCAGTGGCGCTTTATGCGATCGGCATAGGATTCGCATAGGAATGCCGGAAAGCTCCGCCAAATCCTATGCATTTTCAACGGAAAAAAGCGCTTCGATGCCCGTCCCGAGGATCAGGGCACCTGGTATGGGTGACCGGATCCGCTCACGTGATTCGAAGGTCGTCGAGAGCACCGTTAAGGCGCTGCATATCGCCCCGGGACAGCGCTCCCCCGCGCACAAGCTCTTCGCGAGCGGTCCGGAGCCAATATTCCAGCCGCTGCAATTTTATCCGTTCGATTGCCGAAACCGACGGAAGGCGAGATTTCGCCTGTATCAGTGAAAGTGCCAAGCCAAGCCCGTTTTGGGTCACGTTCATCATCGCTTCGTTCCATCATCCAGATGCGACGCATCAAGGCGCGGGCATCAACTGTTCCGCCAGAAAACCACCGCCCCTCCCGCAATCAGAAGGAGCATGCCGTTCAGAATGACGGCCCGCCTGAGCGTGTCGTCGCGAAACAGGTCGGCGGATAGTTGGAGAGTGGTGCGTTTCCGCAGGAGACGGGGCGGTGCTGGTGGGGGCATCCCGATTGCGGCACCCCCTTCGTTCTCCCAGTCGTTTATCGCGCCCTCCAGTTGGCGTTCACGGTCTTGCGAAATGGAAGTCGCGCGACGTGCGCGTTCTCGCTCCGCCCCCAGGGCAAGTCCCTGCCGCTCCACGCCGGCGTGTCTTTCGCGCTGCCGCAGTGATGATGAATATGAATCTTGCGATGCAGACATATCGCTCTCCTCGCCAAACGGGAGCGCTATTGTCTCTCAGCCACGGCCTGTCTGGATGATTTGAACCGCGATGCGCCATAATAGCATGTAACGGTCACGCGACCTAACGACTTGCCGGAAACAGAACGCTTCCCAGAGCGCGTCAGAGCGGCACGACCGCATTGCAATAGCGGCAGGCGGGAGGTGGCATATGCAAAGCTGCATCATGCCCTAACGCATCAACCCGGCGGCGCGCAGCGCATCCTCGATCACCTTGCGTGCGCCCGTGGCGGCTGTGGGGCGGACCGTAACGCCCTCCTCATGACTGCGCGGGGATGAAGAAGCCTGGATGGACGCAAGCGACGGGACAAGCGCCCGCTTTTCAGGCGGTGTCTCGATCTCACGATCCAGCTCAACGGCGTCTCCGGTCAGGCCCCAGAACTGACAGATGCGGTGGGTCGAGGAAATGCCGGTTTCGAGCATATAGGGACCACTTCTTCCGCAGCCATCCTCGCCCGCTGTGTCGAGTGGCGTGCCATGGCCCATTCCCGCGATACGATATTCCTCTATCACATCACGACCCTTTGCATCCGACCAGACACGCCGGACATAATCATCCCTCCGCTCGATCCGGTCCGGATCGGCTTCAACGCCATGCAATGCGCGCCATTGGGCAGCGATCGCTCCGGCATTGGACGGGTTTACGGTTGCGTCCGCGCTTCCGTGCCAAATGGAAAGGGTCGGCCAAGGACCGGCATGACTGGAGGCAGCGCGCACCAGCGCTGCAAGCTTGGTTTCGGGAGGAACGCCGTGGCCGCGCATACGGTCGAACGCTTCTGGAATGGTGCGGGCACAGCCATAGGGCAGCCCGGCGATGATCGCTCCGCCCGCAAACAGCTCAGGATAGGTCGCCAGCATGACCGCCGTCATGGCGCCGCCTGCCGACAGGCCGGTCACGAATATCCGCGCGGGGTCGATCCGGTGCTGCGCGGCCATCGCCGCGATCATCTGCCGGATCGAAAGTGCTTCGCCCGAGCCCCGCCGGCTATCCTCCGGGGAGAACCAGTTGAAACAGAGATTGGGATTGTTCAGCCGTTGCTGCTCAGGGAAAAGAAGCGCAAATCCATGGCGATCAGCGACCTCCGACCAGCCCGAGCCGATATCATATCCTCCCGCCGTCTGCGTACAACCATGCAGAACGACCACCAGCGCGGCCCCATAATCAAGCTTTTCGGGAATATGTATCCGCGCCCGAAGAGCACCGGGGTTCGATCCGAAATCCGCAAGTTCCGTCAGGCGTCCTTGGTCGACGGGCATGTAGCCGGGGGCGAGGCGAAGCGCCGCGAGACGGGAGATCGTGTCCGAGAGGTTTCGCATTGCAGTATCCTTCGATGGAGAGCGCCTGCACAGGCGTGGCTATGACCATCTTGCTGCACTGCACAATAATTAGGCTTTCAATCTCCATTGGCAAGACTGGCTTTCTCGACTCATCGCAATAGCGTGGGGGAGGTTGTGCACAATCGTACTGAGCGAAGTTAATTTCGCGCTTCGTTCGGATCTTCGATCGATGGTCGCGAGTTCCATTAGCCGAACAGACGCGCCCCCCGCGCTGCCTGTCTCAGGAGAATGAACGTGGCTTCACCTCAGACCGCAACAAAATCCCGCCAAACCAAGCCCGGCTCGAAGCTGGCCCGCAAGTCGGAACGCGCTGCGGCGCGACCCACCGATGCGATCAGCCTGCTGAAAGCCGATCACAAGGAAGTGAAAAACTATTTCAAGCAATATGAAGGCCTGGATGATGAGGCTGAGAAGCAGGCGCTGGCCGACAAGATCTGCCGGGCGCTGACGGTTCATGCCCAGATCGAGGAGGAAATCTACTATCCGGCCGCCCGCGCCGCGATCGACGACGACGATCTGCTCGATGAGGCGGAGGTGGAACATGCCAGCGCGAAGCAGTTGATCGCCGAGATTCAGGCCATGACCGCCGCCGACCGGCTGTTCGACGCCAAGGTGACGGTGCTCGGTGAATATATCAACCATCATGTCGAGGAGGAAGAGAAGGAGATGTTCCCGGAAAGTCGCGCCAGCGATCTCGACCTCAAGGCGCTGGGCGCCCAGCTTGCCGAGCGCAAGGCCGAATTGATGGCGAAGGCCAGCTGAACATCCTGGACTGTCTTGTTATCGGCGGTGGCCCGGCGGGTCTTGCCGCCGCCATCTATCTCGCACGATTTCATCTTTCGATCGAGCCGGCCTAGGCCGTAAACTGTCCAAGCAGGCGGGACCGCCTTGGTGAGCCGGAGTCCCTCGCCGTGCCTGCAATTGCAAATGGATGATGCGGCGGAGAGCTGAAACTCAATGCTCATCGACCGGCAAACGCTTGACCTTTCTGATCCGGCCGATGCCCAGAAAAACCGTGATGATCATCACCGGGAACAACGCAATATCGACCCAGCCGGGCAAATGCAGCCCCTGCAGTTCCAGCGCCTCCTTCAAATGATGCCACAAGCCGAGCGCGTAATAGCTGATCGCGACCACCGACAGCCCTTCAACCGTATGCTGGAGCCGTAACTGGAGGCCAGTCCGTCGATCCATGGATGCCAGCAGGTCGCGGTTGCGGCGAGCGAGCGCCGTGTCGACACGGGTTCGCAGCAGCGCGCTGGTCCAGGCGGTGCGCTGCGCCAAATCCTCCAGCCGCCGGGTGAAGGCATCGCACGTGCGCATCGCCGGGAGGAGCCGTCGTTCGGTAAAATCGTCGAGCGAGCGATAGCCTCGCACCGGCACCACCGCTAGGCTGCGGATACGGTCTCGGCAGATTTCCGCATAGGCTTGCGTTGCGCTCATCCGGTAGCCGGTGCGCGCCATGATCTCGGCCAGCGCGGCGCTAAGGGCGGAGAGCTGTTCCAGCACCTGATCAGCATCCGCATCTTTCTGAGCGACGCAGCTTGTGATCGCCGTCAGCCTTTGTTCAAGCGCGGTGAGCAGCGGCGTCGCCTGTTGCGCTTCGGGTAAACCAAGCAGGGCGATCTTCCGGTAGTTGCCCAGTTCCTGAAGCCGCTGGACCAGTTGCGAACTTTCGCCGCCTTGCAGCCCTTTGTCATGAATGAGCAGCCGGCCGAAGCCATCCTCATGCAAGCGGAAGTCGCTCCAGATGCGGGCATGCCCATCCGCGACATCGGATATGATGAGATCGTCGATGGCGAAGTGCGCGGCGATTATGGCATGCGACGGTTCGTTCATGACCATTGCGATCTGGGTGGAACGGATCACCCGGCCGGGAATCTCCACCATCCAGTGCGGCACATTGCCAAAAGGAGTAAGGTCGAACAGCGTCGCGCCTTCGACCGGCGCGATAAAACTGTAGGTCATATATTCGGTGTGACGCTCCCAGGAAAAATGGAGATCGCCGATCCGGACGGAGAGAAAGCGGTCGCCAGGCTTGAGGACGGGAAAGCGTTCGGAAAGAAGGGCGATAGTTTCATGGGCCTGCTGTTCATCGACCAGCAACACGAATTGCAGAGCGAGGGCTGGAGCATCGAAGCGGGGCAGGCCGCGAATATGCATTTCCCGCGAAAGCGAAGCGCGTAACGGATGGTTATGCTGACTGAGCGCCGCGAACGGATCGGCCGGGATGCTGGTCATATCGTCCATGTGCGGTTTTCTGCCTTGGAATGGTTGCGTTAAAAAGTCTGGCGATACCGTTACTATCAACTCTTACTTCGGCAGGATCGCGATTGGCAATTGACCATGCCCGAAAGGATGATGGCAGGGCTGGAAATGTCCGCGCCACGAGCGGGCGCCTGCTTGTCGCTTCGCCCGATTAATGGCCTTGTCCTCACCTGTCCGCGGGACCATGGCGCCGCCGCGAAGATACGCGCTCTCGCCGAAAGTTTGCGCCAGAGTTTTGACGATCCGCCCTATTGGGAAAGGCCAGGGATGGTTAACGCTCCTCTTTGAACCTGAATGCAGCGGCAACGACCCGGCCGGTAACGGAAATAGGCTCCAACTAACAGCGACCAGCAAAGCGACCCCGCCGAGTTGTGAAGACGGCGGGGCCTAGTTCGGGTCGCACTGCAGGCATCAACCTGCAAGTATCCAACGCTGCATTCGCCAGTTGGTGACGATATAGCCCGAAAGTTCATTCCGACTTCGAATTGGAGTTATATCTACGGCATATTCCTCATGCAATGGCGGCGGATCAGCCCTTTGATTACGCCAATCGGGGAGCCTGAGATGTTGTGTTCAGTCGGCAGTGGAAGCGCGCCACCACCGAATTCCTCCGCTATCCACTTCTTCTGTCGCGAGCATACGGCTGCGCAGGCACGCCAGATGAGCCAGGCTCTCCCCTGTGGCGAGGCCCAGAACCTCCTTGTCGATCTGCCGTTTGAACAGGGCGGGAAAGACGTCGATGGCCCTTTTGGGCGTCTCCAGCAGGGCAGCCAATCTTTCCAGACCGGTTTCATGCCCATCGAGCAGCGCGTCGATACGCGCATATAGCCCGCGGAACGGCTTGCCATGAGCGGGCAGGACCAGCACGTCATCAGGCACGACCGCACGGATCGCCTTGAGCGTTTCCAGCCAGTCGGTCAGCGGGTCGGCCTCCGGCTCCAGCGGCTGGACGGAAACATTGGAGGAGATCTCCGGCAGCACCTGATCGCCAGAAATCAGCAATTTCGCCTCGGGACAATGGAGCAGGGCGTGTTCAGGCGAATGACCCCTGCCCACGACGACGGTCCACTCACGATCGCCGATCACCAGCCGCTGACCGTCCTCAAGCGCATGGAAGCTGTCCGGCAACGGATAGAGCGCCTTGCCAAAATCGCCGAAGCGCGCGCGATAATGATCGAGCGCGTCCTCATCCCAGCCCAATGACTTATAGAATTGGATCGCGGCGTCAGGCGCCTCCTGCCCGGTATATGAGGCGAGAACGCGAAGGGTCAAATATTCCAGTCGCGTCATCCAGAGGCGCGCCGGCTGCTTCTGCGCCAGCCAGCCAGCCATGCCGCTATGGTCGGGATGAAGGTGGGTGACGATGATCCGGCGCACGGGCCGGCCCTCCAAAGTCGAGGAAAATGCCCGGCGCCAAGCGGCCGCAGTTTCGGTTTTGCGCAGACCTGTATCCACGATGGTCCAGCCATCGCCGTCGGCGAGCGCCCATAGATTGATCGCTTCGATTTTCCCGCCCATCGGCATACGTAGCCAAAGCACGCCCTCGGCCACTTCGGTCGCGCTGCCATCGCCGATCGCCGGCGATTCTAGGGGGGGATAGAAAAGATCGGTCATTGTCATCGCCTTCCTCTGTCCTGCCTTCGCACGCGCCAGCGCAGTGGGCAAGGAACAGTAGGCTTTGTCCGGCCAGGAGGTAGAGTCCTCCGATGACAATCTTCGTGCGTCTATTTCATGTTATATTCGCAGAGGCAAGGGAACCCTGGCCTCCTCCATTCGTCCGGCTGCTTGCCCGTGGCTGAACGCCAGCCATTATTGCTGACATAGGTTCCTTGCACCGACAGGGAGCCTTATTTCGATCGATGGAACTGCCGATGACGCTCTCGATTGCTATTCATCTCGACTATGAACTGGCGCGGCCGATGGACATCCTGCTTCATGTCCATGCGGCCCAGATTCCTGAGCAGCGGGTCGAGGATCAGTCTTTCACCCTTCCACCCTATGAGCATGTTGCAAGCGTCGCGGCGCAGGACGGAATTGGAGAGCGCATCTGGATGCGTGCACAGGACCAACTTATCGTCGATTATACTGCAATCGTCGCTATCAATCGCATCCTGACGCCTTTGGGTCAGCTCGATCGCGTGCCCTTTCATCTCTTGCCTGGCGAGACCGTGCAATATCTCATGCCCTCGCGCTATTGCCCGTCGGACCGTTTCCATGACTTTGTGGATGCGACTTTTGCAGGGCCCGAGGGCGGCGCCATGGCGATGGCGATGCGCGAGTGGGTCCATGATCATTTGCGCTATGTTCCAGGCGTCAGCAATGGCGATACGACCGCTGCGGACACCTTCATCATGCGAAAGGGCGTCTGCCGCGATTATGCGCACCTTCTCATCACCTTCGCCCGGGCGGCAGGCATTCCCGCGCGCATCGCCAGCGTCTATGCCCTGGGTGTCGAACCGCCGGATTTCCATGCGGTCGCCGAACTATTCCTTGGCGGAGAATGGCATCTGGTCGATGCGACCGGCATGGCACGGGAAGCCGACATGGCGAAGATCGGCGTCGGGCGGGACGCGGCGGACGTCGCCTTCCTGACAGCCTTTGGCGAAGCCAGACTGAATGCCCAACAGGTCAGTGTCGTACGGTTAGAAGAGACATAACGTGTTCATCCACCTTATAAATTGACAGGTGCTCCAGGAAGGTTCCAGGAACATCATCCAATCTCAGGATTCCGCCAGCCTGATCCCACAGCACCGGCTGAATGAATCTCTCGCCTGCATGTTTCGTCTCGGGCAGCCCGAAGACAATCTGGAGTGGCGGTGAACTTTATGTCGGGCATGGGTGCACCCGCTGCCTTGGCGGCCAGCAGTCGGGCGTCTCATGGCGGAGACGGAGTGCCTAGCAAGATGCGGGGTCCGGATCAGCGCTCGCCTGAAGGCCATTCGAAGAGATAGCCCGTGAACGGCGGGAGCAGTCAGTGATTCCCGGCCCTTCAAACTCGTCGAGAATCGCGCGTGCCATTGCGGCGTGACCCCTGGCATCAGGATGGGAGTCGCGCGGCAGTCGCCAGTTCGGGGCGAGCGGCACCACGAGATGCGGAATGGCGCCGCTGCCGAAAACCGCCCTCCGCAGGGCGAGTTCGCGCGCGCCTTCGGGCTGGAACACGGGCACCAGGATCAGTGGCCGGGCACCCCGCGCCCGCGTCATCGCGACCGCGGCCTTCAACAGGCGGCGGTCGGTAGCGATGGCTTCATTGATGGCGGCCGCGCCATGATAGGGAAAGAGCACCCGCCCCAGATGGCCGAGCGCCCAGCTCGGCTCTGCCGCGTGCCAACGTCCCACGCTATCGATCCAGGGCCGGTTGCGGTCGAGATCGCGCACCATCAGGCTGGGCGAGAACAGGATGACCACCGCCTTGGGATTCCCGAAATGCGGGAGTTCCCGCTGGAGATGCAGAAAGCTCTGGCTGACGGAATAGGCGTTGACCGCCAGATCGGCGCTCTGGATGCCGCTTGACCCTTGCACTTTTCCCGCCAGCGTATCCCGCCAGTTCAACCCCTTGCCAAACATGATCGATTCCCCGACAAACAGGATCGAGGGCGCGGTCAGGTCGAGCGGCGGTGCGTCGGGAGCGACCCGATAGCCATGGCTGTCGATCTGATAGAGCGGCCGCCACGCATATTCCGGGTCGGCCACGCGACGCGACGGAACATAGACCCAGCCGAGCAGCGGATCGACCCGGCGCAACGGCTCATCGCGTGGAGTCCATGGCCGGCCCTTCCGCCCGGAGTTCCATTGCAGAGCCACCTCGCTCGCAGGCAAGGCCAGCAGCACAGCCATGCCGATGACGATTCCGCGCCACAATTGGTCGCCGCGTCCGACCCTGATCCAGCGCAGCGCGAACATGAGGACAAGGGCGAGCGCCATCAGGATGAGCCGCTCGATCTGAACGATCGTCATCAGCCAGTCGCTCGGCACGAGAATGTCGGGGAGCAGGTGGCGGTCGATCCAGGCACGGGTCATGCCGATGGCCAGCCCGCCCAGCAGCAGCGCGGTGCCGCCGACGCACAGCATGGCGCCGAGGCGCAGCGCCTGGCTCATGCGGATACGCCGGAAAAGCGGAACGACTGTCGGACGGGCGGCATGGACGGGCATGGCAAGGCTTTGTGCCGCCGGCGCCGCAAGCGGTTCAAAGGGTGAAGGTCAGCGCCATTGCCAGCGCGCCTTCTGCGCCATGCTTGCCGTTTTGGCCGGTCCGATGCACGGCACGACCGCTCCAGGCGACATCAAGATCCACCCGGCCAAGGCGGCGGCGCAGGCCCAAACGCCAGTCGGTGGCGTCCCCCGCATAGCTATCTGGGCGATCTTTCAAAAAGGTCAGTCGACCGGCATGGCCGACCAGTGTCCAATTGCGGGCAAGGTCCAGATGGCCGTTCAGTTCCATGTATAGCGTCGACGCGTCTCCGCGGAAATAGGCGGGGGACAGGTAAAGGCGGCCGGAAACGTGCCGACCGGCGATGCCGACATAGGCTTCGGTATAGCTACCGCCGCCGTTGATGGCGGAATAGCTGCTATAACGGTTGTGGACGATGCCGACATCGATCGTCGCCGCCGCCGACAGGCGCTTTGCAAACCCGGCATAGGGCCGGAAGGACAGCGGCTTCAGCCCTTCGTCGCGCGTCGCGACCAGCGCTCCCGCAGCACCGAGATAGAAACCCCCGTCACCGTCATGCACCATTTCCAATTCGACGGCGGGCCGATGATCGCTGATCGGCTGCCCGCGCAGCCGAGATTGGCTGGATAGGGTCAGGCTGCCGCCCAATTGCGCGGCGGCGGGGTTGGCGAAAAGATGGGCGGTCAGCAGAAGGGCACAACCCTTAGTCGTGGCTCGCCGATGCCACGGCGACGGCGCAGGCGCCGTCGCACCCTGCGGTCCTGCCCTGCACCGTGGCGAGCGCATCGATCACCCCTCCTGCCGACATCACGAACATGACGCGTCCCTGCCTATGCCCCCGCGCCTGATCGATCAAGGCGATGAGGCCGCTGACATGTGCCGCCGCATAGGATGTGCCGTCCACCAGGCTCCACTTGCCTCCGGGCTGGGTCGCGGGAATGCCCGTTGCCGGCGCGATCTGGACGGGCGCGCGCCTGCCCGGCGCCGGGCTGCCGGAGACGGCGATGACTCCCGGCCAGGAGGCGGGGAAACCGCCGTCCGACCGATGCGGATCATAGGCGGCCACGACTGCCGTGTTGCGCGCCATGGCCGCGTCCAGCAGCGTGGAAAGCAACCGGTCCGGCGGCCCGCCCAGGCTCATGTTGATGACCGACGCCTTATGATCGATGGCATAGTGGATCGCCCGGGCGAGGCTGAAGCTGTCGCAAAACGCGATCGACCCAGGACTGTTCGCCTGCCAGCAGGCGCGCAAACCCAGCAGTTGCGCGTCCGGTGCAATCCCTACCATGCCGATCCGATTGTGAGCCCGCGCCGCGATGATGCCGGCGATCGCCGTGCCATGCGCTTCGGCCGCGAAAGCCCTGCCCGTGACGAGATTGACATTGGCCCGCACCTGCCCCGCCAGATCAGGGTGGCGCGCGTCGATACCGCTGTCGATCACCGCCACCGTGACGCCGCGCCCCGTCGCCAGCCGGTGGACCGCATCCAGATGCCAGAGGGTTCGTGCGGGTTGGGCGGGGTAGAGCGGGTCATCATGCCCTTGAGGGCCGCCGAGGGTCTGATAGTCATGCATTGGCTGTGACCAGGCGATATGGCCGTCCTTCGACAGTTCCTGCATCATTGCTTCCGCGGAAGCCCCGTCCGGCACGCGCATCACGAAACAGTCGAGGTCGATGACCGGCATCATCCAGTCCGTCACCAGCGTCAAATGATGATCGCGGGCGATGCGCTGCGCCGCGCGCAGCATCTGGGTCCGCCGAATGCCATCGCCATAGTCGCCGTCATAGTCGCCGCCCGACCGGAAATGCGGCGGCGGAAGGCGGAGCATCACCAATATCTCCTCCCCCTTGGCTGCGCGCGTGGCGGCGGGCGCGGCCAGTGCCGCGATCAGCAATGCGATCGTCGCGCGCAGGCGGAACAGCGCCGGGATCATGGCGCGGGCTCGATCGGCTGGGCGAGCATGATGCTGCGTCGCGTGCGCAGATCGGCCAGCGCCGCATCCCGCCGGGCCCACGCGACATCCAGCACATAGGCGCCAGCGGCGGTCGGACCGTCAACCAGCCTTGCTCCGGCGCGTTCGATCGTGAAGCGCAATTCCCGTTCAGGCGTATCGGGCCGGAAGATGACGAGTATGTTGCCGCTGCCCCGCGCCGCCGGTGCGCCCAGCGTGCGATAATCGGCCTGCTGCGTTGCCGGACGGAAAAGGAGAACAGCCCCGCAGAGCAGCACGGCTGGCATCGCGGCGGCGGCCGCCAGCACCGGCCATGTGAACGTTCGCCGGGGCCGGGACAGGCGTTCGACCCTTTGGGCCGGCGCCAGGTGACGTTGCGACTTTTCCCAACCCAGATCGGCTCCGATCGGTAGCCCCGCTATGGCCGCCTTTAAACGCTTTTCCCGTTCCAAGGCTGTCCGGCATTGGGCGCAGTCATGCAGATGCGCTTCCACCAGCGCCTGGTCATCGGCGTCCAACTGCGCCGCGACATACCAGGGCAGGAGCATTTCCGTCGTTCGGTGCGGATCGCCGCGAAAGGAGAGAATGTCGGCCATGACCTGTCAGATCCAGTCGCCATAATCGCCCGACAGGGCGCGCCGCAAGTGCCGCCGGGCATGGAACATCCGCGTCTTCACCGTGTCGACCGGGCAATCCATGATCTCTGCGATATCGCGATAGCCGATCTCGTGAAAATAGCTGAGGTCGACGACTGCCCGCTGCTCCGGCGAAAGGTCCGCCAGCGCCTCGAGCAGCGCGGCGCGCATCCTGTTGTCGCCGGCGCATTGTTCGGGCGAGCGATCGGGATTGATCCGTTCCTCGATGAACCGGTCCTCCACCGGATCGTCTTGTTTGCGCAGTGCCTTCATCGCCTTGCGCCAGCCAATGGTGAACAGCCAGGTTGACAGCTTCGACCTGCCGGAAAAACTGTCGGGCCGATCCCACAGCACCAGCAATGTATCGTCCAGCACCTCTTCGACCAGATGCGGGCGGCGCAGGATGTTCATCAGGAACCGCGCAAGGCGCGGCTGATAATGGCGATAGAGCGCCTCGAACGCCTTGAGATCGCGCCGCTTGACCCGCGCGAGCAGATACAGATCCTCCTCGGCGCGCGCACGCGCGCTCGCTTCCGTTCGGCCTGCCTTCTCGACTGTCTTCAAGAGCGACTCCTTCGAACCGCTGCATGAGTGTGCGCCCGCTGTCGCGGAGGTTCAAAAATATTTTGCAGGGGGCCATGAACCGGCTGCTTCAGCCAGCGCCACTCATGGCTATCGAGGAAGGAGGCATGGCATGTCTCATGCGCGATGGCCTGCGATTCTGGCCGCGATCATTCTTGCATCGACCGCCGGGGCGCAGCCCGAGGCCGACGGTTGGAGCGGCGCCCGGCTCGTTACCATCCAACTGTCGAGCTTCCGGTTCGAGCCGGCGGACATAATGCTGGAACATGGCCAGCCTTACCGACTGCATTTCATCAACAACGCATCGGGAGGGCATGATTTTGCCAGCAAGGAATTTTTCGCCCAGGCGCGGATCAGGCCCGAGGATACAGTCAAGATCAGTGGAGGCCGGGTTGAACTCAGCGGCGGGGAAAGCGTCGACATCCATTTGATCGCGCCATCGCCGGGCCGCTACAAGATACGCTGCACCCATTTCATGCACAGCATGCTGGGGATGAGCGGGCGGATCGTGGTGCAATGATGGGCTGGCGCGCGCCGATCGACCGGGTGGTGTGGGGCGACCCGCGCCGTCGGGCGCGCAAGCTGCTGCAATTTGCTGAGGTCGAGGCGCAGGGCGCGCGCGACCTTTTTCGCACGGCGGAAATCACGCGTGATCCTCTGCTGCGCCGCCGCCTCTTCGCCCATGGAAGGGACGAAGTGCGCCACGCCGCTTTATTCCGCGAGCGCGGGCTCGCGCTGCGGCGGACGCTGGCCGACCCCGGCCCCGATAGCGCATTGGGCGACGGGCTGATTCCCGGCGAGCGCGGCTTCGACCGACTAAAGGTCGAGAAAGAAAGCATGGTCGCGCTGCTGGCCTTTATCCATCTGTCGGAACGGGCCGCGGCGCACGCCTTTGCCGCCTATGGCGCAGCGCTGGACCACGACCCGGAAACGCAGGCGGTGATCGCGCGGATCGCCCGCGACGAGGAGGGGCATATGCGCTATTCGCTCGACGAACTCGCTCGTCTGGCGCCCGATCGCCGCCGCCGGGCGGTGTGGGTTGCACGCCTGCGCCGGCTCTGGCGGGCCTATTTACGGCTGGCGCTGATCCTGGCCGACATGATCTCGCGGGCCATTCTGACGCTGCTCTATTTCCTGCTGCTGCCGCCTTTCGCCTGGATGGCGAAGCGGGCGGCGCGGCGGGAGGCGGCCGGCTGGCACACTTGCACGGATCAGTCGCGCGACGATGGCGGAGGGCAATATTGATGAAGATCCTGGGCATTTCAGCCTTCTACCATGATGCCGCCGCTGCACTGACGATCGACGGACTGCCCGTTGCCGCCGTGCAGGAGGAGCGCTTGTCGCGATCCAAGAACGACCCGGCCTTTCCCCTGCGCGCCATCGAATGGTGCCTCGACCAGGCAGCGGTGGAGCCGGAGGATCTGGACGCGGTGATCTTCTACGAACGGCCCGCGCTCAAGTTCGACCGGGTGCTGACGACGTTGCTGCGCGGCTTTCCGCATAGCTGGCGCATCTTCCCCAAGGCGATGAAGAATATGGTGGGGGAGAAATTATGGGTGCGCGGCATCATCAGCGCGCAGTTGGGAATACCCGTAAAGCGCGTCCATTTTACGGACCACCATCTCTCGCACGCAGCCGCCGCCTTCCTGACCGCCCCGACCGAACGGGCCGCGATTCTGAGCGCCGACGGCGTGGGCGAATGGGCGACGCTGACCGTTGGGCAGGCGCGCAAGCAAACGGGCGGGTCCACGGAGATCAGCCTGCGGCGGGAAGTGCGCTTTCCCCATTCGCTCGGCCTTTTCTATTCCGCCTTCACCGCCTGGCTGGGATTTCAGGTCAATGAGGGGGAATATAAGGTCATGGGGCTTGCCGCTTATGGCACGCCGCGCTTCGCCGGGGAGGTACGACGCATCCTGCAACGGACGCCCGATGGAGCCTTTGCGCTGGACCTGCGCTATTTCGATTATCACCAGGCGGTCGACGCCGCCTATTCCCGTCGCTTTGTCGAGCTGTTCGGCCCGCCCCGCGACCGGTTCGAACCGATCGACCTTGCGACGCCGCTGGGACAGCATCAAGCCGATGTCGCAGCGAGCGCGCAGCTTGTGCTGGAGGAGGTGATCGTCGACATTGCCGCCGCGCTTCAGAGAGAAACCGGTCTGGCCGATCTCTGCCTGGGCGGCGGCGTGGCGCTGAACGGGGTCGCCAATGCCCGCATCCTGCGCGAAGCGGGGTATGAGCGAATTTTCGTCCCCTCCGCGCCGGGCGATGCGGGCTGCGCATTGGGAGCGGCGCTTTGGGCCGACCGCATCCTGTTCGGCCAGCCGCATCGCGATTGCGCCGATCATCCCTTCTGGGGACCCGCGGTCGAGCCCGGCGATCTGGCACAGCTGGCCGCTGAGGATGGGCTGCCCTTCGAACGAGTGGGGGATGCGGCACTGATCGACCGGATGGTCGATGCGATCGGGCACGGCGCGATCGTCGGCTGGATGGAGGGCGCGGCGGAATTCGGGCCCCGCGCGCTCGGCCACCGCAGCATCCTTGCCGATCCCGGCGATGCGGCGATGCGCGACCGGATCAACCGCGACATCAAATTTCGCGAATCCTTCCGCCCCTTTGCGCCAGTGGTGCCCGCCGAACATGCCGCGACCTATTTCGAGTTGCCCGCAGGCGGCGCCCGGCTGGGTCGCTTCATGTCAGGCGTTTTCCCGGTCCGGCCTGAATGGCGGAATCGACTGCGCGCCGTCACCCATGTCGACGGCACCGCCCGCGTGCAGATCGTAGAGCCGGCCATGGCACCTCGCCTGCACGCGCTGCTCATCGCCTATGGGCGGCGTTACGGTGTTCCCGTCCTGCTCAACACATCCTTCAACTTGGCTGGCGATCCGATCGTGACCAGCGCCGCGGAAGGCTATTCGACATTCCGCCGCGCCGGCATGGACTTGCTGGTCGCGGATAATCTGATGGTCCGCCGCGAACATATTCGGCAGGACCATAAACTGGAGGCAGTGGCATGATCCCGCGCAAGGGGCGCTTGCGGCGCCAGCTCATCATCGTCGGCAGCGCATCCGGGACCATCGCGGATTTGGTGCGGGGCCTGTGGCGTGCGCCCGGCGGACGGCGCTGGATGATCCCGCCGGTGATCTTCTTTTGCTCCGTTGGGGTGATACTGACGCTGGCGGCCGGCGTTGAGGCGTTGGCGCCCTTCATCTACTCGATCTTCTAGGGATGGATGCGCGCGCCCTGTCCCTGCTCGCCTGTCCCCGGTGCGGCGGGCGGCTGGACGAGGCGCTGTGCTGTCGCGAATGTGCAGCAGGCTACCGGCAGACCGACGGCATCGCCGAACTGCGCCTGCCCGGCGCTGCGCGAACCGAGTTGGTCAGGAATTTCTACGAGGCGGCGCCATTCCCCGGCTATCCGCCCCGCGACAGCATCGACTGGCTGCGCGCCCGGGCGGAGCGTAGCCCGTTCGCCCGGCTGCTCGATGCGGCGATCCCCCATGATGCTAGGATTGTTGAGATGGGTTGCGGCACAGGCCAGATGAGCCTCTATCTCGCGCGGCGTGAACGGATCGTGATTGCCGCCGACCTCTGCCGCGCGTCGTTGGCGCTCGGCCAGGCAGCAGCCAAGCGGCTCGGCATCGGCCAGGTCGAATTCGTCGAAACCGACCTGCATCATCCGGGGCTGCGTGAGGGAGCCTTCGATATCGTCTATTGCTCGGGCGTGCTGCATCATACGCCCGATCCCCGCACTGCGTTCGGCCACGTGGCCCGGCTGGCCCGCCCCGGCGGCCTGATCGTCATCGGCCTCTACAACCGCTATGCGCGGCTGCCGCACAAATTGAGACGGCGGGTCGCAATGCTGTGCGGCGGCCGCTGGATTCCGGGCGATCCGGTGCTCGCCAGCCGCCGGCAGCAGCCAGGCCGGTATCGGGCCTGGCTGCGCGATCAATATCATCATCCCGAAGAACATAGCCATACATTGGCGCAGCTCCGCCGCTGGTTCGCGGACAACGGCATCGCCTATGTCCGGGCCTTCCCCAGCGCATTGCTCGGCCAGATGGAGGGCATGCAGTTGACCGACGCCGAAGAAGACGAATGGTGGCTGGAAGACCTGTTGGCGCAGATCGGCTGGATCGGCCGGATCGGCTGGGAAGGTGGTCTTTTCGCAGCGATCGGTCGCGCAGGGTAACCAGCCCCGATCGACGCGAGCGCACCACTTCGCTGCGGCCCGGTCAGGGTCTGGGTCAGCCGGTCATCAAGCATAAGGGCTTGGGATTGATGGCATTCACGGTAGATTTTGAGGCAATGGCTGGAATGGCACCGATCCGCTTTCGGCCGGGCCGGGACTTTTGCCTGTCAATCGGCGTGCAAACGGCGAAGCGGTAGTCTTGAAACTTTCTAGAAAATCCATTCGCGTCGATTGCTCCCAACGCAAATAAGCGGCAGAATAACAATTCTCCGAGATTAACTGTCCAGCGAGAATTCGCCAAAAAGCGCACAATCGGGAGAGAGGACATGAACAGGAGGGCGGCCTGTCTAGCGTCCGGAACCATATTCCTGCTTTGTCCAACTCAGGCTATGGCAAGTGCGACGGATTGGTCCAAAGCGAGCAATATCGCTAGAGGGGCGATTGTCGCAACCGCCTTGGTTGTCCCCAGTCTGCAGGAAGACTGGAATGGAACGTTACAGGCAGGAGCAAGCGTTGGCTCTGCCTTTCTGGTCTCCAAAGGATTGAAAGAGCTGATTCCGGAAATGAGGCCGGACGGGACGGACCGACGCTCCTTTCCCTCGACCCATGCTGCAACGTCCTTCGCCGCCGCCGCAACATTGCAAAATCGTTACGGTTGGAAGATTGGGCTACCGGCACAACTCATCGCAACATTTGTCGGCGTTGCGCGAGTGAGGGCTAATAAGCATCACTGGGGAGATGTTGCTGCCGGAATGGCTATTGGTGAGGCTTCCGGATTTCTCCTAACGTCGCGAAGAGATGATGGAGTGCGGATCTTCCCCTGGGCAGAGACAGCGGGAGGTGGCGTTGCCATTGCCCTTCGGTTTTGAACTCAGGCGATTATCCTGTTCTCGCATCACGTACTAATACGGATCGTCTCAACCTTCGGTCACTGAAATATCGAGCAAATGGACGAGGCGATGGAAGATGCGGCAGCCGCCCCCGGGAAGGGAGCAAGATCTGAGACGCGCAGCTTGGGAGCCATGTTGCGCCGTCTAGGACCGGGACTTGTCACTGGTGCGGCGGACGATGACCCGAGCGGGATCGGCACGCACAGCCAGATCGGGGCGCAATTTGGATATGGTCTTGCGTGGACTTTCGTTCTCAGCTTTCCCCTCATGGTTGCGATCCAGCAGGTGGCCGCCGAAATTGGACGGGTCACGGGAGCCGGCATCTCCCGCAATTTGCGCCGTCACTATCCGCGCCCTGTGCTCTGGGCTGTCGTGGCGCTTCTGCTCATTGCCAATATCGTCAACCTGGGCGCCGATCTGAGCGCTATGGGCGCAGCGCTTTCTCTCTTGATAGGGGGCAATTCTACCTTTTACACCTTATCTTTCGGAATCATCTGTATCCTGGCTGAGGTGGGCCTGAGCTACCCTCGTTATGCATCCATATTGAAATGGACGACGCTCTCGCTGTTCTCCTATTTTGCCGTAGTCGTAGTAGCGCAGGTTCCATGGACCCGCGCACTCCGATCTCTCGTCGTGCCGGAAATTCAGTGGAATTCCGCCTATGCAACAGCCCTCGTGGCGATTTTGGGCACGACGATCAGTCCCTACCTCTTTTTTTGGCAGGCCGGGCAGGAGATTGAAGAACAACATCGCCATCACGCCAAGCCGCTCTGTATCGCCCCCCAGACAGCAGGACCTGAACTGGCGCGCATTCGCTTCGACACTCTGACGGGGATGGCATTCAGCACGCTGGTCTCGCTCGCCATTGTCTTCGCTACCGCCGCGACGCTCAATGCCCATGGCATTTACGACATTGCGACCTCATCCCAGGCCGCCGAAGCGCTTCGCCCTATTGCCGGCCAATTTGCATTCGGCATGTTTGCGCTCGGCATCATCGGAACAGGCCTGCTTGCCGTTCCGGTGCTGGCAGGATCGGCAGCCTATGCGGTCACTGAAATGGCAGGACTCAGCGGCAGCCTCGACGCCAAACCGCTGTCGGCACGCCTGTTCTACGGAACCATTGCCACCACGACGCTCGCGGGCGCTTCTCTCAACGCAATTGGCATCGATCCGGTCCGCGCACTTTATTGGGCCGCGGTCGTCAACGGCACTCTGGCCGCGCCCCTCATGGCGGTCATGATGCTGATAGCCCGCAATCGTCGTGCGATGGGACGATTGCGTCTCCCGCCTGGTCCAGCCCTCATGGGCTGGGCCGCCACTATTGTCATGATGGCTGCAACGGTCATATTCATGATCTTTGCCGTCCTCAGCTAATCTTCAGCATGCGCTTGATCGCGTCACCATATATCATCTAAATCACTGATAAATATGTTTTTGAATATGTTTGAGACTTTGCCGGACGTCTTGGGCCTTGCGCAGGGAACGGAACCGGCGCCGCCGTCTTGCGCTGCGACAAATGGCTGCCAATGACGATGTCGCGGACGAACGCCCAGACACGACCGGCGATCTCCATCGCCCGGTCCATGCCGACGCCGCTCATGCCAATGCTTCTTCATATTCATATCCTGCTTCGGTCAGGTTCCGGACCTCCTGCGCGGTGGCCCCGGGGGCCAGGCGGCGCAACAGGAATGCCGATTGCCGGTCGGGACGTTCGAAAATGGCCGATTGGCGATGATCCGCCGCAAGGTCAGCCCCAAGATCCGGCCTAAGGGGCCTCGAACGCACTCCTCCACTCTGGCTCATCGAACATTACAGGCGAATGTTGGGCTGATGAAGGCCCGCGTCGGGAGCGATGCGGCCCCGACAGGCTTGGGAACCAGATGCCGGGGCCGTCCCGCCCCCCGCGGACAGGAAGAACGAATGTAGCGGTTAAGGGATAGAGATCAAAGCGAAATGCGATAACCGGGAGGCGCGCCTGCGTCCCGTTCTGCGATGGCCCGCTATACGGTGATTTCCCGCACACGTTCCCAGATGGCGTCTGTTTGCGGTTCATCGATCTGGAAAATGCCAGCCAGCAGCGCCGCAAATTCCGGTGGGCTTCCGATCGGCCTTTCAACCACGCCCTGAGGCGTCGTCGTCCGCCACATGCTGTTGAGGATGCTTTCGATGCGATCGGGGAAATGGCGCTGCAGCAGGAGGTTGCCGGCAAAAGGGGACTCCTCGCTTTCGAGCAGCCAGCGCTGCGCATTTTCAAGAGCGGCCTCGTCGACATAATCCGCCTGGAAATCGAAGGTCGGCGCCCCGCCATGAGGGTGATTATGGAAACGCAGCCAGTTTCCGTCCGCCTGCTCGATCGCAAATTCATAGCCGCGTTGCATCGACGATCCAACCGCCAGGGGAATGGGATCGACCAACGCGTCGCCCAGTCCTGCCTCCGCAAGCCAGGGCTCATCCAGATCGACACGGAGGGTCAGATGATTGCCGATGACGGTATCGCCGAGTTCCGCGCGGCGAACCCCTCCGCAAAGCCGCGTCACGGCAAAGCCGCAGGCGGACAAGGCTGCGCCAAGCAGGCCGTTCATCTCATAGCACCAGCCGCCCCGGCGGCGATCGATCATCTTGGCGAAGGCATGCTGGGGATCGATACTGGAGGGCCAGCCCATGAAGCAGTCGATCGTTTCCCAGGTGAAACCATAGGCATGGGCACGGTGGATCGAGATCAACGCTCCAAGATCGGGGCGTTCCGGCCGCCGGATGCCAATCCGCGCCAGATAGGCTTCGAGTTCAGTATCCGTCAGTCTCGTCTGCATGGCCTCATCCCCTCTGCCGGTAAATGACCATAGATCCGTTCCGATTGCCATGGCTGAGAGATTTGGGGAAGAATTCCGGCCGCGAGATGGCCTCCTAAAGAGACTGCCAGTCCCGGTCGGTGGTGATGCTGAAGGTGCGGGCGGGCAGCGTTTTGCTCTCCAATAGGGTCGTCATCTGTCACCCATAGCTTGGACTGGCGATCTCGCCCTTGCGTTCCGATCGATATCGGGCGAACATCCCCATCCCAACGACCGCCTTCGCCAAGAGAGACGGGTGGATTGGAGGAGAGCCAGGATGAGCGGCTGTTATACACGAGCCATCGCGCTCGTCGGCCCCGCCGGAGGGGGCAAGACCAGCCTTGCGGAAGCGATACTGTTCGTAACCGGGGCGATCCCGCGCCAGGGATCGGTACAGGCGGGAAACAGCGTGGGCGACGCCAGCCCTGAGGCCCGAGAGCGCGGCAGTTCGACCGAGCTCAACCTCATGCATTTCGAATGGATGGGCGACCGTTTCGCGCTGATCGACGTGCCGGGCGCGCCGGGTTTCGCAGCGGACGGGGCGATCGCGCTCGACATGGCCGACCTTGCCATCGTGGTGATCGATCCCGATCCGGAGCGGGCGGCCCTCGCCCAGCCGGTGCTGCGCAGGCTGGAACGATCGGGCATCCCGCACGCGCTGTTCGTCAACAAGATCGATCAGGCGCGGGGCAGCATAGAGGATCTGCTGACCGCGCTCGCGCCGATGAGCGCCGCCGCGCTGGTCGCGCGCCAGATCCCGATCCGCGCCGGGGAGCGAGTCGCGGGCTTCGTCGACCTCGCGCTGGAGCGGGCCTATCATTATGAGGTGGGCAAGAAATCGCAGCAGGTCGCGCTCGCCCCGCATGTGAAGGACGATGAAAGCGCGGCGCGTTTCCATATGCTGGAACAACTCGCTGACCATGACGACCTGTTGCTCGAACAATTGCTGTCCGACGAGCAGCCCAGCCTGGATACCGTCTTTGCCGATCTGGCGCGGGAGACCGCGAGCGGGCTGATCGTGCCGGTGCTGTTCGGTTCCGCGTCGAACGGCTTTGGCATCCGGCGGCTGCTGAAGATGCTGCGCCATGACACGCCGATGGCGGCGCAGACGGCGGAGCGGCTCGCGATCCGGGGCGAGGCGGCGCAGCTCTTCAAGATTTCCCATGCCGCGGCGGTGGGACGGCTGGCGCTGGCCCGCATCTTCGGCGGCCCGCTGGCCGACGGGGCGGAGATGGTCGACGGCGACGGGCGGCCGTTGCGGCCAGGCGGACTGTTCGCGATCCAGGGCGCGGCCACGACCAAGATTCCGTCGGCGGAATCGGGCGCGATCGTCGGCATCGCGAAGATCGAGGGCGTCCAGGCGGGCGATGCGATCGGCATGGCGGGGTCGGTCCCGTCGACGAGCCTTGGGGTGGAGAAAGCGGCGGCCAATTGCGCGCTGGCGATCGCGGCCAAGGACCATAAGGACGAGGTCCGGCTTTCCACCGCCCTTAACCGGCTGGCCGAAGAGGATGCCGGTCTGCACTGGGATCAGAACGAAGGGTCTCGCGAAACCCTGCTCCACGGCATGAGCGAGGATCATCTCGCCGTCGCTCTGGACCGGCTGAAGCGGCGCTATGGCGTCGCCGTGTCGGTCCGCGCGCCGACCATCGCCTATAGGGAATCGATCCGCAAAGCCGTCACGCAGCGCGGCCGGCACAAGAAGCAATCCGGCGGACACGGCCAATTCGGGGACGTGGTGTTGGAAGTCCGTCCGCTGGAACGCGGAGAGGGCATAAGGTTCGAGGAACGGATCACCGGCGGCGCGGTTCCCAAGCAATATATTCCGGCGGTCGAGAAAGGCATGATGGATGCCCTGGCGAAGGGTCCGCTCGGCTTCGCGGTGGTCGATGTCGCCGCCGCGCTGGTGGACGGCTCATTCCACAGCGTCGACAGTTCGGAACTGGCCTTTCGCACCGCCGGGCGCATGGCCATGTCGGACGCGCTGGCGGCGGCATCGCCCTATCTGCTGGAGCCCATCGCCCATGTGACGATCATGAGCCCAAGCGCCGCGACATCACGCATTACCTCCGCCGTGGCGAGCCACCGGGGCCAGATGCTGCGCATGACGGCGCTGGACGGCTGGTTCCACTGGGATGTGCTGGAAGTCCTTTTGCCCGAGGCGGGCTTGCAGGGGCTGGAAGCGGAAATCCGGTCGATGAGCCAGGGCATGGCGCATTATGAAGCGCATTTCGATCATCTGGCGGAGGTCAACGCGAAGCTGGCGGACAGCATCGTGCACCGGGCGAGGGAACCGGCTTAGGGCCAATCGACATTCAGATGATGACGTGCCGAAAATGGTGGTTTTTCGTGACCCTTGAAGCGAGTCACGTGCCTCGCTTCAACGCAGCGTACTAAAAGTACGTGAGCACCGGAAGCACGAAAAAGCGTCATTTGCAGGCCGTCAGGGCTGAATGTCGATTGGCCCTAGGGCAAGACGCCCGGCTGCAAATGTCTCAGGGATTCTTCTTGGACTGGCCGAAATTGCTGCCGCTTTGCCCCGGATTCGTGCCGGACTGGCCAGGCGGGGCGCTACCGCTGGCGGGATTGGAACCCGACTGGCCGGGCGTCGTCCCGTTCTGGCCGGGCGCACTGCCTGAATTGCCGGGTGGAGTGGAGGAGGAGGAGCTTCCCGCGCCCGGCGTGGCGGAGGATGCGCCTGTCGAGGAAGAGCTTCCATCGGCGCCCGATGCTCCGGCATAGCGCGCGATAAGCGCCGCGCTGTCATCCAGGGCGCCGGTGATCGATTGCCCCAGAGCCCAGGACGCCATCGCCACCGAACCGGCCAGCAAGCCAAGCAGCAACGCATATTCCGCCGCAGACGCGCCGGAACGATCCGCCGCCATTCTTGCGATCAGCCCCTTGATCTGCGGCATTTATTCCCCCCTGCCCCATTTCAGTTGCAGGATGCGCCTTTTTGCGAATGATGTAAAATCGATTAACCCTGATGAAGCCATTCCGCCGCGGTGAAGGCGGATGCGATCAGGCCGGGTTCAGCCCCTTCACGACGAAGGGCAGGCATTCCCCATCCGGATCGGTCAGCGTCAGATAGGCGCCCGGCTGGATGGTGTGCGCGTCCAGCCGGTAGATTTTCTCGTCATCCGCCTCCCCCGGCTCATAGGACAGCGCCCAGCCGTGCCGGGTGTGCAGCAATGTGCCGTGCCGGTCCGGCTCGTTAGGCCAGAAACGGCGGGCGGTCGCCAGTTCGGGATGGATGCGATATTCCTTTTCATCGATCAGGCCGCCGCTGCCCAGCGGCAGGCGCAGCACATAGCTTCGCGCCGCCGATCCATTGGGAAAGGCCGGCGTCCGGGCAAGTTCGAGGCGTATGGTCGTCCAGCTCATGACCATTGCAATCGGATTCCGCCGCGAAAAGAGATATAAGGATTATTCCTGATGGCGACCGCGCCGAGGCAGTCCTAGCCATATGGGGAAGAGACGCTTGCCGGGAGACAGACAATGAAATCGGTCCTGCTGCACATTCATGAAGATCATGGCGCGGAAAGCCGCTTGCAGGCAGCCTGCGATTTGGCCCGCGCATCGGGCGCGCATATCCATTGCGTGCAGGTGACCGCCGTGCCCGATTTCGTCGCGGCGGACATGTATGGCGGCGCATCCATGGCCCCGGCGATGATGGCCGAACTCTACGACATCGACGAAAAGGCCCGGACACGCATAGAGGACCGGCTGCGCCGGGAGGGTGTGAGCTGGGACTGGCGCCATGTGGAGGGCGATGTCGTCCATGGCCTGCTGTCCGCCGCGACGCTGACCGACGGCATGATCGTCACCCTGCCGGCTGGCCCGCGCAAGGAATTTGCCGATCCGCTGCACCTGGCCGCCGATCTGGCGCTGGCCGGGCGGGTTCCGGTGATCGCCGTGCCGCAGGAGGCGAAGTCCTTTCCGGTCACGGGCCGCGCAGTCGTGGCATGGGAGGGTTCGCAGGAAGCCTCCGCCGCGCTGCGCCTGTCCGTGCCGCTGCTGAAACTGGCGGAGGAAGTGCATGTCGTGACGGTCGAGGAAGCGGGCAAATATCCCTTCCCGGCGACCGATGCGCCGGAATATCTGGCCCGCCACGGCATCAAATGCCAGTTCCACACCTGGCCGCAGGACGGCCGCACCGTCGAAGCGGCGCTGAAGGCCGCCATCGGCGTGCTGAAGCCGGACTGGATGGTGATGGGCGCCTTCGGCCATAGCCGCCTGAGGGAAATGGTGTTCGGCGGCGTGACCCGCGCCCTGCTGCGCGAAGTGCATGTTCCGCTCTTGCTGGCGCACTGAAGCCACGGCATGGTGGGGGCATGGCGGTAGCGGACGACGAAACCGATGGATTGACGCAGCGCGAGCATAGTCTGGAACAGGCTCTGCTCGGCTCCATCCTGGCGACCGTGCCGGACGCGCTGATCGTCATCGACATGCGCGGGCAGATCGTGTCGTTCAGCGCGGCGGCGCAGCGCATGTTCCAATATGCCGAAAGCGACGTGCTGGGCGAAAATATCTCGATGCTGATGCCCTCCCCCGATCGGGAAAGGCATGACGGCTATATCCATCATTATCTGTCGACCGGGGAAAAGCGGATCATCGGCGTCGGCCGCCTGACCAGCGCGCGGCGGCGGGACGGGTCGACCTTTCCCATCGAACTGTCGGTGGGCGAGGTGCAGGATGAGGGGCGGCGGCTGTTTACCGGCTTCATCCGCGACCTCACCGAAAGCCAGCAGGCCGAGCGGCGCGTGGCCGATTTGCAGGCGGAGCTGGCCCATGTCGGCCGCGTGACGGCGATGGGAACGCTGGCCTCCGCGCTGGCGCATGAACTCAACCAGCCCCTGACGGCCATCGCCAATTATCTGGAGGCGGGGCGCGACATGCTCGACGCCGAAGGGCCGGTGGACCGGGAATTGCTGCGCGAGGCGATGGCGGAAAGCGCGAACCAGGCGCTGCGCGCGGGCGAGATCATCCGGTCCCTGCGCGAGTTCATCAAGCGCGGCGAAACCATGCGCCAGCCCGAACCCCTGCGCGTGCTGCTGGCCGAGGGAGCGGCGCTGGCCTTCATCGGCGTCGATAGCCGCGGGCTGGACATGGACATCAGCGTCGATCCGCGTGTCGACAAGGTGCTGGTCAACCGGGTGCAGTTGCAGCAGGTCATCATCAACCTTACCAAGAACGCCGTGGAGGCGATGGCCGACAGCCCGGCGCGCATCCTGCGCCTGTCAGCCCTTCCCGGCGAAAACGGCCGGGTGGAGGTGATCGTCGCTGACAGCGGGCCGGGGTTGGCGCCGGAAATGTCGCGCACGCTCTTCACGCCCTTCACCACCACGAAGGCGTCCGGCATGGGCGTCGGCCTCTCGATCAGCCAGACCATCATCGAAGGGCATGGCGGGCGCATCTGGGCTGCGCCGTCGCAATGGGGCGGCACGGCCTTTCACTTCACCCTGGACGCAGTGGACGGCTCGCAAAATGCGACCAGCAAGGAAGAATAGGGCATGAGCGAACCATTCCCCATCTATGTCGTGGACGATGACGAGGCGATCCGGCGGTCGCTGTCCTTCATGTTGAAGACGAGCGGTTTCGCCGTGAAGCTGTTCGAGGGCGGCTTACCCTTTCTGAAGGAAGCCGCAGATCTGGAGCCAGGCTGCGTGCTGCTGGACGTGCGGATGCCCGATATAGACGGGCTGGCGGTGCAGCGCGAGCTGCGGGCGCGGGGCATCATGCTGCCCGTGGTCATCATGACCGGTCATGGCGACGTCGACATGGCGGTGACCGCGATGAAGGCTGGAGCGAGCGACTTTATCGAAAAGCCTTTCGAAAAGGCGGCGCTGCTGGGTTGCATCGACGCAGCGCGGCAGGTGGCTGTTGCGGATCGCGGGGCGGGCGCGCGGGCGGACGATGCGCGGGCGCGGCTCAACATCCTGACCGAGCGGGAACGGGAAGTGCTGGACGGGCTGGTGGAGGGATTGCCGAACAAGACCATCGCCTATGATCTGGGCATCAGCCCGCGCACGGTGGAAATCCACCGCGCCAACCTGATGCAGAAGCTGGAGGTGAAAAGCCTGGCCGAAGCATTGAGGATCGCCTTCCATGCGGGGATGGAAAAGGGCGAGGCGCAATAGGGGCTGACGGCCAGAGCGTTTTCGAAGCAGATGGCATCATCTGCTGGCTCGGAAAACGCGGAAAACAAAAGACCAATAGAGCATGATCCGATCCAGTCCGATCGGATCATGCTCTATTTATGGCCCATTGCGGAGGTTGATAATATCGTCATCCCAGCGACCCTTCCCGCAAATCAGCCCTCACCCCACCAATATCATCCAGCCCCAGAGGATGCAGCCAAGCCCGGCCGCCACGGAGACAGCGCGACCCCAGGGCAGCAGCTTTTCCAGCGCGACCAGCAGGGTCAGCAGCGCGATCCAGGCGAGGTTCATGATCCCGCCCGCGAACAGCAGCGCCATCAGCATCCAGCAGCAACCCACGCACCAGGCGCCGTGGAGCATCCCCATGCGCAGCGCGCCAGTCCAGCCCGGCCGGTAATGGCGGCTGAGGAATTGTGCGGGGTTGCGGCACTGACGCAGGCAGGCGTCCTTCCACGGGCTGATCTGATAGACCCCCGCCGCGATCAGCAGCGCGGCGGCAAGCGGCCGGCTGGAGGTCGCCATCGCCATGGGGGAAAGCATCGCCGCCGTGGCCAGGCGCCATTGCGCCAGCGTGGCGACGAAGGAAAAGAGGCCCCAGGCGAGGAGATAGCCCAAGGTGAAGCTCTCCGTCGCGGGGCGCGCGGTGGCATGAACGGCGCGGGCGTAAAGCAGGATCGTCGGCGCGGCGGAGGGGAGCATCATCGCGACCATCATCACCCACCACATGGCGAGCGTCACGACGAACTGCGCCGCCGTCCAGGGCCCGTCGCCGGGCATCATCATCGCCAGCATCGGGTCTTCGGCAAGGCCGGAGGGCAACAGCGAGGCGGTCGGCGCCATGCCCATGCCCGCGCCGGAAAACAGCCAGCTCCAGGCCAGCGCGATCAGCGCCGCCAACGCGACAAGGGAAATCAGGCGGTGCCGGGCGAGCACCGCGCTCCATGCCGGCACCGTCAGCCCCTGACGACGCCGTGGCTGTCGAGGTGGAGATAGGCGAACTGGCCGTAGCTGGATGCATGGTCGAGCCGCATCGGCGCGATCGCGCGACTGGCGCCGGAACCCACCTCCGCCACTTCATATTCGAAGCCGTCGGGCAGGTGGATCTGGGCGCGGATTTCCGATCCGTCTACCGGGCTGCGGATCGGTTCGCCGTCCATTTCTAGATGGCCGGGGATGCGCAGGCGGCCCTTGCGCCCTTCCACGTCGACCTCGAAATCCACGGGGACGAAGCTTGGTTCGTGCATGGTCGCGATGGTGGAGGCGAACACCGCGAAGACCGTCGCCATCGGCGCGGTGTCGCCGCCGGTCATGATCGTCAGCAGGGCGTTGCGCTGAGCTTCCGTCGCCCGTTCGTCGACGAAGGCAGCGCATTCGCCCTGCCCTTCATGGATGGGGCCGGGCCAACGGAAGACGGCCGCAATGTTGAGGCCGGACAGGTCGGTATTGCCATGACGCCCTTCATCGATAGCGAAACCGAAGGCGGCCTGGCAATGCCCCTTGTCGGGCAGGCCGCCGAACTGGCAGTTGCAGCCATATTCGCAATTGCAGTTGGCGAATTCCCGGCCCTTGAGCATCCAGTAGACCATGATGCGACTCCCCTGACAGCAGGGCGGACTATAGCAGATTCAGACGGCCACGTCGCGTTCCCCTTTTGCCTCCATATGTTACGGATTTGCCCCGGCGGCCCTCAATGATTCCCTGACCCTGGCAGTCGCCATGTCGAGCGGGTCGGTCTCTCCCAAAAGGGCGAAACTGCCGTTGAGCGCAAAGGTGCAGTGGCCGTGGACGGTCGCCACCAGCGAGCGGGCGAGGCGTGACGCAACGTCCCTTGTTTGCGGCGGCAGGACGGCGGCGACTTCGCGCACGACGACTTCGGTGAGGCCTGCGCGTTGCCGGGCATAATCCTCCGGCATGGGGACGCCCGGCGGCAAGCGGTGGTCGTAGATCGCCATCCAGATATTCATATTGTCCTGGGCAAAGCTGAAATAGCCCTCCACCAGCGCGGCGATGCGGTCCGCCGGGTTGCTGGCGAGGCGCTGCTCCAGAAAGGCGGCCCAGAGGTCGAAGGTGCGCGTGTTGATGGCGGCGATCAGACGGTCGTAGCTGCCGAAAACATTGTAGAGCGTGCCCACGGAATAGCCGATGCGCTTGGCCACTTCGCGCGAGGAGAATTTGGCGAAGCCGGCTTCGGCCATATGGCGGTGTCCTTCCGCAAGGATCAGCGCCTCCAGTTCTTCGCGGCTATGGTCGGAGCGTCTTCCCATGCCCCGGACGGTAATGAAAGAATTGAACGCTGTCTAATTATTTTATTGAACAGTGTCTAATTTTACGGTAATTCGATGATCTTTCCGCAGGGTTTCAGGGGTGCGACTCATGTTCATAGCGCTTGTTCTGCTGGTTTTCGGGGTGATCCTGTTCGACATGCGCGGGCGGCTGAAGGAGGCCGAGCGGCGGTTGGCGGCGTTGGAGGGGACGAGCGCTAGCGTTTCTCCCTCCCTTGTCCTTGAAGGCGCGGAGCCATCTTCTGAGCGTTCGCCTTGGGGTGAGGTGCGGGAGATGGATACCCGCCTTCGCGGGGATGACGAAGAGGTGGAGGAGAGGGAGGAGCGCGCGTTACGCCCTGCGACGATTATGGAGCGGCGAGCGGATAGCGTGAAAGCCCCTCCCCCGCCACCGATCGCGGATGTCGCCGCCGAACCGGAGAAGCCAGCCGCAACCCCTGCCCGCCCCTCCTTCGGCTTCGAGGATCTGTTCGGCCGCCGCCTGCCGATCTGGGCGGGCGGCGTGACGCTGGCGGTCGCGGGCGTGCTGCTGGTCAAATATTCGATCGACGCGGGGCTGTTGTCGCCGCTGGTGCGGATCGTGCTGGGCCTGCTGTTCGGCGGGACGTTGATCGGCGGCGCGGAACTGGCCTTGCGGCTGGAGGAGCGAGTGCGCGACGCGCGGGTGCGGCAGGCGCTTTCCGGGGCCGGGCTGGCGACGCTCTATGTCAGCATCCTGGCGGCGCATACACTGTACGGGCTGGTCGGGGCGGGCGTCGCCTTTGCCGGGCTGGCAGGAGTGACGGGGCTGGCCATGGCGCTGTCGCTGCGGTTCGGGGCGCCGAGCGCGTTGCTGGGACTAGTCGGCGGTCTGGCCGCGCCGGCGCTGGTCGAGGCAGGACAGCCCAATGTGCCGTTGCTGAGTTGCTATCTGGCCTTGGCTGTGGGCGGGCTCACCATGCTGTCGCGGGCGCAGCGGTGGATGTGGCTGGGCGTCAGTGCGCTGATCGGCGGGGCGGCTTGGGGCGCGGTGATGCTGGCCGTGGGGGCGCTGGATTGGGCGTCTTCGCTGTCGGTCGGGTTGCTGGTGCTGATGCTGGGCGTGGGATTGCCGCTGTTCGCCTTTTCGGGTGCGCGGGCCGTGCTGTTGCGGGTCGGCGCAGCGGTCGTCGCGGCGGCGCAGATGGCGGCTTTGGTGGCGACCGGGGGATTCGCGCTGTTGCATTGGGGATTGTTCGGGCTGCTTTCGGCGGCGCTGCTGTGGCTGGGGCGGGAGGCAGCTTTGCGGCCTTTGGCGGCGGTCGGGCTGGGCGTTGCACTGCTGTTGGCGGGGGTCTGGCCCGATCCGGAGATGGGGCGCTTTGCGCTCGTCATGCTGGGGATGGTGGCGATTTATGGCGGAGCGGCCCTGTGGCGGATCTGGCGTGCAGGCACGCTGGTCGAGGCGGGACAGATTGCCGCGCTGGCGCTGGGCGGGCTTTTCCTGGCGCTGGGGCATTTCTGGCGCGAGGGGCTGGACGGGAAATTTGCCTTGCTGGCGCTGGCGGCGGCAGGATTGCCGGGGGTGGCGATGGCGCTGGGATGGCGTTGCGAGGGGCGGCGGAAGGATGCGCGCTTCGTGACGCTGGCGAGCGCGGCGGGGCTGTTGCTGGTCGTGGCCGGTGGGCTGGGGCTGGCCGCATGGATGCTGGCGGCGGTTATCGCGGCCGTGGCGGCGGGCCTGCTGATGCTGGCGGAACGGGCCGGGGATCGGCGGGTCGAATGGAGCGGCTGGGCCTTTGCCTTTGGCGCGATCGTGGCTTTGGCCGGGTCGGATGAGGTGGTCCGGCTGTGGGGCGGCGCAGCGGCGGATGCTGCCTGGCAGGGGATAATATGTTGGGCGGCGGGCGCGTCGATGGCGGCGCTGTTTGCCTGGCGGGCGCGGTTTGTCGAGGGCCGGATGGTGGCGCAGGGCGCGGCCGTGCTGCTGGCTTATGGGGCGGTGGCGCAGGCGGTGCCCGCAATCTGGGCGCCTGTGGGAGCGGCTTTGGGGCTGGCCCTGCTGATGGAAAGCGCGCGGAAACTGGCTGTGGGACGGATGGCGCCCGGGTGGGGCGTGGCGCTGGCGGTGGTGGCCCTTTGGGCGTGCTGGCCGGTGGGGCTTTGGTTGGGGCGGGCTTTGCTGTCGCTGGCGGGCGAGCCGATGCTGGTGCGCGATTTGCCGGGAATCGGGGAAACGGTGCGCCGTCTGGCGGTGCCTGCGCTGCTATTGAGCTTTGCCTTGTGGCGGGCCGGTGCGGTCGTCGGCGTGATCGGGCGGCGAATTGGCTGGGTCGTGACGGCGGCGCTGGGCGGGGTCGCGGTGCATGTCGGGTATAAGCAGGTCTTCGGGCTGGAGAGCTGGAACGATGTGACGCGCCTGGCTCTGGCGGAGCGGACGGTTTGGGAGGGGGTTTTGATCGGGGCCGGGTTCGTGGCCTGGCGGATGGAGCGACTGGCCCTCCCCCGACCCTTCCCGCCGCTGTTGGGGCGGGCGGTCGGAGGGCTGCTCGCGGGTGCGGGGCTGGCGCATTTGCTGGTCTATACCGTGGCGCTGCATGATCCGCTGTGGTTTCCGCAGGAGGTAGGGAGCTGGCCGGTTTTCAATCTTCTGGCGGCTGCTTTCGCGCTCTCCTTCGTGGCGCTTTGGGTCGCAGGGACTTGGGCGCCGCGGGTGGCGGACGGGGTCCGGATGGGGCTGATCGCGCTGTTCGGGCTGGCCTTGCTGCGGCAGCTTTTCGTCGGGTCGTTGCTGACAGTGCCGGGGGTCGGTCAGGCGGAGGATATCCTTCGGTCCGTGCTGGCTTTGGGGCTGGCGATCGGCTTCCTGCTATGGGGCATCCACAGGAAAGCCGGGGATTGGCGGATCGCGTCGCTGCTGCTGATGCTGGCGGCGGTGGCCAAGGTGTTTCTGTTCGATGCCTCCGGCCTTACCGGCCTGTTGCGGATCGCATCCTTCCTGGCTTTGGGATTCAGCCTGATCGGGATCGGATGGCTTTATAATCGCGTGTTGCGGGAACCGGTTAACAACTCCGCGACGAATGCTGCATAATGCGTGAAGGACGGGGGTAAGAAAATGTCCGCACCTGATCTGTCTTTGCTGGGTAAACGCCGTTTCGCGCCCTTGTTCGTGGTGCAGTTTCTGGGCGCGTTCAACGACAATCTGTTGAAGTTCGCGCTGCTGTTCCTGGCCAATTTCGGCCTCTATCGCGCCGAGCCGGACAAGGCGGAGATGCTGGCGACCATCGCCACGGGCCTGTTCATCCTGCCTTATTTCCTCTTTTCCGCGCTGGCCGGGCAACTGGCCGATGCGTGGGACAAGGCAAAGCTGGTGCGGGCGGTGAAGGCGGCGGAGGTCGTCATCATGGCGCTGGCCGTGACGGGGTTCTGGCTGGAATCGGTGCCGGTGCTGCTGTCCTGCCTGTTCCTGATGGGGCTGCATTCGACGATCTTCGGGCCGGTCAAATTTTCGATCCTGCCGCAGCATTTGCGGCCGGAAGAGATTATGGGCGGGACCGGGCTGATCGAAGCGGGGACTTTCCTTGCGATCCTGAGCGGGCAATTGCTGGCGGGCATCATTCCGCCCTGGGAAGCCGGCATGGTCGCGGTCGGGCTGGCGACGATGGGCTTCCTTGTCAGCCTGGCCGTGCCGTCGGCGCCGACGGTGGTGCCAGGCCTGCGGATCGAGCGGAATGTGTTCAAGAGCACTTGGCAGATCCTGCGGGCCGCGCGTCATGGGCGGGGCGTGTGGCTGTCGATCCTGGGGATAAGCTGGTTCTTCGCGGTGGGCGCGGTGCTGCTGGCCGAATTCGCGCCGCTGGTGAGCGGGGTGCTGAAGGCGCGGCAGGAGGTTGCGACCTTCTTCCTGCTGATCTTCTCGATCAGCGTGGCGCTGGGGTCGATGCTGGTGAACCGGCTGCTCGGTGGCCATGTGTCGGCGCGGTTCGTGCCGGTGTCCGCGCTGACGCTGGCGGGGTTCATGATCGATCTGTGGCTGTCGACCAGCGCTTATGTCCCCGTGCATTCGGGTGCGGGCATTGCCGAATTCGTCGGGTCGCCGGGGAGTTGGCGGATCATGATCGATCTGTTCGGCATCGCCTTTGCGGGCGGGATGTTCATCGTGCCGCTCTACGCCATCCTTCAGACGCACAGCCCGCGTGAGGAGCGGTCGCGGACCATAGCCGCGAACAATATCGTCAATGCGGCGACCACGGTGGCGGTCGTGTCGGCGGTGACGGCGATGCTGGCCCGGGGGGAGAGCGTGCCCGGTGTCATCGGGGCAATGGGCTTGGCGACGCTGGTCGTTGCGCTGATTAGCTGCTGGTTGCTGCCCGAGACGGTGATCAAGGCGTTCGTGCGGGGGCTGCTGCGGCTCTGCTATCGGGTGGAGGTGCATGGGAGCGGGAACATGCCCGGCGTCGGGGAACCGGCGGTCGTGGTGGTGAACCATGTGTCGTTTCTCGACGGCTTGCTGCTGGCGGCTTTCCTGCCCGGCAAGCCGACCTTCGCCGTGCATACGCGGATCGCCAAGGCCTGGTGGGTGAAGCCTTTTCTTCCCCTGTTCGACGCCTTTCCAGTCGATCCGACCAATCCCCTGTCCGCCAAGGCGATGGTGAAGGCGGTGCGCGAGGGGCGCACTCTGGTGATCTTCCCGGAAGGGCGCATCACTGTCACCGGCGCGTTGATGAAGGTGTTCGACGGCCCCGGCATGGTCGCGGACAAGGCCGATGCGCCGATCATCCCGGTCCGGATCGATGGGGCGCAGTTCACGCCCTTCTCACGGCTGCGCGGCAAGGTGCGGTTACGGCGCTTTCCCAAGATCTCGCTGACCGTGCTGGAGCCGCGCCGCTTCGCCATAGAGGGCGAGATGACGGCGCGGGCGCGGCGGGCGATGGCCGGACGACGGCTCTATGACGAGATGAGCCAGATGATGTTCGCGACATCGGACACGGACCGGACCTTGTTCGAGGCGCTGCTGGAGGCGCGGCATGTCCATGGCACGAACGCGCTGGTGGTCGAGGATGTGAAGCGCGAGCCGCTGAGTTACGGGCGGCTGGTGACGGGCGCGCTGGTGCTGGGGCGGACGCTGGCACGATCCACGCGGCAGGGTGAGGCGGTCGGCGTGCTGTTGCCCAATGTGGCGGGGGTGGCGGTGGCCTTCTTCGCGCTTCAGGCGGGCGGGCGCGTGCCGGCGATGCTGAATTTCACGGCGGGGCTGGCGAATCTGAAAGCGGCTTGTCGGGCGGCGGAGATCAGGACGATTGTGACGGCTCGCGCCTTTGTCGAGCAAGGGAAATTGGGGGATGTAGTCGCCGCGCTGGAGGCAGAGGGCATTGCTTTCCTCTGGCTGGAGGATGTGGCGGCGGGCATCGGGACGGGCGCGAAGTTGCGGGGGTTGATCGCCAGCCGCTTTGCCGGGCGGACGCATCGCAGGCTGGGGATTACGCCGGACGAGGCGGCAGTCATCCTCTTCACAAGCGGGTCGGAGGGGTTGCCCAAGGGGGTGGTGCTGACTCATCGCAACCTGCTCGCCAATTGCCGGCAGTTGGCAGCGCGGATCGATTTCAATTCGGCTGATGTCGTGCTGAATGCGCTGCCGGTGTTTCACAGTTTCGGGCTGACGGGGGGCACGTTGCTGCCCATCTTCCATGGGGTGAAGACGCTGCTCTATCCCAGTCCGCTGCATTACCGGATCGTGCCCGCCTTGGCCTATGACGCCAATGCGACGATCCTGTTCGGGACCGATACTTTCCTGTCGGGCTATGCGCGGATGGCGCACGGCTATGACTTTTATTCGCTGCGCTACATCTTCGCGGGCGCCGAGCGGGTGCGGGAGGAGACGCGGAAAATCTATGCCGAGAAGTTCGGGCTGCGAATATTGGAGGGCTATGGCGCGACCGAGGCGGGGCCAGTGATCGCGGTCAACACGCCGATGCATTTCCGCGCCGGATCGGTCGGGCGGCTGCTGCCGGGGATCGAGGCGCGCTTGGACGAGGTGCCGGGGATCAGCGAGGGCGGGCGGCTCTCGATCCGGGGGCCGAATATCATGGCGGGCTATATGAAGGCCGATTCGCCGGGCGTGTTGCAACCCCCTGAAGGGGGTTGGCATGATACGGGCGACATCGTGACCATCGATGAGCAGGGTTTCGTGACGATCCGGGGGCGGGCGAAGCGCTTTGCCAAGATCGGCGGCGAGATGATTTCCCTGCCCGCCGTGGAAGGCTATGCTTCCGCGGTATGGCCCGATGCCGAGCATGCGGTGGTGACACGGCCCGATGCGCGCAAGGGAGAGCAGTTGGTGCTGTTCACCACGGCGCGGGAGGCGAAGGCGGCCGCCTTGCAGGCCTGGGGCAAGGCGCATGGGGTGGCGGAACTGGCTCTGCCGCGCGAGATCAGGGTGCTGGACGCGCTGCCTTTGTTGGGAACCGGCAAGACAGATTATGCGTCGATGACGCAGATGGCGGCCGGGTAGGAGATGAATCCTTCCCATGCCTTCATGGGGAGGATCAGATGATGGAACGTCCTTCGCACATGCTGCGGCGCCTGCTGGTGAGGCAGGTGCGGGGCGTGTTCCATGACAGCGCGAAGGGGGAGGAACCGGTCAAGGCTTCGGATCAGGCGCTGTATCCGCCCGGATCGGTGATCCGGCGAGTGCATGGCGATGTCACCAGCATGATGATCGGCGGGGTCAGCGCCTTGCTGATGCAGATGCTGCACCCGGCGGCATTGGCGGGGATTTGGGATCATAGCAGCTTCCGCGACGATATGCTGGGGCGGCTGCGGCGGACAGCGCGGTTCATTGCGGTGACCACCTATGCCGAGCGGACGGAGGCGGAAGCGGCGATCGCGCGCGTGCGGCAGGTGCATGACCATGTGCGGGGAACTTTGGAGGGCGGCGCGGCCTATGCGGCGAATGATCCCTGGTTGCTCGCCTGGGTACATGTTTGCGAGGCGATGAGCTTTTTGGATGCGTGGATGGCTTATGGGGAGCCGTTCATGCCGCTGGCCGAACAGGACCGCTATTTTGCGGAGACTGCCCTGGTGGCGCGAGCCTTGGGGGCTGACCCGGTGCCGGAAAGCCGGGCGCAGGCGGTGATGTTGATGGCGCGCTTTCGGGACGAGCTGGCGGTGACGGAGCGGACGCGGGAAGTGGCGCGGAGAGTGTTGCGCCAGCCTGCCCCTTCGCTGGGACTGGCTCCGGCGCAGGCTATGATGATGCAGGCTTCTGTAGCCTTGCTGCCGGGGTGGGCGCGGCGGATGCATGGGTTTTCGGTGCCGATCGTGGCGCGCCCCTTGGTTCGGGCAGGGGCTTTTGCCTTGGCGGGGACGATGCGATGGGCTTTCCGGGGGAAGCGCTGATCGAGAGTCCGGCGTGGAAGTGAGCGGTCAGCGCGTAACGGTCGCCGGGGTAGAGCATGCGCGCATAGGTGATGCGTTCCTCGCCGCGCCATGTCCAACGTTCCAGGGCGAGGCAAGCCGCGTTTTCCGGGGACTGGAGGCTTCCCGCCATCGCCTTGTCCGCGGTAACGGCGGTGATGCGATGTTCGGCTTCGGTCCAGGGAACATGGCCGAGCAGCCAGGAGCCGGGAGGCTCGGTGGAAAAATCCACCTCTGCCGCCTCGGGGACGGCGGCAAGGTTGATGAGGCGCTGTTCGAGGGCATAGGGCAGGTCCTCTGCGAAATGGCGGCATTGGATCGCCAGCAATTCGCCGTCCGCGATGCGCAGCAGCGCCTTGTCGTCCGCCGTCGCCTTGCGCCGTTCGCAGCGCAGGAGGTCGAGGCGGTAGGCAAGGCCCTGCCCCTCGACCTCGGCGCGGATGTCCGGGATTTCCAGCGCTGCGCGGTGGAAGCGGGGCGCCGCGACAAAGGTGCCCGCGCGCTTGCGGCTTTCGAGCAGGCCCGATTGCACCAGCGAGCGCAGCGCCTTGTTCACCGTCATGCGGGAGCAGCCATAGGCCTCCATCCACTCATGCTCATAGGGGATGCGGTGGCCGGGGCGCCATTGCCCCGACATGATGCGGCCTTCTATCTCGCGGCGTATGCGGCTGTGGAGCGCGTCTGTCTGGGGACGGGTCAATCGAGCAGGGCCTTGAGCAATGGGATGTAGCGCGCCTCTATGGCGGGGCGGGCGTGGTGGAGGCCTGCGCTAACCCGCTTCTTGCCGGCGCACCAGACGCTATCGATGCCGGCACGGGCGAAGATCCAGCTATCGAGCAGATGATCGCCGGAACGGGCTGCGGTGGCGGGATGATCCCGGCGGAGGGCCACGATGTCGGCGCGGGCGCCCGGGGCGAGCGTCGCGGGGTGGCGGCACAGGGCTTGGGCGCCGTTTTGGGCATGATGGTAGAGGCTGGCGCCGGTGGATCGGCCTGGGGCTGTGAGCAGGTTGCGGCCCCGATGGATCAGGCGCTGGCCATATTCCAGAAGGCGCAGTTCCGCGGCAGCATCGATTTCCACATTGGAGTCGGAGCCTATGCCGATGCGACCGCCCCGGGCGAGGAAGGCCTGGGCGGGGAACAGGCCGTCGCCCAGATTGGCTTCGGTGATGGGGCAAAGGCCGACGGTGGCGCCGCTTTTGGCGATGGCGCCCAGTTCGCTGTCGATGACATGGGTGGCGTGGACCAGGCACCAGCGCTGGTCGACCGGAGCGTGATCCATCAGCCATTCGACCGGGCGCTGGCCGCTCCAGGCGAGGCAGGCTTCGACCTCCCGCATCTGTTCCGCGATGTGGATATGGATCGGGCCATCCGGCGCCAGAATTGTGACGTCGGCCAGTTCTTCAGGCGTGACGGCGCGGAGGCTGTGGGGCGCTACGCCCAATGCCGCATCGAGGGGCTTGAGGGCTTCCACCAAGCGGGCAAAACTGTCCCGGCTGTGGAGGAAGCGGCGCTGGCTTGTCGTCGGGGGGGCGCCGCCGAAATTGGAATGGGCGTAGAAGACCGGGAGCAGGGTCAGCGCCATGCCCGTCTCCTGGGCCGCCTCAACAATCGCTTCGGCCATGGCGGCGGGGTTGGCATAAGGGACGCCGCCGGGGTCGTGGTGAAGATAGTGGAACTCCCCGACGCTCGTGAAGCCGCTTTCCAGCATTTCGGCATAGGCCAGCGCGGCGATGGCATGCAGCCCGTCGGGATCGAGGCGGTCGACGAAGCGGTACATCGCCTCGCGCCAGGTCCAGAAGCTGTCTTTGCCCTGCCCCGCCCTTTCCGCGAGGCCCGCCATGGCGCGCTGGAAGGCGTGGCTGTGGACATTGGGAAGGCCTGCGAAGGCGGGGCCGTGGCGCTCATCTTCGGGTCCGGGGCCGGTGTTGGGGGTGACGGTCGCGATCTGGCCCCCGTTCAGGGCGATGCGGACGCCCTTGCGCCAGCCTTCGGGCAGCAAGGCCTGTTCGAACCAGAGCGCCATTCTCTTCCTTCTCTGGACAATGGTGATTGCCTGCATTTAAGTATATACATTATTGAGTCGATGCCAGTGGAAATGACGATGCCCCCTCCCTGCGACAGAGTCTGGACCCATGCGCGGATCGCGACCATGCGAGGTGGCTTGCCGGCGATAGAGGACGGCGCGGTGGGCGTGCGCGGGGGTCTGATCTGTTATGCCGGACCTGCCGGAGACGCGCCGGATGCGATGGAGGTCATCGACTGCGCCGGGCGTTGGATCACGCCGGGGCTGATCGATTGCCACACCCATCTGGTGCATGGCGGGGATCGGGCGGCCGAGTTCGAGATGCGGCTCGCCGGGGCCAGCTATGAGGAGATTGCGCGGGCTGGCGGCGGGATTCTCTCCACCATGCGGGCGACGCGGGCGGCCAGCGAGGATGCGCTGGTGGCGAGCGCCCTGCCCCGGCTGGATGCGCTGATGGCCGAGGGCGTCACCACGGTCGAGGTGAAGTCGGGCTATGGCCTCGACCTTGAGAATGAAGCGAAGATGCTGCGTGCGGCGCGGAGGCTGGGGGAAGAACGGCCCGTGTCGGTCGCGACGACTTTTCTGGGCGCGCACGCGCTTCCGCCGGAATTTGCCGGAGATGCGGAGGGCTATGTCGATCTGTTGATCGAGCGGGTCTTGCCGGCGGTGGCGCCGCTGGCCGATGCGGTCGATGGCTTTTGCGAGGGGATCGGCTTTTCGCCCGCCCAGATCGACCGATTGTTCGAAGCGGCGCGGCGGCTTGGCTTGCCGGTGAAGGTGCATGCGGAGCAATTGTCCAACCTGCATGGCGCGGAACTGGCCGCCCGGCATGGAGCCTTGTCGGCGGATCATCTGGAGCATCTGGACGAGGCGGGCGTGGCCGCCATGGCGCGGGCCGGGACGGTGGCGGTGCTGTTGCCGGGAGCCTTCTACTTCATGCGCGACGGCAAGGCGCCGCCCGTCGACGCGCTGCGGCGGGCGGGAGTGCCGATGGCGCTGGCGACCGACTGCAATCCGGGGACTTCGCCGCTCACTTCGCTGCTGCTGGCGATGAACATGGGGGCGACCCTGTTTCGGCTGACGGTCGAGGAATGTCTGGCCGCAGTCACGCGGGAGGCAGCGCGGGCCCTGGGATTGCTCGACCGGGTTGGGACTTTGGAGGTCGGCAAGAGCTGCGACCTCGCCATCTGGGACATGGAGCGGCCTGCCGAGCTGGTTTATCGCATGGGGTATAATCCGCTCCATGCCCGTATCTGGAGAGGTTCATGATGCTCATTCCGGGCGAGGTTGCGCTGGAGCAATGGCAGGCGATCCATGAGGGCGCGGCGGTGACGCTGGACCCGGTCTGCGCGCCCCGGATCGCGGCGGGAGCGGCGGCGGTCGAACGCATATTGGCGCGGCATGAGCCGGTGTACGGGATCAATACCGGCTTCGGGAAACTGGCGAGCGTCAAGATCGGGGATGAAGATCTGGCGGCGCTTCAGCGCAATATCGTGCTCAGTCATGCGGCGGGGACCGGCCTCCCCTCCCCTGTGCCGGTGGTGCGGCTGATGATGGCCTTGAAGCTGGCGAGTCTGGCGCAGGGGGCTTCGGGCATCCGGCCGCAGACCGTGGCCTTGCTGGAGGCGATGCTGGCGCGCGGGCTGACGCCGGTGGTGCCTGCGCAGGGATCGGTGGGGGCGAGCGGCGATCTGGCCCCGCTGGCGCATATGACCGCCGCGATGATCGGGGTGGGGGAGATTTGGGTCGCGGGCGAGCGGCTGCCCGCTGCGGCGGCTTTGGCGCGGGCTGGACTGGCGCCGCTGGAGTTGGGACCGAAAGAGGGTTTGGCGCTGCTGAACGGCACGCAATTTTCCACCGCCAACGCTCTCGCCGGGCTGTTCGGCGCGGACCGGCTGTTTCGGACGGCGCTCGTCACTGGCGCCTTGTCGACCGAGGCGGCCAAGGGGACGGATGCGCCGTTCGATCCGCGCATCCATCGGCTGCGGCGGCATGCGGGGCAGATTGCGGTGGGCGAGGCCTTGGCCGCGTTGATGGCGGGGTCGGCTATCCGGGCTTCGCACCGGGCGGACGACCCGCGGGTGCAGGATCCCTATTGCCTGCGTTGCCAGCCACAGGTGATGGGCGCGGCGCTGGATGTGCTGCGGTCCGCCGCCGCGATGCTGGAGACGGAGGCCAATGGGGTTTCGGACAATCCGCTGATTTTCGCGGAGACCGATGAGGCTTTGTCGGGCGGCAATTTCCATGCGGAGCCAGTGGCCTTTGCCGCCGACATGATCGCCATGGCGGTGTGCGAGATCGGGTCCATAGCCGAACGGCGGATCGCCATGCTGGTCGATCCGGCCCTGTCGGGACTGCCCGCCTTTCTGACGCCCCGGCCGGGGCTGAACAGCGGCTTCATGATCCCGCAGGTGACGGCGGCGGCTTTGGTTTCCGAAAACAAGCAGCGCGCCTTTCCGGCAAGCGTAGATTCCATCCCGACCTCCGCCAATCAGGAGGATCATGTGTCGATGGCGGCGCACGGGGCGCGGCGATTGGCGGAAATGGTGGAGAATGCGGAAGGCGTCATCGGCATCGAATATCTGGCGGCGGCGCAGGGTTGCGATTTCCATGCGCCCCTGGTCTCTTCCGAAGCGTTGGAGGCTGTGCGGGCGCAGCTGCGCGCCGAGGTGCCGCATCTGGAGGAGGATCGGCATTTCCATCCGGATATGCAGATCGCCAATCGGCTGGTTCGCTCCGGCGCGGTGATCGAGGCGGCAGCGCTGGCTCTGCCGGGCGTGGTGGGATGAGCTGGCTGGAAGTCGTTCCAGGCGAGGCGCCCTTGATTGTCGCCCTGCCCCACAGCGGGACCGATCTGGCCGATGTGGAGGCGGGTTTCCGTTCGCCCGAACTGGCGCTGTGGGATGCGGATTGGTGGGTGGATCGGCTTTACGCCTTTGCCCGCGATCTGGACGTGACGGTCGTGCGGACGGCGGTTTCGCGGAGCGTTGTCGATGTGAACCGTGATCCGTCGGGAACTTCGCTCTATCCGGGGCAGGCGACGACGGGGCTCTGCCCGACGACGACTTTCGATGGGGAGCCGCTTTATGCGGGGGCTGTGCCCGATGAGGCCGAGATCGCCCGGCGAACCCAAGGCTGGTTCGTGCCCTATCATGCGGCGCTGGGGGGAGAGATCGCGCGGCTGAAGGCGCGGCATGAACGGGTGGTGCTCTATGACGCCCATTCGATCCGCAGCCATGTGCCCCGGCTGTTCGAGGGCGAATTGCCGCTGTTCAATATCGGTACTTTTGGCGGGGTGAGCTGTTCGCCCATCCTCTCAGCCGCCGTGCAGGACATTTGCGCGACGAGCGGGCAGAGCCATGTGCTGAATGGGCGCTTCAAGGGCGGATGGACAACGCGCAACCATGGCGAGCCGGGCAAAGGCGTGCATGCGATTCAGATGGAGCTCGCGATGCGGGGCTATCTGGATGAAGCGAGCGATTGGCCGCCGGTTTTCGACCCTGAGCGCGCCGCGCCGATGCGTGCCGTTCTGACCGATATTTTGCGGTGCTGCATCCGTTTCGCGGAAGCTTTCGGCTGAAGCCTGCTTGTTCCCGCGAAGGCAGGAACATGATGCAGATAATATATGAGGAAGCCTGATGACCCGTATCGATAACAGCCGCATGATCCGGCCGGCCACCGGCACGACGCTCAGCGCGAAAAGCTGGCTGACCGAGGCGCCCTTGCGGATGCTGATGAACAATCTCCACCCCGACGTGGCGGAGCGGCCGGAGGAACTGGTCGTCTATGGCGGCATCGGGCGGGCGGCGCGCGACTGGGAGAGTTACGACCGGATCGTCGAGACGCTGAAGCGGCTGGAAGACGACCAGACCTTATTGGTGCAATCGGGGAAGCCTGTGGGGGTATTTCGCACGCATGTGGATGCCCCTCGCGTGTTGATCGCGAACAGCAATCTGGTGCCGCATTGGGCGAATTGGGAGCATTTCAACGAACTCGATAGGCGAGGTCTCGCCATGTACGGGCAGATGACGGCGGGGTCGTGGATCTATATCGGCACGCAGGGGATCGTGCAGGGAACTTACGAAACCTTCGTCGAAATGGGGCGGCAGCATCATGGCGGCGACCTTGCGGGCAAGTGGCTGCTGACAGCCGGTCTGGGAGGCATGGGCGGAGCGCAGCCTCTCGCCAGCGTGATGGCGGGGGCATCCTGTCTCGCGGTCGAATGCCAGCCGAGCCGAATCGAGATGCGGTTGCGGACGAGCTATCTGGACGTGGCGGCTTCTTCGATCGAAGAGGCGTTGGAGATCATCGAGAAGAGTTGCGCGGAGCGGAAGCCGGTATCGGTGGGGTTGTTGGGCAATGCGGCGGAGGTTCTGCCGGAACTGTATCGGCGCGGGGTACGGCCTGATCTTTTGACCGACCAGACCAGCGCGCATGATCCGGTGAATGGCTATCTGCCGATCGGCTGGACCGTCGCGGAATGGATCGAGCGGCGGGAGCGGGAACCGGAAGCAGTGGCAAAGGCCGCGAAGGCAAGCATGGCGGTGCATGTGCGCGCCATGCTGGACTTTCAGGCGGCGGGCGTGCCCACTACCGATTATGGCAATAATATCCGGCAGATGGCGAAGGATGAGGGGGTCGAAAACGCCTTTGATTTTCCCGGTTTCGTGCCGGCCTATATCCGGCCGTTATTCTGCCGGGGGATCGGGCCGTTCCGCTGGGCGGCGCTGTCCGGCGATCCGGAGGATATCTACCGCACCGACGCCAAGGTGAAGGCATTGCTGCCCGATGACGCGCATCTGCACCATTGGCTGGATATGGCGCGGGAGAGGATTCACTTTCAGGGGTTGCCGGCGCGGATCTGCTGGGTGGGTTTGGGGGACCGGCATCGATTGGGTCTGGCCTTCAACGAGATGGTGGCGCAGGGCGAGTTGAAGGCGCCCGTGGCGATCGGGCGGGATCATCTGGATTCGGGCTCGGTCGCTTCGCCCAATCGGGAGACGGAAGCGATGATGGACGGCTCCGACGCGGTGAGCGACTGGCCGCTGCTCAATGCGTTGCTGAACACCGCTTCGGGCGCGACCTGGGTGTCGCTGCACCATGGCGGGGGTGTCGGCATGGGCTATTCGCAGCATGCGGGCATGGTGATCGTCGCGGATGGAACCGAGGCGGCCGCCAGGCGCTTGGAACGGGTGTTGTGGAACGATCCGGCGACCGGGGTGATGCGGCATGCGGATGCGGGTTATGAAATTGCGCGCAATTGCGCGCGGGAAAAGGGGTTGGACTTGCCGGGCATTTTGGGATGAGATTTTTTCACATTATTGGCTAAGGCGATAATCCTGTTTCATTGAACCGCGCAATTTGCGCGAAAATGAAACCCTTTTTTCCCTTGGGCATGCGATAAGGCTTCCCATGGCACAGGCTGAACTGGCACTTCCTGACGGCGCGGCTGCGGACTGGACGGTTCCGCAGGACTGGGCCGCGTATACGCCTGACGAGCATGCAATGTGGAACCGGCTGTTCGAGCGGCAGGCGGCGATGCTGCCGGGGCGGGTCGTGCCGGAATTCCTCGAAGGTCTGGACATTTTGCGGATGGCCCGGCCCGGCATTCCCGACTTTGCCGAACTGTCAGAGCGGCTGATGCGGCGCACCGGATGGCAGGTGGTGGCGGTGCCGGGGCTGGTGCCCGACCGGGTGTTTTTCGAGCATTTGGCCAATCGGCGCTTCGTCGCCGGGCGCTTTATCCGCAAGCCGGCGCAGATCGATTATTTGCAGGAGCCGGATATCTTTCACGATGTCTTCGGCCATGTGCCGTTGCTGACCCACCCGACCTTTGCGGACTATATGCAGGCCTATGGCGAGGGCGGTTTGCGCGCCGACCATATGGGAGCGATCGATCATCTGGCGCGGCTTTACTGGTATACGGTCGAGTTCGGGCTGATGCGGCGAGATGGCAGGATGCAGCTTTATGGCGCAGGTATAGTCTCGTCCTATGGAGAGTCCGTCTTCGCGCTGGACGATGCTTCGCCCAATCGGATCGGCTTCGATCTCAGGCGGCTGATGCGGACGGAATATCGAATCGACGACTATCAGCAGAGCTATTTCGTCATCGACAGTTTCGAGGATTTGCTGGCGAGGACATCGGACGTGGACTTCGGCCCCATTTATCGCGAGCTGGAGACCGAAAGCGACCTGGCGCCCGATACGGTGTTGCCGGAAGATCGCGTCTACCATCGCGGCACACAGGACTATGCGCGGACGAAGATGACATGCTGACGCTGGACAATATTCCCGCCTTTGTCGCGGGCTTCACGCTCTATCTGATATAATCGAGAGGATTGCCTGCATGGCTGACACCATCAATCCGCTGGGCCTTAACGGTTTCGAGTTCGTCGAATTCACCTCGCCCGATCCCGAAGCCATGGGTCGGCAGTTCGAACAATTGGGTTTCGTGGCCAGCCATCGTCATCCGACGAAGAATATCACCCGCTACAGACAGGGTCGCATCAACCTGATGCTGAACCGCGACGATGCCGGACGGGTGGCCGCTTTCCGGGGCGAGCATGGCCCGTCCGCGAGCGCCATGGCCTTCCGCGTGGCCGATCCCGAAGCGGCAATGGCATGGGCGCTGGAGCATGGCGCCAAGCCGACCGATGAGGATGATACCGTCATTCAGGGCATTGGCGGTTCCTATCTTTATTTCGTCAGGGATGGTGAAGATCTGTACGCCGACTGGGCGGAGTTTCCCGGCTGGCGTGAGGCCGAGGCGAAGAATAATGTCGGTTTGGATGTGCTCGACCATTTGACCCACAATGTCCGGCGCGGGCAGATGCGAGTGTGGAGCCAGTTCTACCGGACGCTCTTCGGATTCGAGGAACAGAAATATTTCGACATCAAGGGGCAGGCGACGGGGCTGTTCAGCCAGGCGATGATCGCGCCGGACCGGGCCATTCGCATTCCGCTCAATGAAAGTCAGGACGACAAGAGCCAGATCGAGGAATTCATCCGCCAATATCATGGCGAGGGGATTCAGCATCTGGCGCTCACCACCGACAATATCTACGAGACGGTGGAAAAGCTGCGGGCGCGCGGCGTGCGATTGCAGGATACGATCGAAACTTATTATGAGTTGGTCGACAAGCGGGTGCCGGGGCATGGCGAGGACTTGGAACGGCTGCGCAAGAACCGGATTCTGATCGACGGCTCGGCGGAGAATGGCGAGGGGATTTTGCTCCAGATCTTCACGGAGAATATGTTCGGGCCGATCTTCTTCGAGATCATCCAGCGCAAGGGCAATGAAGGCTTTGGCAACGGCAATTTCCAGGCCTTGTTCGAAAGTATCGAGCTGGATCAGATACGGCGTGGGGTGATTTCGGTGGATGCTTGAGGGCTAGGCCGTAAGGTGAACTGGGCTCCTGCCTACGCAGGAGTGCGGTACGCGCAGAGACTTGGCCCTTGATCCTGAAAGCAATCGGAACCGTTTCGGATCGATTGCACCCCTCTGGATGGATTTTTCGTGGTCCGGCATGAGCGAAATGCCCGCCGCCCATATACAAAGCTGCTATTCCCACATTTCAGGACTTTGCGCCGTTCCGGTTGCTTCTTTCATGCCCTGACAATGGCCCCAGGGGTATGAATTCCCCCGGTTGAAGCGTTTTGCGTTCACGCAATGCGCTCATGGGGGAAAGCAATGCGTTTGGGTTTGAAGGCCAAGCTGACGATCGCCGCCGGGCTGACCGCCGCCTCGGCTTTTCTGGCGTTGGGCGTCCGGGAATTGCGGAAGGCTTCTGCCGCGACGGTGCAGGGCAGCGCCGCGCCCGCGAAGATCGCCGCGCCTGCCGTGGTGCTGGTGCAGGCGGCGCGGGCGATCCGGACCGGCGAGACGATCACCGCCGCCATGATCCACAATGCGGCGGGCGATCCTGCGCGCTTTCCCTATGCGGCGACCTCCGCCGAAGTGGTGGGCAAGGTGGCGACGCGGGACATTCCCATGCGTGCGCTCATCGCCCGCGACGCGGTGGGGATGGAGAGCAAGCTCGCCATTCGCGTGCCCATGGGGATGCGCGCCGTCAGCATCGACACGACGGCGGAGATCGCCGTGGCCGGGCTGGTACGGCCGGGCGATCGGGTGGACGTGCAGGTCGTCTATCCGGGCGCCGACGCGATCAGCGGAGCGCGGGGTTCCGGGCGCAGCCGGGCGCAGGCTTTGCTCCAGATGGTGCAGGTGCTGGCGGTAGGCGAGGTCGTCGTCGGCACGCAGCAGCCTTCGGGAGCGGATGGCGCGCTGTCCGCCCCTCCCCCGCCTGCGCGGACGGTGACGCTGGCCCTGACGCCGGAGCAGGTTTCGACGCTGTCGCTGGCGAAAAGCACAGGCGCATTGACGCTGTCGCTGCGCAATCCGGCCGATAGCGCGCAGGTTGCCGTGGCTGTGGCCGCTTCTGCCGGGCCCCAGCAGGGGGCGGCGCCTGCCGCGCCGCGCTTCGTGACGGCGCCTGCGCATCGCGCCGCGCCCCGTTCCGTGCCCCATGCCATCGAGCTTGTCGTGGGCGACCGCCGCGAGACCATCTATTCCGGGAGTGCCGGCCGTTGAGAAAGACGGGGATTTCCGCGCTGACCGCTGGCCTGATCGCGCTGGGCTGGCCGATAGGCGCAGCCGCGCAGATGGCGCTGCATGTCAAGGAGCAGCGTACCCTTTCCTACCCCCGCGCCATCGGCCGGGTCGAGGTGGACCGGGATGGCGTGCTGTCCATCGCCGCGCCCTCGACCCGGTCTTTGCGGCTGACCGCCATTGGCCAAGGTGAGACGACTGTCAGCGTCTATGGCGGTGACGGCGGGCTGATCGCGCGGGAGCCGGTCAGGGTGGAGGTCGACGCGGCGGCAAGCGCGCCTGTCGTCCGGGCCGGTGAACAGGTCGTGGCGGTCGATGTCCAATTCGCAGCGGTGTCCGCGACGACGCTCAAGGCGCTGGGGTTCAACTTTTCCAAACTCTCCGGCGATATTCAGGGCGCGATCGTTTCGCCCAGCAGTCTGGGGAGCGCCTCGTTCAACCCCGACGGCCTTTCGCTGGAGGCCAGCGCGCCGATCCAGAACGCCTTCAACCTGTTCCTCTCCGCGCCCAATCGGGGAATCGGAGCGGTGTTGAGCGCGCTGTCATCCAATGGCCTGTCGCAATTGCTGGCGCAGCCGACCTTGCTGGTGCGTTCCGGCGAGCAGGCGAGTTTCCTGGCGGGCGGGGAGTTTCCTGTGCCGGTGCCGCAGGTTTCCGGGTCGGGAAACGCGCTTTCCATCCAGTATAAGGAATTCGGCGTGCGGCTGTCCGTCACCCCCTTCGTGCTGTCGAAGGATCATATCGTCCTGAAGATCGCGCCGGAGGTCAGCGAACTCGACTATAATAATGGCGTGCAGTTGCAGGGCTATGTCGTGCCGGGGCTGCGGCGGCGGTCCGCGGAGACGACCGTGGAATTGGGCAGCGGGCAGAGCTTCGTGATCGCGGGGCTGAGCTATTCCAGCCAGACGGTGACTAAGGAGCGTACTCCCTTTCTGGGCGATATTCCGGTGCTGGGCGCTTTCTTCAAGCGGCAGCAGAACCAGAAGGAAAAGCAGGAGCTGGTCATCGTCGCCACGCCCCGGCTGGTGGGGCCGGTGAAGGCAGAGGAGATGCCGCCCCTGCCCGGCGCGGCGCCAGAAGGAAAAGCGGGGGCGAGGGTCGATCCCGGCATAGGCGACATGATCCTGGGCACGGACGGGCTGGACCAGTCGAGCGCGCCCTTTGGCGTGGTGAGGCGCTAAGTCATGGCAGCGATATTCCTGCTTTCCGTCGACCGGATGCTGGCGCAGCGGATCGACGAGGCGATGGGCGGGCGGGCTTCCGTGGAGCTGGTGCAGTCCATCGAGCGCGAGGCCTTGACGGGGCCGTGCGTGATCGTGATCGACCGGGCCGCCATTCCGCCGGAGCGGGCCTTGTCCGCTGCGATAGCGACCGTGGTGGAGAGCGCGGGCGAGCGGCCCGTCGTGCTCGCAACGCAGGAGATGGAGGCGGAGCCTTTGCTGCGCGCCATCAGGGCTGGGGTGGATGATGTCATCCCGCGCGATGGCGAGGGGGCGGAAATTGCCGCCGTCCTGGCGCGGTTGCTGAATGATGCGGCGGCGGATCGAGGAAACCGGGGGCGGTTGACGCTGGTCCTGGGCGCGGACCGGGATGCCTGCGCGATGGTGGCGACGGATATGGCGATTGCGGCTGGGCGCGGGTCGACCTTGCTGATCGACTGCACTTTGCCGACCAGCGCGGCGGCGACTTATCTCGATCTCAGCGTCGATTATGGGCTGGCTTCTGCGATAAGCGACATGGAACGGCTGGACGCCAGCCTGCTCGCCAGCACGGTGGCGCGGCATCAGCCGAGCGGGCTCATGCTGCTGACCTTCGACGGGGGAACCGGGACGGAACCGGCGGGGCTGACGCCGGGCGATCTGGCAGGGCTGATCCGGCTGCTGCGGGGCTGTTGCAGCGACGTGGTGCTGAATGCGGGGAGCCTGCGTCATGGCGGGCTGCTGCGCGAGGCGGTGGCGGAGGCTACCCAGGTGGAGCTGATCTGCGGCCAGTCGATCCGCGAGATCGAGGCGTGCCGCCGCTTGCTCGACCGGATCGGGGCGGAACGCGAGCGGGTCGAGGCGATGCGGTTGCTGCTGTGGGATCATCTGCCCGGCGTGCTGCTGGATGGGCGGCGGATGGCGGATGCGCTGGGCGTCGGGTCGGCGCTGGCGCTGCCGACGGACCGGGTGCGGATGCGCAATGCGTTGAACGCCGGGCGGCCGCTGGCGATGGAAGCGGATGGCGGGGCCTATATGGCGGCGATCCGGCGGGCTTGCGGGGTATCGCCCAAGGCTGGCGGGATCGATCGGTTGCGGCAGGCGATGCTCAAGGTCGTGGAGCGGGCATCGTGAGTTTGCTGACCGGGGAAGAGGGCTTCGTGCCCGCGCGGGAGGTGCGGATAGCGCCGGTCGCCCAACCCGCCGCACAGCGGATGAGCGACAATTATCAGCTCGCCAAGGCGCAGACCTGCGCGCAACTGATCGAGCAACTGGAGGCGCGGGGCGAGACGGCGGAAACCTTGGGGCCACGGGCGCTGCGCGAGGAGATCGAGCAGGTCATCGCCAGCCGCAGCCGACGCGGGCAACTGGCGCTCAACAGCGCGGAACGGCTACTGCTGATCGAGGATGTCGAGGATGAAGTGGCGGGCATGGGACCGCTCGCGCCGCTGCTGCGCGATGGGCAAGTGGACGACATCATCGTCAATGGGCCGGGGCATATCTATGCCGAACGCGGCGGTTTGCTGGAGAAGGTCGAGACGCGCTTTCGCGACGACGCGCATCTCATGAACATCATCCAGAGGATCGTGGGACCGATCGGGCGGCGGGTGGATGAGGCCAGTCCCTATGTCGACGCCCGCCTGCCCGATGGGTCGCGGGTGAATATCGTCATTCCGCCGGTGGCTCTGGATGGGCCGACGCTCTCGATCCGCAAGTTCCGGTTGCAGAGCATGACGATCGACGACTGTGTCTCCGCCCAGGTCATGAGCGCGGACATGGCCGCTTATCTGAGCGCGGCGGTGCGGTCGCGCCTCAACATCCTGATCTGCGGCGGGACGGGGGCGGGCAAGACGACTTTGCTCAACATGCTGTCGACCTTCATCGGGGATCGGGAGCGGCTCATCACCATCGAGGACGCGGCCGAACTGCAATTGCGGCAGAGCCATGTGGTGCGGCTGGAGACGCGGCCGCCGACCGTCGACGGCAGCCGCGAGGTGAGCAGCCGCGAACTGGTGCGCAATGCGCTGCGGATGCGGCCGGACCGGATCATATTGGGCGAGGTGCGCGGGGTCGAGGCGGTCGAGATGTTGCAGGCCATGTCGACCGGACATGACGGGTCCATGGCCACCCTGCACGGCAACAGTCCAAGGGACGCCTTCGCCCGGCTGGAGATGCTGCTGGGCTTTGCCGGGGTGCAGAGCGACATTCGCGCGATCCGGCGCTTCATCGCCAACAGCGTGCATGTGGTGGTGCAGTTGCAGCGGCTTTCCAATGGCAGCCGTCGGGTGATGTCGGTCAGCGAGGTTACGGGATTGGAGGGGGACGCCTATTCCCTGAACGAGCTGTTCGTCTTTCAGGAACAGCCTGCCTTGTCGGGGTTGGGGGAGTTTCGCACCCTTTCGTTGCGCCCCCATTTCGCGGCGCGGCTGCGCGATTATCGGAGTGCTCGGCCATGTTGAGCGGGGCGGCTTTTCTTGTCCTCGCGCTGCTGATCGTCGCGGGGATCGGCTGGCAATTGCTGGCGGAGCAGGCGCGGGAGCGAGCGCTGATCGACCGGCGGTTGGGCTTTGCTTCGGCGGCGATGGCGCAGCGGCGGGTGGTGCTGTCGGCGCCGGATGTCGTCGCGCCCTTGCTGGCGCAGGCGCAGATCGACGTCACGGCGCGGGCGCTGGGGATTTTTGGCGGCGTGCTGGTGCTGGCGGCGCTGTTCGCCTTGTTTGCGGCGGGGCCGGTGGCGGCTTTGACGGTGGTCGTCGGCGTTCCGCTGGCGTTGCTCGGCTGGGTCAAACGACGGGCGCGGCGGCGGGTCGAGGCGCTGATCGAGGCGCTGCCTTATTATATCGACGCGGTGCGACAGATGCAGGCGGTCGGCAATTCGCTGGCGCAGGCGCTGGAGCGGGCGCTGGCCGATGCGCCCGCCATCGTGCAGGCTTATATCGCGCCGGTTGCGCGGCGGCTGGAACTGGGCGCGCCGGTGGCCGATGCGATGCAGATGCTGGCGGAGCGGCTGCGCGTTCCTGAAATATCGATGCTCGCCGCGGCGATCCGCACCAATATGCGCTATGGCGGGTCGATTTCGGCGGTGCTGCTGAACCTGGCCAACATCCTGCGCGAGCGGATTCGGATAAAGAGGGAGCTGAAGGCCGCCATTTCCGAAGCGAAGATCAGCGGGCGGGTGCTGATCGTCATGCCGCTGGTGGCGATGGCGCTGCTGGTGGCCATGAACCCCGACTATATTCACTTTTTCGTCAATGATCCGCGGGGTCACAGGCTCGCGGTCGTGGCGGTGGTGCTGCAAGGGATGGGGATGCTGGTCATGCGGCGGGTGATGAGGCTCGCCTTCTGATGGGCGCGCTGTTTCTTTTCTGCGCGGCCCTGGGGGCGGCCTGCGCCTTCGCCGGGGTGCGGATGCTGCTGGCCGACCAGCGGCTGGAGGCACGGCTGGGGATGGGCCGGGAACGGACCGCCTTTCGGCTGCCGGGCGCTTTTGCGGCCCGCGGGCGGGACAAATCGGAAATTGCGGGAAAGCTGATGCTGGCGGGCTTCCAGAATGCGCGGGCGGCCGACTGGTTCGTATGGGGGCGCATGGCGGCGACCAGCGGCGCGGCGCTGGGGGTGATGGCCATTTCCAGGACGATGTGGGGCGGTTTCCTGGCCCAGCCGCTGCTGATCGTGATCGCCGCCGGCCTGACCTATGTCGGGGCCAAGCAGGCGATCCATCTGCTCGCGGCGCGGCGGGCGCAGGCGATCATGGCGGAGTTCCCCTTCCTGCTCGACCTGATGCTGATGATGCTGGAGAGCGGCATTTCGCTCGACCAGTGCTTCCGCTCCATCGCCCGGGATGAAAGCATTGCCGTGCCGCATCATGCGCGGCTGATCGCGATGCTGGTGGCCGATCTCGACCGGGGCATGCGCTATGAACTGGCGCTGGACCGCTGGGCGGCGCGAGTGGCGGTGAACGGGGCGAAGGAACTGGCGGCGCTGTTCCGGCAGGCGCTGTTCCAGGGGATCGAGTTGGCCCCCGCCCTGCGCGAATTCGTTCGCGAATTCACCCAGCGGCGCGTCATGCGGGCGCGCGAGGCGATGGGCGGCATCACCGTGCGGATGGTGGTTCTGATGATCCTCTTCTTCATGCCCGCCCTGTTCGCGGTGCTGGGCGGGCCGCCGGTGGTGGCGATCTTCGATACTTTGCGGGGGATTTCGCAATGAGGCGGTTCGTGCTGGCGGCGTTGCTGATGACGGCTGCGCCTGCGCAAGCGGAGGAGGCGCCGAATACCCGCGGCCTTTATCTGCAACTCATCCATCAGGCGCGCAGCGACGGGCGGCCCCGGGCGGCGCTGGCCTATCTCGACGATTTCGATCGGCGCTATCCGGGCGATGCCGAGGCGCGGCTGCTGCGGGTCAACAGCCTGATCGATCTGGGTCAGATCGACGCGGCGGAGGCCGTGGCCTTGCCGGTCGAAACGGCGGACGGCGGGGTCAGCGCGGTGCGCGGGCATTTGCTGGCGGCGCGGGGACGCTGGGCGGAGGCGGCGGCTTTTTACGAGCAGGCGGGCCGCGCCAGCCCGGCCGATCCGCTGCTGCGCAATGCGCTGGGCTATGCGCTGCTGCGTGCCGGGCAGGCCGGGGCGGCGATAGAGGCGTTGCGCGGCGCGAGCGACCTGGCGCCCCGGATGGCGGTCATTCGCAACAATCTGCTGCTGGCTTTGATGGTCGGCGGGCAAAGCGCGGAGGCTGAGGCGGGGCTGAGGCGGATCGGGGATGGCGGGCTGCGGCAGAAGCTGACGGCGGAAGCCGCTCGGATCGGGAAGGGAGGCTGATCGATGATGGTGCTGTGGATGATGCTGGCTTCCGCTTCCCCGCCCTCTCCGCTGCCGGTGGAGAGCGAGGGGCGGCGGGTGATCGAGTGGCAGTTGAAGGCGCCGGCTCGCGAGGAGGCGGAGCTGTCGGCAGAGGAGGCTGCGCGTATCCGGCAGCTTTATCTGGAGTCCATCGGGCGGCGGGTCGAGCTGGCACCGGACGGGCGACATGATTGAGCGGAAGCGCTTTACGTGCCTCGAAAGGCAGGAACATGGTTCGCATGGGGCAAGGGCCAGCTCCGTCTGGCGCGACCAGTCGGCCGCCGTGGCGCCGATGGTGGCGGCTCTGGGCGCGGTGCTGATCGGGGCTGCGGGCTTCGCGCTGGATGCGGGGCTTTATTATGTGAGCGAGCGCAATCTGCGCGCCGCGACCGATGCCGCCGCGCTGGCCGCCGCGATGAATCCGGCGCAGGCGATGGAGCGGGCGCAGGACAGCCTGACCCGCAACGGCTATGATCCGGCCATTCTCCGGTCGGTCGAACTGGGCCGCTATTGCGCCGATGAGGCGTTGAGCGCCGCGCAGCGTTTCGATGCGAGCATGGCGCTGTGTCCCGGCAACGGGCGGGTCAATGCCGTGCGCATCCGCACCGGAAAGCCCGCGCGGCAATTTCTGATGCGGGTGCTGGGACCGGCCAATCCGCTGCCCGATCTCGCCGCCAGCGCCACCGCCGCGCGCATCGATGAGGCGGGGGTCGGCATCACCTCCGGCATCCTGACCGTCACCAACGCGCTGGTGACCGGCGTCAACGATCTGCTGGGCGCGCTGCTGGGCATCAAGCTGCGCCTCTCCACCGCCGATATCGAGACGCTGATGGCCAGCAATATCGATGCGGGCCTGTTCTTCGACGCACTGGCGCAGCAGGTGGGGGAAAGCGGAACCTATGCCGCGCTCACCGCCCGGACGGTGGAGTTGCAGGATTTGCTCCATGCCGCCGCCAGCGCTGCCGACAATTCATCGACCGCCGCCACGCTGACCCTGCTCGCGGGGCAGGTGGGCAACGGCTATACTGTGCCGTTGAATGGGCTGTTCGGCCTGGGCGTATGGAAGAACATGCCGGTCGGCGGCGCGGATGAGAAACCTGCCTTGCGCGCCGGGATCAACGCCTATCAGCTCTTTTCCTACGCGGTACAGGCGGGCGGCGGCACGGTCGACCTGTCGGATGCGGTGGGTGCGGTCGCGCCGGGCAGCAGCGTCCTGCTGGCCGCCATGGCAAGCGGTCCGATGGACCGGCCGCGCTTTTCCTTCGGCCCGGCGGGGGAAACCAGCCTCGCGACATCCGCATTGCGGCTGCAACTGGATGTGGGCATCAAGAATGTCACATTGCTGGGCGTCCCGCTGGTGTCCGTCAATCTGCCGGTGACGATCGACATTGCGGCGGCGCAGGGGCAGATGAGCGCCATCGATTGCCCCGACACGGCCGAACAGGCGCGGGACATGCGCGTCACGGTTCAGGCCAGCACCGGCCTCGTCAACGCCTATATCGGCACTTTGCCCGCCGCCGCGATGACGCGGCCCATGCCCGCTTTGTCCGCCGCAGACGTGCAGCCCGTCCGGATCGTCAACGCGCTGGGCGTTGTCACCGTGGACGGCCGCGCCGTGGCGCAGCCAGTCATGGGCAATAGCGGCGCGCTGGTCTTCGGCCCCGGCGGGCAGGGCACGATCGGCCGTCCGGGATCGCCCGGCACGTCCGCCAGCATCGGCAATGGATCGCAGGTCGGGCCGCTGCTGACGTCGCTGGTCGGCAGCCTTGGCGCGCCGGACGGATTGCAGGTGCAGTTGCTGGGCACCTGCCTTCCGATCGTCTGCGACGCGACCAAGGCGCTCGCCCGGTCGCAGCTATTGAGCGGCGTCGTCAATCCGCTGGCGGCGCTGGTCGGCACCACCATCGATCCGCTGGTCACCAATCTGCTCGGCGCGCTGGGCGTTCAGCTCGGCCATGCGACGCTCTGGACGACCGGGGCACGCTGCGGGGTGCCGGTGCTGGTGTGAGGTCTGGCGGCTGGCGGGCCCCTCCCCCGCTCGCCGCCGGTCATCATGGAGGGAATAAGGAGATATGGAATGAACAAGTTTCTGGGATCGCTGATCGCGAAATTGGCGCGGGATGAAAAAGGGCTGACTGCCGTGGAATATGCGGTGCTGGGTGCGGTGGTGGTGGCAGCGATCGTCGCGGTTGGCACCAATTTCAGGACGCAGCTCGGCGCCGCCTTCACCACGATGTTCAACAGCATTCCGTCGAGCTGATGCGGAGTCGGGTGCGCCGCCTGCTCGCATGCGAGCAGGGGCTGGCGGCGCTGGAATTCGCGCTGCTGGCGCCCGCGCTGCTTATGCTGGTCTTCGCGATCGTGCTCTATTCCTTTTACTTCGCCGCGTTGATGGGCGTGCGCCATGCAGCGGTAGAGGGCGCCCGCGCCGCCGTGGCGGGCCTCTCCACCACCGAACGCACGTCGCTGGCCCAGAGCCGGGCGCAGGCGGTGATCAACGGTTATGGCACGCTGTTGGCGGCAGGGGGCGGGCCGGTCATCACGACGGGAGCCGATGCGACCGGCACCTTCCGGGTGCGGGTCAGCTATAATATGAGCGGCAGTCCAATGATGCGCTATGCGGCCCTAGTGCCCATGCCGTCCCCGACAGTCAGCGCCAGCATCATCGTCACCAACGGAAGTTATTGACCATGCGTTATCCCAGCCTTTTCGCGTCGGTGACAAGGCCGGCTTCAGTGATATAGGCGGTGACCAGTCCGGCAGGCGTAATATCGAAAGCCGGATTCAAGGCCGGCGAACCGGTGACGCCCACCCGTACCGGAAGGCCATGATCGTCGGGACCGGTGATGAACCGTATTTCATCGGCGGCGCGCTCCTCGATCGGCACGCTTGCCCCATCCGGGGTTGCCGGATCATAGGTGCTGGACGGCAGCGCGACATAGAAGGGCACGTCATGCGCCTGCGCCGCCAGCGCCTTCAAATAAGTGCCGATCTTGTTGCAGACATCGCCATTCGCGGTCACCCGATCGGTGCCGACGATGACCATGTCCACCCTGCCCTGTTGCATCAGCAGGCCACGGGCCGCAATCGATCTTGTGGCGGCCCGGCCTGGCTGACGCGAGCAGCCCGGCGCGGAGCGGCTATGCGGAAGGTATGAAGGGATCATGGGAGGCGGATTTTCATAGCTCTTCGTTGAGGGCGGCGGGCACCTCATATCCCCATTCGGCATATTTACGGGCGATGACCGAAGCCATGAGCGCCAGCTCGGGAGATCGATCGCCTGGTCGATGGCTCATGATGATGGGCGAGGTGGCCGGCTCCACCAGATCGCGGAAGGCGACATCGTGGCTGCGCGCCCGATGGACCGATTCCGGCACGATCGCCATGCCTTCCTCCGCGGCGACCAGGCCGATTGCGATCTGCAATTCCCGAGCCTCATGGACGATGTGCGGTTCGATGGCATGGTCGCGGAACAGGGAAATGACCTGGTCGGCATAGCTAGGGCGTGGCGCGCGGGGATAGATGATCTGCGGTTCGTCCGCGAGGTCGCGCAGCGAGATCGGGCCATCGCCATGCGCCAGCGGATGGTCGACAGGAAAGGCGGCGACCAGCTTCTCGTTGCGCAGGATGATGCGGCGCACCGCCGGGTCCTCGAAGCGGATGCGTCCGAAGCCGACATCGATGCGTCCATCCTTCAACGCGGCGATCTGCTCCAATGTGGTGCTTTCGAGCATGACCAGCTCCACATTGTCGGCGGCCTTGCGAAACTCGCGGATCAGTTCGGGCAGGCGCGCATAGATGGTCGAGGCGACGAAGCCGATCACCAGTCTTCGCCGCCGGCTGGTCGCCGCTGACTTCACCATGACCTCGACATCCTCCATCCGGGCTAGCAACTGCAAGGCCTGCGCATGAAGCAGCCGGCCCACATCGGTGAGCCGCAGCGGCCGGCTCGCCCTGTCGAGCAGCGGCGCGCCGACATGCGCTTCCAACTGCTGGATCGCGCGGGACAGCGGCGGCTGCGCGATATGCAGCCGCTCTGCGGCACGGTTGAAATTCCCTTCGTCCGCCACCGCCACAAAATAACGCAGAAGGCGCAGATCCATCATGAACTATACCCCTGAAGTATGGATCCTTGACCGCATTGATCTTTGAACGATCCTTTGCCGAGGAATATCCATCCCACGAAACCTATGCATTTTGGAGAGTCGCTGCAATGGCTGCATTGAGCCAGGCCAATACCTTCATCGTCGATGTACCGACGATCAGGCCGCATGTGCTGGCCATGGCCACCCTGCACGCCCAGTCGATGGCGATCGTCCGCCTGATCGACGCCGACGGCGTGGAAGGCATTGGCGAAGGCACGACGATCGGCGGCCTCAGCTATGGCGAGGAAAGCCCCGAAAGCATCAAGTCTGCGATCGACACTTATATCATCCCCATTCTGGAAACCTGCGATCTTGCGCAGATCGGCGCGACCATGGCGAAGGTGGCCCGGTGCGTGCGCGGCAATCATTTTGCCAAATGCGCCATCGAGACCGCATTGCTCGACATGGCGGGCAAACGCCTGGGCATAGCGGTTTCCGAATTGATCGGCGGCGGTCGCGTTCGCGACAGCCTGCCCGTTGCCTGGACGCTGGCCAGTGGCGATACCGCTCGCGACATCGCGGAGGGCGAGGAGATGCTCGATCGCCGCCGCCATCGGATCTTCAAGCTGAAGATCGGCAAGCGTGAGGTGCGTGACGACGTCGCCCATGTGGGCGCCATCTGCAAGGCGCTGGGCGACCGCGCCAGCGTGCGCGTCGACGTCAATCAGAACTGGTCGGAGAATCAGGCCAGGATCGGCATGACGATGCTGCACGATGTCGGCTGCGACCTGGTCGAACAGCCAGTTGCAGGCGATGCGCTGGGCGCCATGGCGCGCTTGTCGAAGTCACAGACCGTACCGCTGATGGCCGATGAGGCGCTGCATGGTCCGCGCAGCGCACTGCGCATCGCCTCGGCCAATGCCGCGAGCGTTTTTGCGCTCAAGATCGCGCAGTCCGGCGGGCTCTTCGCAGCCGCGCAGGTTGCCGCCATCGGCGCGGCGGCGGGCATCGGCCTCTATGGCGGCACCATGCTGGAAGGCGGGGTCGGCACGATCGCATCGGCGCATGTCTTCGCGACCCTGCCGGAACTGGCATGGGGCACCGAACTGTTTGGTCCGCTGCTCCAGACCGAGAACATATTGAGCGAGCCGCTTGGCTATGACGACTTCTCGCTCGCCGTGCCGGCCGGGCCGGGCCTTGGCATCGCATTTGACGAGGACAAGCTCGCCTTCTTCCGGCACGACCGCTCAAAGTCCGTCATCGCCGCACCGCTTCGCCACGCCGCCGCTACCGGAGACTGAGACCCATGCTTTTCATGGTCGAAATGGACGTCAACATCCCGCCGGGCCTCGACCCGCAGGAAGCCGCGCGGATCAAGGCCGAGGAAAAGGCCTATTTCCAGAAACTCCAGGCCGCCGGCACCTGGCGCCACATCTGGCGCAAGGTCGGCCTCTATTCGAACGTCTCGATCTTCGACGTCGAAAGCAACGCCGCCCTGCACGACACGCTCATGGCGCTGCCGCTCTATCCCTTCATGACCATGAAGGTGACGCCGCTGTGCCGCCACCCCTCATCGATCCATGACGACGATCGCTGATCGTCGAACCACGAACAGGAGAGAATGAAATGGACGTCAGCTTCGTACATACGCCGGAAATCCAGCAGTTGCTCGACCGCGCGGCCGGCATGGGGGAAAGCGGCGGCAATCCGCGGCTCAAGGCGATCGTGCGCGACCTCACGCAAGGCGTGATGGAACTGATCGTGGAGCATGATATTTCCGAAAGCGAATTTTGGCTCGCGATGAAATATCTGGCGGACAGTTCGGCGGAGATCGGCCTGATCGTGCCGGGAACGGGCCTTGAGCATTTCCTCGACCTCTACATGGATGCCAAGGACGCCGATGAGGGCCTTACGGGTGGTACGCCCCGCACCATCGAGGGACCGCTCTATGTCGCTGGCGCGCCGCTGGTGGAGGGCGACGTCAATCTGAGCGTCGATGCCGATGAGGGCGCCCAGACGCTCCACATGAGCGGCACTGTCACCGGTCCCGACGGCGAGCCGGTCCAGGACGCGATCCTTCATGTCTGGCACGCCAACAGCAAGGGCTGGTATTCGCATTTCGACCCGACCGGCGAGCAGACGCCGTTCAACAACCGCCGCCGCATCAAGCTGGGCAAGGATGGCCGCTATGCCTTCCACTCCAGGCAGCCGAGCGGCTATTCGGTGCCGCCGGGCGGCGCGACGGACCAGTTGATGCAGGCGCTTGGCCGCCATGGCAACCGTCCGGCGCATGTCCATTTCTTCATCGAGGCGCCCGGTTACCGCACGCTGACGACGCAGATCAACTTTGGCGACGATCCCTTCGCCGCCGACGATTTCGCCTTCGGCACCCGCGAAGGCCTGCTGCCGGTGCCCAGCCGTCAGGGCGACAGCGCCACCATCGTCTTCGACTTCCAGCTTCAGCGCGCCGTCAGCGAGGGTGACGAGGGCTTTTCCTCCCGCACCCGCCCCGAGGCGCAGGCCAAACCGGAAGTCGAGGTCGCCTGACCTTTGAGGAACACGGGAGACAGGATCATGCATGAACATCTGATGCAGCGTGTCGCGACCGCCGTTGTCGACGACCCCGAAACCGGGCTGTTCCGCTGCCGCCGTGATGTCTTCACCGACCCCGGACTGTTCGATCTGGAGATGAAGTACATCTTCGAGAGCAACTGGGTCTATCTCGCGCATGAAAGCCAGGTCGGAAAGAAGAACGACTATTTCTCGACCTGGATCGGGCATAGCCCGGTGATCCTGACCCGTGCCAAGGACGGCGGCCTCAACTGCGTGGTCAATGCCTGCGCGCATCGCGGCGCCAAGCTGTGCCGCCGCAAGCGGGGTAACCAGCCGCTGTTCGTCTGCCCCTTCCACGGCTGGAGCTTCAAGACGGACGGCAAGCTGCTGCGCGCCAAGGATGCCAGCAGCGGCGCCTATCCCGAAAGCTTCGACCATGAAGGATCCCACGACCTGACCCGCGTGCGCGTGGAAAGCTATCGCGGCTTCATCTTCGGTTCGCTGAACCATGATGTCCTGCCATTGGAGGAGCATCTGGGGGAGGCTAAGATCATCATCGACCAGATGGTGGACCAGGCGCCCGAAGGGCTGGAAGTGCTGACCGGCAATTCGACCTACACCTTCCATGGCAATTGGAAGATGCAGATGGAGAATGGCTGCGACGGCTATCATGTCAGCTCCGTCCATGAAAATTACCAGTCCACCATGGGCCGCCGCGCCGAGGGCGGGACCAAGGCGGTCGACGCCAATGGCTGGTCGAAAGCGCCCGCCAGCGGCGTCTATGGCTTCGAACATGGCCATATCCTGCTCTGGACCCAGCTGCTGAACCCCGAAGTCCGTCCGGTCTGGAGCCGCAAGGACCAGCTTGTCGAGCGGCTGGGCGAGGACAAGGCGAGGTTCATCCTCGAACAGACCCGCAATCTGGCGCTCTATCCGAACATGTTCCTGATGGACCAGTTCTCGACCCAGATCCGCGTGGTGCGGCCGATCGACGTCCACACCACCGAAGTCACCATCTATTGCTACGCCCCCAAGGGCGAAAGCGCGCAGGACCGCGCCCATCGCATCCGCCAATATGAGGATTTCTTCAACGTCACCGGCATGGGCACGCCCGACGATCTGGAGGAATTCAGCAGTTGCCAGACGGCCTATGAAGGGGCGGGCGCGCTGTGGAACGACCTTAGCCGCGGCGCGACCCGCTGGATCGCGGGGCCGGACGCCAATGCGAAGGCGATGGGCATGAAGCCGTTGCTGTCGAGCGAACGCAGCGAGGATGAGGGCCTGTTCGTGCGCCAGCATGAATATTGGGCGCAGATCATGCTCGACGGCATGGCCAAGGATGCCGGCGCCGCACCGATGATGGAGGCAGCGGAATGACCCTCATTCTCGACAAGGAGCGCGTGGCGCTTTCCTATCATGACATTTGCGCCTTTCTCTATCGCGAGGCGCGGCTGCTCGACGACCGCTTATGGGACGAATGGCTGCAATGCTATTCGGACAATGTCGAATATTGGATGCCCGCCTGGACGGACGACGATGCGCTGACCGCCAATCCGCACACGGAGATATCGCTGATCTACTATGGCAACCGAAAGGGTCTGGAAGATCGCGTCTATCGCCTGAAGACGGAACGGTCCTCTGCCAGCACGCCGGAGGCGCGCACGTCCCACTTCATCGCCAATGTCGAAGTGATCGAGGCACGCGCCGATGCGATCGACCTGCGTTACAACTGGCACACGATGAGCCATCGTTACCAGCAGACGGCGCAATTCTTCGGCACCGCGTTCGTGACGATCGATACAATTGGCGAGACGCCGAAGATTCTGAAGAAGACCATCGTCCTCAAGGACGACTATATTCATCAGGTCATCGACATCTACCATCTTTGAGGCGCGGGCGATGATCTTCCAGGGACGTTTCGCAGACAAGGTCATGGTCGTGACCGGCGCGGCGCAGGGCATCGGCGCCGGGGTCGCCGCCCGCGCGGCGGCCGAAGGCGCCAGCCTTGTCCTCGTCGACCGGGCGGAATTCGTGACCGAGGTGGAGCAGGCGATCGTTGCGGCGGGCGGCAAGGCCGTCTCCGTGACCTGCGATCTCGAGACCTATGAAGGCGCGGCGCAGGCCGTGGCCGCGGCGATAGAGGCGTTCGGGCGCATCGACATATTGGTCAACAATGTCGGCGGCGCGATCCGCATGCGGCCCTATGCCGCATTCGAGCCAGCGCAGATCGACGCGGAAATCCGCCGGTCGCTGATGCCGACGCTTTATTGTTGCCATGCCGTGCTGCCGGTCATGCTGGATCGGGGCGCGGGCACCATCGTCAACGTTTCGTCCAACGCCACGCGCGGCATCAGGCGCGTGCCCTATTCGGCGGCGAAGGGCGGGATCAACGGCCTGACCCAGGCGCTGGCGATGGAATATGCGCAAAGCGGCATCCGCGTCGTCGCCACGGCGCCCGGCGGCACCCATGCTCCGGCCCGCCGCGTGCCGCGCAACGCGCAAGGCGACAATGAACAGGAACGGGCATGGATGGCGGAGGCGGTCGAACAGGTCACGTCCTCCGCTTTCATGAAGCGCTATGGCACGCTGGAAGAACAGATCGCGCCGATCCTCTTCCTCGCTTCTGACGAGGCGAGCTATGTGACCGGAACGGTCCTGCCCGTCGCCGGAGGCGACATAGGTTAACGGATCGCCGGCGGCGACAGGGGTTAAAAGGTCGCCGGAGGCGATATCGGCTGAAGGAGCCAGGAAATGCAGAAGATATACGACAGCCCTCGGGTCGCACTGGAAGGCCTGTTGTTTGACGGCATGACGATCATGTCGGGCGGGTTCGGGCTCTCGGGCAATCCCGAGAGCCTGATCCCGGAAATCCGGGCGTCGGGCGTGAAGAAGCTGACCGTCATTTCCAACAATGCGGGAGCGGACGGCTTTGGCCTGTGGATGCTGCTGGAAAGCCGTCAGGTGCGGAAGATGATCAGTTCCTATGTGGGCGAGAACAGGCTGTTCGAGAGCCAGTATCTCTCCGGCGAGCTGGAACTGGAACTGAACCCGCAAGGCACGCTGGCCGAACGCATCCGGGCGGGCGGCGCGGGCATACCCGCCTTCTACACCAGGACAGGCGTGGGCACGGTGGTGGCGCAGGGCAAGCCGGTCGAGAATTTCGAGGGCGAGGATTATGTGCGCGAGACATGGCTGCGCGCCGACCTCTCGATCATCAAGGCGTGGCGGGCGGACCCTGCCGGGAACCTCATGTTCCGCAAGACGGCGCGCAACTTCAACCCGAACATGGCGACGGCGGGCAAGGTCACGGTGGTGGAGGTCGAGGAGATCGTGCCCGAGGGCAGTTTCGACCCCGACTGCATCCATACGCCCGGCATCTATGTCGACCGCATCCTGCTCTCGACCATCAATGAGAAGCGGATCGAGAAGCTGACTGTGCGCGAAAGGGAGACGGTCTGATGGCCTGGACCCGCGACGAGATGGCGGCCCGCGCCGCGAAGGAACTGCGCGACGGCTATTATGTGAACCTTGGCATCGGCATCCCGACGCTGGTGGCCAACCATGTGCCCGAAGGCGTCAATGTCACGCTCCAGAGCGAGAATGGCATGCTGGGCATCGGACCGTTCCCTTATCCGGGCGAGGCGGACCCCGACCTCATCAACGCGGGCAAGCAGACGATCACCGCGCTGGCGACGTCGAGTTTCTTCTCCTCGGCCGACAGCTTCGCGATGATCCGGGGCGGGCATATCGACATGGCGGTGCTGGGCGCGATGGAGGTGGCTGCCAATGGCGACCTTGCCAACTGGACCATCCCCGGCAAGATGGTGAAGGGCATGGGCGGCGCGATGGACCTGGTCGCGGGCGTCAAGCGCGTCGTCGTGGTCATGGACCATGTGTCGAAGAACGGCAGCCCCAAAATATTGGAGCGCTGCACCCTGCCGCTCACCGGCAAGGCCGTGGTCGACCTCATCGTCACCGATCTTGGCGTCATCGCCGTCAATCGCAAGGCAGGCGGCCTCACCCTCGTGGAACTGGCGCCCGGCGTCACGGAGGAGGAAATGCTGGCCAAGACTGGCGCCCCGCTCGCCTTGCCCGAGCCGGCCTGAGACGGGAATATAGGACATGCCAAAACTGATCGTCATCAACCGCGCGGGGGCCGAAAGGAGCATCGATGCCCGCGAGGGCAGCTCTGTGATGGAAGCGCTTCGCGACAATGGCTTCGATGAACTGCTGGCTCTGTGCGGGGGCTGTTGCTCCTGCGCCACCTGCCATGTCTTCGTGGATGAGATCTGGAGCGGCGCGGTCGGCAAGGCCAGCGGCGATGAAGACGATCTGCTCGACTCCTCGGATCATCGCACCGACCGCTCCCGCCTGTCATGCCAGATCATGATGACCGCCGCGCTCGACGGCTTGCGGGTCGCCATCGCTCCGGAGGACTGACGATGGCCTTTACCCAGCGTCCTGGCGCAAATCTCTACTGGAAGCGCGATGGCCGGGACGACGCCCCTGCTCTCGTCCTGCTCAATTCCATCGGCACCGACATGGATTTGTGGGACGGGCTCTTGCCGCATCTTCGGGACCATTTCGCCTTGCTGCGCATCGACACGCGCGGCCACGGCGCGTCGCTGGCGGAGCCCAACGACTATTCGCTGGCCATGCTGGCGGACGATGTGCTGGCGGTTGCCGATGCCGCCGGGCTTGATCGTTTCTCGCTTGCGGGCGTGTCCCTGGGCGGCATGATCGGGATGGAACTTGCGCTGCGGACGCCCGATCGGATCGAGAAGCTGCTGCCCATCTGCACCTCGGCAACGATGGACAGCGCATCCTGGAACGACCGCATAGCCAAGGTGAGAGGCGAAGGCATGGCCGCCATCGCCGGCATCGCCATGGGGCGTTTCCTGTCCGATGCCGCCGAACCAGCCGTTTTCGAGGCCGTGCGCCGCCAACTCATCGCCATGGACCCGCAAGGCTATGCCGGATGCGGCGCGGCGATCCGCGACATGGACCTGGCCGATCGGATCGCGGGGATTGCCTGCCCCACGCGCATCGTCACCGGCGCCCGCGATACATCGACGCCGTTCGCTGGCCATGGCGAACATCTGCTCGCGCGCATCCCCGGCGCGACACATATATCGCTGGAGGCCGCGCACCTCGCGCCGCTGGAAGCGCCCGAGGCGCTGGCGGGGGCGATCCTCTCTTTCCTGGAAAGCTGACGCGCATCGCCCTGATATGATCGCCTTCAATTCGAAGGGCTGGACGCTTCCGTCATCCTTTCTTCAAGCGTCCTGAGGGCCGCCGGTGCAGGGCCGCCAGTGGCCCAGTCAAGCAGTTCGACCGTGTGGACGATCGGAATTGCCGTCCGTTGACCGATCTGCATGGCGCAGCCGATATTGCCCGTCGCAATCGCATCGGGCGCCAGACGTTCGATGTTCGCAACCTTGCGCGCACCGAGTTGACCGGCGATTTCGGGTTGAAGAATATTATATGTGCCCGCCGACCCGCAGCAAAGATGCGGCTCGGCAGGCGTACGGACGACAAAGCCCGCATCGGCCAGCAGGCGCCTGGGCGCATCCGTCACCTTTTGCCCGTGCTGAAGCGAACAGGCGGCGTGATAGGCGATCGTCAGGCCCCGTCCATCGCCGGGCGGCAGATCGGCATCGGCCAGGAATTCGCTGACATCCCTGGCAAGCGCGGAGACCCGCGCCGCTTTGTCCGCATAGGCCGCATCCTCGCGCAGCATGAAGCCATAATCCTTGATCGTGGTGCCGCAGCCGGATGCCGTCATGACGATCGCGGCAAGCCCCTTGGTCTCGACCTCCCGCGTCCAGGCGTCGACATTGCGCCGGGCAGCGGCCAATGCGGCTTCCTCGCGCCCCATATGATGCACCAGCGCGCCGCAGCAGACCTCATCGGGCGCGAAGATCGCGTCATAGCCGGCGCGATTGATCAGGCGAATGGCAGCCGCGCGGAATTCGGGTCGCAGGACCGGCTCAGCGCACCCGCCCAGCAAGGCAACCCGGCCCCGCGCCCGCGCAATCAGGGAATCGTCGGAGACGGGGGATGGCGCGGGCAAGGCGGGAGCAAGGTCGAGCATCGCCGCCATCGGCTTCAATGCGTTCCCCCGCAACAAGGGCGCGGCCGGCCTGGCCAGACGCGCAAGCCGCAAGGCCATCCGGAAGCGCCTGGGATGCGGCAGCACCCAGGCCAGAAATGCTCGGAACAGCCGGTCCTTCAGCGGCCTGCGATAGCGTTCTGCAATATAGGCCCGGGCATGGTCCACAAGATGCATGTAGTTCACGCCGGACGGGCAAGTCGTCATGCAGGAAAGACAGGACAGGCACCGGTCGATATGCTTGACGACTTCGGCGCTGGGCTCCCGCTCATTCTCCAGCATATCCTTCATCAGGTAGATGCGCCCCCGCGGGCTGTCGAGTTCGTCGCCCAGCAGCACATAAGTCGGACAGGTCGCGGTGCAAAAGCCGCAATGCACGCATTTGCGGATGACAGCCTCCGAGGCGGCCATGGCCGGATCGCGAAGAGCTTCTGGCTTGAAGCGTGTCTGCATTTCAGAACCGTCCCGTCTCGAAAACGCCCATCGGATCGAATGCGCGGCGGACGCGCTGTTCGAGAGCGCTGAGGCCGGGCGATGCCGGATGGAATGCAGGCACCTCGCGCCGCAATTGCGGGGCGGCGCGCAGCAAGGTTGCGTGGCCGCCTGCGCGTTGGGCATGCGCGCGGACCAGGGCGGGACCGCCGTCGAACGCCACCCAGGCCAATCCCCCCGCCCAGTCCAGCATCCAGTCCGCGCCCTGGGCGGCGAGCCCTTCCACCAGCTTCGCGCCCGCGCTTGGCGGTATGTTTATCCGCCACAGCGCCCGGTCGGGGCCCAGGGGCGCCAGCGTCCTCATGTCGGACCAGAAGCCGTCCGCCGCTTCGACGGGAAGACGATCGACGGCTCCATGCCCGGCGAGCATGCGCGACAGAAGCTTGACCCTGGCTGCCACGGATGGCTCGAACCCCTCCAGCCTCAGGGCTGTCAGCGCGGGGGCATTGCCGGCGGCGGGCCGGTGCGCAGCCGCCGCGACCTCGGCCTGGCTCCCCATGGCCGCCGCCATGGCGCTTATGGCACGTTCGCCCTCAAGCCCGACGAGCACCAGGGTTTCACTCGTTTCGGGACGCGGCAAGACCTTGAGCGTCAGCTCGGTCATGGCGAAAAGGCGGCCCCAGCTTCCCGCGGCCAGTTTGGGCAGATCGAAGCCGGTGACATTCTTCACGACCTTTCCGCCGGCAATGAACAGCTCGGCCCGCCCCGACACGGCGCGCAGGCCCAGCAGATGATCGCGCGCGCTTCCCGCCGACAGCCGCCGCGATCCGGCCGCTCCGGCGGCGACCACGCCGCCGATCGTCGCGGCTCCGGCGGGCGAGCCATAGATGGGGCCATGGTCGAACGGGTCGAACGCCAGCATCTGACGCTCCGTCGCGACGAGCGCCTGTATTTCCGTCAGCGGCGTCCCCGGCTTGACCGTCAGAACCAGCTCGGCCGGATCATAGGCCACCACGCCGGACAATGCGGCAAGGCAGAGCAGGTCGCTGTCCGTGGGAGCGCCGAACGCCGACTTGCTGCCTGCGCCGGCCAGCGCCAGTTTCCGTCCTCGCGCCGCGGCGTCGGCAACGCAGGCCATCGCATCGGCCTCGCAATCGGGCTTCATCATGGTCCAGTCTCTAGAATCGCGGCAAATCGGGATGGGGCACCGCCCCATGATGAACATGCATCCGTCCCAGTTCCGCACATCGATGAAGCTGTGGATAGACCTTGCCTGGGTTCAGCAGGGATTTGGGATCGAACGCGCATTTCAGACGCTGCTGCTGCTTCAGATCTATTTCGCTGAACATCTCCGGCATCAGATCCCGCTTCTCCACGCCGACGCCATGCTCTCCGGTCAGCACGCCGCCCATTTCGACGCAGAGACGCAAGATGTCGCTGCCGAATTCCTCGGCTTTCTCCAATTCTCCGGGAATGTTCGCATCGTAAAGGATGAGTGGATGCAGATTGCCGTCCCCGGCATGAAAAACATTGACGACGCCCAGGCCATATTGCTTCGACAGCGCGCGCATGCGTTCGAGAAGCTGGGGCAGGCAGCGCCGCGGGATCGTTCCGTCCATGCAATAATAGTCCGGGGAAAGCCGGCCGACCGCGGGGAATGCGGCCTTGCGGCCCGCCCAGAATGTCGCCCGCTCCTGCTCGTTTGCCGAGCGGCGCGCGGAAACCGCGCCATTGGCATGCGCTATGCGCTCCACCTCCACGATCAGGTGATCGCACTCCGCCGCAGGACCGTCGAGTTCCACGATGAGCAGCGCTTCGACATCCAGAGGATAACCCGCACCCACGAAAGCTTCGGCGGCATGGATAGCCGGGCGATCCATCATCTCCATGCCAGCGGGAATGATGCCGGCCGCTATCACGTCCGCGACGCATTGCCCGGCGCCCTCCACAGAGGGGAAGCCGATCAACAGGGCGCGGGCGGTCTCCGGACGCGGCAGAATTCGGACGACGACCTCCGTCACGACGCCCAGCAAGCCTTCCGATCCGACGATCACGCCCAGAAGGTCCAGGCCGGCCGGATCGAGATGACGGCCGCCAATGCGCAGAATTTCGCCATCCATCAGGACGATTTCGCAGCCAATGACGTTGTTCGTCGTGAGGCCATATTTCAGGCAGTGGACGCCCCCCGAATTCTCCGCGACATTGCCGCCGATCGAGCAGGCGATCTGGCTCGACGGGTCTGGCGCATAGTAGAAACCGCGCTCCTCCACCGCCTGCGTCACGCCCAGATTGGTGACGCCGGGCTGAACCACCGCCACGCGATCGGCATAATCGATCGCGAGCACCCGATTGAATTTCCCCATGCCAAGCAGCACGGCGTCGGCCAAGGGCAGAGCGCCGCCGGACAGGGACGTTCCCGATCCGCGCGGAACCACCTTGACCTCATTGGCATGGCACCATGCGAGAATAGCGGACACCTGGGCGGTGGTCTCCGGCAGGACGACCGCCAGAGGAGGTTGGCGATAGGCGGTCAGCCCATCCGACTCATAAGGCCGCAGAGCATCGACGTCCTCGATCACGCCTTCGCCCGGCACGATCGACCGCAGCGCAGCGACGATCTCGGCTTTTCGCGACAAGATGCCGGAGTCTGGTTCGGGCATGCGCACCATCACTCTCCTTTCCCTCCCGATCATAGAGGCTTGTCGATAAGGTCACTATAGTGAAAAATCCGAATTCATATTTTCTTCCATGACAATAATGGCTGGAGTCCGCCGATGCGACACGCATCGCCGCCTATCTGGCGGCCACCTATGGCCAGAAGGACGACGCCAGCCAGTCCCGTTCCCATCCGTGAGAATGGAGCCTCGTCAATCTATTGTGCGCCGATAATCGCAACGATGGCGGCTTTGTGAGCTTCCGTCACGCTTGCGATGCTTGCGCTGGCTGCATTGATTTGCGTGCACGCAAAAAACCGCCCGCCCCCGTCGCCATAGCCCTGCCATCGGCGCAGCCTAAATCGTTTTCGAAGCAGATGGCATCATCTGCTGGCTCGGAAAAGGCGGAAAACAAAAGACACATAGAGCATGATCCGATCCGGTCTGATCGGATCATGCTCTAGAGCGATTTCCAAGCGATCGGAACCGATCGCTGGTTAAGAAATCGCGGAAAACAAGGAAACCAGAGCGGCGATCTGATGCAATCAGATCGAAACCCGCCCTAGAGCAGATTCAGATCCGATTGCATCGGTTCGGCTGCTCTAAGCTTTTGGTTTACCGCATTTTCCGAGCCAACAGCCGATTCCGTCTGCTTGGAAAATGCTCTAGGTCACCATCGGAGCAGCGCGCACCGCGACGATGGTTTCGCGCAGCCGCGCCAGCAACTCGTCCAGATCGGCATCCTCCGCGATGCTGAGGTCGATCGTCAGGCCGCCGCTGCGGCTGGGCTTGGCGCGGCCGATGCGCGCGCCACCCGCGATGATCGCGATGTCGCGGGCTTCCTCCAGCGCTGGGGGCATGGCGGCCTCGCGCAACCGCGCCAGCACTGTGGCGGGCGGGATCATGCGGTCGCCTTCGCGGGCGAGTGCCTGCTGCCGCTCCCCGATCAGTTGCGCTTCGGCAATCATCCGCCCGCGCTGGTCGTGGCGGCGCAACAGCGGGGTCAGCAGTTCCGAATAGCGCACCCGCAGTTCGTCCTTGGTGGCGAAGGCATTGACCACCTCGTCGGGCAATTGCGCCAACGCGAGCAAGCGGCTCAACTGGCTGTTCGACAGATTCAGCGCTTCGGCCATGCGCGACTGCACCCCGCCATAGAAACGGTCGACCGCATGCTGGTAACTGCGCGCCCGGTCCAGTTCGCTGATGTCCGCCCGCTCGCGATTTTCGATATCGGCCAGGCGGAAGGCCTCCTCGTCGGACAGGTCGACAACCAAAGCCGCCAGCCGCAATTCCGGCCGCCCATTATGGTTGAGCCAGTCCACCGCGAAACGGCGGCGGCTGCCGACCAGAAGCTGATAGGGCCGGTCCGAACCCGGCGGATTGAGGCGCACCAGAACCGGGATGCGGTTGCCGCCCTCGCCGGCGATGGAATCGATCAGCGAGCGGCAGCTATCGGCGGTCAGGCCCGGCTGGTCACGCGGATTGCCGTCCCAGACCGAACATTCGTCCGGCTGAACCGAAATCGCCCCACGCGATCCCGCGCCCTTGTCCGCGAAATGAGCCAGTCGTTCGTCGAGGCGGCTCAGTTGCTCCTGATCGGCGGGGACTTTGGCGGCGGGTTCATGGGACAGGGTCGCCAATATATCGCGGATGAAGCGGGCCATGGATCACTCCCTTTTTTGCGTAGCGTGGGTGCGCAATAGCCGGATAGGCGCGGTTGTGGCGGAAAACCCGGTTCGTTTTGGAGCAATCCATTTCTCCCCTCCCCCCTGGGGGAGAGGATTTTCTTTTTTAAAAGCGGCGGCCTACCGTCAGCGTCGCCGCATGAATGTGGCGGTCGGAGCTGAACTCGCCCGCATAACCCAGGCGGACGGTCGTGCGGTGGTTCCAGCTTGCGCTGATCCCGGCATTGACCAGTCCCGCATCGCGTGCCAGCCGCGTGGGGCGCAGCGTGAAGATCGGCAAATCACGAGTGGCGAAGCGTGCCTCGATCCGGCTGTCGGGCCGGCTGCGCAATTCGCGTTGCCATTGCGCCTCGACCGAGGGGCGCAGGGTCCAGCCGCCTCGCACCATATTGGCGAAGATGCGCGCGCCCAGAGCGCTGCGAAGCGATTTCGCGCGAAAGGCGGCGACCTCCAGCGCGGCGGGGCCGCCATTTTCGACAAAGCCGCTCACATCGGCATAGCGGTAATGCAGACCGGCAAAGGGCTGTATCCGGATCGCCCGCGCGCGGACCATGGCGCCCGCTTCGCCCGAAGCGGCCCAGCCGTCGCCATCGACCGGCGCCACCATCCGGCCCGTAAAGCCGGGCCAGCCGATCTGGCGCCGCAGCTTATATTCGGACAGCGTATAGGATGCCGTCGCATCGGCGTAGAAACGGCCGTTGCTGTAGCTGATATAGGGACCGATCATGCTGTTGAACTGGCTGATCCGCGGACGCTGCGCCGGATCGAGCCGGGCGTCGATGCCGTCAATGCCCAATGTCGCGCCGACGATCAGGCCGCGCACCGGCTTCACGTCGATGGCGAAGCGCAGCGACCGGCTGTCGGACTGCGCTTCGGGCCGGTCGATGCGGCCTTTATAGCTGGCCTGCTTGACACCGCCGGTCAGCATCATGGCGATAGTGCGGTCGCCGCTCACCGGAACGTCGGCAGGCGCGTCGATGGCGATGCTGCGCCGCTCGGCAAGCCAGGAGCGGATCTCGCGGTCGGCGGCGTCCATCGACTGGATCGACAGGCGAGGCAGCAGGGAATAACTGCGCGGCGAAAGCTGACCCAGCGCATCGGCACGCGCCGTCGCCGTCGGCAGGGCGTCGATGGACGCCAGCATGGCGGCGCGGTCGCCGGTGGATGCGCCGGGTATCGCATCCAGCATCGCGCCGACCGCTGCCTCGCCCGGCGTTGCGGCATAGGGCGCATAGGGGCCAGCAATGGCAGGCTGGGCACCGAGCAACAACAGTGCGGCAATGCTCTGGATCAAATGACGGATCGGAAAAAGACGGTTCGACAAGATGGAATTCCCCTTTTGGCGAAAATTTTTGCGTGTGCGCAAAAGCCTCCCGGCTTGGCGCTTGAAGGTTTGAGGAGGCAGTGCGCCCACTGCCTCCTCGCCCCCGCCCTTCCCCCGGGGGCTAATGGGGGAGAGCATCGTCGGCGCGCAGTCCGCCATGCATGAGGACCATGCCGGACCGCACACCAGCGTCAGTTACCGCCAAGCAGTCCGCCGAGCAGGCCGGTTACAGGAGCGGTCGTCTGGCCCGATCCGGTCGCCGGACTGAGAGCGCCGTTCAACAGGCCCGTGACGGGGGCAAGGGCATCGCCGCTGCCCTGCCCCGCGCCCAGCAGGCCGTCGACCACGCCCGTTACCGGCGCGAGCGGCCCACCGCCCTCTCCTCCGGGCAGCGTTGGGGCCAGGCTGTTGACGGTGTCGAGCAGCGGCGCGGCGACGCTGTCCACCGTGCCGGTGACGGTCGCGACCACGGGGGCCACGGCGCTGCTAAGCTGGTCGGCGGCCGTTCCGGCTTGCGGTCCCAATATGCCGCCTGCGAGATTGCCGACCGGCTGCAATCCAGCCTCGACCCCGGCAGCTGTCGTCGGCACGGCCACATCGACCAGATTGCCCTGCGACAGGATGCCGACCGTCGCCAATTGCCCGGCCACCGCGCCGCCTTCGGACGGCAGCAGATTGACCCCGACCAGCGTATTGGCAGTGGGGGCGCCGGTCAGCGCATTGCCGCCGACATTCGCGCCGACGAGCGGCCCGCCCAGCGCGGCGGAGGGATCCCCGCCGACGCCGCCCAACACGCCCGTCAGGCCGCCGACCGCATTTTCGACCAACCCCGTCACGGGGGCGAGAACGCCATTGTCACCGACCAGCGGATCGGTGGCGGGCGACAGCGCCCCATTGACTGTCCCAAGCAGCGGCGTGGTGAGCTGGCCAACGGCAGAAGTGACAGCCGCCACCGTCGGTGAAAGACCATCGGTGAGTTGCGTCACAGCCCCCCCGGCCGGGGCGCCGAGCAGGGTTCCGGCAAGGGTGCCCACGGGGGCCAGGCCCTGCTGCACGCTTTGGGGGGTGGTCGGCAGAGCGACCTGCGCGACCGTGCCATCCCCCGTCAGCAGATCGACCGTCGCCACGCTGCCCGTCGCGGGGGTTTCACCGGGCAGCACATTGACGCCGATCAGCGAGCCAGTCCCGGTGGGACCAACGACAGGCAGATTGCCTACGGACGCTCCGATGATCGATCCGCTGGCCGTGGGGCCGGTCGGGCTGGTCGGGCCGCTCGGACCGGAGGGTCCGCTGGGACCACCAGGACCTGTCGGGCCAGCAGGACCAGTAGGACCGCCCGGTCCGGTCGGACCACCAGGACCACTAGGACCAGCCGGGCCCGTCGGACTGGTGGGACCAGCCGGACCGCCGGGACCGGAAGGGGAAGTAGGGCCGGTAGGACCGGTTGGACCGCTGGGGCCAGTGGGACCGCCCGGGCCGGTCGGGCCGGAGGGGTTCGTCGGGCCGGTGGGTCCGCTGGGGCCGGACGGGCCGGACGGAGATTGGCCCCCGCCCCCTGCCCCTATGTCGAACCCCACTCCATCGGCGCAGGCACTGAGCAAAAGAAGAGGTATCGCCGTGGCGCACAACAAATAGTGCCTTCCCGATCGGACCGATCCGTAACGTGGCATTGCAAGACTCCCTGTTTTCTGCGAGCAGATCGCAACAGGGGCAAGTTAAGCCGGGCAATCCTTATCGCCTCATCAAGAAGAAACCGGTCTGGTTGGAATATATTCCCGGCTCCAAATCCGTTCCATCGGAGCGCGCAACAAGACGCCACCATATGCGCAAAGCCGGTTACGGTATCAGGAACTTCCCGACGACATCTCATTTTGGGCCTTCCCGAAGGCGCCACATTCGCAAAATGAGATATCGGGCAAGCAAATCGGCCCTCATCCGCTTTCTTCCGGAATGGTTCATTCTCATTCGATTTCGTCGAGCTAGGCGAAATCGCTATTGTGGGAGCGCCCATCGCCAGTCTTGGACCGTGGCGCGGGCATAGACTGCGCGCTGCGACTATGCCGCAATCGAACATCTATCGCTCCTGCAATAGGTCGTCATCCCAGAGAGACGCTTGGCCGGACGTGCCCAAAAAGACCGCATAGGCGCATCGAGCCATGCCGGCATTCCGGTCGCCGCATGCAACCGGCGACCGGGTTGGTCCATCGAAATGTTGGAGGGCGAGCGATCAGTCCGTCAGCGGCAGCTCATCGCCATCTCGGCCCTTCGACCCAGCTCACCAGGCTGCGCCGCACGCCTTTGGTCACGGGCAGGACACGATGCTGGAGGAAGGATGGGAAGATCAACATGCTGCCGCGCGGCGCGAAATTCACGCCCGGCTGTTGAAGGCCGAAAAATTCGAAGGCCCCGCCCTCATAGTCCTCCGGATCGGACAGTTGCACCACCACCGACAGCTTGCGGTCGAAGGGGCGGGACGATTCCAGCCAGACATCCTGATGCCAGTCATATTTGCCCTGCGCCCGGCCATGATATTCGGTATATTGCAGGTCATAGAGGCCCGCGATATCGACCCCGAAATTGGTGCGGTTGGACGAATGGATGAACTGCATCAGGCGGTCGACGATATCCTTGTCGCGGTGAACATCCAGCCAGCTTATGGTGGACGACCGATAGGCATGATCGCTGCGCGCGCCCTGCGCGAAGCCAACGGTCGCGCTTTCCGGGGTATAAAGCGCCGCTCGCTTGACGATCGCGTCGCATTCCGCTCCGGTCAGCGCCGACGGCCACACCTCCCACACATTGTTCATCGTCTTGTTTCCTGCGCATGTGTTTTTGCGTATTCGCAAAAAGGCGGATCAAAATGTCCGCCCTACCCCGAAGAAAAAGCGTGCCTTGCGGCTATAGGCTGGATCAGGGCGCTTCACGGGCACGGCCACCTCCGCGCTGATGCGCCATTTCGGCCCCAGGCCCAGCCGCACCCCGCCACCCGCCGATGCAAGACTATAGTCCTGCGCCGCGAGACGATAGACGGGCCGCGCCGTGCTGCGCGCCAGCGCGCCGTCGACAGCGACGAAAAGCGCGCTTGCCTTCAGCAAGGGCGATCGGGCGGGCAGCGGCCATGTAAGCTCCGCGCTGCCCGCGACCGCCTGTTCCGCCGTCAGCGTTCCGGTGCGGAAGGCCATGCCCGCGCCCCGGCCGCCAAGCGGGAAGCGTTCCGTCACTGGCAGGTCGTCGTTCGAATATTGTCCTTTGATCGAAGTCCTGAGGCTGAGTTTCGAGCCAATCCCCTTCACTGCGACGGCCTGAACATTGACCTTGGTGAAGCCGGTTTCGGAAAAGCCGGCAAAGGGTCTGGCGCCCAGGGCATTCAGCCCCTGGCTGACCACTGCCGAAAGCGCATAACCGCTCGTCGCATCGGCGTGGGACCAGGATGCGCCCAGACGCAATGCCCTCGACCGGTAATCGCCAAAGCGGATGTCGAGGAAATAATTGTCGCTGTCGATGCCGTCGACTGACGCCGTGACCGATAGATTGGACTTGGTCGACCGCAAGATGGGATAATTCAGCGTCAGCCCGGCCAGTGTCGCCTCTCCCTTCGTCCTGCTGTCGCGCGATCGGGTCTGCACATGCGCGACCTGCGCGCTCAGCGTCAGGCCATTGCTGCCGACCGGCGTGCTGTGGCTGAGCGAATAATATTGATAGCGGTCGGGATAGAAGGGCAGATAGCCGGATATGCGCGTGCTGTCGCCTTCCCGCGCCAGGCCGTTGACCGTGACGGACATCTGCGCCTGCACGCCCTGCACGACATTGCTGACGCCGCTATTGTCGATCGTCAGCCCGATCTGCACCTGCCTGCGCTTGACGATCAGGTCGATCACAAGGTCGCCCGGCGCGCCCGACTGCCGCAGCCGGGCATCGACCGTCTGCCCCGGAATGTCGCGCAGCAGGGACAGGGTCCGTTCCAGCGTGCCCTTGCGCAGCGGCGCGTCGCGCATCAGACGGCGCATATGCGCGGCGATCAGGCCGGCCGGCATGCTGGGCGACATGCCCGCCAGGCGATAGCCCCTCACCCGCCCTTCGACCAGCCGGATGGTCAGGACGCCGCCGATCGGCACCTGCGGGGGAATGGAGACGGAATAAAAGGCAATGTCGCTCTTTGCGTAAACGGCACCGATCGCATTGGCGATGGCCTGCAGCGTCTCGCCGCTCAGGGGTCGGCCAATATAGGATGCCGTGGCGGCATCGAGCCGCGCGACGGGCAGCGTCGTCCCGGCATAATGCAACCGCGTCAGCACGCTTTGGGTAGCTGATGCTCCCGCAGACGAGACCTCAATCGACGGCGCCGGCTGGGGTGCAGCGACAGGCGGGCGCGCGATCTGCGGTTCGAGCCGGTCCGCGCGGTCGCGATCGATGATGGGCGCCGTACCCGTTTGCCCCGGCCCATCCTGCGCCGCCGCCGGAACCGCCAGCATCAGGCCCAGGCCAATCGCGATCCCCCGTGCAGCGCGCCTGCGCAGCGTCATCCCCGCCATGATCTGCTGCCACATCGTCCCATGCCACCTTGGGCGCCGAAGCGGCCGCCCTGAAGCAAGGATGGGCGAAAATTGCGCAGCCTTCACCTGCAACCGGGACCGGATCGGTGATATTCGCAAGCTTTCGTAAAAGGCGAAAGCGGGCATTTGCGGGTCGCCAGACAATCGGATGGCGACAGGCCGCCGTGACAATTGCGCCCATTTTGGCGAAACCGGGCCAACACCCTACGACCGGAGGCCTGAGAGGACGAAAGCAGCCCCTTGCCTGGACCCGCGCAAATCGGGCGACGGAGTCGCGATCCGGGAGGGAAAGCGCCCGGACGACGCCGGCCGCATCCGATTCAGAGCCAAAAAGCCGGAATGACGCGATTTTAACGCTGATTTTCGCTGATATCCGGTCGCAAAGGGACTAGTTGAGTGCGAAGAGACAGGTTAAGACCATCCGTCCACGAAAGGGAGATCATCATGAACAATACTGAACTCGCCGAAGCACTGGCCGCCGATCATGGCCTGACCAAGGCCGACGCGCGCAAATATGTCGACGGCGTTTTCGCCGCGATCGCCGGTGCCGCCGCGAAGGGCGACGAAGTTTCGCTGAACGGATTTGGCAAGTTCAAGGTCAAGGACCAGCCCGCTCGCGAAGGCCGCAATCCTTCGACCGGCGCCGTGATCCAGATCGCCGCTTCCAAGAAGCTGACCTTCACCCCGGCGAAGGCCGTGAAGGACCAGTTGAACGGCTAAGCCGGTCTTCGGCGGCGACGATCGGCCGCCGATGAAAAGATCGGAAGGATCGGCCTGGACGACCAGGCGAGATCCTTTCTTGATCGACTGGCGCGCCCCTGCCGCTTGGGCGGGGCGCGCGCCATCACGGCAGGATGGAGCCTGCCCCTCCCCTCCTCCAAAAGCCCATGATCTTTGCCGGTGCCGCAATGGCGCACGATGCCGGCTGAATGCACCGGATTGCATCGGACGCAATCACATCACCGCGCTTCGTATTTGCCATAATGGGCTCGGACCGCCATTTGGCGGGTGCCTTTCAGGCATCCTCTCCTAAACTCAATAGGCCGGTCGAAAGATCGGCCTTTTTTTCGCCTGAACGGATGCGTTGGACAGGAATAGATCTCATGGCATCAAAATATCCGCATATTCGTTTTCAGCATTGTCATGCTGAAAACGAATATAGTCCACAGCCCGCATTTCCCCGCGCAAACCATCGCGTCAGCGGGCCGGAACTGTCGAATTCCGGCCGGAAAGTCGACAACTGGTAGAGGCAAGTTTGGAGGCCAGCCGGTGTGCCATCTCGAAACAACAAGGTTGTTTGTTCCTTTACAAAAGCACTGAATAGCGCTGTTTCAATCGTTTCGGATTTACATTTTACGCAAAACCGCGCAAAAGGCCGTTTCTATTACTCAAAGATGGGAAGCGGGGCCAATGTCTGAAAACAACCAGCCTGACATCACGACGCTCACTGTTCAGCTGGTGAGCGCCTTTGTCTCCAACAATAATGTCGGGAGCGAAGGTCTTGCCGACCTCATTCGAACCACGCGCCTGGCCTTGACTGATGATCTGGCTGCGAAGCCCGCCGAGGCATCGGCGCCGACTTACACGCCGGCCGTTTCCGTGCGCAAAAGCTTGTCCTCGCCCGATCATATTCTGAGCATGATCGACGGCAAGCCGTACAAGACGTTGAAGCGCCATCTCGCCAGCCATGGCCTGACGCCCAATGATTATCGCGAACGCTATGGCCTGCCGAAATCCTATCCGCTGGTCGCGCCCAACTATTCGGAAGCGCGGCGCGCAGTCGCCACCAAGCTGGGTCTTGGCCGCAAGCCGGTGAATGCCAAGAAGACGCCCGAACCGGTCGCTGCGCCGGCGGCTCCGAAGCCTGCCGCGACGAAGCCGGCTCCTGCTGGGAAAACCGCAGCAGCAAAGGCGCCTGCCAAGGCTGCCGACACGAAGGCTCCGGCAGCAAAGCCAGCCGAAGCGAAGGCCCCTGCCGCCAAAACCGCTCCTGCCAAGGCGCCGGCGGCAAAGGCCGCAGCTTCGCGCAAGCGCCTGTCGATCGCCACGCCGGCCGCTCCTAAAAAGGATGCAGCTCCAGCTGGGGTTAAGCCTGCCGACAAGCCCGCAACGCCTGCAAAAGCATCAGCCAAGGCCACCAAGAAAAAGCCGGCTGCGAAGCCTGCCGCCAAAGCGGCTACGCCACAAACGGCCTGATTGCCCGGCTCTTAAAACGCCGATCAAGATCACGCCCCGACCAGCAATGGCTGGCTGGGGCGTTTTCCTGTCCGAAGGGCACGGCTATCGACAATGGCATTAAACTTGGTGATGGCCAAGGGACTTCAGCCGACGAGCTGCCGAAGCCGCTTCATTGAAAAGCTGTTTATGAAGAGATCGCCCACGCCGCATGGCCAAACCCCGTAATCTATAAAAGAATAGTCCAATTGGATCATCGCTCTGTATCAGATTTCATCCAGTTTTCATCTCTAAACCTTTAACCGGGAATAACGACATCTCTCCAGGATCAAATTCACTCTGACTGGATCTGGAAGTTGGCGCCGCGCCCATTTTTCTTGTGTCCAAGATTGTCTTTTGGGGAAGGCTCCCTCCGATCGGAAAACAACATGAATATTGCGTTCGTCTCGTTCAAAAATTTCATGATGCGCGATCATGACAATCACCGATCGTTTAGAACTTTCGCCAGACATAGCATAACTGGAGCCTTTCTGTACTAGGCCGTAAACTCATAAATGGCGCGTTCGAGGTTTGAGGCAAAAAGGCGCAGCACAAGGAGAGAGGGCGCAGGAATATGTCGATATTTCAAGCCTTCTCGACGCCGGGATGGGCCTTTTTGGTCAAATCCGCAGGACGCCAAAATGGCTTCCATCTTGAACCAAAATGCGCTTGCAAAGGTGCCCAACCTTCGCGGCGCGCATTTTGGCCCGATATGTTCGCCATTTTGGCGCCTCGAGCGCGACATTTATGAGTTTACGGCCTAAAGGCTGACCCGAACCGGCGCTCGCTTTTGCCGGCATAGTCAGGGCCCGACATTGGGCAGCCGCCGTCCAAGAGATAGATTATCTTGCTTTCACGGCGATCCGAACCGGATCGTTTTGCCATGCATATAATTGCCTAAAAATTAGGCAGCGTCAGAAGCTCGCTGAGAAGGAAAAGGAGAGGCATCCATGGCATTATACCAAAATCTTCTATCGATGCCTGACGGACCTCCTGGGGGCAAATATCGCAATTTCGCTTTTCTTCTTCTGCCGGGGCGGAGATAGGTCTTCTCGCCCCTCCCCGCCTTTGTCGCCAAATTGAGGAACGCCCTTCACGACGCGATCGCTGGATCTCCATCCTCCCCTGCAACAAAGAACCGCAGCCGTGCCGTCCGCTCGCCCGATCTCACGTCAATAGAAAGCTGGCGGCGAATGAATTATTCTGCCATGGAGATATGGCTTGCCGGATGTTCCCAAGCATAGTTCCCATAGTTCTTCCTCCACCTCCGATACACTCATAGCCAGTACAACCAACCATGCTCTTTAGTTGTATGGCATCTTGCGCTATGCTTGGAAAATGCGGGATTTTTCCTCCTCAACGGATCACGCCCTGCTTCTTCTAGGTCGGCTTGATGGGCGGCTTTGCAACAGCCCTGCAACGGACATCTGGCTGGCCAGGGCCAGGTTGAGAGGAGCAGCGGCCTTGGCCAGCTTTGCGGGCGTTCCCGTCGGTGTTGCGGACCTTCAGAACTGGATTTGCGGACGGACGCCGCCGCCCCGGCATAGCGAGGGGCTGAACGATCCTTTATCGATCGCCGCGTTGTTCCATTTCGCCCTTTCCGCGACGGATGGAGATGATCCGATTGTTCGGGCGACGCTCAATATATCCCGAACCCTGCTCGACGACCGGAAAGAAGCCGATCTGTGGGCGGCCGAGGATCTGGTGCGCTTTGGCCCTGCCTGGCGCATGGCCCAAATGCTGCTGGAAGCGCCCTACCCTGCTGCTTCCTTCCACGCGGTCGCTCAGCGGCTGATCGATGCCCGAGCAAGCCTCGACACGCCGGTCACCGAAGGCCCGCTCGTGACCACCGTGGACGGACGGCAATGGCGTATCGAGCCGCGACGGTTCGACATGGGATGGATTCTCGCCTGCCATCTGCCCGGCGCGTTCGCGGCGACCGGGCTAAGCTTGCGCCGCCTGCCCTCCTTGGTCGCCTTGCCGCGGTTTCTGCCGGACGATGCTGACCTGTTGGCGGAGCAGATCATGGCCATGGTCGCTCGCCAGGCGGGACAGGGGTTGACCGAACTGGACCGGCTCGAAGCGAAGCTGGCGCGCTTGCCGATGGATTTGGCGGTAACGCGGCGGAGCAAGGCGCCTTTGCTGATGCGGCTGGAACTGGCCTATCCGGGCCTTAGCAAGATGGCGGTCGCGCGGTTGCTGGGCATCTCCCACCAGGGTGCTACGAAGCTGATAGCGCAGGTGGAGAAGCTGACAGGAGTGGATTGATATGGCCGTGCCTTTGCAAGCCTATCCAGCTTTTTCAGACCGTATATCTCGCTGTAGTTATAAGGTTTCTAACTAAGTTAAAGAGTTAAAGGCCCGCGCTATCGTAGGCGAATCGCGGGAATCGCACGAGTCGGCCTTCCGCGTCCGTTCCCATAAGGTCGATGATCCGTTCCCGAAATGTCGGGGATGCTGTTCCTGAAATGTCGGGAAAGCGTTCCTGAAGGAGCGACGACCGTTCCCGTAATGTCGAGGGTCGCCATTTGGGGCTGGTTGAGCTTGGGAGATTGAATCATATTCGCCAGGGGTGCCGGAAAGGACGTTCAAAATTATCGGTGGACTGGGTGGGTTTGGATCGGCTGGCCTGCGGACAGGCCTGGCTATTGGGACAACCCGACACTTCGGGAACGCTTCCCGCTTCCCCCGATTGCGGAGGAGTTGAAGCCGCCGATATGGATTTGCGGGACGGAGCGCTGAAAGATGCCTGAATCATACGGCTATGTGGGAGCGCGTGTCCTGCGCCCGATTTAACGCTGCGCGCTCTGGAATGTCGGAGCGTTTCAGAAATCCGATTTTCTTGCCGATGGCTGGTTTTGGGAACCGCAATTCAGCGCAGAACAAAGCGTTTCGACTCCAGGGCGGGTTTCGATCTGATTGAATCAGATCGCCGCTCTGGTTTCCTTGTTTTCCGCGATTTCTTAACCAGCGATCGGTTCCGATCGCTTGGAAATCGCTCTAGAGCATGAGCCGATCGGACTGGATCGGATCATGCTCTATTGGTCTTTTGCTTTCCGCCTTTTCCAAGCCAGCAGATGATGCCATCTGCTTCGAAGACGCTCTAGAGGCGGTGCCGGTTCTTTTCGTCGAAGCGGCGGACGAAGCCGATGAACGCCTTTTGATAATTGACCGGCGTGCGGGTGGGATCGGCCTCCAGCCAGTCGCGGAATTCCTGATGGAGCGTCTGATAATCCCAGCCGGGATATTCGGCGCGCAGGGTGGCCAGCGTCGCATTTGTGAGTTCCCCGGCACTGGCTTTGGCGGAAAGCCCGGCCAAGGTCCGGCGGATCATGTCGCCGGCATCGACCAGAGGCTCCTGGCCGGCGGGCGTGGGGGAAGACGCCGGTACAGGCGTCGCCCGGCGCCCGTTTGCGGATTGTGCCAGCGCCGTTGTCCGCGGCCTCGACGCGCTGTTGGGTAGGGGATCGGCCAGCGGGCGGCGGCGCATCCGCAGCGAGGGTTCGCGCTTGCCATCGGCCTGTTCCAGCTCGACCGTATAGCCCGGCAGGGGATCGCGTTCGGCTATCTTGGCGATCTCGAACTTGAAGCGGCGATAGGCGCCTTCGGCTCCGGACTTTTCGAACAGGGTCGGCATGGAGATGGCAAAGCCCCCCTCCCCTGCCCCGCCCGCATGTTTGCGCGCCACCTTGTAGAGCCAGCGTTCGCGGCCGCCGGTCAGGTCGAAATAAGCGCGGTCGATGCTGAGCACGCCGCCCTGCATCAGTACCCCTTCGTAGAACCAGTTGCTCAGTTCAATCGTCATTCCCCGCGAGCGTTCGGTGCGTTCGTCGACCAACTGGGTCCAGCCGTCGAGCCAGCTGAAGGTGGCTTCACGGCGATTTTCGGCGCGGATATTGGTCTTGATCGTGGTGGAGACGAGGCGATCGAGCGACTGGCCGAGCAGTTCATAGGCGCGGCCGGTGGTCGGGCGATGGATGGCGCGCAGCAAGTCATAGGGCATGAGGTGCAGCTTGCGAGGAATGTCGTTGAGCCCACGGCGCGCCATGTCCGCCAGGACCGAGGCGCAATAGATCAATATGTCGGCGTCCCAGATCGTCGCCATGCCATAGTCGGGATTGGCCGAGACATGGACCCAGGCCTTGCCGTCCGGGGAGGTATAGTCGATCGGCTTGACCCGCTTCGACTTGGCGAGGCTGAAGAAGGGGCGCTCCATCATCTCGCGCTGGTCGCGCAGCGGCATGTCCGCGATATAGGGAAGGAAGAGTTCGAACTGGTCGTTGACCTCGGTCTTCGCGGCGCGGGTCATGGGCGGATCCTGAAGATGAGCGGCAGCCCATGGGGTGTTGCGGGGGAAGGCGGCGCGGCTTCCCGGTCGCGAAACCATCGACGAGTTGGAGAGGTGGAAAGGATGCTGGAAGGGCAGGGGCGGGGCCTGTCCGGCGGGCGTGCGATCAGAAGGGCGCAGATGTTTCCCCGGGGAAACGGAAGTTTGTGCCCCTGGGAGCGGAAGCGCGCATGGCGGGACTGTTTCCCCGGGGAAACAGGGCGCAGGGGAAACGCAGCCAGGCTGGCCGGCCCCCCATATTGTCCCCCGTTTCTATCCCGCCCCCCGCTTGCCATCAGCGCTGAAGTCCCATGCCTTGCCGTTCGAGATGTTCGAGCGTATCGCGCAATGCGGTCGCCAGCGTCTCCATATCCGCGCCCGACCCTGCATGAAGGCGGATGGTGACGCCCTGGCGATTGACCGACTGCACCGTCAACGCCGGGCGGCCGTAGCGGGTGTTCCAGGTGAAGGGCTCCTCCTTCGGCGCGGATTGCGCGACGCGAGGGGCGTCGAGCAGGCGCTTGAGCACCTCGGCCGCAGGGATCGGGGCTGCGCCCGCGGCCCGCAGGGCGCGCTGCTCGGACGTCAGGCGCCCCGCCTCCGCATGGATGGCGGGCGCCGCCTTCGGATCGTCGAGCGCCTGGGCCAGCGCATAGGCGGGCTTCAACAGCACGTCGGCCGGCGAGGCGAAGGCGTCGATGACCCCGTCGTCCATCCCCGCGACCTTGATCATCTTGCTGAGCCAGCCCTTGGAGAGCTTCAACCGCTCGGCCATGCGGGTCAGGTGGCTGCCATAATGGGCCTTGAGCGCCTCGGCATAGTTGCGCGCGCGTTCCAGGTCCGACACGTCCTTGCGCGCGCGGTTTTCCAGGTCGGCAAGGCGGAAGGCCGCTTCATCGTCCAGTTGCGCGACCTGCGCCACGAACATCATGTCCGAATAGCTGTTCGCGCGCAGCCAACTGATCGACCAGTGGCGGCGGGTGCCGGCGATCACCTCATAGTCATGATCCGGATCATCCTCGATCCGGCGGACCACGGCGGGCACTTTCTGGCCGCCCTCCGCGATGATCGAGTCGATCAGTTCGCGGCAATTTTCCTCATTGAGATGCGCGTAGAGCCGGGCGTTGCCGGTCCAGATGCGCACCCTGGCCGGGTCGAGCAGCAATTGCGTGACCTGCCGCACCTCGCCGGAGGCGAGGCGGGCGAGCGCGGATTCGCGGCCGAGCAAGGTCGTGCCGCGGGCGCGTTCCTGCCGCGGCGCAGCAGGGGCAGGGGAGGGCGGGGGCACGGGCGCCGGGGCTTCTTCCCCCTGGACCGGCGCGGGCATGGCCGCTTCCGGCTCGTCCGACAGAAGCGCCGCCAGATAATCGGATTGTTTACGCGCCATGACCTTCCCCCTTGACGAATCGGGAACATATGGTGAACATGTGCGTGTAGGACAGACTTTTATGCGGCATTGACGATGTCCTCCTCCCGCGCCGGGGCGACGCGGCCCCAGCCCTGGCGCACCAGCGCCTCGATCTGGCCCATGGCTTCGTCCAGATTGGCGCGGCAGCGCTTGTGGGTGCGCGGCGTGCCGATCGGCTTTTCCAGTTCATAGACCGTCATCATGCGCAGCGCCGCATGGCTGATCTCCGCGCTGTCGAGGATCGGGATGGGGAGGAGGGCAGGGCCGAAGCTCTGCTCCATGATGGCGCGGACCATCGAATGGCTGGGATCGTTGCTGTCGAATTTCGAGCAGAGCAGGCGGACGAAATGATAGTCGACCTCGATCCCCGCCTGCTGGAGCTGGCCGATCACCTGATCCATCATCGAGAGGAACTGGACGGTCGAGCAGAAGTCGGGCGTGGTCGCCGCCAGCGGCACCAGCAGGGCGTTGGCCGCCTGCATCACCGCAAGGCTGATCGTGCCGAGCGCTGGCGGCGGGTCGAGCAGCACCACGTCATAATGGCGGGCAAGGTCCATCAACCCCTGTTTGAGCTTGCGGAAGCGCGCCGCCAGCACGGAGCCGCCGTCGCTGCCCGCCGCCGCCAGCTCATATTCCACGTCGAACAGTTCGAGATTGGACGGGATCAGGTCGACATTGGGCCAGGCCGTATGCTTGACCGCATAGAGCAGGTCGACCTGCGTCGGATCGATCGACAGATAGGGGTAGAGCGTCTCTTCCCGCTGGATGTTGAAATGCGGGTTGAAGCCGAAAAGCGTGGTGGTCGTCGCCTGGGAATCGCAGTCGACCACCAGCACGCGATAGCCCTGGACCGCGAAATAATGAGCGAGATGGGTGGTGACGGTGGATTTGCCGACGCCGCCCTTGAAATTCTGCACCGCGATGATCGCGGGCACGTCCATCGGGGCGCGTTCGGGGGTGGCGCCCAGCACCTGCCGCATGTTGAGCAGTTCTTCGACCTTATAGCCGGGGCGGCGGCCATTTTCGGTCGGCGGGGCAGGCGGCAGGCGGCCATCCTCCTCCGCCATGCGAATCCGATTCGTCGAGCAGCCGAGCAGTTGCGCGGCTTCCGCAATGCCGAAGCGGATGTTGAGTTCCTTGCGGCTATCCGGCAGAAAAGCCTTGCGCCGCAGGCGTTCGACCATCTTTTCGCCGGCTTCCGCCAGATCCCCGATCTGGGTTACCACTGCGTTCATTTCTGCCCTCACGCGTGAAGTTGAAGCTTGTTTGGGATAGAGGTGCCATAAATCCTTCAAATTGGCAAATGATGGGAATTTGAGATGCGGATAGGAACCCAAGGCGGATAATGAATCCATTTTCTGCCTGCAAGGCGGGACAAGGCGGCCATGTTCGGGCTATGCGTGGACCGGCGGACGGATTTGTCGGAGAACGACCCCCATGAGCTGGTACGATCGGCAGGAAAACTGGAAAGCGCAGAGCGAGGATGCCCGCAACGAAGCGGATATCGATTATGCGCGGGTCATTCATTCCGCCTCCTTCCGGCGCTTGCAGGGCAAGACCCAGATCCTCAATCTGGGGGACAGCGATTTCTATCGGACGCGATTGACTCATTCGCTGGAGGTCGCGCAGATCGCGGGCGGCATAGCGCGCCAGTTCCGGCAGGATTTCGCGGACCATCCCGCCATTCCCCATCTGCCCGACCACAGTTTGATCCAGGCGATCGGCATCACCCATGATCTGGGCCATCCGCCCTTTGGCCATGGGGGCGAGGTCGCGCTCAATTACTGCATGCGGCAGGCGGGCGGGTTCGAGGGCAATGGCCAGACGCTGCGCATCCTCTCCCGGCTGGAGAAATTCTCCGCCGGGGCAGGGGCCAACCTCATGCGGCGGACGCTGCTGGGGGTTCTCAAATATCCGATTTCCTTCTCGCAGGCCTGCAATCCCGCCTGCGCGCCCAGGCTCAACGACAAGCCATCCGCCATCCGCATCATCGACCGCGCCGCGTCGAAGCCGCCCAAATGCTATCTCGATACGGAAAGGCAGGTGGTGCAATGGATATTGGCGCCCCTGTCGAGCGCCGACCGGGAGGCGTTCACGGCGCTGCAGCCGCAGTCGGGCAGCCACCACAAGGCGATTCACAAATCCTTCGATTGCAGCATCATGGACGTGGCCGACGATATCGGTTTCGGCGTCCACGACCTGGAGGACGCGCTGGCGCTGCGCCTCATCGGTGAAGAGGCCTTCCGCGCGCTGGTGCCGGAGGAGGAATGCGCCTCCTTCCTCGTCCATCTGAAGCAGAAATATCCCGGCGAGTCCGAGAATAATGTCTATGAGCGGCTGGTCGGGACGCTCTTTGGCGAGGGCGGCGAACGCAAGCGCTGCATCAGCCGGATGGTCCACCATCTGATCACCCATTGCCGCATCGAAACGCTGGAGGCGTTCGAGGAACCGCTGATCCGCTATCGCGCGGGGATGCTGGAAGGGCCGGCGCGGTTCCTGGGCGCGCTCAAGAACGCCGTCTATCGGGCCGTGATCCAGAGCGCGGGGGTGCAGCAACTGGAGTTCAAGGGGCAGAAAATGGTCGTTTCCGTGTTCGAGGCCTTGGCGTCCGAGCCGGAGACATTGCTGCCCGCCGAACAACTGGCTTTGGCGCGGGCGGGGGAGGATGTGCCGAGGGCGATCTGCGACTATATTGCGGGCATGACCGACGGCGCCTTGCTGAAGGCCTATGACCGGCTTTTCAGCCCGCGCATGGGGTCGATTTTCGACCAGTTCTGATGGTGGCCAAGGGGCTGCTGCGCGCATGACATCGGCGCGAAGCAGCCCATCCGTCTTTGCCCCGGCGTCAGTCTCAGTTCGAATAGACTTTGACGTCCTTGACGATCATATCGCCCGATCCGTCGTTATAGTCGCCGCTGGTCTTCACCGCGACGTCCATGATCGGATACCAGCGGAAACCGGCGAAGGGATTGACCGCCTGATAGGTTTCCTTCCCGTCGATGAACCAGGTGATGTAGTCGGACTGTATGTCCAACGCGAAACTGTGGAAGCCCGAAGTGAAGCCGCTGATGCCATAGATTTCGTCGGTGTTCATGAAGACGCCCTGCTGAAATGTGCGGGTGACATTGGCGCCGCCGTGCAGCGTATTGGCGGTATAGCGGTCGAAATCCCACCAGCTTTCGAAGCCGAAGCCTTCGTAAATGTCGATTTCCGGCGGCCATCCGGCGGTCGAGATCAGCCAGAAGGCGGGCCAGGAACCGCGCCGGTTCGGCATCCTGGCGGTGAATTCATATTGGCCATAGCCGATCTGCAAGGGCCGGGTGTTGTGACCGCTCAGCACGACCGAGCCGTAATCATAGGGGACGCCGTCCCAGGCTATGGGTGCCGTCAGCTTCTGCGTGTGCATGACCAGCCCGTCGTCGGTGTAGCGCAGCGGCGCTTCTATGGGATAGTCGCGGTAGACCCAGCCGTCGAGATAGATGCCGGTTTCCTGATTGCCCGGCTGAGAGCGGCCATTGGGCAGCTTGGTGGACCAGGCCTTGTCATGCCCGGCATCCGACCATTTCATCGTTTCCCGGCTCATCTTCCACTGGAGCGTGCCTGAAGGCTGGAAGCTGCGCGGTTCGCGCCCTTCGGTCTGTTCCACCGTCGGCGGCTGTTGGAAGTCGCATTGCACGAAGGCGCGGTCCGTTCCCATCTTGCCGCCCCATGGCGCCTCGACGAAGCGGACGATGAAGTCGGCCTGCGGCACGCCCAGCAGGATGGGCACCGAAACCGTCTTGGTCAGCGGGTCGCCCGGACGGAAGATCACCGCCTTGTAGATGCTTTGATAGTTGATGCCCGCCACCCCCCTGACGAGCCCCGGGCCATCCTCCGTCATCACGCGGGCGATCACGGTGTTGGGCGTCGGCCGGTCGAGCGAGATCGGCACATAGGCCACGGTCGATCCGGGCCGGTAGAAGGCCGGACCGACCGAAGCGGTGGCCAGTTCCGGATAGCGGGTGCCGCCGGCGAAGTCGAAATTGGCGAATTCGCTCGCCTGCGCCGTGCTGGCGGTGGCGAACGACAGGCTGCCGGTGGCCATCAGCGTCCGGGAATCCGTGGCCCGATCATGAGAGCCGGCGTTGCCGATCCCCGAACTGGCGGGAAGGAGTGCGGCCGGATTGCTGCCGCCCAGCGCGGTGGTCCATGGGCTGGGGGATGGCGTGGCGAAGTCCATTGCGGAGGACGGGTGCGCCGGCTTGCCGAAAAAGCCGCCGGTGACGATGGCGGCGATGCCCGATCCGCTTTTTGCCGTGGGCATGGATGCGGCCCTGTTCTCCGTCTCGGCGGTGAGGGACAAGCCCCATTCGCTCAGGCAAAATAGCAGCACGCACGCGAACATAGCGCCCGCAAGCGAGCGAAGAGATAAAATGCGCATTGGTACGACCCCTGTTGTTGAGCGGCCCTGTGCCGCCTTGTTGAACCTCCTTCCCGGAACGGCGGATTGCCCCGGCGCCGTTGCGGTTCGATAAAAAGGGTACCGTGCGGACTCGTCCACTATGGCTTTGAATAATAATGGAATTTAAGGCCAATGGAAAGGCCGCATCCGCGATATGCCGATGTTCATGCACATGTCGGCTCAGGGGAGGGGGATGCGCGCCGTCCCCGCGATCGACGGAATCCGCAACGGCTTTTCCGCACGATGCTCTAGGCCGTAAACTCATAAATGGCGCCTCGAGCGCGACATTTATGAGTTTACGGCCTAGACGGTTTTCGATCTGATTGCATCAGATCGCCGCTCTAAGCCTTTTGTTTGCCGCGATTTCTTAGCCAGCGACCGATGCCGATCGCTTGGAAATCGCTCTAGGAAGCGGCCAAATGCCGCCTTTCCATTTCGTCCAGCACGGCCTGTTCGAACCCGGTCGGATGTTTCGGATCACCGATCTTGCGGCGGATGGCGACGAGCTGTTCGTCCGTCAGATCGGCCGCATCGGCAGCGTCTTTCAGATGATCATGCACAGCGAATCTCCCGCATCACTGCGGTGGCCAGTGTCGCATGAAAGTTACGCAAGCTCAATTAACCGGAAAGTTCTAATCCGATGGGCAAAGGCCGCCCCCAGAGGAGCGGCCTTCCCAACCGTCAGGCCGCCAGGTCGAAGCGGTCGGCGTCCATCACCTTGACCCAGGCCGCGACAAAGTCCTTCACGAACTTGTCGCCTGCGTCGGCGGAGGCGTAGACCTCCGACAAGGCGCGCAACTGCGAATTCGACCCGAACACCAGGTCGACCCGCGTGCCTGTCCATTTCGGCTGGTTGGTGTTGCGGCAGGTGCCGGTGAACAGGTCCTTCTGCCCTTCGATTTCCTTCCATGCCGTGCCCATGTCGAGCAGGTTGACGAAGAAGTCGTTGCTGAGCGTCCCCGGCCTGTCGGTGAACACGCCATGGCGCGAACCGCCATGATTGGCGCCCAGCACGCGCAGCCCGCCGACCAGCACCGTCATTTCCGGCGCGCTCAGCGTCAGCAACTGGGCGCGGTCGATCAGCAGTTCCTCCACCGGCACGTTGAACGGCACGGGCAGATAGTTGCGGAAGCCGTCGACCTTGGGCTCCAGCACCTCGAAATTCTGCACGTCCGTCTGTTCCTGCGACGCATCGGCGCGGCCGGGCGTGAAGGGCACTTCGATCGATCGCCCGCCGTCCCTGGCCGCCTTTTCGATCGCCGCCGATCCGGCCAGCACGATAAGATCCGCGAGTGAGATCTTCTTCGCGCCCGCGCCGTCGAACTCGGCCTTGATCTTCTCCAGCGCGGTCAGAACGCGGGACAGCTGTTCAGGCTGGTTCACGTCCCAGTCCTTTTGCGGGGCAAGGCGGATGCGCGCGCCATTGGCGCCGCCGCGATGGTCCGACCCCCGATAGGTCGAGGCCGACGCCCAGGCCGTCTGCACCAGTTCCCCGATGGCGAGGCCGGACGCCAATATCTTCTGCTTGAGCGAGGCGATGTCGGCCGCATCGACCAGGGGATGGTCGACCGGCGGGATCGGGTCCTGCCAGATCAGGTCTTCGGCCGGGACTTCGGGGCCGAGATAGCGCGCCTTCGGCCCCATGTCGCGATGGCACAGCTTGAACCAGGCGCGGGCGAAGGCATCTTCGAACGCCGCAGGATCGTTACGGAACCGTTCGGAGATTTTCCGATATTCCGGGTCCATCTTGAACGCCATGTCGGCCGTGGTCATCATCGTCGGCACGCGCCGGTCCGGGCTGTGCGCGCCCGGCGCCATATCCTCCGGCTTCTGGTTCACCGGCTGCCACTGCTGCGCGCCGGCCGGGCTTCTGACGAGTTCATATTCATAGTCGAGCAGCATGTGGAAGAAGCTGTGGTCCCAGGTCCGGGGCGTCGGCGTCCATGCGCCTTCGATGCCGCTGGTGATGGTGTGATCGCCCACGCCGCTTTCATAGCCGCTCTGCCAGCCCAGCCCCTGCTGCGCGATGTCCGCGCCCTCCGGTTCCTTGCCGATCTTCGATGCGTCGCCCGCGCCATGGGCCTTGCCGAAGGTGTGGCCGCCCGCCGTCAGCGCGACGGTTTCCTCATCGTTCATGCCCATGCGCAGGAAGGTTTCGCGAATGTCCCGCGCCGATTGCAGCGGATCGGGATTGCCGCCCGGCCCTTCGGGATTCACATAGATCAGGCCCATCTGGATCGCCGCGAGCGGGCTTTCCAGCACCATGTTCTTGTCGGGCTGGATGCGGGTCTGGTTGCCGGGCTGATTGACCCAAAGCTCCTCCGTGCCCCAATAGATGTCCTTTTCCGGCTCGAACACGTCGGCGCGGCCGCCGCCGAAGCCGAAGACCGGCCCGCCCATGGATTCGATGGCGACATTGCCCGCCAGGATCATCAGGTCCGCCCAGCTCAGCGCCTGCCCATATTTCTGCTTCACCGGCCAGAGCAGCCGGCGCGCCTTGTCCAGATTGGCATTGTCCGGCCAGCTATTGAGCGGCGCGAAGCGCTGCGAGCCGGAGGAGGCGCCGCCGCGCCCGTCGCCAGTGCGGTAGGTGCCCGCCGAGTGCCAGGCCATGCGGATGAAGAAGGGGCCATAATGGCCGTAATCCGCCGGCCACCAGGGCTGGCTATCGGTCATCAGCGCCGTCAGATCCCTCTTCACCGCGTCGTAATCGAGCGACTTGAACGCCGCCGCATAGTCGAAATCGTCGCCCAGCGGATTGCCCGACAGACCGTTCTGCTGGAGGATGTCGAGCGAGAGCTGATTGGGCCACCAGTCGCGATTGGTGCGTCCCAGCAGAGATCGCAGCGCGGCCGGTTCCTTCATCGGGCAGGCCAGCGGATCGTTGCTCGTCTTTGCGTCCATTGCACAATTCCTTTCAGCTTCTCCGGGACCGCGATTCTAGGCCATGCCCGGCAAAGGGGGAACATGGGAGATGGTGGATTTTTCCGATAACAGTGTGGAATTTATTGCATGAGAGAGGAACGCCGATCCTCCCCACGCCGCGCGCAGGGAGGATCGGGAAGCAAATTTAAATGCTGAACGCGAAATGCCCGGCGCCCTTTTGCAGCCGCCGCCAGTTTTCCGCATTCATATGCACCAGCGTGTGGTGATCGCCGCCCTCGAACCAGACATCCTGATCCATCAGCATGTCGTCGTCGATGATCGTCTTCAATCCGAAGGCCGCGCCCACCGGCGGGATCGCGCCCAGCTCGCAATCCGGGAACAGCGCCGCCGCCGTATGCTCCTCCGCCAGCGCCACGTCACGCGCCAGCCATTGCTGCAGGAAGTTGAAGCTCACATGCTTGGAGGAGGGCAGCACCGCCAGCATATATTCGTCGCCCGCCTGCACCAGCACGGCTTTTGCGACCTGTCTTCCGGGGACATGCGCCGCCTGCGCCGCCCGGGCCATTTCCGTGGCCGGCTCATGCGGCCATTCGTCGAATCGCGTGCCGCAGCGGTCCAGATAGCCGCGCAATTTTTGCGAAATCGCCATGACATCCTCCATCGGCCTATGCCCGAATGCACGGTCAGCCGGGCGTCAGGCGCAGTGCCGGAAAAGGATGCCGGCACTTGGGCGGGCGGCGGGTCTGGCCAATGCCATCCAATGGACAAGGAATAGCAGATTCGGCGCCGATAACCAATCATCATGGGGTCAGGCCGATTCGCGGGCAAAGGCGTTCGTCAATGCCTCCAAAGGCGCATCGGCCCTTGCCCTGAATCGCTGGCGGATCAGCATGTTGCGCAGATGTCAGGCGCGGCCCGCCGGATTAGGATGGCGCCGCCGCTGACCGTTCGGGGAGGCAGCGGCATCGCGCCATCCCCCATGGCGCGATTTCCGGGTCCGGCTGCCCCGACCATTTCCCATGACGGTTACAGCCGGACCCAATATGCGCCAGCCCGCAGCGCCGGGACGCTGCAGGGCCGGGCCCGGTCAGGCGAAGGATGCCTGGGTGATCGCCGCCGCGTCCACATTGGGCAGCCGCGCCAATATGTCCCCACTGCCGCCGTCGATGATCAGGCTCTCGCTGCTGCCGCCGCCATTGACCGCCGGGTCGCCCTGCACGATCTGGAGGCTGGCGAAGGTCACGCTGTCGGGCAGCCGCAGATGATCGACCCCGGCCTGGAAATCGGTGATCAGATCGGCCACCGACAGCGTCTGGCCATGCGGCGCTTCCAGGATGAACAGGTCGGCCCCGGCCCCGCCGGTCAGCGTGTCCGTGCCCGCGCCGCCGTCCAGCAGGTCATTGCCGTCCAGCCCGTTCAGCGCATCGTTGCCGACATCGCCCAGCAGCAGGTCGTTCCCCGCCGTGCCGGTCAGCTGCAGGTCGGCGCTGATCGCCACGCCATTGGCGTCGAAGGTCTGGATGTACACGCCCTCTGGCACGTCCACCGGATCCCGCACGCTGATCGTGCCGGTGATGGTGGACCCGGCGGTGAGGCCGCCGACGACCAGGATCGCCTGATAATCATGTCCGGCCAACTGGTCGAGCAGCGCCTGCGGCACATGATAGAGGCCGCTGGCATCCGCCGTCAGCCCGCCAATGCTGATCGCGCCGGTGGGCAGGGTGGTCGCATTGGCGATGCCGCTCAGGTCGATCGACGTCGCGCCATTGGGCGTCACCTGCAACGATATGGAGGTCGGCGTGCCGGAGAGGGCGTCGATGTGGAACGCCTCGGCATGGCCGGCGCCGGTCGCGATGACGCCGAAGCCGCCCGGCCCGACCTGAAGGCTGCTCGCCACATCATGCAGTCCTGCCGTGGGATCATAGCGCTGATCCTCCAGCGCATAGGCATAGACGGTCGCATTCTGCCCGGCGGTGAGGCCACTGACCGTCAGCGTCAGGCGGTTGTCCAGCGCGAACTGGTCGAGGATCGCCTGATCGATCTGGATGGCGCCGTCGACCGCCGTCAGGGCGACCGACTTCGACAGGCCGTCATTGCCTTGGCCCAGCAGCGCGAAGCTGGCATTGGCGGGGGCCGACCCGACATAGAGATCGACCGGCTGCCCGACGATCGCGGCGCTGGCGAGCTGGGGCGTGAAGACGATCTGGCGTCCGACCTCCTCGGGTTCCAGCGCATAGCTCAGCGCATAGCCGCCATTGTCGAGCGCCTGCAGGTCGAAGGAAACGGCATCGCCGTCGGCGTCGCTGAGCTGCGACGCGATGCCCTGCAGATGCACGACGCCGCCCGATTTGCTGCCGTCGGCGGCGAAGCGCTGCACCGCCAGGCCGTCGGCCCGGTCGTCGCCATCGGCATCGACCACCCAACTGACGGCAAAGCCCCCGCCGTTCAGCGGCGTGACGCGCAGCGCATTATCCTCGTCATCGCCCGAAATCCGGCTGTCGGGGCCGTCCAGCCGCTGGCCGGTATCGACCCCCGCCACGCCATTGGCGTCGAAGGTCTGGACGAACAGCCCCTCGGGCAGCAGATGCGGCGTGCGCGCGCTGACCGTGCCGGTGATGGCGGAACCGGCGGTCAGGCCCGCGACATTCAGCGACGCCTGATAGTCATGCCCCGCCAACTGATCGAGCAACGCCTGCGGCACGGCATAATTGCCGCCTGCATCCGCCGTCATATTGGCGATGACGATGATGCCGCTGGCCAGCCGGGTCGCGTTGGCGATGCCGGTCAGGTCGATGGAGGCGCCGCCGCTGGGCGTCAGCAGCAAGGTGACGCCGCTCGCCGGGCCGGAGCTGCTGTCGATATGGAAGGCTTCGGCATTGCTGCCCGGCAGCACGATCGTGCCCACGCCGTTGCCTGCGACCAGCCGGCTGACGCCGACCTGTTGCAGCGCGGCGGCCGGATCATATTGCTGCACTTCCTCGGCATAGATGCTGGCGCTCACGGTCTGGCCGCTGGTCAGGCCGGAGACTGTCAGCGACAGGCGATGGTCGATGGAGAATTGATCGAGGATCGCCTGGGTGATCGCGATCTCTCCGTTCACGACGGTCACGGCCACCGACTTGGCCAGCCCGTCCATGCCAAGGCCGGTCAGGGCGAAGCTGGCGTTGGCCGGCGGACTGCCCAGATAGATGTCGGTGGGATCACCGATGATCGGCACGCCGGTCAGCGACGGGCTGAAGGTCACGAACTGCCCCACCTCCGGCCGCGCCAGCGAATAGGCCAGCGCATAGCCGCCATCGTCCAGCGCCTGCAGGTCGAAGGCGACATCCTCATCCGCGGCATAGTCTATCAATTGCTGGGCGATGCCCTGCAACAGCACGACCCCGCCTATCTTGCTGCCGTCGGCGGCGAAGCGCTGCACCGCAAAGCCGTCGCCCTGATCGTCATGATCGGCGTCCACCACCCAGTTGACGACGAAGCCGCCGCCCGACAGCGGCGTGACGCGCACGCCATTATCCTCATCATCGCCGTAGAAGCGCGATTCCGCGCCATCCAGCCGGGCGCTTTCGCTGACCGACTGGCCCTGCGCGTCGAAGGTCTGGACGAACACGCCTTCGGGCACGGCAACCGGCTCGCGCACGTCGATCGTGCCGGTGATGGTGGACCCGGCGGTGAGGCCGCCGACGATCAGGATCGCCTGATAATCATGACCGGCAAGCTGATCGAGCAGCGCCTGCGGCACATGGTAGAGGCCGTTCGCATCGGCGGCGAGGTTGTTGATCTGGATCGCGCCATTGGGCAATTGGGTGGCGCCGGTCATGCCGCTCAGGTCGATCGGCGCTCCGCCATTGGGCGTGACCTGCATGATGACGAAGGTCGGGGTGCCGACGATGGCGTCGATATGGAAGGCTTCGGGATGGCCCTCCGGCGTGCCGAGCACGCCGACGCCGTTGGTCACCGCGCGGCTGACGCCGATCTGCTCCAGCGCCGCCGCCGGATCATAATGCCAATCCTCCAGCGCATCGATGAAGACATTGGCGGTCTGTCCGGCGGTCAGGCCGCCGACCGTCAGGGTCAGGCGGTTGTCCACCGCGAACTGGTCGAGAATCGCCTGGGTGACCTCGATGCGCCCGTCGACCGGCGTCAGCGCGACCGTCCGTGCCTGTCCGTCCGTGCCCAGCCCGCCCAGCGCGAAAACCGCATTGGCCGGGGCCGCCTGGATGAAGATTTCGGTTGGCACGCCGACAAGGACGGTCGCGGTCGATTGCGGGTTGAAGGCCGCCGGCCGGCCCACATTCTCCAGCGCCAGCGAATAGGTCAGCGCATAGCCGCCATTGGCCAGCGCCTGGACGTCAAAGGCCTGCTCGTCGCTTTCGCTGTCGATCAGTTGCCGGGAAATCCCCCGCAGCAGGATAATGCCGCCATCCTTGCTGCCGTCGGCGGCGAAGCGCTGGATGGCGAGGCCATCGACATCGCCGTCGCCATCGGTATCGACCGTCCAGTTGACCGCAAAGCCGCCGCCCGGCAGCGCGGTCAGGCGCAGCGCACTGTCTTCGTCGTCCGCCTCGACGCGGGCGCCGACGCCGTCGATCCGCGTGGCCGGGTCGACGATGGTCTGCGTCGTGTAGAAATAATGGCCGGTCGGGGAGGGCGCGCTGCTGTTGCCTGCCGCATCGGTCGCCACCGCCGAATAGCGCACCGTGCCTTCGCCCAGTTGCGCGATCTCCGCAGCGGACAGCGCCACGGTGAAGGCCGTGCCCGTCACCACCGCCTGCTTGACCAGCGTCTGCGCGCCGTTGGCAAGGGTCAGCGTCACGTTGCTCCCCGCCTCGACCGTGCCGGTGATGCTGGTGCCGTTCGCCGCTTCACCTGCGGTCAGCAGCGGCCCTTCCGGCGCCGCGAGCGCCGTTGGCGCGGCGGGGGGCGCGGTGTCGAGCGTCACCGCGGCGGGCAGCGAGACTGCGCCCGCCAGGCCAGCCGCCGATATGAAGCCCGCCGTGATCGACTTGGCGCCGTCCGCGCCCAGATCGCTCGCCGCCAAGGCGATGCTGACCGTGCCGCCGGCGATATCTCCGGCGCTCAGGGTAACCGCCTTGACCTCCGCGCCGCCGATCATCAGCCGCAGCGTATCGCCCGCCGCCACGCCGCTGCCGGAGCCGAGTCCCACCGACACGCGCACGCCATCGGCCGCTTCCGCCGCCGAAATGCGCGCGCCGTCATCCACCGCCGGCCGGTCGGGCGCGCCCAGGGCGCCCGCCGTCGGCGTGGCCGGCACGATCACCTGCACCTGGGTCGATGCGTCGTCGATCTTCTCCGCCAGCGCCGTGCCCTGATAGGCGGTGCCGTTGAGCGGCGTTCCGCCGCCGACCGCCGTGCCGACTTCGCCCGCCAATGTTTCCTGCGCCACGATCTGCGAGGTGGCGACCGCCGTCAGCGTGTCGATGGCGCTGGAGCCGCTGGCCTGCGCGATGCTCAGATTGACGCTCGCGAGCGAGCTGCTGATCGCTGTGGCCTGCGCGGCGATGCCGGTCCCGCCGGTTGCCGCGACCGCCTGCACGATCTGGTCGATGGTCGCGCTGCTCGTCAGGTCGACGCTGCCGCCCGCGACCTGGCCCGCAATGGCGGTGACGGCGGCGTCGAGGCCTGCCTGCGCGCCGCTGCCTGCCGCCTCGCTGGCGCTGGCCATGACCGACAGGATGTTGGCGACCTGGATCGCCGCCTTCTGCACCGCCACCGCATTGGCCAGCGCGGCGGCATCGGTCGATCCGGCCACGACGGCGATCGGATCATAGCTGCCAAGGTTCAGCGCGGGGTCGAGGCCCAGCGCCGCCTTCACCTGCGCCTGGGCATTGGCGATCTGCGTGGCGCTCGCGCCAGCGCCCGCCAGCGCGGCGACGATGGTGGTCAGCGGCGTGACGACGCTGGACCCGTCGGGCGCGCTCAACTGGCCGGTAAAGGCGATGCCGGTCGAAATATCGCGCGACAAATTGGCGCCGTCGCCCGCGATCAGCGGCGCCAGCACGATCTGGCCGGTGCCGAACAGGCCGCTGAAATTGCCCTGCGCGTCGGTGACAGTGTGATATTCGGCGGTGAACTGGCCGTCGCCATTGGCGTCGGCAAAGGCCTCGCCCGCGTCGCGCACGCCATTATTGTTGCTGTCGGTGAAGCTTTCATGGTCCCAGACGCCGTCGCCATCGGCATCGCGGAAAACCAGCGCATTGGCGATATAGCCGTCAATGGCCGACCCGCTCGCGCCCGGATCGAAAGCGACGTTCAGCGAAGCCGCGCCCGACGCATTGCCCGCCACATCGGTGAAGGCGCCCCCCGCGACCGAAATGGTGACCGCGCCCGTCGGCGTCAGCGTCGCCGTATAGACATTGGCGTTGCCGGGGGAAACGGCCAGATTGCTCAGCGTCCCGCCCGAAACGCTGATGTCGCTCGCGTCGAACCCGGCGGGCGCCTCGCTGAAGCTGAAGGTCAGCGTCGCCGTCTGTCCCGCCACCAGAGCGGCCGGCGCCGCGCTGATCGCCACCGCCGGCGCGGTCGTATCGACCGTGATCGCCAGAGCGGAGGACGCCGTCCCCACATTGCCCGCCGCATCGGTCGCCGTAGCGGTGAGGCTGTGCGCGCCTTCGCCCAGCGACACATCGATGCTGAAGGCGCCGCCGCCGTCCGCCGTCGCCGTGCCGAGCACCGTGGCGCCATCCCGCAGCGTCACCGTGGCCCCGGCCTCCGCCGTGCCGGTGATGGTGAGCGCGCTGGTCTGCCGGGTGATCCGGTCGCTGCCGGAACTGCCGCTATCGTCCGCCGCCGCCAGCGCCAGGCCGGTGGGCGCGACCGGCGCGGTGCTGTCCTTGGCCTTGCCGCCGCCGCCGCCGCCCGCCGCGGCGGCAATGCCGCCGACCGCCGCCAGGCCGCCCAGCACGCCGAACATCAGCCCGTTGCCGCCACCCGCGCCTGCACTGGCTGCCGGAGCGGAAGGCGCTGCCGCCGCCGGAACCGCGGCATCCTGCGCCGCGCCCGCCGTCTCGCTGATCCCGTTCCCGGCCTCGGCAAAGGCGGCATCGGGCACCTGCACCGTGACTTCGCCGCCGTGCCGGACATAATGCGCGCCGTCGACCGCCTGGCCGGTGGCTTCATCGATGATGGCGACAAGGGCGTCCTTGTCCGCGGCCAGCACATTCGCGCCCTTGCCCAGGGCGACCGTGCGGATCAGCTTTCCGGCCCTGGTCGAAATCTTCGCTACGATCTTCATTGCGCAACTCCCCTGTACGATATTGTCCGTAAATGGCGTGTCAGCGCTCCCGGAACGCTTCCTCGATCTTCAGCACCGGCCGCAGGAAATAGTCCCACACCGTCCGCCGGCCGGTCAGGATCTCGACCGTGCCGGTCATGCCGGGAATGATGGGCAGCGGCCTGCCGTCATGGATCAGCGAGGATTGCCCGGTGCTGATCAGCACGCGGTAAAAGGCTTCCTCATTGGGCTTGCGGTCCTCGCGCAGAGTGTCGGGGCTGATCGTTTCGACCTTCCCCTTCAGCGACCCGTAGACCAGGTAATTATAGGCGGCGAGCTTCACCGTCGCGTCCTGCCCCGGCCGGATGAAGGCGACGTCGGACGGCCTGATCTTCGCTTCCACCAGCAGAACGTCGCGGAACGGCACGATCTCCAGCATCGCCGCGCCGGGCTGCACCACGCCGCCGATCGTCGTCACCTGCACATTCTTGACCGTGCCCCGCACCGGCGCGCGCAGCACCGTGCGGTCTAGCGCATCGCGCCGCCCGGTCACGACCTCCGACACCTGCGACAGCTCGCTTTCCACCTTGGACAGTTCCGTGCCCGCATCGGCCCGGTAACGGTTGGTGCGTTCGCTGATCTGCATCTGCGCGTCGTTGATCTGGCGGCGCAGGCGCAGCACGTCGACCTCCGGCACCAGACCCCGCGCAGCCATGGGGGCGGTGATTGCCAATTCCCGCCGCATCAGCGCGATCGATCCGGACAGCGCCGCCGTCGACTGATCCACCGCCGCCCGGCGGACCCGGTACGTCTCCGTCTCGTAGCGGATCAGGTCGGCATCCCCGGATATCTCCTTCGGGAAGGAGAGCGACAACCCGCTCGCCTCCGCCCGCAATCGCGCCGCGCTCGCCAGCAGGGACCGCCGCCGCCGCTCCATCTCGTTGAAGGAGGATTCCGCCCGCGTCGGATCGATCGCGATCAGCGGCTGGCCCGCTTCCACCAGATCGCCCTCATGCACCTTGAGCGCGGAGACGATGCCGCCCTCCAGGCTCTGGATCGTCTGCACCTTGCCCGAAGGCACGATCTGCGCCGCGCCGGTGGTCACCTCCTCCAGCACGGCGAAGCGCGCCCAGACCAGCAACGCCGCCAGCAAAGCCAGCAGCAGCAGGGAAAAGACCAGCCAGCCCGGATGCCGGTCGCGCACCTCGGCCGCCGCCAAAGGCGAACGCAGGGCAGAGAGCATCGTCATGCCGCCGACCTCACCTTGCCCTCGGACAGCGCCGTGAGCACCGCATCGCGGGGTCCGTCGGCAATGACCCGCCCGGCGTCCATGATGATGACCCGGTCGACCAGCGGCAGGATGGAATTCTTGTGCGTCACGATCACATAGCCCGCCCCGCGATCGGCCAGGGCCGCAATGCTGCGCAGCACTTCCGCCTCCGATTGCTGATCCATGGCGGAGGTCGGCTCGTCGAACAGCGTGACGGCCGCCTCCGCCATGAGAGCGCGCGCCACTGCCACCGTTTGGCGTTGCCCGCCCGACAGCGTATCGCCGCGCTCACCGACCCCCCGGTCGAACCCCAGTGGATGCGCGCCCGCCAGCGCCGTCACCCCGGTGTCTTCCGCCACCTGCAACAGCCGCTGGTCGCTCGCCTGCGGCGCGCCCGCCAGCAGATTGTCGCGCAACGTCCCATGAAACAGCCGCGCATCCTGTGCGACCAGCAGCAGGGTGGAGCGAATATCGGCAGGTTCGATGGCGGTCATGTCGACGCCGTCGAGGAAAACCTGCCCCTCCTGCGGCCGGTAGAGCGCCGCCAGCATCCGCAGCAGGGTCGACTTGCCGCTGCCGATGCGCCCGAGGATCGCGACTTTCTCGCCCCGCCTGATGGCCAGCGAGACATCGTTCAACGCCGGTAGCGCGCCCTGCTCATAGGCGAAGCTGACATGGCGCAACTCCACGTCCCCGCGCCACGCATCGCTGGAGAGCAGATGGCGGCTCGGATCGCGATCCAGCGGCAGGGCCATGATCTGGTTCAGGCTCGCCAGAGCCGACCGCACCTGCTGAAACCGCACCGCCAGCGAGGACAGCGTCACCAGCGGCGCCAGGGACCGGCTGGAAAGCTGCACGCAGGCTACCAGCGCCCCCGCCGTGGTCTGGCCGATGCTGGCCAGATAGACGCCCCAGGCGAGCAGGACCGCCGAGCCGATCTGCTGCACGGCAATGGTGATGTTGAGCGCCAGATTGGACCAGCGTTGGCTGGCCAGCGCCCGATCCGCGATGAAGCCGCTGGAAATCTCATGCCGCCGCCGCATCCGCCCTTCGGCGCGCAGGGCTTTGAGCGTCTCCAGCCCCTCCAGACTCTCGATCACCGTGCCGTGCCGCACCGCCGCTTCGCGCAGATTTTCGCGCGCCAGCTTCGCCATCGGAATCTGCACCAGCAACGACAGGGCGAGCACGATGAGGAACGCCAGCAACGGCACCGCCACCAAAGCCCCGCCGATCGTCGCGCAAACGGTCAGGAACAGCAGCGCGAAAGGCAAATCGGCAATGGTCGTCAAGGTCGCGCTGGTCACGAAGCCGCGGACGGACTCAAATTCCTTCAGCACATTGGCGAAGGCGCCGGAGGATTGCGCCCGCGCCTCCAGCCGCGTCGCCAGCACCCGCGAGAACACGGCATCGCCCAATATCAGGTCGATCTTCTTGCCAGCCGCGTCCAGCGCGTGGCTGCGAATGGTGCGCGACACGAATTCGAACAGGCAGGCGATCGCCACCCCCGCCAGCAGCGACCACAGCGTCACGAAGGCGAGATTGGGCAGGATGCGGTCATAGACCGTCATCATGAAGATGATTCCGGCGAGCGAGAGCAGGTTGATCACCGCCGACAGCGCCGCCGCCTCGTAAAAATAGCGGCGATGCCGCCACAGCACCGGCCAGAACCAGCCGCTGCCCTGCGCCGCCACCAGATCGTCGGCGCGTCCATCCATGGCGGTCGGCGGCGCAAAGGCAATGCACCGCTTCACCTCATCCACGCCGATGCCGACCCCCGCCGCGTCGACCAGCACATCGCCATCCCGCCGCACCGCCACCAGCACCAGCCCATCGGCCAGCAGGGCCACCACCGGCAACAGGTCATCGCTCACCGCCCGCGCGCCGATGGCGCTGGCGCCGATGCCCAGTTCGGCAAGGCCGCGCAGCATATCTTCAGGATCGCCGCTCGTCCCGATGGCGGCGCGCAGCACCGCCGCGCTCACCCCATGCCCGCGCAAGCCCAGGCAGCGGGCCAGCGCGTCGGACAGCGAAGCGACGGCCATCAACTCGGTCATGGCCTTGCCTCCGCCCCGACGACCGCCGGATAGATGCGCCCCAATACGCCCATGAGCTGATATTGCGTCTGCGCAATATCGAAGCGTTCGTTCGCCAGTTGCGCCCGCACATTGAACCGCTCCAGCTCATAACCCAGCAGGTCGAGAATGGTCCGCCGTCCCAGCCGGAACTGTTCGAACACGATATTGCGCGCATCGTCCGCCCGCGCGATCAGCCCTGCGAGCGAAGGCAGCCGCGCCCGCCGCTGCGCCTGGAAGGTCCAGAGGCGCCGCACCTGCGCACCCAGGGACGTCCGGGCCAGCGTCGCGCTGGATTCCGCCGACTCCAATTCCGCCCTGGCCGCTTCATGCCGTGCCCGGCCGCCGCCGCTGTCGAAGGGCAGGGCGCTGGCCCGCAACCGCACCGCAAAGCCGTTGAACAGCCGCGTGTCGCCTTCCACCGTCCGCTCGGACGTGCGCGCTCCCTCCAGCGCCAGTTGCGGCAACCACCAGTTGCGCGTGCCCTTCACCGCCTCGGCATTTTCCGCGACCTCGATATCGGCGCTGCGCACGGCGGGACTGCCTGCGGCCATGGCCTCGCCCTTGTCCGCCGTGTCCGGCAGGGCGGCGGCGATGTCCGGCACGTCCCCCTGCGGTTCGACCGGCAGGGCGGACAGTTCGCGAATGCGGCCCCGCGCCTCGGCCAGCGTGATCTCCCGCGTCTGCAGCGCGGTGCGCGCCTGCTCCAGGCGCGATTCGACCATCACCACATCGGAAGCGCGGCCCCGGTCGAAGCTCGCAATCTCCACCACCAGCCGGTCCAGCGCCTCCAGCGCCGCCACCTGCTGCGTGCCGATGTCGATCAGTTCCGCCGCCCGCGCATGGTCGATCCAGGCGGCGGCCAATTGCTGCGACAGATCCGCCAGCGCCGCCTGTTCCTGCACCCCCAGCAGGTCGACCCGCAACCGCCGCCGCCGGATTTCCGCCGGAGTGCGTCCGCCGTCATAGACAAGCTGGCTGACCTTGGCCTCTGGCAACAGGGCGAAACCGGACGACCGGCTGCTATTGCCGTCATCCCATCCCAGATCGGTTTCCACCCCGAATTGCGGCCGGTAACCGGATTTCGCCGCCCGCACATCGGCGCGTCCGGCACGGGTCAATTGCTGTGCGGCGACGATCCTGGGATGCGCGGCGGCGACACGCTCAAGCACCTGCTCGAACGTCTCGGCCCTTGCCGGCGCCGACAAGATCGACGCGCTCAGCAACAGACCCCGCCACCAACGACCGGAAACCAACAGCGAAATTCCCCCAACAGACTGTCGCGCTGGACTAAAGAGCCTTGGCTTTTCGCACATCACCCATATGCGGTATGGCCCGGTAAAAGCGGGCGCGGCCGGGCGGGACAAGCGGAAAACCGATATGCTCCGGCGCAGACAGGAGCCGCTTGCCGAAAGCGCAGGGTTAAGGAAGAATTGACCGCCATTGGCCCGGTCCCGCTCCTAAACCATTGATCATAATCGCTTTGTGATCGGCTGCGTCCAATGATAGGAAGAGATGCGGTTCCGAGACAAAAGGTTGTCGATGGATAGGAAATTGGCAAGCGAACGAGGCGCTGAGCAAAAGGCGCTCGCGGCGCGGTGGAGCATCGCCGCCGAGGCCATGGAGGCTTTGGCCGGGGCGCGGTCCATGGAGGCGGTGACCCATGTGTTGCGGGCCTTCGCGCGCCGTGCCGTGGGGGCGGACGGCATCGCGGTCGTCCTGCGCGATGAGGACCAGTGCCATTATATCGCGGAAGATTCGATGGAGCCGCTCTGGGCGGGGCAGCGCTTTCCCGCTTCGAGCTGCGTGTCCGGCTGGGCCATGGAGCATCATCAGACAGCCGTGATCCCGGACATTTTCGATGACCAGCGCGTACCGGTCGAGGCATATCGCACCACTTTCGTGCGGTCCATGGTGATGGTGCCGATCGGCCGAATCGAGCCCATCGCCGCGCTTGGCGCCTATTGGTCCGAATTCGCCCAGCCCACCGACAATGAGATCGCGCTGCTGGAGGCTCTGGCCCGCGCCGCGTCCACCGCGCTGGAAAATGGGCGCCTCTTCGCGTCGCTGGAAGCGCTGAACGACCAGCTCGAACATCGCGTCCGGGAACGCACCAGCGAACTGGAACGGTCGCAGGACAGTCTGCGCCAGATCCAGAAGCTGGACATGCTCGGCCAGTTGACCGGCCACGTCGCCCATGATTTCAACAATCTGCTGATGCCGATCGTCGCAGGGCTGGACCTGATCCTGTCGGGGAAGAGGACGTCCGAATCGATCGAGCGGCATGCCACCATCGCCATGCAGGCGGCGGAAAGCGCCCAGACTTTGGTCCAGCGGCTGCTGACCTTCGCCCGCCGTCAGCCGCTTGCCGCCAAGGCGGTCGACCTGCCCGCTCTGCTCGGCGGGATGCAGGATTTGCTGGCCAGCACGCTAGGGCCGCGGATCGCGCTGTCGATCGATCTCCAGGCGATGTTGCCGCCGGTTCGCGCGGACGCCCATCAGCTTGAGGTCGCGCTCCTCAATCTGGCCGTCAACAGCCGGGATGCCATGCCCGATGGCGGCGCGCTCGGCATAAAGGGGGAAGTCAGGCGGAACCGGCTGCCCGCCGCGCTTGCGTCCGGCGACTATGTCTGCCTCACCGTCACGGACAATGGCGCCGGCATGCCTCCGGCGGTCAAGGCGGCGGCGATGGAGCCCTTCTTCACGACCAAGCCGTCCGGGCATGGCACGGGCCTTGGCCTGTCCATGGTCCACGGCCTCGCCGGCCAACTGGGGGGCATGGTGGAAATCGACAGCGCCGTCGGCAAGGGCACCAGCATCCGGCTCTGGCTGCCCGTCGAGCGCGCCCCCAGCGCGAAGGCCGATCCCCCAGTCTGGAACGAAGGCCCGAAAGAGCGTTCGGGGAAGGTCCTGCTGGTGGACGACAATGACCTTGTCCGGAACAGCACGCGGGAAATGCTGGTCGAAATGGGCTATGAGGTGATCGACACCGACCGCGCCGAACGCGCCCTGGGCATGATCGAGTCCGGCGATCGGCCCGACATCCTCATCACCGACCATATCATGCCGGGGATGACGGGGGTGGAACTGGCGCTGCGCCTGCGCGTCGATCATCCGCACATCGCCCTGCTCATCATATCGGGCTATGAGGGCGTCGACCTGATCGCGCCGGATATCACCCGCCTGTCCAAGCCCTTCCGGCACCAGCATCTGCAGGCCTGCATAGCCGCCGCCCGCGCCCAGGCGATCTGACCGGCCCGGACATTTTCACGCCCGAGGATCAAGTTGGGAGAATAGCCCGTCATGCCGAAAGAGGCCGGCATGACGGGCTATGCCTTTCATTCTTCAAGCATGCTGAACAGCGTCGACCGTATAATGCGCGCTTGTCTTGGCGGCGACTTCCTCCGCCGTCACGCCCGGAGCGAGTTCGACGAGCCTGAACGGGCTGTCATGGTCCGCCCGCTGGAAGACGCAAAGGTCGGTGACGATCATGTCGACCACATTCCTGCCGGTCAGCGGCAGGGTGCAGGCGGGGATGAACTTGGGGCTGCCGTCCTTGGACGTGTGCTCCATCACCACGATGATCTTCTTGACGCCCGCGACCAGGTCCATCGCGCCGCCCATGCCCTTGATCATCTTGCCGGGGATCATCCAGTTGGCGATGTCGCCATTTTCCGCGACCTCCATCGCGCCCAGCACGGTCAGGTCGATATGCCCGCCACGGATCATCGCAAAGCTGTCGGCGCTGGAGAAATAGACCGACTGCGGCAATTCGCTGATCGTCTGCTTGCCCGCATTGATGAGGTCGGCATCCTCCTCGCCCTCATAGGGGAAGGGGCCGATGCCCAGCATGCCGTTCTCCGACTGGAGCGTCACTTCCACGCCCGCCGGGATATGGTTCGCCACCAGCGTCGGAATGCCTATCCCTAAGTTCACATAGAAACCGTCCTGCAGTTCCTTCGCCGCGCGGGCGGCCATTTCGTCTCTCGTCCAGGGCATTATGCGGCCTCCCTCTGGCGAACGGTGCGGAATTCGATCTTCTTGTCATAGGGCGCACCGACGATCATGCGCTTCACATAAATGCCCGGCAGGTGGATCGCGTCGGGATCGAGGCTGCCCGTCGGCACCACTTCCTCGACCTCGGCCACGCAGATCTTCGCCGCCGTCGCCATGGGCTGGTTGAAGTTGCGCGCCGTCTTGCGGAAGATCAGATTGCCGCTCTCATCGGCCTTCCAGCCCTTGATGATCGCCACATCCGCGAAGATGCCGCGCTCCAATATATAGTCCTGCCCGTCGAAATTCTTGACCTCCTTGCCCTCGGCCACGGCGGTTCCCACGCCCGTCCTGGTGTAGAAGCCCGGAATCCCCGCGCCGCCCGCCCGGCAGCGCTCGGCCAGCGTCCCCTGGGGGCAGAACTCCACCTCCAGCTCTCCGGCCAGATATTGCCGCTCGAACTCCTTATTCTCCCCGACATAGGAGGAGATCATCTTCTTGACCTGGCGCGTGCGCAGCAGCTTGCCCAGTCCCTCGCCGTCGATCCCGGCATTGTTGGAGGCGATGGTCAGATCCCTGACGCCCGAATCCCGGATCGCGTCGATCAGCCGCTCAGGGATGCCGCACAGCCCAAACCCCCCCGCGCAAAGCTGCATCCCGTCGAAAAGCAGACCCTCCAACGCACTCGCAGCATCCGAATAAAGCTTTTTGACCATAAGCATGCCTCTCCTTCGGATTGTGATCCTGACGGAAAGGATTTATCATTTCTAATGATTTGTTTTTTGCTCTAACCAAAAACAATGTCTATCAATCGCATCGGTCTCTTCCATCTCGAAACCCTGCTGTGGATCGACCGGCTCGGTACATTTGCCGCCGCTGCCGAGCGGTTGAACACGACGCAGCCGGCCATTTCGGCGCGCGTGCGGGAATTGGAGGGCCATCTGGGCGTCCGCCTGTTCCGGCGCGAAGGCCGGACCATGTCCTTCACCCCCGCCGGACGCCAGTTGGTGCGGGATTGCGGACCGCTCTGGAGCGATCTGCAGAGCATGCTCCTGCGCTGTGGCGGATTGGAGGAAGCGACCGGCGTGGTCCGCATCGGGGCAGGGGAAATCGCCGCCGCAAGCTGCCTTCCGCCCTTCGTGTCCCAATTGAAGGCGGATATGCCGCATGTCAGCCTGGAACTGGAAATCGACCTTACCGCCAACCTGATCCAGCAATTGCTGACCGGGCGCACCGACATTGCGTTCGCCGCCGGGCCCGTGGCGCATCCGTCGCTCCAGTCGCGTCCCATCGGGACGGTTCGCCTGGCCTGGCTGGCCAGTCCTGCCGTCGCTGCGTCATTCTACGGCGAAGAAGCGGGCGACCGCGCGATCCCGATATGGTCGCTGGCCAGTCATTCGCCCATTTACGGGCGCATGCGCGACGCGATCGCCGCTTCGCGGATCGCGCATAAATCGCTCAACCTGTGCAACAATGCGCGGATGATGATCGACATCGCCAAGGATGGGGGCGGGATCGGCATTTTCCCGGAGCCGATGGCCCGCGGCGACCTGATGAGCGGCGCTCTGGTCGAGTTGGAGGGAATGCCGGCGCTGGCGCCCATCGACTTCCACGTGGCAAAGCGCATTTCCGACAATGATCCGGTGACCCACGCGATATTCGATCGCGCCAGTGGGCTTCGGCTGGGGCCGGAGGGCTAGGACGAGGACGATCAGGAACCCAATGCCTGATTGGGATCGATGGTCCTGATGCTGGTGGGCGCCTCTCGACCCTCATAGGGCACCGCCGCGCCGGGCGCGGCGGGAGCGGCGCCCGATCCGATCGAAACCTCCTTGTCGACATAGACCTCGAACAAGGTGCCGGAGGGCAATTTGACGTCCTTGCCCCGGACGATCACCGCCAGCGGCAGGAAGACGATGCCCGCGCCCACCGCGCCCAGCGTGCCGGATTTGCCCTTTGCATTGCGCTCACCGCGCACCGGCACGTCGATTCCGCCAGCCTTGACCGTGCTGACCTTGATGTCCAGCTTGCCCGATCGGCCCAGCAGGCCATTGTCCCTGACCTGGCTGATCTCTCCGACTGCCGGGCTGCCGGCGGGGATGAGCGTCACGCCCCCGATGGCGACCGGCCTGGCGACCGCCAGCTCGACCGGGTCGCCAACGTGCGCCGATTTGGAGGAAAGCTCCTGGCGCGTCTCCAACTGGATGGCCATGCCTTCGGGAAGGATCATCGACTGGGCGAGAGCCGGACCAGCCGCCGCCGCCAGCAGCAGGGAGGCCATGGCCGCCCCTCTCCTGGTTCGGCGCATCGGCAATGACGCGTGAATCATCGGGCCATCCTCTCCACCTGATGCAGTTGGTCGGGCCTCCAGGGTTGGAGGCAAGTTTACGCTTCCGGAACCGGGGCATCAAGAAACGAGTCCGGCATTTTTCGCCCGGCCGATCTCAGCCCGCGGCCGATGCCTTTTGCCGGGACGGATGAAAGGCGTGCGCCAGCGGTCCCGCCATGCCGAGGACGGTGAGATCCCCGTCCATCAGCATCCTGCCGGCCTGTTTCCGCTGCACCTTGCCGCTGGTCGTGCGGGGAATCGCGCTGGCGGGCACGATCACCAGATCGGTGATGCTCAGTTCCAGCCGTTCCATGGCGATGGCGCGCAATCGGCCGGCGGTTTCCTGCAGCGACTCGTCGGACAGGGACCGGGCCTCATCCCGCTTCATTTCCGCGATCAGGACGATGTGCTGCACCTCGCCAATCTCGACCTCCACGGCGGCGGCGCTGGCCTGGCCTACGGTTCCGGAAAGTTCCGACCAGATATGTTCGACATCGCTGGGCGCATAGTTGCGGCCGCGCACGATGATCGTGTCCTTGAGACGGCTGACGATGAAGAAGCCCTCCGGCGTGGAAAAGCCGAGGTCGCCGGTCCGAAGGAACGGTCCGCCTTCATCCAGCCTGCCGCCGAAGGTTGCCTCCGTCGCCGCTTCATTGTCGATATAGCCGATAGCGACATGCGGGCCCCGCAGCCAGATTTCGCCCACCGCGCCATCGGGCAGCGGTTCGCCCGTCCCGGGATCGACGATCCGCGCCTCCGCCCCCGCCATCGCCGGGCCGCAGCAGGCGAGGTCGAGTCCCTGGGCGCTTTCCTCCGCCCGCCCGGCGGCCAAAGCGCGGCTGTCATAGGTCTTCACGACCGGCTCGCTTTGCGGCGGCACCGCGATCGTCACCAGCGTGGATTCCGCCAGCCCATAGCAGGGGAGGAAAGCGCGCTTGTCGAAACCCGCATCGGCAAAGCATTCGGCAAAACGGTCCAGCGTGCTGGGCCGGACCCGCTCCGCGCCGTTGAACGCGACCCGCCAGCTCGACAGGTCCAGTTCCGGCATTCCCCGGCGCGTGGCATAGTCGACGCACAGGTCATAGCCGAAATTCGGGCCGCCGCTGGTATGGGCGCGATAGCGGGAAATGAGGTGCAGCCACGACATCGGCTTGTTGATGAACGCCGCGGGCGAGGTGATCACGCAGGTCGAGCCCAGGAACAGCGGCTGCAATATATTACCGAACAGCCCCTGGTCGTGATAATGCGGCACCCAGCCGACGAAATGGGAATCCTGGCTGTGGCCGAAGGCGGCCTTGATCATCGTCTCATTGGCGATGATGTTGCCATGGGTGATCATCACGCCCTTGGGGTTCGACGTGGTGCCGGAGGTGAACTGGAGCACGGCCAGCCGATCCGGCTTCAGCGCGAGGGGCGCGAAGGGATGCGCCTCCTGCCCCAGCGCGGAAAATTCCAGATAGCGCATGGCGCCGGGAAGCGCGGCGGACAGTTCCTGTCCGAACTGCCCTGCCATGCTGTCGTCCAGCATGATGCAATCGGGCCGGATGTCGCCCAGCATGGCCAGGATATTCTGAAGCCTTGCCCGCCGCCGCCCGACCGGCGCCACCGGAATGGCGACGCCGCCCACCGCAAGGCAGGCCAGCAGCGCCAGCGCGAAATCGGTGCCCGCCGAGAAGAGGAGGGCGATCCGGCGACCGGCCAATCCCCGCGCCGACAGGGCGCCCGCAAGCTGCCTGACCCGGTCCGCGGCTTGCGCATAGGTCAGGCTGTCCTGCGGTCCTTCGCCCATGTCGAATATCAGCGCGGGCCGATCCGGAACGCTGTTTCCATGGTCAAGGACAATGTCGATTATCGATCGACTAAAGTCTATCTGCATCTTTTTTGCGAACCCGATGATCTTGTTATTCTGCCGCGAAGGCTATTCGAAGCAATCCGATCTTGCGCATGCGGAAACCGGCGGCCGACATGCGCAGATAGCGGGAATATTTCTCGACCGGGTGGATGGCCGGATCGACCAGCCCGCTTCGCACCGCGCCGCGCAGCTTGTTGCTCCACATTTCGCAGGTGCGGGCATAGTCCAGCCCATCGTCGCGCAGCCTTTCGATGCGGAACAACCCCTTTGACGCGACGACGATATCCTCCAGCGTCGGCAGTTCCGCCGCCGGGAATATCTCGTTCGAGATGAAGGGATTGGCATCCTCCGGCGACATCTTGCCATAGGCGATGGTCTGAAGCGACAGCCGCCCCTTGCCAGCCGTCCAGTCGCGGCAGGCCTGGAAGAATTCGCGATACACCCCCCGACGCTCGTCCACGCTCTGCTGCGGATGGGCGAAATGTTCGAATGCGCCGACGGAAATGATCGCGTCGAACGGCTTGTCGGGGCGATAGTCATGCCAGTTGGACAGGACCGCGCCGATGCCCGGATCGCCCAACCGCTCGATATAGGCGAGCTGCTCCTCGCTGAGCGTCAGTCCGACGCATTCGGCAACGCCATAGCTGCGCCGCAGATTGCGCATCATGCCGCCCCAGCCGCAGCCGACGTCCAGGATGCGCATGCCCTCGGCCGCGCCGACCGACTCCGCATGATAGGCGAGCTTGCGCTGCTGCGCCTCTTCCAGCGGCGCGTCCCTGGGCAATCCGTCCCACATGGCGCTGGAATAGGTCATGGTGGGGTCCAGCCAGGCCGAATAGAAATCGTTGCCGACATCATAATGGTGGCGGATGGCGGCAGCCGAGCCGCCATATTCGATCTGTTCGTCCTGCATCATTGCGCGGCGGAACCCTGAGCCTGCTGCGCCGCCATGTCGGTGACCGCCGCGGCGATGCCCGCTGCCGCGTCGCGGATCGCCTCCGCCTCGAACAGCAGTTCCAGCGGCAGTTCGTCGGGCAGGTTCAGCCAGTTTTCCAGCTCCACCATCAGCGAAATCGCCTTCGCGGAATCGATGCCGAAACTGTCGAACGGCGCGTCCGGCGAGACGGCGGCGGGCGCCACATTCACCATTTCAGCGATACGCGTCACGATCCATGCTTCGATCTCTTCTGCCGTCGCCTGTCGAATTAGGTCGAAATTCATCAATGCCCCCCTGCAGTCAACCGGGTTGTCCCGAAACTGCCATAATAACCATCCGCCTGCGTCGTGGCGGATGGGTGTGTGACGGAACCGATCTCCGGCTGGGCGGCGATCTTTTGCAGTTCCGGATTCTCGCGCGCCAGCCGGGCTGCCGCGCAATGCACGCTTTTCTCTCCTGGAAGAAGGTCGTCTACGGTGATGTGCGACGGCTTGGGCAGGCCCCACATCTGGCGCATCTCGCTCAGAGCGGCCTGCGACACCTCCACCTCATAAGCGAGCGCCTCCCCCTGGCCATAGTCCATCGCGGAGCCGAGCAGGGTCAGTTTCCAGCCGACGCCATAGCAGAAGCTGAGCATGCGGACGTCGGTGAAGCCGACGCAGCGGTCGATCCCTGCCTCATAAGCCAGTTCCAGAGGCGCGATCATGCACGCGGCCTTCCGTCGCAGATTGTGGCGGCGCATGCCCCGTTCGATGCAGAAGCCCCGGCTCAGTTCCCAGGTGCGCCCGTCGTCGATCGGGCGGATGCCGGCCGGCAGGACGTGCGAAAAATGGTCGAGCAGCATGGAACAGTCGTCCGTGGGGCGGAAGCGCAGCCCCATGACGACCCGGTTCCCGGTCGAAAACCCTATGATGTTGCTCGCGCGCGCATCATCATATTCATCATATTCCAACCCGTCCTTGACCTTGAGATCCCAGCCGAGCTGGTTGACGAACACCTCCGCGCGGGCCTGGTGCAAATCTCTGATCTCGTCCTGGTAAAGTGCGGAATTGTTCTTCGAAATCAGATGAATCAAATCCGTTCGTCTCCCGCAAGCAGCGGCAGCGCGTCTAGCATATTATACCGGGGAGGTCATCGGAAAGTTGCGGGCCGCAATCCATCGGCCCGGCAAAAAATCCAATCGGCAAAGGGGGCTTAGGCGGCCTGCTTGCGCTGGGCGCGCTGAACATGGACTTTCACCGCCTGGACGGACCGGTCCAGCGCTTCCGCAATATCGAGATCGCACCATCCCGCCTGCCGCTGGTCGATGCAGAAAAGTTCGATTTCGGTGAGGGACGGAGCGGCCAGATCGTCCTGCGCGTCCAGCAGGGCGATGCCCCGGCACAGGTACAGCGTGGCCATGGCGTGCAGGTTCGCCCGCTCTTCGGGCGTTTCCAGCGTGCTGAGCAGCCGGATTTCGACTTCATAGCGCTTCTCGTCCCATCCGGTGATGGGAAAGCATAGCTGCGGCAGCTTCTCCGGCTGCGCGATCGGCCCGCACCAGCCGGTTTCACCGAACAGGAAGCGCCGGGTTCCGCCGTCGACCTCATAGCAGGCATGGCTGGCGGCCTGCAGGCCCAGCGCCTGGCTGAAGCGCATCACCAGGCTGTCGATGGCGAGGGTGGTGTCGACGCCCGCGATGAAATCGGCCGCGGTGGTCGAGCTTCCGGCGCGAAGCTGGAGGCTGGGGATATATTCGCTCATGGTTCCTCACGCGACAACTGCCTGCCATCTTGCCGCGCAGGTCTTAAAAGCGGGTTAAGCAGTGGCTCGCGCAGCCTGCTTCATCTTTGCGGCAGGGCGAGCCCTGAGCGCGTTGTCGAGCGACAGGCGCTTGACATGGCGGAGGAAAGGCAAAAGGTCGGTTGGCGAAGCGACATCAACGATGGGGACAACATGCGGCCGACCTACCGAACCGAACCTTCTGCCGATCATGCGGTGGATGAATGGCTGGATTCCCATGGTGACGATCAGGGCGCGCCCGTCATGGCGGGCGACACGAGCCGCCCGGACCTCTATTCGCAGGCGAGCTGGGAACCCTTGTTCAGGCAGATGCGCGAATCCGCGCCGCTGAACCGGGTGGAGGGAACCGCCTATGGCGACTATTGGAACGTCTGCACCCATGCGCTGGTGGCCGAGGTGGAGGGGAAGCCCGATCTTTTTTCCTCCTCCTGGAAATATGGCGGCATCACCATCGCCGACCCCGCGCCGGGCGAGGAATTTCAGCTGCCCATGTTCATCGCCATGGACGAACCCGAACATGGCGCCCAGCGCAAGACCGTGGCGCCGGCCTTCACCCCGGCGCATATCGCGGAACTCGCGGTAAAGCTGCGCGCGCATACGGGGGCGGTGCTGGACGGGCTGCCCATGGGCAGCCGTTTCGACTGGGTCGAAAGGGTGTCGATCGAACTCGCCACGAACATGCTGGCGACGATACTGGGTTTCCCCTGGGAGGACCGGCATCTGCTGACCTTCTGGTCCGATTGGGCCGGACATATGGAGGCGGCGCGTATCCCGGAACTGTTTCAGGTCCGGCGGGACGTGCTTACCGAAATGGCGACCTATTTCCATCTTCTCTGGGAACAGCGGCGCGCCAATCCGGAGGGGAACGACCTGCTGGGCATGATGATCCGCAGCGACAGCATGTCGGAAATGGGGCCGATGGAATTCATCGGCAATCTCGCCTTGCTGATCGTCGGCGGCAACGACACCACCCGCACCAGCATGTCCGCCGCCATATTGGGGCTGGACCGCTTTCCCGATGAGCGCGCGAAGCTGTTCGCGGACGAGAGCCTGCTGCCCAATGCCGTCCAGGAAATCATCCGCTGGCATACCCCGATAGCCCATATGCGGCGCACGGCGACCGCGGATTGCGAGCTGGCCGGACAAAGGATCGCGGCCGGCGACAAGCTGGCGCTCTGGTATATTTCCGCCAATCGCGACGAAGCCGTCTTTCCCGATGCCGACCGGCTGGACCTGTCGCGCGCCAATGCCAGGCGCCATCTGTCCTTCGGTCACGGCATCCATCGCTGCGTCGGTGCCCGCCTGGCGGAATTGCAGCTTCGCATCCTGCTCGAAGAATTGATGAAGCGGCGGCTGCAGGTGAATGTGGTGGGCGATGTGCGCCGCGTCCATGCGAATTTCGTAAACGGCTTCCGTCATATCGAGGTCGAGCTGACGCCTTATTGACTGTTTGGAAATGCGCGGGAGAGGGCCGGTCCGGCTATGCGCCGGACGGCGCATTTCCAAATTGACGACCGGCCAGGCGCGTCCGATCCGGAGAAGGACGTAGAGAGGGTTTAACTACCGGTTTACCAAGGCCGTCTAAAGGGAGGGCATTCGAAAATATAACGGAAAACATGGGTCATGCATAATAAGGGCTGTAACCGGCGTTGGAAGTGGATGCTTCTGGCCTCGGCAGTGGTGGGAATGGCGTCGTCCGGCGCGGCCTGGGGGCAGGTCCGGAATGATGCGGACATCATGGTGACGGCGCGCAAGGTGTCGGAACCGCTGCTCAAGGCGCCGGTGTCCGTCACCAGCATTTCTGGCGACACGATCGTCGCGGCGGGCCTGCAGAGCATCACCGATCTGACTCGCATCGCGCCCAATGTCGACATCAGCGGCGGCATTGCCGGCCAGTTGCAGGGCCAGATCTCCATTCGCGGCATTTCCACGCTGGTCCGCAATATCGGGCTGGAAACCGGCGTCGGCATCTATGTGGATGGCGTCTATGTGGGGCGGCCGGAAAATTTCGTTCAGCATCTGCTGGACATCGATCGGGTTGAGATCGCGCGCGGTCCGCAGGGAACCGAATATGGCAAGAACACCATTGCCGGCGTGATCAATGTCCAGACCATGCAGCCTGACGCCGATCCCGGCCTGTCGGTCCGGTTCGATGCGGGCAATTATGATTATCGCCGCGGCGAGGCGGTGCTGGGCGCGCGCCTTAACGACCGGTTTTCGGTGCGCGGCGTGATAGCCTATGCCCGGCAGGACGGCTTCTACAAGCATCTCTCCGGCGGCAAGGACGCCGGATCGACCGACCTGCTCACCTGGCGCCTGTCCGCCAAATTCGCGCCGACCGACCAATTGTCCTTCGTCGCGCGCTGGGACGGCCTGCGCGACCGTGGCGTTCCGGCCTTCTTCCAGGCCGATTCGCTGGCCGGCTATCCGGCGGATTTTCCGTCGAGACAGCCCTTGCATATCAACAACAACCGGCCCAACCGGCTCCGCCGCGACAGCCAGGGGATTTCGCTGACCAGCGAATGGACGTCCGATGCGATCTCGCTGACCTCCATCACCGCCTATCGGGATTCCTCCTATGACGCCTCGCTGGACGACGATCAGGAGCAGGTGGACTTCGTTTCGGCCGATAATTTCAGCGACGACTCGCATTTCTTCAGCCAGGAACTGCGGCTGGCAGGCGAGGCCGGCAAGCTGCGCTATTTGCTGGGCGCCTATTATTTCGACCAGATGGTGCGCACCGACCGGGGATTGGGGCTGGGGCTCGACTTGATCGCGCCTTTCGGCATATCGGTATCGCCGGTGCTGACCACCAGGGGCAGCGTCAAGACCGAAAGCGGCGCGTTGTTCGGGCGGCTCGATTATCAACTGACCGACCGCCTCTCCCTGTCGGCGGGCTTGCGCTATACGCGGGAGAAGAAACGCGCCCATTTCGTGCAGAACGACGTTACCGGCATCTTCCCCTTTCTGGGCTTCCCGAACCTGACCTTCGACGGGCATTCGAGGGACAACGACCTGTCCCCGAGCGCCAGCCTGTCTTACGAGGTGGTATCCAACGCCAATCTCTATGCGCGCGTCTCCAGAGGGTTCAAGAGCGCGGCCTATAATGTCGACATCGCCTCCTCCTTGAGCGGCCTGACCGCCAGCCCGGAAAAGGCGACCAGCTATGAGATCGGCCTGAAAGCGTTGACGCTGGACAAGCGGTTGCGGCTGAACCTGGCGGCGTTCCATACGGATTATGACCGGTTGCAGGTGTCGCAGGTGCTGGGCAATGGGCTGGCGCTGACCAATGCCGGCCGTGCGCAGATCGAGGGCGTGGAGGGCGAACTGTCGCTGCAGCTCTCTTCGCGGCTGCGGCTGGAGGGGAATGCCGCCATTCTGGACGCGCATTATGTGAAGTTCGACAATTGCGGCGTGCCCGCATCGGTTGGCGGCGGCAGCATGGACTGCGCGGGCAACGACCTGGTGCTGGCGCCTCATTTTTCAGGCTATGGCGCCGTCAGCTACGAGGTTCCGGTGGCCTTCGGAACGATCTTCGCCCGGGCGGACGCGGACCATCGCTCGACCGTCTTTTTCGAGCCGACCAATTCCGACGGCTTCAAATCCGGTCCGCGCACTCTGGTTAATCTTCGCCTCGGCCTGCGCCGCGGCCAATGGGGCATCGCCGCCTGGGTCAGGAATCTGACCGACAAGATCTACAAGACCTATGCGGACGATCGATCCGGATTGGGCGTATTCAGAACAGCGGCTTACAGCGCTCCCCGCACCTATGGCGTCAGCTTTTCCTCGACATTCTGAGCATCCTGCGCGGCGGCCCATGGGGTGGGCCATTAATCAAATCTTAGCCAGCAGATGGTGAATAATTCGTGGCGATTGACGCCGGGACAGCAGGAGTGGGATGGCGGACCAGATTGCATCGCGGTCACCTGATGAATGGGAAGACAGGCAGGACCCGATGGATGGCGACCAGCAAATTCTGGCGTCGGCTGGCGTTTTGCGATGCGTGGTGGACGGGAATGGCCTGCTTCACCCCGATCCCGCAGCGACGCACCGTTTCGGCCTTACGGATTCGCAGCCGCTGTTCGACTGGCTTCGCGGCGTTCGCGGCATATTGCGCAGGCCGGTCTTCCAGTTCATCCGGGCAGTCCGGAAGGGACAGGAGGCCGAGGCGACCCTGACGCTGAACGGGGATGCCGGCGAGCTGAAGAATGTTCGAGTCATTGCGCGGACACGGCGCAGCCCGCTGGGTTGGACGGCCGTCGATCTGGTAGTGGTCGACGTCACGATCGAGCATGCGGAAATCGAACTGCTTCGGCGCAGCATGGAAAATCTGCGCCTGATCGTCGAATATAATCCGCAGCTTCCCTGGATTGCCGATGCGGAAGGCCGGATCATCGACTTCACGGATCGCTGGCTGGAAAATACCGGCCTTGATCGAGACGAGGCGGAAGGGTCCGGCTGGCTTTCGGCCACCCATCCCGACGATATCGAGCCGGTGACGCAGCGCGTCGCTTATTCCCACGCCACCGGCGAACCGTTCGACGTGCGCGTGCGCCTGATGGTCAACGACCAATATCGCTGGATGCGGGCGCAGGCCTATCCCCGGCGCGACGATTCAGGCCAGATCGTCCGCTGGTACGGCTATACCGAGGATATTCATGAAAGCGTGCTGATCGAGGAGCAGATACGCTGGAATGCCGAGCATGATTCGCTGACGGAACTGCCCAATCGGGCGATGTTCAACGCCTGTCTGGACAAGGCCCTGGCCAAGGCGCTGACCGATTTCAAGAAGGTCGGCGTGTTCCTGTTGGACATCGACAATTTCAAGGACGTCAACGACCTGATGGGGCATCATGCCGGTGACGAGCTGTTGAAGAGTTTCGCCGCCCGGCTAAGGGAGATCTTTGCCGGGGGGGCGGTGGTGGCGCGGCTGGGCGGCGACGAATTCGCCATATTGATCGAGAATGTCGAAAGCAGGCAGCAGCTTGCCGACCTGGCCAACCGCGTCCTCACCATCCGCGAGACCTTTTTCGCGGCGGGCCGGTCGCTCGAGTGCCGGGTCAGCATCGGCGTCGCGACCTTTCCCGACGATGGGCGTGTCGCGACGGAGCTTCTGCGCCACGCGGACCTGGCGCTTTATCGCGCCAAGTCGCTGGGGCGCGGGCGCATGCAGATGTTCGAGCAGTCCCTGCTGGAGGACATGCAGGAACGCGTGGCCATGATCAACCGGGCCCGGACCGCCGTGCGCGACGGCACGATCATCAGCTATTATCAGCCCAAAGTGTCGTTGCAGACCGGCGAGCTGGTCGGGTTCGAAGCGTTGCTGCGGTGGCGCGACAGTTGCGGCACTATCCGTTCGCCCGCCGAAATCTATGCGGCGTTCGACGATCATGACGTGGCCGACATGATCGGCCAGACGATGACCAGCCAGGTATTCGCCGACATGGCCGCCTGGCGCGCGCGCGGCCTGCCGGTGGGGCATGTCGCGATCAACGTGTCTTCGGCCGAACTGCGGCGGGAACGCTTTGCCGGACGCCTGATCGAGACGATGGACCGGTTTTCCATCGAGCCGCATTCGATCGAGATCGAGATCACGGAAGGCGTCTTTCTGGGCGCGGGATCGGACACCGTGCGGCGCTCGATCGATGAGCTGCACATGTGCCGCATCCCGCTGGCGCTGGATGATTTCGGAACCGGCTTTGCCTCGCTCTCCCACCTGCGGTCCCTGCCTGTCAGCACGTTGAAGATCGACCGATCCTTCGTCAGCGGCGTGACGGCGCGCGAAAGCGATAGCGCGATCGTGTCCGCGCTGATCACGCTGGGCCGCGCGTTGAACATGAAGGTCGTGGCCGAAGGCGTCGAGGAAGCGGAACAGTCGATCAAGCTCAGAGAGCTGGGCTGCGACTATGCCCAGGGCTTTTATTTCGGCAGGCCCGCGCCTTCGGAGAATATTCCCGCGCTGATCCAGACCTGGAACGAGAATAATGCCATCGTCTCGCTCAACCGGCGAGTGGCGTCCTGGCCTGCGCGCGGGGCGCTGGGCGACGGCCGGACGGACTCGCTGACCGCCTGAAGGCGGAGCAGGGCGCCGGGGCATGACGGCGTTGTCAGCCCGGTTTCCGGCCGATCTTCATGTCCAGATTACGCCAACTGGCCCCTTGACCCTGTCATGACGATCATCATCTAACGCCGGTCAATCGATCCGGGACAGGGGCCTTCATGCTGTCAGCGACCCTCGCCCGCCATATGGGCGCGCGACATATTCATTATGGCTGGGCAGTGCTGGCCGCCACCTTTCTCACGATGCTGGTCGTCGCTGGGGCGGTGGGCGCGCCGGGCGTGTTCATCATTCCCCTGCAAAAGGAATATGGCTGGAGCGCGGCGGATATTTCGGGCGCGCTGGCCATTCGTTTCCTCCTCTTCGGCGGGATGGGACCCTTTGCCGCGGCCTTCATGAACCGTTTCGGCGTGCGGCGCATGATGCTGATTTCGCTGTCCATCATCATCGCCGGACTGTTGCTGTCGATGGGCATGACCGAGCTGTGGCAGCTCATGTTGCTCTGGGGCGTCGTCATCGGCATCGGCACCGGCCTGACCGCAATAGTGCTGGGTGCCACCGTTGCCACGCGCTGGTTCACGCACAGGCGGGGTCTGGTCATGGGGCTGCTGTCGGCCAGCACGGCCACCGGCCAATTGGCGTTCCTGCCGCTGCTTGCCGCCCTGACCGAGCATTTCGGCTGGCGCGCTTCGGTCTTGCTGGTGTGCGGCGCGATTCTGCTGGCCGTCATGGTCGTGCTGCTGTTGATGCGCGATCGTCCGTCCGACCTCGGTCTGCCGCCCTATGGCGAGACGCAGGTTCAGCCCGCGCCGCCGCAGCCCGCGAGTTTCGGCGCCCTTCTGATGACGCCGATCAGGATTCTGGCCGATGCCGCGCGGGTGCCGAGCTTCTGGATATTGTTCTTTTCCTTTTATATCTGCGGCGCCAGCACCAACGGGCTGGTCCAGACTCATTTCATCTCGCTGTGCGGCGATTATGGGTTGGCGGCGGTGGGCGCCGCTTCGATGCTGGCGATGATGGGCCTGTTCGACTTTGCGGGCACGCTCGCCTCGGGCTGGCTGTCGGACCGGTTCGACAATCGCTGGCTGCTGTTCTGCTATTACGGCCTGCGCGGGCTGTCGCTGCTCTACCTGCCGTTCAGCGATTTCTCGCTCTACAGCCTGTCGATCTTCGCGATCTTCTATGGCCTGGACTGGGTCGCCACCGTGCCGCCGACGGTCAAGCTGACGGCGCAGCGTTTCGGGCCGGAGCGGACCAATGTCATCTTCGGCTGGATCTTCGCCGGGCATCAGCTTGGCGCGGCGAGCGCGGCGCTGGCGGGCGGCCTTTCCCGCACGGTCTGGCACAGCTATATGCCCGCCTTTGTCGCGGCGGGCCTGTTGTGCCTGATCGGCGCGGGGCTGGTGCTGCTGATCAATCGCGGGGGGAGCAAGGCCTTCGCCCTCGCTTGACCGGCTGTGTGGAGGAGGTTGGATGTTGCAGGGAAAGATTGCCCTCGTCACCGGAGCCGGACGCGGCCTTGGAAGCGAGATCGCGCGCGGTCTGGCTGCCGCCGGGGCGCATGTCCTTCTCCATGCGCGAAGCCTGGACCGGCTTGACGCGATAGCCGCCGACATTGCCGCCTCAGGCGGAACCAGCGAATCCCTGATCTTCGATCTGGAGGATGAACAGGCCCTTCAGGCGGCGCTGGGCGCGTGTGGCCCGATCGACATATTGATCAACAATGCGGGCCATCGCGACCGCAAGCCGATCGAGCGACTCGACCGGCCAGCCGTGCGGCAAATGCTGGAGGTCAATCTGATCGCGCCCTTCGACCTTGCCCGGACCATCGCGGCCGGGATGAAAGAAGGCGGGCGCATCATCAACATCACGTCCATCGCCGGGCAGATCGCCCGGTCCGGGGATGCGGCCTACACCATGGCGAAGGGCGGGCTGGACGCGCTGACGCGGGCTCTGGCGGCGGAACTGGGCGGTCGCGGCATCACCGTGAATGCGGTCGCCCCCGGTTTCTTCGCTACCGACGCCAATGCGGCGATGACGGCCGATCCCGCCATAGCCGAGCATCTCGCCCGGCGCACGTCGCTGGGGCGCTGGGGCCGCCCGGCGGAGATTGCCGGCCCGGTGCTGTTCCTGGCGTCGGACGCGGCATCCTATGTGACCGGGCAGGTGCTGGCGGTGGACGGCGGCTACACCGCCCACTTCTGATCCGTTTCAGGCGGCCAGGCCCCGCATCCGCAGCAGGGCGTCGACCTCCGGCGCGCGTCCGGCAAAGGCCCGGAAATTCTCGGCGGCGGGACGGCTGGCCCCGGCGGCGAGAATCTCGCGCCGGAAAGCGGTCGCGCCGCCGCCGGGAATCGCGCCATGGGCGAAAATCTCGAAGGCGTCGGCCGACAGCAGTTCCGCCCAGAGATAGGAATAATAGCCCGCTGCATAGCCACCCGCGAAGATATGGCTGAACGCATGGGCGAAGCGGTTCCACGCCGGGGGGTGAACGACGGCGACCGCCTTGCGGACCTGATCGAGCATGGCGTTGACCTGCGCGCCCCTGGCAGGATCATAGTCGCGGTGGAGCAGCAGGTCGAAGGTCGCGAACTCGATCTGGCGCAATATGGCAAGGCCCGCCTGGAACTGGCGCGCCGCCAGCAGCCGGTCGAACATCGCCTGCGGCAGCGGTTTCCCGCTGTCGACATGGCCGGACAGGCCGATCAGCGTGTCCCGGTCCCAGGCGAAATTCTCCATGAACTGGCTGGGCAATTCCACCGCGTCCCATTCCACGCCGCTGATGCCGCCGATCGAGGGCAGGTCCACCTCGGTCAGCAAGTGGTGCAGCACATGGCCGAATTCGTGGAACAGCGTCACCACGTCATTATGCGTCACCAATGAGGGCCGGTCGCCGGTCGGCGGCGCGAAATTGGTGGTGAGATAGGCGATGGGCAGATGCAGGCGGTCGGCATCGCGGAAGCGGGAACGGCACACGTCCATCCACGCCCCGCCCCGCTTGCCCGCGCGCGCGAACAGGTCGAGATAGACGCCCGCCACCACGGCGCCGTCCGCGTCGAGCACGTCGTAGAACAGCACGTCCGGGTGCCATGTCGACACCCCCTCCCGCGTGACGAGGCGGACGCCGAACAGCCGTTCGATCAGCGCCTGGGTGCCTGCAAGGACGCGGGGCAGGGGGAAATAGGCCTTGAGCGCCTCCTGATCGACGCCGTGCAGCGTGCGGCGCATCGCCTCCGCCACATAGGAAAGATCCCAGGGCTGCACATCGTCCAGCCCCAGATGTTCGGCCGCGAAGGCGCGGGCCTCGGCCAGCTCGCGCTCCCCGACCGGCCTTGCCCGGCCAGCGAGGTCGGCCAGAAAGGCCAGCGCTTCGTCGGCATCGGCGGCCATTTTCGTTTCCAGCGAATGGGCGGCGGAATCGGCAAAACCCAGTATCTGCGCCGCTTCATGGCGCAGCGCCATGATCGCGTCGATCCGCTCGCTATTGTCGTGGCTGTTGTCGTCGGCCTGATCGGAGGCGCGGGTGTTGTGGGCGCGATAGACGCGTTCGCGCAAGGCCCGGTCCTTCGCATGAAGCAGGATCGCCAGCACGCTGGGCTGGCGCAAGGTGATGAGCCAGCCGGGCAGCCCCTTTTCCTGCGCATAGGCGGCCAGAATCGCCTTGTCGCTGTCCGGGACGCCGGCCAGCGCGGCTTCGTCCGCGACATGCTCGCTCCAGGCTTCGGTCGCGTCCAGCACCGCATTGCCGAATTTGGTGCCGAGGTCGCTCAGCGCCACGCCGATGTCGAGGAAACGCTGCCGCGCCTCGCCCTCCAGCGCGACACCGGCCAGGCGGAAGCCGCGCAGGGCCAGGTCGACGGCGCGCTGGGCGGCAGGCGGCAGGCTGGTGAAATCGGGGCGGGCGGCCAGGCGCGCCACGGCGTCATGATGGGCGCGATTCTGGCCGGCCTCCATCAGATAGGCGGTCATCAGCGCCTGGGCGGCGGCATGCGCCTCCCGCAATTCGGGGGTGTCGGCCACCGATGCAAGGTGCCCGACCGGCGACCAGACCCGCGACAGCAGGAAATCGGCGCGCTCGGCGGCGAGGATGACCGCATCGAAATCGCCCTTCCCGCTGGCGGTGATCTGTTCGACGGCGGCGCGATGCGCGGCGATGGCGTCTTCCATCGCGGGGACGACATGGGCCGCCTTTATGGCCGCGAAATCGGGCAGTTCGTGATCGGCTAGGAGGGGATTGGCAGTCGTCATGATTACTCGCAGCTTTCAGGTCTCGACGGATGAGGAGCCTCTTCTAATTGGGCGCTGACGATCGGCTGTTCAAGCGTCTTGGGCCGATGCGCAAATCAGGCGAGGGTCAGGTAGATTTCCGCTTCGATGACCCAATCCGCGCCGATCCGCCGCCATTTCGCGCTATAGATGCCCGATGCGAGGAGGCGATCCGACCCGGCGGCCACGCCCTGCCAGCGGCCATGTTCCATGGCGATGGGCTCGACCGTCGAGGCGAGGATGCTTTCGGGCGCGCGGGTATAGACGGTTCGCTCGCCTGCGCTGAATTCGCGTTTCCACGCCTGGAGCTGCGCCTTGCGGCCGGAGATGACGGCACTGTCCGACCCGGTGACGAGAACGGCATGGGGAGCAAGCAGCGGCCCGATGGCATGCAGGTCCGCCTCGGCCAGCGCCCGGTTGAAGTCGGCGCGGCGCAAGCGAATGGCCAGGTCAGGAGATGTCGTCATGGAACGCCCCTTCACAATCCTTCGGCCTCGACCCAATGCGCGCCGGTGATCTCCCGCGCCAGTTCCCAGACCTGACGGCGGATGTCGGGGACGGCGACGATTTCCCAATGGGCGCCGCGCGTCATCGGTCCGACCACGAACAGCCGCTGTTGGGCCGATCCGTCGCGGGCGATGGCGTGGCATTGCCGGTCGACATCGATGCCGATCGCCAGCGGATCGGGCCGGATGTCGCCGCGCATCGCCAACTGACGCAGCAGCGCATCGTCGGTGCGCCGCAGGTCGCCCAGCGGGCCGGTGCAATTGATGACCCGGGCGAAGGACAGGGTCTCCCTCTCTTCCTGTCCGCGCCTGCGCAGATGGACGCGAAGCATCCGGCCGTCGGGAACGGCCTCCATCACCTTGGCTGCGTGGATTTCCAGCCGTCCTTCCGCCTGCATCGCCGCAAGCCGTGCGGCGACCTGCGGGGCAAGGCGGTGGCGGTGCACGTCCCAATAGGGGCGCAGATGGCGCAGGAAGCGGCTGCGTTCCGCCGGGCTGGCGGCGCGCCACATGTCCTGGGTGAAGCGGCGAAGCTCATCGACGGCGTTGCGCCAGCCTATCTCCGCGCTGCGGTTGCGCAGCGCGCGGACCAGCGTTGAGGCGGCGCCCCTGGGACGGTCGCTGCCGGCGGTAAAGGGCGCTGCCGGAGCATGGCTTTGCGGGGCCAGCCCACGGCGGGAGAGCGCGACGATCCGCCCGCGAAAGCCGGCGCTGTCCAGGCTGAGCGCGCAGTCCACGGCGGTCAGTCCGCTGCCGAGCAGCAGAACCCGATCGCTCGCCTCCAGTCCTTCGGCAATGGACGCGGCCCAGGGATCGTCGACATAGGAGGCGCCATGGCCGGACAGGCCGGCAAAGGCGGGCAGGTCATGGGGCGGCAGATTGCCGGGCGCCAGCGCGGCGATGTCGGCATCCACCCCGCCGCCTGACCGCAATTCGATATGGGCGCCATCCTCACGCAGGCGCAGGTCCACCGCTTCATCCGTCACTATGGTCAGCCTGCCGCTGGCCTGCCCCCGCACTTCGTCCAGCATGGCGGAGAGATAGGCGCCATAGTCGCGCCGCGTGGCGAAGCTGCCTTCCTGTCCCAGCCGCTGCCGCTTCAGCCAGTCGGTGAAATGATCGGGACTGTCGGGCAGCGCGCTCATATTGGCGGCGCGCACGTTGAGGATATGGCCGGCCTGCGCCGCGCCATAGGCCAGACCCCGGCCCAGCCGGTCACCCTGGCGCTCCACCATCGTCACCCGCGGCGTGCCGTGGCGAAGCAGGTTGATGGCCAGCAGCGTGCCGCTGAACCCGCCTCCGACGATGGCGGCGTGATCGACCTTCAGCATGGGTCAAGCATTTTCAAACTGAATTCGCCCAGACAGCGCTGATATTCCTGGCGGAAACTACGGATTTCCGTGGCTTCATCGGATGCCCTGCGCGACATGAGAGTTCAAGAAAAATCGCAATATGGCAGCGATGGAGGCGGTCAGCCGGGCATTGTGTTCAATGCCTTGGCACGCCTGGACAGGTTGCGGCCGAAGGTCAGGAATGCCGCGCAATGGCCCGATCGCGCCAGATGAAGGGCGTCGGCGCAATCCATGCCGCCTTCCATCCGCTCCAGCGCCAATGCCAATTGGGCCGGTTCCTCCACGGACATGCCAGGCAAGCCGGCCAGCCCACGGAACGGGCCGGCAATCTGGGCGGGCTCGACATCATAACCCGCGCTTTCGCGACGCGGAACTGCCCAGCCTGACGCTGCTCGGCACGCTGACGGTCTGGACCTTCTGGTTCAGGCGCTCCACCCGAACCGTCCGGAATCCGCCGGTCCGCGCCGCCATGACATAAGGCGGTCGACGGGGGGAAGGGCGCGGACGCCCTTCCCTTGCACGCTTATTTCATCGTCGGGATGACGAAGCTCTGGTCGATCACCGCGCCGCCGCTCGGCCAGCGCTGGGTGATCTTCTTGGTGCGGGTGTAAAAGCGCACGCCGTCTATGCCATATTGGTCGAGATCGCCGAAGCCCGAACGCTTCCAGCCGCCGAAGCTGTGATAGGCGACCGGCACCGGGATCGGCACGTTGATGCCGACCATGCCGACTTCGACATCGGCGGCGAACTTGCGGGCATAATCGCCATTGCGGGTGAAGATGGCGACGCCGTTGCCATATTGATGCTTCGATGGATAGCTCAGCGCCTCCTCAAAGGTCTGGGCGCGCAGGATCTGAAGCACCGGCCCGAAAATCTCGTCCTGATAGCTCTTCATTTCCGGCGTGACCCGGTCGATCAGCGTCGGGGCGAGGTAGAATCCCTCCTCATAGCCCTGAAGCGAGAAGCCGCGCCCGTCGACCACGATTTCCGCGCCCTCGTCGGCGGCCATCTGGATATAGCTTTCCACCCGCGCCTTGTGCACGCCGGTGACGAGCGGGCCATATTGCGCGTCGGGATCGGTCGGGATGCCGGGGCGCAGCGTCTCGATCGCGCTTATCAGCTTGGTTCGGAAGGCGTCCGCCGTCGCCTCTCCGACCGGCACCACCACGGGCAACGCCATGCAGCGCTCGCCCGCCGAGCCATAGGCCGCGCCGACGATATCGGCCACTGCCTGATCCATGTCGGCGTCGGGCAGGATGATGCCGTGATTCTTTGCGCCGCCCATCGCCTGCACGCGCTTGCCGTTCTGCGCGCCGCGGGCATAGACATAATTGGCGATGTCGGACGATCCGACGAAGCTGACCGCCTTGATGTCGGGATGGTCGAGAATGGCGTCGACCATTTCCTTGTCGCCATGGACGACGTTCAGTATGCCCGCCGGCATGCCCGCTTCGATGGCGAGTTCAGCCAGGCGCACCGGCACGGAAGGATCGCGTTCCGAGGGTTTGAGGATGAAGGCGTTGCCGCAGGCGATCGCCATCGCGCTCATCCACAACGGGATCATGGCGGGGAAGTTGAACGGCGTGATGCCCGCCGCGATGCCCAGCGGCTGGCGCATCGAATAGACGTCGATGCCGGGCCCCGCGCCCTGGGTATATTCGCCCTTGAGCAGATGGGGGACGCCGCAGGCGAATTCGACGACTTCCAGGCCGCGCTGAATGTCGCCCCTGGCGTCGGTCACCACCTTGCCATGTTCGGAGGACAGCAGGACGGCGAGTTCGTCCATATTCCGTTCGATCAGTTCCTTGAAGCGGAACATCACGCGGGCGCGGCGCTGGGGGTTGGTGGCGGCCCATTCGGGCTGGGCGGAAAGCGCGGAATCGACCGCTTTCTGGAGATGGGCGGCGGTGGCCAGTTCGACCTGCGCCTGCACCGCGCCGGTCGCGGGGTTCAGTATGTCAGACAGGCGCGCGCCCGCCAGCGGGGCGGGTAAACCATGAATGAAATGAGTAACTGAACGCATTTTGCCGGTTCCTCTCCTGGCGTGGGATGAGTTTGACATAGACCGATGAGCTTTGCAGATATACGGGTATGTTGACACATTGGTTGTGCGGATTTGCCTATGTTGAATTCCGACGAACTGCGCCTGTTCCTGGCCGTGATGCGGGAGGGCAACATGCTGGCCGCCGCCCGCCGGGTCGGCGTGGATCATAGCACGGTCGCCCGGCGCCTGACCAATATGGAGGCGACGCTGGGCGCTCGCCTGTTCGACCGCAGCCCGCGTGGGGTCACGCCGACGCCCGCCGCCTTCGCGCTGGTCCCCCATGCCGAGCGGATCGAAAGCGAATTGCTCGCCGCGATGAGCAGCGTCGCCGGGCGCGACCGGGAGGTGGAGGGGACGGTGCGGCTCGCCACGCCGGAGGCCTTCGCCAGCCATCTGATCGCGCCGCGGGTGGCGGACTTGCGCCAGCGGCATCCGCGCCTGACGCTGGAACTGGCCTCCGAAAGCAAGGCGGCCAGCCTGTCCCGGCGGGAGGCGGAGATCGCCGTGATGCTGAAACCCCCGCCCAAGGGCCGGTTCGTGACGCGCAAGCTGACCGATTATCGCCTCGGCCTCTATGCCTCGAAGGCCTATCTGGAACGGCAGGGCGAACCGGCGATGCGCGCCGATCTCAGCCGCCATGTCTTCGTATCCTATATCGAGGAGCTGGCCGGATTCGCGGAGATGATCGCCCTCGACCAATTGCTGCCCGGCGCGGCCATCGTCTTCCGGGCCAGCTCCAGCGCGGCGCAGCATGCGGCGGTCGCGGCGGGCATGGGTCTGGGCGTGCTCCACGTTTTCGCGGCGGCGGAAGACGACCGGCTGGTCCAGCTTTTCCCCGAGTCGATGGTGGTCTGGCGCAGCTATTGGCTGGTCATGCACGCCGATCTGCAAAGGTTGCCGCGTGTGCGGGCGGCGGCCGATTTCCTGGAGGAAGTGACCCGCGCGGCGCGGGACAGATTATAGGCTGGATTGCCCCCACAAAACATTGGGGGCGGGAGTCGCCTGCACCTGTCCGCAACATTACAGGCAATTAAATTGCAAAGGCCGCCGGTTGGGAGAATGAAGGTGCGTCGATCGGAAGGGCGCCAGAATGGAAGGCGGGCTGGAAACTGTCTATCACGCGCTTCGCGGCGAGCTGTTGCGGTTCCTGATCGCGCGCACCGGCAATGCGGCCGAAGCGGAAGATGTGCTGCATGACATGTGGCTGCGCATCGGGGAGGGGGGCAGCGGTCCCATCGCCAATCCCAGAGCCTATCTCTATCGCATCGCGCAGAATCTGGTGCTCGACCGCCTGCGCGAGACGAAGCGGCGCGAAGTGCGCGACCGGGCCTGGATGGAACTGGCAACCGGCGCTGACATGCGGCGCCCCGATCCCGTCGACCCCCATGCCGATGCGTTGGAACAGATGACTGCGCGGGAGGAGGTGGCCCGGCTCGCCTCCGCCATCGCCAATCTGCCGCCGGGCGCGCGGCGCGCCTTTCAGTTGCACAAGGTCGAGGGGATGCCCCAGGGCGAGGTCGCGTCCCGTCTGGGCATCAGCAAAAGCGGCGTCGAAAAGCATATGGCGGTCGCGATGAAATATTTGCGCCGCGCATTGAGCGAGGACTGAGGCAATGCTGTAATGGCAACGTCACAGGGGGCAAAACGGCGTGGACGGGAGCGATGCCCGGACAGGGGCCGTAACGGGACGGAACCATGACGGAGACGATCATCGACCGGGCGATCGCCTGGCACCGCGCGCAGGACGATGCGGATTTCGACTGGGACGGCTTTACGCTGTGGCTGGAGGCCGATCCCGCGCATCGCCTTGCCTTCGATGAGATCGCGCTGCTGGATGCCCGGATCGCGGATCATCGTCCCGCCCTGGCCGCGCTGTTGCCGCCCATTGCGGCTGTGCCGGTGGCGCTTCCCGCCACGGAAGACCCCATGGAAAACCGGGTGATGCCGCCCCGCCGCTGGGGTCTCCGGGCCGGCGGCGGGATTGCGGCGGCCATCGCGCTGGCGGTCGCCGTTCCGGCCTTGCTGACCCTGTCGCCCCTGAACCTGTCGCCCCTGAACCTGTCTTCGCCGCCGTCGGCGGCCGACTATCGCACCGGCGCAGGGCAGAGCCGCACCATCGCCCTCAAGGACGGATCGCGGATCGCCCTTGCCGCCTCCAGCCATTTGCGCGTGGAGGGGAAGGGGCAGGACAAGCTGACCCTGGAGGGCGGCGCGCTGTTCGACATTCCCCATCGCCCCGACCGGACGATGACGATCCGGGCCGGCGGGCAGGAAATCAGCGACATCGGCACGCGTTTCGACATTCTGGCCGACGCCCGGACCATGCGCGTCGCGGTGGCGGAGGGCGTGATCGCGCTCAGGCCGGCCGGTGCGGGCAATGCGGTCCGCCTGCCTGCCGGGCGGCAGATGGTCATCGACCGGGCCGCGCATCAGGGGGAAATCAGCGCGGTCGCGCCCGACGCCATCGGCAGTTGGCGGCAGGGACGGCTGATTTATGAAGCTGTGCCGCTGTCACTGGTCGCGTCCGACATCAGCCGCTATGCAGGGGTGCCTGTCAGGGCCGGGGCGGACGTCGCCGGCCGGCGCTTTTCCGGCGTGTTGATCGTGGGGGACGGATCGGGTCTTGTCGGTGAAGTGGCGCAGCTCATGGACCTTCGGATCATGCGCGAAGGCGGGCGTGGGGGCGGGCGCGAGGGCGGCGCTGTCCTGCTGCGCGCTGGCGGCGGCTGAACTCGCCGCGCCGGGCAGCGCCTGGGCGCAGGCCCGGCAGATCGACATCGACGCCGCGCCGCTGCCCGTCGCGCTGGCGGAATTGTCGCGGCAAATGGGCATAGCGGTCGGCTTCGAAGGGCGATTGCCGGATGTCCGGTCCCGGCCGGTCGCCGGACGGCTGACGGCGCGGCAGGCGCTGGCGACGATGCTGGAGGGCACGGGGCTGAAGGCGCAGCGCCTGGCGCCGACGACATTCCGTCTGGTGCGCGCCGACCGGCAGCAGCCCCGGCATCCGGCGGACCCCCTTCCGCCGCAGCCCGGCGGCAATGTGGACATCATCGTCACTGGCGCCAAGCGCGACGAACCGTTGGCCAGCCTGCCCATATCGGTCGCCATCGCGCAGGCGCCCGGCGATCGGACCGGCACGCCGCTGCCCGGAACCGCCGATGTGGCGCGACAGCTGGACGGGCTGACGCTCACCAATCTGGGGCCGGGGCGCAACCGGCAGTTCATCCGGGGCGTGGCGGACAGCCCGTTCAACGGCAGCAGCCAGTCGACCGTCGCCATATTGGTGAACGATGGCCGCGCCACCTATAATGCGCCCGACCCGGACCTGCGTCTGGTCGATGTCGAGCGGGTGGAACTGCTCAAGGGGCCGCAAGGGTCGCTATATGGCACCGGCACATTGGGCGGGGTGTTCCATATCGTGACCCGTCCGCCCGATGCCGGGCGGTTCGCGGCCATGGCGGGCGGGGGCGGCTCCGTCGCGGCGCATGGCGATGCCGGCGGCAATGTGGAGGCGATGGTCAACCTGCCGCTGGCCGCCGACCGGCTGGCGCTGCGCGCAGTCGCCTATGCGGCGCGGGAGCCGGGCTGGATCGACACCGACGGGCGCGGCGATGCCAACCGGGGGGAGGTCAGCGGCGTTCGCCTCGCCCTGCGCGCCCTGCCGGGGGACTGGACCGTCGACCTGAACGCCATGGTGCAGATGCAGGATGTCGCGGACAGCCAATATGTCTATGCCCGGCACCGGCTGCAGCGACCGGCCCAGCCTGCCGAGCCGCATGACAACGACTTCGCCATGGCCGCCCTGCGCGTGGCGGGAAAGCTGGGCGATGCGGACCTTGTCTATGCGGGCAACTGGGTCGATCATGACGTGTCGAGCACGCTCGACGCGAGCGCGCAGTCAGCGACGGCCTTCGGCGTTCCCGCCCCGGCGCTTTATGTCGAGCAGCGGCGCAACCGCCTGTTCGATCAGGAAGTCCGCCTGTCCCGTACCGACCGCGATGGCCTGTCATGGCTGGCGGGCCTGTCCTTCATGGACGTGCGCAACCATTTGCTGGGCACGATCCGGAACGAGGCGGGCGACGTCACGGTCGCGACGGGCATTCAGGGGGTGATCGAACTGTCGGCCTTCGGCGACATTCGCGTGCCGCTGTCCCGCACCCTGTCGCTCGATGTCGGCGGCCGCCTGTTCCATTCGCGGATCGAGGAGGAACGAGGCGCGAAAAAGGCGCGGGTCGAGGTTTCGGTGTCGCGCAGCGGCTTCACCCCCTCGCTCGCCCTGTCGTGGCAGGCGGGGGACGGCGATTTCCTCTATCTGCGCTATGCCGGGGCGTTGCGTCCGGGCGGGCTTTCGCAAAGCGGCACGGGATCGGCGGAGCGGTTCGACTCCGACGAATTGCAGACCTTCGAAGCGGGCTGGCGTCACGGCAATGCAGCGGGGCTGACGATCAATGCCGACGCTTTCCTGACGACATGGTCGCACCTGCAATCCGACTATCTGCTGTCGGACGGGCTGATCGGCACCCGCAATGTCGGGGATGCGCGCATCCATGGAGCGGAAGTGTCGGTCGACTGGACGCCAGCGCGGAACTGGGCGCTCAGCGCCGGGCTGGTGGTGCAAAGCGCCCTGCTGACGAAGACGGGCGAGGGGGTGAGGATCGAGGACCGGCACCTTCCCGTCATTCCGCGCTGGACGGCGAGATGGGGATTGAGCCGGTCCTTCGAGCTTGCGGGCTGGAGCGGCAGCGCCGGGGTGCGCCTCAGCTATCTCAGCCGCTCCCGGCTCAGCTTCGATCCGGGACTGGACCGCCAGATGGGCGATTATGCGCTGGCCGACGCCGATCTGCTGCTGCGCAAAGGGGGCTGGGGCATCCGCATGGCGGGCAGCAACCTCTTCGATTGCAGGGCGGACAGTTTCGCCTTCGGCAATCCCTTCTCGCTGGGCAAGGGACCGCAATATACGCCGCTGCGCCCCCGGCAATGGACGGTCGGTTTCACAAGGTCGTGGTGACGGCCCGCCGCTGGAACGCGAAGACGGCGGCATAGCCGACATGATCCGACAGCATGCTGCCGTCGGCGGCATGGCCGAACGGCACCTCGATCCGGCGCAGCGCGACATCGGTGTTGCGGCCCGGCGCGAAGAATTCCCAGTCCCGGCCGCGCCGTTCCGACAGCCGCGCATCGGCGGACAGCGGCAGGCGCAGCCTTTCCGCCGCCGCATAGGCGTTGCTGACGGGCGCGCCCAGGCTCCAGCTCCTGGCCCGTTCGGTCAGGTCGCTTCGCCGCGCCTGCGTCTGCCCGGCGTTGAAATCGCCCGCCACGATCAGCGCGTCGCGGGGGTCGTGAAAGCGGCGGATGAAGGCGGTCAGGCAGGCCAGTTGCCGGTCATGGGCATGGTTCGACCGTTCGTCCGGCACATCGGAAGCGCGCCGGCTGTTGAGATGGGTGGTGACGATGTCGACCGGATCGCCGCCGCCGGGCAGCCTGATCCGCACCAGCAGCGCGCCCTTGTTCGCCAGACAGTCGAACCCCGCGCAGGCGTAGCCGGGATAGACCATCGCATGAGCCCCGACGATCGGGAAATCGGACAGGATCTGAAGGCCGCTGCCGACCCATTTGCCGATCCCCTCGCCATGGGACCAGCTTTCCGCCGCCGCGAATCGCAGGTCGGCAGGGGCTGGCGGCTGCGCGCTGGCCGCGCCCTCCCCCGGACCATCGACGATGTAGCGATAGCCCGCCGCGCGGCCGATCGCCTGCGCGTCGCTGGTGAAGGCCTCCTGCAACAGCACGATCTGCGGGTTGCGGCCCGTTGCGCGCAGCGTCTGCAATGTCGCGGCGATCCGGGCGAAATCGGCTGGCCGGTCCCAGGCCATCGGCCAGGGCAGGCCGTGGATATTATAGGTCATCACCGACAGGTCGCCGTCGAAGCGAGCCGGACCGGATGGGGGCGTTGGATCGCGGGTATCCGCCGACGGCGCCGCCGCGATCAGCGCGGCGACCGCCATCGTCCGCAGGGCATATCCGAAAATGCGCACGCCTCTTCTCCAGCCAGATGACGGAAAGACGGCGGGCCGCGGTTCTTGCCTCAGTTGTCGCAAGTCGAAAAAAATATTCGGGCAGGGAACTGCGTTCCTTTCCGGCGATGGCGTCTCCATTGCAAGAGTGAAAGAGCGCTTGTGATCGATTTTGTAATAATGGCGTCATCCCCGACAATCATAGGGCCGCTGGTAATGCACAGGGTTTCGGGGGGCGTTGACCTGTCATGAAGCGGCTTCTTCTTTCCATTCATGATGTTGGTCCCCGCTTCGAAGCGGAAGTGGACCTGCTGCTGGATCGGATGACGCGCCATGCCGGCCCGGCGGACCTCGCCATGCTGGTCGTGCCCGACCATTGGGGACGGCATCCCCTGGCGGTCGGAACCCCTTTCGCGGCGCGGCTGCGCGCATGGGCGGACGCCGGGATCAGCATGTTCGCCCATGGCTGGTTCCACCAGGACATGGCGGTGCACGATCAGCCCGTCGCGCGGTTCAAGGCGCGCCACATGACCGCTGGCGAGGGCGAATTTCTGGGGCTGGACGGCGCGACCGCGGCGCGGCGCATGCGGGATGGGCGCGACCTGATCGAACAGATCACCGGCCGTCCGGTGGCGGGGTTCATCGCCCCCGCCTGGCTTTATGGCGCGCCCGCGCTCGATGCGCTGGGGCAATGCGGCTTCGCGCTGGCGGAGGATCATATGAAGGTCTGGCATCCGCCTTCGGGCAAGGTGCTGGCGCGTGGCCCGGTCATCACCTGGGCCAGCCGCAGCCGGGCGCGCATCGCGTCGTCCCTGCTGGCGGCGCGGCTGTTGCCGCCCCTGCTGCGCCATGCGCCGGTGGCGCGGATCGCCGTGCATCCGGGCGACGCGCATGTTCCCGCGCTGCTCGCCAGCATCGATCGCGTGCTGTGGCGGCTGGGACGCACCCACCGGCCTGCCCGTTATGGCGACCTGCTGGCGGACTGATCCATGCGCATCCTCACCTTCCTCCACAGTTTCGAGCCGGGCGGGGTCGAGCGCGTGGCGCTTCGGCTGGTGCGCCGCTGGCGGGGGGAGGGCGTCGACGCGCCCCTGTTCCTGGGCCGTGCCGACGGCGCCATGCGGGCGGAGCTGGGCGAGGGCATGGATCATCACGTCCCGCGCCAGCTGCCTTTCTCCGTCGCGGGCTTCGAAACGCTCTGGATGATCGCGACCCTGCCTTCCTTCATCCGCCGGACGCGGCCCGACGCCCTGTTCTGCGCGGGCAACAGCTATGCCGTGGTCGCCGTGGCGATGAAGCTGCTGCTGGGCCGCGCCTGCCCGCCGGTCCTGGCCAAGATCAGCAACGATCTGGAACGGCGCGACATGGTCTGGCCGGCGCGCATGGCCTATCGGCTATGGCTGCGCGTCCAGGGCCGCTTCATCGATCATTTCGTCGCCATGGCGCCGGGTCTGGAGCGCGAAATAGCCGAGCTTGCGCGCCCGGCGAAACAGGCGGTCGGCATCATCCCCGATCCCGCCCTGTCGCTGGTGCAGATCGACCGGCTGCGCGCCGCCCGGCGGTCGGACGAGGGCCGCAAAGGACGGCTGTTCGTCGCCATCGGCCGTCTGGCGCGGCAGAAGAATTTTCCGCTGATGCTCGACGCCTTCGCCCGGGCGGCGCGGCCCGATGACCGCCTGCTGGTCTTTGGCGACGGCCCGGAACGCAAGCCGCTGCAAAGCCGGGCGCGACGGCTCGGCATCGCTGATCGGGTCCGTTTCATGGGGCATGTTCCCGATCCGGCGCTGCAAATCGGCGGGGCGGACGCCTTCCTGCTGTCCTCCGATTATGAAGGCGTGCCCGCCGTGTTGCTGGAGGCTTTGGCCGTCGGCCTTCCCGTCATCGCCACGCAATGCAGCGCGGCGATGCGCTCGCTGCTTGGCGACGGCGCGTTCGGCCGCCTCGTCCCGGTGGGCGATCTGCCCGCCTTCGCCGCCGCTTTGGCCGATGCGCCCTTGCCGCAGGATGGCCCCGCCAGCCTGGCCCAGGCGCGGCGTTTCACGCTGGAGGCCGCCTCCGCCGCCTATCTCGACAGCTTCGCGGCGATGACGGGATCGAAAAGACTATCGCGTCCGGCTGAGGCGCTTGAGCAGCCGCGCCGTCACCCCATCCAGCCAATAATGACGAGCCCCTTATGACCGGCAACAGTTCCACCGGCCTTCTGTCCCCGCCTGCCGCGCCGCTCGATCCGGCGGCGCTCGACCCTTGGCAGGGCGGGGGGGCGATGCTCGATCCCCGGCCGCTGATCCAGTCGGGGCGCAACTGGACCCGCTGGGCCGGGCCGCTGGTTTCGGTGCTGATCCTGGTCGTGGCGCTGCACCAGTTCCATGGACTGGACCCCGCCAGTCTCTGGGCGCTGGTGCCGGGCAGCATCGCCTTCTGGGCGGCCTTTGCGCTTTATTATCTGGCCGGACCGCTGTCCGAATGGGTGATCTTCCGCCGCCTCTGGTCGATCCCGGCAGACGGCTTCGCGGCGTTGCTGCGCAAGCTGGTCAGCAATGAAATCCTGCTCGGCTATCTGGGCGAGGTCTATTTCTACGCCTGGGCCCGCCGCCATGCGAAGATCACCACCGCTCCCTTCGGCGCGATCAAGGATGTGACGATCCTGTCCGCGCTGGTGGGCAATGGCGTGACCCTGGTGATGGTGGCCTTTGCCGCGCCGCTGCTGGGCGCGGTCGATGCGCGGCTCAACACATGGGAAGTGGGCGGGTCCATTCTCTTCGTGCTGGCGACGTCGCTGGTCGCCATGCTGCTGCGCAAGCGGCTGTTCACCCTGCCGCGCAGGGAGTTGCGGGTGGTGGCGGCCATCCACCTGGCTCGCATCGTCGCGACCACGGTGCTGGCGGCGATGATGTGGCACATGCTGCTGCCCGACATTGCCCTGAGCTGGTGGATTTTGCTCGGCACGCTGCGGCAGCTTGTCTCGCGCCTGCCCTTCCTGCCGAACAAGGATGTGGTGTTCGCCGGGATGGCCGCCTTCCTGATCGGGCGCGACAGCGAGATCGTGTCGGCCATGGCGCTGATGGCCTCGCTGATCCTGGCGGCGCATCTGCTGGTCGGCATCGCGCTGGGGGCGAGCGGCCTGCTGCGGGAAAGCCGGGCGCAATGATCGCGACCGTCCTCCTCGCCAGCGTGGCGATCCCTTCCACGCCCGATCTGGGCAAGGCGGAGGGGCAATGCCGCCCGGACGAAAAAGGCCCGGCCTATCTGGTGGAGGTGGCGGGCCTCAAGGACCGCAAGGGGCGGCTGAAGCTGGAACTTTATCCCGCGAACGACGCGGATTTCCTGGCGGACGACAATATCCTGATCGCCGCCGGCAAGCCGTTCCGTCGCATAGAGGAGCCGGTGCCGCCATCCGGCCCGGTGCAACTGTGCATCCGCGCGCCTGGCCCCGGCAGCTATGCGCTCAGCCTGCTGCACGACCGCGACGCCAACCGCCGCTTCTCCCTGTCGGTCGACGGCATCGGCTTTGCGGGCAATCCGAAACTCGGCTGGTCCAAGCCCCATGCCGCCGCCGCCAGCGCGCCGGTGGGCAGCAGTCCCACCCGCATCGCCATCACCGTCAACTATCGCCGGGGACTGTTTTCCTTCGGCCCAGCGGAGAAATAATCCGATGCGCATCGTCGATGTCTGCGCCTTCTACGCGCCCAGCGGCGGCGGGGTGAAGACCTATGTGGAACGCAAGCTGCGCGCCGGGGCGCAGGCGGGGCATGAGATCGTCATCCTGGCGCCGTCCGACAGCGACCGGGTGGTGGAGGCGGGCGGCGGCAAGATCGTCATGCTGCCCGCGCGGCGTTTCCCGCTGGACCGGCGCTATTCCTATTTCGACGATGAACAGTCGCTCCACGCCATGCTGGACCGGCTGCAACCCGATCTGGTCGAGGCGTCCTCGCCCTGGGGCAGCGCGGCGATGGTGGCGCGTTGGCGGGGGGATGCGCCCCGCGCCCTCATCATGCATGCCGACCCGCTGTCCGCCTATGCCTATCGCTGGTTCGGTTCGGTCTTGAGCCGGGAGCGGATCGACCGGGGCTTCGACTGGTTCTGGCGGCATTTGCGGCGGCTGGACGAGAGTTTCGACATGGTCGTCAGCGCCAGCGACAGCCTGTCGCAACGGCTGGAGGCAGGGCGGCTGAAGCGCGTCGTGACCCTGCCCATGGGCGTGGAGCCTGGCCATTTCAGCCCGGCGCGGCGCAACGAACGGCTGCGCGCCCGGATGCTGGAGCGCTGCGGGCTTGGCCCCGATGCGACGCTGCTGCTGGGGGTCGGCCGCCATGCGCCGGAAAAGCGCTGGCCGATGGTGATAGAGGCGGTCGCATCGGCGGGCTTTCGCACGCCGGTCGGGCTGGTGCTGGTGGGTGACGGGCGCGAACGGGCGCGGGTTCGCCGCGCCGCCGCCAATAATCCGCATATCCAGCTTCTGGCGCCGATGCACGACCGGCCGGCGCTGGCCGAACTGCTCGCCAGCGCCGACGCGCTCGTCCATGGCTGCGAGGCGGAGACGTTCTGCATGGTCGCGGCGGAAGCGCGGGCCAGCGGCCTGCCGGTCATTGTGCCTGACGAAGGCGGCGCTTCGGACCAGGCCCGCAGCGGCGGCGGCCTGCTCTATCGCGCCGCGCAGGCCGACAGCCTGGCCGCCGCCATCGTCGATTTCGTGAACGGCGGTCCCGCCGAACAGCGCCGCCGCGCCGCTGCCCTGGCGCCGTCGGTCATGACCATGGACGATCATTTCGGCAGGCTGTTTTCTGCCTATGAGCGCCTCGCGCCGGGCCGCCGTCATGCTGCTTAGACGGTCCTTGCCCCTGATGCGCCGATCCGGACCGGCCGCCAGCGAAAGGCCACAGCCCCGCGCGGGCGAACGGGCGAAGGAGGCGGGTCAGCCCCATGCTTGCGGCCTGCGATACCGGTCCGACTGCGAATGCTGGTCCTTCTGGGCCGCTATTCTCTGGTGGCTGCTGCGTTCCAGAGGGCGTTCATGACGCTACCCGATCCGCCAGCGCCACCATCTTCAGCGGGATGGAAATATCCGCCAGCTTCGTCCGGTCGACGGCAACCCCCTTCAGGATCAGCGCGCGGGCGCCCATGAAATCCTTCGCATTGTCGATCGCATCGACCGCGATCACCTGACCCTGCCGCAAGTAGATGACGGTGAACGGGCCATTTTCCCGGTCGCCGCGCAGAACGATGTCGTCGGCATCCTTGTTGAGCCCGGCCGATTGCAGCTTCAGGTCGAACTGATCGGACCAGAATGTCGGCAACGCCCGATATTCGGTCGGCGCCTCCATGATGGTGCCGGCGGCGATGGCCGCGGAGTCCATCGCATGCTGCACGGATTCCAGCCGCCACAGCTCCCCGGCGAACGGATTGGGATGCCGGGCGCAGTCGCCTATGGCCAGAACGCCCTCCGCCGACGTACGACAATATTCGTCGACCAGGACGCCGCCGTCGCAGGCGATGCCCGCCTCTTCCGCCAGCGCCGTGTCGGCGTCGATGCCGATGCCGGCGATCGCCAGATCGACGGCAATCTCCTCGCCCGACCCCAGTCTGACGGCCGACACGCGATCCTCGCCGGAAAAGCCGGCAACCTGCTCTCCCAGGCGCAGCTCGACGCCCCGGCCGCGATGTTGCCGCTCGAAAAAGTCGGAAACGACAGGCGAGGTGACGCGCTGGAGGACGCGCGGCTGCGCTTCGATGACGACGACCTCATGCCCCATCTCACGCGCTGCCGCCGTGACCTCCAGCCCCACATATCCCGCCGGGGCACGCCACCGACGTGTCGGGCGTGGTCGAACTGGAAGTGAAGGTGATCAAGGGGTTGAAGCTGGATGGCCCGATCCTGCTGCAGCATCGCGACGACCTGCCCTTCCTGGCGCAGCCGATGAGCCGGGAGGAAAGCGCGGCGGTCGGGCGTCTGGCCGAACGCTATGGCCAGAAGATGATCGAGGACAATGCGCCGATCACCTTCATCGGTTCGGGGCCGACGCTGAACGACGCGACCAGGAACGGGCTGACCCGCGCGGCCGAGGTGACTGGATTGCCCTATGACGAAATCCTCAACCGGGCGACGATTGCGGGATCGGTCGAGATCAGCCGCCTGCCGGGCGTCGTCCGGGTCACCTTCCTCTGCCCGGCGCCGATCCTGGAGCGCATGGGCGTGGCGGAGCTGGTGCGCCAGCGATATGGTCCGCAGGCGTGATCCACATGAATGAGGCGAAGAGAGCGCCGGAAGCACGGGAAAGTGCCATTTGCAGGCCGTCAGGGCCGAAGGTCGATCCGTCCTGGAGCATGATCCGATCAGACTGGATCGGATCATGCTCTACATGCTCTATGTGTCTTTTGTTTTCCGCCTTTTCCGAGCCAGCAGATGATGCCATCTGCTTCGAAAACGCTCTAACCCCGGGCCAGCCGGCGCCGGTTCTTCCCCACCGCCTTGCGGTAATGGGCGGTGGATGCCTGCATGACGGAAAGCGGCGTCGTGCCCAGGGCGCCGGTCATGGCTTTCCACTGCAACGCGGCCGCCGCCTCGATTTTCTCCGCGACCATCCTTTGCGCCTCGATTGCCGCGGCCGGATTGCCGGCCATCAGCTTCGGCACGCGAAGGCCGATCACCATGGCGGCTTCCAGGCCGAGGCTCCAATAGCCCAGTGCAACCGTCATGGGATTGATCTGCCGCATTTCGATGTTCTCCGTTGCTTCCAGTTCGAATCTGGAAGGCCGATCCATTCGATACCCGAATATCGGTAGCTGTCATCTTCCTTGCGCTGATCCGTGAGCGCGCCTTGATCCATGTCAGACGATTTTCCAGGAACCTGGTGGAGGCTCGACGGGTTTCCCGCAAAAGCCCCTCGCGCGCTGGGGCGATGGGAGAGTGAGCAATCGTGGCGGCATCGTTCGAAGACAGGGTGGTTCAAGACCCGCTGCGTGAAAGTCGCGGTCCGGAATTCCTGGCTCTCGCCTTTCGGGAGTTTTTCAAAAATCCTCTGGCCGTGGGTTCCGCCTTTCCAGCTTCGCGTTTCCTGGTCGACACCATGCTTTCGCCCGTCGACTGGAGCCGGCTGAATTGCGTCGTCGAATATGGGCCGGGCACCGGCATATTCACGCGCGCCTTGCTGGAGCGCCTGCCGGCTCACGCGCGGTTGCTGGCCATCGACACCAGCGCGGCCTTCATCGATCATCTGCGCCGCGCAACTTCGGACAGGCGCCTGATCGCCGTTGCCGGTTCAGCCGACGCCGTCCTCGACATCATGGCCGGTCATGGGCTGGACCAGGCGGACTGCATCCTGTCCGGCTTGCCCTTTTCGACGTTGGCGCCGGAACGGGCGGAACGGCTGATGAAGGCGAGCGCGAGCGCATTGGCGCCCCAGGGAGGGTTCCTCGCCTATCAAATGCGCAAGGCCGTTCAGCCGCTGCTGGAACGGCGTTTCGCGAAGGTCGCAACGGGCTTTGAATGGCGCAACGTGCCGCCCTGTCATCTATATTGGGCGTCCCATCCGCTCTGAGGAAGGGACGCAGCCCATCAACCGTCGGCCTGGGCCAGCTCCGCGATCAGCGCGAGCATTTGGCCTGCATGTTCCTTGCGGCAGATAAGGAGGTCCGGCAGGTAGACGTCGCTCTGGTTGTAGACGAGGGGCGCTCCGTCGATGCGGGAGCAGTGGAGGCCATGGGCGAGCGCGACGGCGACCGGGGCCATGGAGTCCCATTCATACTGGCCGCCGCTGTGGAGATAGATGTCGGCCTGGCCCAATATCACGGCCATGGCCTTGGCCCCGGCGGACCCCATGGGCACGATTTCGGCGCCCAGCCTTTCCGCAATCGCGACCGCTTCCCTGGCGGGGCGGGTGCGGCTGACCACCATGCGCAGCTTGTCCGGCGCGGGGGGCAGGGCGCGGGGCTGGTCGGAGCGCAGCACCGTGCCGCCGTCCAGCCCCGGCAGCGCGACCGCGCCGATGGCGGGCCGGCCGTCTATCGCCAGCCCCACATGCACGGCCCAGTCGGCGCGTTCCTCGCCATATTCGCGGGTGCCATCGACCGGGTCGACGATCCACACCCGGCTCTTGGCGAGGCGATCGGCATTGTCCTTCTCTTCCTCCGACAGCAGGCCGTCCTCGGGCCGCACCTCGCGCAGGGCCGCCACAAGGAACTGGTTGGCGGTCTGGTCGCCCGCTTTCCCCAGCGCCTTGGGGCCGAACAGGCCGCTCTCGCGCACATCGATGAGGATGCGCCCAGCGACCTCGGCCAGATGGACGGCGAGTTCGGCGTCGCTCATCGCGTCCACCGCCCTGTTCATGGAATGAGCCTCGCGACGATCGCCTCGGCCGCTTCATCGGCGGTCATGGCGGTGGTGTCGATCCGGATTTCGGGGTCTTCGGGCGCCTCATAGGGGCTGTCGATGCCGGTGAAGTTCTTGAGATCGCCGGCCCGCGCCTTCTTGTAGAGGCCCTTGACGTCGCGCGCCTCCGCATCGGCCAGCGGGGTGTCGATATGCACCTCGATGAACTCGCCGGGCTGCATCATCTGCCGCACCATCTCGCGCTCCGCCCGGAAGGGGGAGATGAAGGCGGTGATGACGATCAGTCCCGCATCGGTCATGAGCCTGGCCACCTCGCCCACGCGGCGGATATTCTCCACCCGGTCGGCGTCGGTGAAGCCCAGATCCTTGTTGAGGCCATGGCGCACATTGTCGCCGTCGAGCAGGAAGGTGTGCCGGTTCATCCGCGCCAGCTTCTTCTCGACGAGGTTGGCGATGGTCGACTTGCCCGCGCCCGACAGCCCGGTGAACCACAGCACGGCAGGTTTCTGGTTCTTCAGGCCCGCGTGGAAGTCGCGGGACACGTCGGTCGCCTGCCAATGGACATTCTGCGCCCGCCGCAGCGAGAAGTGCAGCATCCCCGCCGCCACCGTGGCGTTGGTGATCTTGTCGATCAGGATGAAGCCACCCAGCGTCCGGTTCGCCTCATAAGGCTCGAACACGATCTGCCTGTCGGTCGACAGATTGGCGATGCCGATGGCATTGAGGTCCAGCGTCTTGGCCGCCAGATGCTCCATCGTGTTGACATTGACCTGATATTTGGGCTGCTGGACCGTAGCCGTGACCGTCTGCGTGCCGATCTTCAGCCAATAGGGGCGGCCCGGCAGCATCTCCTCGTCCGCCATCCAGACGATGGTGGCTTCGAACTGGTCGGCGGCCTGGGGCGGATTGTCCGACGCCGCGATCACGTCGCCGCGCGAGCAGTCCACCTCATCGGCAAAGCAGAGCGTGACCGACTGGCCGGCGACGGCGATGTCCAGATCGCCATTAAGCGTGACGATGCGGCTGACCGCGCTGGTCTTGCCCGAGGGCAGGACGCGGATCGCATCGCCCTTGCGCACCGTGCCGGTGGCGATCTGGCCGGAAAAGCCGCGAAAGTCGAGGTTCGGGCGGTTGACCCACTGCACCGCCATGCGGAACGGCTTGAGCTGGTCGGAAACCTGGTCGACCTCGACCGTTTCCAGATGCTCCATCAGCGCCGGCCCCTTGTACCAGGGGGTGTTGTCGCTAAGGCCAGTGATATTGTCGCCCTTGAAGCCCGAAATCGGGATCGGCACGAACTGTTCGATGCCGATCGAGCGGGCGAATTCGGTATAATCCTTGACGATGCCGTCGAACACCGCCTGATCGTAATCGACCAGATCCATCTTGTTGACCGCCAGAACGATGTTCCGGATGCCGATGAGGTGCGCCAGATAGCTGTGCCGGCGGGTCTGCGTCAGCACGCCCTTGCGCGCGTCGATCAGGATGACGGCCAGGTCGGCGGTGGACGCGCCGGTCACCATGTTGCGCGTATATTGTTCATGGCCCGGCGTATCCGCGACTATGAACTTGCGCTTTTCCGTCGCGAAGAAGCGATAGGCGACGTCGATGGTGATGCCCTGTTCCCGCTCGGCGGCGAGGCCGTCGACGAGGAGGGCGAAGTCGATCTCCTGCCCCTGCGTGCCCACGCGCTTGCTGTCAGCCTCCAGCGCGGCAAGCTGATCCTCGAAGATCATCTTGCTGTCATAGAGCAGGCGGCCGATCAGCGTCGACTTGCCGTCGTCCACCGAACCGCAGGTGATGAAGCGCAGCATCGTCTTGTGCTGGTGCACCTCCAGATACTGGTCGATGTCCTCCGCGATGAGGGCGTCGGTCTTGTAGATGGGTTCGTCGAGCGTGTCGGTCATATCATCTGTCCCGTCATGCCAGCGAAGGCTGGCATCTCGTTGATCTGGGTCGAAGGGTTGAGAAGGCGATGGTCCGTCCAAGGCCTGAGACCCCAGCCTGAGCTGGGGTTGACGCTTCGTCACCCGCTACGCGGATGACGTGGCGCGTCAAAAATACCCCTCCTGCTTCTTTTTCTCCATGCCCGCGCCGCCCGCATCCTTGTCGATGGCGCGGCCCTGCCGCTCCGACGTGGTGGTGAGCAATGTCTCCTGGATCACCTCCGGCAGCGTCTTCGCTTCGCTTTCCACCGCGCCGGTCAGCGGATAGCAGCCGAGCGTCCGGAAGCGGATGGAGCGCATCACCGGCTCTTCGCCCGGCTTCAGGGGGAAGCGCTCGTCATCGACCATCAGCAGCATGCCGTCGCGCTCCACGGTCGGGCGTTCCTGCGCGAAGTAGAGGGGCACGATGGGCACGTCGTTCAAATGGATATATTGCCAGATGTCCAGTTCGGTCCAGTTGCTGATCGGGAAGACGCGGATGCTCTCGCCCTTGTTCTTGCGGGCGTTGTAGAGGTTCCACAGTTCGGGCCGCTGGTTTTTGGGATCCCAGCCGTGCGAAGCGGAGCGGAAGGAGAAGATGCGCTCCTTGGCCCGGCTTTTCTCCTCGTCGCGCCGCGCGCCGCCGAAGGCCGCGTCGAAGCCGTAAAGATTGAGCGCCTGCTTCAACCCCTCCGTCTTCCACATGTCGGTGTGCAGCGGGCCATGGTCGAACGGGTTGATGCCGCGTTCCTGCGCTTCGGGATTATGATAGACGAGCAATTCCATGCCCGACTCCCGCGCCATTCGGTCGCGCAGTTCGTACATCGCCTTGAACTTCCAGGTCGTGTCGACATGCAGCAGCGGGAAAGGCGGCGGCGAGGGATAGAAGGCCTTGCGCGCCAGATGCAGCATCACCGCCGAATCCTTGCCCACGCTGTATAGCATCACAGGCTTCTCCGCCTCCGCCACAACCTCCCGCAATATATGGATGCTCTCAGCCTCCAGACGCTCCAGATGCGTCAGCCTTTTCGAATCGATCATCGTCACCACCTTATTTCGTGACGGTCTCATGCCAGAAGCGGGGAAAGACTGGACCTCCCATATGGGAGGATATACATATTAGCCATGCGACTGGACGACGGCGGATTATTGGCGGCTCTCCATGAGGGTATGTTCGAGCAACCCCTTTGGCATGGGTTCCTCGAAAAGCTGCGCGCCCGCTCCGGGGCCGCCTATGTCAGCCTGGCGTTCCGCCCGGTGGACGAGGAGCGGATCGTCGAACTTTATGCCGGGCCGCCCGCGCCGCTGCACCTCGACCGGCTGTTCAACGAAAAATATATGCGCGACCCCTTGCCCTACCGGCGGATGCGCGAAGCGCGCGTCTACACGCTCGACGAACTGCTCGATCCCGCCGACCTGGTGCAGCAAGGCTATCGCGCCGAGTTTCTGGAGCCGCTGGGCGTCACCAATATGCGCTCCGTCCGTGTCACGGAGCCGAGCGGCATGGACGCCTGGCTGAGTTGCGCGGGCGGACGGGAGGTGGGACCGGCCGTCAGCGCCCTGTTGACCGCGCTGGTGCCGCATCTGCGCATCGCGCTGCGCAGCTTCGTCGCGTTCGAACGGGAAAAATTCCGGTCGTCCGTGACGTCGGAGGCCTTCGGGCGGCTCAATTTCGGCTGGCTGACGCTGGATGCGCGCTGCCGCATCGTCGACATGACCCCGCATCTGGAGCAGCTTTTCCAGCGGTCGAGCGTGCTGCGGCGGGGGCGCTACGACCGGCTGATGCCCGCATCGCCCGCCGTGGACCGGGAACTGACCGCCCTGGTCAAGCGCTTCGCGGAGGATGCGGAGGGGCGGCCAAAGGCGATCAATCTTAACCGCGATCCGCTGCTCGACATGCTGGTGCGTCCGATGCGGGGCCATTCCCTGTCTACCCAGTCGCCGCCGGTCGCCATCGCCTATATCAGCGGTGACCGCTGGTCGCAGGCGGACCGTTGCGATCAGTTGGTCGATCTGTTCGGCCTGCTGCCCAGCGAAGCGCGCCTGGCCTGGGCGATCGCGCAGGGCATGTCGATCAGCGAAGCGGCGGACGATCTGGGGCTGACGCTGGAGACGGCGCGCAACTATTCGAAGAAGATCTATGCCAAGACCGGGGCGCGGGGGCAGGCGGAACTGGTGCGCAACATCCTGACCAGCGTGCTGGCGCTGGCCTGAACGCGCAGCCGCTCAATCCGTGGCGGTGGAAATGGCGCGGATCTTCTTCCGGTCGCAGGGGATGAAATGGCAGGGGGCGCTCTTGTCGTCCGGCGCAGTGGGCTTGCGCTGCCAGGGCGGCGTCCAGCCCGGCGGCGCGGAGCCGCAGAACCAGGGGCTTTGCGCGGCGGAGGCGGGCGCGTGGACGGCCGTCAATGGGATGACGGCAAGGAACGCCAGCGCGCTAGACCGCGCTGCGTTAAATCGGACGCAGGACGCGCGCTCGAGGTCGGTGTTGTCGCGTCGTTTTTGCGCAAAAGCGGTTCCCGCTTTTGCGCGCGGTGCTCTAGACCGCATGGCTGAAACGCTTTTCCGCCGGTTCCAGATAGGCGTCGAAGCATGCGGCAATGCTGCGCGCATAGGGCAGCGCATCCCGCGTCAGCGCGACGCGGCCTTCGCTCAGGCGGACCAGGCCCAGCCGTTCGAAGCGGCTGAGGTCGGGCATGGGAAGGGCCGTGCCGACATGCGCTTCGCCCTGGCAGAGCAACGCCTCTATGATGCGGCCCCGGCGGCGGTCCTCGGCTGAGCGGAAAGTGCCGCGGGTGGCGGATAATTGTCCCGCGTCCACCCGTTCGCGCCAGGAGCCTGCCTGCTTCTCATTCTGGACGATGAGGTCGGGGAACTGGCTGATCGCGCTGGCGCCCAGGCCCAGCAATATCTCCGCCGGATCGTCCGTGAAGCCCTGGAAATTGCGCCGCAGCCGGCCTTCGCGGGCGGCGCGGGCCATGCCGTCTTCAGCCAGGGCGAAATGGTCGAAGCCGATCGCGTCATAGCCTGCGCCCGTCAGCATGGCATATCCCTGCGCCGCCATGGCGAAGCGGGCGGCGAGATCGGGCAGGTCGCCGGCGTCGATGCGGCGCTGGCGGGGCAGCAGCCGGGGCATATGGGCATAGCCGAACAGGGCGATGCGGGCGGGCCGCATGGCGATGGCGGCCTCCAGCGTGGCGGCGAGATCGTCCGCCGTCTGGCCGGGCAGGCCGTACATCAGGTCGAAACCCGTCGCGATCCCGGCGGCGCGAAGCTGGTCGACGGCGCGTTCCACCATGTCGAGCGGCTGGATGCGGCCGATCCGCGCCTGGACATGCGGGGTGAAGGTCTGCACGCCCAGATTGACCCGGTCGACGCTCATGGCGGCCATGGTCGCAATCCATTGCGCGTCGAGGCGGCGGGGATCGAGTTCGACCGACAATTCGGCATGATGCGCGTCGAAGCAGAGCAGCAATTGTTGGAGCAGCCGGACGAAATCGACCAGCGGCAGGCTATTGGGGCTGCCGCCGCCAAAGGCGATGCGCTGCACCCGGCCATTGCCGTTCAGCCGCCCGGCGACCGTCGCGATTTCCCGCTCCAGCGATTCGACATAGGCGGCGAGGCGCTGGACGCGGTTCGCAGCGCCCGTGTTGCAGCCGCAATACCAGCATATGTCGTGGCAATAGGGAATGTGGACATAGAGCGAGAGCGCCCAGTCTCTTTCCACGCTGTCCAGCCGGGCGGTAAGCTCCGCCGCGCCGACGTCGCCGCTGAATTGCGCGGCGGTGGGATAGCTGGTGTAGCGCGGCACGGGCCGGTCGAGCAGGTCGGGATGATAGGTCCACATCATGCTAAGCCGGGACCACGCCGCTTTTGGCAGCTTGCCGAACCCGGTTCGCCAGTGCAGGAGACATTGCGATAAACATGCTGACTTGCTCCGGCTGAAATCCCGCTAGAGCCGGCATCGGCCATAAGCGTCGAGAGGAATATATGACGCCGGGCGCGCCGACATCTTGATTTATCGCAATCAACGGACTCGAAATTTTGACCGGGCGGTGATGTCGGATATTGCGCCCGATCGCGCTTGGCGCGACCGGAACGGATGGCCATCAAAATCAGACCGAAAGCCGCTTTAGGCGGTAAACTCATAAATGTCGCGCTCGAGGCGCCAAAATGGCGAACATATCGGGCCAAAATGCGCGCCGCGAAGGTTGGCACCTTTGCAAGCGCATTTTGGTTCGAGATGGAAGCCATTTTGGCGTCCTGCGGATTTGACCAAAAAGGCCCATCCCGGCGTCGAGAAGGCTTGAAATATCGACATATTCCTGCGCCCTCTCTCCTTGTGCTGCGCCTTTTTGCCTCAAACCTCGAACGCGCCATTTATGAGTTTACGGCCTAATATTCAAGCAACTTGAATGGTTGCAATTGCGCGAACAGCGCCTCACGACTTCTCACGCCGGTCTTTGAATAGATGCGGCGGATATGTGTCCTGACCGTTTCCAGAGAAATTTCCAGATTTCCTGAAATCTGCTCTGCATTCATGCCGCTCATCAATGCGCTTAATATTTTAAATTCCCCATTGGTCAGCCGGTAAATGCCCTTGACATCATCGGATACGACCGATCGATCGATGAAATGTTTCACGGAAAAGACCATGAGGCCGATCCGCTCGCTGCTCCGCTGGGTTCCGATCGGTCTTCCGCGGATGATGAGATAATCTTCCTCGACGGGCAGAATGACCATCGACGATGGCGCGCCGGACCCCGCATGGGCCGCGAACAGCTCAAGCCGCGACTGGTTGCGCGGTTGCAGGGCGATGAGGAGATTGTCCCGCTCCTGCAACTCCGATGAGCGTTTCAGCAGGGCAATGGCGGCCCTGTTCTGCCAGTGCAGCCGCAAGGAGCGATCGATTATCGCGTGCGGGATCGGATCTGCATCGACCCAGCTCGCAAAAACCGACTCTCCATTCGCCATGGAGCTTTCAGCCACACATACCCCCCGGCAGCAGCCTCGCATTCTTAATCTATATCGGTCGAATCGATATGTATAACTTGAGATATAGAGTGATTGAATAAATTGTCCTTAACAAATTGATAAATCTACGTCCCGATATTGCACAGGGGCCATTGGATTTTAGTTGCTGCGGTCAGAAACGCAGGAAAATACGGGGGTTTCACGAAGTTGGGCAAGCCGCGGCTGTTTCGCATTAACCATTAAAGCGGAATTATACCCAATATTGAGTATTAACTTTCGTTAGATATATATTAATACTTTCGTTCAGCTCCAGGGGTGGGGAAAGAGAGTCGCGCGTCCTCCCTGAAGTCACGGCCGGAAGCAGCCCCATTGGAGACGGGGGTGATTCAGGCCGCTTTTTGCAACAGATGGGGAAGTATTCCATGAAGAAGATGATCCTTGCCTCCGCGGCAGCTATGCTTGTCGCGAGTCCGGCCTTTGCGGCCAACTCGGCTACCGACCAGTTTCAGGTCAATGCTCAGATCCCCGAAACCTGCACCATGCAGAACGTCAGTGACGTGAACCTGGGCGCGCTGAACATTTCCACGACGGCGGGCAACGGCGCCCTGCTGCTCAGCAGCGACACGACGCTGAACACCAACCAGTTCTGGGTCAGCTGCAACAAGCAGAACCAGATGACCCTTTCCGGTCCCGCCACGCTTCAGGGTTCGCGCGCCTTCCAGGCGGGCGTCGACGATGCCGGTTTCACCGACAAGCTGAACTATCGCGTCGAGGCTCTGAACTATTTCACCAGCGGCTCGCAGCCCAGCTTCTCCAGCGCGAACGGCGCCCAGAACCAGACCAGCCGTGGACCCGTCCACCGCCAGGTGCGTCTGGCCGCGAAGGTGCTGTCGTCGGAAAACACGCTGCGCCCGCTGGCCGGCAACTATACGGGCACCGTGACCGTCACCGTCCAGACCGCGCTCTGAAGCACGGCTCGGGTCGGGGCGCCAAAGCCCCTGATCAGGTCGTCATTTTGACGCGCAACCCATTTCAAGATTCAAGGAAATCCTTATGAAGAAGCTCCTTATGGCCGCAACGGCCGCAGCAGTCCTGATGGCCGGCACCCCCGCTTTCGCGGCCAGCACCGACAGCGACACGTTCGACATCAATGCGTCGGTCGCCAAGACCTGCACGATGGAAAACATCGCCGACATTCAGCTCGGCACGGTCAACGTCAACACCAATGCCGGCAGCACCGCGCTGTTCATCAACGATGTTGCCACCAGCTCCAACAGCCCCTTCTACGTGTCGTGCAATGACACCAACAGCATGACCATTTCGTCGGCCAATGCCGGTCGCCTGACCACCACGACGCCGCTGACCGGCGCGGATGCGGGCTTCAAGAACACGATCAACTACTCGCTCGCCGCCGACAATTACCGCAATGGCGGCCTGCTGCAGCAGCCCGGCTTCCGCCGTTCGGCCCTTTTCGGTCTCGTCCAGTTGAACAATGGCGCGTCGCGCGGCGCGCTGCACCGTCAGGTGAAGTTCGATGCGCTGGTCGATCCGCTGAACAACCTGGATGCCCGCCCGGTGGCCGGCACCTACACCGACACCGTGACCGTGACGGTCACCGCCAGCTAATCGCGGCATCTGCACAGGAATTTGGGGGAGCCCTTCGATGGCTTCCCCGATTTCCGCCGTTCATGATCGAGGGGGAAGAGGACGATGTTCCTCAAATGGGTGAAATTCGTTCTGCCGCTGCTGTTGCTGACGGGCATTGCGACCGGCGCGCAGGCTGCGCGGGTCACGCCGATGTCGGTGGATCTGGAGCCGCAAGGCACACGCTCCACGGCGCGGATCGAGGTCGCCAACAATGAAGACCGTCAGTTGCCGATGGAAGTGCGCATGTATCGCGGCGTCATCGGGGAGCGCGGCGAACTGACGCTGGAGCCCGCCGACGACCGGTTCATGGTCTTCCCGCCCCAGACGCTGATTGCGCCCAATGGCAAGCAGGTCTTCCGCATCCAATATCTGCCGGACGGCCCGATGACGCGGTCGGAAGTCTATTATGCGGCGGTCAGCCAGATTCCCGTCCAGCTTCCGGCCGAACAGTCGCGCATTCAGGTCGTGATGCGCTTCAATGTGCTGGTCAACCTCGTGCCCGACGGGACAGCGCCCGACCCGGTGGTGGCTCAGGTCGCGCCGGTTTCCCGCGAGGTCGAACTCGGCCCGGACGAAAAGGCGCCGCAGGACAAGAATGTCCGCAGGACCAGGACCGAAAATGGTCTGGAAGTGCGCATCGAGAACAAGGGCAATCGCTATTTCCCGGCCGGCCGCTCCGGCTGGACCGTCAATGGAGCCAACAGCGCCGGCAAGCCTTATAGCGCGGAATATAACGCCGCCCAGATGAGCGAGATGATCGGGATGGGAATCGTCGCGCCGGGCCAGGCCCGCATCTTCTTCATCCCGACTCCGGAAAAGATGGCGGCCGGAGCGACGGTGACGCTGAAGCGCTGATCCTTTGAACATGCCCGAAGGGGGGCAGGGTGAGACATTTACTCTTCAGCGTCGCCACAGGCGCACTGGCCGCGTCGTCGACGGTCGCGCTGGCCCAGGCGGCCGGGCAGGGGGCAGCCGGCGCGCAGCCTCCGGCCGCGCCCGGACCCGCGGCTCGTCCCGGCGACAAGGGCCTGCAAATGACCCTGCCCCTGTTGCGGCAGGCCAATGTCCATGGCGATGTCGCCGCGACCGTCTATGTCGACGGCACGGTCCTTTTCGATCGCCAGTCCCTGCTGGAGCATGTCGCTCCCCTGCTGTCGGAGAGCGGGCGGGCCAAATTTGCGGCGGTCCTGCCCGCCACGCCTTCGGTTTCGGTTGCCGATGTAGAAAAGGCGGGCGTCACGCTCATCTACGATTCTTCGGAATTGCAGGTCCGCGTCGACCGCATCGACGGGACCATGGTCGCGGCCCAGGCATTGGGGGAAGCCGTGCGCTTTTCCCTGCCCGCGACGACGCTGGAACCGCAGGCGTTCAGCGCTTATCTGAACATGATCGGGGATATGCGGCTCACCGATTTCCGCGACTTTCAAAAGCCTGCCGTCATCCTGCAGGGGGCGATGCGCTATCGCGGCGTCGTGCTGGAATTCGACGGAGGCTATGATCAGGCGCTGACGGCGGGGGGCGGCTTCTACCGGCGTCAGGCGCGGCTGGTCTATGACGAATATGAAAAGCAGCGCCGCTGGAGCGCGGGCGACCTTCAGCTCAATGGCCTGTCGATCACCTCCGGAACGCTGCTTGGCGGCATTGCCGTCGAAAAGGGCAGGCGGACCTTCACCGGCAGCACGCCGCTGCTTCAGCTCGGCGGGCAACAGGTGCTGTTCGACCGCGACTCCACTGTCGATGTGATCGTCGATGGCCAGCAGGTGGAGCGGTTCCAGCTCAATTCGGGCACTTACGACCTGTCCCGGCTCCAGACCCAATATGGCGGGCGCAATGCCCAGCTCTACGTCACGGATGTCAGCGGGCGGCGGCAGATCACCTCGTTCGATTCCTATTTCAATCCATCCGATCTGGTCGCGGGGGAAAGCGAATATGGCGCGGCGGTGGGCTTCGCGCCGACGGACTTCCGCGCCCAGCCGATCTATGGCCACTCTCCCGCGCTGTCGGCCTATTATCGCCGCGGCATCAGCAACCGGCTGCTGCTTGGCGGCGCGGTGCAGGCGAGCGACGATGTGCAATTGGGCGCCATGGAGGTCATTTCCACGCCGCGGTCGATTCCCGGACGGTTCGAATTTTCCAGCGCGATCAGCACCGGGCGAGGGACCGGCTATTCGCTGCGCGGCGCCTATTCGCTGCAATTTGGCTATGGCATTCAGGGCAAGCAATTGTCGGTCAGCGCCGATTATCGCAGCAGGAATTTCTCGACCCTGTCCGACGCCATCGGTTTCGGCCGTTTCCGGACCTTCACGCTGACCGCCAATTACGGCCAGCAATTGAGCGATCGCACCAGCCTGGTCGTCGGCGGCAACTGGTTCGAGCGGGAGGGGCTGAGGGGGACCAGGCTGGCCTTTGTCGATGTCATGCACCGGGCATCGCGCTTCCGCCTCACCGGGGGGGTGGAATATGGCAAGGACGTGTTCGGGCGCAGCTTTGGCGCGCGCATCGCGCTGGTCGTGCCCTTCGGCCAGAAGACCCGCGCGGAGGCGGCCTATAACAGCCGCCGCGACGATGCGCGCCTCACCCTGACGCGCAGCTATGACGATAGGGTCGGCTCCTTCGGCTATGATGTCGCCGCGCGCCGTTCGGACGGCATGGCCTCGATCGACGGGTCGGCCACCTATATCGGCAACCGATTCTATTCGCGCTTCACCACCATCTCTTCGGGCAATGGCTTTTCGCGGATCGGCGACCGGCAGGACAGCCGCCTGCAGATCGGCACGTCGATCGCGGTGGCGGGGAACAGCGTCGCCATCGGCCGGCCGATTGCCGACAGCTTCCTGGTCGCCAAGGCCCATGAGGCGCTCAAGGACAAGCAGGTCGTGGTGGGACAGTCGGTGGATGACGGCAAGGTGGAGGCGGAAAGCGGCGCCTGGGGGCCGGCGATGGACGGGCGGCTCAACAGCTATAACCGGCAGAGCATCCAATATGATCTGAAGAACGGGACGGACGGCTACGACATCGGCACGGGCGTGCACACCGTCAACCCGCCCTACAAGAGCGGCTACAAACTGGTCGTCGGCAGCGATGCGAACATCAGCGCCTATGGCTTCCTCTATTATGAGGGCGAGAAGGTCAGCCTGCTGGGCGGCACCATTTCGGGGGTGGACGATCCCGCCTTCGCGCCGCAACCCTTCTTCACCAATTCCGCCGGGCGTTTCGCGACGCAGGGGCTGCGTCCCGGCAGGAGCTACCGGGTGGAGCTGCGCAATCCGGACATGCAGTTCATGATTCATGTGCCCGCGGACACGAAATCCTTGCTACAATTGGGCGACGTGACCGCCCGCCCGGCCACCGGGACACAGGAGTGAATATGATGCGCCGATTTTGCCGCTGCCTGGGTTTCGCGTCGCTCATCGTGCCGGGCCATGCCCTGGCGGAATGCCGGCCGTCCTTCGTCGATGGTCCCCGCGAGGTCCGCCTCGCCGCCGGCGACAGCATGGACCAGCGGCAGTTGACCGAACCCTTCCGGATCATGGTGCGCAATGACGGCGACGGCGAATGCCGCCTGCGGCTTCGCGTGACGCGGGATCTGGGCGCGTCCGACGCCGCCTTCCCCAATTATATGCTGAACGGCCCCGGCGGGAATATTTCGGTGACGTCCGCTTCGCCGGCGGATGTGTCGAGCGGCGGCGGCGTGGTCATCCTGCAACCGCATGGGCGGACGTCGGTCGGCTATACTGTCAACGTGCCGGTGAACTGGGGCATGCGGAGCGGCGATTATCGCCAGCAACTGGTCTTTGCCCTGTCGGAAGACAGCAGCAACGCCCCGCTGGACGAAGTGCAGCTCCGCCTGAAGCTGGAGATTCCGGCGACCGCCCGTATCCGCTTCGCCGGCGCGGGCGGGGAAGGGGGAGCGGCGCGGATCGACCTGGGCGAGCTGTCCACCAGCGTGCGGACCGTGTCGCAGCCCTTTGCGGTGCGGGTGCTCAGCACATCGGGCTATCAGCTACGCTTCGCGTCCCAATATGGCGGCGTGCTGCGCCGCATCGACGGCCCGGAGGTCATTCCTTACCGGCTGTTCGTGGATGGCCGCGCCTTCAACATGGCGACGGGCGATCAGATCAACGTCGGGGAACATACCGGATCGCTGGGCGACGTTCACGGCATTTCCATCACTGTCGATCCGGACCCGAGCTGGCATGCGGGCAAATATGCCGATCGGGTGACGGTAGCCGTCACGCCGATCTGATCCTGGCCTTCCAGCTTCGATGGGGTCAGAAATAAGTGATGGTGAGGTTGATCGCCAGCGGCGCCTGAAGCGCGGCATATTGCACGCCGATAGGCCGCATGCCGAATTTGGCGCCGACGCGATTGGCCACCGGGGTCCAGCCCGAAGCGTTGAGCTGACGGGAATAGCCGGCGTAGCTGAACCGCACCTGCTCGCTGGGCGCAAGCTCGCGATAGGAGGCGACGACCTGAAATCCGTCCGCGCTGTTGCAAAGTTCCATCACGCTGCCGGACTGGAAGCCCGATCCTTCGCTCAGTTGGACGGGATCGCTGTCGATTTCGCAATAGGCCGGAACCACGGCCCTGACGGCAAAGGAGCCCTTGGCGGTTTCGGCAGCCATGGCCGGGCTTGCCAGCAGCGCGGCCGATGAAAGCATGGTGGATGCAGCGCATAGTCGAACGAGTGTCATCTTCGGCCCCTTCTGTTGCCGTTCGTCTATCACCGCCGAATTAAAGAAAGCTTGATGCTTTATCCTTAACATTCCTCCTGTTGCGCTGGGCATTGCGCTGGAATGAAGGATGGAAGGGAACCGGCTGAACGCAGAAGGGGAAGAGTTTGGAGACGTTCCCGTTCCTGCGTTCAGCCGAGCGAAAAGCGGGGAAGTATCCGGATTCCGCAAGCCCGATATATCACTTCGTTTCCGGGGATTCATCAGCCAAAAACATGAACCATCCGTTACCGCGCATTCACGCCGGCGGGTTGGCGGAAAGTTCGGTTCGTCCCGCGCCGGCAACGGCAGTCCGCAAAACGCGCGCGGCCTATTGTCAATCATATCGATAGAGAATAAAAAGCGGGCAGGAGGTCCCGCCATGCGTTCATATGTCACCGAATTTGCTCATTCCGCGACGATCCTGACCGTGCCCGGCCTGATGAACAGCGGGCCAGGCCATTGGCAGACCATCTGGGAATCGGAACTCCCCAACTGTCATCGCGCCGAACTGGGCAGTTGGGATGCGCCGCACCGCAACAGCTGGATCAGCAGTCTCAGCCATGCGATCCGCCGGATCGACGGGCCGGTCATCCTTGCGGCGCACAGCCTGGGCTGCCATGCCGTCGCCTGGTGGGCCGCGTTCGAATGCAGCGAATGGAGCGACAAGATCGCGGGCGCGCTGCTGGTCGCTCCGCCCGAACTGGAATCAGGGGTCGTCGATCCCCGCCTGCGCGGCTTCGCCCCGACGCCCAAGGCTTTGCTGCCTTTCCCCTCGATCGTCGTGGCCAGCCGCAGCGATCCCTATATCTCGATCGGCCGAGCGAAGCGGCTGGCGCAATTCTGGGGCAGCCGGTTCGCGGATGCCGGCGAAGTGGGCCATATCAATGCCGATTCCGGCCTGGGCGACTGGGCGTTCGGCCGGTTCCTGCTGTCCCGGCTGGGTCAGCCCATGGAGCAGGACATGGATGGCCGCCAGAAGGCCGGCGAACGGGAACGCAGCGCCGAGGCGACCCTGCTCTACGGGGTCTGAACCCCCACAAGGGCCAATCCGCGTTCACCCTGAAGCGCGTGTCGCCGCTCGAAAAGCGGGAGGGGCGCTCGCGGCGTTCGGCAGGCATGCCGTCCGGACAGGCCGTGGCCGCGTCGCGGCGAAATGAGGATTAAAATCGCATTATCGATTGTTAAAAAAGGAAAAAATCCGCAGGTGGAGGGTGAAGGCCGAAGCGATCCAAGGGGACGGTGATAGTGGCGCACATCCTGGTTGCCGATGATGACGACCTGCTGGGCGAGCTGGTTCGCTTCAAGCTGGAGGCGGCAGGCCATGATGTGACCATCCGGCAGGACGGGGCCTCCGCGCTGGAGGCGGCCCGTCAGGGCGATGTCGACCTGCTGGTGCTGGACGCGATGATGCCGGTCATGTCCGGCGCGGACGTGCTGCGCACCGTGGCGCAGGAACTGCCGGAGATTCCCGTGGTGATGCTGACCTCGCGCAAGGCGCAGGCGGATGTCATGGCCGCGCTGACCTCCGGCGCGCGCGATTATCTGACCAAGCCCTTCATTCCCGACGAGTTGGTGGTGCGAGTCAATGCGATCCTCAAATCCGCCCGGTTGGCGCGGTGAGGATGTTGTCCGCTTGCGTCATGGCCTGCATGATGCTGGCCGTCCCGGCACGGGCCGCGCCCGCCGCTTCCCGCGATGCGCAGATCGCCGCCGCCCGCGCCGCTGTGGCGCGCGGGGATGAGGTTCAGGCCATTGCCCTGCTGGACCGGGCCAATGCCGACTTCCCCGACGATCCGGAAATTTTGCGCCTGCTGGGCAGCGCCCATGGCTTTGCCGGACACTATCCTCAGGCTATCGCGACGCTGCGCCGGGCGCAGGAACTGGCGCCTGCGGATAACGACATCGGCGCCGCCCTGGCTCGCGCCTGTCTCTGGTCAGGCGACCGCGCCGCCGCCGAGCGCGAGGTTGCAGCGATCGAGCGGCGCTCGCCCGGCAATGCCGAGGCGGCCGCGATCCGCCGTCAGCTTCTGACCGAAACATCCCCCGCTCCGCCCCGGCGCTTCGGTCTGGCTGTGGCGCAGGGCTTTTCCCATGTGTCCTTCGACAACCGGCCGAGCCGGACCTGGTCGACGACGACGCTGGCCGCTTATGGCCGCGTGGCGCAGGGGACCGTGCTGGCGTTCGCCGCCGAGCGGGAGGATCGCCAGAGCTTCACCGACACCCGTCTGGAGGGCCGCATCGACCAGCGCATCGGCCCGCATATCCGCGCCTATGCCGCGCTGGCCGTGACGCCCCGCGCGGATTTCCGCGAAAAATGGAGCGCCAGCGGCGGGATCGAGGCGGACGTCACATCCTATGCGACCCTGATTGGCGACCTGCGCCATGCCGAATATCGGGACGTGTCGGTGACGACCTTTCTGCCGGGCGTCCGCCTGACCGCCGCTGGGCGGGGCGTCAGCGCCACAGTGCGGATGATCAACCTGTGGGATGAACAGGGCACGCATCGCGCCGGGGTGTCCGGCCGGCTGGACGGTACGCTGACCCATGGGGCGACCCTCTACGCCGGGGCGGCGACCTATCCCGACACCGAAGCGGGCATCACCCGCCAGGTCCATTCGCTGTTTCTGGGCGGCGCCGTGCCGCTGGCCGAACGGATCACGCTGAGGGCCGGACTGGATTATGACCGCCGCCGGGCGACCTATACGCGCAAGGGCGGGTCGGTCGGCCTCCAGATCGGCTTCTGACCGTGATGCAGATGCCGATCCCCAACCATGTCGCGCAGATCGCCATTTTCATTTCCTTCCATGGCGCGCTGGGCATGGCGGCGTTGCTGCTGTTCCTGGTGATCCGCCGCGACCGGGCGGAGCGGGCGGATGCGCAGGCCGCGGCGATGATCAAGGCGCTGATCCGCGAGATCATGGGCGGCGGAATGGCGGGCGGGGACGGCGAGGATGCGCTGTCCCGTCCCGCCTTCCGCAAGGCGCGCACGGCCGACAAGCTGGCGGCGATCGGCCGGATGATCCAGCTTCTGCGCGGCGAGGAACGGGAGCGGCTGATCGCGCTGGTCGAACGCCACGGCCTGCTGAGGGACGCGCTGCGCAAGACCCATAGTTCCCGCCGCCGCGCCCAGGTGGACGCGATGCGGATATTGGGCAGCATTGGCGGCGAACATGCGGTCGACGCGCTGCTGTCGGTGCTGCATGAGGATCCGCAAATCGACACTAGGCTGGAGGCGGCGTCCCAGCTGGCGCAACTTGACGCGCTGCCCGCGCCGGAACGGCTGATCGACGATCTTGCGCTCTATGAAACGCGGATCACGCCCCTGCATCGCAGCCTGTTCCGCCTGATCGCGGTCAGCCATCCGGCCGAGCTGATGGCGCTCGGCCGGTCGAACCAGTTGCCGCCCGCCGTCCGGGCGCTGGTGATCGACGCGTTGGGGTGGACGGAGGACTTCGCCGCCCTGCCGCTGCTGGCGGCGGCGGCGGGCGATCCGCATCCTCCCGTGCGCCTCGCCGCGCTCGATTCCGCGACCCGGCTGGGCCATCCGGGCAGCGCCGGGTGGATCGTCAGGATGCTGGAAGACCCCGAACATCCGGTGCGGTCGCGCGCCATTCGCGCCTGCCAGATCATGAAGCTGACCGCCGCGCTGCCGTTGCTGTCGGCCCTGCGCAACGACCCTTCGCCCTGGGTCCGCCTGCGCGCGCAGCAGGCGGTGCAGATGTTGCAGGTGGCCGCATGATGGCGCGCATCCCCTCGATGGCGGCCGATATCGGCGTCGGCACGCTGGTCGCCCTCGGCCTGCTCTGTTTCCTCGTGGTCGGCATCCGCAATCTGGTGTCGACCGTTCAGTTGCTGCTCGCCGCGGGGGTCTTCGTCACCCGGATCAAGCCGGCCAGCCGGTCCTATGACCTTTGGACCCGCTATGCCGACCTTGCCCTGCCGGTCTCGGTGATCGCCCCCTGCTTCAACGAGGAACTGTCGATCGCCGACAGCGTCCGGGCCTTGCTGGCGCTGGAATATCCCGATCATGAGGTGATCCTGGTCAATGACGGTTCCAGCGACCGCACGCTGGAGGTGCTGATCCGCGAATTCGCCCTGCGCCCGATCGAACGGGAGCAACTGGCGGAACTTCAGAAAACCAGGATCCTTGGCGTCTACGGTTCGGCGCGCTATCCGAACCTGATCCTGATCGACAAGCAGAATGGGCGGAAGGCCGATGCGGTCAATGCCGGCCTGGGCTTTGCCGCCGCGCCGCTGGTCTGCGTGATCGACGCGGATTCGATCATCGAGCCGGACGGCCTGCTGCGCGCGGCGGAACCGTTCATGGCCGATGACGGGTCGCTGATGGCGGTGGGCGGCGCGATCCGCATCGTCAACGGATCGGTGGTCGCGGGCGGCCATGTGCGCCAGATCCGCCTGCCGGGCAAATGGCTGCCCCGTTACCAGATACTGGAATATCTGCGCGCCTTCCTGACGGCGCGCATCGCCAATGCGCGGCTCGACATGCTGATGCTGATATCCGGCGCCTTCGGCATGTTCCGCCGGGCCGCGCTGGTCGAGATCGGCGGCTATCGCCACGATACGGTGGGCGAGGATCTGGAGGTCGTGACCCGCATCCACCGCCGCATGCGGGAGGAGAAAAAGCCCTATCGCATCGATTTCGTGCCGGAAATCGTGTGCTGGACCGATGCGCCGGAAAGCTGGAAGGGGTTGCGCAACCAACGCGCGCGGTGGGAGCAGGGCGCGCTGGAAACCATCGTCGAACATCGGCGGATGCTGGCCAATCCGCGCTATGGCCGGATCGGTCTGGTCAGCATGCCGCTGATCGTGATCGAGGATGTGCTGGGCCCGCCCTGCGAGCTGTTCGGCTATGTCCTGATTCCGCTGCTCTGGTTGATGGGGGTGACATCCGGGACGGTGGCGTTGGCCTTTTTCTCGCTGACGGTGCTGTTCGGCACGGCCCTTAGCCTGGGCACGCTGGCGCTGGAGGAGGTGCAGTTGCGCCGGACGCCGCGGGCGCGGGATCTTGCCATGATCGGCATCGCCGCGGTGGTGGAGAATCTGGGCTACCGCCAGGCCAATCTGGCGTTCCGGCTGCATGGCATGTGGCGGTTCTTCCGCAAGGACAACCGCTGGGCCGCCGCCGGCCGTTCGGCCTTCGCGCGCCAGTGAAAGCGCCGGCCCATGGCTGATCCAGGCTCGCCCGGCTGGATGAAGGAGATGCTGGCGCTCCAGGCGGCGGTGACCGAAGCCTATGCCGATTTCCAGCAGATCATCGATGAGGTGGTGGCGCGCGCGCTGCGCATCATTCCGCTGGCGACGGGCGCGATTGTCGAGATGCGCGATGGCGACGAGGTGGTCTATCGCGCCGCCAGCGGCACCTCGATCAAGCAGATCGGCCTGCGCCTGGCGTTGAGCGGCAGCCTGTCGGGCGCCTGCATCGCGACGGGCGAAACCCAGTTCTGCCACGACAGCGAAACCGACCCCCGCGTTGACCGCGACGCCTGCCGCAAGGTCGGCGTCCGATCGATGATGCTGGTCGCCTTGCCCTATCATGGCCAAAGCGTGGGCGTGCTCAAGGTCTATTCGGATCGGATGGCGGCCTTCACCCCCGCCGATCTGGACGTTGTCCGCCTGATGGCGGGGCCGATCGTCACGGGCTTCGCCAATGCCGCCCATTCGGACGCCGCCCGGCATTTCGCCGCGACCTTCGAACAGGCCGCCGTCGGCATCGCCCATGCCTCGCCGCAGGGACGCTTCCTGCTGGTCAACGACCGCTTCTGCGAGATTGCAGGCTATAGCCGGGAGGAATTGATCGGCCTCGACTATCGGCAGATCACCCATCCCGCCGATTATGAGATCGACGCCCGGTTGGCAGGCCGCCTGCTGATGGGGGAGATCGGCGATTTCGCTTATGAAAAGCGCTATGTCCGCAAGGATGGCGGGGTGGTGTGGATCAACCTCACCGTCTCGCTGGTCCGCGATGCGGCGGGCGCGCCGGATTTCTTCGTCTCCGTGGTGGAGGATATTTCCGCCCGGCGCTCGGCGGAAATGGCGAGCGCGGCCAAGACCGGCTTCCTCGCCAATATGAGCCATGAGATCCGCACCCCGATGAACGGCATATTGGGCTTTGCCGACCTGCTGCTGGGCGCGGGCCTGCCGCCCGAACAGCATCATCAGGTGAAGATGATCGCGGATTCCGGCCGGGCGATGATGCGCCTGCTGAACGACATATTGGACCTGTCGAAGGTAGAGGCCGGGCAGATGGAAATCGCCCACGAACCCTTCGACCTGATCCATGCGCTGGACGCCTGCCTCAACCTCGTGCGGGCGAGCGCGGGGCAGAAGGGGGTGGAGCTGATCCGCGACATTGCCGACGGTCTGCCGCGGATGATGATGGGCGACGGGCTGCGGCTGCGTCAGGTGGTGCTCAACCTGCTGGGCAATGCGGTCAAGTTCACGTCCGAAGGCCATGTCGCGCTGCATGCGCATCTCGACGGCGAGGACCGGCTGGCGATCGCGGTCGAGGATAGCGGCCCCGGCATCGCGCCCGAGCGGCAGGCCGCCATCTTCGAGAAATTCGTGCAGGCCGATGTCGGCACCGCCGCCCGGTTCGGCGGCAGCGGCCTTGGCCTGTCGATCAGCGCCCAGCTCGTGACGCTGATGAATGGCGATCTTTCGCTGGACAGCGCGGTGGGGCAGGGGAGCCGCTTCACCCTGCGTTTGCCGTTCGAACGTGCCGATGCGGCGGCGCTTCCCTCCGCCGCATCGCCGCCGGCCCGGAACATGGCTCATCTTGCCGACCTGCGCGTGCTGGTGGCGGAGGATCACGACGTCAACCAGGAGCTGGTCCGGGCGATGCTGGAACGGGTCGGCTGCACCGCGACGATCGTGCCCGATGGCGATCGCGCCGTCGCAGCCGTGCAGCGAGGGCGGGAGGAAGGCGCGCCCTATGACATCGTGCTCATGGACATGCAGATGCCGGTGATGGATGGGCTGGATGCGGCGCGGGCCATTCGCGGTCGGGGCATCACGGCCCATGAACTGCCGATCCTGGCGCTGACCGCCAATGCCTTTGGCGAGGATGTGCACGCCTCGCTGGCCGCGGGGATGCAGGCGCATCTGGTCAAGCCGCTCCGCCTGGCCGATCTGCAACAGGCGCTGGCGACATGGCTGCCCGCCAGGGCGGTTGAGGCGGCGCCCGAAGCCTTCGACCCGGTGACCGAGCAACTGAGCGAGCGCTTCCGCGAGAAGATGGCGCTCTGGTCCGCGCTGCTGACGCGCCTGCTGGATGATCCGGCTCCCGCAGGCGAGGCGCTGGAAGAAGCGCGGGGCGAATTGCACAAGATCGCCGGCACCGCGGCGATGTTCGGCCAGGCGGCGCTGGGCAGCGCGGCGGAGGCGGCCGAACAGGCGCTGCGGGAGAGGGGAGGGATGGACGAGACGGTCGCAGGCCGGATCAGAACCGTGATCGGGCTGTGCGGAGGGGGGTGAACATCTGTTTTGGAGTGGGATGCGGCCGTTGCGCAGGTCCACCCCCAACCCCTCCCGCAAGCGGGAGGGGAGAGAGACTTGCCCAACCGCTCCCAGCCTCCGGCACGGCTAAAAGCTGACCTTCACCCCCAGCCGAACGGTCCGGGGCTCCACAACCCGGCTCAACCTTCCTTCCTGCGGGCCGGCGGTGTCGAAGTCGGGAATATGGGACTCGTAAAAATAAGCGATGTCCTTGTCCCGGCTGTCGAAGATATTCAGCAACTCCCCGTAAAGCTCGATCCGCTTGCCCTTCCACGCGCCACGGGCGTTGACGACGGTGCTGCCCTTGTCCCGCGCGCTATTGTCCTCGATCAGCGGATAAGGCCCCAGATGCCGGACGCGCAAACTCGTTTCCCAAGGCCCCAGAACGACTGCCACGCCCGCGGAAGCGGCATTTTCGAAGGCATTGGGAATCCGGTCGCCATTATCATAGCGCGAATGGCTGGCGGTATAATTGCCGTCCAGCGCCAGCCAGGACAACGGCCGCCAGAAGGCGACGATCTCATAACCGTGCCGCTTGCTGGCGCCGGTCGGCTCGACCGCGTTGGAATCCCCGACGAAGCGCAGCTCGCTGCCGACATTCAGCCACCAATAGGTCGCCGTCAGGCTGGCCGATCCGATCTGCAAACGGCCGCCCAGCTCCTTGCCGGCGCCGCGCACGAGCACCGGAACCGGGGTGTCGACATTCACCGCCCCGCGCACATCGTTGCTGTGAAAGCCCCGCCCCCAATTGGCGTAGAGTTCCAGCGCGGGCGCGACGCGGTAGGCGAGCGAAGCCTTGGGCGAGAGCAGGCTGTCCGATCCCTTGCCTTCGCCCAGAGCGGCGGCGGCGGCATCCCTTGCCCGCACCGCATAGCGGTAATGGTCGCCGCGCAACCCGCCGGTCAGGCGCAGGCCTGGCAGCGGACGCCAGCTCACATCGCCATAAAGCGCCAGCGACAGTTCCTCGACATGATAGCGGCCGAGCGACGACAGGAACGCGCGGTCGGCGGTGCGGGACACGCCGACATTGCCGATATGATCGTAGCGATCCTCCGTTCCGAGGCCGAAATCGATCGTCGAGCCAAGCGACCAGCGCTTCTCCGCCGTAGCGCCGATGATCCAGCGGCGGTCATATTGTCGGATCTGCGCGCTGCTGCCGTCGGGGTCGGCATAGGTCGGGTTGGAATACATCGACCAGTCATAATATTGCCCATAGGCATTGGCCCGCCAGTCCGCCCGTGTGACGGCCACATTGCCGACGAAGCGGGTCGTCCTGCCTCGCGCCGAAGGATCGGGCGAGCAAAAGACGTCCGCGCATTCGGCCGATCCGATGATCCGCTCCGGAATCTGCTCGGTCGGCCGCCAGCTTGCGCGATAGGCGTGCAGAGTCGCTTCCACCGCGCCCGCCCGATATTTGGCGAAGCCGGCATAATGGCGCAGATGCTCCGGCTCCTCCCATGGCCCGTCATAGGCCTTGGCCTGCGCCACCAGCGTCAATTCGCCCGCGCCCGGCCCCTTGATCGTGCCGCCCGCCGCGATCCGGCGGGAACCATAGGAGCCGCCCTCCACCGACATCCACGGCCGGTCGAATCCGTCGATCGTCTTCATATAAGCGGCGCCCGCCAGCGCGAAATCGCCGCCATCCGCGCGATAGGGGCCTTTGCGGAAATCCTCCCGCGCTATGATTTCCGGGATAAGGCCGTTGAGGTCGAGATAGCCCTGCCCATGCCCATGCGACCGGAAATTCATCTGCACCCCGTCGATAATGGTGGTGAAGTCCGATCCATGATCCAGATTGAAGCCGCGCAGGAAATATTGATTAGCCTTGCCGCTGCCCGAATGCTGCGCCGCGACCATGCCCGGCACCGCTTCCAGCAGCTCGGCCACGCGCAGCAGCGGGCGGACCAGCAGGTCGGACCCCGCCACGCTGCCCTCGCTCGCCGCCTGCGCCACGCCGATCTTGGCTTCGCCCCGGCCGAAGACGACGATCTCGGCCTCGGCAGCTTCACTGGTTTCGGCCAGAGCCGGGACCCCATGGGCCGCGATGAAACCCGCAGCCATTATCTTCCATTGCATTCGCATTCCTTCCGGCGTCTGGCGACTGCCGGTGGAGTCCAGCCGCCAAACGGCGGCGGCGCACGGGGACGGCCGGACGCCAAAAGCGACCGTTCCCGCGAACCGATGCGGCCTCCACCGCTCGTTCGTCGCTCAGACGGAAAGAAACCGTGCCATGGCCATCCCCTGGACCCGGGCAAGAGCGACCAGACGCCGGCAGGTCTCCTGGCTTGCGGGTCATCGCATCGATGCAAGGCCTTCCCAGGCCTCGCAGGATTTAGCGTCCGGCCCAGTGGCTGGCGGCGGAAACCCTGTCCCGCCGCGCATATGCATCGCGCTCACCGCTTACAGTTGCAGGGACAGCCGCGGATTAAGGAGGGGTTACCCTCCCGCACCGCGTTCCCTTTTAAGTCCCTTTCGGGACACCGGCGCGATCATTGCCCAGGCCCATCAAATGAGCCTGAACGATCGCGGGATTACCGTCCCTGCAGGTCAGCCGCAAGGGGAATGCCGAAGACAAATTTGCCAAAATGGCGGAAAACTGCGGATTTCACGCGGCTGATGCGGTTTTTTCAAAGAATTTCCTAAAACTGTCATTTTTGGGGTTGCCTGAATCTCCGGACCCACCTAGATGCCCGTCTCACCGGACGGGCCGGCGCCATTGAGGTGCTGGACAGTTTGGTCGCCAACATAGACGGACACCAAGTCCCTCGCACGAAAGTTCGGGGATTGCTGGTTGTCCGGTATATTTGTCGGTT
>Ga0255338_1000283_pt1 | contig 196466 bp, 146 predicted proteins | sample MeOH1_35cm_T4_19_FD_203715 | JGI IMG/M metagenome (GOLD analysis project Ga0255338, IMG submission 203715) | Sandy soil microbial communities from University of British Columbia, Vancouver, Canada - MeOH1_35cm_T4_195 | ecosystem: Engineered > Artificial ecosystem > Sand microcosm >...
ACCAACATGTAGAATATGGCGTGGTCTGTGTGTTTATAATAAGAAAACAAGGTTTTATTACAGTGTTTGTACATAAACCTGGTATCATGGTCGAGGTTTATTCTGAGGTTACGTGGCGGGACCTGTAGTTCCTTCTTTTCGGGTATAAAATTTCTTTTGGGGTGAAAAATAAATAATTTATTATCTTGTTATTTCTCTCATCATATGAGACTGTTGAAATGCGAAGGAAATAATAATTTTCACCCATTATATAATTTCCGTAATTGATTTTCGGATATGAAAAATATAAAGCGGAGATATAATCATAAACCACCCACACAATTTCTGCAACGTTGCTTGCGTTACACTGTAACTATAACAACGTGGCAGTATTTGTTTCCTTATTGCAGAACACAATAAGATATCAAAAAAACAAATGACAAAGGTTCAATCGTTTCGCCCCGGTGGCTCTCTCTTCTTTTTGTGCAGTGTTCTTCTATGCTGCTCCTATTTTGTAAAATCTGTCGATGCGCGAATTTATTCTGCTTCGAATGTTCCGGTTGGTCAACTACCACCTCCCCTAGCCAATATGTTTGCTAATTATCACATGATTCAAATTGGTACTGGCTCTGCTGGTTCATTGTCGGCCACACTGTTGGCACAATCTAGATGTTTGCGTATTCTTGTTCTGGATGATGGATTCCCTGTCCAATTCAACGATACCACGAACGGAATCATCCCTGGTATGGAGTATCAGGGTGGCTACTTTAACCCAGGCCTCGAAAAGGAGGCACTTCAAGTTCCTAACTCGGTCATCAACGCGGAACACAATGGTTATGGTGCTCTGTGGCGCAAAATAACCGGTGGTGATCAACGCTTGTCGCACTATGCCATCGAAATGGGCGATGTCAACGACCACCGCAAGTACATGTATGAACCACTTGGCAGTCCTCCCGATTGGTCTCCCGAATACGTCTGGGGACATGTGGTGAACAAAGTATTCAACTTTTCGGGTCCTAACATTCAGAATAATCACGCCAATCAAGGACGTATTCGTGTGCAACAGTCACGAGATAGTGCCTGGCAGGAGTCGGCCGTTGATAGTTGTGTCGCCGTCACGGGTAATACACCCACATACGATTTCAACACCATCAATGGTGGATATCGGACATGTGGTGCTGAGCCAAGTAATGTCAAGACCAACGGTTTGCGATCTATTACAGAGAATGAGTACTTACTTCCAGAGGCTGCTGTGAACCCCAATTTGGACTTTGTGCGCGATTGCAAGATATCACGTATTCTGTTCCAACAATCAAATCCTCTGTCAACGCCGGTCGCTGTTGGTGTGGAGGGAACATTCCGTAGTCAAGTGTTCAGTATTCGGTTCCCTTACGTGATTCCTGGTCAAGGCAATCATCATGATGAGGGTTCCATGCCACGACTCTCCGAAAAAGATCTTGGACCTATTCCGGTTGTCGTACCCCCGGGAACAGATTGCCCTGCCCATACAAAGAACGTTCATCACGACAATATGATTTTTAATACACAGTCGGCACCAGGCGCTCCTCTTCCCATTTTGCGTCGTGTGATTTTGCTGTCCACCGGTACTATCAATAACCCACAGTTGTTGAAATTGTCTGGAGTTGGACCTCGTGCCGAGTTACAAAAGTGGAATATCCCGGTCTATGCAGATCTCCCTGCTGTTGGTGAGTATCTAAAGGAAGGCACGGTCGCATTCTTTGGATATTTTACTAATGCTACAGCGGCTGAAATTGGTGTTTCTGCATCGAATAGTGATCTGATTACCAGTCGTCCTGGTGGATTTGTTTCTGTGGATGCCACGGATAACATGTTGTGGTTGATGACACCCTCCAACTGGGGTACTTTGGAATTCCCATTTGTCGTTGGATACGCACTCACCTTTGAAATGACTCAAGAGCGCAACGGTTCGGTCAAACTGATTACTTCCAATGCGGCCGACTATCCCCGCGTTGATTACGGCTGGAACGAGGATACCATGCAGAAGCAGATCAAGTTTTTGAAGAAGGCACGTGATATTGTATACCAAGGCGGTATTGCCGATCGCTTTGCGTTCTACCAATATTTCCCGGCGGCTGCTGCAGGTGTGTCTGCCAACAACAAGAACCAGCGTCAACAGCAAAAATATCCTGCTTGGCCCACTCATGTTATGCAAAAGGCCGGCCATGTCTTGTTGCAAGTGGCCAAGATGATTCAGTATGCCGATTTGAGCACACCAGAATCCCGCGTCAAAACAATCAAGTCGGCTGTTCGTGTTTTGGAGAATTCCGCATTGGCGAGTCATGTTGCTGCGAAAAATGACTTGACCCGCGCCGCATGGACGATTATGTGGCAACGATTCATGTCGGAGCAATCGAATGGTCGTTTGCCTCTTCGAGGTATGGCCATGTCTGTGTCGTCTCCTGCCTTCAGTGGTTACACGCCCTTGTCTCAGTTGCAATCGTGGGTTGACGAAACCATTTCCATCGTATTTGGACAGAATACACGTCGCAACAGAGTGTCCTCCAAAACGGCGCTTAATAATGACGCAGTAGAATATGATGACGATGCCGTGCTGCGCGAAGCAGTCGCGACAGGTGCTCAGGCTATATTGCATGCTTCTGGAACTGCCAGAATGACCAAGAATGATTCTATCTATGGTGTTGTTAATACCAATTTTGATGTGTACAAGGTGGCCGGACTCAAGGTAGGCGACATGTCCATTCTACCATATTTCCCTGGTGCAGGCGGTCAATCATGGGCATACATTACCGCATTCAACGTGCAGAATGTGATCCGTGATCTCTATGGCATACCTCGTCTATAAATAAGAAGAAATAGCCAAACTTGCTCAACATATATATATAAGTGTAGTGAATCCACAGACACACATAATTTTGGCAATGACAATAAAAAAATAATTGTGTTTTGGTGTGAATAGAAGATATATATATATATATATATATTGTATGTTGTGTATTTGAAGTGGATATGAACACATCAATACCGCCAATTGTTATTCTGACAAGTTTGAAATATTGCTTGTTTCAAGAAACAGTATTCCGTAATGATTCCCAGTAATCAACACCGTATGATATAAATAATTCACAACCCGCAGGAATAGGTTTCACCGTAACAACATAAACTCGATCATTAACAGAATCCTCCAACCAATCCACGTTGTATTTTTTGATCACATCTTCATTTTCGTAAAAATTTAACCGCTCGTCAGTAGTCAAAAGTTGATTAAATACCGACAAATCGATGACATCGTTTATGTAGCGGAGTACATTAGATTGCTTGGGAATAATTGCAAGTCCTTTCCCGCCTTTCATACAGAATACAGTTCGTCGAATATAATGATGCATGTTGGTTGTTTTGTTATATCCGAGATTGCGCGGGGATATCTTTAATTGAGTTCCTTCTATCTTGGGATTTACGACGATGCTGTGTTTTGGATGACTATATTCCCCTATAATAGCCCACTGTGGTAAATCGATACAACTAAACAGACCTTTTCCAGCCTTTTCCCCCAAGGTTGAAGTTTTCACACAAACCAGATTACGAATAGGTACTGATTTGGCGCGCAGGCAAGTATCTACCATATCGCCATCAACCACAGATGCTGTTGAAGACCAGTGAACATCATCATCGTGATCGTCTTCATGATCGTCATCCGGTTCAAAGTGATCCTCTTTAAAGTCAGACGATCTTAAGCAGCACATAATAATGCTAACAATAATAGAAACAACTTACTCCGGATGAGATTAGTTATACGAACATTAAACTATTTGTGCACTGATTGTTCGCCATATATATATATTTTTTTTCTTAATGAAATATTCCGTTCGAATAACACCATTGATATTTAATTGTACATAGAAAAGCACTATATAGCGCAATAAAAATAATTAATCACATTTAACATTTGTTGAATTAATGAATATCATTTATAGTTTGAGTATTGGCATACCAACAATAATAATACACACTGCCGATGGTTAGCAGTTTACCCACCAACATTAAATACGCAGACCATGAAATACTCTGTTGTAATTCCGGAATACTCAGGAATACAGCCAAAAACAATCCAACAGAACTGCACGCAACTAATGGGAGTAAGATACACTGGCGCATCCACATTTGCTCCTTTCAGATTGATAGTACATAGCGCCGCAATTACACAAAACTCAATCGACCACTATACACGTATACAAATAATTACCACAAACTTTCCTGCATTATGCGTACATATATATTTAGTACTACAAAACAATTTCTATTAAAGACAATAAATAAACTCGAGTTCCATATTGTATGACTTTGGTCCTACCAAATATAGTATCATTTATTTGGTTTTTGTTATAGGGCATATTATGTATTGACTGTCGGTGCACTTGTGTGTTGAATGATACATAATCTTGATATGGTTCATGCATTAAACTTATTTTTCAGGTTAATTATTTTTGTAGTATATATAACTCGAGTTATACATAGACAATATATATAACACTAACAACAATGCACTACATTTTGCATATTATTTAAATGTGATCGTATCGTAGATAAAAAAAGAAACAACACTGCAAAATATACTGAACAGACCATGCGGTTGCAACCGTCAATCGAATGGTTACAATACAAGATTATGGATATATTTAATAGTAGTACTATTGTAAGTGGCAGCAACCAATACATAAAATAATACAAAAAACCCGCGTGTATTATACAAATATATACAAGATTACAAAACAATTCTTTTATCATCTATTTTTGTTGCCATTGATGCAGTAAGGAAACAATATCTGTGTGACCAAATCCATACGCCATATCTCGTGCCCACATAAAATTAGTAGCGCCATACTCTTCTTTACATAAACAAACAATATCTATATGCCCACTTGCTGCAGCATTAACCATCGCCTTGTTAAAGTGAATAATCCCGTATCGTTCGTGACAAAAACGAACAACATCGATATGACCTCCTATGGCTGCAGTTTTTGCAATAAGAGGCCAACAATAACGACAAATACGTCCCAAGATGGAGATTTGTAATCTTGTGCTGTTTCAAAAGGCCGCTGAAGAAGACGAATATGGCCATTTGAAACAAATAGATTAATACAAGCGTTCCAATTGTCTCGGTCCACTTTACCATCCCCATTCTTGTTGTTGTTGACATTATTAGTGGGCTTGTTAATATTATTCCACAAGCAACAAACACGGCCAGTAAGAATAGAATAATGGCGACAATAATTTTGTAGAATGTGATGTAAAACGTCTTGTGGAACAATGTTCAACGACAAGGATATGTCGTGAGGACAAGATGATGGCAGTGATTTTGATGCATCCATGGTGTTAAAAAACACATATGATATCAATGATGATTATAATCTATAAAGATATCTATCTATGATTATATCTCGAGATGACGATTTTATATCCTACGGTTTTTTGCTACAAGTTGATCATTCATACCAACAACATAGATGTACATAAATATTTATAGATAGTCTCAAAATATCATGTGCGCAGCCCGTGCATCTGTGTTGGTACAACCTACTAATGGTGGTATTCGTCGATCCAAACCATGCGTCGACAAAGAAGCATTGAAGAATTGTATTCGACAACAAAATATTCGTCACGCAGACAGACCAGCAAAAATCAAGTGTATCCACGGCACGGATGTTGTCTGTACCGCTACGCTGTACATTGAACGAGCCATCTGTTTGAACACCGACCGACCTATTCTGTCTGCAGACCCACATGCCCACAAGAAGCGACCACGCGAACTTCAATGTTATGTGATAAATGTGCGTGCACGCGTTCCAATCGACGCAGTGGATGATGTAACCGATGAACGGTTATTTCCAATGAACAAGTCTGTCTATGATCTGCCCGTGACATGCATTGCGCCGTTTATATTTCGCGCAGAATTCGATGGCTTCTGGTCAGATAAGAATGGGACAATATATGCAATGATATGTAATTAAATGTATTCATGTGTATATAATCTTGTCATTTGTTGTCATTAAATTACAACCACAACCATATCTGAAAATAATCTATTATTCATCAATTATGATGCACAAAACGCATACACAATCATAAATTTTATTTGTATCTGTACAACAATATACTCGTGAGTACTACCGCATTGTATTTTTTTGTTTTCACGCATATAAATTATACAAATGGTGGATGTTGTTGATGGAATTGAAGATGTTGCTGGCCAAGATATCCCACGTATCTACAAAGATGCAGAATTGCGGCAGAAATTGATTCAAAACTTATATAGTTTTCCTACCGATGAGTTTTTTATGAACGTATGCTATCATCCAGAGTTGCTCATAGCAGGGCTAGAACACGCAAAATTAGTTACAGATCTAGATGATATTCCACGCATGATTTCACGTTGTATTGAATACAATCTCAAAGAATCCATTGAAATAATGATCGACAATGAAGACAAACTTGTTGAATTGTATCGTCGATACGAACGCGGACAGATTGATGATCCAATTTGGAAAAACATTTGGAACATGGAACAAAAACGTAATCCCACACGACCAATTCGAGTGTTTGATAAGCGACTATATTTACGACGAATTGGCAGCGTTGAATGCTATCTTTTGGCAAGAGACAAAGGTTATATTGATATCGATTGGGAACAAGCCATTATACGCATTCAACGAGTATTTAGAAGATTCAAGTATAATATTCCAAAAACAGAGGACCATATCATTCCTACCGTCGATAAACATGGCAGTATTATCCCTGACCATGCTCATGAAAAGACTACCGCAACAACAGTATCGACAACGGCGGCGACAACAGCATCTTTTCAACCGCCGTGGGAAATATATCGTCAACACAATCGTTACTGGGGTTATCGACACACATGGCACTTTTTACGATGGAACCGCAAACTGGCGTACAAAGTACTGCGTGAAATTATAAAAGGTGATTTTTGGGGAGATTGTCGTTGTGATGCATATCTAGATTTTATTGAAGGATCAAAAAATCGCACAACCACCGAGCCGTTACTGGAAGATGAGCGTTATACAGTATAATAAAAGAAATTACAATATTTATTCACCTTATTTTCCACACATTACACTGCCAATACATGTACAGTTGAATACCACAATAAAAACAGAAAGGTTACAATGTATTTAGTCGGTGGTTTTACAACAACAAATAGCAAAAACAATTATCATTATTAAAATTACAACTTAGGCCGACGTATCCATTGCATCAGGCTCGGTTGATGCGACATCAGTGGAAGAGACATCACCAAAGACGTTATCCTCAGATACAGCATCGCCCAACATTACCATACTATTTGGGTTCAATAGCACCAATAGGTCTTCACATATTCAACTGCAACAATGCAGCCGCCTCATTATCGACAGTTTCATGCTGATTCGCAGATACGTCAATGACGGCACCGGCGACAGCAGCAGCAGCATCTTCTTCTCAATTAACGTCCACAAACGTTTGTTAATGAAAAACTTAAAATGACGATGGGCGCCACATCTATAGACAAACAAAAGACGAGTGAAATAATCGCAAATGTTTGGGTAAAGGTAAATAAACAACTCGAGATGTTGGCAACATGTTTTTATATTCATATAGACTGTCCTACACTCAAAACAAATCATACATACAATATAACAATAATTGTATTCATCATCAAGGAAACCCTTTGGTTGATTCAATAGAGTGTATCATTAATAAGTTGTCAGGTAATAATAATCATAGTATATACTACACAAACATTTAGTTTTAACTATTAACAAATATCATGGACAATTCTATGCATTTGCGCAGGACATGTCATGGATCCAGATACACAATTATCTGCTATGAGAATGGCAAAAACAATTATATGGTAGCAACACCATGTCCGAGTTGCAAAGATACAAACACGCTGAGTAAACTAGTAGCAAAGATAATAACCAACATTCAGTCCAGTGTTTATATAGCCGAATTGTGTATTAAATAAATTGATTTGGGTGCACACCGTTCATGTAACAATAGAACAAGTGCAGTGTAACCATGATATTCTGCCTTAAATATAGTTTTTTGTATTCTAAAATAGTGATTGCTAAAATAATATCGAGTTTTATTATTGTTTGTTGTTTGATGGGCATAATATACTACATGGAAATAATATGGGCATAATATAACGCGAGATGTATTAATGAGGTGGTATTTCTTACTATTGTTGCGATACCAATACGAATACTTTGCCCAATCTGTGTGTGTTTGTACAATATAATGATCCAAGTCTTCTACACATATAAACACCACACTTGTGAATAAACCCATAATAAAATATTACATAATAATATAACTCGAGATATACTATGTCGCCGTCCAATCGCAGAATGGAAAATTTTGTGCATACTCATAGGTTGGACATGATTCAAATTGTTGCCATTTTATCCAAGATGGTACATTCGAAGCACGATTCACTTCCTCAAATTTATTATTAAATTTATGGCTATGATTCACCTCGTTCATGGTAGTGTCTGATTCGGTACTGCTTAATGCAACCACATTATTATCGTATTGGCTGGAGGAATTTGTGGATGCAGGCAAGTTGTTAACTGATATGGATGTATCCATGGTGGGATTCTCATTAAACGATGATGATGCAACCGGCTCACTACCAGACTCTTTTAATATGACGGGGGCTGGTGGAAGGGTAGAAAAAGACCCTGTTGATGTTGTTGTCGGATAACCGTTTGTTTTTGTTGCTCCGTTATTGTCAGATCGGGCACACAAGACACGAAATGCTAACATGGAGATTTTGGAGGGTACTTCATTGGTAAATGCCCAATCTTGATACACACGATTACTCATGATGATTTTGCTAAAAATAAATATACAACCACACTAATAATACTACTTTCCCGATATATTTATACAACGATTTTTATATATATATCTGATCACAAATAAATCATTGTATTAAAATAATTATGCATGTATGCGTTGTTGTGATTAATTATTATTTATTTTTTATTACTGACAACATTTACACATATTACTTTGATTGTATAATACTTTGTTGCTTGATAAACTCATGATGGTACGAAAATAGTACCACATAACTTAGAAGAAACCAACAGATTAGTCGATATAATAATTGGCCAAAGATGCCGCGTGGTGATATCCACCACCATGGCAAATTCGAATGGCGACTGAGACGATACCATTTTACCTCCCACAGGTACACGCACTCGGCAATGTTATCCCAATTGCGATGCATGAACACATGCAGTGTGAAAAGAATTCGGGATAACCAATCAACCCCACATGTGTACAACAGAGATAAGATGCACCAAACAACACCACTTTTCACTTGGATTATGAATCGCTGCCAATCAGATGCATCCGTGTCCTGTGATAACGATGCGGACGGTACTTTATGCACCAATATCCAGTGCCTTAGTAGAAATTGAAATAGTAAAAATATTGAAACACCAACATAGACGGAATAAGAGGTAGTTCCGCCATAGTAGAAATCGTCTGATGAAGAGGACGAAGTTTTATGAATATGGTCTATCATTACCATAATAACGGCAACCAAAACCACAAACGCAGCGTGGTTATACGATGACGTGGTCTGAAGAATAGTAGCGACAAAATCAACTACACAAAACACCAATCCGAAAAAAGTAACATACGCCACGTAGCGCAAGAGTATTGTCAGAAATATTCCATCTTCGGAATATTTCAAATAATAAAGATGGTATACAAGGCGAATCGTATCATTTTGGAGAGATGCTGATGGTGGCGTATTTTCCATTGCGGAATGAGGTGTAATTAGACAATAACAGATGAACAAGGAATATCAAGTCGTGGTTATATATATATATGGTACTATGTACATAGTAACACTCGAGATATTTATTTCGTAGTATCATACGTTATTGACAGTGTAACTTGCGCGTTCATGATCTTCTCAAACTATGTGAGCCAAATGGTTTAATTACAATTGTTGGTTCTGAACCACAGGACCTTTTGTATATAATATTTCCTTTGCAATGATATCACCAATCATTCTGAAGAATATAAATCTCGAGTAATATGTATCAAAGTCATTGAATAATTCAACAACACCTGGACACACCGCACACACGGTTGGGGCAGCGAGTTGTTATATATGGTTTGAAAAGAATGAATACGTGTATGTCGTGTTCCACCAGAAAAACATGTAAACGTCGAAGTAAACCCGTAGCAACATCAACATCTTCGTCTCCGCCGGATTTTGGTCGTGTCTTATTTGAAATTATCGTGGCTGTTCTATTTTTAATTGTGTTATATTCGTGGAGGGATGCGATGCAATTTTGGTATTTTCATGAACGACCTGACCGCGATACGCCTGCAGGACATTTCCTTTTCACTGCACTGTTAACCCTGTTTAATGTCATTCTATTTCTTGTACTTGCAACACTAACGTTGCATCGGAATAGTTATACGATGCGATGATTAGCGCAAAACAGCAAGAGAAAAATAAATAAACATATTTTCGTCACGATATATGTGCATGACATGATGTTGCATTTGTAGTATTGTTACTACTATCTTGTGTGTACAAATAAGAGAAATATTTATTTCTACATGCATCCGAATGATATATATATATTATATTTGTATGTATTGGATGTTTTGATGATGAAATGTATATGTTCAAAATAATATTTAGGTTGTGAATTTGTTTTTGATGTTGCAAATACAATATGGGATGTAAAAGTAGTTGTTGTATTGTGACACAAGGCAGTATTCAGAATTTGGGAAAGTGCTTTACTTTCCGAAAAATCAATTCTATCGTGCGTGCTTGTATTCGTAGTTCAATACATACCTCATTCAGAAGAGTGTAAAGTCTTTGCACAAGTACAATAATAATATGTCAACTACTACTGCTTCTTCTTCGCTGTCCTCTGCGCAAGCGTCTGTCCCATCTTCGGCATCATTGAGTACGTTGGCGCAATTTGTTGAATTGCTTGCCAATTTCATAGAGTCACTCCATAAGGTCTTTCCCAAATGCGAAAAGACCAAATTTTATCATCAAAGTATTCAGACGATGGTTCTGAAAAACCAAACTCTCCAAGAGGTGGTTGTGCAAAAATGGCACAAGGAATTAAAACCGTATTATGAGGCTTGTCGTAAAGAGGACGCTGATGTGTTTTTGGATCCCAAGAATTCAATTCCGTATTTGGAACAGATTAATTTTCGCGAAAAGTGGAAGCGTCTGTCAAAAAGTCCAACGTCTGTGAAACACATGTGGAAGTATGTACAAGAACTGAACCGATTCGCAGCCGTGTATGTCGAAACCCCTGAAGGTATTCGTCGTAACATGGAAGCAATGACCGGCAGTCTTCTTCAACAAGTACAGAATGGTGCCGATTTGAGGAGCCTGGACGTGCAAGCCATTGGCGAGCAGGTGTTGCAAGGCGCCAGCGATGGAGATGCAATGGCACTTATACAGAATATTGGCCATCTCTGGAAGACGATGGGCTCAACAGATGAGATCAGTGCAGAATTGGGTCCAAATGCACCTGTGCTCCCAACTGATATTGATGGTATGATGAAAGGTTTTGAAGCAATGGCGGAAACCAGAACCAACGTTGCGGCGAACCGTTCTATTGAAACCGCTGTCAAACAAGGATGGAAACCGCCTGGTAAGTAATAATAACGATAAACATGCTCACTCTAAGATCGATCTGGTGATCCGTCCGCATAAGACTTGCTGATATATTTCATTCTTTTGCCGTGATGCATACATACAAATGTACATACTGGAGGATATTAGAAAGACTGAATAATTTGTAAATAATAATAATAATAATTACTTTCTTTGACGTAATGATGTACAAAATAATGTGCAACAATAAGTACAGATTGTCCCGCTAGACGGGTAATATGCATGCGGCAAATATGCGTACAGTAATTATGCGTAGACATCATGTACAGTACGATAATATTGTATACTTGGAAACTTTTTTGTGTGTATATAAATGTATGTATGTGTGGTTAAAATAATTAATTAATAATAATGGGGAAATATCTATAAATAATTCATATTAGTCGATTGACGACAATCAATTTTTTAGTCACTATAAGTCCAAAGCGAGTTTGTCGGTCACGTTTTCCGTGTCAGACATTTTTTCTCCTCTCTTTCTTCGTATATACTTGTATACAACAAACTATTTCCATTGTCATCATTATTATCATCATGGGTCGTCATTGTGATCAATGTGGTAAGAAGGTCTCCAAGTCCAACAATCGCTCTTGCAAGAGCGAACACAAAAACAAGAACAAGGTCAAGGAAAATAACGCCAACAACGCCCAGATCATCAACGTGGATGTTATTCCTGGCAGCGAGCAATTCCAAGTCCCCACCAATGCAAATGCACAAGAAAACCATGCCAACTCTGGTCAGATTGGTACAAGCCAGTCTCAAATCGGTGGTAATGCGGGTCCGTTTTCACCCGTGATTGCGAATAGCCCATTGGGAGGGTTGACTGCCGAAGAGGTCAAGAATTTGATCAAGGGCGCAACCGACTTTGCCAGCGAGGCCTCTGGACAGAGTGGATTTGATGAAGACGCCTCAGTTACCTCAAATGACCGCAACGACAAGAAGAAGGGCAAGGACCGTAAACGTAACCACCGCGATGGCTGTGATGAGTGTGGTAAGAAGAAATGCAAGTGCTCCAACAAGAGCAACAGTTCGTACAAGTCCAAGCAAAACCAACAAGCCAAGAATAACAAGGTCAACGTCAACCTTGCTCTCATTTTGACTCGCTCAAGCCAAACCCCTACCGTGGCATCTGCCCAAAGTGCAGACAACTTCAATCACCAGGAGCCCGTTACCTCTCCCATCACTTCTGTGACTGAAGAGTTTATTCCCATCCCATCTCAGTAAAGGATATGACGCCATCAAAGGAAGAAGGACAGAAGGATCTGTATTTATTATGTGTTCTGTTCTTTTGGTGGGTCTTCTTTACTGAACAAACGATTGGTGGATAATTAATTGGTAGGAAACAACAATCATTATATTTATTTCAGTGGTACGATAACATCCGTTTGTCTTCCTATCAAGGAGACAAAATATAATTGATATGGTGAAAAAATATTTGGCTGCAGATTGATGCACAGATAATTCCTATATACACAAACAACATGCATGTTATATAGATTTATACTGGCCTCAATGACTCAACAATCAATCAAAAGATATAATAAACTTTATAATTTCTTGCTGAAATAATTCTCTTCACCATGGGTCCTTGTTCTTCTTTTTTCACCGGGAGACATCATGAACCATACTTATCACGTAGCGTGTCTGAGTTTCATTGTTGATGGTATCGCTGAAAATACTGGCAGCAATAATAATAATGATGATAATATTGTTTAAGCAAAATACAGTCATTTTCGCATATCGTATTAATTTTTATTGTTTATTTCGCTATTCGTTTTGTTTTTATAATGCAGGAAACTCACCAATAGGTTCATCTGGATCATCACTGTCCATATTGGCACTTTGTACATGATTGTTGCTATTCATTGGACCGTTGTTGTGTGGAGGCATACCAATTGGCTGTGGTGTGGCAACATACCCGGGGTTCATGAATGCTACGGGAGGTTGAAATACTCCAGGATTATTATTGGTGATGTTGTTGACGTTGGTTGGTGGTGCCACTGCTGGTGTTGGTAGGACTTGATTGTACGAACCTTGGTTTATTGGTACCGCTCCCGTACTACCAGCCGATTGGTGAGGATATGGGTGTGAATATACCGGTGGTGGTTGATGCTGCTGTTGTTGTGGGATTGAACCTGGAAGATTAGGGGGCATATATGGTTGGGATGGCATTGTGGGATACCCATACGGGTTGGGATTGTCCCACTGCTGTTGGTATGGATTGTGATGATAATAAGACCCTGCAGCGGCATTAGGCGCAGCAGTTGCTGGATTCATACCAGGTTGGTGTTGTTGTGGATATTGATAATAAGGAAAATATGGTGTCGGTACTGCACCTGGATGACTGTAACCATACGCCGGCATGTAGGGTTGTGTAGGAGGAGGCACGGCAGGACCCGCATTATAATAAAATGGCGGTTGTTGCGTTGGTGTCGCTTCTCTCTGTGTGTTATGACCCTTCATTGCCGCGGCTTCTGCAGATTTCATGGGGCGCAATAAATGACCATATGTGTTTGCAAAATGCGTTGTCACAAACAGACCAACAATACCAACCAAAATATTAAAGATCGGATTGCTTGGACCTCGTTTAAAATATGTCTGGTAGAGTGCTTCGATATCACCGCGATGCTTTTCGAAAAACGGATCAATCTTCTGAAAAAAGTTGCCATCATCGCTATCTCCATCTAAATTCAGGAATGGGCCCATCTTTTCATTGGCAAAAGCAAGCATGGTGCATGCCGTTTTGCCTGTTTGGATCAACCCGTTCACACTACTGGCGTGACGATCGTTCACACGCTTCATCTCCAACTCATATTCCATGTCTTCAACAGGATCATCGTATGTAAACTTTCGCGTAAACACGTGTCCCAATTTTATCATTTTGTCCATTTCCAACAATAGCGATTGTTTCGTGCGGCGTTCCTCATCTGTGCGGCGTGATGAATTGTGTCTATTTGAATTGGTTGCGTAGTCAGCATTACTAGTCCCATTATGAAAATGGTTGTAACTGTACCCTGGTGTCGCTTCGGCATTGGTGGTATATGTGGAAGCCTCTTCTTCTTGTTGCCGGTATGTCTGATTTTGAGTTTGGGCATATGCACGAATTTGTGGCGGTACTGATAATGATGATGCTGCTGCTACTTCACTTCCATGAAAAGGTATATTATTACTATTACTTGTATTGAGTGGAACGGTTGGTGTCTGGTGACGGGATTGATTATAACCAGGAGACGCGTACGTCGTCGAACTGGTGTAGTCTTCTGGAATTTGTTGTTGCGGTCCCGCCGGTATGTGCTCTGGTAAATGAGTAGTCTCTTCTGTCATATTATATGGTTGTTGTTGTGCATCAGAATCTTCTCCATACACAGAGTGATGATGGTCTACAAATGTGTTATCATCATTATATGCTTGCGGATTTGTTATCACAGCCGGTTTTTGAAATGACTGTTGAGAAGGAGAATCAGGTCGTCTCGATATAGATGCTGTGGGACTTGTGTGTAGTGGATGCACTTTATTTTGCGGCGATAGCGGAATACCATTGCTCCCTAATCCAGGCGAGGTACGCTGGGATTGTTGTTGCATCACGGGTCTTGTTCTTCCCCTTGGTGAATTTTCTGCGGCGACTGGTGATAATGTTGCTGTATATTGTAATTCGTGGTCATCGCGACGGTACGGCTGCTGTTGTTTTTGTATATTTTTGGGACTTGCAGCAGTCGAAGAAGGCGATACAACAGCAGAGGATGATGAAGGAACGTCCCCCATGTACTTTTTGTACATGCTCATGAATGGGGACTTGTAAGGTATTTCACTGGAAGGTGATGCCCTCGTTGCTGATGATGTCACAAATCGATTAGCAGTTGCCGCATTGGTGTTGTTCATAATAGTATTGCTATCATATCCTGTTGATGATTGTTGCCATGTTGATGTACATGAGGGGGAATTTTGTTGATTAAACCCCCAGTGGCGATAATTATTATTTTGTAATGGTGTAAAACCAGCAGCGTCGTCCATACCATCCATAGAATCATCTGGCAAATCAAAATGGACACGATGTCGCTGTTTTTCAGCAAAAGATGAGGATGCTATCGGTGGTGGTGGTTGTTGTTGGGCCAAATTGGATCTTTTGGGTTTTGCATAAGAAATTTGTTGCTGCTGTGATTGTTGATGATATTGATTCGGAAACATCGCTCCATTGTTCTCTTCGTCATTGTTGTGTTGATCTAGTTCTGCAACAGGCAAATAAGGGTCGTACATATCCTGTGGTGGGTTCGGATGTTGTTGCTGCGGATGATACTCGTTAGGTACCAGTGCCATATCACCATCATGATGTGGTAGTGGAGGTTGTTGCTGATACATCATCATAGCAGTAGTATTATCTTCATCATCATACTGAGTTGGTGTTGCAACGTCACTTGCACCCCACGGCTGTGATTGTGATTGGAATTGCAAAGATTGGTGTGCCGCGTGTTCGTTCCTATCAGACATATTATGTGCAGTGCCACTCAATCGTGTCGTTTTTGCGGAGTTCTTGGACACGGTAACCAAATTTTGATCATTCCCGACTCCGGATGCTGACCGCGAATGATGTTGGTGTTGCTGCTGTGAATTCTTACCATTTGTGCTCTTTGCGGAGGAAGAAGAAGGGGACGACGTTGCTTGTGCCGGTGCAATTGTTGAAGCGGACAAATCAATGGGACGAATATGGTCGGCAGCGTTGTCTGCCGCACGACGCCCACGGCTCTTTTGGCGTGCGCCTTTGTTCGCATTACGACTGGGGAGTACTGCACCTTTCGGAATTGTCTTTGGCTGCTCAAAATTAACACGCGCCGGATTTACAACGGCCTTATATACACGTTGCAGTGTCGTATCTTCCGCAGCAGACACATTTCTTGCGCTGTCAACAACCGACAATTGATTATCCGCATCTATATCGTCATCCAAATGTGGAGTTTGTGCTGCGATGGCCATGGATGCGGCATCTGCTATCTGCTCGTCACCATAATTTTCATTATCGAGGTTGTCATTAACTTGTAAAGTACTACTATCGTTGTTGTTCGTATTTTCTTCTATAAAGGAATCCGTCGGTTGATCCATTGTGAAAACCCAAACTGCAGTCGGACCTACTGCTGCTGTTGACAAAAAAGAAGGGGTTGATGAATTTGTCTCTTGTACACTATAGAATAAACATTAATTTGTTAGTTATTAAATATTTTTTGGAAAAAACTTCGCAATAATTAAATCCTTAAATGTGCAAGTAGAAAGAACCATCATTGTTGCGCCATGTGGGGTACATTCGAAAGATTAGATGATTATAAAGAAAATAAACAGCATGACATAATATACGTATGAGTATATGTATCAATTAATTAGAGTAGCAAATAACAAAAACCACAAATATCTGCGTCAGACAAGTAATTTTTAATGTAATAGATACATACCTATCGTTACGATTTAAAAGCGCTGCAATTTTTTCATATCGCCGTGACCTCATTTGCTTTGCGGTTGCTGCTGATAATGAACTTGATTTACGTCGAGGTTTATAAAACAACGATCGCGATGCTTGTTTTTCTTCTTCTTTATCGGGTAGACTGGGCAACCACATTGACGCAAGATGATCGGATTGTTCGGTCACTGGAAACTTCAGCGGTAGTGGCGATGGTGCAGCCGAGGAAGACACCAACACACCATCGTTACTGTGAAATTGTATGTCTGTATTCATTCTCTTTTGAACCTCTTCAGTCTCACCATTACTTACGTGTTGTGACGGCAGTAGCCATTTTGGAAGCAAACGTCTCCACGTGTATATTCTTGAATTACGGTCTGGACCTGTAGGTAGATTATGCTTCACACGCAGGGGCATCACCATATTAACCGACAAATTCAAACACCACCGTCTGAATATCCATTCAAACAGATAATACAAGACAACAAATACATCACGCTTTTGAACCATACCAAGTAGAACCACGGGAGAATTATATTCACAGTGGGAAGAATTTCTTATCGCAATCCATGGTTGTAAAATTACAATAAAACACCATAATACAATCCGAACTGGCGATGACGACGTAAACATGTGCTTCTTGGTCCATTTGACCAGTTGCTTTGAAACCATACGCACGGCAGATGTAGACCGCAACACAATACGACCACTACTCGATTGCGCCGACTCATGATGGCTGGTTGTTGTTGGTACCGCAGTAGTACGATTGCTGCCACAATCTGCCATAACCGAAAAGGAGTAGTTCTACTAACTAATCCGTATCGTTTATAGATCCATATATGTAGAAAATTAATTAGACTATAATACACTTTCAGCAAATTGTATCATACACTATGTGATTATCAGTGAGCGTGTGTATAAACCCAATAGTATTCACTCACTTTTCACAAACAACAACACAATTAGAACAGATATCTTCTCACATACACGACGCAAAAAATATGCCAATGATGATAACAACAACGCTAATTTATCACTTTACAATGATTAAAACTGCATTTAAACAGTGGGATATATATATCTATGCACACACAATACATATTAATCAAAACTTGAATACATTTAAACCACGATGTTCTAATTATTGAACATATATAATGTTATTTTCAAAATGCGTGAATGGCGTCCTACCCCCTTCCTCATCACTAAGAACAACAATTTGGATTGCTGCGTTTTCATTGTGATACATACAATTATACACACGCACACTCGTGTAGATAGATATGTAAATATATCAAAACTCATTGGGTGTTGTCGATCGCACGACGTTGTGCAGGTGGAGGTCCCATCACATGGGCATCATCATGATCGGCATTACCATCTGGAGAAGTTGAGGTATTATTAGGGTCAACACCATCTTCTTCTGCATCTGCCACAGCATCGTCCTGTCGTGGTCGTTTCTTGTGCGTGCGTGGAATAATTTTCTTGTCCAAAGTTACACGCGTCACTTCTTTGGCCTTGGCCTTTGCCTTGCGCGCATCGTATGACTTGTTCGTAATCAAATCACCAAATTGGTTCAGCACTTGAACGTTGTGCAAAATTTGTACTGCCAATTCCTCCGAAAACGGCTGATCCAACATGGACACGAATGAAGCAATGGATGAAACAGATGTCGAGGCATCTGATTGCTCATTGGTTGCGGCAGGGAGCACGGCACTATCCGCACCGACAACATTACTCTTATCAGCATCATCTTGGTTTTCGTCAACATCCATATCATCGTCATCTTCTTGTATATCATCGTCGTCGTCACGACTGTGCAATGATTGCGACATAGTCGACACAGATGTTCCGAGCATACCCGCGGATCGGAGTACATTTAACGTATCTGTTACAATGTCTGGCAATTCCTTAATGTTGAGTGGTGGTTGTCGCCGATAGGTCTTGACACGAATCACATACGACACCTTGTCGCCTTCGGGTAATGCAATATTCATGGGTGCAGACTTGGTTTTTGGACTGACACGGTTGACAAACCCCATCACCGTATTATTGTAAGGTTCCAAACTCTGCTCCAACCTCTTTGTCTCTTCCGAGGACGCACAGCGCAACTCAGACAAACGATCATCAATGTCAGACAGTCGTTGAATCTTAGCATAAATATCTCCAGGAATAACATATCGAGGGCCACGTGATAAAGTAGCATCAACATCCATAGGTTCAACCACAGCAGATGCAGGCACATCACCATTGTTATCAAGATCTTGCTGCTGTGATGACTGTGGATCATCCACCTCCGATTTGACTTCAATTAAGGATGGATCTGTTTCTGCTACTGGCGGGGCAGCCAATGGTTCAAACATCTTGGGTCTATGTCGATCCACGGTGGAGGATGATGCCGCTGCGGTGACAGTGTCCTTCTTCTTTTTTGATGCTGCTGTCGATTTCTTCTTTTTCTTACCAGATACACCACCATCATTGGTGTCATTGTCATCCTCATCCGTATCATCATGCGTTCCGCGTTCTTTTGTATCCGATAGCATGACAACTACACGCGGTGATTTGACGGCATCCTTAACCGACTGTAAAAATGCCTCCGAAAACACCTCGGCCAATGTTGGTACAGTCGGTGCATCAGGTGCCACAACCACCGTGGTTGTCGTCGCCGCAGCAACAGCAGCAGTCTTTTTGCGACCTGTCAGACCAGCAGCCTTGCGTGCCGCCAAACACGCCTTTTTGTATTCTTTCTGTCGGCGCTCTTGAATCTCCTTGTACACTTGATTAATCAAATCGAGTTGAAGCAACTGAACCGCCTTATTATACACCACACTTCCCAAATGTTTGCGCGTAAATGTATTAATCAATCGCAAATAGCGTTCCTCCTCACCTGCGCGCACCACAACGGGCACACAAGTCCACCCATGACTTTCCAGCCATTTCTGAAGCGCTTGACAAATAGCGGTACGCTCCTCAACAAGGGTAGAGCGTTCCTGGCGCAATCGAGCCACCATCTGTTTGTACTCATGGTATCGGATCGTGAAGGTGCTCACCGCTGGCAACTCATCCCCTGTGGCTGCAAATGTTGTATCGTCGCCAGCATTGGTGTCATCATCGGCCATGGCGGCGTCCAAATCGGCATCAAAGTAATCATCCGCTACACCGTCACTGCTTTGTTCGTCCTCCATCCTATCGTATCGAGTGTGTATATGTATACTGCACCGCAAATGAGTGCTGATGCAATACACATTGTATGGTTAGTTAATGGCATATAGTTACAAAATAATATTCAATGAACCAGTAAATGAATACGGACCACCACCACCAACCAACAAACTACACCGATTGATTATGCACGATAGGCAATTCACGTAAACATGAAGTAGCCACCACCACCACAACAAAAGGTTTGTAATTACATCTTGTTAGTCAAAATAATAGTACAAAATAGAATATTTATTGTGTGCACAAAACAATAATCACTATCGTTTGCCTCGAGGTAGTTCAACTTGCATAATTTATCAGATATGACTACGCATATATACCTCGAGGTATATTACGGTATCTTATCGCGGTTCATGAAATTGATTTGCTATCTTTTTGACATTGGTTAAATCATGTTATATAATGATCTATCTTTATCATACATTGTTCTCATGACCATACCGGATCCCAACACTCATTGCAAAAATATATATGTATATATATACCTCGAGGTATATAAGGGAATAATATTTAGCACGAGGGGGTATTATATGCACCCGCGTAGACTAGGTGTAAGTATTATTGATTTAATCTGCAGTACACGTAGTAGTTGCCATCATATACAAACCACAAATCATATAATGGCCACCTCCCGTGTGATTATCCGTCCATTTTCAAAGGTGAAATGGACACCAGATGTCTGGGAAACTCAATTCACCAACTTGCAACAAGTTATCGATAACGCGGATTTGGAGACCGCTACCGAACACCCAAAGATCAACTTTGAAGAGACTTATCGACACGTGACCAATCTTGTACACTGGGCACCAACTAAGAATGATAAATGGCGACTCATCAAGTACTATTTACACCAATCAAGAAATCGACAAACTGGTCAGGGACAACGCATGCTACGGGATTTATTTATGTATCTTGTGCGTGTTACGATGCCCGAGTTTGGCGGTGAGGAATCCTGCAACAAGAGACTCGATATGGAATTGCCCCAGCCTTCAATATCATCAGAAATTATTACAATCAGCACTGTGTAAAACACTGTGTATCTGTGTATGTGCTCAAGTAAATCTATTAGTACATAACTAATGGTTGTCAGTGGTTCATGTTTAACTTTCTGGCATAAAGTACAGTTATGCAACCTCAAGTGAGTTATAACAATTTTTTCATTATTATTTTTTTGGTATAGTAAACACGTAACACATGCACAATTGACACTGACACCCCGGGAAGCAACAATCTGTACGATACTCGTGCTTGCTTTGAGGTTATGTCGATACATAATTATACATTGTATAACTCGAGGTATTCTATACCGCTTAAATTGAGAGATTAAAATTATGAGTATAGTGATTCGCTTTGAGTCACAACCAAGAATCCCACCTACGTACAATACTATTCATAATTCATAGTTTACCAACTTGATATATCTGTGTTCCCGATCTGAGATACTACCCGAATTTATTGTTGAATATATATATATATATATACCTCGAGGTATATCATGCATTTCGCACATTATTATCACATGCACCATCAAATAACATGTTGGATATTTGAAAGAATATTCTTTTGTGTATTATACGCGCGTGGTATATGAGCACAATAGGCCATTTATTTGTTTCGTACAACCACCATCCATCCATCACCGCTTTCTTTAGTAGAACATGTCAACGACATCATTGCCAACAAACAATGAGATACAGAGTCTATGCGCAGCGACTGACATGTTCACTGGCCTGAGTTCTTCTATCAAACTCAGCAATGTTCCCCTTGTTTTTGTACATTCTCTTCTTTCTGCCGCGGAACTATTAGATGCGGTGCAACATGTTGATCGTGATGAATTGCGTACTGCAGTGCGAACTGTTATACCTGTGTTGTGTTCTGCTTTACAACCACCCATAGAATGCCTAGACCTCATGTCGATCCCCGACGCTGGATTTGTCGTGTTTACATCTAATGATCTTCCACTTCTCATTCTTCGTGTTGGTAATATTGATGATGATGACGAACAACAATCACCCAAAGACTTTCGCCAAGCAGTCGCAGTGATTAATGTTGAATTATATGCCCATCATTTGCAACAATTGAACCAACGTGATCACGACAAGAAGATTTGCCGAACCGGCGCACTCTGTGTTTTTGGTGGCGTGCTGGTGACTGCACTATTTTTACTTGCAAGATCTTCTAAATCGTCAACAACATCATCATAAATGATTGCTGCTCTTTTTTACCAAGTCAAGTAGTGCAAATATACGTGTGTATGTAGATAGATATGTATTAGTACAAACAGTATGTGTTTAATAAAATTACATAAAAGCAGATTCAATTTTAAATAAGTTGGCGATTCGATCACCTGAAACAACATTTGCATTATTATTGTTATCGGTATTCGTATTGTTGTCCATGGGGTCATCCAATTTTCGATCGATTGCTGCAAAATAAGATTCAGTCATGCCGTGTAGCGCCAGCCCTGTTGTTTTGCGTTCTGGCAATGGTTGATATAAATCACGCAAATTGGTGCTAGCGCCCTTTGTTCGTGCATATGATGGGACCCGTCCGCTTAACATTTGTGTGGCGGGAATCCGCTTGACGGCCTTCATATGATCCTCGTGTGTGGGGAGAGGTGGCAATTCAACAAAATGCTTATTTTCCTCACGTACGCGCTCTCCATATTCCTTGTCCCAGTACGATCGGGGCATGGCTTGGTTTTTTAAACTTTCCTTGTCCGGTACCATATCAATGTATGTAAATGCATCATCTTGTTTTATATCCACTCCTCCTTGCACCGCTGTCGGTGAGAAAAATGAGGATGCAGACAATGGACCAATGGAAATGTCCGGTTCGTCGCTTATGGTCGAACGACCGGCCTGTGTTACCGCAACACCATTTACAATGGTGACATCTGTGTCAGTAGTACTGGTGATGATACCACCGCTATTATAATAACCATCTTCGTCACTATCACCTGCATTGGTATCGACGATTGTCATATCGCGACGATGCAATTGTTTTTGTCTAAATAATGCTTTATCACTCGATGATTGCGGTTTCTGTGCTGTATCTGTTAAATTATTTCCATTACTGTTGCCAGGGCGTCGTCGTTGATGCAATGATGATATGGTGTCATTCATTGTGCTTGATCTCTTGATTGATGCTATTTGCTTTGGTGGATCCGCAGGGTCGTACTCCATAATCGTTTTTAACTCTCCAGAATTTTCTTCAAACCTCACTACGCGCCCTTCCGGTAGACTAGACTCGCTAGATACTATTATTGTATCATCAGTGTCGGTATCAACGATGGTTGTATTGTCCGTGGACAAAGAGGAAGAAGCGATTGTATTACGGGCAGTCGTGAATTGCGTTGGACCAACCGCAGACCAATTATCAGACATTAATGATGAGGTTGATGACGATTTTTGTCGACATGGTGGTCGTCGTCGACGACTACCAGCAATCCACAACAGAATAATAAGACCCACCAACAACCCAACAATCCAAACGAGACCCACGGAAGATCGAGTACCAGAAGATGTAATTACTGTAGTTTGTGGTGGTTGTGTAAATGGATTAATTGTGCTCGCATTCATGAGTGGTAAAAAGATTCAAAAATAGTATTTTATAATTTCGTTCACAACAATAAGTAGTAATACTGTCTTGGCATGCAATAATAATAGTAGTAGACAATAATACTAATTCTTGTACTTTATATTGTACACCATAGATATAAGAAAATATTTGTTTGAAATTGATCCGTTACTATGTGAAGAAAATAGAAATTTATTTTTACTTGGATGAAGAACATGTTTATTTGTATGCACAAACCCCTTGATGAAATAGGTACATCACTATCGATTCACATAAGCGCCAATAACTATATATATATAACTCGAGTTGTATATACTGCCTCATTAAAATAGTTTGTACATACCTGTATGTCCCATAACAATCATAATATACACTATACTATTTTACAACCACAACTTGCTTACTTACAGGTGACATCTTCTCAGTAAAGTCGCATACTATGTAAGAACAGATTATTAAAACAATAAACATTTGCATAATATAACTCGAGTTATATTATCAAGGCGGTGATGTCCATGAAGATACAATCACAGAAAGGGGGTTTACAAGACATTTATGTGTGCAGTGATGATAAAAAGAATATTAACGACGGCGACAGGATTTGAACCTGCGAAGGAAATCCCACCTGACTAGCAATCAGACGCCTTAACCACTCGGCCACACCGTCCCTGGAATAACAGAAGATTTGATAAATTGTTCAATTAATAAACCATTAAATCCCTATGTTGGTAAATCATTGGTGGTTGGATTATTATCATTTATTTTGAATTACCAAAATGAGACAAGCGCAGATGGTGGATACATACTTGTTCATTATCACACGGTGTATCAACTCGAGATATAATTTGTATTAATTATCAAAATTAAAATATTCATATTCATTGTGAACCGCATTAAAACGTGCATCTCGAAATGTAGTATACCACCATAAAATCATGGTTGGTGTCTGTGGTTTATTCAGTTCAGTTATTGGGTAGTTGCCAATAAGAGTTTAGTGTTGATCCCTTTTCAGGCCTGCAACCTCATCCTTTTCTCATCAATCTTTAAAGTAATTTTAATTATGTCTTCTGAAGCCAAGATTTACACTCTTGCTGAGTTCGGCGAGTTGATTCGCGCGGGTCGTATCACATTGACATTTAAGAAAACGGAGTCGAATGAACCAAACATTTATATCAACGTTGATAATGTTCCTCGTAAGATTCGAGTGCAGATCGGCACGGATGAGGTTCCTTGCTCCATGCCATTCGGTTTGTCCGCTCTCTTTGTCAAGGAGGGTGTTCCTTCGAACACCGCGCGACGTGAGTTGTCGTGGCAAATGACGGAGGATCAGTTGAAGGTATTCGATCAGTTTGATGCATTTTTGGTCGACGCCATCGGAAAGAATGCGGCTACGTGGGTTCCCGCCTCCAAGATGGAGGAGTGGAAGACGGTTTCGGGTGGTGATGCCACCATTTTGGGTCGCTTGATCAAGGCTGCGTACAAGCCTTTTGTTACATTACCCAAAGAGTCTAAATATCGTCCGTCTGTGACGACCAAATTTCTCTTGACGGATGAGGAGCATCGCCGTGAATATATGGCCTTGGGTGGTAAGCCCGTCGACTCGTCTGAGGATGACAAGAAGGGTTCGCGTAAGCCTTCTACCGTTTTGGTTTGGCGTGGTGAGTATGCGGTGGATCCTCGTACCCGTCAGCCCATTAAGGGTGCCGATGGCAAGTTTGTCAAGGCGCTCCATCGTGGCAGCCGGGTCGATTTGACTAAGGGCTCGGGTGGCTTGCCCATTGTGGATATTGAACCCCTCTCTTTTAACCAGGGCAAATTCAAATCTTCTTTGATTGTGGACAGTGTATTGGTTTATCCACAGGCCCAGGTGCCTTCAGAGAACTTTCAAATTCCTGGTGGGTTTGTTATTGTCAACGATCGTCCCGATGTGTTGATTTCTGGTAGTGATTCTGCTACTGCACCATCTGCCGCCGCCGCCGTCGCTGATGTGGAAGAGACTCGCGCGGTCAATGCCAAGCGCTCTGCGGATGCCATTTCTGCAGGAAGTGAGACACCCGCTACCAGCGATTCCAAGCGTGTCAAGACAGAGGTTGATGTGGACGACATTTACAATGATTCGGTTGCCGTGGGTGATCAGACACCATTGTAAAGGGTGTAATTACTAATGGTTTTTTGAATATTGTATTTGAAAAAGAATATACATGCTTTTTTAATGTACCATGATTATATATACAAAGTCGTTGTTTTGATGCTTGAATTGTGTGGTCGTAACTGTAACTATTCAATATTATGTTTGTGTAATGGGTCTTGCATCATCTACACTGTCGTACATATATTCTGCCACCACGTCGCATTTTATGCCGATTTGGAGAACGTATTATTATCAATATTATCATGGCCACATGGTGCAATATATCAACTACGACCATTGTCATCGACGAGCCTCGTCACGAACACCCCTGTTGCCACTCACAGCAAGCATGTCATCGTCAGGGTGGCTCGGACCTTTAGCGGGATCTGTCATCACTCAGGAACCCTCTAACGATATGGTGAGTTCCACAACAACACCAGTTGGTGGTGGTGATGGTCATTCTATAACAACATTTACAAACGTTCCGCGTCGAACATATCGGTGTTTAGTGATCGGTGATGCCAACTGTGGAAAAACAAGTCTCTTGCGCCGATACATATATGGGACCTACAATGAGGAACTGTCGCCATCATCATCATCTACGCGCGCAACGATTGGGTTAGATTATATGTACAAGGATATTCCTGTTATCAAAGAAGTGTTACAACAACAACAACAACAAGCGACCGATGGAGTCGAATCAGTGGTGAATGATTTAGGGATTGCGTCTTGTAGTCATGACGCGGTGGATAGGATATGTTTTATAGATGTTGGTGGACAGCCACGGTTTCGTCCATTGATGTTATCGTTATTGAATCGAGCCCACCTTGTGATTATTGTAGTGTCTTTGGGAGACGATGATCGAACCATCATTTCGAACATACAGTCGTGGAAACAAATCGTAAAACACCATGCTTCACATATACCGATCATGTGTATTGGAACGAAACAAGATTTGTTTGTACAGCAGAATAATAATAATATTATTATTATTAATACCAATGAACAATTACCATCTTTACGCGATCCTACTACCACAAGTGCGGAATCTTCATTTGCAGATGATAATACAGCAACAAGTATATTAAAAATGATGAAGCATACGTCTGCAAAGACAGGTTTAGGTGTGGATGATGCATTCGAATCAATCATGTATTCTCTACAACAGATACAACACGCGCCAACAAAACCATAAATGTCATACATTCGTTCCCAAAAATAAAGATATAATCGCTGGTCCCCTCATAAAAATTCTTGATATTATTGTGGAGGATACGGAATCCCTAACCATTGTAGATATGTTTCTCGGGCGCTCGTATGGCCATGACGCGGCACAATGAACCAGTCGGATGAATGTGTCGTAGAAGCAGATGATGATGATGATGGTACCGGTGGTGCCTCGACTGGCGATTGTTCTGCCAGGCGACTGCTGGTTGGTTGTATTGGAGCCGGTTGGCGCCACAAATTGGATTCATCGCGGTATCGCTGTCTTTCTTTGCGTGCTGTCTGAATGTGTTCGATGGTATCTTTGTAATGTTGTTTCGCGTCGTGTATAAATTGAGAAACAAGCGCTTGCCCATTCTTAGGGGTTGGTGCAACGCGCGCCAAATCGTGTTGCTGCTGGCGTTCGTGGTGAGTGCATAAGAAGTGATCCGCCAACGTGCAAAACTCAACATCAACATCGACGCCGTATTCATGGTTGGTTAGTAAACGAACATATTTATCCAGCGTCCGACAGATGGTACCCAAATGTTGTCGAAAATACTTGCATAACCATATATCGTAATCCAAGTACCGGGAGGCACCATTCTGTCGATGGGTCCAATAAGAGTCCCATTCTTGCACCCATAATGCGACTTGTCGTGTTCCTACGAGCGGCGACGACATTTAGTGTGATCTATTGTGCTGATTTGTTTATCTCTATGAGAAGTAATTCTTGTGTTGTAATCATTCAATCACAAAATGGATTTGATAATAAAAAAATAATACCCCTGACTACCACTATGATTAAACATTTACATCGTATTACTATGTAATATTTTTTGATAATATGTTAATCATGCGCAACAACAGATCCCTTTCTTTTGGTTTCTGCCACATTTGGCGAATATAAACAAGGAATCTATTCTTCGAGATTTATCCGTCTCGAGATATTGCAATATATATAGTCACGGTATTCAAACGTAAAGAAACCAAACATCAGTTTCTGTACGGTGCAATTATTGGACATATATATATATAGTTCATTTGTTTGTGCCCATCTAATTCATCACTTTATACCATCTTCAAAGTATACACCCACACAACTTGACAATAATGTCCGCTGTTGCAGTTGCATCCGCCCCAATTGATTCTCTTGCAGGCGACATGTCGTCTTCTTCATCTCAAGTCGGTCTGTTGCAACAGGCGCCCACTCCCATCCAGAAGAAGATTTGGGATTGGTTTGGTGATTGGAACGTGTGCTTCTATCTCCCCAAGTCGTTGATTGGTCAGTCGGCAACATCGGCCAAATATCTGACCGGCAATTGTATTGAAGCCATGCTCTTGTCCGATTGTGTGTTTTCACGACTGTACTATGTGCCGACTGAGAATGGCCGCAGCGGCTTGTTGGCATACCGTCTTGCGCCAAAGGGCGTGCGCACGGGTAGCATTCACAACGAAATGGAATACATTGCTCCGCTGTATCTGATGAAGGATCGCGAAAACAGTGTGTTCATCTGCGACTTTGACGTTTGTAAGTTGGACGAGACCGACTACTGCCCAGAAGTCGTGCAAGAAATGGCGGAAAGTGAATTTTTGGCCAAGTATCCCGTCTGTGAGAACTGGTTGCAGTCGTCTCCCGTGCAGACCCCTCTTGCCCATTGAGACGTAAGTACGGACGCTGACATGGAATGCGTGTATATAAAATAATGACACTACTCTTATTATCGTACATATGTTAATTTAATGAAAAATAATCTAGTTTGTGGTTCAAATGCATTTCTTGTGTGTAATATTTATGAATCCATGTGTCAATGTTGTCTTACTGCATGCCTATTAGTTTGTTTGATTCAAGAGTATTGTTGCTTAGTTAGTATATCCAGGGCCTTGGTGATACGTTTAGGTAATCATAATATTCATGTCATCCATGTCCAAGTCATCCACTTCGGCCTCTGCGCAATCAACGGCACCAAAATCATCATTGGATGCATTTCTGAGTTATGCTCCAGAACACGGAGCACAAGAGGATGTTGTTGAGAATACTAATATCACGACGAGGCATTCCGAGCAGACGACGACGGCCAACGTGGGCAGACCGCCGGTGCCGACAATCATTACGCCTCCGGTGGTAAAACGAGTCTTGTCGTTTGATATCGGTATCCGAACATTTAGTTCTAATGTGACTGGACTTACTGCCGCAGATGAACTCGTTCTGGACCATTGGGGTCGCGATGATATTCTTACAGGAAACAGTTCAGCCCAGAATTGTCTAAAGATTCAAACAGATCGACTATGTCGTTATGTTGCGGATTATTTAGTGGATCATTGGCCCATCTACAATGCGCAACCATTGAATAAGATTGTGATTGAGGAACAACCTTTATTGCAATATAATATGAAAATGCGCATTCTGTCCTATGTTGTACTGGGGTGTTTGCGAATGCTCGTAAAACAATCCTATATTAACAATGGAAAGACCGCACCAGTAATCATTTATCAAAGTGCCAAAGCAAAACTGACGATATTTGCCAAGAGTTATAAACCAAAACCTATTCAGGTGCGATTGGACAATCTTATGCAACCTTTATTCGATGAGGATAACCTCAATGATGATGATGCCGATGACAATGATGATGACGAAGAAGACATGGATTGGTTGACACAATTGGAAGAGATTTATGAATCCGAAAATGATGATAAAGACGATGATGAGGAGGAAATGGATGTGGATTGTATGCGCGACAGTCATCACACCAACAGTTCCTCTAAAAGTAATCAGAAAAAGAAATCATCAACATCCAGTACATCCGGTGATCAGACAATGCAACGGAGAGGTGGGCGGCCATTTTTTCGTGGTGGACGTCCTCTTTTCAGAGGTCACAAGAATGTAAATCGAAAAACCAGCAGTAATATCGGAGATGATGACAATCACAATACTAATAACAATTCAGACGCTGAGCGCGAACGAGCACGTGAAGCCCGACGTCGATATCGTGACAACAAAGCACATGCAAAGGAACAGACTTTGCTAATCTTGGAGGAGGAACCTTACTGTCGGAGATGGATACCCTGGTTTAAGAAATTGGGTCCCAAGTGCGACGATGCTGGCGATACCTTCTTGCAAGCCATTTACTCCCTTCGTAATGGTCGAACAAATCTCAATAAACTTGCAATCGGAGGAACACGTGATGAAATAACCGCAACTTCTTTATTGACAACAACAACTGGAAAGACCAAAAAATCAACAAAACAATCAAGGCCAGGAAATAAGAAAATGAAAACGACGGCGACGAATGAATCACCATCATTGCCAACCACCTCTACAGCATCTCAACAACAACGACGAAACCGAAAGCGAAAATCACCCCCCGCTGGTGTTGAATCATCGTCTGCAACCAATAAATCGACACTACCAACAAAGAGGTCAAAAAAATCAACTGTTGAACCGGAACCGAGCGAACAAACAACGACAGGACGTGTGTCGCCACTATACATGTCGTCTTCTTCTTCTTGTTTGTTTTCGGCTGCTCAAATGAACGGATTACAATATGGCACAAGTCTGATGGATCCAAATAATGACAACATGAATAAGCAAAAACAGAAAAATAACAATAACGACACTATGTTTATACCATCACCTGTTGTGGATGATTATGAACTAATTGATTTGACGTGAAACCAATGTAAACAGATTTAAAGGAGTAAACAATCCTATTTATAGATATCATTGTATGTACAATTTGCAATATCCACTGATATTTTGGTGTCACAGATTATTGCTGTATGAAAAACCATACGAACCATAAATGACGCACACCGATAATGTTGTACTTTATGTCTGATCACGTATCACTTCACGAATGTAATTTTTTAAGGCGTCAGTAAGCCTAGTAATGCTTGTCGTCGTGACGGTTGTAACAAAATCGTATCCCGAATAACTTGTAAGAATATGGGATTCTCAATTAAGAAATCTCCATATATTTGATTGAAATCATTCATATCAAGGGTTATACCGGGTGACAATGTAGCACGTGCGGTTGTGGCAATACTATTCAAGAATTCTGGTGCGATTATTTGTTGTATGGCACGAATTACATTATCGACATGACCCTCAATGATACTTTCTGCTTCTGATTCTATCAATGCGCGAAACAATGCACGATTCTCTTCGCTTTGTTGTTGTTGCTGCTGCTGAAGTGACGGTACCGCTGCTGAGATGGATGCTGGTAGTGGTGGGACGCTTGGAACCGCAGGCAAAACAAGGGGTCCTGGTAACTTGGGTGGTTCTGGTGGTCTTGCCCCTCTACCCAATACTACAGGACCGCCACTACCTGCAATTGTATTCGGCGACACTCCAGAAAGCGCGATGTTGTTTGTAGTAAGAATTTGTAGCATTTCTGCCGTCGTACTTGTCCCATATGCATCTGTAACATTGATGGGTTTTAAATCGGGAACTGTCAATAGAACAGGAGGTCGTTGTAGCGGTTGAACGGGCACAGTGGGCGGCGCCCAGTTTTGAAACCGCAAAGTTTCTGTTGACAAACGATATTTTCCATCTGAGTCTATACCAATTGATGTCAACCAATCCGCCGTACGGTTAACAATCTCTTTTGCATCAAGTGAAGGTGTTCTAATGCCCTGGGGTTTGTACAAAAGCGCTTGATAATGACCTCCCTGTCGAAACACGGTAATTTGATCTTTGGCATTGTAAATACGATGATCTGCCATTTCAATATACGTCGCTGTTCGGGATAACTTTTGTTTCACATTTTCCATGGTGATGCCCTGCGTTTGTTGTTGTTGTAAGGATGGGACGGTCGCTGTTGCTGTTTGACTTGAATCAACCTTCTTTTGGGTGGCGACAAAATATCGTCGACCGTCTTCTCCTAATGCCTCTGCGAGTGGTACGTAAATAAGGACGTTTGTAAACGGATATGTATTCTGCGGGTCGGTTTTTGCAGTGCTCAGTAAGGCCGATACAATTAGTGCTTCTCCGGCACCTCCCCATGCGCACATATTCTGCGCCGATGCATAGAATTGTGCCCAATTACCAGCATATTCATCACTGCTGTACAAAGCAATACCCACACTCACGTTGATCCATTTCGCCTCAACAACATTATAGTACCGGAATACTTTGTCAACGGGAGGTTCGCTCGCGGAACTCACAGACGGATTGAGGAGGGCGGGGGCGCGCCATGGAATCATGATAAGTGGCTTCAGGTAGGGTTCCAAGGTCGTCCAGTTGATAAGTCCCTGCACTCGCGCCTGCCGTACCAACAAGTAGACCAAGCGCCGAACGACCACATTGAGGGATGGAATCGCATGTCCCGCATATATCTTTTGAAGCAATGAACCATCAACATCGTTTTCGTACGCCATAAAATCGGTGATGGGCTCAATACCTGCAATATTCTGAATACCACCATACCACGAAATGTTCTGGAATGGTATCTTGGTGGCCACAACAATAAATGCATAAAATTTTAGCCACAGACCCAAAATATTAACGAGTGCTGCATTGATTGATTCATATTGTTGAAGGCTGCATGCTGCCAGAGTACTCTCATCACCAAACACCCTCGTTGTCGAAGAGATTGGTAATGTCGCCGCCGCCGGTGGAGGTACAGATCCAAAGCGTTGTAGGAGAGATAAAGATGGTCGTCCACCGTGGGTTGTTGATTGATCAAAACAATACGCCCTCGTTGGCGCAATATAACCTGATGTTATATGATAAAATAAACTTACTCCAACGGCTTTAAAAAAACAAGATCCATCACCAACTACATTCACTAGTTGATATGTTGCCGTAGGACTCATCATTTCGGGCCTATCTGTGGCAATGTAATAGTCTATTGCATTGACAAGAATATTAGGGACGGTACGCTGAATATTCTCGGTTCGAGTCCCGATATTTTTCGCATGGCTAATCTCCAACAACATCTGCTGCTGTTGTGGTGTTGGTTCAAACCCTGATTGCATTAAACAAGACAAGAACGCCTGTGCAATTAAAAATGGTACGTCATCGAACATTTGAGAAATTGCCGGGTGATCCATGGCAAACTGGGTCATCCTTTGCGGATCAATATTATATTCCACCGTTGCAATTCGACCTGGATCATCTACCGTTGCGATTACATTTCCTTGACTGTCAAAATATGTAAACTTTCCAAAATAGGTACCAACAATGTGATACATAAAGTCTACAGTAAATCCATCAATAACATGCGTGTATCCAAATGCGCTTATCTGATCGACGAGCGCAAATAGATCGAAGCACTGTTGCTGAGACCGCGGTTCATTGACATGATAGGATGTCATGGCATCCACATCATTCACCCACCAGTTTTCCATCGCTTCACGTTCACGCAGCCATACAGTCTGAATCGATGCCGTCTTTTGTCGTTTTGCCCTCGGGGATTCAAACAACGACACTGGTGGCGCCGTGCCTATTGCTGCGCCATAGGGGCCTGGTCCACGACCGCCAATCTGTACACCACTCGGCGAAGGGGGTAACCCAGTGTACCACGAAATTTGCTGTTCTGCTTGTGGTGGAGGAAGAGGAGGTTGTGATCGTCTGGTTAATGATGATATGGTTCGGCGTTGCATTCTTTAAAATAACGAATAAATTTATACGTGTTTTTCAATATGTATTGTAGAGATGTATATATATTTTTTTGGTAAAAGAAAAACAACACCAGGCCACCAGTTTTGCTTTTTCATAGTCAAGAAAATATATTATTGATGACTGTGATGAATGAATTCAACAACAATGACAACCAAAGTACAAAAGAAATAATAATAGAGCAACATTGTATGATTATTTACTCAAAATAGAGATGATTCGATTGTGTTTCTTTTCTCAAGTAGTTCAGTTAGAATAAATTACACCATATATCTCGGTGTGTGTATATATATGTACATTATCGTGAGAACATTCGGTCACAAATCGTCATCGACCGCATCAATCATTGAGTTATCACCATCGTCGTCATTCTCATCGTCGAATAAATCATCATCCATATCATTGTCCAATTCGTTGTCATCACCATACATTAGACATTCACCGTCGTCATCACCATCATCACATATACGATTTACATGATAACTTGCCAAACTAACACCATCGTCGTCTTCCTCTCCCTCATCGTCGTCATTGCGCATAGCATATGGAATATCATTATTATCATCATCGTCCGTATCATCTACACGATGATCACTTCGCGGTGTTGCCACTCCAGAACCTGTACCCAACCCACCATCGCTGTCATCGGTCAATAACAAACTGCTCTCCACATCATCATCTTCAGTATTCCTTCCGCGCGCATCACTACCAGACATATCAAAATCTGCATCGTCATCGGTCGACTCCAAGTACGTGCTACTACCAAGTCGTTCATGATTCCCAGATGATGCAGTCGTCTTACTGGTACTGCGACGGCCACCTGCTGCTGCGGCTGTAGACGTGGATTGTTGGCGGGATCGCGCCGAACTATTGTGGGATGACTTGCCAGACTTTTGCTTTGCTTGATAGGAAGAAGAAGTGGACGATAATGAAGTCGTCGAACATTTACCACAGTTCTGTTGTTGTGATCGTCGTCCTATGGACGATGCTGCGGCTGTCATTGAACTTACACCCATACGCATGTTCTTGGTAGTATCTACACTTGGCGAGACTTCGTCCATACTGGACGTGTCGTCGACAATGCTTCCGTGATCATCTGAATATTCATATTCGTCGCCATCAAAGTCCTGATTCTTTTTTGTTTTGTTCGCTCGTGATCGGCGTGCTGACGATGTAGACGGCAGTGCCGATGAACCAGGGATTGTTGTTCGTTTACCCCGTCGCTTTACACCAGAGGATGCCGTTGTGCTGGTTGCAACTGTTGTCGACGATGATGATGATGTTTTCTTTGAGCGCATGCGACTCGATGTACCGGAATGATGTCTTTTATCAACGGGTACAAGGATATCGGTGAGTGCCATTGCCGCCGATTTTGATCTTTCCAGTAGAATACTCGGTATATATCCCGATGATACGGTGGCCGATGATGATGTGAGATTTAGTGGTGCCGACATAACACTTGCACCGACATTATGATGCAGTGGGTCTTGCATCCATTGGTCAACATTCGTTGCAGAAACACGCCAATTATTAAATATGACTTGTAATTGCATCATTGTAGTAGATACGAATTTACCCGTGTGTTGATTCCACAAGCACAAAACGGCCGGTAGGAGACAAAGATGTGTATTTAATGGAAATGGTAATTTTAGATACGACTGTAAACACATGTCATGAATAGGGTTGATTTCATTACCTACACCAGACAGGTATGAACCATGTTGACACCCCTCAGAGTTGCCGACGTTCATTGCACAGAAACCATTATTAATTCTCGTGTCAACGTTCTCTACCTCCTCAAACCTGGAGGAACCAAGTAATACAAGAGACAACGATGAGGAATTAAGAATCAGATTATTGTTGTTATTTTGAGACTCTATGACATGTGTCGGGTCGTTCGGAAGATCACCTAGTTTTGCTCGTTTTACTGAACGACCTGTTTCCCCGGCCAATAAAGATGCCGATGCTACTGAGGAGACATTATTATTTGCAGATGGTAATGACGTGTTTGTGTCATTAGCCCAAAAGTAAGATGGCACTGCCATAAGTACCGACCATGGCGATAATGGTGGGTTTGAGCACGACACATGCCTACCAGTTGAACCAACAAGATCAATATTCGCATTATTGCAATCCATGTCTACCTGCCTCAACATTGTGTGAATCCTACCTGGTCCAAAAACGCTCTGCCAATGGTGCGTATCGGTATAATCACCAATATCAGTAGCGGTACATGCAAAATTTTGGTTATTTTCTTGAGAGAATGACGTTGGTTGAACTTGTATGTCGCGACTGCAGATTTGAAATCCATCAAAATATAACTCACACGCAGTTAATGATGTTTGCATTATCCGTTCTTCAATAACAAAACAATACTTTTGCAGGAAATAGTAAGAATAAGAATATTGTCGTCACAAAGGAAGTGTAGCCCATTGGAAACATGCGTAAATTTAGGTAAAAACTGACAAATAACAATAATAAGAATCACAAAAGTATAGCGTGTATAAAACTACAACATCTCATACTCAATGTTTATACATATGTTTCGCTAAATATATGAAAAGAGGAAGTTTCTTGAATTATACTTAAACCACGTGAATGAAGAGAAGAAGATAATGTTATCTATCATCTGGTTAAATTTCTAAATTACTCATGTGTATCACATTCACGTTTATTTGTTATCCATTGTTATTATTATTATTAATGTGGGTACCAGGACCCACAGGCAACCACTTGAATTGTGGTTCCGATAATGGAATAAAGTCTGTCATTTTACATAGTAGCGACTCTGCAATATATTCATCATCACGTCCTTGGTCTATTAGAGCATATCGGGGATTCAACAATTCACACTCTACTTCACACGTTGGTGGAGTGTTGCGTTGCTTTTGCTCTGCTTCCGTCTTTGTTGTTCCAGACCACGAAAATGTCAGATCAAATTGCCACGTTGGTTTCTCTGCGTTATCGGATGCATAAGTATACGATTTGCGTTGCTTAATACGCATATGTGTTGTGTTTTGTAACCATGGCAACCTGGGATCCTTTTCGGCAATCTCTTGTTCTCGATTCAAGTCGATACGAACACCGAGAAACATTAGCGACGATGCCATAACAGGGTCAAGAAATGTCCCAGCCGAAGCACCAAACTGCGCGGATGGCGTGTCTGTTCTGACATTATCACACATCTCCGAAAAGAATGGTGTAGTGGTGTTGTTGTTACTATTCATATCGAGCATCTGCAACCGCAATAAGACTGAATCAATGCGTTGTTTGTGGATATGTCGTTGCCTGAGCAATGGCCCCGAAGAACCCTGTAGTGATTCATTATATTGTACTGTTGTGCGCACACTGCCAAGACCCTGAACAGGATATGTAAAATCTTGCATCTCATCAAATGAAGTAGTGTGATACCACCCGTCATAGGACGCCAAATCTTTCATAATCTTGTCCATAAATATATTTGGAACTCCCGCATGAAATCGAAAATTCATAAGCGCGCCATTCGACAATGGGTGATGATAATTCGAAGAATACTGTTGCTGATTTTGCGCATATGGATGGTATATATAAGGTTCACATTGCCCAAATCGTGCTTCCAATTCGTAGTGCACAGATGGATCCGTTTCTGTGGCAACTAATTGCCTTAATTTGGCTACCAGCGGAATCATTGATTGAACACTTTGATGAAAGGAAATATTATTATTATCATTTTCATAAATAACATCAAAGGAAGAAGAAGTAGCATTGGTTATTGAAGCATGTTGCGACGCGACAGTGGGTACCATAATTGCTGCTGCTGCAGATCCACCAGGATTCATGAGTACTGATGATGATATTTCCGTTATCGTATCAAATAATTCCCAGTTATATCCACACAAGCAATGATTTAACAATACGCCAACTGTTTGAAATATGGCCAATCCTGTTACGGATAGTAATAATGCAAACGGTATCCTCCCAAAAATAGACGGATAGAATAAACTTTAATTGATGACTAAAATAATAACGTCTCGCTTGTGTTGATACGTTTTGTCGCATCTATATTTTCAAACCTGAGATTATATTATTTATGTTTGCCGGTCCCAATATATATAACTCGAGTTATATAATCTAAGAACATATCAATGCATTACTGTGTGTATGACCGTTGTTGATATCAACATATCGCAAAAATAGATTCTAAAATAATAAATAATTCACATGTACAATATATATCATTGGTGCAATCAATTCCCACACAACCATTATAGTATAACTCGAGTTTACTATTCATAATTAATTGGTTGTACACTGCATCACATATCCCAACAAAGACACTAGCAACAACAAGATGTGTACATATATTGAATATTAGGGGTGAGTTTACCTACTACATATCTGCGATAGTTTATTGTAGACTCATTGATAATATAACTCGAGTAGTTTTATAGGTTTGAAATAATTATAATGATTTGGTTCACAACTACCATGGTATGGATCACAATACAAATACTATGATAACAGTATACTCAAAATAATGAGATACCTACCGAGAGATAATATACGTACTTTTTTAAAGTTGTATTAGTGGTACACGTAAACTCGAGTTCTATATATTGTTTTAAAATATCGTTTCTATTGGTTAATTTCCGTGAAATGTTATTTTATAATGAGTTGAGTGTCGTGCATAAAAAGATCCCTCTCAGTGGTCACGTGAATTCCATGATTGGTTGCAGTTACTCTTGTTAAAGGTGATAGATTAATTGGTAAGTTGATCACCGAAACGATTGCTCCTGTTGTTCAGAAAATTTTGATTCTGGGCCTTACTTTTTCGTGTGTGAAGAAGAGTGTGTCGTTGGTATTATGTCGGCAGTAGCAATTGCAGTAGCGGATCATCAGGAGGACATGTTAGGCGATATGCCGATAGATCGTGTTGATGTCAATAATAATAATGGCATGATCACGGGCCAACACAATCATCAATACCGGTACCACAACAATCAGCCGCAACAGCAACAGCATGCGATGGTGGTGGCCGATGACGTGTATGTGGACGAAATTACACAAGCGTTGCGTGTCGATATACAAACACGATTTGATGCGCTATATGAACAGTGTACACCTGCACCTGATGTTCCGTATAGTGTGTTTGCGTGTCGCTTGTTTAATCAACGTGTAGATGGTGTTGATGCAACTCAGTTGGAGCATGGGTATATGAGTGTGATGGAACAGGCCATTACGTTGTACCGTCTGTCTGTTTCTAATCATATGGTTGGCACCCATGATGTGGTGGCGTTGGAGAATGACAAAAGGTTTCGACGCCTTATTGAGGGCATTCGTCATGCCTATCTTCACTTGGATTCGGAATATCGTGGCATTGAAGTCATGACGAAACAGGGAGATCGCTACATTCCGCCACACGTGTCAATGTTTCGTGTATCGACGATTGATGTTGAAGAAAACGAACCGCATCAAAATCTACTCTTGTTTTTGTTGAATGAAGCATTTGACAAAGGGTATAGGCGGTACAAGAAGGGAGTCTACGAACAAATATATACAGACGACGAACACGGACATCTGCCGACACACGCGTGGACGATGGTTTGTTCGGTAGAAGAATTTGTCTACAGTAGTGTCAAGAAGGAGGTTAATTACAAACAGTGGCAAAATCTGACTCATCGATCGGGTACAGCCAAGAATATTATTGAATATCTGAGCAAGTCAAAATCTGATCAAGAGTTTCCGTGGTTGACCCCGGATCGAACGGTAACTGCGTGGCGAAATGGTTTATATTTGGCCGAGTCCAAGCAATTTTTAACATATGATCGCGTGCAAGATGAAGTCGATTCGAATGTGGTTGCTTGCAAGTTTTTTGATTACGATTTTTACACCCAAGATACGCCCGCAGGGCGCGATGGATGGTATCAACTACCGACACCTGTGTTTGAATCAATTATGGATTACCAAAAGATGACTGAAGAGGCCAAGAAACTCATGTATGTCATGATTGGTCGATTGCGATATCCAATGGCCGTCTATGATCGTTGGCAAGTGGTGCCCTTCCTCAAAGGTATGGCAGGTACTGGAAAGTCGACTATCGGCAAGTATTGCTTGGAGATGTTTGAGTTTGCCGATATGGGTATTCTCTCCAGTAACATTGAGGACAAGTTTGGTTTGTATGCGTTAATGGATAAGTTTGCGTGGGTGTGTTTGGAAGTGAAGGAGCGATTCGGTCTGCCTCAGAGTGAGTTCCAATCTATGATTTCGGGTGAACATATGAATATTCCCGTCAAGCATGATACTGCCATTTCTACTGTGTGGAACAGCCCCGGTCTCATGTGTGGAAATGAAATGGCCAATTGGGTCGACGCGGCCGGTAGTATGACACGTCGTCTGTTTATCTGGGAGTTTTATGAGTTGGTTCGCGAGGCCGACCCAACATTGGAGCCTCGGTTAAAACAGGAACTGGGTGTCTTTATTCGAAAGGTCAACGAAGCCTATCGTGAATATGCGGAACGCTATGGTGGAATTGATATTTGGAACATTCCCGAGTGCACCTACTTTAGATTGACTCGTGAGCGCGCCAAGTCAATTATCAACCCCATCAATTCGTTTATTCAGACATCGGAGGTGGTTCGAATCAATTCCGACGGTGGTTTTATGCCATTTTCGCGCTTCCGCGAATTGTTTATTCAATGGGCAAAGAACATGGGTCGATCGACCAAATTTGAAAAGGATTACTGGCTGCCCGTCTTTTCCGATTATCGATTCGATGTGCGCGTGGATACCAAGATGGTTAAGGGTCGTCCGTTGAATGCTTGGTTCGTCTTTGGTATTGAAGAGATCAACAATCGTGGTTCAAACGACTAAAGTTTGTCTCAAAGACTAAATATTGTAATCATCATGTATCCCACACATAAAACACTCTGGAGAGAGTATGTGTGTGTGGCATGGGGACGACTGTAGAAAGTAAAACACAATAATAAAAGAGAATATAAATGTATTTGTATAAGAATTCACTATGTCTGTGTTTAGTGTATATACATGCGTATGGTATAGTACATATCCTTTATATTGAATATAATGGTGTGGTTGTTGTTTAATGAATCTAAAAATAATACGTACGTTATAGATCAAAACGGATTCTGTCGTGTATACTTGACAGAAGAGAAAAACATTAACTATTTGTTTAATTGCAATATTTCATTTATCCATTGTCTAATTCGTATAGAAAAGACAAGAAAAGAATCTGTTGATCATGTCTACTCCGAGTTTTTCACCATTAGGTACAGGTCCCTTTTTACCCATTTCCGGAGCGGAACTATCGGCTGCATTGGCAAGACCAACCACCCCATTAATTGCTCCTATTCAAACAAGCATCAGAAATCCTTCAAATAACAATAATCTCAATGCAATGTTACGAACATCTGTGCCGAGCGTCCCCACTGTGTCCGCGACGACCGTGCAAGCACCTCCGCAGCCGTTTGCTGTTCGCACATCCACTCAGACAACAATGACCTCTTCTGCAGGAGGATTCCGTATCTCACGATTGGTTATGGCAATTATTGTTGGTGTTGTTGTAATAGTTCTTTTATTTACATTGTCGCGAATGATTTGGGGATGTAAAAAGGATGCAGATTGTGACAAACATTGCCCACATCATCCTAACGGTGGTTGTCGTGGCCAATGTCGTGATGGATGGTGTCATACGAAAACAGTTGAGTGTGATAATAATAAGCATCAGTCATGGTGCCCTGATAAGGGACGCTGCATCAATACAAAGCAAGAATTATGCCGCAGCAGCACCAACAACGCCGGTCCTGGACAATATTCGGAAAGACGTCATCATCATCACCATCGTCATCAATCTGTTGTGCGGGCCGATGAAGGTGTGGGATTCCGTCCAGATGCACTAGCCCCATCTGCGCTGCCAACTTCAGATCCACCACGCATTGTTGCACCCACTCCAAAACGTGCGCTACCCTCGTCCTTGACAGCAACACCAACAACAGGCGCTGCTGTTAGCACCAGGACACGTTCGCACAAGGATATTCATTTTGAATTGGTGGACGTGAACGAGCAGGACGTGGTTGTGGAAAAGGCAGATCCACAGTTTCACTCGTCGGATTTCGGTATGGCCAATGGTTTTCCAGCGTCATCTATGTTACAAGGAGTTGCTGCCGAGGAGGCGTTTGAAATGCACGATTTAAAATCTGTGTTAGGCTCTACAACGTCATCCAATCGTCTGTAACAACGGAACATAGTAATAATAATAACAATACAAACAATTTGTGTTACGATTATCTGTTTTGCTAATCACGGACAAATCAGCAAGTAACAAATAAAATAAGACTGAATAGATATTATTCATAATAATAATAATAATATACGCAAATTTTATTACTTACAAACAACAATCACGCATTCAAAATTGTTTTGGGTGATACTGATGCGATTTGATTGTGTCGCACGCCGTCTACAATCGACACCACGGCATACTCAAATACTAGCATTGGTTGTTCCGTGTAGAAATGCTGGAGTACTTGAGAAGACAAAACATATAACAGGCCAAATCATGTTCTGGGTCATATAACCCATTGTTGGTGTTGTTGCTCGTTTATTATTGCTATTATTTTTCTGATTATTAATGATGGCAAGGTACTCTCTTTCTAAAACTATTGATAACTCTGTTACAGGTAGCAACGCACAATCATATTTGCTGGTTGTGATGGTAGAAGATTCCGCGGGGCTATTGTGACTGGCAATAAAAACCCACGTTGTTGGAAATGAACGATACCGGGAAGACAGTGCATGTAAATTTGAAATGTCAGTACATGTGGGTTCTATATGCCAACAATAGACGCGGCACTTTAACCACGATGCCAATTTACGTCGAACGTATGTCATCAATTCCATTTGCAGTATCTCCATGTTGGTAATGGTGGTGGTGCTATTGTTGTCGCTGTTCTGCACATGTGATAACGATGATGGAAGTACATTTCTTATACTTGCAGTATATGTATTAATTTGTTGTCGCAGTTGCGCAGATGTGCGTCCAAAGCGCCACACCTTTGATTTGGGTTGAACATTTTCTCGCCGTGAAATTCGTTTGTCGAAACTACGACGAGAAATACTTCGCAATACTGCGATTGTAAGCGACACAACAAGAATGATTAGGATACTTCGATGAATCCAGGCATATGACGACTTACTGTTGATTGTGTGGTGGTGTTGTTGTTGCATTATCGATGTTTCCTTCCTTTATTGTTCTTTTAGGTGTTTGCGGGTGTAAAATAATAATAATAATAATAATAATGAATTAATTATTTTGATACAACCTACTTGTATGATGCAATTGCAATGATGTATATTGTGTTTTGAGATTGCATATATCTCTTATTTCTTACAGTAATTCATTTGATGAATTAATAATAACAACAACAATGGTCAGAACAATCTTATTTCAACAACGACAGTAAAATTCTAGCATGTGATTTTTAATCAACATCATAATGATGAATGAACCATTTTTACCTGGATATGGATATAATAAAGTGTTTTATATCCGGTTGTGTAGACAGCCGTGTGTGTAGTTTGGTGGTGGTTTAACATTGTGTATACCAGACAGTTACACTATTTCTTCCATGGCGGTTGCACGACGACGTTTGCCTCGCATTTGGACTTCTTCTTCGGCAACACCCAGCACCGCTACTCCATCAGCGGCTGCATCTTCGATTGCATCCATAATACCAACTATAGAACAACAAAATGGTGAACCTACTGCACCGGAAACACCAGCGACAACAATACCAGTACCGTTGTTGATTTATGAGGATGACAACAAAAATATGGAGTTACTATCACAGCGTCTTGCCCGAGCATCACTTGCTCCAACACAAGTATTGCCACAGGTACTTCCAATACACCAGACATTGTCAGCACCATCCACATTTCTCTGGGTGGATCATAGCATGGGGTATCGCGGAACAAATTCTTATGCAATTGCTTTGGCAATTCAACATCATCGGCGCAGCGAGACAGATGCAATGACAGACAAAAGTAATTATAACTCGGGTAGTAGTATTCGTAGTTCACGAACCGAGCCACGAGTGGACCCTGCAATATACTTGATTGCGCAAAACAATATTTTGCCATGTAGAGACCTCGGTGTTGGCACGATTTTAGGACAAGGTGGAAATGCCATCGTGTACAAAATATTGTCCCCCGCGACAACACAATTGGGAATGAAATTTGATATACCCACTGCATTAAAAAGTAATCTTATTCCTTTAACATTGGAACCGACTGCACAAAATGAGAAAGAAAGGGCGTCAATGACGCCGGTGATTAATAGTGGTGGAAAAGTTTCAAAATTAGAGGAATTATTACAACAATATCCATGTTGGCAGATGAAAGTCCAAAACTATGAATGTCCGTTTGAACACGAAACAGAAGTGTATCTGTTGGCACTTGCGAGTAAATTATTTGTGGATGGTATTACACCTCACATGCCGCTGCATATTACATCCTTTTTTTGCACCGCCATCGGTGGTCCTTTATTGCCATCTTCAACACCATCACTATTAGGCCCAGCAGAGCCGCAGCAGCAGCAACAACAACAAGTACCACAAAAGGAAACACGAGAAGAGTGGAGACGACGGGTCGGATTTGGAAAGATTATTTCAACTGTCAAACAACAGCAAGCAGTCCCACCATTGTTAACAGGAGCAGCAGTAACCTCATCGTCACCACCAACAACCACATCACCGCAACGACGACAGCAGCAACAACATTTGCAACAAGAAGGAATATTGCACACGATACAAGAACAATATGGAGCCATTCAGAAGCCTTACAATGGACATGTATTGTCACTGGTGCATCTGCCAGAGTTATTACAGATTATCTATCCAAAAGAATCAATTGTTCGTCGGAGTGATTTATTTTCTGCAATTCAAACTGGCGATAATGATAGAATTCAGAAGGTACTTTCTCAGGACTTTATTGAAACATCTATCACAATTTCTGGAGAATCGTTGTTGAAGCGTGTATCTGTCGAAATTATGATTGCTGTACTGCACACAATTGCATTAGCACAGCATACATATGGCATGCAGTGGAATGATCTTAAACCTGCAAATATTTTATTCAAACTATTGGCAACAGCACCTGGATCATCAACTGCTGCAGATATATTATCGTCGTCTTTGAATGTTCCATACTTTAGAAATCAATCATTGTCGTCGGTGCAATATTTTGCGTATGAAATACAACCAGATCGGTTCTTTTACATACCCAATCGATCCATACTGGCAAAGTTAATTGATTTTGGAATGGGAGCCGCATATCGTGTGCCCGTAAAGGTAGATGAAACAACCACGATATTCACAACTGAAATCACAAACCATACATATACATTCCGACGGTATGAGGATGTGCGGTTGTGTGCCAAATTAGGTGTCATGTCCATGAATTCGTTACGTGGTCCATTACAACTGGAACAATTACTGTACGATGAAGCCATTTCACAAGGAATTGAATCTTCGCTCGCAGCACAAATGGCGCGAGAGGCATCCACAACAAACTACATGGACTATCAACGGGAATACTTACGGATAGCCAATAGTCGCAATCGATTCGGGATTACAGGCGAATTTCAACCTGGTTATGATGCGCATTATTTTATTGCAACATTGGCAGACCAATTACGACATTGGCTTCCGAGTCGTATTCGACTCAATGACCCTCGTTCATCTATACATGATGACTATGGTCCTATTTTTCACCTTCAGCAGCGCTTTCACCTCACGCTAGACGCTGATACTGCACGTCCTGTTCTCGACAATGTGACTCAGGCAAGCCCGCAAGAAATGTTAAACTATCTGTATCAAATTGCTTCTAGCGATAGAGATTCATTAAGTGATATGGCAGAACGTCGTGTTCACGACTGGTTGCAGTCATACCTCATCAGACCCGCGGGAACATTGGGTTCCGACGACGTCAACATAATAATAGTTCCCATCCAACCGCCACAAAACCCCTATTTTTAGTAATATTAATTATATTCAGACACACTATTTTCACCGTTCACAATGTTGGGTATCGTATCATTTCATGTATCTGAAATTTTATAAATTTGATATATACACATTCGTATATCTATATATATATGTAAAGTATGTACCATTACTTGAACTTTCGTGATATAAAGATCATATTTATTGTTGTGTTCGAAAACATTTTGTCACCAATCAGCAAACAATTAATTTTTGAACACATGAAGAACAAAGGATCCATCTTCAATTAGATTCTTGTGGTCAATACAACATAGTGTTGTATTTACAGACCGACGCATATTCTCTCTTTGTGTGTATATTACAACACAGAGTCTTGATATTTGCTTATTTCCCGGGTATACTTTACTGATTGCTGATATCATTCATTGTCATGTCTCAATTGTCTGCATCGTCATCCCAAACGAACGGTAACAACAATATTGTAACCGTATCAGCACCATCCGTACGTGCAGGAGTTCACGGTGTTGGAGAATCCATTACAAGGCTTTTGAATACATCCATTCTAGGACCATTAACAGTGCGATGGGCATTGTATATTCTCATCGGAATTTTGATCATATTGTATGTCCAGTCATGTTCAAAGTGTCACATAGACCAACGCCAGAAACAAAAAGATAGTACTAGTTCGAACAAGGACAAGTAATATGTTCTATTTATTCATCCATCCATAATAATGAAAAAAGGCAATGGTGGGTACATGACCGTCAATATTCTAATCGTAGTCATCATTCTTTTGAAAACTTCTCCCTGGACAATAAAATATTAGGCATAATATAACTCGAGTTTTTCTATGGTGTATAGCAAGTGGGTGTGTAGATTATATGTGTAAATACTATGTTGTGAAACTTTGTGGGATAATATCTATTATATATGTGTTTAATCTCATAATCGTGAACCAGAATCAGGTTGATTATCAACATTAAACTATTTTAATGGGCATACATAAACTCGAGTTATTATATTGTCGGGAATGTGGTCCGTTTTGTCCACGTACACATGTTATTGCGGGATGGTGGTGATTGGTGCTGGTGTTGTAGTGTCCATGCCAATATATGATGTTTGTCCCTTTAATGCAACAGACGATGCGATGGAAGACGGCGGTGCCGTACTTGTATGTGCGGATGGTCTCTGTTTCAATATTGGAACTGGTGCGACGGTGGTGGTAGCATATCCTTTAGATGTAGATGTTGGAGGGACATTCAATTTAGACGATCCATTTGCAATTTGAGATGATCGTTGTTGTTGACCCGATCCAATCGGAGCAGTATTATTTACCGGAATCGATTGTGCCGCTGTCTGTTTTCCTCCTTGCTCTGTTGGTGGAATGGCATAATTTGTATCATACTCAATAGCATCAGCAGAGTCGTTTCGTCGTTTTCGGTGATGTGATTTGGATTTACTTTCTTTGGTGCTATTTTTCCGATTCTTTTTGGTACTACCACTTTCATCCTTTGTGGATGATTTGGTGATGATACGACGACCACCCGTCAAAAATAATATACCCGCGCATACAAATTCATAGAATATTCCAACAATCCAATTTAGCATTTTGAAGCCGATGCAAAGGAACCACCAAAACCAAATTCCAAACCAAAGAAACGCCCAGCCGGTCCACCACATCATTGCTATTGCTTTTTTGTTGCCCAATGCAACCATCAACAATAAAAATACAAGGATACAAAAGATGAGTCCAAATATAAACCACAACAGATAATACATTATTGTGGAATAACTAATATATATATTTCGTGATAGTTTGTTTGATTGATGTATGTGTATATGCCCTTTTTATAAATAGTAGTCGTAATTATTGTTATTTCTATGTGGTGTAAAAAATAATTCAAGAATATTGTTTACACGTGATGGCCGGTCGTGTACAAATGATCTTAGTGAACCAATATGCCGGAAAGTGATAACATGCAATATACGCTGCACAAGATCGATCCAAGAGTGAGCGACTTTTGTTTTCTTGTGTGTGTGTGCGAAATAATAACAAAGTATGAGAATTTGTGCTTGATTGAATAAGATCATAAATATAGTATACTAATATTTATCAAGTACCGTTGGGTGGAATGTATATTATTTTTGGTAATGTGGGCACAAAATATACTATTTCGAAATAATAATAATAGCAAGGCTAAAAATACATATGCGTGAATGTGCTAACCAATTATTCCCGTACACAAAAAAAGAAAACAAAATCTAAAAAAGGTTCTTGTTTGTGGTGTACACTAGTAAATAACCTGATACTGGTGGTGGTGTTGTTGTTTCTCCATTTAACGACCACTACTAACTGAATTTTATCACTTTTCTTTCTCTTATATTGGGATTTATACAGTAAGATAGAATGACATCATACCGTGTTCCACTACTTACATTGCAGACCCGTCGAGAATATCAAGATCAACAACAACCATTTTTATCTGTTCCAATCGCGGGCAAGGATGGAATCAACCCCGCCGTCGTGTTGGAAATTGCAACTACAAATGCGGCGGGAGCAGTACATCGACAATGGTTCTATGCAGATGACTATCTCGAGTTAGGAGGAACCCCCGACTTGTTTGTTCCAACTGCTTTACTTGCAGAAGCGCGAACCTATGTGTAAAAAGAATAAATTAACGACCTCGAGATAAAATATTAAATTTGAAAAATCCAATGCAATATTGGTGGTGAAATGTGAATTACTGTAATTTATTTTTGTAAGAGTGTACTCATTGTGTGCCTGGGTGAGTAGTTGATCCATTTGAGTGGTGTTAACTCTTTCACTGGTAAGTATCTCTTGTGATCGCGGTGTAGTCTTCTTATTCTTCCGTGTTTGATTGTGTGTGAGAAGGTCGAGTCTTGTTTCTTTCTTTGTTAACCAATCATGGAAGCCGCTGCAATGGAAATGAATCCGGAGATGATGCTTGCTGCGTCATCATCATTCGCAACACCTGCGCCAGATATGATGGGCACGTCGGATGTACAATCTGTGGATGGTGGTGTCGCTGCTCTTGCTACTGTGTCGTTTAGTGTTGCTCCTGAGATGGCCCTGCCTGTCAGTGAATCGATGGGTGGTGCTGCTGGTATTATTCCTGTGGGTCAATTGAACGATGCAAACGGTTTGTCTCTTGACCTGGGACCCGAGATCTCAACAGGGCTGCGTCGCAAGCGTTCACGTGGTGAATTGGAACAAGGCGATCACGATGGTGTCTTGGCAGAGGTAGTTGCGGAAGCGCAACAACAACCACCGCCACAACCGACGTCATCGTCCACCAATCCGTCTGCAATGGGTATGTCGTATTCGTTTATTACTGTGATCGAAAATAATAATAATGATAGTGTGATCTAATCTGACTTGTTATTGATTATTTAATATGTTTTATGAACAGAGGCAACACCTGAGTGGAGTGTTTCTATTGAGAACCCCACCTTTCTCGCCTTGGTGGTTGATTCGATTGCGGAGGCCGTTCCCGAGTGTTGGATGAAAGTTGTTGATGAATCTTCTTTTAAGGGCATTGGCTTTGAAGGTGTCGATTCTGGAAGTGTCTGTTATGTTGTGGCCCGGCTGCAATGCAACGCACAGATTGCGCCTAATTGTGAATACGAAAAGGTGTGGTCTTTTATCAACATGAAATTTTTAAAGACCTTTGTCGATTGTATTCCTTCCATGAATGCACAACTGCATTTGTTGTCCATCAAGCAGTCCAACAATTTGTTTGTTTCGGTGGCGCAACCTGGTATTAATGCCAACCAGATTGAATGCGAAATGCATACCATAACCGCATCGCAGCCTCGCAAACGTATGGCAAACCTGACACATGCGTTCAAGATGGAGTTTAATGCTTCTACGCTTTTGTCAATTGTGAAGACAGCCGCCAAGGCTGGTGCGGAGGATTTGGCGTTCTCTATATATCATGGAGAGTCTCCGGTCCCGGGTGGACCAACACAGATGTATGTGGAAATTTCCTGTATCGGTCCTATGGGTCGCCTTGTGTGGTTGTATCCAGGTTCGGATGCCGCATCTCAAACAGATGGATCATCATCCCATCCGCAGAATAGTGTCGAACAAATTGATCGTGCCACCTTGAAGCAGCAGTTTTCGGGTGCATACTCGATCAAGTATTTGTCTCAAATTCTCAAGATTATTGGTAAGAATAATCGCAGCACTGTGGTGCTCATGTTTGATTTTACATCTCCCATGTGCATTGAGTATCAGATGGGCGATGACAAGAGTTATGTCAAGTGGTTATTGGCTTGCAAGTTGGAAAGCCCCAATTCGAACGCTTGATCTGATTGACGTGTCATAGTGCTTGTTCCAAGAAGCCAAATGAACGGCATACTGTATAACACCCGACGTATTATAATAGAAAGAAAATGGTCACCCAATACCCCACGTTTTCATCATCACCTGGTAGTTAATGAATTCATAATTTATTTATATCTCAGCACACAGACACGTACATGACAACCTTTTTTTACATATCCCGCGGCGTAATCCCAGGCACATACATATTTGGAGAGATACTTAATAATATTTGGTGCAGATAATAACTGCAAACAAATAAGTTTACTAATCATATTATCTTAATCACGGAACAAGGGACCACCATAACCTTCAAGGAAGCGAACAACCTGGTGATTGCGTGCGGCGATAATCACAGTCACGTACTCATCTGCCAATTCTGGTTGCAATTTGATAATCATGTCTGCATTGTCGACCTTGGAGAAATTACTTGTACCGTTGGGATTGGAATCTTCTGCCCAAATGGCAAATGACTTGCAATAGACGTGTGACTTGGGAATGCTGCTATGTGATTGGTACGGTTCAACAAGACGATAGTACCGGCCTTCGTGGCCGCTAAATCTGAAAAGATTATTCATTCGTAGCGCCACTTCCTCAATAGGATCACGCCCGCCAACACCTGAGAAATTAAACCAGTGATTTGCGTTCTCGTTTACTCTGCGACGAACTGCCCACATCAATTCGATCACAGGATGATTGAATGCCAAACGAATCTGATGGAGTTCAGACTTGCCGTGGAAAAAGTTAATCTGTGTTTGTGTGATCAGTTGGTCAAAATTGGCTGTCGCAAATCGGTTGCGCTCGTCCACATCCAAGTGGACATACGTGGTGTCCACCCACGCTTTGAGATCGTTTGGAGACAAGGCCGAACCATCATCCTTGAGAACCTGAACACCGGGCGCGGAAACGACGACACAATTTTCCAACTTTTCCCATTCAACGGCCAATTGAACACCGTGGTGGTGCAAGTTCACCAAGGGCATTGCATTACCAGGGTTCAGTGTGTAATAGAATGGCATCGGTACGTAGAAGCGTTGCTTGCGTTGCGCATCATAGATGAGTTGTTCGCGAGACTTGCGTTTGCCAATCATTTCACGTAAACGCTTGCCGGCCTTTCCGCTTAACTCCTCCCACATATACATGGAAACACCATACAACGTGTCGGTTAAATGACCACCCACAAAGAGTGCGGCACGCTTGATGATTAACTGTGCAACGGCGTTTGCCCAGTGACACCAAACAGGAGGTTGTTGCTGCTGCTGCGAGGGATAGCCAGCAGAGGAGTTGGCGCTGGCAGACGGGGTGTCGAGGCCACCATTATATGCCAAATTAGGCACACTGGGTGCGGCACCGCTGGCACCGGGCAGATAGGCACGAATGGCGGGCAAATCAATAACCACATACAATGTGTACATTAATTCGGCGGCGCGTTGAAAGGTCAATTGCGAAGTGCCACCAAATTGGGGTGTGATCTGAAAGGGTTGACACACGCTCTCTAAAGCAAAATTGGTACACTTGTTATAGCGACGGCGAAAGTATGATACACAAGCACCCTTCTTGATCATTTGGTCCATGGCTCCGAGATGCAACAACTCGTTGTTGGCAGCGCCCTGACCCATCGAAAACATTGGTCCCATAAAACTCATTTTTGTCTAAAATTATGTATATAATTCTACGTTGAAATGATAATAGACTGTATGGATTCTCACAGAGAAAGAGAGAAGCACTAGTAATACTAACAAATTTTGTGGAGGAGAAAATATACAGTATCTCTTCTTCTTTGTTATTCTTATTCGACCAAAAAAATATGTGTGGACAATTTGTGAATGAAACAAATATAATTATCCATAAATGATTTTACTGAAAATAACCAAGACTATGATATTATGTTTATATCTATCAGAAAAAAAATAGAGATGTCTCTGTGTTTATTCTGGTTTGGACATGGAACAAATGAAACCCATAAATGTTGTTGCTATCGCTCGTGAATGCGGGAGTGATCTCCATGTGAATTAGAAGCGAATCATGTGTGTTAAGAGTAAATACGTAGAGCCTGTATCCGCGAGGCAATGAAAAAAATATATAAAATTTTCTTACGTGGAAAACAACAGACCCGCGTTCAAGTTGGCAATGACAGGCGGTGTGGCGTTTGTTGTTTGTGCTGCAATGGAGATACGATCACCAGCGAAAACAGGAATACTCAATGCACCACTATTAGCGAAAGATTGTGTTCCAAGAACAGAGGCCGTTAGTACAGAAGGTCCACTGTTATGGAAAATAGTAAATTGAACATTGTTTCCGGCAGGAACAACAAAATAATCACCATTGTCATCAGTGACTGCAACATAGAGATTACTTAAGGTACCATTGCGTGGCGCAATAAAAGTCTGACCGCCCTCATTAGAACTTAGAGTTCCTCCAAAACCAAACCACTGATAACTTGGAGTCAAAGTAGGTGCGGTCGTACCGCCGTTGGCGAAAAAGACAACGGGAACGCCATTGTTTGGTCCCGTAGCACCCGTGGCTCCGGTAACGCCGGCACCGGTAGCACCAGTCTCGCCAATAGGACCCGTGGCGCCAGTTGCACCAATTGGGCCTGTGGCGCCAGTAACGCCTGCGCCGGTGGCACCAGTCTGACCAATGGGGCCGGTGACACCCGTTTCACCGGTTGGACCAGTAGCACCCGTCACACCAGCGCCCGTAGCGCCCTGAGGACCAGTGACACCCGTTTCACCTTGAGGTCCGGTAGCGCCCGTCACACCTGCGCCAGTAGCACCCTGTGGGCCAGTGACACCGGTTTCACCCTGAGGTCCAGTGGCACCGGTAACACCCGCACCGGTGGCACCAGTCTCACCAACAGGACCAGTAACACCTGTCTCACCTTGAGGTCCAGTCGCCCCCGTAACACCAGCGCCGGTGGCGCCAGTCTCACCAACGGGTCCAGTAACACCTGTCTCGCCTTGAGGTCCAGTCGCACCCGTAACACCAGCGCCGGTGGCGCCGGTCTCACCAACAGGACCAGTAACACCTGTCTCTCCCTGGGGGCCTGTGGCGCCCGTCTCACCCTGTAGACCGGTTGCGCCTGTTTCACCAACGGGGCCGGTGACACCAGTGTCTCCCTGAGGTCCAGTAACACCGGTAACACCAGTTTCACCTTGGGGGCCAGTGACACCGGTAACACCAGTTTCACCCTGAGGTCCAGTGGCACCGGTAACACCAGTTTCACCTTGTGGTCCAGTGACACCGGTAACACCAGTTTCACCTTGAGAACCTGTGCTACCAGTAGATCCAGTGGAACCAGTCAATCCATTGACACCCGATGGTCCTGTCGCACCGGTGCTGCCGCGCAAACCTGCAATTCCGCTCGGGCCGGTGGCGCCTGTTGCACCGGTGGCACCCACAGCACCCGTAGCGCCAGTGGCACCAGGGGGTCCTTGGAGAACCACATTAACACAACAATCGTCGCAATCGCAGAAGGTGCAACCCTGGCGATGCTTCTTCTTCTGATGATCCTTCTTTGTCATGATTGCTGTATATGTTATTAAATGTGTATAAATACGTAAGTAGATGTGAGTGAGAGTGTCTAAAGCGAATTAGAAAAGTAATAAACTCAGACAACTACCGAAATTGTTGTTGTGCAAACGATAGGCCTGCTTGCTTGTTAATATATATGCAGACATTAATAATATGAACAAACGACTAACTATGATAATATAAAATAATTGTTTGTGTGTGAAGATGTATAATTTTTTATCTTTTGTGTGGTAGGAATCACGTACGTACGATATAAAAATTAATTATATGTATATAGATGTAATTATTATGTTGTTTTTGTTGTTTGTTACTCTATGTATGGTTGAATAAATAATTTAATTAACCAATCAAACAAGTTTATTCACCATGAGTAATGGATTTTTTCTTTCTTTTTTTCACATAATGTATATGCATGAGTGACCAAATACGACGTATCGTGAAAGATGGATGAAATAAAATATTATATGTGTGTGTTCGGCATTCTGTGTAGTATAATAATTGCGGATTATCTTGTTTGAAAGTAAACTATCTAAATGAGGTCTCCAATTAATACCTACAACAAAAGAATAATATATAGATGTGTTGTTTATTTTTTTAATCTACTATAGATATATAAACACAGTAAACAAACAACCAACTACGTAAAAGTAGTAGTAGTTCAAAATTTTCTTCTACCAAAGACACTTGTTGTCACTGTGAGAGACCCTGCATTATTATCAATCCATCCTACCATGTTTTTCTTTGAAGATTTTGATTTATCACATTTTCTTGTTATTGTGGCGGTTATACTTTGGATCGGTGCCATTATTTTTGTTATATTTGAGTCCAAAGTATTCACAAAAATACGACACTGGTTGACTGCGAAGGCTCGCGCAGTGTGGAAACGCCGCCGGCTTCTCTTTTCTTTGTTCTCGTCATCCGCGCAGGTAACTTCTAGCGGTCCTGTCGTAACAACTGCTGCCACCACGGCTGCTGGTACTGTTGTTGAAAAAAAGAGACACAGACGACACAAAATCGTCCCTGCTGCACCTGTCGCATCTGTGGCCGTTGTAGACAGTAATCTTCATAACAACAATATTATTGACGTACGGCGGCAGTTTGAAGCAACACCATCAACCAACGCAAACCAGTATCCAGAACACAATGCTGCTATTGCTGTTGCCGCCGTAGATAGCAATACCGTATTCGCAGAGGCCGCGTCTGTAGATGTTCCAGTGGCCTCGTCGACAGTTTGTATGCCTATCACACCAGCCGAACAACCATCTTGCCATATCATCCATGCAGTATCATCACCTCAGACATGCAATTGTCCTGAACATGTCGCCCTGGTTGAACCTGTTGTTGCCGCTGCTGCCGTCGCGGAAATAATCGCACCAATTGAATCTACCCCCACCAACACGGCTGCAGCCGTCGCTACTGTCAATGCAGCACCTCCGTCATTTAATCGAGTGGTATATGAACAAAAGCAACCACAGCAGCAGCAACCTGTCGTTGTTGTACAACAACCACCCTCTACAGTACCTGTTGATTCTGTCACCAGAATACCTGTTAAGATCGCAGCAAATCCATCGGTGATTGCGAGTGGTGGTGTGGTGGTGGCGGCATCATCACCGCCCGTGATTGCTTCACCCGCACCAACACAACCACCCGTGATTGGCTATGCACCTGTACGTACTGTCCGATTTAATCCATATGTTCATCAAATGGACAGTGGTTTGGGATATATCCAATAAACAAAGTGATTTGTGACTGTTTACAAGTACCAAGGGTTGACATAGTGCGACTTCACAATACTAATTGACAAACACCTCGAGGTTCGAATATATATTTCTACATGTTAATTTAATGATATTTGTATTGATTTGTGAATAAAATGAAGAATATATTGCGATTCGCAACTGGTCCAGAAGAATGATTTTACTGTGTTTATTTGGGGAGGATATATGTTTCTGTTCTCCGCACTGCGAATAAGATCACTTGTCGTTGATGTGTGCATTCGGGCATAAACACTTATTTCCAAGTCAGTATCCGACGAGAAGATACATACATATTATTATTACTAATCTCAATTATAATGGATGCACCCAATAACGAATGCGAAGAAAGAAGAGAAGTCTTGTCGTCGCCCCAAGCAGAACCCATGGCATCATCATCGCCACCAGATGTCTATGACTATCAAATGCAGATTGAGGACATCGCCCACCAATATGGGCCCATCACCATTTTATGGACATCTAATTCGAGTGGTTTTTGTTACAATGTCCCTCTGAACGATAGGCAGGTAGCGCAAATTACTCACTGTTTATCAGCGATCTTGGCCGGTGTATGGCCCGCAACGTCATGGAAAGAACATTTGGGTAATGTTTTTCTCCGAATGGAAATTGATTCTGATCCACATATACTGCCTTTAAACGGACCAGATAGACACACTTCTGACTCTGGTGCGATGGAACACCAACATAATGTTGCCAATGATGGTAGTGGATCATCCGATGAATTCCACAATACACAAACGCCTCTTCCAGTAACTAAAATAATTGTTGAAGGAAAAATTGCTATGTCTGGCCCAGAACATTATTTTTATTACAACCCACCCAAGGTGGAACTTGATTGACCTGGTCCAATACTTTGACAATTGTACACAATAACAATAGCAATAAATATTCAACAACCCACAACGAGTACCACCATAAATAGGGTAACGTGCATATTTACATACTAATCGCGTGATTCGTCACGCATTAAACACACACACCATTTTCATAGTTGCCAAATGGGTGCATTCGCTACTATCTCCCATGTCATCATCACAATCTCCCCATATAAACATTTCGGTCTTACATACACATATGTCTGTGTATTTAAAACAACAACAAAAAATGGAAATTTTACATATTGACAATCGTGTGTCTATTCTTGCATTGCATTGTCGTTACCACCGTCCTGTACATCCACCACAGGGTTGACAGGCACTAGTCCATCAGCCGGTTGATCCACAACCATTGCATCATTGTCTTTGTGTGGTGTTGTTGTTGCCGTCACAGAAGATTCCACCGGTTTCTTCAAATCTGATGCAGATGGATCAAAAACCTCATTCGCATCTGTAGGCGGTAAAGGAGAAGAACTGGTTTTGACAGGGATGGTTGGTGTTGATACTTCCGGTACCGATTCGGTGCGCTTCTTGTTCTTTGACCATTGTCGAAAACAGTGATCCAATGTAGACCATCGTGCTTGCAGCATTTCCAATGACATGACCAATCCGGAACACTCGTATGCCTTGCTTGTTGCAACAATATCGGGCAATATATCACGAATACTTTGCAAAAACGCAACCAGTGCATCAAAGTGCTGATCAATCCATTGCGTCATAATAGATAGATCCTTGAACGCGGGAACTTTTGAGAACAGACATGACAACAGTGTTGGTTCTTGAATCTGTCCCAACAAGGGTAAGTTTTCGCGCTGATCTTCAAAATCCACTGCCATCAAAACACCTTGTGTGTTCAGAATAAAGTTTCCCAAGTGTGCATCGCCCATCGCCAACATGTATCGCATCAAAAGATTGGCGAAAATGTTATCTGCCGATTTGGTGACTACCACATCCGACATTTTTTTGGACGCTTGTGTTATTCCCATGGACTCACGATTCACAATGGTTGCTTTAAGTTGCTCATGCGTCTTGAGTGCATGAACCTCGCCCTTCCACGCAGATGCGGGCGTCGACGCCAAATTTCGGGTGCGTAACATGTAAGAACGACGCGCCTCATCATAGACCAGCGTCGTTTCAGGAACGAGTGCATCTTGCAACCACGGCGCCTTTAAAACTTGTAGTCGAAATAGACTTCGTGCCAGCGTCGTCATATCATTGACATGATCCTCTGAAAATGGACCCTTGTAGACATATTTGGGTGTCACCATGACAAATTTTTTGAAACTGCTGGTTGGCAACTGTGCAATTTTGAGTTCCATAATAACATCCATCTCTTCATTGTCCACAGAAGATACATCAAATTGTTTTCGTAGCACAGCAGATATCTGTTTCAACATCAATTCTTCTGTCAACTGATTACCACCATCGGTAGCAAATGTTGCCTTCTTACGGCGTTTCGGTGCAGGCGCATCATCCTCTTCGACGCCGCGAGGTTCACCAGACACATCATCCACAGTGGCAGAAGCAACAGCCGTCTTGTCAATATCATTATCCGTTACAATAGGCCGTTTACGTTTCTTTGAAGCCGTGTCTGCCTTCTTTGTAGATGATGACGATGATGCACCAGCAGCAATGCTCTCATCAGAGTCTCTGTCATTTTTGTTTGACACAGACGACTTGCTGCGTTTAGATGATGCACTTGATGTCTTTTTTGCAGACCGACTCTTCTTTGCAGTCGTCAATGTCGAATTATCATCACCTCCGCCATTCGAAGATGATAATGACGCGTCGCCGGGCATAACAGCACTGACACCCTCCATATCATCCGGTATCATCACTGCTGAATTGGCCGCGCCACTCTTTTTGGCAGGTACTGTGCATGCGTACGATTTGAAAAGGCTATCCATCTGTTGCTGCCACACATTTTTGTAGGCCGCCTTATTCATTTGCATGATACGCGCATGGAATGCGCCCTTTTCGTCTTCAATGCACAAGTAGAGTCGTGCATTCTTTTCGGCATTGCGGTCCTCCAGAACACGACCCAATGCGGTCTGATTTTCTGCATGCAATGTACCCGAGATGTTATTCTTCAACTGACCCACGCGGTCAAAATACAACTTGAGTGGAGTTGACGTATTATCAGCGGCGACAACAGACGGTCCGTGTGATTTCAAAGCGTCCTCATCGACCCAACCCAATTGTTTCAGGTCCAATCCAACATGCTCCTTGGCGTGTTGCCAAAACGTATCACGAGTATCCACACTACCTGGGTAACCGCGAACACAGTATCGATCAGCGTAGGTCCTCAAATCCAACTTGCGCTGTTGCTTCAGAGAATCCGCGGTCAATACTTCAGTCGCAGGACATTCCACGTAAAGATTCAGGATTGGTTTCACATCTGCCTCTTCAGCCAATTTGGCCAAATCGACATTGGTGGGTTTCCACTCCAATACCTCATGTCGCACCGTCAACAAGACGGCAAGAATGGGAGTAAAACGCTCATTTGCAAGTCCTTGCGCTAACAATTCCAACAAGGTCATAATAACAATAATAGGTGGACCACTCTTGGCAGGAATGGTTTTGAGCAATGTTGCCCACATCCAAGGAATAGGTCGCCGCCAAAAAGGCAATCGCTTCATCTTGGACGAGACATCCTTATTTTCCAAAATATCCGTAAAATACTTTTGCCACTGCCGCAACGACGTGTCCTGATGCAACGGAACAATGGCAAATGTAGGTCGTGCCGCCTCGGCAGGCAATGTTCGATGCTCAATCAAATCCAGCGATAAGACCATGTGAGTAACAGTCAACAACAACGATTCACTCTTTTCTGCTTCATTGATGGCAACGTCCACCGCTACTCTCTCTTCCGATAACGATCCATTTCCCGCAGACACTTCACCATTAGGTGATGCTTTCGCAGATTTATCACTCTCATCAGCGACAAGTCGTGCCTTTTTAACAACAGACCACAACTGGGACGTATGTCGCAAGAGATAGGTCCACAAGTGACCAATACGCACAGGATCCAACGCACGCACATGTTGCGAATCGGTGCGATTCAGAATGGCGCTCGGTTGAACCGGTTGCTTTTCCAAATCAGAAAACCACAGACTGGCTTGTACGTCGTGTGGGGTTAGCAAAGCCGATGGTGAGGATCCCTGCTCCAATTGTGCCGACAACTCCAAGATGGCATTCATATGTGTCGCATCCATCTCAGCAGATGCCGATGATGAGGATGATGATATCATCATCAACGACGGCGCCACACAAGACGTAACGAGACGCGATTTGGGACTGCGGCTTAGCAACACACCCGGAGCAATCAACGGTACACGTGCATCTGGAACCACATGAGATACGCGCTTGATTTGTTTCAAGTGTGGATTCTTCTTCGCGTATTCTTCAATTGATGTGACCCAACGATGCCGCAACAAGAGTAAAAACAACGGTAGCATGGGGTTGGCAATACCAACATCCTTGACCATGGAATGCACGTTCCATCGCCAAACATCCTCACCATGCCCACTCAAATCCACCTCAACATCTACAAACCCCTTGTCAAAGATGCGACCTTCGCGAACAGCATGTGAACTGGCCGATCGCAATTCGTCCATGCGATAAAGATGGTGGGACATATTTCCCGCGGTTGCGTGATTTACTGCCGACATCGAACCTACAGAACAAGACAATCATGTATGTGTGAGATAATGCACCCATATGTATGAATGCGTATATGCAAATTAGAACAAACACGTTACTGCATTTACCAAACATACCCTAATGATAATACCACAACGAGTCTATATAGGTGTAGTGTATTGATAGGTATCAACTGCGAATGCAAAATACAAATGATCGATCACGTCTAGTAGTGTTGTGCAGAACACGCCTTAACACAGGACAGATCGTTGCACGAGACGTACAGTTACATATTTTTCTTTCAAACCAGGTGCATTTATTCACCGCATTTAAATTTCAATCTCGAGTACTTAATATGATTTCCCTCGAGATATTGTATAAGTATCTGTTCCCACAGCCGCATAACATACTTGACCATGTTTTCATCACTAGGGGAACCAACAATTCGGCTTTGGGGGATCTCTTGGTTCGTGGCTAAGTCCCGCAGGAACATGGTCGGAACACGGTCAATGTGATGCGCTACCACGATACTTGTGTGTTGAGATGCATCAATCCATCGGATCCGTGGAGAACACGAAATATATATCGAGTTGGAGTCACAATAGGATGTCGATGGCGACTGGTAGTGATAATGTCGAAAGTTTTGTATCCACGGCATAATAAACGATTTGACTTGATCAATAAGATTGAGACATGGAAGACACCAGTACGCAAGAACAATAACAACCTCAACTGTTATATTTTGCCGATTAGCAACGACTGAACCGTCGCCAATACACGCGAACGACGAGTTCTTATTCACATTTGATGGCACATTCGAATTTGCCGTGCGTAATAATGATGAATTATCATCGTCATTATTACTATGAGCAGCGGTATCAATTGTCATATCATTGTAAGGATCTGTTTTTCCATAAGTTGGCGTTGAACGTTGTTGTTGTTGTTGCAATATTGACGAGTTCGTAGCAATTGAATACTCACACATATTGTTTTTTTGCCCAAGAAATAACCGATACGGAGAATTAAGATGATGTGAATACAAACAATTTACTGAACAGACCACCTATATAAACATAGGACCAATTAAAAATCCACTAATTCTGCAGAAGAACCACCCAAAATAGTATTTTTACAATACACTGGTCAAAACAATGGGTCTCGCCGAATGATGTGAATGTCTGGTATATAATGAGTAAGTATTATTATTCTTTTTTTATCTATCACATATTCTCTTGTGACATATATCAAATAGTTTACAATACATTTATAAATATCAGGGCAGCACTTATTTACATATTCGAGTTACTTCATATAGCAGATCTATCATTATGTATTCAACAGCATCCAATTACTTTTCTGTCGAACCAACCGACATTATTAGTCAACATCAGCATCGATTATTTGTATCGCCAGTAGCACCCATTGGAGATGCGAATGATGATGACAATGTTGTTACCGACGATACTGGCATAGTATCAACAGACACATTGCATACGGCAACACCTTCCACATGGGATTTCACACATACGAATTTTCCATCATCATCAGCATCGTGTGAATCAACTGAATTAGATATTCTCGAACAGACTAAACTATATGAATGGTGTGAATCAATACCAATTCAAAACGTGCACAATCTACATCATGTTACAAGATCACTCTTTTCATTGGCTAACATGCGATTATTCTTTGCCTCCGTGAAACCACATTTTGTAAAACACATGTGCCAGAATTACGCCTGTGATGATACGAATACAACCATTATTTCCACAAAATTCGATACAAAAAACCACCCATCAACCACACCATTGAGTATGACTTCCATTGAAGCCGTATGGAATCAAGCAATACCACCTATACTCAATTCCTGTTTCGATGCATCCAATCAGAGTGGGTCAGAACGGGGAACACCAATACATCACCACCAATGTAATGTACCACATGGACGATTGGCACACCAGTCCAACCTTATCGATGAGAACGTCGCCTTACCTCAGGCAATAACATATATGAACACCATACTACCAATATGGTCGTCGTATATTACGTTTGTACAGAATTTAACTCATGGTGTCACATCATTGGATCCACATACTGTTCACATAGTATTACAATACCTCATACCCCCTCGCAAAATTTCCCACAGCAGAAAATGATAACAATTTAGAAATCCTATGCATGTACATATGATTATTTCAAATAAAATATGATTTCACATGGAAGATAACTCGAGTTCTTGCATCAGTGTATTTATTAAACTCTGCCATTTGAACCAGATATACATTGTCTGGTATTATGATTAATGATGATGCCATGCATTGGTCTTATTTGTGAGTAATTGCTGAAGAAGACCTATAATAGGAAAATCAAAATAATATCGATTACTACCTATGAATATATAACTCGAGTTGGTTCAATGCAGACCCATCCATTCATACCATGAATCATTCTCTTGTCTATGCACACGGGTTAAGTGGGGTGTGTGCTATGTCTTTGTTTATTTACATGCGATCACATCTTAATCTGGGATTGGGAACCCTGCTTGTAATTGTGGATGTTGTTGCATTGACTGTAATTTGGTATTCAAAATATGAATGATCTCAATAGGACGATCAATGTTTGATGTGATAGTTCCACTTTCCAAAAATGCAACAGTCAGCGCACCACCATAACCAATTATTGACCCTTGTACTTGTTGGCTTGGTTCTTTTGTTGAAGACGCACCAATGGCAGTAACCTCACATTCTGGACGTTTTGATAGGGACAGCACCATTGACTCTTGATTTGTTTCATATGAGTGTTGTCCTTTCTGGTTAAATAATTCAAAAGACGTAGTATTCCATTGTTTGGATTCTACGTTATACGAATAAGGTAGTGCCAGTGCGACCCCACTGTTACATGCATCGACTAATGCAAACAACCGTACTCTCCGAGGTAGTCGCATGACAAATAATTCATACAATTCCGTATTTGTCAAATATACATTAGGACCGACTTGAATACTTGTCTGTGGAATATGCGCCATTTCATTTGTATTTACGGAAGAAACTGCGGGTCCAGTAGAAAACACTGTGGACGGTGGATTTAACATTCCATGTCCGGAATAATGGAAGAATACAAACGAGTGTTTGGCAAACTCTTTACAACGGTGAACTAGTGTGCGTAGAATGTTGCGAACATTATCGGGCGTAGTTGTTGCTACGTTAATTTTGGAAAACCGCGCTTCTTGTTCATCATGAACATATCCAGTGTTATCAGTAATATTTGTGACTTCCTTACCGTTTGTTCCCTGTGTCAGATGCTGCAACAATATCGTCGGGGACGTTGATGTGAGCAAATAAATATCATGCGGTTGAATGTGCATGTAATCCATCAAGTATCGAGTCATATTTGCCATATCACGCACGGTAGAACCTTTCAATTGTTGTTGAACGTCCCCGTCAATAAGAATGGCAAGTTTCTGATCGCATTTCTGCCACGGTGTTAGAGTTCCAGTCATGCCTGAAAAGTTTGTCATACTACCAGGAGTAGTTGATGTTGATACAGATAAAGGGGCCGCGGGTGTTAATTCACCATTGTCATCTTCCGTTAGTGATCCTTGCTGACGTAATTGTTGTTGTTGTCGTTGTTGCGAATACGATGTCTCAATGAGCGATTGCAGTGTTGCGATTTGCTGTTGTTGTGCAGAGTTATATGAAGAAGACAGAGTGGATGTTGATTTTGTAGCACATATCGGAACTGCATTATACACAGGTGCGTGGGGCACAGGTCGGTGTAGAGGAATTGACTTGATCGTCTTTGACGACGCCAATGAGAATTTGTTGTTTGATGATGTTGCTGCTGTCGTGGTTGGAATTGGCCGACGTACCGGTTCCATCGGCGTGTTGTGAACAGATGTCTGCAATAATGGTGTTGCGGTTGGTGTGCTAAACGACACAACCCTTTTTGAGATTCCTGCATTTGTTCGATCCGACGACAACAATGTCGATGATTTATCACCACAAAGTAAATCGGTGGAAAGATCATTGGACAAGAAATCGGCAACACCTGCCATTGCAGCCGATGATGATGAAGAATTGGACCCAGAATTTTGTGTAGATGATTGTAGAGGTGCCACGGGTAACCGCGCTGATGGGTCTATAACAAAACCATTTTCTTCATCACTCACAACCGGCTGCTGCTGCGTTGTCATCGTGGTGGTGTTGTTACGAAGGAGGAAAGGGGCTGCCATTCGAGCACTGGTCGAAATTCTTTGTGGCGGTCTCGGAAATTGTGCTTGCGGTGACACCCCGCCTCGGCTGGAGGCCATAATACCGCTATTGGCGTTATTAGTATTATTAATTCCGTTGCGTGACAACGCTGCATTACGTCGTGCAGACAGAGTACTCATCGTCGCTACAGATTGAACAGATTGTGTTGAGCAATTTGATGCGTTCAGAAAAACATTGGGTGCGATCCATCCATTTAAAGCCGCAATAAAGGCGATCACAACAGCAAACGCAATGAAAACTAATAAAAGTACAAAAAATACTTCCAGTGGGGTCAACATGGTAAACTTGTGGGTTGTCTGTTCTCACGTCTATCAGAATCTTTGTTATTACACGACCATACAAAAATTATTCTATTCACTCAAAGTGAACTACCCAGAAATATCAACCACCCGAGTAAAAACGAGTTGCGTGGATGCTAATTAGAATTCACGTTCATGTGCTGAGTACTTTAATATAGACATATAATAAAAATCATTCACAATATTACGTTTTGTCAATAATCGTTTGACTTATAATGCATATATCCATAGAGGTTTAATTCATGATTTAGCACATACGCAGTTTCACGATCTTTTCTTGCCAACAATCAACGAAAATGGCTACCCGCCAAATATACAGGGGTATCTGGTCGTATATAAAACTCGAGTTATATATATTGTCCTTAAACACCTGCAAATTTTAACTACTTGTAATATAACTATCATGGTGATGTATCATGGTATCTAATTTATATCCGGACACTGTGTTGGTTCAACATACTTACGTGGGATCAAGTATACATAGTATAACTCGAGATATATCCGTGAGTACTTTCCGCTAATAATAGAAAAAGAAACATCAAATGTAGATATAACCATAGACAAAGAATAATTATTTATTGAATTAATATTGGTATCCATAATAAAATCGAATCGAATCTGTCGAACCATCTTAGTGTGCATACATCTCAAATTTTCATACCATGTCTGAACTGATTAATCCAGAAAATACGTTGGCAGCGACCTCTGAGCCTGTTAGCGAATCATCGTCCGCTGTGAATGCAACTGTTGCTACTTCTGAGGGTGTTGTCGCCGGTGGAAGTACATCTGAACTTGCCGCTTCGATTGATGTGACTGTACCAGATGTAAAGAAAAGAAATAACAACAACAACAGTGTGGCCAAGCGCGGTGCAAGTACTTCGGCTGCGAAACGCGCAGGTATTTTATTTCCCGTTGCACGTGTGCATCGGCAATTGAAGGAACATTCTGCCACGGGTTCGGGTCGTGTCGCTGCTACGGCTTCTGTTTATTTGGCAGCCGTATTGGAGTATTTAGTTGCTGAAATCTTGGAAATATCAGGTAACGTGGCTGTGGATGAAAAGTTGCGCCGCATTACACCACGTCATATTAATCTGGCACTTCGGAACGACGAGGAATTGGATGCATTGGTTCCGTCAGGAGCAATTGCCGGTGGTGGTGTTATTCCTTGGATCCATCGATCCTTAATGCCTCCTGCCAAGCCAGAACAGGCACTCGACAAGGCAACCAGGAAGAAGAAGCCGAAGAATAACACCAACGAAGTTGTTGATAAGTAGGACATGCGGCCAGTTGGTAAAGCAGGTGATATTGTAAGCGAAACTTGATGATTATTCTTTCGCATGAGGGGTGATTACCATTTCACTGTATAATTTCGATCGTGGTTCATTAATACACAATCCATTTTAAGTAGTACTGTAATCAGATGTAATACTTACGGGTACAATTGTATACATGATAATAATGTTCAGTTACATTGCGTGCATAAAACCGGTATGCACACGAAGCATCACGTGTATGTAGTACAAATTATTTGAGAAATTGTTTGTTGTGATAAATTCGTTTTGCAATTACTAACGTTTGTAGTATGACTATATATTAAACGCTCATAAACACGTTGTATATATATATACTGTTGTGAATAATTCTTTTCGGGGGAATATCTACTTGAACGTTTGTCCTATTACACATGTCGCACAAGAAGTCATCAGAACCGTGTCCGTTTTGCCCGCATCAAGACGACAAGTCATCACACCATCATAAGAACAAAGATAAGAAAAAGCAAAAGGATAAAAAGAACAAACAACACAAATCAGATATGCAAAACCATTATCAACCATCATCATCTCCAGGAACTAGTTCATATACACCCCAGTATTCCATTCAAAATGGTTCTCCTTATTTACAAGCCTCTGTGTCTTCTGCAACTAATTTTACGGAACAAATAATTGACCCTGTTTCGAAGCAGTGGTGGGATCGATACAATTCATTGAAGCCTCAATTTGAGCGTGCTACTGAGTTGATTAAACACCTGAATCAGAGGCCTGCGGATGATGAATTGTTGCAGTTGTATGGATTATTTAAACAAGTGACTCAGGGTGATTGTCCCGTCAAATCTTCAGCAGGTTTGTTTGATCTGAAAGCAAAACGCAAAGAGGATGCATGGCGTAAATATTCTGGCATGGACCAATTGGATGCCATGCAAGGATATATTGATCTGGCGACAAGTCTGTGCGTCAGGTATCATTTGTCGAATCAGAAACTTACAATGTAAGTGATATGACAATTTCACACATAATATAGATATAGTCAGTTGTTGTATAATTTATTTGTATTAGAGGACTCGCCAATGGCATAAAAATGTATGTGTGTATCTCTGATGGGGTGCTGCTTTTGCTTGTGATTTACTGTCATATGTAATTATTGGTATACAAAATTAATTGTTTTTGCAAAATAAACCTTTGTTGTTGAATTAATTTTATTTGTGTGTTTTAATAGAGTAAAACAACCAGACGATAAAAAAATCAACACACACAACAACAGAGGCGGTTTCCTGTCTCTTTTTTCTCTTTGTGGGTGGTTTTATTAATTTTTATCATCTGTTATTTCTTTTGGTTTTTGTGATACCAGGTGTGGATTTTATTTGCATTTAGCAGTATCATCTTTTGCTGCTTCTTCTTCTTCCAATCTAATTACTTGATTTTTTTGAAATATGCCTCGTGTTCCAAAGAATCCTCCTCCCGTTTGGAAAGACTTTTTAGAATTCTGCCAAAAGCAGGACAAGAAACAATTGACTTCTGCCGAAAAGAAAAAGTTTCTCACGTTGACAGAAAAGTATTGGAGCGCCTTTTACGAAAAGTCATCAGCGGAAACGGCCAAAAAGACTGCGGCTGCTGGTGGTGGTGCTAAAAAAACTGGCGCCAAGAAGAAGGACCCTGTATCCGTGTTGGAAAATGCGGTAAAGCAAATGAATGAAAAAATGGTTTTGGAAGGCGATCCAGAAGAACGCCAACGATTGCAAGAAGGACTTGCTGAAAAGATGCAAGCACTCGTACCTGGATTGAAGACGGCGATTGAAAAACCAGTTGCCGGAACAAGCAGTGACGTATCTGATAGTGGTGTTGCCGGTAGTATTACAAGTGCGCCATCTGAATCAAGTGATGCGAATGCCAATCCAGATAGTGGCGGCCGTGTGCCTACCAAATTTGCTCGTGTAAAGAAATCACCTGAAGATGATGCTGCTAACGCGGTTGATATTTCCACAGTTGTGAGTCGATATGGTGATAATCTTGTCGTTGTTAAGGACCCTTTGGAGCGTGCAGCGCTTATTTCGGAGGCAACCCAACTATTTGCACACGCTACTAGCAAAATCGAGTCTGCAGATGTACCTGTAGAAACAGCACAAGATGTCAAGAAGGACGTTGAGGAATTATACAACCTCACCGTGCGTGCTATCGGCGAGTAAAATATTCCGACAGTTGAATAAATAAATAAATTGTAATCATGTTAGTCAAAGCATTGATTAAATCGTGTGGCCGAATAATCATAATAATGTTTACACATGAATGTACAGCGGTGTGATCGATCATAATTATAGTAAATATAATGTTTTTATGTAATTCCATACTCGGTCGTATTACGGCTATCGTACCACATTTATGGCCATTTATTTATACGTGTACAACCCATTAATGAGTAGAAATATTGTGGTGATTGTATTGATTGTGAACACCGTTCATAGAGGACGGTGATGAAGAAGAAGCGGATTGGACATGATACCGCCGTAGTTGTGACGGGAGTTGGCCTTGATTACTGTACTGATATTGTTTCTGCTCGTGTTGTTGTGATGTGTCTGCAACAGATTGCGCTACATACGCAGTCGTCTTGGAAGAACTATCATAGTTGTAACATGATGATTCTGAATTAGACACACCCATGTCCATATCACCTTGACTATAGTCATCGCGTGTTGTGTAGTACGAAGTGTGGTGACTGTCATGTATACTTGTTGAACGATCATTATTATCATCTTGTTGGGCACGTATTACGGTATTGGTTGATCGATGTTCTGCTACACCAATTTCTTTTGGTAATTTGTTGCTGACCATATTATCCCTTGCATTGGTATCATCTACCACGGACGATGACATTGTTGAATTTGCATTTTCCAATGTTGTAGTACTGTCTACTACATTGACTGATGCCGCCAATGGCAGTGATACGGATGACGTACCGATTGAAGATGTGGTGGTCTTATTGGTATTGTGTTGTTGTGAACCCATCGATACCGACGACGATTGCGCAATAAAAGCATCTACGTTGGACCAAATAAAATCAACGACATCTTCATCACGCAGGGCCTCCTCGTCAGGTACGATCCATTTGGATAATGATGCGGAACTGAGACTAGATGCGGATGATGAAGAAGAGGAGGACCCATTTCGCATACCATATCGTTCGATGAACATTGGCATCAAAAAATCCCATTTGCGATCCGTGCAGAACGCAGACACTTCCGCGTACATGGGTTCTGCCCACCGTTGAGTATCGATGGTGATCAAATTACCTTGATCTGTCGATGCTACGCTGCGCAAGAAGTATATAAACTCCAACCATCGCTCATCGAAACCACACTTGTCATGGGCGGACGATGCATTTGATGACGTCACACACGTCCAATACGCATTTGCCCACATGAGTAGAAATTCTCTCAAAAGGCTATATGCTAATTGTGCATTGTCCGTGTAAAGGTTATTGAAGATCATTCCAGTGGAAATACTATCCACTGGCGATACTGAACAATATTTATCTCCGGCACACTCTAAATAAGTAAATCCAAAATCAATGAGTACAAACTCACGACCATATGTTGGGATACGAAGAACAATACTGGGAGAGGCATCAATATTGGATCGGATATTCACATAATACCACATCTTCTCGGTGCGAATATACGCGACATTGTCTGATTTAAAATCATTATGACACATCCGGAAGCGTTCCTTAAATGGAGCCAATGTAACAAACATAATTTGTGTTATTGCTGCGTGCAATATATTTGCCCAATGCAATTGATGTGTCGCTACTACTACTGATGGTACTGATACGACACCGTTGGTTGGTGGTGCTACCTGCGTTGCTGCATTCCGGACGACTAAGGATGGATTCAAATGAGGAGGTACATGTTGCTCTGTTGTACTTTGCGGGTACGTTTGAATAATACCCGCCGGTCCCCCGATATTATTTTGTTGCTGCGGATGTGTAGATGACTGATTCTGTTGTTGCTGTCGTCGCACCGTCATTCCGTCCATTGCATCTGCTTGTGTCTGACCTTGTGCATGTGATGTATTTAGTGGCATCTGGGATTGCTGGCGTTGTTGCAGGTGTTGCTTCTGTTGTTGCTGGGTTGAAGTTCCACCAATGCGTTGGCCTGTAGTTGAATCATGTGCTTGCAATGTAGACCGAGTTAATTGTAATAAGGTACTGTGGAATCGCGGAATGAACAACAATGCATAATATGCACCGGTTGTAGGGTCGCGAACATTACAATGGCCATAAAAGTATTCCGGGTATAGAAGGGCCCACGATATAATTTCCATCCAAGGTTGTGCAACAAATACAGTTTCGTTTGTCATGTGTAACAGCGCCGTGATACGATCCTCAGCGTTACCATGTTGCATTGCCATATTAGGGTCATTTACATGTTGGTATGGTCTGTTGTTGGCGTCGTTGTTGTACATATTAGTATTATTGATGTTGTTCGGATAATATTGGGAATGTCGCTGATACGCAACGCCCATTGGTGCAGCATTACCAACACCTGAGAATTGCTGATTTGCTTGTACAATTCCTGCTGGTCCATTGTCTCCGTTCTGAGGTAACGGCGCTGTTGTTGTGTATTGAGACTGTGGTTGCTGGTAATGGTGATATTGTTGCTGCTGTTGTTGAGTCTGCCTGTATTGCTGTAATACGTCCTCTGGATTAAACAATCGACAACACTTTAGAACACACAATTGTCGTTGATCGGGATTTTTCTCATCACAAATCAATGCCTCAAAAATAAAGTTGTGTCGGTTTCGCTTTAGTAATTTCAGAATATGCAACGAGTTGTTAAATTTCCAAGGAAACGTTGCACCAGACATTGTGAGTTGTGTGACTGGAAATGGTAGCCAAGATGATGATGAGGAGGATGTCATTCGTTTTGCATGCTTTAATAAGCCATGTTCCATTAAGAAGCATGTTCTCCACTCTTTTGCTTTTCGCTTCCATTTTTTAACGTTATGCAATTCATTGGCAAGGAGTTGATCTCCCTTGGCCAACGAGCCATTGCTATAATCTGTCAAAGGAAACCATCTGTCATCACTGAGCGCGCTTGCTGGATCTGCATCAAAGATAGCGTCGCATACCATTCGACGTAGTCCTGAAGGAGATATTCGATTTACGACTGTTGGAATGATATTGGGCGATGACGATGATACGGTTGTTGTTGATGGTGGTGGTGGTCCTGGTGCAACAACAGAGTTACGCCCGAGTCCTTGTTGAATACCTTTGGGTTGTGGATACTGCTGCTGCTGCGGCTGATTCGGTAGTAGTACTCCTACATGATTGTTACGGTGTATTGAATTTGCCAAATGTCCATGTTGACCTGGCATATGCTCATGACGATTAGTGGGGATCGTGCTATTCACATTTACTATGGGTGCAGTATTCTTGTAGGTTGTCTGATTGTATTGCGAGGAGTATTGCTGCTGCTGGTGTTGATATTGTGGTTGTTGTTGTTGTGTTCGATAATAAACATGCTGTTGTTGATGCTGTGGTGGTTGCATGGGTGGCATCATGGTTGACAATGTAGCCATTGTTGGATATCCGGACGCAAGAGCCTCCATGATTGAATCACAATAAAACAATTTATAATGTTTACTGTATTTATAATATTACCTAACTAATTACGACGGTAATTATGATATTTCTCTTTGTTACTGGAAATGTTATTTTCTAATCATTCCACGTGTTCAAAAAGAGAAATAGATACAAACAAGCGTAAAATGTATCACTTCTTTGACACAATAATAATAATAATAGAATGTGTGTGTGTGTCAAGAATTTCACTCTTTTGTAACCCAACAAAATATATGTCTCTTTCTTGTTTATTCTTACCCAACCAAAGAATATACGAAAAATGCAGATAAATTATTATTATATTGTTACTCCATCGGGGCTTTTGATTTTAGGTTCATCTTTATATCATATTTTCAAGAATGTGCATCATATTTCTTTATGAAAACCTAACACAACCATTTAGAAACTTTACACCCTAGTCAATCAGTTCCACAATACAGAGGAGAAATATACTGTGAGTATCGTTTGGCTTGAGGGACCTTTTTCTTCTTCACTCCAGTAGTCAGATCCTGAGATTTAGAAAAGCACGGAGAATAGGATTGGCACCACAAACTTGATTCGGCATCATCAATTGCAAGACGTGGCTGTTCTATGACTGCCGTTGATGATAATAAAGTCATTGCGTCCATATTTCTGTTTTGATGAGAAGAAGATGACTTATCCAAGAACAACAATGGATGTTGTATCATTGTTGGTAATGAACCAATATCCATATTTCCATTACAATAATCCTCATCCACAGACTCGTGCATCATCGAAACAGACGAAAGTGATGTCTCCGTTATAGACGGGATTGCCACCGCTGCGTTGGTGCTAATTTGAGAAGATATCATATCGGAGCGTTTGCGTTTTTTGGATCGTGTAGCAGTGATCTCTGCTGGAATGTTTTTTTCTTCCTTTTCAATAAGATCTATGGGTATAATGTCATTCACATTAATGATACTTGAATGTAATGGGTGGGTTTGATCCTCATGATGATTATGTAGCGCTGCTGCTAATGGTGGTGGTGAATGCTGCCACCAATACGGACATGGAACCGCGTGATTCCATTGTGCAAATCGCGATTTGTCATAAATATAATACCGGCGGTATGCACAAACAGCCATATAAAAAGGATTGTCGTCATGATGGTGGTGCTCGGACATTGTTGGTGCAGAACAACGATACACGTCTGGCATGCACTGAGGTGGTGGTGTGGTTTGTAGTATCTTCGCTAAATCATCCTGGATGGGCTCCGTTTTCATACTCTCCACATACTGAGATGACGCTAATTGAATCTTCAGTTTGGAACGATCACAACGATGCTTCTTCAACTGTGTCGCAGTTGATGCTGTTGTTAATAGTGTTGCTGATGATGACGGTCGTACTTGCTGCTTCACAAATGTCACGAAATCCCCCACAGATGGTTCATGTGACGACAACCATTCTAAGTGGATTGTGGTTGCATGAATCTTATGATATCGTAGAGTATATTGACGACACAGTGCCAGTCCATGCCGCACAGTCCATCGATAATTGCCAAGAGAACTAGCAGCCCAACAAGTCATTGGATGTTTCAGATGTGTTGGTTTATATCCACGCATAATTACATTTCCTGTATAGTATATATATATATTATTGTTTTGTTGTTGTTACTATTATTAAGACAACACCTCCACTTATTCGGAATAAATGCATGAATAGAAACCGTACCTGTTTTGGCATGTTTTCGCTCAGGTGCCGTACTTCGCCATTCTGAATTCATATTGATCAATGCATGTACCGCGTACAAAATTTGGGTGGCTTCAGTAGCAATTTTTACGACATGTTTATCGCAGTTGTATTCTGCAGCCACTTCAGGGTCGGCATCCAAAAAGAAGAGATTCATTGTTGTATGTATGCGTGTGTACCTAAAAGATGGCGTTGTTGTGTTGATAGAACATATGCAGCAAAAAAAAACGACTACATGCACTGATTGTCGTGGCATGGTACCTTTGGGCGGTATATATAACTCGAGATATATTTATGAGGATTTAAACCAATATTAAATATGTGACTTAACTTCCTCAACCTACCTGAATTATACACCCAATATCATTATCAAAAAATTATAAAGCAACATACCCACCTCGGTAATGTGTATCAACGAATGTAAAGTATCACCTCATAGTAGTATAATTATTTATATTACATAAAGAAACTCGAGTTGTAATATGAATATATAAAATATGTATAGTAATCATAATTATGTGTGTATTACCACCATGTGGGTGCTCGTGTACATTGACACATGTGTAACGTGTACTGTTGTATGGGTACAGGGGTGCATACGGCATTGCAATATTTTGCGGACACAACACAATTATTTGATGATGTTGTTGTAATGGATGATTCATTCATGTATGAATTTGGAATGGAAAATGATCCCAAATCTGCCCAAATAATTAACTCTGTTTTTGTTGTGCTGTCGACGCACTCTGTCGTCGATCCTGGGGTTTGACATGCGTGGGTGGTCGGTAAAACACCAGGACTACACATCGCAAAGTCTGTTGGCGTTGGAACACTGCATTCTGGACCTCCCCACCCAACATCACATTGACATTGATTTTGTAAATCTACAAAGTGTGCGTGGGGTCCGCAATATGGTGGAACGCATGTGTACACGGTTGCTGGTGTATTGTCGATTAATCTTACCATTCCGGCCATGTGTGCCCGAGTTCCTGGTGCGCAAGGTAAACATGTGTGGGTTGTTTTACCACAGTGAGTATCGACATCAAATTGACCAGTTCCCGGCGCCAAACCTATGTTTGTATTACAACACGGTGGGTGTGTGTCTGATGGTGGTATAGGAATGCCTTTTGAGCAGGTTGGATCATCAATCCCGTGAATCGAATAAATACATCCCTGTTGTGGTGGAGGGAGTACGTGGCCAGGAGATATTACTAATGACTGCGTTTGTTGTGAATAGGATAATGGGGACGTGTTCTGCTTCGTTCCGCCGTGACGGAATAGCCCCATAAATGCTGCAATGCTGTCCTGGTGGAATCCAAACGACCATTGTGACGATACTGAAGATGAAGAATAACTCGGAGAATGCCTTGGTATAATTGTTCCTGTATAATTATTCAAAATAAAACTTTGCACGCGACCTGCTTCATATGTATTCGTATAACAATAGTTATTACTGGATGATACTGCCGATGCGGACATAAGTTCTGGGCATGGGGCATGATCCAAAGCAATCAATTCACGAGGTGCGATTCCACTGAGAGTATTAATTATATGGTGCGATGTTGTTATGGGTGTCGATGTTGCTGCTATTATTATTGGTGAGGTTGTTGTTGATGTGAGACTTTCTTTTGATGACGTAAAAGGAATAACCACCATCGGACACCCATAACAGTCAGCGGATGTCTTGCCACACACATAATGCACATCTGAACATTCGGCAGGCGGATGAGGTCGATAACAGGTCACATAACCTTCTGCACATGAAGGATGTGCATCTTTGGTCGACAATGGTGTCTGCGCAGAAAACGTATTTACATTTGCATCATCGACAGTAACAGCAATATCAGGGATAATTATTGGTTGTATCGGAATGTTATGTGATATTGTTATAGTAGAAGACGTTGGTGATTGTTGCGTCGCTTGATATGGTGTTTCCGATATAATGGTAGTCGTTTCTGGTGCTCTTACTGACTCCATGTTGGTGGTGGAACTGGCGCTTACGTAAACAGTGGACGAAGACAATGGTATTATAGTATCTGGTACGTTTGTTGTCATTTCTGTCCACGTATACATAACATATATTCCCACACCACCCATGAGAAATAGTATCATGATAACGATGACAATGCAACAACAACACATCCATATAGTTGTAGTATTTTCACACGTAGTGGGGGTATTTTTACAATATTTCGCCTGGAATGATCTAGTGCGCGAATTGTTATTGGTGTTGTTATTGTGGGAAGAACGATGTTCCGATCTACGCCGATGTGAATGTCCCATTTGTGTGGATAATTTTTATGTACTACACGCACAAAGACAAAATTCTTTCTTAAATATACATGAAAATGAATAAACGCTTTTACACCTTTACTTTGTGCATCCCTAAAGAATTATTCGACATTACAAATTATATATCATTCTGAACGTATAATTGACACATACTCTATTTTTGAGCAGATGATTGTCGAACAAGACAATATAGTTGATCATAATGTGTAATGATCGACTTTTGTGCATTTAGGCGTTTTACCAAGACATTCATTTTTTCCGTGGTAAAGAGACCGAGTTGCTGTGTTTCAATGGAGACAAGATCACGATTCAGTATTAATTGTCGGCCGGACCACTCTTGGGTCGGGTGATCATAGATAGTTGCAAATTCTAAAAACACGGATGGTGATACTTGGAAAAATACAATATTCGTAGACATGGGCGACGTTGTCAAACTAAAGCAAAATGTCGTTGTTGATAGCGGTATTAACGATGATGATAATAATACAATCAATGATTACATTTTTCTACAGAGGTCGCAATGGCTTACCATTAACAATGGTATTTTACACCAGATAAACGTTCCGTCCTGATACTATAATAGTTTATTATGGCGATAGTCATTTCATTAAGTCTTATTTATTTTAGGTAAGTCCGTCAAACCGCGTGATACAAATAAATAATTAGTAATTGAGAGCATGTAGTACAGTACAAATGGCATTTGCATTTGCTAACATTTTTGCACATACAAAGATATCCAAATTAATTTCTTTTGGCGTAGTATACCGCACGTTGTCGTACAATTAAATCATCTACTGCTGTATATAAATAAACACCTTCAATAACGGGAATTAAAGACATTTGATTTCCATAAATATCACGATACATATTGTATCATCTTTCCACAGTGATTGATTCGCCATCTATTTACTTCCAAAATTATGAACTTGGTTGGACCAACTGCATTATTTGCTGCGCCATTGGCAGTTGGAGGTCTTTCGACCGTTCTGAGCAAGCCATCCGATGAGACGGTTCAACAGTACTATGCAAAAATAAGGCAGGGTATACCATTCATGCCACCGGCCCAAGTGTTTGGACCTGTATGGACATTGCTCTATACGCTTATGGGAATTTCTATTGTTTTGCTTGTGATGGCATTTCGTGCGCAGCAGCAACAACTCGCCATGATATCTGCTGGCACAGGCGCTGCATCTTCCATGGGATTGTCCTTGCGCTCAAATCCATTGTTTGTAGCCGCTGTAGGTCTATTTGCAATTCAACTGATGTTGAATTTTATGTGGTCAATCTTTTTCTTCCGCCTAAAGAATGCATCCATGGCACTCGGTATTCTTATTGCATTGGATGTAGTTGTTGCAATTACCACTGTGTTGTTTTTCAAATTGAAGCCTCTTTCGGGTGCTCTATTGATTCCATATCTCGCGTGGATTCTATTTGCCACATATTTGAATGTGTCTATCGTACGAAAAATGAAAGCAACGACAGCAGAAACAAAGCAAAAATAGAAAGAGACAAAGAAAGATGATAGTTGCAATGTTTTTCGATAATTCAATAATAATAATAGTTACCACGATTTTATCGCGCAAGAAGAATACAATTATTTTTTAATGGTAATGTTTCCGCAATAAACCAAAACAATTATCAATAGTAGTATTGAGTCGTAAGTGAAAGAATAAATCAAGAGATGATAGAGAGATTGATTCCCTTACTTTCTTTATTGTGGCAAATGTTGACATTCGCACTCACCAAAGCGAAAATCTCCAATCTGCTTTGGCACACATTGCGCATTGCATGATACAGCATCATAATACAGATGATGTGCAAAAATCACAGGCTGATGATGGTTCTGTTGTTGGTTAGAAGACGATGCTTTTATAAGATGATATGGTATCATTGCAAATGAGTTTTTGCAAGGATTATTATTATTATTAATGGTATAAGATGTAGGGACATTGTCGTTGGTAGTGCTGCTGGTGCTTCTGATGGCCGGCGTACCTGATGGTTGACAATATATCGTACACGGCGGAGGACTGGTACTTTTATTATTGTCGTTGATATGTAACACACCGCGACGTTGTTGTTGATATGGGTGACATGTACGAATGTGTTTTGCAAAATTTCCTTCTGGTAATTGCGAAAACGAGACAATACCATGGTGAGTGTTTGGCGGTAAGTCCTTTCCATGCTTATTTATATTATTGGTATTGTATAACCACCGCATGATTGGTACTGTAAACGAATCATGATGAATATTATTATCATTATCCCTATTTAGAAAGATCATATCGCCATTCCATAAAACACCCACAAGAACGCTGGTTGATAAAATTAGCAAAGCAACAGACCGAGTGGAGAATCCACAACAATTATAATTAGTGACTGCGATCATATCGTATGCGCCAGACTCGGACTACTATGAACAGGCGACACGTACACAATCGACGGACGAATATTGGTGCAGTATGTCTTTGCGAGACTGTTTTTATGATTTAAAAATAATAATTTGTGCGCGCATTTGTGTGTGTAATAAAATATTTTTATTTGTGGAATTAATAATCACTATCATTCCTCATTACACTGCAGGGTGAACAGGGCTAATCATTCCAGCCGCAGAGTCGAGTCCATTCCCACATGGACGTCTCTTCTTTTCAATGATGGATACGGTCTCCCACTTATCGGTCTTGCAATTATAGACCTCGATTTTAAACACGCAGTGGCCATCCTTATCTTCATGGGTAACAGTGCGAATCTTCTTGTTGCACTCCTTGGCAAATCGATTGCATTTGTTCTTATCACAGTGACGGCTACTGGATGAAGAAGAAGAGGAAGAAGACGAGCAAGAATTGCGGCTCTTGCTATCACTGCTGCAGGAGGATTCAGAAGAGAAGGAAGATGAAGAGCATGAACCACTTCCGCTACCACTGTTGCTGCTTCCACTAAAGCAGGAGGAAGATGAGGAAGAAGATGAGCAATTGCTGCTTTCGCTGCTCAAACTGGAGCAAGACGCATCAGATGAGGATGAATTAGAAGAAGAAGAGCAACTGTCGCTGCTGCTGCTGCTTTCACTGGAGCAAGAGGAGGACGAGGAATCAGAGGAGCAAGAAGATGAAGAAGGAGAGAAGCAAGATGCGGACTTGCTAGAGCATGAATAGGAGCCATAATTGAAACAATCCCAGCCCTTGTCGTTGCAAGACTTCTTGTTGTTGTGCTTCTTGCCAGACTTGTGGTGGTGCTTCTTCTTGGACTTTTTGCAACAACGGTCACCACCACCGTGGAAGAAGAAACCACACTGAGAGAAGATTAACACAAAAAAGGAGACAACAAGTAAGATGGCCGCCAGGATTATAAGTAATCTAGGAAGCACACCCATAACGGCGGAAATGATAAACAAAAGTGCTCCAATAATCCAGGTGATCCATGCAGTCCAGGTGCGCGGGCATACAATCACCTGGAAAAACAGAATAAAAGATCCCAAAAGGAGGAGAAATGCAATAATCAACAAAAGAGTAAACATGGCGAGTCGGTCAAAATAATTTGTATAGTAGTATCACGTTAATGTGTATATGGATCAGATGATCGTTGTCAAAAAAATATCCACACCGCGTACTTTGTTTTTCTATAACACAATTCTATTTGCTCGTCGATCGACGATAAACATATATATTATTATTAATAATACATTCACATATACACACTAGTACTTTTATTAATATATACTATTTTCTTATATACTAATTATGAATACATACATTTCTAACACACAGATACGAATAATTGTAATGTTTACAGATACCAACACCTGATTCTCCTTCATTTTTGCTGAACAGAACAATAAGTCAGAAATAAAACGGATATTGCGGGACCAAAACTGGAAAGAACCTGAATAGGCTGTTTTATTAATTTTGCTCAATTTTCAATAGCAGAATATGGTAGATAAACATTATTTCCCATGTTACATTGGGTGAGACCGACAAATTATTAACTATTTTTTTTGCTGATCTGGTGCCAAAGAAAATAATAAAATTTATATAAGTATGTATTGCTATATAATACAAAAGACTCTTCAAATAGTATATACTATTATTACGGATAGTATATATTTTTATACGTAGGACAATTATTATACATACACACCATTAATACAGGTTTACTCTTTATCTGGTTCTGTATATATATTAGCAATATTCTCAAATGGCGCAACAACAAATGCTTAATAACCTATATGCAATGCCTCAGCAGCAACAGAGCAGTAATTTCAATCACCAACAACAACAACAGATGCCGTCTTCCACACACCACTACTATCCCATGGAACACTCAAGTAATTATACAACTCATTGTAATCCGAACAACGCACAAACGATGCGAAACAATTTGATGCCTCCTACAGGTGCGATGCAAAATCATATATCCCCTCTTGCAAATTTGCAACCTTTACAGGTCGCCGATATGCGCCGTGGACTGCTTAAATTACGCAAAGCCTGGGAGGATAATAGTCCAAATACTCCAATTCTGTTGTCGGATGAGGCACTTCCCAATGGAATGACAATCGCTCGATTTGCATTTAACACTGTTTTATTACATCATGTTCGTCGTCACAGCAAATCACAAAGCGCAGCCAATGGATCAAATACATAAATACATACGCAGAATATACTACTCGAGTTATATACTTGAATATGGCAGCAATGTAATATATATATATCAATAAATCAACATATACCCAAAGTTTTAGCAATAGACACTATATTTTGGTTTAGATAGTATGGGTGGTGTATATATATATATATATATATATATATATATATGACCTTCCCCAAGATGGAGGTAAAATACACTCGAGTTACAGGTCCCGCCACGTAACCTCAGAGTACACTTTGACTATGTGACCAGGTTTTTTGTACAAACACTATAATAAAACTTTATGTTTTCAGAACAAATATACAGAACACGTCATAATCTACAACATTGGTTATGTTAATTTTAGTTGATCCTCCTGCAATACATAGTACAGCAACATTCTTATGAATTTCTTACTTTGATAATACATGGCGTAACCTGTATTTATTATGAGTCTTGTATAGACACGAAATAATTACACATGCCTCAGCACTTGTGGTGTTGGATGCCCGTGAACGTGCGGTGTTTGATTTGGCGTATACAGCAACTTCCATAGATGAATCATGCAATTATATGCTGTAATAAATTGATCTGTGGCTGTCATGGATATATACGCTTCATCTAATCCTCTTTGAATTGAATTGCCATCTTGAATAAGTGCTAAAATGGCTTCGGTGCCATCCATTGTGGTAATTTGTCGTTCCCAATGAACAAGCCTGTCCGAGACGAGTCGTTGTTTACTCATTATTGTGCGTTGCTGTTCGGTCCATTGTGCAACAAGTGCTTGTTGTGTTTCACGCCACTCAGTTTCGACGCGCAACGTGTCATTCAAAGATAACATATGTAGGCTGTGGTACAGTTGACGCAATGCTAGACCGACTTCTTCATCAACAATAAGTGCGTATTGTAATTTGTTTTGGTAGAGTTGGTGCCATTGTTGGATGGTCTGTTTACATCGCTCCTCCAATGAATAAAGTCGTTTTATCCATGCATCGTGGCGCTCCCCTTGTGATGTTTTATACGACGTCATCATATCAACGGTGTGCTTTACAGCCCGACTCAGGTGTGCCATATCCTGTTTGATTCTTTGAATACGTTCACGTCTTTGATCATCCAGTTGAAGAGCACGCGGAGGAGGAGGTCGTTTTGATAAGGATATTGTCGTCACTGTCGCGTCTTTTGAGAGCGTGGAATTTGTGGTTGTTATTATACATTCAGATGTCGTTGTATTACCCGGTGGTGGTGCTGCTGCTGCTGTCGATGGTGGTGTTGTTAATATTTCCGATTCTATCGTAGAATGATTCAATATCGCCAGGGCGTCCTTTCTTTCATTAGGCAAGGAAGAAGGATCATCATTCGTAATATCGATGGTATCTTTTTCGATATTCGATATTGTTTTGCCGGGAGGCTCTTCTGTTCCACGATGGGGTGAAGAGGAGGAGTGCTTGGTCTCGGTTGTTGTTGTTTTTGAATCGATAGTAGGGAACGATTTGCTATTCACAACATCATCCCTGTTGGTGTCGTCTGATGACGATGTAGATAATGGATTGGGGATGTTTTCATGGACTGGAGACAGTGGTTCTAATGGGACCATCCCGGACGCACCACTATTATATTGCTGCTGTTGTTGTTCTTCTAATTGTTCCAACTGTTCTGTTAAATGTCGTAACTCATCGCGTTGTCGTTGTGCCACCTGCTTCATTGTTTGCACAAATCCATCGTCAGTTCGCTCTATTTCCATCGACTCGCGAATCTGTTGAATACAAGAACGCATCATAGCAATATTATCACCAAGAACTTGATACGGTGATGGTGCATGTGCAGACGAGAATGGAGAAGATGCTCCTCCTCCTGCTGCAACAACAGATGTAGATGTTGATGATGATGCTATCAATACTGAATTTGAATAGTGTGGTGTTGATTGGTGTTGTTGATGAATGAATGCAGTCGCACTATCACGAATAATACGAAGCGCATTACATACAGCATGTTCGCGAACGTCGATACCTAATTCTGTTAGAAATTGTCGATATTCAGATTCAATGACTCGCAAATCTGTATCGAGTTGTTTTGATTGTTGAACGAGTTGTTGATCTGCGGGGGTTAATTGTTCAGTTGACTCTTGCAATTTGCGCCGAAAATATGTAAGTCGGTGGGACAATTTCTCTTGTGTTAATGATTGCATAGCGTTATTCAAACTTTTGAGCGTCTTGATTGACAAGATTGCACAATTACGCGAACTTTGATAATATTGTTGTTGTGCAGTGTAAAACTCTTTGCGTAGAGTTGCCATACTTTCCAACGCAACCAGAACATTTGCAACGGCATCAGACAGAACTCGACTGCGCACAACCCACGTGCTCCGCATCATCTGTTTAAATGCCGATATGTTGCCAACATGTAGATCACTCTCCAGGTTATTAATTTTCATTCGCAATGCCGATAAATTATCCTTCAAATGAATGGGAATAGGTGTCCATTGTTTCAGTGCTTCAGCAATCGTACACATGGCAGCATCCGTCAAAGTTTTGTCGTCTTCGGACGCGTCGGGCCATTGGTACGATTGTACGGTATGTGGGTGCAATTGCTGGGCACAAAGATATGTACCTTGATTGTGAATATCCAATTGTCCTCTTCCTTTACACCATTGCCACGCAGCACGTGATAGTTCCTCCCACCACAGTCCAGGATCTGGAATGTTTAAACATGGTGTGCCCGCAGTGTCTTTTACAGTGTAGGATGTGTTTGTCTGTTGTTGCCGCTGCTGTCCTTGTTGAATGTTGTGTGCGGTTGATGCATTTGATAAAAATGCCCCTGGTAGTAGTAGCGGGGGTGGTTGATTCGTATTCATACCACCACGATCGCCATACATTTCTACAAGTGTGGAATTTTGATGCTGGCGGGGTGGTAGTTGTTGATTTTGATTATCGTCATCTGTTGATGCAAGTATATTTTGCAGCATTGCGCCGAAGGGTGTCTTTGGTACAGCGGTGGATCTTGTAGATTGCCCATGTGAATATTGATGATCATAAGTATGTGTATGTTGATGTCTGTACTCCATTATTCTAGGAGCATCTGGTCCATTCAGGAGATGTGTCGGTACCCCTGCGGGCTTGTTAACCTTTGTCGAATCAGTGTATGCTGGTTGAGATGTGCGATGATGATGTTGAGTGTCTCGCCGTCGGTCAACTACCAAATCTTCCAACACTTTGTCCAAACTCATACTGCTCAGCACAATACTGTCTGTGTCATCGGTGGCTTGAATCAACGGAACAGATCCTGTTGATCCAACACTCATTGACATGACAGAATCGGTATTATTGGGTAATGTCTTATTTAAGGTTGTAGAAGCGTTTGTCTGTGCTGCCAACAACGATGACGACCATTTGGCTGGCGCTGATGGGGTGCGAATAGCCTGTTCATATAAACTATCAGTCGGCTCCATGTTAGCACCATGTACCACCTGATTATTGTTGTCGGTATTTTCATTGTTAATATCAATGTCCCCATAATTCATCATGTATCCACCGCTATTGGCGATGACATTCGTGTGCTGGTTCGCCGTATTATTGAAATTTCCATACATGAATATATAGAGATCGTTCCACACCACAACTAAAAAGAAGAGAATACAAAGATATTTACTAGCAAATGAAAAAGAAGTATTCCAATGCAAGGAATAAACCAATATAAATCAAGGCAGGTAACCACTTATCTCTCTCTATCTATAATATAGATGCACTTAATATTTTGTTTCTTGTATATATATGTGCAAAGAAAAAGATTTCCAATTAATATGTTTTTATAGATAAACAGAGATATATTCGTGTTTGTCCCCCCATACAACGCTCACATTACCGACTCGGTTCACTATATACATCAGCGCGTATTAATCATGGTACTGCCAACTATATAATTTAGTTAGCATGACGTTGCGTTTCGTCATCACTTTTTTAAACTAAACCGGGATTGAAATTCACTGTTTTCATAAATACCAATTAGTATTATTCTATATAACCTTTATTTAGCCATACATGTGCATGTTCATCATGATCGAACAAAACACGCATATATATATCCACTTGTTTGTGTGTGTGGTTCGAAAACAATGTCATATGTACAATGGGAGTAGTAATTTTTATCTACCGTGTACAAAAGAAAAAAGGTCCAGTACTTTTTTTGTTCGATTCGTACAATCTTTTTCCTGACACCGTGAGCATTCACAGTCCTTCACAAGGCACATCATATCTATATAAATACCTCAAACGAAATGGGACAACAACCCTCCAGTGTAGTATCAATTCGTCGCATGCCAGCGTCGGTTCGACGTCAAACACCTGTTAAGGCCACAGCGGCGACAGCACCCATTTCTGCTGCTGCTGCATCAGTTGCTCCCAAAACAGATATTGTCGATGTGGGTTCAACCGAGTACAAAGATCCAGTCACTGGAAGGACTCATAAATATTCTGTGGGAGAAAATGTCATATTAGTTGGCGCTGCCCTCAAGTTGGCAAAGGATTCGGGTTATGCGCCACTCGGTCGTATTGTTTCTTTGGGCAGCACTGAATCTGCACCACCCACTACTACCACAACAATGACAGTACCAGCAGGTCGTCGTCTTCCGATTATTCAGTTCTATACACCAGCAGAACCAAGCGAGGAAGGTGGTATTGGCGTTCCGGCTATTCAGCGTGAAATGAGTCTTGTCGATTCTGTACAGCCTCTTCCATTCGAATTTGGTGCAGCCGACCTTCGCGTGCTGGTTCATAATAGTCAAATATTTACATGCGAACGAATCAATGATTTGAATCCAGCAGGATGTGATTCCTGTGATCCCAGTGGACAATTGTACGGCCCTGAGACGTATGCAGATCGCGTTAATCAAGTATTTAACATGGTCACCAAGGTGCGTGGTGGTCCAGGTTCCACAAGGTATACACTATTTGCGTGCCCGGCTACCATCATTCGTGCAGGACAACCTGTAAGCGTCGCAAATACATTGTGCAAAATTGTTATTGTGGCCACCATCACGGGCAGCACAAATACCAATCGATACTCGCTCATATCAACCATGGACCCGATTGCGTTCCGTGCGGCCTTTTTATACACATATGGCCTGCCTGTAGATGACGTATCTTATTATCGTGCGGTTCGCTGGACACGTATTCCAGAATATCAGCAGTTACTAAGTCAGTTACAGGGAGAACGCATTGCATGCATGGATGTTGATGCAGGTTGGTTGGATACTCATATTCGTAATCTTCTTGCCAAAGGGTACGAGGCGCGCGAAATATCTCTCTTGGCGGGCGAAGCACCTGGTCGGAAAACACGACAACTGTTAACGACAGGTCAACAACAAGCATTACAACAGATGCCGTCGGTACAATCAACATAAATATCTCACAAAAAATAAAGATATTATATATACATTTGCCAAATAAACACTATTATGTTAGCGAAAAGACACCAACATTTATCGTCTATAAATATTTATTATATTGTTTATGGAGGAGGGGCAATGACAACGTCCGTGTATATAGACATGTTATATTTACAGATGTGCAGTAAAAGAATTAATTACAAATACAAGTGCCAAACAAAATAGCGATCAGCGAACAACAACTTGCGGTTTATAAGGGATAATAAATACAACAACCCAAAACGAGTAGAGACAAGGTATGCTGATTCATCCTTTATCGGCAAAACCTTGATTCGACGCAGATGATTCTTGTACTACTGTCCTCAAATTAATTAACCACGTTGTTCATATCGCGCCATGGATCGAGTCGTCACTCTTCGTTGTGATGGTGATACAGTCGCGCTGGTTGTATTACGATTTGTTCGACGTGGACGACCATGAACACCGGCAGTTGTATTTTGATGACGGTCTGTGGACTCTGATTGTACAGCATCCGTGTCATTATGTTGTGATACGGACGCAGTTGCTGAACTAACCTGTACATTCAACCGCATAGACGAGGATGGTGGTAAATGTCTTACTGCCGCTTCAGTGATGATTTGAGATGCCCGTTCGCTAGACACAACGGCTGACGGTGGTACAGATATAACCTGCTGTTGTTGTTGCTGCTGTTGATCATGCAATCGCCTCCGACTAGCAATCACGGTTGGCAATGACGTAATACGACGACGATCATTGGTTTCATTCACAGCAAACGATTTGTTCTGACTATCATCCTCCTCATCGTCATCATTACCCGTATTGCCACTATGAGTCCGTCGATGCAAATTATGATAATCATCATCGTCCTCGTCATCAGACAATAAAATTACCGTACGGCGCCAATGTGGCACAGTAGGAACTCGATGACTTCTTCTGGGTGAGTTTATTGCCGTATTGCGGCCATCACGATCCGGCAGTAGTGGACGTGTTGATGACGATGTTGTGGTTGTCGTTGGTAATACAACATGCCCACGCTCCATACTTAGAGGTCGATTTCGTTGCGATATGTTAGGAGTCGCCGCAGTAGTAGTGGAATCCGAATCACCACCACCAGACGGAACCTGCTGTAGCATGCGTGCCACAGTTCCCTGCAAGTGGCGAGCAATCTGATCAACAGAACGCCGCAGTGTTCTGTCTTCTGATCGCGATGGTGGGCTCTGCGCGGTACGATGATTATAGTTACTATTTCTGGATGGAGCATCTTGACGGCTCATCGCACGACTCATCGTTGTTGATGATGCGACCAGATTAGGATTTGATGGTGCGTTGACTTGGGGATGTAAAGAAGTAATATCATCATCGTAACTGTTGTTGTCATTATTGTGATTGTTTTGTTGACTTGCTCTTCCACTCGCAGCGGGCATTGCAACAGATGTATGTGCTGTCATTACGTTCGTCAAAGCCACATGCACAAGTTGTTGAAAGACCGCCTCAAGCGGGTCATTCGTGCGACGATTTGATGAAACTGTCGTACCCGATGACGATAACGAACTCCTTTGTAATTCTTCATCATCATGATCAGCAGCAACGCTTTGCAGACGACGCCCGATTTGTTGCTGTTGTTGGTAATATTCCAATATCTGCCGTACATCCGGCGGAAGCGTATACTCGGGTGAAGGATTATCATTGGTTGCGTCTCCTTCTTCGTCGTCATCATTACCATATTGAACGGGATCCACAATTTCATCGTCACTATCTGCAACGGGATTTTCTAATTGATCCAGCAAATCGGCCGGATCAAGAATATTGCGTGTCGCCAAACGTAATGCATTATCCTTGGCAGAACATACAGCCGGTTGATAGAATATGCGCATATACTTTTTGTTAATGTTGAGACAATAAAGCACAAACCGATTTGCCATATTCAATCCTTCCGGAGTCGTCTGACTTGTGTCTGCCATAAACTTTTGTGCTTGTTCAACAGCGCGCTGAACGAGTTTTTCCACCGGCAACGCAAACACCGACCGATGCTCTCGCACGTAGGCACGCAATTCACGATACTGTCGCATTATAGCCGCTTTCCAAATGGTATTATACTGATTCGTAGACACATCACCACGACACATGTCCCTCATTCCAACAATGACCAAACGCTCCAATATATTCTCCATCCAGTCCATCATAGACTGTTCCTCCGTTCGCGTGCGTACTTGTTGTGCGATATGTCTCTTTTGCTGCACCAGTCCTAACGGCGAACGTAATTCCGACAGAACAATCGACACCCACGAAGGTGTAACTGGTGTTGGCACTGCCGCCGACAGCGACGATAATGACTTCATATGCAAGTCTTGAAGAAATTGTTGTGCCGCATAAACTAAAATCCGCTGTAGACGACGTAGTTCAACATTATTAAGTACAACTTGCGTGATCGGATTTATAAACTTGGCCGTATGTTTGATTGTCTCATATAAGGATGTAGCCTTGAACCAGTACACCACCGATTTGGACAATCGACCATCGTAACCCACATGAATAAAGATGGGTTCATGTTGCTGTCTAATCTCAGGCCACGATTCCAAAGTGATTGGATCCGCATCATTTAATGGCGTTGGATATCGACGCCGATATGTGCGCCATGCACGCTGAATGCGTTGAACTGCCGTTAGCGTCATCGTACATGCACGCTTCGCAGGCGGAGGTGACAACAAAAGAATATCGGCATCATCGTCATTGCTGGGGGCGTTATTATTATTCGAACATTGCGATGATGACAATGACAATAATACACAGTTTGTAGACATGTGGTTCGATCTATACCCACCATTATTATCATCGTCGGCATCACTCGCACGTTTACGTTTAACGAAGCGCTCTGCGGAAGACAATAGGGTGCCACATGTCGTCGTAGAGAGCGTAGGGTTTATAACCGTGGTGTCCTCTCTTTTGGGCAATGGATTGTTGCATCCACCTGCGTCAGCGCAATCATTCACAACAGTCGACATTGTATATCTACTTGTGTCCTACTCTTGATATACTTGAACCGGTTCGGAATGAATAGTATAGTTGAGCAAAAACACTAATGCCTTGCACAGACCACAAACGATGGATGTTGATTAATGAAAACGACTCGAATTTACTCGCTGTCTTTTCCTTCTCATATATGATACATTCCAACTTTGGGAAGAATGATCAATTCGTAGAAGAAAATTGTATATGAATAAATCCAGCAAACACAGGTCGACAATGTTGGAGGAGGAGTGATGTTTTGTCGTGCACCTGTTTATTATCCTATCGCAATGAAATAGCCCCGGGTCACAGAGAAATTATTATTTACTATTTTTTTTCTGTTTTGGTTGTTTGTTTTCGATACTACAAATATTGTCATTTTTATTTGATCAAACAAACTATTTACAATAAAATATTGATACTGGTATTATAATCTCGAGTTTATTGTCGGTCGATCCTTTGCTTTTATGATTGTTGTGCTGGGGGTGACGATGAAGGGGGTGTCATTTGTGGCGCACCATCTGACGGCAAATAACCAATGCGTTTTAATTCATCGTCAGTCCACCCAATGCGGCGCAAGGCATCAATGTCCTGTGGAGACCATGGTACCGGCTGATCTAAAGGCTTCTGTTGTTGAACAAGGTCGGCGGCATATTCTAAATCTCGAGGTGTCACACTACAAACATTTCGTTTGCGATCGGCAATCTTCTCACGCATATCCTCGTACCGCACAAATAGTTCACGATCGCGTTTGGTTTCATGCGCCGTGCGCTTAAGCCAATCATTCATTTCCGACCCACACAAGTCAATCATCTTTTCTGGAGGGCCATCGTAGCGTCCCTTGATAGAACGCACAGGATATTCTGTATACACCTTTTTATCATTGTAGGGTCCGCCAATATTGGCCTGCAGCATTCCATACGAATCTGTTGGCACAGCGACGTACCATGTGCTATTCAAATTGGACTGCTTTGGGTAGTCCTGCATCTGAAACGGCAAATCTTGATATTGTGTGGGAGCACTCTTTGTTGTCGCATTTATCAGCGGGTTAACAGATGTCGTTGTATCATTACTGGTGTCCGCATCATCATCATTATTGTTGTCGTCTTCGGCACCGCTGTCGGAACTATTCTTTCCAGATACCTTTTTCTTTGTGGACTTTTTGTTTGAGGTGGCGGATGATGGTAGTGATGAAGAATTGTTTCGAGCATGTTCAACAGCGGGTCTTAAACGACCCATAAGCAAAAATGCTTTCATTAGAACATTGTCGGGTTCTTTAAGAAGTTCATTGAGAAGAATTTCACGACCACCACCGGTTGGCTTAAGAAGGTCAAAGTAGTCGTAGTTTTCAGGTCGTTGAACGAGATTATGTTTAAGCAGGTACGCAACCACATCTTGTAATTGACCAAATGGCGCCGCGGAAATGGTGGCACGAACAAATCCAATTCCAACGTATTGTGGGAATGCATTGTTAGGTGATTGGATGAGCGAGTAGTGCAATTCCTTTTCTGCTAAAACGATTGAGTTAAGTCGTTCCAATCGTTTCTGATCACTCGGGGTGCGTTCCACCTCAACTGCACTCTTGGCACCACAAACTTGCTGCCAGTCATTAGGTGTCACACGTGGTAGGAAGTATCGCGTATGTCGTCGCGTATCACGTTGCCGAGTAGAGCGACGGCTCCGAGCCGACGAAACAGGGGCGGTTAGCACCCCCTCATCTATCAGTACACCATTATCATTTTTAGACGTTCGAGTACGCGTCGCTGATACGGTTCTGCGACGCCGTCCACGGCGCGCTTGTGTGTTCTCCATTGCATTTGTTGGGATCAAACCATCGTTCTGTGCATCAAACTGCTGCTGTTGTTGTAATAAAGCATACTCATACGCGCCATAATCAGAGCCGACGTCATTCTCCTCTGGTTCGGCTCCATCCATCATATAGATATTGTCAGACATGTAGGCCTCATTAGGGTCGGCGTCCACCCTCACAAACATATCAGGACCATACATATCCATTGCTACCACACAAAATATACACAACCAATACTAAGAAACAAGATTAGTTGTCCTAATCTTTTTTTACACGAATCAATTGTACTCTTGTATTATAAATGCAGGATGTGCTTTATCCTATCATGGCACATTATTTTATCACATAATATATGTATTTGTAATGTAAATCGTAGACAAGTTATTTATTTTACTATTCTGATTTAACACGTACATGTATATATATACATGATTACTTGTACGCAATAATATTGATGATTTTTTATGTATATCTATATAAAGAATACAAGTTTGCGTGATATCTAATAAAATTAAATATGTATTCTCCACTCCTAATGAAACAAAACGAAAACCACCATTACAGTGCACTTCAACATCTATATTTGTGTCTGCGTCTCAGAGCCGATAGCAGATCATAACGTGTGTGTGGTAAATTACTTTTATATTAACAATTATTAACCACATATTGCGTGTATTCTCTAGTTAAGAATTAGAATGAATTCAAATATGAATACTACAAACAGTGCAAATTCCCAAACAGGATTATCTATTCAAAAACGAACGTTGGGAATTTCAACACAAGAAGAGGGAACCTGTTCCATGTGTAAATATTACTTCAATATGGAAGATGGCAAATGTCATTGTGATCAAATGATCATTTGCTGTAATGCCGCATTTCGCCAATGCCCGCTTCACAGAGGGCAAGTACGTACAGATATTCCAATCAATTGGATCTTGTACCGAAATCCACAAGATGGCTCAACACAATGGCAGTCAATGAGTGCAGTATCCCCATTGTAATTAGTACAAACACGAACAGATCCAGTCTGTCGAACGGAAAGCAAATTCAATAAACCATGGAAACATAAAATTATATTACACTAACTTTAGCCAGTCGAAAATTATAATATATAACAAACTCGAGTATTACTTAGTACCACACATCGCGTTGGTTTTATTACCCTATCACGGCACTATGTGTATATGTCTTGCTTTGCAATAGAGTTGTAACCATCAACATATCTTATCATACACATGAACTGACATTAGATGTCAAAGAGTACGGATAATTAATTACCATAGACCATATGTATAACTCGAGTTATTTCTACGCCGCTATAGATTAATTAACAATATCACGTCAACAATCTATTTGTAATGATGCGACAATGCCAATAACTGGGCATGAACACGTGGACTTACAACGGCAGGAGAATACCCCGCTTCAACATCATCTTGAACCTCATCACTGCGGTCCATGCGGTTCAATTCGTCAAGTAGTGCAGCAACTTGCTGTTTCGCAACAGATATACACAATAAACTATTCGAGTAAATCACAACATCCCTGCGTGTTGTGTCTAGTCGAATCACAAGCCACGTGCCAATGGTCCGCCAATTTTTTGGACCACACTTAGCACCAGTAGTAATAGTAGTACTCCTGTTGTGCTTTACTGTTCGCACATCCATGGGTGCGGATGATGCACTCCTTTCCACACATTCCTTTGTTGCAGTTGAGCACGACGATGGTACGGTGATGATATCATCTTGAAGGGATGACGATGACTCGGATTGTGCCGTTGAAGAAGACACTATATCGTCCTTATTACAATTCGTTTTAGAAAACATGTCAAGAACGTTTTCGCGGATGACACCAAGCCAAATTCGCCATGCTGGAACTGAAAGTGGTGTCGATTTGTCGCTGAGCGTCATTCGCGCTTTCAATGCTTGAAATAGTTCGGTACTTACACCAACATGCTCCTCATGTCGCGTCAAATAAATATACTCCAGTGTTTTCGCCACACGGTGACAAGTCGTGTCCAATAATTTTGATGAAGAAACATATACATGTACACGACCGAGACCATCATCCAAATGGATCCAGCAATCTAATGCCTTTTCTAACTGTCGCATCATTGATTGTACTTCTCCGTTAAAATGACGGTTCGGTCGTGTTTCACGTTCTACAAACTGACCAAATGAAAATGAACGCCAATGCTTATTATTTGCAAAACGCTGCTCCAACTGATTCGTCGCAAACGATGCAATGGATTGTTGGTCCTCCAATGACATTTTCGAACAAAAACGAATCTGAAGTATGGGAGCGGGTATTTCCGCAGCAGTGGCAGACGATGATGACGGGACACGTGGCGATTTTTTTGGACTCGTGGTAGATACAACAGTTGGTGATGATGTTGTTGTCATTGGTGTCCGATGTTCTTCAATTTTGGGAAAATTCCAAACATGTAAATGAATATGGCGATATGTTAGATGTTTGCGAAAACATAAATCACGGCACAACTCCCACAACATGCGGTGAATAAAGCCCGGAAGAATGGTGCCCGGAATTTCGATAAAAGAACCCATAGGCAACGGTTGTACTTGATCGCTCATACCGCTTGAGCAAGAAGAAACTGATGCCATCGAGTCGGTCGAGTCTGAATCATCAAGAGTAGTCCCACGCCTTTTGACTCGTATGGAGGTATTATTTACCGAACGGCCACCGAGATATTCCGCACCGCCGCCACCGTCTTGTTGATTATTGTGTCGACAAGAGTTCAGCAGTTCTGGTGGAGGTGGATGCGTTGAATAAGATGTTAATTCGTAAATTTGAGCAGACTCACGTTCCCAAACTGCATGAGATCTCGTGCGGGAATGTTGTGTCCTCGTGTGATCGTCTTCTTTCTGTCCCGATGAGAGGCTTGTACACGCACCCATAATTCACTGTATGTGTATGAAAATGTTAGATATATGACTAGTTGTAAAGGCAAAACCTTTTAATATTGATACTGAAAAGTGAATGGTATCAACATAAAATGACCCAATTATTAAACAACAGTGTTTGGTATACACTACCTCAAATTATGCTCTTCAGACATTGAACAATGTATCATGAGGACGACCGATACTATTAGAAATAATCGCATATAAAGAACTCGAGATATATATGGCGCGCAACTCAGTGCTGCTAATTAAATACTTTTATATTAAAATACATGTACTTGTTTATTATGTGTATGACCAATGACAAATACATCAACAAATCACTCACATAGAGCCTAAATAAACCTATGTCACGTGGTATTTTAGTATTTTCAATAATACTACTCGAGATTATTATATCTGGTTACCGATACCGCACCTTGCGACATGCATAGTATAAACAAGTAGATAATTTCTATTTTGATGACAAGTAGATAACTCGAGTTATATTATGGGTATAAAATTATATTCGCAGGCACCATTTTCTTGATCTGTTTGAATAACAATATGATAATGATCTTGTCAGAGTACACTAAAGACCATACATAAGTATACAAGTTGGGACTGGTTATGAATAGTACACTTATAATTATGCTGTATAACTCGAGTTGATTATATAGGACCCAAAGTTAAGTTGATAGTAATGTGGGGGTTGTATCTTGTGGGTTCGTGGAAGAAGAAGGGGTATTGTTTCTGTTTTCGTCAGGAGATTTTGATGATTGTTCAATTTGCTGTTGTTGTGAAATTGATGGATACTGTCTTGATGATGACGTAATGTGAATAAAGTCGAACAGTCCCAGGAATGCAATAAGAAGAATAAGTAAGAAAATGATGGGGTTTAATGAATGGTAATATAATGCTTCTAAAGCGTAATGCCATAAGATTGCCATGTTACATAGCAGCGCAACACCAACGACAAATGATTGTTTTGGTATCCATGTTTGTCGAATGCGGTCCAGTATAATGGGTGGTGTATATGTGTGAATTAGTGCGGCGCTGTTGACAATTACAACAAATAAGAATAACAACCCACCAAGTCGCATGGTGTGTTCAGATACTGCATCCGGTGGAAGAAATGCGTATGCTAGTTTGCGCCGTTGTGAATAAAAAATAATGGATATTATACATGCGGCAATTGCATGAATCCAAAGAGATGATGTGATATTGGCCTTCATAATCTTATCTTAAAACACAACACAATAAATGATAATATATAGAAGCGTATTTTTTGTGCAAAGTGGTAAGAGAAGAGTGTCGTATTTGATTATTACATGACAGTGTAGTTTTTTTTATTCTCTCGTCGTAAACACGACATTTTTTGTGTGTATATCTATAATACATACAATAATAATATATTTCATTATTATGAAGAATTATTATTTCTCAAATAAACTGCAAAAGAAACGTACTACTGTATTTGTGAATATTGTCTTCTCTGACCGTATCGATCTACGTGTACATTATGTGCGAGGTATTTTGTTTGTTAAGTTTGAATCTGTTACTAAATTTATTGCGGGAGATTGTGTAATAAGATCTCTTAGTTGCAGACGCGGACATTACTACGGTTGGTGTTGGTGGTGCGTAAACCAGACATACTCTGAAATTTTGTTCGTCATTGTTCGTTTGACCATAGGCGCTAACCAGTGTATATGTGAAAAATGTTATAATATGATAATGCAAAAAGAAAAGTTCTATTCTCTTATTTAAATAATAAGAAACCAGTGGTATATATATTTATTTTGTTGATTTTTAATTAGCATTAATAATTAACAAAGGGCTGTGAATATTTGCCTGACTATATTGATTTTTGTTTCAACTTTCTTTTAAATAGATTTTAATTTACTGTGAACCACTAAGTTTACTACGTTATATTAAAAATACCAGTCATGAGTCGTCCATCAGTGAATCCATCATTTCGGCAGCAGCAACAACAGGTTTGGCGGCCACGGCAGATATGTGATCCGGCATTGGGAACTCGAATTCGAGTTGTTGATGATACGCTGGCAGAAATTCAAAAACTATTATCATCATATAGTGCGGTTGATTTAACAATGGTAAGGTTGGATTCGTTGGGTCGTCCTGTGCCTCGTTTGGGTGCGGATGGTCGTCCTGTTTATCGAACGCACCGGGTTAATGTTCCGGGAAAAGGTGTTGAAACTCGCAGTAGGCCCGAATATGAAGAGGACGTGTTTGTCGATCGATATCCATTGGAAACACCAAATGGTGTGGTCTACAGAAACATCGATCAAGATATTCGCGATGCTGAAAAGGCTGTTCAAGATATATTGACAATTGCTTGCATGTCTCGCGACGATATGTTGAAGGCGCCAAGTTTTGATGCCATTCGCGTATTAGATAAGCCTCTATTTAGCGGCATGGAATTTGAACGATTGAAAATGAACACACCCACAACATTAGAGCCACAATTGCAAGCACGACTGACAGTGGTTGCAAATACTATCAAATCAACATTGGACAACCAATTAAAGGCGTTTTATGACCGCCTCGGGGATGAACGTACGCGACGTGCAAATTTATCATCAACAACAGTACCAGTACCAACCTCGGTTGAACAAAAACAGACGATGGGTGGTGCTCTCTCACAGACTCCTGCTACGATACCGCGAACAGTTATTCCTGGAGGTGTGCCACCACCAAAGACATCTAGTGTCGCTGTTGGTGGTGCTGTTGCAAAACGACGTCAAAGTCGTACATTGGGTGTAGTAGGTGCCCCTGGCAGTTCCGTTGCGGCTGGTAGTAGTGGTGGCACAGCAGCACCGCAGACATTACCCTTTGAGGCACCTGCGATGCAGCAGCAACAACCGCATCCAGACGCGCGATCTATTATACCTCCACCATCGCCATTCTCAATTCCAGCACGTCTTCCGTCAACAACACGTCTGTCGACAAAGGGCCTTGCAGGAGTTACACCGTCGTCGCAACAACCCTCTCAAAGACCGACACCTGCTTCCGCAAAAGAGACGCCACCTCCAACAGGTTCTTTGGCGACGAAGCCGAATGTACTTACACCACCTGTACCTGTTGGTGCAGTAAAACGCCGAGTCAGTCGTTCGTTGGCAATCAGTCCTGCCCCATCGGGACCAGTACAGACAAGACCTCAAGCCATGGTAGATACGCATATTTCCGAGCCACCCTCTCCGTCGTTGGGTGTTGGTGGTCCTGCTTCGCAGCAGCAACAACCATCAGCGCCGTCCGCGACATTGGTGCAACAGCCCGTTCCTCCAAAACCTGCGACTGTTTCGCAAGATATCACAGCGCCGTCGCTGCAACAACAACAGAAACTCCAGCCAGCGGCAATTACGTCGACAGAATCTGTGCGCCGTCGACCTGCTCCACGTCGTTCGCGGGTTATTGAAGAGGAAGAAGAAGAAGAGGGACCGGCAAATAAGCCAGCGCAAGTATCACCACCTCTTCCGGAACATGAAGCAAAGCGGGCAAAGATTGAATTACCACCAGTAATACAACCTGCGGTTCCATTCCCAACTGTACCGGTGTCGTCTGGTGCAAAGCCGTTATCACGACAACTACCATCAGGATCTGTGTCCAACGGTGGTGGCCCGTCCACTTCTGCATCTTCGAGTCCAATGATGGTGGCGACGCCAGATAGTTTGGTTGGCGCTCCTATGTCTATTGTGGAAAATGATATAAAAGAAGAAGTGAATAAAAACAAATCGTCTGCAACGTCGCAACAAAGTGCATCTCCACCTCACAAACAACAATCACCCAGTGCAGGTAGCCTCCTGAAGAGTAGCAGTGGCAGCAGCATCATTTCGGACAGCGCCTATGATGAAGAGTCTGAGGATGAGCAAAGTTCGCAGGGTGGCGATTCCGTGATTGGTAGTGATTCAAAATTTGATATTGAGGTATCTGAAGTTGAATATTCTGTGGACCAAATGGATGCTGACATACAGCATTTGGTTCATAAACTACAAAATATTCAGATGGAATCCAGAGTTTCCAAGGATCCCAGTATCTTTACACCATCCATAGATCGACTGAATCAAAAAATCAATGCGCTCACAAAATTCTTGTCAGATCAGCAGCAATCGGGACACGACTTGTTCTCTGTTTACTTTTGGCGGGTACTTCATGATTCAACCCACACCACACTGAATGAGTCGGGCCCGTTTCTGACTGAGATGGAAGCCAAAGAAGATGCAAACATGTTTTTGCGTGAATATGAAATGCGTCGTGACGGGATCAATCGAGGTGTTTTCGTGAAGGCGGCACAACCATTGGCACAGCAGGTGTATCGCACTGCATGTACTACTCCGGGGGCGGATCTACAGGCCTCTGTTGTATCCGTCCGTGTTCCTGAAGCGACGTCTGCATCCACCTCTACCGCGGCACCTGTAAGTAGTCGACTTTGTATTGCGCTTGCACTTCCTTGGACCCGTGAGTTGTTTAATAATGTCTTCCATGATCCATATACAATTTACTTGAAGCGATTTTTCCCCGGTTCCGATGATACCGTTGAAACTCGGCGACAGTTTATTGCGTTTTATTCGCCCGCCATTATCTATGCGTGGAGCAATGCCTTTTCGGACATTACGCTAGCAGAGACATTGATTCATCCTGTCTATAGTGAGAATATTCTGTCGCCTGACACTGATGTTGATACGATGAACTGTTTTGGAGTGACGGTGGCCATGTATATTTTTGATTCCGTAGAACGCCCTGGAGAAATAGCATTGGCTCGTGAATTTGCAGACTCGTTGCAACGAATCTTGAGTGTGCGGTCTACGATGGATGTGGTGGAAAAGTTGGAACATGTTCTACAACAGGCCACTAAATTGCAAGAACAAACTATTCCCGATTCATCGGTTTCTTTGATGCCCGATGTAGATGATCCCATCTCCATTACCGTGACAATTCAGTGCTATGAAACAGAAAACCGCCCATCAGAGTTATCCAGCAACAAATTGGGTGATGCATCGATAACATCACCACAGCCGGTGTCAAATGCAGCATTACATTGTGATCGGTACGTGAATGATCTGTACCGACTTATCTACGCCAACGGTCTACGTATCAATGCGGTTGAGAGTGCAGTAGTATATCCCAACGGGGACTATTTCAAATTCGTGGATCTGCTTCGGAAGGAGGATGATATTGAATAACGATGATATGTCTACTGCTACCATTTCTTTGTTGTTATTCCCAGTTGTTTTGCTTGTGATGTTAATATTATTTTGTGAATAAAGAATCGGCAAAGTTCTGCTTAAATACAAAGAAAGAATTAGAATCAATACTCTCAAACTCACACTACACATTCACTCAGTCTTTCTCTTTTTATTCGGTTCCATTGTATGGAAAATATAACTACACATGTAGAATTTTGGAACGTATTATTTGTTGTTGGAATGCGCAAATAAGGATGAATATGATAAATAATCCATTAAAAGGATTTATTGATAATAAATTTAATAATATATTCGCATGTGGTAATATTTCTTGGTATATATGGAGTAAAACAAATTTACTGGCACTTCATCAGTGGGGCGCGATAATTGGGGTAGTTGTTGTGCTTTTTGGACGCACTCTTTCTCTATATATATTTTTTTTTATCAATATTTTGTTGCCGTGGTTATTATTTTTTTTTGATCGTTTATAACGTAATCGGGAGAAAGATAGAAACTATATAATTGTACCTTTTTTCTTCCATTCATTATTATCGTTCAAACAATATAATTTCTGTATATGTTTGTGGTAGGCGGTAGTACAAAGAGATAAAAGTACTATTGTAAAAATCTATTTATACATACCGACACGACGATTATGAAGAAAGTACATGTGAAATTTACACCGGTCTCATCTGCAACAGCAGGGGCACCAGCAATGTCTCCGTCCATGTTACGGACACCATCGCCGTCGTTATCGTCGTCCTCCGGAGTCGTCCCTACTGGAATAATGGCGGCACAATCCCCTCCTTTTGCTATGTCACAACAACAGCGTGCTGCCGTCTCGGCGCCAGCAACAAAGACAAGCATACCGTTTGTTCTCATCATGGCTATTTCGGCAATTTTGGGTATTCTGGTACTTGTGCTGCTACGTCGTACGCGGCGCGTCGAGCGAGATGTGGCCGTCTTACAGCGTCGAACAACACATATGGTTACCGGAGAAGAAATCGATCAAGCCGTATCATATTATCTTCAGAATAATATGAAGAACGTTGTTGATCAATGTAATGCGGAATTGCAGCCTATATATACGGATCCTGTAACGACATTACAAAGTGATCATGCATCGCTCAATGGAACCGTACAATCTTTGCAAAACGAGGTACAAAAATTGACAGGCCAACTCATAGATTTGCAAAAGATATTATCGTCAGAGCGACATCAACATCAACAGCAGGTTCAGCAATTTCAGCAGCGACTAGATGAAACATCCAAATTACTGACTCAAGAACGAGACCGTTACATTCAAGATGTCTTAGTTTTACAGCGATCCGTTCAAAATTTACAGCAACAGTACAATGCGTTGATGGTATCCCAACAGCAACAAATGTCCGCTGTGATAACCGCATCACCTGTGGCCGTGGCACATCAACCACGATCACCAACACATCCTCACTATACAAACGAATCAAGCACCCCCCAGAATCTGTCAAACAAGGTCGATGCAACACCAGCAGTTATATCATCTCTGTCCCTTTCCAGGGACCAACAACAGCGCGGGAATATTAGTTTTATTACGGATCGATCCGATCATAATAGAAAGAAGAATAATTTACCACAGCACATGAGTGCATCATTATCATCTGGGAGTGAGTCGGGTAACGAAGAGGATATGGCAGAGCAGATGAGCGGATCTGTAAAAAATGATGATACAATATTTGCATTGGAGTTCTTTTCAGACAATGAAGACGAGGCCGATGATGATTTTGATAGACATTCATCTGACCTTATGGATGATTCAGACGCGATACAGGAAGTTGATAACTTGGACATGAATAATGATAAAAACGGTGATACTGATGAGAACGAGTTCTTGAGAGGACCGTCCCCGCAAGTGTTCACGTCTATGATAATGTCTATGGTTGCTAAAGCACATCAACGGACCACCGATTCTTCAATCATGGGGTTGACCGAACCAGAACTCATGTTTCTTCCACAAATTATTGGAGGTAGACTATTAAACCAGCACCATACCAATACTTCAGCAAATAGTATTCAAATTGAAGAATTGAGTTCATCCGAAGAACAAGGTGATGATAGTCGTTTAGCAGCAACCGGTGAAATCACCGATGATGAGAATCACCATCAACACACCAATATGGTGTTGTCAAGTGTGGCGGACGTGGAGCAACCCACAGTTTCCTCCACAACCCCCACGGTTGAGTCGAACACGATAGTCCTAACAAACTCAATATCTTCACAACAACAACCATTATCACCACCTACACCAATTTTGGCAGACATAACACGTAATGATAGTAGCACGATTTCACATCAAGATGTACCTACTATTGTAATTCAGCCACAAGACAATAACAATAGCGGACAAGAAGAAAAGCAACTTCGACCATCGTCAACATCGACTTCTTCATCTTCGGTACTTGTTGATCCCCCGGCAAAAACAACTGCGTCCCCTACAAACGATAACTCGGTGCCATTAGAATGTCATGACGATCAGTGTCCCATACCACCTAAATCCTCTATCATGAACAGTACACCATCAGAGGAAGATGGCGATAAACAAAAGAAAATATCATCATCCTTGGCAAACAGGCCGCGACGCACAACTAATAGTAATAATAATAATAATAAGCAACATGGCAAAAAGTAATTTATCTCTCCAAGTACTCTCCTGTATATAACACTCCGTAAATAGTGAAAAATTATTATCATCATTCGCAAAAGTAATAATAAAAATACAGCATTAATTATTCAATACACATTGTGCAACATTGGTGGATCCCATAAAGCGAATTTTGTGAAATTAACATATGAATAGCAGCAAAAACATGACCATTTGGGTATCAAGGTATTTGTTACCGAAAACATATTATACCAGCAACAGTACTCACTACTTTCCGGATTTTTTGCTTTTGTGAATGGTATATAATATTCTATATACAACTACAACCAAAACAAATATAAATCGAGACAACATAAATATATCTCGAGTTTTATGTCTACACTTTAAATATAATTTGTGCGTAACGGCTAGTTTTTAGGCAACTTAAAAACACCGGCTGCTCAAGTATTGTAAAATCATGAACAACCTGTGGGTGTATTGTCGGTGGTGTCTACTCGAGTGCCATTGGCAACTACCGGTGCTAAAATCAGGATTGTGTGGTGTTGATTACATTCTTGCGAAAAAATAATCAATACGGACATTATTCATTGCGCGGGTTAATTTTTGATTCATCTATCATTTGCGGACATTATCGAATGTTATTATCGTACCATCCATTTGCGTCCGATCTACGTGGTTGGGAGTTATTGGAAGAAGTTGGGAGTGGCCGCTCAGGGGCCGTTTATAAAACGCGGCGATTAATTTCTTCACCATCAAACACTATTGATGCTAATGTCAGTCTGTGGGACGACACGACTCGGTTTGATCTAAATGATAATGATGAAGCCAACGACGATGATGACACGATTCTGCGACAGGCGCTCTACGATCGCTACCGCCATCACCAAGCACCAGGTAAAATCAAAGCGGCCCACGAAAAAAATCGTCGGTGTAACAATATATCTACTGTGAATGTGACGGAATCTACATCTCTACATGTTATTAAGATTGTCCCCTTTTACCGTTCGCAACGGTCAAAAAAACCCATCTTAAATGTGATGAAACGATTTGCAATCGAGCAAAAGATGTGTGCATGGAGTGGAATGATTGGGCTAGGACCACAACTTGTATCTACATGGACAACGTCGCGATGGGGTTTTATTGTAATGGAACAATGGGACATGACATTGGCGGAATGGAAAAAGAGTCACCGCATTCATTCTTCGTTTCACTTGGGCAACAATTCTTCGGTGGATGTATTGAGTTTGCCATCATCAGTATTGCATGAAATGGACATGGACAGTACAACAATGGCCCATGTTGGTGATATGATGTCGCATACAGGTAGTACATTATTAGATTTTGTTGACTATTCTGTCTCTACTGTCGATACCCGTCGCCAAAGTCCTGAACACACTGTTACTACTACTGCTCCTGCTGACTTTGAAATCAGTACACGGCAATTGAAAGCCCAGGTGTCTTCTGCATTATTGTTTTGTACTTCCAACGCACCGACCAAGGCCGTTCAAGCGATTGTATCTCTTGCCAAATGGGCGGGCCATCGTGATCTCAAAGACTCCAATATTGTTGTCAAATTGGACCGCAAAAATCCAAATCATCTTGCACAAGTTGGAATCATTGATTGGGACAAGGTTTCCATACGACCCCGTTTGCTAAAGCAAATTATGGATATTATTTAAAGAAAATTAATGTAAAACAAAATTTAAATATACGGTGGTGTAGATTTATAAATTTCTCTGCATTGTGAAAGCATTTTCATGTAAATAAAAAGAAGACATTGCCTTGATTACTACAAGTCGTTCGTCACGGAGGGGTATGGTGTAGGTGGCACACTGTAAACTCGAGATTTAATAATTAATAATTTGATATTTCGGTACATTACCTTGTAATATGGCCATCGGATTATCATGCAGTCTTGAAAATATTGATAATTATTGTTGCATCAGATAGAGTGGATATTCGGATTATGCAGTGATTCATTGTTGTGTATGATATGAAGCCACAACAACGGCAGCAACACAAACAACAATCAGGTGTGCAAACAAGTACATCTTCTTCTGCATCCATTCCATTAAAAAGTCTTGTAACGCAGCATCAGCGCGTGCAAGTACATAAAATACAACGGTTGTCGACATTGGTACCGCGGGTGAATAATAACAGTAAGAATAGTACAAATAGTGGCAAGACATCATTATTGGCAACTCCGACGCCACCACATTCGAACACACCATCGCGGCAATTGTCTGTTGGAACACCACCAGTATCGTCACCACAGCCTACAACACAAGTGTCCGGTGATGTGCAAGGTCGAACAAGTACCTCACCCAAACAATATCATAACAACGGCAGTGCTGTTCACGCTCTTTATCAACATGTTGAATCGACACAATTGCCAACTGCACCGTCATTATTATCAGCACCTATTGTTAATCACCGAGGTGAGACTGGAACAACTAATGTGCATTCTTGTAGGAATGATACATCATCGTCGATTGGTATGTCACGTCCATCCGACGTGTGTACTTCCTTGTCTATTCCACCACAGGCCTCAATGGTCTCCACTACTTCTTCTTCTCCGTCATCAATCTCATTATCTCTTTTTGGAACGGACACGCCAGTAGACGCGGGAGAAACAGCAGATACACAAATAACAACAACATTGCCGTCATTATCTTGGTGCGACAAGTATGGTGTGTCGGAGAATCGGCCAGATTTGTGGATTGACCAAAAACGTAAAGCCGTAGGCGAACTAAACAAATGGCTTGATCGACGCTTTCAACGTGAATCGGTAGCATTCTTCATTTCTGGACCTACAGGTGCTGGTAAAACAAGTGTGTCTCGATTGTGTTTACTTCAACATAATTATGACTGCCAAATTATTTCAGCGGATAATGTTCGGGAATATGGCTCTATTGGTACAGCCATTCGTGAAATTGCAACGCGGCAAGCACTATTCGACCGACCCACTGCACTTATCATTGATGATTTGGATGCACTCGCTGCCGCAATGGTCACGTCCTCAACAACATCATTGAGTCATACCCAAATAGGTCGATCGACGACAGGCGGCGCTAATTCTACGCCTACGTCATTATCCCACACCGCAAACTCTTCCTTCTCAACGCAGGCAAGTGGGCTGGTCGCCAACACATGGTCAGAATTATCCACAGCAGCGGAGAATTCAACAACAACATCCTCATCATCACGAACACAACAACGAGTATCAAATTACTTGGCCGATGTCCTTTCGACGCTTCGACAGTTGTCGTCGCGACAATCACACCCCATCATTTTCACATGTACCGATGCAGCAGATGTGCAAGTACGCGATATTCGGGATGTCTGTTCCAAAGCATTTTTGTCGGCACCTTCTACAGATGCGCTGGAGCATTTGGGATGGAAAATTATTCATGATGAAAACTTGTCCACTATGTCTACGATGACAATTCAGAATATTGCATACCAGTGCAACGGCGATGTTCGACAATTCTTGTACTTACTTCAAGCCCAGTGTTCCAAAGCAATCGTTGGGCGTCTGCAAAAGCAACGAGAGGAGGAAGATATGAAAAGAAATCCTAGGACAATACATCTTCTGTCGTTTACATTATCGACACCGCCGTCTACTACGGGCATTGCTGCACATGCCAGAGGGCAAGTTACCGTTGTCCCGGCGATCGGCGGTTCAGATTCGTTGGCCGCTACCAAAGATGAAACATACAACATCTTTACTGCGACACAAGCAGTGTTGTTCGCACCCAGTCTATCCGAATCTATTGCAGCGGTGCAAGGTTATTTTACACATGAACCACAACAGTTGCCGACAATGGTTCACCAGAACTGGCCTACCGTGTTCAATGGATGCACTTCCCGGGCTGGTACCAAGACAACCGAAAGAGCAAAGCAACAACAACCAAACACGAACAAAAAGAATCCACCGTGTAAATTGCAATTATTATCATCATCACCACCCCATGATCAGCAGCAGTCGTGTGATAGTGCATTACATCTGACTGCAATGCGTGATGTGTCATCTATCGAGTCAGATATGGAATCTATCTCTGAAGCGATTTCATTGTACGATTTGATGGAAACACCAGGATACACACAGGCTGGTGGGTTTGGTGGGCACGAGACAATGTTGGAATTTCAACAATATTACTTGCCTCGTAAAGTCTACTTCCACCGTCCCAAATCGTATCGATCAAACAATTACACAAAGTCGACCACAACAATGAATACTTCTTCTTCATCGTTTGCATCATTGTCACGACCCAAAGTCTCATTATCAGAATTTGTAAATTGTTCAATTTTGTTGCGATCTGCACGACGCGCAGCCAAGACTATAAGTTCCAAATTGGCAGTTATCTACGTGGAGCGAAATGGTGATGCACAAGACAACGATGCGATGGCCGTACCTGCATTTACAGATAATGGATGCAGTAGCAACAACAGTGAAACGACCCCGCCGACATTTAATATCACCAATGTTAATGAGATTGCTGATAATGGTGTTGATCACAGTGTGTTCCGATCTGTTAGAAACACATGCGTTGGATCTACTCGCCAATGCCTATTGGACACAACCATGTATCTACGGCTAATGCTGGAACATGGATGGGTGGCAAATCCAGATGCTGTGGTCCAATTTTGTTTGCGTCAAGGGCTAACACATCACGATATTGCGGAAATTATCGATTTATTTCCAAAGGAGTTGCCTATTCAAATTGGACAAAACACACCTCAAGCAGCACGGACGGATACTGAAAAACCTGCCACAACAAAGGCGACAAATAATCTATCCATTTCTTCAAAGGAAGTAGTTTCACGACAGAGTACGGTCAAACGTGGACGACCACCACGAAAGAATCAGACAACTAATATAATAATACCCCATAACAACGTACTCTCACTTGAGGAGCGACTAAAGGAATGCTATCAAACTCAACAATATCACAAAAAGAACATGCATCACAAAGGTAGATCTGCATCCGTTCGACATGGTCAACAATCAGGTGGGGTGTCAAGTAAAAAGAGGAAACGTGAAGACTCGACAACAATGGAATCTTATACTTCTGCAGATAAAGAAGATCCATCGATGTTGTTAATGCCAACACACCGTGCCAAACAATCAAAAATTGACGCGCTTGTGCCACACAGTTCTTCTATGAAATCGCTTCTTTGACGAAAATGATGTAGAATAGTGTAATTAATATTGATTTTCGCACATTGAATAACTCCTCATTATCGTCGTGAATGCAATATGCATGGATCGCGCGCTCTATTTAAGTAAACTGCAGCACGCTCAGATATTATTATTATAATACATTTTCTCTGTACAACTAAATTATCGAGATAAAATGCAAGTGTCGGTTGGTGTACATTAATAGGCGACCATATTCTTTTTGTATATATTAATAACACAATACACTCAAGCGCAGAGATGCATTGAAAAAATAGTTAAATATTTTATTGCGCGCAAATAAATAATATAGCATATTATTATTGTGTGTGGTAAGATAGATAAAACAGACCTTTTATCGTCGTACAAAAAAGGACGACCGTGATATATATAACAACATTATTTTCATATATCACCAAGGGATTTTATAAACCAAATTTATCCTAACAACCCTGCTGTAGTATACAACATTAATATACTACTGTAGTAGTTATTGCGGTGAATTTCTATAAACGTATCTATTTGTGTCGATTATTTATTATTTGTTATAGAAGAGACCGTAAGATATCATGAGTGACGACTTACTATCTGAATTTAACAATGTATTGAATGGGATCAACACCCATTCAAGAATACCTGCAACGGCCGTCCAAAAACAACCATCAACATCGTCGTCAACGACGGTACCCGGACGTAGAGTTGGAATGCGCCCACCCACGACTACAGGAGCACGACCCTCAAACAAATCCATCTTGCCATCGACGCAACAGACACGAATTGGAACCACCAGCGCCCCCAGTGTATCCAACGTGAAGGCATTTCTGCAACAACAACGACAAGCGACATCACAAAGTCGGCTGTCGCCAACAGCAGCGGTAACGGCTGCCGGTGCCGCCACAAACTCACAGGTATCCGCTAACACGGCGGTAGTGGGAATGGATAATCCCTCTGTCGAATCATATTATGATAATGTTGATACCAGTGCATATATGATGATTCCAATGAGCGAAAATGTTGATTCCATTGTTCCCGAATCCACTGCTGCCGTTGCTGTTGCCACCGTGCAACCATCGTTCATGAAACGTCATGGTGTCAAATTGGGATTGATTCTAGCCGCGATACTTATTGGAATAATTATTATTGTTATCATCCGCAGTCAGAAACTATTGGATACTTCATCACAGCAAAAGAAAAAGGGTAAACAACACAAACGACAAAATAATAAGAACAGTCGGCATGCGACAAGTGACCCGTCTGACGATCCCTCGAATACAAGTGCATCAACAAGCAGCAGAAATACGAACGAATCCGAAGACGATGATTTGAATGAATTGGACGACCTCAGCCGATTTGATGCATTTGATCCACTAAGTCTTCCACAGCAGCAACATCAACAAGGCATCGCAGCAGCAGCAGCATCACCTTCCGGCACCAACACTACTGGTAATAACAATGATGGTAACCACGAAATTAGTGATAGTGGACCTGTTCCACTGGTACGTCCGAGACCACCACCGGGTGTTGGTAGTCTCATCACAGCACCTGGTTCAATGCAACCACCTCATTTGCAACAACAACCGCAACAGCAACAACCCAGGGCAACAACACCTGTGCCACGCCCGCAAATTCCTAATCAAACGTACGCACCACCACCACCGCAACCAATTCCTTCCGCAACCGCACAAATACAACCAGCCGCAAACATGAAACATCCGGTGGCATATCAACAACAACCGCACCCTAATGCATCATGGACTGCTTCGAACGGAGCACAAACCTCATATGCTCAACCACCGCCAACAGCATCACAGAGCATGCCACCACCGCAACACCAGCATAATCCGCAAATCATGGCACCCCCTCCCGACCAAACCCAACCACCGCGAGGTTTGATGCAACAGCAACAACAACAAATCCCACAATTCTACCAGCAGCAGCAACAACAACCACCTGTGTTTGCCCCACCCCAACCCCAAACACAACAATCATCGCGACCTCCAAATAATCCCGGTACCACACCCTATCAACCTCCTCAACGTCAGATGATCGACACAGATGTAATTAGTCCAGATACAATTAGTCCTGGCGGCATAAAATATACCACATACCCACAAACAGCCGCCGGTCATACCATGAACGGCACCGGCAGTCAAATGGGCCAACCACCCGTCTCTGCAATGATTGTGACGAACCCATCAAACAATAGCGTATCCACAGCACTTTCTTCTACACCATCAGGTCCATTGTATACCCCACCAAATGGTATGATGGTGCCAATGGGACTGCCACCACAACCTGTCAATTCTCCCGGACCTGCAAATAACAATATGGTTTCAACACATCAACAACAACCACAGTTAACACAACAGCAGCAACAACAACACAATCACAATGGTCCAACATATCTCGGCCAACGAATGAATGGTTCAATGTAGAGTTAGTGATATGTAGAGGAGAATTTTATTCATGTTTGCAGATTAGGAAGAGTGATTCGACCACAAATAAATCAAATAATAGTTAGTGATATACATTCACACCAACAACACATAGTAATGAAAATAATTATTTGGTATTATTTTTAAAAATAATATATATATATATATTAGACAGTTATTGTTTGACAACCTAAAAAATGTTCATAACCATGGAGTAAAGTCACGAAGTTGTTTGTACGTACTTGGTGAACATATTACCTTTTTTCCCTACTTAGTTATGAGCATTATATTACCAATATTTTTACGCATATTATATCTGATTGTTACTATTCAACTAATTTCAGCAATGATCGATTCCGTTCTTTTTTGTGCTGAATTATATATATAATTATAGCATCATCGTACTAATATATATATATATATATTGGTAATAATAATTATTATTATATTCTAATTTCTTTTATCATCGTTCGTCTGACGAAAAGATTATTTTCATATCTGCGTATAGGTAAAAGGAGGTTGTATTTCGAGCACGCGAAATTCTTCTTTACAGTTCTGATACTTTTGTGCTGCTACCACGGTTCTCTTATTCACCGAGTACTATACACGTATATATCTAATTAATTACCATGTCAAAGGGTAAATGCTGCAAGGACAAGTGTTGCAAGGGCGACATTTGCAAGAGCCTCAAGCAGTGCGACTGGGCGTGTGCCCCATTCCGTAACTGGCCATTCTGCCGTTCGTGGGTTCTTTCCGCCATCATTTTCTTCGTCCCCATTTTCTGGGGTCTCCTCGCACTCTGCTTCTGTAATCCTCAATTGTTTGACTTTTCTGGATCTCACACTACCTACACTGCCTCCGCCGCGGCCGCCTCCGTTGGTGGTTATGCCGGTGCCAAGGTTGTTGTAGATGCTGGTTATGGTTCTGGATTGTATCGTTTGATGAACAGACCCTGGTGGGCCCCCTCTACCTGGTGCTGGTTTCTCGTCTGGGTCGTCGTCTACTTGCTCATCGGTGGTGCTTCCACTCTCATCTTCCTAAAGTGGCAATGCTTCTGCAAGAAGTGTGATCTCAAGTGGGCTCGCCAGGCCGGCTTCGCTTTGATTGCCTTCTACATCCAGTTGTTCTTTAACATTTTCTGGATCGTCTCCCTCTTCTGCTTGGGTGCTCTATGGGGTGGTGTTATCCTCGGCATCCTCGCATTGATCATCTCTATCATTGTTCTCATCCTCTTCTTCCGCATTCACCGCCTCGCCTTCTGGCTTTATGTTCCTTACGTCATCTGGCAGGCCTTCGTCTTGGTGCTCAACACTGAGTTGGCCGCCCGCAACTACTAAGGACAAGGATGCAAGGACCAATGAGCCGACAAGATAGAGACCTTAATTGATTTGTCACACTGATCACAACACATAGTATCAGTGCTTTTGCATGAAAAGAAAATATTAAAACAAAGAAGTAATTATTGCAATGTAGACGTACGTAGAAACGTATAACCCTTGTATCTTTCCGTGTCACATTCATATTCTTTGTGTTTTTTTCTCTGTGTATGGTACGAGTCGGTGATTTTCAACCCAGTCGTCATCTGTCTGCTCAAAAGAATCATGGTATTATTAGCACGCTGCGCCATATGTTGTTGCTCTATGTTTAAAAATAATTGTTGATATTCCTAATTATACAATAAATTGTACTGTTCTTATTTCACAACTCAAGTTTGTTTGCAATTGTTTAATCATTTATTATTTATCTGGTTGGTGATTGCTATATACATATACAATCATTTTTTTCCTGGGGGTATGTGCATCTATTTCTCACCCGGGGGCAATGGTGAGATTGAACAAGACGAAACAGACGCGCTGGCCGAAGAAGAAGGCGCAGATTTCGAACTCTGTTGTGCAGCAGAGTCGACAGGTGCGGCAGAAGACTTGGCATATTCCTGTTTCACATGTTCGATATGAGCACGCATGATAGGACCCAGAATAGTATTCAAGATGGAAATGGGGTCGGACGGTACCTGATTCTGCGGTCTCACAAGGGTGTCACAACAAACACCAACAGGCGACGTGGCCATCGAATTGTTCAATGCATTTTGACTACCACCAGCAATAACATTGGGTTTGGGCCCCATACAATTCGTCAACATTTCCACCAACTGAGGATCCAATTGTTGCAAGACCAAGTCAGGGTTTAACAATTCACCAGCCGCCGCAGCGGGCACAGAGGATGATGCCTGCGTTTGTGGCAACGAATGTTGATTCTGAGGTGGAGCACTACATGGCTGCTGTTGTTGCTGCCCAACATTGGAATATGTCGATGAACCAGTCTGTTGGAAGGCTGCTTTCAATACTTCCACCCAATTAGTGGGTGGACAAGAAGAATCCAAAGGAAACGATGGGCGCGCCGACATGTCCGCGAAACAAGACTGCAGTTGTCTCTGTGTGTTGAGCCATTGCTCTCTTGAAATATTGCGGCGACATCCCCGGACCACAATCGAGGGACGATCCGCAGTATTAAGTCCCACATAACGTTTCTTAATAGCCAGAGGCGGCACGCTCGCGCGAGAAGACCATTGCGCAATGGAAATTGGATGTATGGGTCCGCTCTCATCGACTCGGTTCACAGAGTCACCCAACGGGGCAACATTTGCGGCAGGAGCCTTGTCGCCAAAAACTGTCACCAACTTTTCAATACCATTCACCAAATCCCAAAACTTCCACAACACAGCCACCAGCAGAATGACAACACCCACCGCGTAACAACCGTTCATATAGCCAACATACCAAGACAATGCACGTGCGCCGGACAGATCCATTTTTTTGTAATTGCAATGGTGAATACTATACCAACCAACTGCACCACACGTATAACAACAGTTATGTTTGTTCACTAACTAACATAAGAACCAAATAAACTCTGTATATAAACCCGTACATATGTTCTTACCTAAATTATCTTTTCAAAACCACTCAACGTTTCAAATATATATCGTTGCCTAAATACTGATTGGATATTATGATTTGTGTCAACGCAGGTCAACTCCACATATATCGAGATGCTAATGGGTCGCCATACAATACCTCGAGGTATATTATACCATAATATTTTATACGTTGTATATTAGTGTTCCTCAATATAAGGACAATCTGTGTACACAATCGTCATGAATCAAGTATACTACTCTTGATGATGGTTCCAAAATATTCGGCGTAATTGATACTCGGGTGACTGAATATTATACACCAACTCGAGTTATGTTATGGTCTGAATATTATTGCACCTCTAGGAATTTATTACATTCAATGACTTTGGGGGATATGAGATGCGTGGATAATATTGAATGCCAACTGTTGAGTCGTTGTGCTTAAATACACACGACCCATCTATTTACCTAATCACTTCTTCAAACGATTGTTTGCTGTTGCATAACAATTCTCACCCGTCTGTCTATTTATCGTGTCATAGGTCCCTGAACAACAACACTTTATTATTAGCATCATGCAGATCTGTTGTCCTTGTCCTAATTGCGGTTCACGCGCCCTGTTGAACGATCCATTTTCCACCCAAGTGATCTATCGTGTTGCTTTGTCTGCACCTGCTGCGGCACAGAACCCTACAATGACGGAGACCAGTGCAGCGGTTGAATCTTCAAAATCCGCCACCTCTGTCGGTTCTTCTCCAGTTGGACCAGTCACATCCAACACTGCTCCTGCAAACAGTGCAGTGGTTCAATCTTCACAATCTGCTGCTGCTCCGGCCGGAACACTCTCGTCCGGAATAGAGGGTGCCCCTGCGAATGCTCCGCTGCAAAATTTGACGCTCGCGCAGCAGGCTGCTGCTAATGCTAACAAGTGGCGCACCGACCGAAAGATGGCTTTGGTTGATTTTATCAACAATACACTTCCAGATGTCTTGACCGAGAAAATTCTCAGTGCATCGTGTAGTGGTGCGTTCAAGGTTGTGGTTTCGATGTTCAATCTTTACAAGAAGATTGGGTCGCCATTGAAAACTAATCCAGCACCCAAGCCCAGTGTGAACGGTTCTATTACATTCGACGAATGGAATGGTCTGGAAGGGACCGATGAATGGCTTGGTAAGGGTGGTTTGGTACCCTTGTTAAAGGCCAGAATGGCACAAAATGGATTCAAAACCGAGGTTATCGGTGATGGGGGAGGGGATGTGCTTATTTGCATTTCCTGGGATTGATTCCAGTCGGTTATTATTGGCACTTGATCGTGTATAGGTTGTGTGTAAATGAATTTTATCTTATTGTAATCTATGTATCATCGCACGCATACCGTGCATTGTACAATGGTTCATTGGTGCATGTACGTTTGCATAACTGTATATTGGAAATGGATGAATACATTTATTGGACCATACACAAAATAATAAGAAAATACACATAATGGCTTAATAGAAATAAGAGTATACATATAGAGATATATAATTATGGTGAGTAGTTGCACATGTTGGATAATAAAAATACATAAGCAAATAGACAATAGTTGTCTCATACTACGGTGTTGTCCGTACATATTGAGTGCTCCTCTTCAATGGTAGATTGGTCTAAATGGACACGACGCTGGCGAAGTTTGTCCTTAAGTTCCGCTTCAATAGATGCAGGTAATAGCGCAATGTAACGATTGGGTTCTGTAGACGTTATGGGTGCGGGCGATAATACTCCGGCCGTAGAAGCAAATGCTGTATGGGGCTTTGTTGCCTTATCACGATTTCCAATGATGTTTTCACGGCTCTGAGATTTGTACAATGATATGGGTGGTGGTATTGGCACTGTATCCTTCGACAGTGTCGTTGTTGTACGTGCCGCCTCGTCTGTGCTCGCCCCAGTCACGTTCAACAATTCAAGTGATGGCATGAGTTCGATCGCGCGCAACGTAAACACGCGCAAAATGTTAACTTTCTTCTGTGTTACATATTTGTAGTAATACCATTCCGTTTGAATTCGACATTCAAGGAGTTCAATACTGGTATTGTCGGCATTTGCATACATGAGTGCAAACCCAGTAATAAAGATTTTTTCAATTAAATCAGGCGTATTCAACTGATTATAGAATTCAAATGGCAGGATGGGTACATGCTCTACGGGTATAAGTGAAATTGCATGATGTAATTGTGTTGCTTCCTTAAAAGCAGTTTGTGCCAATATTTTCAGTGCTTGTTTCCCAATGTGGATATCACTCGGATAACCATGTACCAAAACACGTGCATTGTTGTTGGTGTTGTTTGGAGAGGATGATGGAAAAGACGTCTTTTCGTCATTAGCACCATTTGTGATTAATGATGTTGTGGAAATTAAACTGTACAACGTCATTGTTGATTGCTCAGTGAATCAATTGGTTGTTCGTAGTACTAATATGAATATGTGATTAACAAGAAGAAGTAATAGTAGAATATATATATATAATATAATATCTATTTATAGTTATCAGAAAAAATAACTAACTAATATGCACAATTTATACTTATAATACCATAAAAACATATTTGTGTATATTTTCGTTGATTTTATCAAGTCGATCACCGATGGTTTGACTATTTGGAGTGTCAGAGTAGAAGCCCCCATGGTTGCGGTTCCACTGCCATTCGGGAAACCATACTTGGAGCAATTTGGTAAATGATTCAACAACAGACGGTCTCATGGGGTGTGATTCGTTCTGTTGCAGTAGTTCAATGAGGAAAGATTCAAACATTTGATTTCTGTCACTTGTAAGACCAGTATGGTGATGAAACTGATTGCTGTATGAAACAAGAATATTCCGCGTGCATGTGTAGATGGACATTAATGTTTCATTTTGCTCCTCTTCAGATTTTCCAAAGATATCGAATGACAGCATATTATTTGGTGGGAACAACATCATCTGTCGGTTGTCTGGACACGCTTGCTGGTTCCCATCACTTAGTGTGGGTCTTAATATTTGAGTTCCTTCAATAGGCATATCATAAGGCGCCGGTAAGGAAGGAATGAATTTCTCTTGACACATGATTTTTCCAGGCATTAAATAAAAACACAAGCACCAAAGAATTTGTATGTACATCTTGCCCGTAAAATACGACTCAATAAGGTAATAATAATGACACTCACTGCAACAAAGAAAGAGTCCCGTGTGGTCGCATTTAATTTGATTATTATTCTTATGCAAAATTAATTCTACTGAGGATGGTAAGTTTATTTAACACCCCCCATATCTTCTAATAGAAGAATATTAGCATTTTGTAAATCATTGTAAATACAATTACAATTAATACATTATATGTATATATATAATATTATTGATTGCAAAGATCATGTGTTGGATGGTGACGTTGGTTGAATATGAATGGATATCCGTTGGCGACAATGATTTTGTTTCCACTGTGCCGTTAAGAACTGCACATGATGTTGCGCACGAACCATGACTGTTTGTAATATGTTTTGATCTGTCATCAATGCAAAGAGATAGTCCTTTAATGCGTGGTGCATTGGTTCAGACATGATGGCCATGCTCTGTTGCCGATTACTAACCATGGCAGGATAACCAATCAGATCTGGTATGAATGAAAAAACTGGTCGATCCGCCGAAACAAATTGCTGCCACATCCACGGTGTAAGTGTTTGTGAGATGATTTGCGCTGCTCGTTGACATGCTTCTTGTGTCGATAGATTTGGATCTACCATGCGCAACACAATATACTCCCAGTCCACTGGAATAGAATCGCCTTGTTGGATCGGTACAACTGTGAGGTCATTATTGTGATTATTGCCAATGCCGTTTTCGATGGTTACAACCCCGGTGCCACTACGGCTTTGTTGAGAAGAAGGTGATATTTGTCGTTTGAGCACATCCAAATTATCAGATCGTATTACTGCAAGAATTTGAACAAATGGTATTTGTAGAGCATATTGAATGGCCTGTTCCATTGAGAACTGAACAATTTGAGCGACGCGACGTTGTTGCACACGGTCTGTACTACACTCAATGCTTAACTCTGCGGTTAATTCATGTGTGCGTGGGTGCTGCCACAATATTCGTGCAATAGATTCTTGTTCTGCATCGGTATCCGTTATCATCATATTCTGCGACATTGTTTGTTGTTGCTTCTGATAATAATAAGCATTCGATGCAGGTGCAAATGCATCGGTCTCTAGTTGATTTAAAAATTGTAGCATAAGATCGGGTGCAATCAAACATTGCTGCGATAATATCAATGCCAGGTGCTCAACGAGACGATGATACAGGGCTAAATTATTATTGTTGTTTGAGTGCCAACGTTCGTAACCTAAAATCAATAATTGTACTGCCTTGTCCATTCCACTTTGCAACATTTGCTGTGTCACGTACAATAGTATATTGGATGTGACTTCATTTTCTATGTCGACATTTTGAGTTCGTTCTGCCAACTGTCGTAAGAGTCCCTCGGCGACAAAAACATACAACGCAAACACCTCGGTGGGGTTGTTGTAATTAAACACATTGAGCGAACTCATAAATCGCGAAACATCAAATGCAGGCATAGTTGGGAATCGCAATAATGATTCAACAATACACAATCGCTCTGGAAGGGACAATCGTTTCCAATCAATATCGGCCGTATAACCGTACCGCACCAACGCGCGTAGCGTTTCTTGGTCTGCGCGGGCAGTTTGAGCACCAAACGGAATAAATGTGGGACACGAAGTTGCTTCTGTAACATTTACCGTTTCATGCTGATGTGCAAGTGCGGCGTTTCGAAGATTTTGGGGTGGAATATCCTCAACCTCATCCACAGGTAATACCTCTGTTACAGATCGTAATTGAAATTGGGTGCCTGGAATAGTGTATGTTGATGATGGCATGGTCATTTCTTCGTACTCATGATATGCACGCTTGCGCTTTTGGCGACGCTGCTGGTCATTTAGTTGCTGCTGTTGTTTTAAAAACTGTGTACTCATGGTTTTCAGACACAAACAGGAAACAATAATAAGAATCGATGTGTTGTGTTGCCTGTTTGATATTTGTTCGTGTGATAATTATAATATTACTACTACGAATTGTCAATAGTGACCATATATCATATATATACATATTTATATTCGTATCATCATTATTGAGACTAAGTCCCCCAGTCTAAATAGCCATATTTTTCCTTGTTGCGATTGATTGGGTAAATTGTGTATTATTTTTTACTTCCACGCATAACGCACACTTGTCGTGACTTTTTTCGCTTTGTATGAATCAAAGTTACGTTGTTCTATTATAATCATTTCTTCATCATCGCCAATAACCATATTAAAGAGGGACTGACCATGGCGGGATTAACAAACACAACAAATAATTCTATGATGCCAGCCCCTTCATCACGAAATGATGCGGATATTCTTTTAGGCTCACGAACAGTTCTTCTCACTGGCGTTGTTGCCTCCTTTGCATTTATTATTGGCAACAGTTTCAAAGATTTGCTATTCGCCGTTATTGATCGATGTGTTCCGGATGACGACCATCGTTTGGGACGAAAGATAATTCGCTTTGTTATTATTTCTACGATATTTACTGCGCTGATTATTTGCCTCTATCGCTATACAAAGCCTCATCAAGATACACTTCAACAAGCAAATAGATAAATGAATTTATATATGGGGTCGGCAGAAAATATACATACAATAACTTGATGCATTAATTTTCTTGTTGTCGATTTGTAAATATAATTGCCTTTCTCGTTATTTTATCCATCGGTCATTATATATAAAGGCGTGCACATTGTATATTCGATCGACACGTGTCCATCCCACAGGCACACAATCTTTTACTTGTGTTGTTCCAGGGGCACTATTACAATATTTCACAAAAAAAAGGAATTGCAACATATTACTATGGGCAATACACATATTTTCAGTGGTGTGCGTGACCGAATTACACAAAAACAGGCATGCATTCAAAAGAAAAGGGCTATGGACGTCATCGATAGACTGCCACGACTAGAATGCAATTACGACGTTGTAAAGTCTCAAATTCAAAATTTTGATATTTTACTTTATGCCGACATGGATCCTATTTCACGAGTCATTCGCGCGGCAGAAACCCTAACAAAAGGATGCGGAATGTTTTCGCACGCGGGACTTGCAGTCCGAGGTGACCTTTTGGTGAGTCATTACCCTAACATTGACAGAAACGAAATCTATGTTTTTGAAAGCACTTTGAGTGGTTATTGGAATGATAATATTGAAAATATACATCGTAAAACATTCTTTGGAGCACAAATCCGTCCATTACGACCACAAATCCAGACTCCGACCCGCAGCATCGCGTGGTGTCCGCTCAAGTCAACAATATCGGCTCATATGGATCCCAATAGAATCCTGGACACGATTCGGCGGTATGATGAAACAGGATACAATTATCACATTATAGATTTAGTTACATCTGTATTCCCAGATAATGGGTGTTGTGAGTCGTGTCGAAATCGGTTTGGTCATGCCGAAGAAGGGCTCATGTTTTGTTCTGAATTGGTCGCCGCATGTTTCCGTTATCTTGGCATTTTTCACCGCCACCTTAAACCGAATAATGTTCTTCCGGTCGATTTTCTGGGAACGTGTAAAGATGTTCCATGCATTGTCAGCGGCATTGCAACTTTGCGGCTAGCAAACACCAATCTGTATGGTGATACACGAAATAACAATTACCCCTTGCAAAATATCAATCAACTCAAAAACAATATTTACGAACAAGATCAAGAACAATCACAAACAGATAGTGATGACAGAACAGAAGACATTTGCTCCGATACCGACAGTTTGTGAGATTCAATTCAATCACCACATACACAACCGCCGACATGAGCATCCGGAGTATCAATAAAAATAAAATTACATACGATAATACGAATGATATTTTTATTGTTGAAATAATAAATGTTGTCAGTATGATACATAATAAACACATACAAATGTGTTGTTTTGTTTTCGGTCTGCTGATAGTATTTAGACACCCACTATAATAATTGTATGAGTACTACACTACCACAGATCACCATACCATTGACACCCGTGCACGTGTTCTTAACTACACCACACGAAAAGTGTGATCCATCTGTGACAATTCGACATTGTGATCGGTTATCCGGAGCAGTAGCCAATCGTATAGTAGATCACATTAAACGAATCGCTGGAACATCACGTAATTTAAAATGTACCTATGTTCGTGGTACAATATGTCGTGCTCTCTTAGATCTAAACAGGCCAATTGCAAGAATGTCTACATGGCGTCGGCAGTTGGATACTTTAATCAACCAGGCCGTGTCTGAAGGAGAACATGTGATTTTATTGGATGTCCATTCCTATAATAGTGATCAAGACATGGAATCACCATACCTACCTACCCGTGCATCGTTGTATACGGCGTACATGTTAGTGCCAGCAACCACCCCAGTGTGTGATGACAGATCCACGACTCACAACAATACAATAATCCCACATGACGATTGTAATAAGAATTACGATAATCATATAAATCCATTGATGCGCGACTTGTACACCTATTTACAGAATCGACTCGGAAATGATTACATTGGGTTGGAGCCATGTGCAGAAATGAATGATATTGTCAACACTGTTGGTAATATTCCAGGTGTTGTGGCTACCGCCATGATTTGCGTTAATGAATCGCTTTCTCATGATGAAGTGAATTCTCTTTCCCAAACATTCACTTCATGGCTGGAACAATTATGTAAAGCCAATTAATACATATACGTAGTTATGCTCATTGTACATTCAGTGTGTTTATGATAGATACATATTATTTTGGTACGATAGAACAATCCCGCACACGTCGGGAACATGAATATATTGCACCTGTCGTAGCCGCGATGGTAAGACAATATCACCTTCATCATCTGCTTGCACGGGTATATTGTAGTTATGGTGAAGTATGGATGACAGTGGTGCGAATGGGTGTATATTACGTTGTGAACATAATAGCGAATACGCCAGAAATTCATGCACGGCAGGCAATACAATATTTGAGCCCCCGTTCGATGATTGTTTCGACATTGAAAAAATTACAGCAATATGAGGTCAATAGTGCCAATAAATAGATTCACGGGAGACCAATAGTCTTTCATCGGACGTGGGTACTGGCACAACCTGCCAATTCAAGTAATCAACTGCAATTCGCGCAGCAATTTCATCAATCCCTTCTTTAAAGGGTGATGTCGACGATCTACATTGATAAATGAGCGTAATACGCTGAGGTGTAATTTGATTTCCGTGCGTTATGTTTGGTAAAATATTCTTTGCAAATATACTATATTGCGGTTGCACATTTTTGTTCAGACCCATAAACTCGTCCTGTAACTTTTGAAGGGTACAATATACCAAAGACGCATGTTCTCTCCATGTTATCTCCATATCTCCATCCACAAAAACAATGCATTGTGAAGTCATATCAATACTAATAATAATCTTTCAAGTACTGGGATGACAATTTATGGACGGATATCGAACCACACAAAAATACACCATACTCATACACAACGTATTTATACAATTTAATATGTTGGACTGTACCCTAATTCAATACATATATATATGTAATACTATTTACATCTCCACAACTATTCAAAAAGATAATACACCAAACAGCACACCAATCACTTGCAAAATGATAAACCAACTCGAGACTACATATGGAAGACCCGGTACCTTGTATAATCCTCTTTCTTACAATCTATCAAGTCGAATTGTGTTTTCGAAAGATCAAAACTGGTACGTATGTTGTGCCTAAAATATTTAATCCAAGAGTAGGAAGGTGCATTGATCAGTAATAATTTAATTAATAACTGCCGGTAAATATACCTCGAGTTATATATACCTCTTCCAATATTGCATTTGTTGGATACTGTTATTGTTGCATGATTGACTTTTGTGTAGAAGACGAACAACACAAAATATAATGTTCAACATATCTAAAACCACGAATCATGTCGTCTTAGGTAGATATGGTAACTCGAGTTATACATAATCTATTGTGGTAGATATATAGATGTAACTCGAGATATAATTTAAATCTGTACATAGCCGTTAAAATTTTTAGAAAAGATAGTATTCATGTAAGTTGGAGAAAGATCATCTTGTTGTCGTGTAGGTGTTATATTAATGGGTGTTTTAGGTTGGCGCGGTGTCTGTCATTTTCAATCAGAAAACCTCTGATATTATGAGCACAGACGATTGTATGCTCGTGGATGAATCGGCGCCCCTTGGTGTCTCTGATCATGATGAATTGCAGCAGCACCACCGCTGCAAACGCAAACGTGATGACCTTGAAGATATTGATATGCGTGTCGATGCAGACATGACCGGTTGCGATGATAATGTCGATATTAATACGAACTCACATACCAACAACAATATGATTGATGAGGAACATGATGATAACAGCATCGATCATGAGAATAAATCAATAACCGAATCATTAGTGTCCACTGCATCAACGGCACCGGTTTTGTCGTGGTCCAGGTCGTCGGCGGAATTACCGATAGAGATGCATATGCGTCGTCGCGGTGCTGGTGGTAGTACAACGCACAATGCCGACAAGTCAATTAAAATGTCTTCTAAACAGGTGTCCGACATTGCCTATCGACACCTGTTGCGCAAACCGCAAAAACCAATATTAATCAAGATGATTCAACGTCGTGCATCTTGCGAAGATATACGATCCTACCTGGTGTCCCATCCCACCGCTGTCCACTCATGCGATGGGTACTATGGAACTGCGTTATTGTCCGCGTTAGCACAGGCGGAGCATGATGAGTTGGTGGCGTTGTTGCTCGAACAAGGTGCAGATCCTAACCAGGTTCCAGATGCCACGGAGGCGACGCAGTATGACCGTCGTTTTGTTCCACCTCTTTTTGCGGCAGTATTAATGCAGTCGATGCACGATGTTGTGTTGCTGCTGAATGCTGGTGCAGATCCCAATATATCGCACATGAACGAATATCACAAGGGAAATATTGTCAGTTATTTGCTGATATCAACGGCAACCTATGTTTCAAAGAATCCATCATCTTCAGACACGTCGTCTTCAATGGTGGTGTCTAGTGACATGTATGGACTGAATAGTCTATCTGGAATGGTATCTGACAAGATTCAGGTGATGCATTTGGCACGCCACGATCCGGCTGCATTTGTGGATTGGTTTCTTTCGCAATGCGAGCAACGACAGAAACCCGTGGATTTACGGTGCGGTCCGCGAAATGCGACAAATCATCTGCGCATGTCTGTTTTGCATGTGGCGACGTATTTGGGAATGATGGCGTTGGTAAGTGTTCTCATTAAACATGGTATTTCGATCGACACGGTATGTGAGGGCGGCTACACGCCCTTGCACTTTGCTGCCATGCGTGACATGTCTGCCATGGTACAATACCTCATTATGAACTGTGGTGCAAATCCTAACGTGCGATCCAAGAATCAGTATGCGGCTCAAGCAACTGAATTGGCGGCTCCACATGCTAAGCGAGTTTTGTTGGAAATGCGCCAAATGAATGTTGGTGCATGGAATTTGTAAACAATAAAGATGTATATGATATTATCTTAATAATTCGTCACCATGTGTATTAACTCGAGTTATAATATATTTTATTGTCTTGCTATTGTGTAGAATGAACCGTAAAAACAGAATAAAAAAAGATATGGTGATTGTATTATTTGGTTATTATCGTTGTAGCCTCATTTGCAACTAACATTGTGTATCGTCTATAGACATACGCATCTTTCCATCTGCTACTCGTCTTTCGACACCACGATTGTGAGAAATAATGGAACTCTCCGAAGGAGGAGGAACCAATTGTCATCTAAACGATGATAAGAATATTGAAGGCCAATCATCAAGCACTATTATGAATGTTAATGATGATATTTCTGATATATCTGACATGTTAATGTCTACAAAGGAACCATATGTGGAGTATGCTCTCTTCTTGCGGGGAATTCGCAAAGCATCGCTATCAGCAAATAATCTCATTGACAATACCACGACGTCCGATGGCCAGACGAGAGAGAATGCTGCCATCACCCCATCTCTACTTTCCACATCACCAATGTTTGGATCCTCAATGACCGGAAATACTGCATACACAAATTTAACGTTTAAGATTGTCTCCATCAATGATCTGTTTTCTACAGCATTGATTAAAATGTACAACGTTGACGAGTTGAATGTGTTTTTGAAAGCATTCGAAAGAGAATTATGGACTCGCGCATGTGATTACGCCAAAACATTGGCAGACTCATCAACAACATCACACAGCAATGTGTGGTCCTCGAATACGGTATGGATATATGACCGTCATGCTGCGTTCATGAACTACGTGAATCATTCAGATACCATCGATGATGTGGCATACAAGACATCCGATGAGGTCACGTATGTTAAACACCGTATCCAGAACATGGCCGACTTGTTCAACATTGCGCGACCTGATGTAGTATGGCGGCTCGCACGAGATATTATGTTTTCTATTCGTGCCAAATGGGCTCTATTGCAACATTACGGGCCTGATATTCGGGATTTTGTCTTATCGATGAGTGGTATGACTTGGACCGATGATGACGATACGCGTTTTATTATTTCACTGGAAGATGGCTCAAAAATTGTTATATATCCGTCTAGCACAGATCGCAGAAATGTGCATATTCGATGGATAGATGTTTCGGACGACGCTGGTGCTGCTATAACGCCTACGGATGCAAGTGCTACCGCTAACAACTTGCCATCATCTAACACTGACACGAAATCATAATAGGCTATGTGTGTGTGCATGTAAATATAGTATGTATTTTCTGTATAAGATAAAATAACGACGGAACAATGCAGACCAGAAATCGACTATGTATCTATGCTAATAATAATGGTTGTTTTTGGTGGGTATCAATACATAGAATATAGTTGTTGTATTTTATAATATAGGATTTATGTTATGAATAGTAACTATTGTATATCTTGCTGTATATAGATAAAAAAGATCAAAAGACTACATTCTACCACGATAAAACAGTAGTTGTTATTGACTTGAACAATACGCCATACACATATAATTAGTGTATTCTGTAATTTCTTTTTGTTGTTGTTCTTGATTCATTCTCTAACGGACGGGTCCATTGATTAATACTAATAATACTGCTGTAACTATCACCAACATAAATCATGGCATCACTTGTTCGGACACTAGCGCGATTGTTGCGCGATAAATACATTGCACTCATCTATTCGATGGCACTCGCGCTCAATGGATATAAATTTCTCCTCATCATCAAATACATCTATGATCTTTATTGGTACAATGATGCGACGTATCATATTTATCCATGGCAACGTTGGTTGTCTTGGGCAAATCATCCATCTACAGATCCTATGATTCTGCAATCACATCCCCTCTGGTTATTGGCCCATCTGCTCACAGCATTTTTGTTAATGCACAGTATCGCAGTACACTTCGTAGAATCGTGGCACAAAGATGAGCCTATGGTAACTGTCTGCACAAAGACATCATCATGTAACTACGCGCGAGTATTTTTCCACATTACGTTTTGTTCGCTCTTGTTGGCCCGCATGTCTCACTTTGGAACATTTAACACCCAACACAGTATGCTGCTGAACGGTATTCCTCTGCTCCTTCTCTTCATTCTCTACTGGATGAAATGGCTATTTGCTTACTTTTTCATACTGACGCTGCCAGTATTGTTTGAGATATTATATTTGGTCTATATTGTATGTTTGTAGGTAGTAATTACCACACAGTCATTATTTACAATGGTAATAAACAAATAAAAGATTACAAACTCATATGTTTACCATTCACAGTCGTGTTTTGTCACATCACATTTGTAGTGCATTCTTCCTTTGCTGGTGGATGTGGACTGCGTATTTTGGATAATGTAGGTTCATGTTGTAGATAGGATTGAATGGTAGAGGCACTCAAAAGCACCTCGTCCGAACCCATCTGACATTTTCCTTCGGTATAAAACGGTGGGTTGTAATAGACAAGACCACATACACCAAAATAAGAACATAATCGTGGAAACCATTGCGATGCATCCGCTCCTGCGAATGCATGATCAAGTATCCTCATTGCATGAAGGAGATCAAACGCATCGCAAACATTATGCATCATGAGCAAAGGTCCAAGTGTGTCCTTAACCGTGTATACATAGGTGTTGGTTGTCACTTTTTGTTGGGAGAGAAATGGCTCAAAATTGTCATATTGGGGTGAATGCTGCGGAAGTAGTTGGTTTTCCACAACTCTCTCGGTAACAGACATAGTGTTGTCCACCACCACCACACGGTTATGGTCTACGTGCGGAGGTTGTTGATGTTGTTTCCACGTATATAGTTCCGGAAATATAGCAATGGTAGTATTGTTGGGCGCACGCGCGGTCGATGACCAGAATCCAAAATTAGTCGACAGCCAATTGACGGGGGCGTATGGGTAGAATCCTCCATTGTGAAAGGTGCTGTTGAAACGTTCATGATACAGATGAGTACCACGCGGGAGTATCATCATTCGAATGCCAATCCACATGGCTTGCTTCCAACGATACCCTTGTTCCAAGGCAGTTGCCTCTATGAAGGGAATCTCATTAGACTTGCGTTGAGAATACGTAGGGTACGGTGGTGGATTAGACACATAAAATTGCGCAACAATTCGTGCTTCGTCTTGTTCAAAAGGATTCGGGAGGAGTCGAGCACATGAAGAACCTCCAATACTTGAATCCATAGAGAAAGATAAATGAGCGTAGATAACTTGTGTGCAAACGACGGTCTGCTTTTTGTAACGTGTGTTTAACTGTAAATATAGAATATCTATATACAAGTCGGCCCAGAAGAACTACCATTCTCGAGATGAGGCACCTGTCGCTATTCATCCATTAAAACAAACATGATCGTTATTTTATCGTTTTAGAGTGTCATTGCATTATTGGTAAATAACAAGCATCACACGTTTCTACCGTAATCTCCGCTTGGTGTATATTTGGGTTTTTGGTATTGGATGATAATAACGTCCTCTGTAATGGCATCGCGTGCTATATTTGATCGTTTCTTTGCCACATTGACCTGGAAGACGTATCCGCGTGGACCCGGGAGAGGGGTCCCCGACTTGTACAGAAAGAATCAAGTGATAAATGTGATCAATGCCAATACAGTCAATGGGACAATCAACGTGGATGAGTGTCTCGCCGATTTGAAGAGTATCATTGATACCTACGAATATGAACTTTTCAGTATGGAGTTGAACACGATCGCAACTGAAGGTGTCTGGCTCGATCAGTCCAGAAATCGAAGATATTGAATGGAAGATGGTTGGCCTTCTGCGCCTGCTGCGTCATGCTAACACAACCAACAATCACTAAATACAAAATAGAATATAATTTCGGTTTAATTGTTACATATATAATACAAATTTGCAGGCCCATACAATCAGATCAACGCCACAATAGATGTACACATTTCATAGAACAGATAGCATACAATATTTTGATCCATCATAATATATACATGACCATATAGATCCATCATTATACCACTGTGTCTACCAAGGAGATAAACCTTTGTATGGATTGATGTGAATCCAACCCATCAACATCCAATGGTATTGGCGCGCTTGAAAGAGACGGAATCGTTCCGCAGGATCATCGGTAGAACTCATCAAAGACCACACACAATCGATCAAGACAACGATTCGGTAATATCTATAACTCGAGTTGTATGTAGCATTTGTTCCGATGTCTAACATAAGAACATGATTACCCACACAATGAATCTGGCCATGCCTAGGATAAATCCCACGTAAAGCCATTGTGTTCCAACAACAATAATAATAGGGATGAACGTACTGTCTAAGAAAATTATTCACCTCAATGCAACACTAAATTATTGTCTTGAATATATACCTCGAGTTATATTTATGGTCATTAAATTATTCGGACCACCTTGCTTTTCTATCGTCTGATCATGTTGACGGGCATGTATATGTAAACTTGAATTACAAACGACCACACGAACACTAAATCGTTGAATAATATCACTTGTATGGAACAATTGTATTTATATTTATTATTTCTTATAATACCTCGAGGTATTTATTTAGTGCCAAAAAATCAGTACGTACAATGAGAGAAACCAGGATATCCTTTTGGATTTTCTGATGTCATTGAGATGATGAGTCTTTGTTGTGATACCAACACTCGGACCACATACCGGGTAAGAATAGATCTGGCATCATGGATGGTTGCCGCACGTACTTTTGAGAATGTTTGTAACATGGTTTCTTGCAAAACAACGTTGTGGATGACGAAGAGACACTTGACTTGACATGGCGCTTGGGAGCATTATTATTGCACGAGCGCGAGCAACCGCAGATATACTTGAACCCACCACCGGGAATTTGCTTCTTGTTGCGCCGCCATGCTTCTTGGGCTGCATCAAAATCAATATTTACCGTAAACTCGATTAGGTGGGTATTATTGTGATCGATGCTATTGGTATTTGTGTCGTTTGGGAAAATAGGTGTGGTGTGACAACTCGCTATAATAACCTGATCATTATGAAGGGTATACATGATGAATGACCATATAAGTAGTAAAAATATATACTGTTAATTCGTATTTAATCTCTTTCCGCAATGTAATAAAATACATACATACTTGAAGCCAACTGATTGACGGGCCGAGGAAAAGAAATTTACCAAAAATTATCTATCTTTTCGGACTAATATACAGGTCCCGCCACGTAACCCCAGAATAAAACTTGACCACGATACCAGGTTTATGTACGGACACTGTAATAAAACTTTGTTTTCTTATTACAAACACACAGACCACGACATAATCTACATGTTGGTTGTAATATTTTTAGTTTATCTCAATACACTACATAGTGCAACAACATTGTTACAAATTTCCTATTCTGAGGTTACGTGGCGGGACCTGTAATCTCCAACGTATTTTATGAACATATCATGCTTCATTTATACAACTTCACTTGTTTCAATTCGCATGTTTTCGAGTTGATAGTATTTGAAGCGACCCCACCACATGCCTTCTGTTTTTTCGCCTTCGTCGACCAAATCCACAATCACAGGAATATTCTTCTCATCATGGGGTCGCAAAATACGCCCACTCGCCTGCTCAACGTCGGACTGTGGTGTGCCATACACAAGCGCATCCAACTCGGGAATATCAATACCGTCTCGTGCAACATCATAGATGGCCAAAATAACGTTGCACTTTTCGGCTGCTTCTTGTTCCTCTGGCTTCATTTTCCCAATATACTTGCCGACGCTAAAAATGATTTTGCTTGGATCGTCGCGATCACATAGTGCCATGACGTTTCCCATGGGTTGAACAACACCGCCATGGAGAAGCGATCGGCTCATGGCATCAATGAGTCCGACTTGAAATAAATCAATTTGCGAAAGTCGATGGGACAGCATCAAGACACGCCGTTGTTTTGTAACATTGTGGTCTTTCAATAGCGCCAACATGAGTTCAAGCAAGAACGCGTTGCGTGCCGAGTCGGTTGCAATCTTGTTCAACATGAGCCAATATGGTGTGTTCTTGTTGTACTTTTGACGGCCACGTTTGTAGACAATCTTCCGAACATGTACTGGAATCCAGTCACGTTTCCGTTCTACAATAATTGGGCCGATTAACCATGATAATAGATCATGCAACCCGTTTTTGCGTCGTGGTGTAGCAGACACACCCATCAAATAGCGTGGTCGTAATTTGGTCAATGCGGCAACAAATGTAGGAGCGACCACATTGTGCACCTCATCCACAATAACGAGCCCAAAATGATCCAAAATGGAGCGGTCATAATTCTTCTTGTAGAGTGTTTGTAACGTTCCAATAACGACATCCATATCTTTAACTTGGCATTTTTTACCTTGTATAATACCGACACGCGCATCAGGGAGAAACTGATTGACTCGTCGTATAGTTTGTCGTAGTAGAGGCTTACGGTGGACCAGAATTAATGCAGGTACTTTTAATTCTGCAATCAAAGCCATCATTATTACGGTTTTACCACTTCCAGTTGGTAATTTAAGTATTCCCGACAAGATGGACCGTGGGTCGTGTAGATAGTAGTATTTCAATTCATCCAAAATCTCCACTTGGTTGGGGTTTTTTGTTTTCAAGAGTCCTTTAAACTTGACATGGTCCAGTGAATGAGACCCAACCGATGTTCGATCTGTTTGAGGACGACCCCATCGACTCAGACCATATGCACGTGGAACAGAGAATGTGTCCGTGGTCTCTTGGTAACAGTGAACAATCTCATAGCCATCTGATGATGAAGATGTCGTTGATGTATTTTCTGCTGCCACGACATTCTCGGCGGCGGCGTCGTCATCTTCATCTACATCAGCACTACGTTTGCGCTTTTTTGTTGTTGTAGTAGTACGATTCTGTTCTTGTTGTTGTTTCTTTGTCTGCTTACTATTACTTGGAAACTGACTGGATTTTGATTTGCTTTGCTCAAACTTGCTCTTTTTCAATGTAAGCCATTGACGATGCCAATGCAGTCGATCCTCTTGAATCTTACTCTTGGAAATAACATAATGCGTATCCAACACGGCTTGGCCGGTAACAGCAACAATCGGTTTCTCAGGCAAATGACGATTCACAATCGGTTTCGCAAAAACCTCTTGCTGTTGTGCTGCCAATGAGAATGTAGCGGTACCATTATTATCCGTTGTTGTTGGAAATAGTGTTGATTGGGTATATTTCTTAACACCAGTGGATGTGACTGCGCCAGTATTGCCAGCATCGTGATCAATCAATTGAACCATGCACCTTAGTTGAGGATTGTAGACATACGTTGGTGCCGATTGCACAGCAGTAGATGCAGGATGCGGCTGCGCTGTATCATTTAGTTTTGCTCGTTTAGGCGCCGGTTGGATGCTTGTACTTTTCTGCTGTTGTTGGCGCTGCATCATGCGGATAGTAAATTGATGATGGATGTAGTGGTATTAGTTATACCCACATACACACGCAGCAGAACGTATGTGAGATGACGGAACACGACTACCTGTGCGTGTGTTGATTCGTATTCACAAATAAGAAGAAGAAACCTACCTCCAAATAAGTCGCATATGTACAGAGTATTCACCACATAGTGTTTTTCTACGGTGCTTTTTTTTCCTCAATGGACAATGAACATTTAATTCATGACAATCATGGTCTTTGCATATTATATTTCACCGATTAGACAACTCGAGTTATATATACATATATTACAATTACCCTAATCAGAGGTACGTTAATATGGTGTACGGCATACATACAACTTGACCCTTCATCATCATAAACATTAGACTTGTATACATCCATCCATATAAATGATAAATAAGTATGCCAGAATACACGTATAAATATAACTCGAGTTATAGTAATATGATTTATTCAATCAATAAGTCTCATTGGGATATCTGGGAGAATATCACACTCGAGGTGTACTATAAATATGAATTGTAAATGGAAAAAAATTTATTTTATTTTGTTGTAGAATTAGGTATTGACTTTACGGGTTGTTGTATATCTGCCTCTGGTAGAGTTGACTTGTTTTTGTCAACCATTGAGTGCGTATTAGTGTTTTCCTATTTTCATCCCAGTGAGATCAATGTATGTAATATTTTAAAGTTAGTGGGTCTGTTGGTATCAGTATTGCTGACGAGTCCATTATGCGCATTTGTTTTTGTGATTTTTTTAGTTGTTAGTAGTTGCTTCGTTGTTTAAGTAAACCATGTTGGGTAAATTTTCGCCGACCATGTTGGCTCGCGCGATGTCTGCGACAACAATGACGGGTGCCCCCTCATCGATAATGTCCACGACTACTGGCGCTCATACATCTTCTTCTAATTCAACGTTCTCGTTGTCGGCGCGCCCACTGGCAACCTCTTCTTTGGCATCTCACGATGATGATGTGGCAATGGGTCCTTATTCTCCGGTGAATCCATTGTCCTCTGTTGTCAGTTCATTTCTGCTTCCCATGTCGTCGGAGTATACTTCCTTTTATAATGCGGAATTGGGTCATGCAGAGATGCGAACATGGTTGAGAATGAACGGCTGTATGCAGTACCAGCAGCAAGGATCAGGAACGAAAAAAAAAGGATTATCCGCAGCAGCAGCAACAACGACACAGTCTCCTGTTGTTGTTACACACCATGGCACTTGTGCAGTTGCGGAAGGAGGATGTCATACTGTGATGATAAATCATAGTGCCCATAACAATTGTACCGCTACTGCAATTACCAATGGTTCTGCAATGACGGCGACTAGTCCTACATTGGATCGCACACATTTGTTAATGGATGGAGGAGTTGCCATTGTTCGTGATGACCAAATGTCCGGCTTTTTGGGTTCTTATGCGCTGTCGGTGATGAATAAGGATCCCATTTCTGTGTCAGAGCAACGTAGTCCCGTCTTTCGTATGCATTGGGATTTTGACATTTTTGAACCCTCGGCACCCATTTTACAAGATGAGTTGGTTGAGTTTGTTCATGTGTTGCAACATGATATAGGGCGATTCTATTCGGCGCATTATGATGATGCAAGTTTGCAGACGCTACTATTGACGTGTGTGATGATACGTGATCCTGTTCAAGAACGAAATGGTTGGTCGACTGGGATGCACGTGGTTATGCCGAATGTCTGGGTTCGACCAGAACAGGCTCTTCAAATGCGTGTTTCGAATATTGTCGCTCTTCAATCGGCATTTATGGAGGTTTATCCTCAATGGAATTGGAATAAAGTGGTGGATGAGGCAATCTACATTAGTAACGGATTAAGAATGCCACATTCACACAAGTATGAGGAATGTCCTAACTGTAGAAACGTTGATGAAAAGAAGATTAACTGTGCGAATTGTAACGCGCACGGAAAGGTCTCTGTGGGTCGCATCTATAAACCCGTTGCTGTACTGCTGGGCGATGGCGCATTGCAGACCTATTTGACAATGCGAATCACAAGTAATCCTGCAACATGTTTACAGTATTGCATTATTCGATGCCCGTTGGATGCTTGCGAAACGCCACATTGGGAGCCTTATGTAGGGTGTCCGCAATATGTGCCGCCGCCCGAAAAGCCGACACGGCGTAGAAATACTCAACAACAACAAACGACGACATTTGACAGTGATTTTGTGGACATGTCGGCATTTGCCCCGTCGGCACTGCTTTCGGTAAACCCTGCAGATCTCGGCATGCCAGAATTTGCCGAGGATCGCAAGGCGTTTAATTCACAAATGAAGAAGAAGACGCCGATCGATCGCGACTCGTTGCAGTGGCGATGTATTGAACAATTGGCGCGCCGTAGTTTTCCACATGCGCCGTATCAAGACATTTATATCAAGGACATTTATACAAATACTCAACAAACCTATTATGTTGCACGTACTGCAGGTGCAGGTAGTTCGTATTGTATGAATATTGATGGCGATCATAGACATAATACGATCTATTTTTATATCACCGATCGTGGTATTTGCCAACGCTGTTGGTGTCGGTGTGATACGTTGGCTGGACGCAAGTTTGGCTTCTGTCGTGATTACAAGTCAAATGTATCTCCTATGACGACGAACGAGAAACAGATTCTATTTGGTGCTTCCGTTGGGCTCTTATCATCCAGCGGTGCAAACAAGAAACGTAGTACGGGCGTGGATTTTATGGCCACCGTGGGTCCCAACACGGAGCAAAATATGGTGTCTCGGTTGGAGAACATGGCTCAAGAGTTTAGACTTCGGCGAATGGAATTGGAAAAACAAATGCAAAAGGCCGACAATGGAAAAGCACCGGCACGCAAACGGGTCAAATTATAATACGATTGTGTTTCTCTGCGTGGTTGCATACTGTGATTTGTTTCTTGTCAATTACAGTACTTTAAATTAGTAAAGATGTTTCAGTGTTGTTGTGTATAATTTATATATGATATCGTTGGTTCAGGGTATTGATATGGTATGTATAGAATATAAACGCATAATACTGGACTTGTTACAGCCAGAATTATTAGTATTTTGAATCAATTGACGTTCGTTTGTATTAGTTGTACGTTTCACAGCATGGAAATTTATACAGACAAGAACGTTCTTACAGACACTGCAACGACGGTTGTATCACAAGCAATTGAAGGTGATTGTGCGAAGAATATTATTCCAAAAGAGTGGTTTGTATCTGAAAACGGTACCGTACCAAACACGGATTGGTATTTCCAAATTGTCGAGTCGCCTTTCATGTCACTCATTGATTTGATATCCTTGATTCGATCGTATGGGCCTCGGTCGTGGAAGCAATACGTGCAGACAATAGATCCAATTATCACACAGCAATTGATAAACAACAACAAATGTCTATTGGTCGTAAATCACACCATTCTCGCTGCAGGGACTTGCCGATCATTGGCAGCCGCCGATTACATTATTCACAAATGTAGACAGAACCTAGGATGGTGTCGTGATGATCATGTTGAAGTACTTATCGGACCAAAGTCTGTTAACCCATTCTGGGTACCGTTTCAGATTTATGACAATATTCGATGGGTATGAATGAGTTGAGACAAAACTGATAATAGTGAACTACACAAACGAAATAAGAGTTGCGATTTTATTTTTTCTTTTAATACATGCAGGTGCAATCAGCAGATAATTGGATTCTTTTTTTTCTGTTGTGAATTACAATGTATGAAACAACTGTTGTACTTGCGTTGTGTCCATGGCGGCTTCGTCCAATCGAGAAATAAAACATGCTCCAAATATCATTTCGGGAGGTGGTCGTGCCAGAGTCGATGATAGTGATGATGGGGCGTTGGCAAACAATGCCAATGCACTGGTGTTTGGTACACGCATAGGATGTTCCGGTGGTAAAGAATCCAATTGTTTCGATGAAAAACAGGCCACATGAACTCGATAGAGTGGATCGTGTGGAATTGTGTATATCTCAAAGGGTATCTCTTGTGGAATGCTTAGGGCGGTACCAAAATTGCACCAACAAAGTTTCATTAATTGTGCCCGACCTTCTGGAAGTAATGCGGCCACCGTTGTCGAATAGTGGTGATCTATGCTTGTTTGTGTGGCATACTGTCCGTTAATCGTCGTCGTCGTCGGAACATTCATGGGAACTGGTTCCGCAGGTTTTTGATGATGACGCAGATTTTGGGATGAGACTGAAGAGTCACGGCGATGATGACCAGATTGCCGATGTGTATGATGAGATGACGATGCCATTGAAAAATTAATTAGGTGGTAGAAGATGATAAATAGACACAGGAACAACAGCACTAAATAACCACCGACTGTAAGAAGCCGCTTTGATAATAGAATGCAAAAAAGCACAACACAAACAATCCATTTTTGTTTGTACTTGAAGTAAAATGTGGAGAATACTGTACATTTTAATATTATTCTACAATATGCATATTATTACTCGAGATAGTCATTTGTATCATATGGGTGGTCTTTTTCTGATTCACATGTAAATATATAAATATGATTATTATACGATGAAATAACTGGACGCGTTAGCAGTAGCATAATATTTATTTGAAGTGGTTGTTGTATTATTATTATCGATTTCATATGTGCATATGAGATACACTATTGTGAAAACATTAATCTATGGTCGTGGGTTTTTTTTTGGTTTGATGTTTGTTTTGGGGTTTTTATTTCTTGGAGAATATTAGGTTTACAACAGGCGAGATCATCTGCGTGGTGATTCCATGTCGTTAATTCAGGCAATTCAGAAAGCGGCCGATGGTGCGAACCGAATGGATAATGATATAAAACAACGTAAGAATGATGATGTTTGTTTAATCGGATTGCTTCCAAATATTGCGTTGGAGATACGATTTGTTGCTTTCAATATTCTCTATCAAAGTATTCGATACGCGGTGTGTCATAATACTAAAAGGGATAATGTGGTGGATTTGAGTTTTGCCGAAAGTAATGCGCATATTAGCGATTGCAGTTCAACAGAACCGTCCTCTGACAGACTGCAGTTCCGAAAAAAATCTCTGTGGCTTCGCTCCGCGACCCAATTAGGTTTGTATTCTACTGCTCTGGAACAGTGCCTGTTTGTGTTTTTTGGCGATTCATTGGATCTTTATCAAAAAAAAGTGACACAGTTGACATACAATTTGCGCGCAAATGGTGTATATCTGATACAAACATATCGGCCGGATCAAATTGTCTTGTTAGATGATAATTTGTTAGCGAAAGGGACGTTCGTGGAACAGAAGCAGATGGAATATGTAGAACAAGTAGAAAAATGTCGCAAGGCATTGCATATTGAGGGATTCTTTAAGGAGTTTGAATCCAGTGTCGCAATGGCGACATGTCCAAAGTGTAAGAATCGCGATCTGACGTACGTTGCCGTAAATACACGTAGTGCGGATGAAGGACAAACCGTATATTTCAACTGTCGTAATGACAAATGTAAATACAAATGGTCGATTCGAACGTAAATAATAAATTATTTAATGGTGTAACAAAATTAAATATTACTTGTGCCAAAGAACACGTAATTTTGCATATCACGCAAGTCGTCATGCAACTTAGATCACACAGACGTCCAGCAGCACCACTTTTATCTTCGTCCATATCCGTAGACGGAGCACCATTGTCATTTCTTGCATCGACAAACAACAATATTATCACAACAACGATGCCACTCTTCGATACTGATACGGTACAATCTACACATGTTCAGTCGTCAACATCCTCATCATCAATATCTCCACAACAAAGTGTGGAATGTTATTGGTGTATGAATGAAAAAGATCAACAACGACGAACAACAGACGAATGTTGTGATTGTAATTATAGTGATGAGTGTAAACAAAAAAGAAAAAGGAAACATCATCACTGTAATCATCGTCATAAATATGTCGGAGTCACTGGTGCAACGGGTGCAACTGGAGCGTTGGGACACGATGGTGCTTCCGGACCTATTGGCAACACAGGCGCATCGGGACCGGCAGGGCCTATTGGTGCAACGGGATATGATGGCCGTAGCGGCAGTACGGGTGTAACCGGGGCAACAGGTCCAATGGGTATTAATGGCCCCACGGGCCCTGCAGGCGCGACGGGTGCGGGTTCAACAGGAGCCACCGGCACACCAGGCCCGAGAGGTGAGAGTGGTTCCACAGGTCCTGGCGGCGCAACAGGCGCTGGTGTGACAGGTGCAACTGGAGCACCAGGACCAATGGGTGAGAGCGGTGCTACGGGTTCCGCAGGCGCGACAGGTGTTGTTGGTGGTACAGGAGCAACTGGTGTGGCGGGGCCAGTGGGTGAGAGCGGTGCCACGGGCCCTATTGGTGCAACAGGCGCTGGCGAAACGGGTGCAACTGGGGTACTGGGACCAACGGGTGCAAGTGGGTCTACGGGTCCCGTGGGCGCAACAGGTGCGGGAGAGACGGGCGCGACTGGGCCTTCTGGTCCACCAGGTAGCCCCGGTGGTGCAACAGGACCTACAGGTGTCAGCGGACCGATAGGACCTCCTGGGGCTACGGGTGCCGGGGAGACGGGCGCTACTGGCGTGTCGGGAGATGTGGGTCCAACAGGTGTAACGGGCCCTATCGGAGAAACTGGACCCGTTGGTGCCACCGGAATTGGAGAAACTGGTGCCACGGGCGCCACAGGGCCGTCAGGAGATTTTGGAGCAACCGGTGCAGATGGTGGCACTGGTGCCACGGGAGTAATCGGTGCAACTGGTGTTACTGGCGCAACAGGTAGCGGAAATACTGGAGCGACGGGGCTTCTCGGTCCAACGGGTCCCGTGGGTCAAACAGGTTCGCCGGGTGCCACTGGTGCTACAGGAGCCGGTGTAACAGGTGCAACGGGCTCCATCGGATCAACTGGTGTCACTGGAGTGATGGGAGCGACGGGACCTCAAGGTATGATGGGCGAAACCGGTCCTACGGGTGTGAGTGGCCCGACGGGAGCACCAGGTGTCACGGGCCCACCAGGAGCAACAGGCCCCACAGGAATCCAGGGTTTTCCAGGAGTGACTGGCGCTACAGGCCCCATTGGCCAATCTGGTGCAACTGGGCCAACAGGGTTGACGGGGCTAACGGGCGCCACAGGAGGATTGGGTGCAACTGGTGTCACAGGACTGCAAGGCGCAACTGGAAGCGGTGTCACTGGTGCTACAGGACCACAGGGTGCCACGGGTACTGGTTCGGGACCGATTGCATTAACGTATTCGTATTCTGCACTACTTACAGGGTCTGGTGCCGCACATATATCGGTGATTGCTAACACAGCCGCTGCTTACACTGACATGGCCTCTATTTTGTATCCAAGCACCACATTCAATCCTACAAGTGTGACATTTTTCTATCAAACATCAACAACAAATACGTGGGATGTGCGGTTATTTCGTCCAGCCACCGGCACGGCAATATTCACATTGACTGGAATTCAAAGTACAGGCGGTGTTGTTCAAAGTGTGACCGTATTTGCAAATCCATTCCCAATATCGTCTGCAGAACGACTCGCGATCCAAGTTCAACGTAATACGGCAGCAGGTTCGAATGAATTTCGATTGTTTGCCTTGAATGTTAATTATTAAAGCAAATCCATATGGCTGCGGGGTGTGTATTTACATATAAATAAAAATATAAATTTACAATATATTCAGGTTTTTATTAGTGTTCAATCACGTAGTACATACAGGATAATCAAGCAAGTATCTGAATGGTTCATAATTAAGAATACTATTTATAATGATAACGTATGTATATTACCATTCAAAGATAGCAATACCTACTTCTCCATTTTGACCATTGAAGGCACCCCCGGGGTTCACTTGTCCACCATGTCCACCGTTGCCTGCCAAAGGTGGTATGAGCGGTGTTGTTAACATGAGTGCACCACCACCTCCTTGCGCCAATTCACCCGGTTGAACGGGGTCTATAACGTACGGGTATCCAACAAATGGCATGGCCGCGGGACCACCGACACTTGCGGGTTGGATTTGATTGATGACGAAAATGTTGGCTCCTCCTCCTCCCCCACTCGAAGAAGCCTTTCCAAATGATTGATATAATGATGGCAATGTGGACGGAAGACCCGTTGACAATCCACTCACAATTGGTGCGAATGGACCACAGTGTCCCTTTTGGGAGGCTTTTTGAGTAAATGGTGTCACGTAGGCACCCTCACCACCTAGGTCTCCAAAAGGTGACAATACACCTGTACCAATAATGGGTACCGGGTCAAAATCGTCCGGTCTCCAGGCAGGTCGAAACCCAGCGCCTCCTTGACCTGCCGCTGCGAACGGGGGACTCGCCTCCGGATGAATAGACGCCCCTGCAGCACCTCCCCCACCGTATGCTATCAGGTGGACATCAGTAGGTAACGTGATACTTGTAACCTCACCGTCTTGTCCAGATGTGGCATCCACAGGATCAGAGATGGATTGGCTGGCAAGACCTCCCAAACCACCACCACCCACCACACCGGAGAGGGAGGGGTTTGTGCCGTCATTGAAAAGTGGATATCGAATAATGGCGGAACCACTACCACCACCTCCTCCTCCAGCAGCACCGAATTGATCCACAAGCGCCGCACCACCACCCCCACCGCCACCACCAACGATGGTCAGAAAGACCACTTGAACGGTCGGATCTGGCCAAGGCATTGTGAAACGTCCGGCCAAATTGAATATAAGTGAGTTGTTAATAACAACATTGCCAAGTGGTCCTGTCGCACCTGTGGCGCCATTGAGTCCCATAGGGCCGGTTGCACCAGTTGCACCTACACACTCATCTTCACAGTCGCTACTATCACTGTCGGAGGTGCAACAATGACATGCGTATTTACATGAAGAGGAAGATGATGGTGCATAGACATACTGGTGTCGCCTGTCTACTTCTTCTTCCTCTTTTCTTTTGTTTTTGCGTGGTGGATGCCGGGGTCCTACTGCACCAGAGGAAAAGGAAGATATGTATGAGCCCGCCTGCGCCGGTATTTGTGAATTGTTATAACGATATTTATCAAGTTGTTGTTTTTGTTTCTTTTTACACGTGTCACAATGCACCATGATGGTTATCTGCTACGATAAGTGTATATAAAATATAAAAGAACTGTTGATAACAGGATACTTGGACTGTGACAATAAGGACAATAAATATTAGTCAAAGATTTGTGTGGTTCCAAAAAAGGGAATTATTATTATTATTGTCGTGTGTATGGACTTCTTATATTTATACGCGGTGTAAAAAATCACACAACATGTTATTATTCTTTGTTTAATAAATAATTTTTACATCTATTCTTGTTGTTTGTTTGAAAAAACACACTGAGTAATACCATATACACATGATATGACAATTGGTAACGAATGGAATCCTCAAGATTCTACAATACGATCTCAAACGCCAACAAGTCAAAACGATCCGCTGCTGATTTTGGGTTAAATTCCCTTTTAATTTGTATCCACAACACTTCAACGCCGTCATCTTGATTTGGAAACGGCGCGTTGAATGAAGTAATCTTCACGAGTGCAGGGCTCATGGATGGTATTATCGTTGTTGTGGTGTTTGTAACCATTGCCGGGTCGGAAGAAGGAAACGGTGGTAGATGTTGCTGTTGCGACGTATTCATAATAACATTGGTTAAGTGAGTCTTTTCAAAGATGATTGTGTTGTTTATTGGGCGATATAACCGAAGTGTCCATGTTCGTTGACTGGTGGTCTCAAAGTAGAAACTAACCGCACTCGGTTGCAATGCCAACGGCGCTTGTGTATATAAATTTTTAGAGAATATACTATGATCGGTTTGCGTCGCCAATGATGAGTTGGTCACAATGGTGGGTCGAAATATGATTGCAGTTAATGTATGAAACTCGTTGTTATCATCGCATAAGATTTCCGACATGTTTGTCTTGTGAGTATCGACACTATCTGTGAATAATGATGTCTTGTCTGTGTTTGGTAAACTGATGGGTCGTACAAATGAAAAAGATTGAACAACAACTGGGGCGTATATTGGAGCAATATTCTGTGGTATGTTTTTATCATAGATGGCAGTAGACCACCATGAATTTTTATATCCCGTTAGTGTTACACATTGATGCGGGTGCAATTGTACCACGGCTCTACCGTCAATGTAACTTTCAGTATTTGCTGGAATAACTGTAACAGTGTGTGCATCGATAATATCTACCCTTTTCAGAATAAGTTGAGCCCCTTGCCCGACACAATTGGGAAGTGTAACGACTATTGATTTGGTTTCAGAGGCATCAATTATAAAATAATCAAACAACTGATCATCTAATAATGTATCCTCCTGAATCGTGTTACTAACGCTGTAAGACATTTGTAATATCTATAATAAATGATAATAATAATGTTGCTGGTTAGTTAATTTTCTGTCGGAAACATCCACTACTGCACGACCAATTCTTAGGTGTATTAATTGTAATTTATTATATTACATAGTATATGCTTATAAATAATATCTATTCGTACAATATTGGTAGGAATGATGTTCAGATGATAATGAGATTTGTATCTATATACAGCCGACGTGTTTGGTAAATAAAACCATTTATACTGACGAATTTATGTCGACGGACACGATACCTATCGCATCGGCTGCGCTTCCGGAATCGGATTCTTGAATGGATAACAAGTCATATAGACTGACAGAAACATTATGTAACGGATTGCTATCTTGTCCTGTAATTGTGCTATCAACAAGTTGTACTGAAAGCAAAGTTGGCTGACCATTTTTACGAAGTGTGAATGTTCGGCTCTCGGAGATGCCAGGCGGTGTCGACAACACAACAACAAGATTAGACATCGTTCCGGCGCGCGTAACAGCAATTTGGGCACGATTCTCAAAACTTGTTTGCGACCCATACATGAGGAAACTATTTGAAATTAAACCACCTCCGCTATTAAAATAAAGGGTTTGAACAGTTGGTGGACCCGTCACACCAGTCGCACCTTGAACACCTGTTGCTCCCGTGGGTCCTGTAGCACCTATATTAGTCGTTGTTGATTCTTCAATCCATACTGCAGCATCGATGGTATTATCGACACAGATATGTGCGCGTTGACTGGACTGATTGACTGCAATGCACCCAAGTGGATATCCATTGAGTTCATCATTCGTTAGGGTCGGGACTTTGGTCGTGGACATGGTACGTGGAGACGGGTACACAGAATTCAGTGGTGTTTCTTCAATAATAATTTCAATTAGCGTATTTAATGCGAGTAGTTCGGCAATTGATAAATTGGCGACGAACGGAATGACAATTGAACTAGACGCCGCATTCCACGTTATGGACCCATTTCGACTTGTCGCAATCTCCAAGTTTGAATCAATTCGAATCTGCAATGTCGCTATTTTGGACAGAATGTTTGTTGAGTTGTATATGTTATATGTCACTGACATAATTAAATAGAGAGAGGGATTGGTGATAATTATACGTTATTAGTATTGTCTGTCTGTGTGTATGTACAATAATAGGAACTTGTCTTTGTTTAATGGTCGACGTTGTCAGACATTTGCCAGCCACTAAATATAGAGTATGTTCAATTTGAACGACGAAATAAATTGAAAACACCTTATATGGGTAATTTATTCCTTTAATTTATATCACACTCGCAATCGACATTTTGCACCATACATAGCGATTGTATTTTCGGCATTATCACGTGAGTGTGCGCCAGGCACGTGTCTTTTATTACTATATAAGGGATATACATATACACACAGAAGAAATGATAGAATAAACCGGTCGTCTGATAATTACTTAATATATTGCAAACTTGAACCATTACCGCATTGTTGAAAGTGAAAATCAATTTCCATCATCGGAACATTAGCATTCAGATTACCAACAAAACCAATGCTTCGATACACACGACATATAAGCATACTGGAAATCTTTTGGCCAGTGCCTGAAATACTTGGTAGCGTCGTAATCAAGTGTCTGTTGTTATCGGCATCACTAATTGTCGTCGATGCAGTGATCAATGTTGTAGTTGCCGGAAATACAGCAAATGCACTTTGCCATATGTATTCAAGACCCCATCGAACAATACCAGAAACTCCGGCACCCAATACTGGTCCAACCCAGTGTATATGCGGCTCCAAGTTTGTTCCTTCTTCGTATGAATGTGGAAGTTGTGCAGTAAAATAAAGTTCCTGTTCAACAGTATTGCTAAAATAAGGTAGAAACACACCTTGTGAACCACCATTTTGAAATATACGGTTAAACGTGGGATCATTACTTCCACCGCGCTGGGTTGCTGTGACTGGAACACGCAAGTCTTCCCATAGTCCCGGTTCGTTAAACCATTTTTGTGTGGTCTGATCAAATTGCAAAATATCGCCTTGAGTGAGTCCTGTTGCACCGCAATGAACCCCAATATCGACGTCAGTTAATCCTGATAAGGTGGATGCCCCCGTTGCACCAGTTGCTCCAACATCGCCTTGAACTCCCGTAGAACCAACATTACCTTGTATTCCTGTCGCTCCTGTTGCACCAATGTCGCCTTGGGGTCCGGTAGCGCCTGTTGCTCCAACATCACCCGGTGGTCCCGTAGCACCCGTTGTACCAATACCACCCTGTGGTCCCGTAGCACCCGTTGCACCAACATCACCTTGTGGTCCCGTAGCGCCTGTTGCTCCAACATCACCCGGTGGTCCCGTAGCACCCGTTGCACCAACATCACCTTGTGGTCCCGTAGCACCCGTTGCACCAACATCACCTTGTGGTCCCGTAGCACCCGTTGCACCAACATCACCTTGTGGTCCCGTAGCGCCCGTTGCACCAACATCACCTCGTGGTCCTGTAGCGCCTGTTGCGCCAACATCACCCTGTGGTCCCGTAGCACCTGTTGCGCCAACATCACCCTGTGGTCCCGTAGCACCTGTTGCCCCAACATCACCTTGTGGTCCCGTAGCGCCTGTTGCTCCAACATCACCCTGTGGTCCCGTAGCACCCGTTGCACCAACATCACCTTGTGGTCCCGTAGCGCCTGTTGCTCCAACATCACCCTGTGGTCCCGTAGCACCAACATCACCTTGTGGTCCTGTAGCGCCTGTTGCACCAACATCACCTTGTAGTCCCGTAGCGCCTGTTGCTCCAACATCACCCTGTGGTCCCGTAGCACCCATTGCGCCAACATCACCTTGTGGTCCCGTAGCGCCTGTTGCTCCAACATCACCCTGTGGTCCCGTAGCACCCGTTGCTCCAACATCACCCTGTGGTCCCGTAGCACCCGTTGCTCCAACATCACCCTGTGGTCCCGTAGCACCCGTTGCTCCAACATCACCCTGTGGTCCCGTAGCACCCGTTGCTCCAACATCACCTTGTGGTCCTGTCGCACCTGTTGACCCAATATCACCTTGCGGTCCTGTTGCGCCTGTTGATCCAACATCACCTTGTGGTCCTGTAGCACCTGTTGTACCAATGTTGCCTTGTGGTCCTGTGGCGCCTGTTGCACCAATATTACCTTGGGGTCCCGTAGCGCCCGTTGATCCAAAATCTCCTTGTGGTCCCGTTGCACCTGTTATGCCGACGTCACCTTGCGGGCCTGTGACACCCGTTGCACCAAACCCAGTGGATCCGATGGGCCCAGTTGCTCCTGTTATTCCGATATCACCTTGTGGTCCCGTGATGCCCGTTGCTCCAACATCACCTTGCGGTCCTGTAGCACCTGTTATACCAATATCGCCTTGTGGGCCTGTAGCACCTGTTGTACCGGATCCAGTGGCACCGATGGGTCCAGTTGCTCCTGTTATACCAATGTCGCCTTGTGATCCCGTGATTCCTGTTGCACCGATCTCACCTTGTGGTCCTGTAGCACCTGTCACGCCAACATCTCCTTGTGAACCTGTTGCTCCAATTTCACCTTGCGGTCCGGTAGCACCCGTTATGCCAATGTCGCCAGGTGGTCCAGGAACACCCGTTGGGCCAATTTCACCTTGAGGTCCAGTATCGCCCACGCCAGTTGCGCCCTGTGAACCTGTAACACCTGTAGACCCCACATTGCCTTGTGGTCCAGTATTTCCCTTCGTACCAGTTGAACCTTGAACACCTGTTTCTCCCTGTGGGCCTACAGCACCGGTATCCCCTTGAAAACCGGAAACACCTGTATCTCCTTGAATTCCAGTCACACCAGGCGGACCACTTGGACCTTGTAACCCAGTTGCACCCTGTGGTCCCGTTACTCCTGTAGACCCTATAACACCAGTAGAGCCTGGCAATCCTTGGGGGCCTGTTGCGCCAGTCGTTCCAATCCCAGTTACACCTGCGGGCCCTTGCGCTCCCGTTGCACCGTAAGTTCCAGATGCGCCTATCAATCCCTGTGGGCCTGTCGCGCCCGTTGAACCACCTGTTCCAGTTTCACCTGGTGGTCCAGATGGTCCAGTAACACCTGCAAGTCCTTGAGGTCCTGTTGCGCCAGTAATGCCAGTCAAACCTTGTGGCCCAGTTACTCCCATGTGTCCCGTTGCACCGGTTTCACCAATAAGTCCTTGAATTCCTGTTGCACCTGTAGCCCCGCGATGTTTTGACTTTTTTGAATGATGATGCTTGCATTTTGAGCATTCTGCATCTACGCCAAAATTACAATCACATGTGTTAATGGGGTGACTCTCTTCTGTGGTTGTTATAATTTTTAATGGTGATGGTCGTATGGAGGAATTTGCGGCAGCACTACGCGTTGAGAACAACATGGTTATTGGTTGTTGGTGCGATGATAATGTTTGCTGACCATTTACGATCGAATAGGAATAACGATGACTTTGACGAAGAAGAACATCTTTTGCTCTGTTACATTTACATCTGCGTGAGTAGCATCGTTGACATATATACGACATAATAATGAATAACCAAATTCAATTCTTTACTCCCAATATATATAAAGATATATTGTTTTTCGATGAAAAGAATTAGTGTTACTCATCCACAGTCAAACTCTTACTATTACATCTAATAATTATATAGACATCAAGAGACAATTTATTGGCACACGGTGATTTGCACATAACTATACGCAGAACCAACTTTCATGTTTACTTCTCCTTTCATCTACTTTGATTTATTTACATATCATATCTATACATACATAAAACAATTTGCGTGCATGTAAAGAGTGAACAAAATACATAAGTCACGTTCAAAAAATGCTCGAATAAAACGATACAATCTTCCATTTGGCAAGGCAACACATAACAATTCATCATTCATCTTCTCATACTTGTATATACAAATAAGAAATATCCATATCATGTAATATCATCAAATAAAAACATCCACACACATATATATAATAAAGGATGCTAGTGTAGTGCGTTGTCCTTCTTTGCAAATAATAGTATCATCAATATTAATTGTGAAGAGATAATATTTTTATCTATTACCAGACAAACATAGATAGGAATACATACTCCAAACGAACTGTAACCCACAAACACAGAGAAATATGGAAACAAATACTGAAACATATGTTGTACCTGTGCGTACAGCCTTGTCGACGGCGATTCAAATGTACCAGCAACATAACTTGACATTTCAACGTATTTTTACAGCGGGTGAAACTGATCCACAGTTCGTAGCAACGGAACTACAAGTAGGAAATCTCATTCGCATTCGCACCGATCATTCCAACATGGATACTACAAACGAAGAAGACGACGAAAGTGGTGAGTCAGATCACATATTTACAACATTTGTTTGGAATATTGTGGCGCGCGTTAACAATATCTTCTATTTACAGATAAATCCTATATATGCACCAGCAGAGATTATCCCACTGCTCAATGAGGCATACGACGACAGTGCAAATATAAGCGGTGTTGAATATAATGCAACAATATCCATCTTACCCGGTGCCATTAATTTTGCACCTGTTGATCAACTATCCCCTGAGTATCTTTCCGCCGATGCGCGCACACACGTACAATTTCTGCCGGCACCTGTTCAATCAATCGACCTCGTGTACAAAGAAATCTTGGATATTGTACAACGTACAGGTGTAACTGCAAAGCAACCCACTGCGGCAACCGCTGTACCTACACCCATCATTACCCGTACTGCGCCACAGACAGCAACATTATTGCCAACCGCTCTAGCACCACCACCTCAGCAAATAGCGCCAGCGGCGGGAAGATCTACTGGCACTATGGCTGGCGCCGCACCAGTACAACTACCACCCATTGCAACACCCGCTCTCGTTACACCAACAATGATGGGTGCCGCGCCACCCGAGGTCGATCAACTATTACAAACGGCAGAGTATCAGCAGATGATTCAAGGACTCCAACAACGTCGTGGATTTTCATATGAGGGAGCCCTATTAGAAGCCCGTGCGCGTGCATTTGCCGATGTTCAGCGAATGCGACAACAGCAGCAACTACCTCCACTATTATCACTTCCAGCAGTTGCACCACAGCCACCCCCAAAGACCACCGCCCCCAGGACTACTACAGCGCCGATACCCACAGGCATAACAACACCAACACCAGTATTCTTGCGCTCTATTGAGGATCGTCAATCTATAATTTACAATCAGTTAAATTCCAAGTATAAAACAACAGATGAGTTTATATCTGTTGCTCCTTTGAGAAAATCACACTATGTAGATTTTCAGTTGGACCCAAAGCGATCTGTTATTATCAATGCGATTGAGTTGGCTTCCGGAGGCCTCGTAGATGCAAAAAATCAGGTTGTATACCTCGCAAATCAGGAGAATCAGCGCATTGCATACCCCATTACATTGGATCAATTGAATGCTATTCGTGATATTTGGGCCAAGGAAGCCCAACGACAAAATCGGGCGTCCACTGAACTCCCACCATTTACATTCAACATTTTTCCCGCAGGTGTGACTGTAACAGCGGTCAACATACCAGGGTATCCACCGAAGCAGCAACAACAACCATATATTTCCAAAACAAAGAAGCGACCAGTCTCTGAAATAACACCATCGTCAGCATCATCACTATTGCAGCAGAAACCATCGACGATGGTTGTTTCAAATGCACCACCCGCCAAACGTCGCAAGCGTCGCGAACCCCCAACAAATATCACCGCCAAGGCTGTATTCCGCCGCGAACGTCGTCCTCAATTTTTACAAGTTTTTAACAAAAATCGCCAACCAGGTCAACGATTTAATATCGGACAATTTAACCGCGAATTACAAGTTTGGTTGGATCAACAGTGGAATGCGCTTTCGACTGAAGAGCAGAAACGATTTGAACAAATCGCCCAAGAGGAATCACGACAATTGAAAGCAGCAGCCGCCCTCAAAGCCGCAACAACAACGCAACTAACCACAACCAGCGCCCCCATAATGGCATCAACATCACCCGCCACTTCCGATGCTGCTCGATCCGCAGCAATTAACCAAGATATTCAAAACATACTATCAGCAATTGTTCCACAAAATCAGTGATAAGAAGAACCGTCGTAGTAAAAATGTTATTGTTATTCAACAATATATATATATACAAGTGAATGTACGAAAATTAAGCATAGAAACACATAATATACGTAGAAAACTTGTGTATATGGATGCAGTTCCACTCCAAAAACATATCAATCAATAAATTTAATAATAATAATATTTTATTCTTCCAAAATTGCACACCCTTGTATTTTTTATCTGCAACAATAACACTAAAGGGAACCATTACATAGTCGGTGTAATTGAACCATTATAGACTCTGAATATCACATTGATTCTTTTTATAATTGATTGGTTGGTTATTCAGTTATCGATATGGCACAGACGGCACGTTCGTTACAACAGTTGCTTGATCAACGATTTCAAGAACTCACGCGATTCAATCCGCAACAATACCAGCAGCATCAACAACGCAGTGTAAACGGTGCGAATGAGTCGTCTTCCTCTTCTGCACCCAAGCAATCCCCTCCTCATATTGTCGCGACGTCTGCTACTACTGATTCACGCATCGCAACCAACCCTGACGGCAATGATGATGGTGATCGTAACGATATGGCATCGCGAGGACGCTCCTTGTCGCGTATATTTCTGACACCTGTTGAACGGTATCCATCACCTAGTCCAGACTATGAGAACGACGAAGAAACAAAGTATGATGATGATACTGGTGACGAAGGCGAAGAACAGACTACAAAGGATAACAATGAAGCACCAACATCAAACAACCAACAACAGCAGTCTGCACAACAGGTGGCTCGCGATGTGGTTGAATCCGTACGGCAATCGTTGCACAATTTACAAGTTTCACAGTTGGCTGGCGGCAGAATTACGGATATTGATGAGAATGATGAAGATGAAGAAATAGAGGATACTACTGGTGGAGACGAGCAATACGCCCCCGGACCAGGGACTGCATGTCGTGCGGAGATGCAAATTGACTTGGTATCCGGAAATACAACTATGAATCGAACCTGCACAACCGCCGATAGCATAATGGTCGAACGAGAACAGCGTCGGCTATCCATCGCAAATGAAGACGGCGACGGCAGCGGGCAGATCAATTCGGATCTTATCTACGGAACATCAGTACTAACAACGCCCACTCGAGTCGTTACATGCCATCAAGATTCCAACGCGACGGCATCAATATGCGCCGAGGTGCATACAGAACGTGGCATTGTGCGATCTAGCCGTCGTGAAACTGTTCCAATGCAATCTACTGTTATCATCAATGGTGATATATTTGACGTTGACGACTTATTTCATATTTTGGAATCGGAACCGTTGGTCGTGTTTGACGCCAGCACAGACCCCATTTCGGATCACGTGCGCACTGCCCTCATTACAATGATTGATTTAGGGTATGACAATTTTAATATCTCACCACGTGGAGACCAAATCACTCTGTCCGCAAACAACAACAATGATGACGGTGATAATTTGAGAAGCATTGCAGAAAAAGAACCAGTTAAAACCAACAATGGTACGATTGCAACAACCCACTCTGCGACACTACCCGCACAGGCACAGCAGGCCCTTTCGCATCTACAAACAAAGGAGAAGGAATACTTTATTAAACTGTTCAACCAATATGCACGTATTTGGGCCATGAAGATTGGATATGAGTTTAAGCCTTACATCCAATTTGGTATCATTCGACACTTGGTTCATTTGCAAAAAAGACCCACTATATCAAACCTAAAATCAGTCTTTAAAACTATCGACATTCTTGCATATCTGGCAAAAGAAAGCGCCAACGTGGACCAACCTATGACAATCCATGAATTAGACATTGTGACAAAAAATGTGAGTCAACTGTTCAACATTCCTCTCGCAGAGGCTCAACGTTATTCTTTGCCATGGATTTTGAGAACGGACGCCACATACGCTATTCCATTTATTCCAACCCAGAATGAGTGGAATGAATTTTTGCAGGATATAAATACATCTACACATACGCTCTCCAAAGCCATTTTGCGGTTGCAAGATCACGTACGCCACCGTAAAATAATTTCAAAACAAAAAATATCGAATGATAACACGCCACGCACGGAGCAAATAGATCAACCTGTAAATGTTGTGCTCTCCGACACAGCCTTTGATTTCTATTTAAACCAATGCGACCCAGTCGTGATCAAGTCAGCCGCCTATGATATTCCGATTACAGGGTCTTTGGTCGAGTCTTCGTTCGCCAAACGACCATACGTTGTCCATCTTTCACAATTAAGGTTAGGCGCACCATTTGCAGCACCCATGACCACAGATGTTGCTGCATCCATCACAAACAGCATAGAACAACAAAAACCATCGCGCGTGAACACCACAACCACATCATCATCAAGCATTCTATCAACTGCCGTGCCGGATAAGGATATACATAACGTGTATTTTGTAACAACATCACATGTATAAATAGGTATATTCATTTAAAATCTAGGTTTATTGAAACATACATAACTCGAGATATACATACACGAAAGTTGTCTTAATTTCAAAAAGATAGGTATAAACACCAGCAAATCAATCCAGAACAGGCATTGGAAGACATATTACCTTGTTGAACATATCATTGCTTTGTGTTAACCAGGCAACCAACAATTTCGCACCAAGTCGAGTCTTATGAACATCCAAGATTTACCAATCGATATTTTATCGACTGTACTCAACTATTTGTCAGATTTTATACCACTACTTCGACATGTATGCCACCGTTGGAGCGACATGAATATGTGTGCCCACACGACACCGCCACATTTTTCATTGCGTCAACTTTCATTCCATGGTTATTTACACATTATACAATGGGTCTTCCCGATGCGGCACAATTGTGCAGGAACACCACAATCACTTATCGGTGATCTTGCCAAATCGGCAGTCGATGGTGGTCATATAAGTATTGTTCGTTACATACATGACAAGTTGGATTATGTACGAAGCGATTGCATATTTTGGTGGGCTGCTAAAGCGGGTCAAGCAGATATCATGCAATTGTGTCATGACGAATGGGGTATTGACCGAATCGACCTAAAGCAGGCTATCTACACAGCCGCATTCCATGGTCATGAGAACATAGTGCGTCTTTGTTACGAAGAATTTGGATTTTCCAAGTATCAAAACAAGGTTCACAAAATATTTATATATGCTGCATCAAGTGGACATGCACATATCATGCGGATGTGTTATTACGAGTGGAAGGTTGACGACATTGTGACCCTTAATCAGGCCATGTGCGCTGCTGCAGAAAATGGTCATGAATCTATTGTACGCCTTTGTCACGACGAATGGGGCGCCCAAGATGTAAATAATACAATGTTATCTGCAGCCGAACAAGGACATGAATGTATTGTCCGATTATGCCATGATAAGTATGGTGCAACAAACGTATTGCTCGCCATGATATCGGCACACAATAACCACCAGGAGCACATTGTACATCTATGTCGTCAATGGCGACCCGACATTGAAATTTAATTATAAACACTTACGAGCCAGTTTAGCGTGACAAAAATCTGTAGTAGAATACATTTATAAATAGATTAAACCCAAAATCTGTACATAGAATACACAAATTTACTGAGCAGCCAATAACTTCAGTATTTCCTTAACATAATTATCTATTCCACAAGAAGCACCTATTGTTTTCCAAGGCACCCATACGTGAATGAGGTTTTCCTGGTCTTTTAAATAAAGGCCGATACATTCCCCGCGCGAGTCATAACCTGAATTTTCAGATGCTCCAGGATACACAACACCAATAATCGCGCTACGCAAAAAGTAAGAACATCCGATTTGGATCCAACGCTCTGCAGTATTGTCAGCCGATGATGACATAGCGAAGATATATACACAACACACTGTGTAAAATAAGATAGATACTTTGTGAAATACTCGTTGCTCTTAGTTTACTTGTTTACAAAATATACAGGTCCCGCCACGTAACCTCAGAGTAGGAAATTTGTAAGAATGTTGCTGCACTATGTAGTGTATTGAGGTTAACTAAAAATATTACAACCAATATGTAGATTATGGCATGTTCTGTGTGTTTGTAATAAGAAAACAATATTGTATTACAGTGTTTGTACACAAGCCTGGTAACATGTTTAAGGTTTATTCTGGGGTTTCGTGGCGGGACCTGTAGAATCAATCACCATAATTTTTCAATATATCTGCATTTCATTTAGATAACAATAGTACACCCAAAACATTAATCAATACACCGAGGCGCCGTGTCAAATATTATCAAAGTAATCACGATATGCATCATAATTCTTCCAAGGTATATGCCATCAAATAGACTATTTGTTTGATTGTTGTGTTAACCACTGCCGCAACATCAACATAACAACTGATGCTGCGTCCCGCTTGGGATATCCAAATAGACCTGTAGAAATAAATGGAAATACAATCGACTTGATTATACAACCACCGTCACTACATTCATGTGAATTTGCCAAATCTAAACATTTTATATATATATATATATGATAATGCCAGCAAATCGGGCCCAATTCCCTCACGATGGGCGTCCGGTTCGTACACATGAATAATGTAGTTGACAGGAATATTATACGCCTGAGTTAAAATATAATCACCAGGTTGCGTAGTTTTCCTTGCATTTTCATAACACACTCCTGATGCAACTTGTGACCGGCTTCGCTGTGTATTTAATTGTCAAGACACGTATGTCCCGATGTAAAACAACCCAAGGGAGAGAGACTCATTTCCAACATTCACAATTGCATATGTATAAGGGAATAATGTAATATCATTATGTACCAAATGGACATCTGTTGCTGTGGTTGCAAATAGACGAATGACTCTTGTATCCATTTGTATTATACACGTATTCAAAAGAGACCCAACAACATCAACGCGGGTTCACTATACCGTATCTTATGTATGTACACAGAACACCACCTATTTTTTAGAAATTGTATCCCAACACCACCAGAATTACATAAGATACCATACCATTTATTTCCCAAATAAAGATTAAATAAATATTTATTTTTTGTGTCATTCAAAAAATAGATTTACCAAGATCAATGAGTGTAATGTTTCTATGTTTAGATAAAGTAAACGACATCATTTTCGTAATTATACTTACTAATTTGGTGTGCTGTTCAACGTGCGAATAGTGTACTATACAGCATTATAAGCAAATATCATCGTAAATTCTTTTACCAACACTAAAATTATTAAAATGTCCGCAAACCTACAAGAAATTGCCAAGTCATACACAAGCAACGTTGGTTTAACCGGCGCCATTGCAGCAGGTGTCGGTACTGGGGTTGGAATTGGCACTATCGGAGGACCTGCCGGTGCTATTATTGGTGGCGCCGCAGGTGGTGCTTATGGTGCCGTGTTGTCGCATCAGAAGAAGCCAGTCGATCCTCTGCCATGGATTGCCATCGCTATTGGAATTGTTGTTCTTATGTTATTTATTGCAATGGTAGTGCGCAGCAGTCGTAAATGCTAATAGACATCGAAGCCCCATTTTACTTTCATTAATAATGTCCAATATATTTTTAGAAAGAGAATAAAAAATATGTATATAAATGAATATATATATTCACAACTATTATTTATGATTCCAGTCATTATTATATTCTGCAAGAAGATTGATTAATCCACTTACCATGTTCTTTCCCATCCAGATAACACCCCTCGAATCTCTCAACTTGCTGTCCAGAATCAGTTTCCTCATACCATCCTGGCGACTTGTCTTATTTTGCGTTACAAGAATAGTGTCCTTCTTTATATTTACACCATTTATTACCAATTGATTCCTGTGTGTAGTACGAAACCTACCAACCTTCTGAAAGATAATAAAAATAATGTTGCTCCAAAATGACTTCCTCAAATCATTAATTTCACTAATGACTTGAAGGAAATATTTTACAAATAATACATCTAATTTACGAGTAATCATGCCACACATACAAGTCCCGCCACGTAACCTCAAAGTATACTTTGACCATGTGACCAGGTTTTTGTACGTACAAACACTATAATAAAACTTCATATTCGAACAACAAATACACAGAACACGCGGTAATCTACACATTGGTTGTATTATTTTTAGTTAATCTAATACAATACATATCACAGCAAGCACCGTTCTTATGAATTTGTTACTTCGAGGTTATGTGGCGTGACCTGTACAAAAACCGATAATACAATCAGTATAAAGCATGATCTGCTCTGTGGTTTCTTCAACACACTATATATTTTGACCTTCATCTATTTGATGGTCATACGTTATATTTTGTTTTATGCTCACTAAAATGGCATTTTTGATTACAATAACCTACTTAAAATGCAACTGATATCGGTTTTTTGTTACATTTGGTAATTGCTTCTTCTATGTCTGTATGAGAGAGAGACACCAGGCAGTTAATTTCAAACATTGTGTGTCTATTAAATCCTCCTGTGTCGGTAACTACACAAATGACAACAACCATCGGGCAAATATATAGCGAGATTACAGATAATAATGAAACCATGCAGTACAAAATATCGGCTTCCGGTATCTCTGAGTGGATTTTTTCCAATGGATCTGATCATCATAAATTGCTCCATAGATGTATTTCTTTTGCTGCTAATTTACCAATTGATGAATATAAGAATCGAATCACAACCCGCATTTTCCCGTGGTTACTATCCCAGATTGGGATTTATATTGACGATACCAACAAGAACACAACCACATCAGCATCGAACATCACTACACAATTACCAGTACACCCTCATCTGCTAATCAGTGACCTATACTTTTTGATGCGACGTTGTCGGTTTCTACTCAATAAGATCTACAACCACACATCAATAACTTCTTTGGATCCGTTGTATGGTTGGGATGTGTATGCCACAGTACAAACTGACTTGCTCATGGATGGAAAAATGACTGTACAAAACGTCACTGAACGTCTATTCTTATTAGCAGACATTGCAATAACGAATACTATAACTACTAACCCGCGAACAGGTAACGTAACGACAATCATCAATAACGACAGTGATGCACACACCGATCATGTGCCAAGTCAAGCGAGCCTGCATGCCATTTTGATACTCATTGCACACGTCATGTATATGGCAAAAAACCAATCCAACGAGGAATATCGAACTTTACATGAATTTAGTTTTTGGACAATGTATACTCATGCAACTGTAACATGGCTCAAATCCGGAGTGTTTCGCTTCTTTCAAGATCGAAACATATTCTATCATATTTTTCCCACATATTTTTTTGACTATCTACCAACAATAAATACATAATGAAATTAATCCTTGGCATATACATAGAGTATAATTAATTGCAGCACCCGTAATATACCAAACACAGGATTACGATACATATACTAACTAACAATATAGTCAACTCGAGGTGTATATATAGGTATATTAATTATGCATTAATTGATATATTTTGTCGACAAGTATTTATTTTCTGTACATGTATGATGTTATCCTTCTCTGATATATTTTGTATGGATGATGTTCTTGTTTTACAAAATAGACAGTACAGTTTCTATCAAACAACATGTAGTTAGTATAACTCGAGATATAAATATACGTACACTATCGCTTTACTTTTTGTACCCTATGCATTATCTGTGTTTATTTTGTTGAGATGGGTCTCATTAATAGACCACCTTGACTAAGTTGCTGTTGGGTCTGTTGAATTAAACCCCCTGCACCACCGGTTATGGATACCTTTGGTCGTATAACCCGTGCAACGAGGAAAGTCATCAAAACAACAATAATGGCGAGTGCAACGACTCGAATGGCTTGATGTTGCATATTCGATGGATCGCCAGGTAAATATCGATCCAATAAGGCCCCAATGAAACGATTCATAGACATGCCGAGTGCCACAGAGAGTCCCACTGTCAGACTTGTTGCAAGCACGTCTTTTACGTCACTTGCGAATGTACTCAATATTCGCTGCACTTGACTGGGAGGAATAAATGCCAACGTCACCGGCTGAAGCGGCGCCCAAGGAATGACGGCTGGTCCTGTTGGGGTTGGTCCACTCGGCTCATTTACATTTTGTGTAGATAATAGGGACAATGTTACTACCGACGTTTCTCTGTCAGTACGGTAAGGAACAACCAAACGATGTGGTTCATCTACCTTACGCGTTGTTTGGTATGGCTTTGAAAATGTTCCTTGAACAGTTTCAGACGACATCATTGTTATCATCTCATCTTGTCCATGAATTGTTGTAGCATTATTATTACTACGAATATGACTATTAGCATGCTTTGTGCTGTCTGTCCCTGCCAGTACGGGCAAAATAGTCGACATGATTGATATATATATATATATATATATTACTTGCTTTGGCGAAACCACAAACAACAACCGAGATAATAATTATTTATACAAGAATATATTGTTTGTTTTACTTTATTATTCCTGAAAACAGAAAGTGGCAAAAAAATCTATGCAATAACATCATGAATAGAAAATCCAAACTCCTGCATGACTTTTGTATCAATATCATCCGGCTTGATTTCGCGAGCAATGGATTGTACAGAATAACATCGATTCTGCTTGTCATCGATCACAAAAGGTGCGCACGTAAAAGGATCAATAAGTACATTGAGACTTCCATTTGCACGACTCAACATTGCAAATTCGCCTTCTGAAACGCGGCGAATGGGCAATAACATTGCTTTATATGCTTTTAGTCGGGATGATTGATGCTGCTGTAGTTGCTCCTTTACATAGGAAGATGATGGCATGAGTTTCTTGGAACCATAGTGGGATGTCAGCAGAGAAGTGCCTTTGTTATTGTTGGGCACGTTTCCTGCAACGGGCCCTGAATTCGTTGTTGTAGTCATAGGAGTATCCATAACATCACGACCTATTAAACCACCGCCACGGGTAGTTGCCACTCCTCCCGATGGGGATAATGCGGGTGCATTGTTCATTGAACGAGTAGATAAGGGAACAACATCACACGCCTCCGTACATACTCCTGTTGCGGTGTTGTCTGATGTTGTTTTACTGGCAAGCAATGCAGTATCCACAATAGATGCTACGCTACCACGTTCATCAGCATCCATACTGCGATTATGTTGCTTTTGTTCATTTGCAGAAAATAAGGTTACCGATGCCATGGGGCGACTGTCTACACTGCAAGTCTCACCACCACACAAAAGTTGTATGTCGATATCATCTAGATCCCCATGCTGTAGCGCCTTTTTCGTAATCGCATTGTATTGTGTTGGTGATAGTTTACGTGTGGGATCACTCATATTATGATATTGTCCGTCCGATTCTAGACGATACAAAACACTTGATGCCTGTACCAGCAAATTGGAATTACTCGATTCACCTGTTGAAAGTGAAGACGCAGAATGTGGTGGTGCCTGTTCCTTCTCTGACGATACCTGTTGTGGATCAGAGGTACGGCTAGAGAAACGTCGCGCCGACGACGAGTGACATGGGTAAAAAGATCGAGATTGATATTTTGGCTTATGCTCTGTCATGATGATTAGTATGTAGTATATTGTTGCTCAATTAAGTATTTGCCTTACAAATTAGTCCACACACACACGCGCGCGCACCTAATCGACAAAATACGCACTCTTGTTTTCTTATCTTGCACAGACAAAAAATATGCGTTTCCTCACAACTAATTTTTATAATATATAGAAATCGATAGTATCATTTATTTCAATTTTAGTATCTACAATTCTGGTGGTGGTGATAAATCTGTTTCGGTTAATTCTTTTTGATCCGCTGAATGTGATGCAGTCGTTACATTAGATGAAAATGGTGTCTGCATGGATTTTTGAGCCGATACTGCCATTGAATAAACATAATTGCGGAAAAGTGTATCAATGAAGTGGGGATTGTGTGCCGATAAGAGTTCATCATTTCGCGTAAATGGCACTTTCGGTTGAATCGATAGTGGATCTTGAAATCTATTTAATTCGTCATAGACACGATACCGAGACTGTTCATGAGTAGAGTCGCCCTGTGGATTGCCACCACCAGGAGGATTCGCGGTGAGCGATGTCAGAGAAGAAGCAGCAGCAACAAGAGATGATGATGATGCGTGACCAAACCACTCACGGACACGATGTGGTACAAGTAGACAATATATTATACGAACAATGTACATACAATATCCACCAAGTATGGCCACCATTCGATGTACATTATATATGCGGCTGGTTGTTGATTGTATAATACGATAGATTATGAAAATGTAGACAATCAATTGAACGGATGTTAAGAATGCATCAAAATGTCTATACACGGCCCGCATGCATTCGTCAGATGCGGGTGGTTGCATCCACACCGAGGCAGGAGGGGATAGAAGTTTGGCGCAAATCTCGGGTAATGGATCACCACCCCACATTCCCCAACCATACAATTTAGGACCATCAAAATAAAACTTGGCCAATGGATTGAGAAACAGATAAACATATGCAATTTGTAACAATGCAAGAAAATACCGCACAATAGGAACTGTTGCGAACCATAGCCAAAATGATTTGAAAGTTTCTAATGTTGTTGAATCTATTCGGGAGAATGTTTGATGCCATTTATGATGGTATTGTACAACCATCTCAGAAACGGCCAATTCGGTAGTAAGTGCCATGCTGCAAATACAAAACAAATATAATTACAGACACACACACACGCCTGCAAAGAAAGAACCAATAAAAGAAAAAGAAGAAAATACTAACAACGAACAAGTACGTCGCGGTGTTGTGTGGTGCTATTATTATTATTATTATTATTATTTTGAATTATTATAACACGGGAATCAAAAATTTATATGTGAAATAATTTTATATTCAACATATCCTTACACGATGGACGTTGTTGTCGGAATAACATGCGATGATGTCGAAATAGGTTTGTAGGTGATTGTCGGTACGGCTGTTGTTTTGTGGGCAACACACATCGGTGCCGTAGAATATGCGGATGATGTGGTAGAATGTGAACGATGACGACCTCTAAATAAAATCGCGCGAACAACAAATACTGCAAGAAGAACACCTACCGCTAGAATAGCAAGATACAATGGTCGATCATCACGCGTAAAAACAAATCCCATCTTTTTGTTAAGTCCGGGGCCACTTACCATAGCAGGGGGCAATGTTTGCAAGTGTTGCATATCTTTCCCAATACCAATCACCGTGTTCTTGACACACGGTGCAATATTCTTGATTGACCATTGTGGTTCACGTACATCACACACTAGAGCACTATTATTACTTGCAACTGGTGTAGAAGAAATATCGCCAACACTCCTCTGAGTAATCGCACTTTGTACATATGTATTTGGTGGTGATGCTACTGTTGTGCTTGATGGTCGTGCTGAATTATCAATATCAAATCCGGATGCAGATGGATGATAAAGTGCATTATTATTTTTTGTGAGGGACATGTCCAGAGTCACGGTAGTATGTTTTATCGAACCTGCTGGTTTCGCACTAGATTCAAGCACGGGCATGGACTTAGCGAGATCAGGCTGTTGATGATGATGAGATATAGGCAAACGATTCGACATTATGCTATTGTTACCCAATTCCCTGTCGTTGCCCGGTGTAAATGCTGTTGTTTGTACTGAGGATGGTGCAATTGGAGGCCCTTGGTAAAATTGGGTTGGCTCTGGTAATAACGATGGAAATGGCATTCCTGTTCCTGACGTTGTTGGAGTATGTCCTCCATTTAAAGACAACGACGGTGACGAAGAAGTAGGCATCCCAACTAATTGGTAGTTATTCTGTGCAGCATTCAGATTGTTATTTGGTAATACAGCGCCATTAAACATAATAGGCTGTTGTTGTTGTTGTATATTCATAGGCCCTGATGTTGGTAATCCTGGTTGTGGTGCTATTCCGGGCGTGTTTAGATTTGAGGGCCGATATTGAGCAGGCACACTACCATCATCTCCCAGAAAGGTAAACCCGTCGTCCACATCAACGCCTTCCATATATTGCATTTGTTGCTGCACAGATGAATAACTACTCATGGATGCTTCACTCAATGGCGTAATAAATCACCACACGAATACAATGTTGTTGATGGGTAATCTGCTTAGAACAAGATGTCCGAAACGCTTTATCTATTTAGATCACAGAGTATTTACAATATTGTATATCTATGATACGTTGCGAATAATGTTGTTTATACGTGTATATATATATTATTAGTAGTATTACACACACGCATATATATATAAATATATCCTTTTATCTACCGAGTAGCATTACTTATATTACTACACACTACTTGTCTAACTAATGATCAATGTCATAATGATAATTAATTGTACGCAATAATAAGAACCTAATATATATACACATATAATTTTTCATAATGTTTATTCTGCTAATAGTAATATAATTATTCGCGATACATATTGACTATTATTCCGGCGGCGGCGACGGGGATGCTTGTTGTCGTGAGTTGACGAGTTGTATTGCTTGTTCTCGTGTATATACAAATAATTTACTTCTCACATCGGCATATGCAAGGTATTCACCAACGGGATGCATAAACATATTATGATGAACACGATGGTTTTGTTGTGCTGAACACAAGTCAACATGCGTCACGTAAATATCTATACTACACTGGCATTGTAATTGAATCCCAACATAACGAGCCAATTCAAAGGTTACTGATTCACTGGCATACACACCGCATGACAGAATGCGTGTGTTGTTTGCCGTGACAGATGCCGCTGATGCAGATGATGACGTCGAGGATGTATCCGTTATTTTTGTGCGCGATATTGCTGTTCTTGTCGATTCTGCTGTGGATGCTACATGTTGGATATGTAATATAACTCCGGAACCATGCGAAACAATCAATTGGTGTGAAATGGGGCACAAGACCCACAGTGTCAGATTTTTACAATGTTCCAGTGTTAGTGATTGGAGTGCGTGTTCTCCAAACAAACATATATCCACATTCGCCAGGTGTGATAGAACAAGATCATGCGACCGTAATTTTTCGGTACAGACATGCACAACCTTTTTTTCATACAACGATGATAAAACTGCATCACCATTGTTATCATCTTCATTCCGATCTTTTTCTGCAGGTACAAGTTCAACAACTGGGGCATATAATTTCAATCGATCAACGGTACGAATAATGGTTTTCGGAGATGCACCCGATGCAGTCAAGAACCGTTGGATAAATTGTGCCATGGGATTGTTTGCAGCAGCATCATCCACCGTAGGTTCAAATAGAACAGAAAAATCATCCTTATGGTTCGACATGTTCAAACAGACTACAAATGCGTGTGTACACTGTATATATATATGTCTGATGAAGAAAGACAATAACAAATAATAATGATAGCAAAAAGAAATATGTTTATTTTCTACGGTGTATTTTAATTTTTACAATCCGGACTTAATTCATTTATGAATGCATTTCAAATTCTTGTTAACGTCCTACTTAGGTTACTTTCTTTAGAACACCAAGATACCTGTTCATCAACGCATTGAGTCACACATGTCTTATATGTGTCGTCCCGGCGACTCGGACGCACGGTTTTCGTGGATTCACGGCAATGATATATGCAAACACAATCAGACATGCGACGACAATCGCATGGGCGGTAGTTTGCAAAAGACTCCACAGGCGTACCGTTTGCCGTGATCGATCCATATAAATTACATTGATGTTTCAAAAAACAGGAGGATACTGGATCGCTGTGGGTTACTGCTGCAGAATGTTGTAATTCGTGCTGTTTTGTTTCCGTTGTCGTCGTCATCAGTGTATCAGTCGCAAGAGTAGCAATTGTACTCTGTGGATTTGTATTCGACGTTGCAGAGACTTCTTCAACCGGCGATTGACGACCTGTGCGAATTCGTAGCACAACATTTCCATTATACAATGACGCGGCGGTATCGCGGTCTGGACACAACAAACAGGCATTAACTGCAGACGGTTGCAATAAGATGAGTAAAGCAATTATATATGACACAATAGAAAAGAATTGTTTGCTTCGAGTTCGGTAATGCCACATTGTACAAAAATTGTTTGCAGAAAATAAATAGGTGTGATCGTTGTGGTAAGTTTAACGCGGGTAAAGACCTGTTCACTATGTTTGACTAGTTTCTTCTTTATTGTTTCTCGGCACCAAAAATAATTTGACAACAGAATACCATACATAATATATATATATTATCCCCCAACACACCTTCTACACTATATTTACTTGCAAAATTCCTTGTATATATAACTCGAGTTATATATACAAGGAATATGTGTATTTGTCGCATATTATATTGAAGAATATTGGTTATACAGACAGAAATAATCAAGATGATTGTGCACTGGTCCAAGTTAATACTAAAACAAACATGAGTGTAAAGTGGAATGATTACTTGACAAATATGATAACTCGAGTTTACATATACAACATTAATACATATTTCGCTGGGTTGTATTATGACATTGAATTATTGTGTAGACGGTGATGGATGAAATTTATAAACCCATTATTCCTATGTTGTAAAACAGGGAACACGTATGTGGATCATAACAACACCTTAATTGTCCACAATGTATTTATTAACGTATGATAATATAACTCGAGTACTAATATGAGGGTTTTGCTTCAAAATATGTATTACGAGCGTCTAGTGATTGAATCATTGCATCAAAACGGGATGCTGTTTCATTCATGTGGCGATCCAATGCACTGATAGCACGTTGCACTTGATCCGACTGCATGTACGGCTGTAATCTTGATTGGTGTTTTGCAATAATAGCGGATGGACGATGTACATTGATCCATTCCTTGTATTCTGATGATTCTGCCTGTAGAGCGTGCAAGAGTTGATTAACATTGTGACGTACCGCTTCTTTCCAATCTTCTTCATGTTGACCGGTTCGAATGGCATGACGTTGTCGTTGCGAAGACAAGACAGGGAGCACCCACGTTGCAACCCACCGTTCTAAGGTTGACACTGCCCGATTCAAATGTTTCCAATGCTTGTGCCAATCTACCAAAATTGCCACCAACTCATTTGGAATGGATAATGTTGATGAGGACGACGTGGAGGAGGAGGGACTTGGTACGGTGATTGCAGCAGAAGGAAGTTGTTGTTGAAGAAATTGGTCCAGTCTATTGGCATCGTTGGCTACTGGACTTAATAAATACATTGGTCCACGAATTGCAGTAAACATATCCTGCGCTCGATTAAAATGAATATATGGCCGTGTGTAATGCGGGTAATCCTTTGCAACCCAGGGTGCCTCAGGGTGTCCGAAGGACCAACCTTCAGTATCTCGATGATATCCATCAGTTTCCATGAGATATTGGTAAAAGAATGACAACGGAACTGTTAATTGTTGAATACGATCTCTAATCCGTTTTTCTGACAATAATTCACGTTGTTTCTGGTCGGTGTTCATTATTATTTCAGCGGGGTGGGGTGGTTTAACAAACAGGTGTTATACTGAACTGATAAATTCGATGTACGATAAGACACACAACAACGACACGATGCGGGGTCTTGATAATATTTATACTGGCAATTATTACACAACAAATGCTGATTTATTACTTACTACAGGATTATTAAAAATAATATGTATATTTATGTGTCTCAAATTATTATCTCCTTCAAAAGAACAAAAAAATAGTTTATTGGGTCTCGGGATATATTTCTCTATGTGATTGTGACATCACAATTTGCCCCTACACAACTTTCTTCTCTTAGATTCGGGACGCGTATATAATATACTAAAATATAATACTGCTATTATTATTATAGATTGATTCGCGATTTGTCGTTCTTTTTGTATAAATGATACACACTAGCACATCTCCATTGAATGCATCTTTGAGTTCTCCTACTGAATCTCAAATTACTGGTTGTGTCGGACTTGATTCAAATAACAATAATAATAAAAATACAAATGATGGTGTTGTACAAATTCCTGAACCTAAGCGACGAAAACTATCGTCGCATTCCTACGTACAAACAGGTGGTGATTGCCAAGAATTTAACACTCAATTTGATTCAAATCCTGATCAATCTACTGCACACACATTCACAGATGAGTTGCTTCAAAAGCAACAGCAGGCGGAGGGCGGCGCAGTGTCAATTCGCCCCATTCAAAACGTCTCTAGTCAGACAAATACGACGACTACGGATACAAATTATGTAGCGACTGAAAATGGATGGAAAATATTATGTGTATATTCTACTTCGGCGTGTATTCGCCATTGGCAATGGACGACCGATGTATTGCAACGAGGGCAAGTGTTACACAATAATGATACTCGCGCTCAATGGGAATCGCACACTAAACCCGACCAAGATGATCGTCGACATAGTCGAGGCGGGTATGTTGTTCAGGACTATCAGACTGGTCGAACATATCCCATGAAAACACCCAGTTTGATTTCGAATTTTATGGACACGTTGGGTGTACGTAGTGACGTAGGTCGTGTGGACGCACTTTACACCGCTCGACCTTATATTGATCCCGAAAATGCTGCTGCACGTACATCATGTTGCATTCGGTTGGAAGTTGTCGCATATGTTATGTACATTCAACGTAATATGGTTCATGATATTCTTGTCTCTGGAGCAGCAGGTTCATTCATCAAGTGGTTCATTCAATATGTGCGGAGTGGCAATATAGGACTTGATTGTGAACATGCATTGACACAATGGCAAATTGATTCAAATACAAAAGATCACCATCAACAAAACGGGCATCTTTCGAACAATATTTATACTACTCCGATTACTGAACCAACGCGTTTTATGAAAAATGATATGATGACAAAGGAACTTACACACCTTACAACGACTCAAGTTGAGTCTGTTGCGCGGATGCGATTGCGTGACGAACAATTGCGCATGAGGACATTCTTTATACAACCAAGTGTAATTGGTCGGTTTGTACCGCTATCGTCGTGCGATGTTGCGATTGATCTTCACCGCAATGCGGTTGTTCCGATGAGTAGTGCGATACATGATGTTGTATGTTCCCCACGCATTGTATTGCGACCATCGGCATCGTTTTTAACGGGCCGCGCAGGTGTGGGTAAAACACGGGTGTCTCTTTCCATGTGTCGCCAAACACAGAATGATCCTGTTCGTGTGAGCGGCGATCCGGTTCTCATGATTAGTCAGGCGACACTTATATTCGTACGAGCAAGTGTGTTGGATTATTGGATTCAAGAGGCGCGAATAGTTGGGTTTACCGATGATGAGATTACAGTAATCGCCAGTGCGGTGGATTGGAAGAATATTGGATCGGCTACACATTTGATGCGACCCGGTATTGTATTGGTGACGCATGAATTCGCCTTTGATAACGGGCACTATTACACAACACTCTTACAAATGGTATCTCAGCAGAATGATAGAGGAATCAGAAACAACCACAACAGCCGCACTACAAGCAACAATAACAGTCGTACTACAAGATCTACAAATGATCCTGATTCTATTCTACAGGGTGAGCCTGCAGGTCTATCCTCTATACTATCTGAGCAACCTGTTGCATCATCGTCTGTTTTTGCGTCGCGTCGTAATAATAATATTATTAACAACAATGTTCATGATAACACCATAGAAACACCAACACTTACGAATGTCGTGTTTTTAGAACAAACAATATTGAAAACACATTCATTCCGACGTCCAAGCCATCAAATTAAACAATTTTCATTTGCTTCATACTTTTGGAACCGCATTATCGTGGATGATGCTGAAATCCGCGGATCTGCCGATGATTACTTACGATTATCGTGTGGCTCACTGTGGATGATTTTAACACGGGATACAGATTTAGTGGAAGACCAACTCTCCGTACCACCAACGGAACTTGCAGAATCCGTTTTTGGTTTAGCGAGTCAACTGATCGGTTCTAATCTCGGAAATAACAACAATGACATGTTTTCGTTACACCAATCCGTTTGGCATTCTGTTTTCAAAGCGGCGTCTATAATCGTTCCGCCACCATCCCACTCTTATCAAAATAATAATAGTATTAATAATCAAAAGCATTCAGATTCGTTAGTGGCATCATCGCTATTGTCGCCGCAGAATCGGTATTTGTCACACGATGCTGAGGTTCATGTACATTGGGTCGATCTACATCCAGTAGAAGCAACCATTCTTGACAAATGCCTCTTATTAACCGATGAAGATGATTACGACTCGAGAGACGCAGAATTATATCATATTATGCATGCTGCAATTGTGCCTGATATTTATCAATGGTGGCCGCGCCGGGACATGATCCGTTGGTGGGCGAACGCAGCACCACAATCACCACGACACATTGCAGCGCAGTTAAATCTGCAATACCGTAGAGACATAAACAACAACTTGACAATGGATTTAGAAAGTCTATCTGCTTGTGGTAGCGACAATACTACTACTACCACTGTAAGTAATGATGATATTGCAGAAATACACAACCAGTGTTTCCATCATAATAATACAGATGATGAAGTGGTTGAATATGAAAACTGTAGTCTTTCTGATATTGATATGCTGTCTGAATTGAGTGATTATTATGATGACTCGACGGATTCTGAGACAGATGACGATGAACGTTCCAATAATAGATCATCCTTAGGTCACTCGAGTGAATACTTTCGGAATGTACTAAAGTCTTTGTGTGAATATCAAGATGTGTCCCCCAATTTGAATACTCTACAAGAGAAGAGGCCTCCAACATTAACACCAACGTCTTCGTTGTCGTGGACATGTCCTGTGTGTATTGATTCTCCGAGTGATGTTCTCATGCGATGTGGCCACATGTTATGTATGCAGTGTATACGATCTCATTTAACGCATACAAAAGCAAACCCACCTCAATGCCCCATGTGCAAAACTACATTTAAATCCAAATCACTATACCACATTCGTATTCCCAATCATAATAACTACCAAATAACGCACGCTTTGCCTGCAACAGTCCCTGTTATCGACGACACCCACCATGATATCACGGGGGGCCAGACCATATTATCGTCCAGTCACGTAATAGAGTCATCCAAATTACGTGCAACGGCTCAGTTAATTAAATCGCTTATAAATATTCGTGGTTTGAAGTGGTGTCGTATTATGATATGTTGTATGTGGGCCTCTGGATTGCGACGCTTGCAAAAGTTGTTGTATAAATTACAAAATCAAGGACACCTACCGCACGATATGGGCCGCATTGCCATCTTGGAGGATCATGTACATGAATCTTTGACGACAGCAAGTACCATACGAAATAGTAGTGCCCATAGTCAAATCGTTCAGGACTTTACACGTACATCTATCTCATCTTCATCATCATTTACCGATTCAACAGCATCGCCAGATGCATCATGTGTGCAAATATTAATGGTGCCCCGCAATTACCAGCGTGGTGAAGATATACTACTTGGGTTGCATATCGACCCCAATGTGGTAACAGATGTTATATTTTTACATCCACCTACAGGTTCGCTCTTTGAGATTCCACACCATTTGAGTTTGCAAACATGTTTTCAAACGGGTGTCGTGCATAATAATAACACACACAATATACATGCACCGTTGTCGTCATCATTGGGACCATTTGCTCCCGCTCATCATCATGATCAAAAAAGGAATGATACTCACAAAGTAAATATACATTACATTATCGCAGATCATTCCATTGAAAGAACATGTGTCGAAGGATTGGCGGCAAACGCTTCAGGATATTTTGCATTCCCTCTAATACATCATCACACTTTGCTTTAAAAAATCATAATTACCATTATTGGTGTACTCAATCAGAATATACTTTGTAAATGAAAACTTCGTAGTCAGTAGATATATCTCGAGTTATACATACAATAATAATGACCAAATATATATGTTTGACTATTTATTGTGATCGGTATTATGGATGTAGTACTTGCTTATCAAATCAAACATGATCTGAATGGTAATATATTCTTCATTGGCACAACAGACATTTACATTTTTGGCTCACCCATAATTATAACTCGAGGTATATATATAGGATTATATTTATTCTGCTTTCTTTCACCATCATCTAAGAGTGGTGTAGAAGGCACCTGACAGCAAAGGTATTCTCGAGTTGCTGTATATTTGTACATAATGAATAATATTTGGAGTTCCGATGCAAATTACACCGAAACATTATTGCACGAAAAAAATATATCAATTTCTTATCTTGAAAAAAACGTTAGGATGTTAATATGAAGGGTATGAAACCTCAATAGAGACATCAGAGTATAGTACAGTAGTAGTAATATTATTACTATTATCCTTTAGTTCACTGTGGTATTTTAGTTATAGTAATAATATTGTTATTATTATTATGGATAGCGATACTCGTTCAATAGTGGTGTTGCAAGTGCCTGGGCAGATTCTACAAAGTCGCTATACTCCTTCAGTTCACGCGAAATTTGTTGGAATCAGTCCTTCCAAACTATGGTCTGTGACAGCCGGACAGTCGCATCAACATCATCGTAATAGTTGTCGTGGCACTCCAACCGCCGGGTATAAATTGACAGGTCGTCACAATTATACGTTGGACGATGTTGAGTGTACGATTCTTATTCAAGGACAAGTGTCGAATCCTCGGACAGTAACGTTGCGACTGTTGACCGAGGAGTTACGAAAAGCGGTACCTAACGCAGTGTCCAACTCGTTGGCCGTATCTGGTTCGGTAAAGAATCTTGCCGATTGGTGGTGTGTGGAGCACAATGGATCGTGGCATGTATTGAGTGAATGTTCATGGACTATTGTCTGTGGTGAATCGTTTTTTGGAACGGCAGCAGCATCGTCAACGCCAACTGCAGCACCAACAACAACAAATACAATGCTTATGTCTCCGTTTTTAAGACGGTTACCCACACGACCATCACAACAAACAACGTGCAGTATGGCACCATCATTCGCAACACCTGTACGATCTTGTCATGTACCTGCTGCCGCCGCCGCGGTTCCGTCATTTCCAGGCGATCAGCAATCCGCATCTGGGTCTGTGTGTATGACAGATCGTCAACATGTTGGTGTGCAAATGTATGGTGGTGCAGATAATAACAGTGACGGCGATGATACTACTGAGAAAAAAGAAGTACTTGGAGCAAATATGCGTATGACGCCACATCATCGACGTGCGATACCGTCGGAACCGATCTTTATTGATGATGATGACGACGATGCAATGGATCAAGATGGTTCATTGGTATGGCCGCCTAAAGCAGAGTCACCACAGCAACGACAACACAACTGTCGTCAAAATTCTGTTGCAAAAATATCCACTAAGGCGCGGCGGCGACCACAATTACATTCATCGTTGGATACCATATTTGAATCCGCAGATACAACATCAATGGTAGACACACGCGCGTCTTCTTGTACAAATCAGCAGCGCGAATTGATTGAGAAACCGAACCGCACTACATTTGATGGTGGTGTACCTACATCGTCGTCGGTTGTTGTATCCTGGTGTTCGGATCAACATAGTGACAAGTTGCCGTCCTCTCATCATCATCATCCGCATCCATCTGCTGCTATTAGTAATCGTACAAAGGCAATTGGACAATATCGAAAGACTCCTTCTTCATCATCGTCATCTGCCAAGTTAAAGTATCAGTGTCCTTTTGATATGTTTGTTACTTGGTGGACCAAGAATTACACGAATTTTCCTGGTGATACAATGGCACTCAAGTGCTGGGACTCGCTGCCCCACTCAATTTCGGGGTGGTGCAAAAACCCCATGTGCCGCCGGTATTGGACAAAGAAGTATGGTGTGTGGCGTGCGAAACAAGAATTGGAGCAGCGCTTCACGATGGAGGTGGAAGAAGAGGACGGTTCGATAACATTGATTGATCCTGACGAAGAGGCACTATTATCAGCACACAGTCAACAGTTATTGCATGATGAGGAAATATTGCAACAGGCTATTGTAGAATGGTCTTCTCAACAAAAGGACCCATCGTTGTTACCCATCGGTTTGTTACCACCTCCAATTGACGTGCGAACTCTCTCTGCAAGTGAGTGGACGTCGCAGAATGTTCGGCATTGGTTGCGTCGAATCGATCGGAGTACCACCTTGTCCGAAGATCCGTTGCTATATCGCATTATTAAGGAAAAGTCGATTGCAGGTGGTCGTAGTTTTGAATACTTGTGTCAGTTCTTTCATCATCAAACACTATCAGCGGTCATGTTAGGACAACAACCACCTCGGGATGGTGTGGACGTGGCCACAGTGTGGGTTCGTCGGCTTGACCTGAGCGAAAATCCAACATATATGGCGCAGTTGAATCAATGGTTGCGTGATCCGAATCGAATTATTGTAACGGAATTTGCGGATCAAGAGGACGATATCAATGCTATGAGCGTAGAAGGAGGTCATCTGCAGTCGATTAAACAAGACATCAATGCACCGAAACGCGCCAGTGCGTTATTGAAGAAAAATGGTGGTGGTGTCCGCCCCGGAACAATGATTCCCAAGGCATTCCAGGCGTTACGAACATTGTTCTATATGGAAAAAGATTCTCAACAACATCAACAGTTAACTGACATGAATTGTCGCGCTCGTAACGATGACAAGACCAACAATTTACAGTCGCATGATGTGTCGGCTTACCAGCGTCAGCAACGACAGGGACAAGCATACACAGGGTTGGTATTACCACGCACACCAACATTATCATCGTCGTCTTTGTCGTCTGCGAACCATGCCAAGGCAGGTGGTGTCTCGGATTTTTTGCTGAGTGAACATCGTGGTAATGTGAATGTGACACCAGAGCAACCACAGTTTACCACAAGTGTTGACTTTGTCAAACCACAGCCGCCTCGATTTGCACATATCTCTGCCCGTGCACTTGCATTGTCGCGCTCGCGTGGAGTGAGGAGTATCGTGACGCATCGACCCCCGACTTTATCATCTACGCAGTTACTAAGATCATCTGCAGTTTCGGATATGATGGATGTTGATATGTAATTTTTGTTTGTTGTTGTTGGTTCTGTCAAAGAAAGTAATCTCTTTGGTCTGCAACTATTGTATTCAATATACAGAGGTTAAATAGTATAGATACATATACAATCTTCTCTTTTAGGTGCGGAATCTTAAACATGTGATTAATATTATTCGTATATTTGCATCATACATGAATGATAGTATCGTGATCAGTCCGTGAATCTGCGCATTACAGAATGCACCCATGTGCCGCATTGAAGCGACACTGCTAAAAGAAGATCGAAACCAGAAAGAAGGAGCAAAAAATGCCATAGTTGTCGGGCTGTGAAAATATACATCCCCAGTGTCGTTGCCTCTGTTTGTGTTGGTTCGTCTTGAATCGGCCTGGGGTATAGATTATTCAATTCGCGGCCGTTATTTCGAATATTTTCTTGATCGTCATTGCTGTCGTTGTTGACATATTGTGGGTCTCCATAAATATCAGTATTATACCTATTATTTGCGTTAATATTTAGTGAAAATGACTGAAGTCCAATTTGTTGTTGTGCAGATGATGTTGTTGCTGCCGTTGTAACGGCGGGTGCTGATGATTGCATATTTAGAACACGAACCGACGTAGCCTGGATTGCCACATATATCCATAATAGCGCTGGAATGTAGATGTTGTAAAATTTGATTTTTGGCCACAACGACAATTGTGCTGATGTTGGTGTTGACATCATAATAAGTGTCCACCATCGATTCATCGCGGTGCAGTAAAGAAATGTTGAAACTGAAATAAAAATGATGGTATCTGGTGATTCTTTCAACGATGATACACCCACAACACCACACACTATAAGACTCCAACCAGCACTGATTACTCCTGTAATAATCCAAAAAAATATACTACTCTCGTTTTGAGTCGATCCACCGAGAATAGAATCAAACATGCGCGTCCATAGAGATTGAGTAGAACGTTTTGTTGTTGGTATATCTTTCCCGCGATTTCGTGTAATTGGTTTTGATGTTGTTCGTATCAATGTGGGTTGGCAAAATAAAAGAATTGCAAACACAATCATAACGACATGTATGCTTAAAATATCTGCGCCGAGTAGGGCATGATCGGTAAATGAAATCGTGTTCTGTGGTAAAGATGGAAGAATGGATGGTGTAGCGAGTGAATTAACAAACGATGCGATTGTCTCGGGAAACTGACGAGACACAGATGGTGTCAACAGTGGGAAATTATCAGTACTAAATGAAGTTAATGCAGAAGATGCGGTTGATGTTTTTGCTGTCTGCATCATTGTTTTTACCAACACAGATAAACAATTTTGTGGTATTTGTGATAAGTGATGCTCCACAACGTAAGTCTCGTTCAATTGCATCGACAACAATTTTCAAGCGTGGTAATAATAATAGTAATTGATATATTACGAATAGGTGTGTTTAGTTCTCTTACGTTGCTGCTGATGTGAAACACTGGGTTGTTTTAGTGCTGTCTGCTATTAATTGATTTATTTAAAAACATGGCGGTATTTGGGCAGGTTTTCTTGGTTTATATATAATTTTAGAATAGCACCATGCATTTGATGTTGAAATGATGATTAATTAATTAATACTTCTTCTATTCTCTTTTAATGCAAAACAAATTGTTCCGCACGCATCATTTATTTATTTGATGCTGATATACTGGCACGTTTTATTTTATTCTCCATCAAGTGAACAAAAAAGAGTATTCACAGCGCCTATTTTCCGGGGTATACAAGTGCACAGGTAGGTAGGTTTTTAATTATACTATAGGAAGTGGTTGTTGATATTGTATTCATTTATTCGTTGCCTTGTTTAGTAATCAAGTATAATTAAGAGATCATCATTGATGGATTAAAGCAAAGAATATGGCTACGGTGTCATCTCCATCATCTTCCTTTATTGCATCAACACCAATAGAGACAACAACAGTATCATCATATTTGGCAACACACAACCGTCTTCAGCGAACTATTATTTGGATTGTGGTGATATGTGTTTTATGTAGTTGTGTACTTACCATATTGAGACGATGGAAATACATTCATATGACGCCACGTGCGGTCTCTTCCATGCCCTTGCAAAAGTATCATTTCCATACGGGCGATATTATTATTGTCAGTACAGAGACGCGGTCTCAAGGGTTATTCAATATGAGTGTTGTGATTAAGTTTTTTTGCGCAACCCCGTGGAACCACGTGGGAGTTGTTTATGTGGACCCACATACGCATGAACCATTCCTGTGGGAGATGGTTGGCAGTGGATTAGTACGTCTGATTCCGATATCTGACATTCCAGATGACCCATTCGCCGCGCGCTATTATGTACGCTCTATCAATCGACGATGCGATTCTCAAATTATGCAACGTGTTATGAATGAACAATGGCGTGACATTTTCAACTATGACGTAATGATGCCTTGGTTTAGCCGTCATTTAGATACGGTTACGTGCGCCAATGGCGTTCGTTGGTTTAATGGAAGACAGAAGACCTGTTCGCAACTTACGGCTGAACTGTATCATGCACTGGGTATTATGGATTTTTATCGGACTGGAATTGACGTTTCAGAACTATTTCCAAGTGATTACGTGGCTGATTTACCAGCACCTATTGGTCGTAACGATATAACGGCACTGCCAATGGTTAACGGAGCACAATTTGGTCCTTTGATAGAATTGACATTCGATCGTCGACCCAATGTTCGAAGTAAAGCAAATGATTAGTGACTGTATAATAAATGTATAATCTCTCTTTAATAGATTGGTGTATGTGTTGAGATATATATATATATATATATATATATATATATAGGCTATGATCTGTGTATGATGGTAGAGATAACTCGAGGTATTTCTAGTACTCTGTTATATTTTTGCAATCAGGTCAGTTACCTTTCCCAAAGTATGCAAACTAAACATAATATTGTAGTAATTGTTGTGTCGGGGTTTTTTGTAATCATGCTGTTTAGTTGTATGTGAGTGCAGTTATATTAACAATGCAACAACCTAATCATGTTTCTACATTCGCTTCATCACCACCTCTATTATCCCAACAGGATAGTCCAGAACAATATCCGCAATTGATTGTTTTGATTAGTGGAAATCGCAGTCTTTGTTGGGACCAACATGGTGCAGCAATTGCGCAGCACTTTCATCGTATTCAGCAGTTGTTCATTCAAGGACAATATGTGTTTGCAGACGCATCGTCATCCGTTGCTGCGGTTTCACACTATCAACAGCCACATAAATTGTTTGCGCCATGTGCATTCCCTTCGTTACTAACTACAAAAATTACCACAACGGTAGCCGACTCGCACAGTATCGGTCCACAGCGCATTACGTTGGTGCATGGAGGTGCATCCGGTGCGGACGCCATTGGTGATCGAATCGCGCGTCTACTGGGTTGGCAAGTCGTATCATGTCCTGCTGATTGGAGCAATTTAGGTCGCAAAGCCGGAATATTACGTAACCAAGACATGATAGATCAATACCAACCTCATGTCTTTTTGGCCTTTCCAAAGGGCCCATCGCCTGGTACTCGTGATTGTATACGGCGAGTAGAAAAATATAAACAACACCCTTCCAGTCGACTATTGTATTGTCAGGTAGACGAAATGAAATAAATAAATCATAATTATCTTGGTTCCTTTTTGTCGTATTTTGTCACATTATGCGTATTATGGTTTTCAATTAGAATAAATCAGCACTGCATCATGGTTGGGTTTATATCATCATCACCACCAAATTCGACGTCAGTAGACTCAATAACATATTCCGATCACTACTATGATAATCAATTTGAATACCGTCATGTTATTTTACCGCTTTGCATCGGTAAAATGCAATCCTCCCACAGGGCATTGATCCCTGAAAAGGAATGGCGTGCGTTGGGGGTGACTCTTTCCGACGGGTGGGTGCATTATTTGCGATCTTCTAAGGAACCAAATGTATTATTCTTTCGTCGACCTCTTCCAACACAGATTACTGAACTCCAGACTGCCCAATTGCCGCGACTATTAAGCGATTCAAATTATCTTGATCTGTGGAAAAAGATACTCATACGAACAAAACCGCGTATATTTAATATCGAGGCATGTTATCATGTGGATCTGTTAGCATTGCATTTGCAAGTTATTGTAATTGTTCAGGATATTCAAGATATTACCCGTGCCGTCGAAACCTGTGTGTGGCATAATCTACATCAGCCTCTCTGTGTTCTGTTGTATTTGATTGATTCATTAATTCACCTGCATCGACAGTATGAACAAAATGAGACAGATTGTCATTGTTCTCTGAATCGACAAATAGATCTGAAAGGGAAATTAAGATCACCACAGTGCTACATACGTGCACACGAGAAAGGATTTTGCGATCCCATTATTGATAATGCCATAATAACAATTCAACGACAATTTCGGGCAGCACGACAATACAGGTTTCGCCACGTAACCTGAGAATAGGAAATTTGTAAGAATGTTGCTGCACTATGTAGTGTATTGAGATCAACTAAAATAATACAACCACTATGTAGATTATGGCGTGGTCTGCTGTGTTTTTGTAATAAGAAAAACAAAGTTTTATTACAGTGTTTGTACATAAACCTGGTATCATGGTCAAGGTTTATTCTGGGGTTACGTGGCGGGATCTGTAAATAAATCATGAAATAATCAAATGAATGAGAAAAAAGCATAAAAATGATAATAATATCTGTGGTAATGATTACTCAAGTTGTAATAATAAAGATATTGATTGTTGTTGATTCATGGATGTTACAATTCTACTGTCAATATTACATAACAGCAAACACTAATATACATATAAAGATATACCGTTTGTTAATAGTTGGCCCTGTAAGGAGAAAAAAGCCAAAGAGGACCTATCATACTAAATCTCGAGATAATTCATTTAGTGTTTGTTTATGGATACTGCTGCACGATGCGATATCTTTTCATTCGTCTCATTCATCGGCTGCGACAAATAATACGTCGCCTTAAACAGTGCATTAGTTCAACGATACTGTATTCTTCTCCGACTTGGTGCACTATGGAATCTTGCACCGCTATGGAGTGTGACGGTATTGATTCAAATGATATACATCGTGACACTAATAATAATAATGCTGCTACGGCGATAGATAAACTCAGTGGGGTGCCTTTTGTAAAGTACGACGACCACGCCTTTCCACGACAAGAAGCGGATGCCAGCAAAAACCGCGGCGGCATCTCAGATTCTAACACGGATGTGTTAATTGTCGTGGGCGGTGATAATGATGAAGGACACTCGTCATCACATGGTTATTATTACCAACAAAAAGATAGTCTTCTGACGCCACTGTTGAAGGATTCGCATCAAAAACAACAACGATTTGTGATACTAGACCTTGATGAGACTATCGTATCAACAAAGAATTCGCACCGCCATCCGCATTATGATCATTTTACCATAACCTTTGAGTACCCATCTGTGCTAGTGGCGCATGTGTCTGAAGTTGAAACCAGACACAGCAGCAGCACCACTACGCAGTCGACCACATCATTTGTGACCTACACGGTGCATATTCGTCCACACACAATTTCATTTTTGAAATGTTGCTTGGAGCACGATATTGACTTGGTCGTATTTTCGGCTGGTCAATTTAATTATGTTCACGCTGTGTGTGACCAGTTATTTGGTCTCATCTTGGGGCGTCGGCCCTGCAAAATATTTACCTACGACGATATGCACACGGATCCACACACTTTGCGACGCAGCAAGAAATTGGACACCATTTTGGGCGTCTTGGGCACACATCGTCAACACGTTTGGGTACTGGACGATGCATCATACAACTACTTGGATTTATATGATGATGAACGCGTGCTGCGTATTCCCGCATGGGATGTCGATCGACTGCCGATGGCGCAGCATCAACAATATGAGCATTTGAATAGTGGGTGCAGGTCGTCGTTGTCTGTATCTTCAAACACAGGTGCCTCCTCCATGTCGGTTGCACCCGTCTCATCTCATCATGAGGATGATTGGCTATGGTGGGCGTGGTTGCGAATGGCACACGATTGGAATTTGACAACACCATCCCACTACGTTCACCACATTCCCACACATGCATCTACGGAGGATGTCATTTTTGCTTGGGATATCATGTCAATGACTGCATTACAGCAGCAGCAACAACACTCCCAAAATTACATTGTCTCAACAAGCGCTTCCACGAGTACATACCATCAACGACACCAAGCATCGTCATCGTTACTGTTGGATGCAACCTACGATGCTGCCTTCTCCACAAATAACACCATGCTTACCAGTGATGATGATTGGACGTATTATTCGAATATTACCGATAATATATTTCATCAAGCATCCGCGATGGACATTTCAAGTGAAGAACAACAACCGGAGAGTGATCCAATGACAGTTGAATTTGAAAATACTAATACACAAGCAGCATCCTTTTCATCCAAGTGTCTTTCATGGCATTCACATTATACCGGCACGAATGATGTGTCTCCCGATAATGCCCAGGTATCATTGAAAAACTGTAAAAATGAACCCGATGAGGAGGATGCTGTGGAAGAAGAAGAAGAAAATGCTGTAGATGAGGATGAAAATATGCAAGCGGAGGAGAACAGTCTCACAGACGACGATGCTATTAGCGAAATGATGATGAATGATGCAGAACCGTTCAGTAATATTCGTTTTGGGGTTTGTTCAACTGAGTGGACAAACATTAACAAAATATGGCCACCAACGTCTCGGGGATTAACAACAACGACTCTGTCCAAAGATTCCGCAGATGCTGATGAAGAATCATCGTCTGCCTTGTCGACGTCTTCTTCTGAATCGATCCAATCCCACCCAAGCGAACAAGGTGTACAAGAATGTCTCAAACGAGATAATGATGGATGCGAGTCGCTTGCATTGTCGGTCTCATCTATTAATGTGAAGGAGTCCCTTGTAAAAGAGACCAAGCATGCTGTATTGCCATACATAAACATTTACAATACTACGTAACATAAATACATTATATACAGGTCCCGCCATGTAACCTCAGAATAGGAAATTTGTAAGAATGTTGCTGTACTATGTAGTGTATTGAGATTAACTAAAACTAATACAACCAATATGTAGATTATGGCGTGGTCTGTGTGTTTGTAATAATAAAACAAATTTCTATTACAGTGTTTGTACATTAACCTGGTATCATAGTCAAGGTTTATTCTGGGGTTACGTGGCGCGATCTGTATTTGTTGTTTCGCTTTTCTATCAATTATGGTTATCATGACAGTAGTTGTGCAAATAACAAATGATCTATTATTATTCATTATGCATGGTTATTCATTGATGAATGAATCTTTTAATGATACCCTTCTACTGCACAGTAAATTTGTATTCGTACAACAAAATAATACGAACATATATATACACAACATATACAGTTTCATTCAAAGAATGAAAATAGTGATTGTTGCCGAGGGTCTGGGGCACCTGTCTGTTTTGACGTTTTCTTCTTTCCGGGTACTGTCTGGATTGTTTTAGTTGTGTTTGATGTCTGTGGTCTCGGTTGTTGTTGTAATTGTGTAAGAGCACGACCGCCATCGTTACCATTCCCCACAAATGGCGTAGTATCAACAGATCCAACTGGCTCAAATAATGAAGCCAGTGACGATGAAGATGATGTTGTCGATGATGTTGCGATAGGGGTTACTGTAGGTGCACGAGAGTGATCACGAATTTTTAGATCACACCGACGTGTCATGCCTTGTATGGACACGATATTTGTCGCCTCGTTACCCGTACTATTGGATGTTGCATTAGTCGACTGCATACTTGTATCCGAGTCAGAGGTCAATTGGTCAAACTTACGTTTGCGCAAATTTTGTTGGTTATTCGACAGTGGAACATCTCCTGATGTCGATGATGTTAGTTGATCATATTTGCGTTTTTTGCTCTGACCGATTGTTGCATCACCGTCATCATCATCATCTATATTCAGAGCGTCGACATCGACACACTTATTTTCGAGTCCTCCTGAGTGTTGCTTCTTCGTGCCACTCTCGTCGACCATGCAGGATTGAGACGAATAGGTCAGTAAGGAGGCAGGATCCAGGGAGCCAGGCACTGGAACCGTGGGTGTTTTGACCACAGAATCAGCAAACATTTTTTGTAATGACGCCATGGGATCCGTGTCTTCTGCAAAGAACGCATTTAAACAAGTCTGTCCCGTAATGCGGTTCTGCAGGGTGCGTCTAGCATCTTGAAGAATCTTGGATCCATTTTCAAAACAGATACCAAGCACATGTTCAAATGAGGTATCGCACAAATGCAGATAGTGCATTCTATCTATCTTGTACTGATTTGGATGAGCGCGCACCCAATCTGGATCGTCGGCACGTTCCGAAACACCTGCTGGCTGCTGGCGTAATGTCGTGTCGAGGACAAAAATATACGGAGCACGCATGCCTGGTTTGTACTCTGATCCGGCTTCACGTTGTCGGCGCTTCTCATTTGCCATCACATGCGCCGGTTTTTGTGCATAGTCCTTTTTCAACTCTCCCGTCAGGATATAATCCTCCAACGGCAGTTTGTCTTCCACAATCTGCTGTAAAAAGTCCATAATCACTTGTGCCGCACCAGCAATGCTGCGCTTCTCCAATAATTGTTCCCAAATGGCCTTCATGGTGCGACGAAGGGCGGGAAATTTATCACGACGTTTATCTGCGACACCCTTTGTGTCAATCTTGTCGGCACTGCCCGTCTTTTTGAATCCGTCAAGTGTCCACATCTGACCGGCATAGTGCTTCTTTTGCTGGATATAGTACGGCCAGTACATTTTCTCAAATGTCAACTCCACGGCAGATGCCCATCTTTCAGGAAGTGATCGAAAGTATTGTGTGACGCGCCGAGCCATTTGAACACCCAACTCCAATGCTTTGGAAATATTTTCATAGCACGGCACCATCTTCGTCAATAAAATCATCACACTGTCCGTATCGCCATAAATAACCACGGCACCGTATTCGGCATACTCAATCTCAATCAAATCCTTGGTGGTCAAAATCATATCGCGACCAACACGTGTAGTAGACTCCGCAATCGGCACACACGACAACTTGCCCTTTCTAGTTCCAAAAATACCATACAACGAATTCATCGTTATCTTGATGGCATTCTGGCGAGCATTCAAAATCTTGTACTCTGTGCTATCCTCGGGCCATTTGGCCATTTCGGCCTTGACTTGCTTACGCTTGATTTTAAGTTTTTCCAAAATTTTGGGAACAATGCCTTGCCAAAATTGAACAAAATGATGTGTTGTGACACCGTCACCAGATGGTATCTTTTCGATGGGTACTTCCGCAGCCACAAGACGCGCCACATCAACCATGTCGCGAACTAATGTCGAATAGCATAGATTCTTTCGTTGCATAATAGATGGATACAGGGATGCAAAATCCAACACAAGTAGAAAAAAGACAAAGTATCCAATAATGGGATCAAATACCTTGGCACCCTGATAACCGACATCATCGGCACGCTTTCGTTTGGATCCACTTGCGTCGGCGGTATTATTCTTGTTGGTACCAGACATAACCTCATCCACAACGGGGTCTTTCTTGACCACGGGCGTGTTCATAATATGACCTGCCGCGTGGGCCTCACGCACAATTTGATTCCACGACTTGACCGTTTGCCCCGCGGTCATCAATTGGTCAATCGTCGTGTTGGTGATACGCGCCATCTCAACCAAATCGGTTATAATTTGCAACTTATTCAACATGATCATGGGTAGATCACAATCACGAGCACAATACTGCACAATCTTCTTGCGCATCGCGGGGCCACCACGATGATTATCAAAAATCTCATGAGGGCTCATGCTAATCTTATGCATGCCAATCAATTGTTCAGACACATAGTCCAAATTGTAGTATTCGAGTTTGCTAAATTTGTTCTTAATGTACGGTAGTAGATCAATAGAGACAACACCCGGAATAGTGAACAGATTGTAGTCATTATCGCCCATAGCCGCCGTGCTTAAGGATGTTTGAAATAGAGGCGTGACCAGATGATCCAGCGACGACATGCGAAAGAATCGACTTTCAGGCACGACAATACCACACTCGTTACGCCAAAACGAGAGACCTGGATACATGCGTCGTTCCACACCTTTCATGCCAAATGTCGTCATGTCACGCGAATTGGATCGAGCAACACGAATACCCATATATTCGTCGTCAAATCGAAAAATATTGTAGCCGACGCGAATCTGCCACGCAATATCATGCACAATAAAGTCACGCCAGTGTTCCATACACTCGGCCGCGGTATTAAAACAGAACAACTGGACCACCGAACCGTCATCTTCAGGATCAGGCAAATCACATGCACCCACATAGTGACAGAATCGTTGAAATTTCCATTCTCCGAACCGCGCCACCGTAGTATTGATACAAATAATTTCATCTCCATCGCGAAACGGACGAGGCAATGTTCCATCTTCGCTTACGCACTCAATATCAATCGATGCGATAATGAGCGCAGGAATTTCGTCCTTGGTCGATAATGCCATCAAATCCTGCATATCACACTCCACTTCAATGCTACTATGAGAGTGATACTGCTCGGGGATACGACATTGTTGAACTCGCAACCACCCGGCAGGAACAGCACCGAGGGCTTCCAAAAACTTGTTCTCAGGCTCTACATTGCGACCCTCATACACAGAAATACGTTCCCAGTCGTTACGCAATGCCGGAATATATTTGAGACACCAAGGAAGTTTGCGTTGAGCATCTTTCATTGATGTAATGTCCGGAAATGAGACGTGCACAACATTAAATTGCTTTGGTTGTGTCACGTCCGCATCACTGGGCTTGTACTCATAGTAGTGCGCCATTGACTGTTGATTCCAACACACGGAACCACGCAGCAGATTCAATTGCTTTTCAATGGTTTGTGCCATGATATCAAATTGCACCGATGTCCAATGATCCGGGCACTCCACAGAAAAGTATGGACGAAATTTCTTGACCTTGAGCGTCACACTTGTGCCGTCCTGAAGACAACAAAACAATACAGCCGTACATCCCTCAACCTGAGATGTTGTCGATAGTTGCGTATGAAGTTGAACTGCCGACGAATCCTTATTAGTATCATGATGAATGACCGATGGTTCATTTCCCGTTGCATTGTCCATAGATGGTGTGGATAAAGATGATGACGGAGATGCCAATAGTGGTTGCGATGGAACATTCGTACCTCGAAACCGAGAGTGATCGTAATAACGACCAAGTCCAGGCTTGGGGAGATGATCCAGCAACAAAACATCCAACAAAAACACATCCATAGGCAAATCAACCTGATCCATCGTATTGCGATACCCATACGCAGATGAAACATGCTTTGTGCGATCACCAAAGTGCAGAGTGGACGCTGGCGATGGCAACGGTACAGACATCGTCTATATCAAAAATAATATCAGGAGAGGATATACACACAACAAAATCGCATATACAGGGATAACGTTGGTACATGAATAGACAATATTACAAATAAAAAATACACGGGGTGTAAACATTGGAAAGAAATACACAATACACCGCATTACGAACATTCAGAGCAATTGTATTGGAAATCACTGCAGACACCACAACCACTTGTTCTACAACCTTCCTTGCAAGTAGACTTGCTAATACACAAAAGAGAATATAACAACACTTCAAGGAACAACAAGAGCAACCACACAAATAACACAGAATAACGTTACACAACACATAAACACATTTGACAACAGAAAAAATATATTAATCTATTTTATTGGATAATTTAGCGAATAAAACCAAAACACAATTTGATGTAATCTTTGCCGGACGCCAATAGCACTCTCGAGTTTGCACAATCCCCGAACACAACACCCAGTTCCCCGAAGAATTCGCAACAACAGACGGTAAAATCATTCACACAAATGCACAACAACAAAAAGTTTTGTTAATAATAGGACTAGTTTATAATTAATGACAACATTTCAGGAAACACTAATATTAGGTTCGTCACATAAAGGACAGATAACCGAATCAGACATACAAACGATAAACATATTTTCTACACCAATTTACTCTTGTGGAGCAAAAGGATTGAAGGCTGCCGGAGCAGCAGTGGTGGCGCCACGACGCGCACTACCGGCGGGAGCACGAGGCTTGGCACCGGCGGCTTGGAAACCTGCAGGCAATAAGGAGTTTGCTTGCTGGGCGGAGAACTGGTGCGACATTGCGCGACCCTGGGTCTTTCCAACAGGAGGAACAATATAACGACCATCAGGACCAACAGTACCGCGAGCCGCCTGGAAGAGAGCAAAACCACCTTTACCTTCGCGGCCGGGAATATTATCAGGCACCCGGAATTGAGGAGGGGCGCGGTTGGCATCAGTACTCCATGCAGTATACTCCTTTGCCAATGCAACTGCACTGACAGTGGGATCGTTGATATCCTGTGAAATTTGATCGAGTGCTGTACCAAGACCAACATTTCCACCGCGTGAACCACCGGCCTGATACACAGAGCGGGTGGCATCAACCACCTCGGCGCGGGTAGGAGCACAGTAGTACGTCGGGGCGCCAATACTGCGATCCACGCCAGCGCGGGATCCATAGGCCGCCTTGGTAGACTTACGACGATGCTCACGCTTGCCCTTATAGAGGCGGAGACTAAAATCGTCGTGTCCATTACCACCCATACCTGGTCCAGACCCATAAATATTACACTCTCCGGCATTGGGATCCATAACGGCGCCTTGCACGGCGGCACCATCCGCAGAACGGAGAGGATGAGAAGTCAAACCGGCACGTTGCTTAGACGACTTTAATCCGTCGGCCCAACCAAAACGGCCCTTGATGCTTCCATTTTGTTCATAAGCAGCCACAAGATCAGCAGGATTTGCCAGTTGACCTGTGCGCTTGTCAATGATATGACCTGCCCCAGCATGGTTACGAACCGCGCTAGCAGCGGCAAAACCACCCAACCGACGCTGGTCCGGGTTCTTCAAAAAATCATCATAAAACGCCTTCATAACTGAGGCATCAAAATTTTGAATATTATCCACACGACCATCGGAATGCACAATAATACCCATTTCACTTAGGGGTTCCGCGAGGCCGTACTTCCAACCTTGGACAACCAACTTGGCAATTTGCTCCATTGGCAAAGCAGTGGCGCCGCTCAAGGTGGAAGCAATGACGTGACGATACGAGTCACCACCCACACGAATAAAATTACCCTGGCGATCATTGCGAAGTTGACCTCCCATCTTGTAGGTCGCAGCAGGGTTGCGAACAGAAACAAGTCCAAAGGGACTATTCGAGTCAACTTGCTGTTGAGATCCGGGAACAAACGTACCTCTGTTTGCAAGATCAATTGTAATGCGAGCATCAGGATCGGCGGTAAACACCATTCCGCTTCCGTTATCCTGGCCCTGCTGGACAAGTGCATTCAAGACGTTTGCCCACTCGGCAGTAATTTCGACATACTTCTTCTTGTTAAACAACTTTTCGCGAACGTTTACTTGAGTGTCCGCACCCACGTACTGTCCAAGACGGTCTTGTGGCACAAGGACACTACGGCGAACAGGATTACCCAGGGTGGGAATCTGACTAGTACGCACCTGCTGTTGCAACTGAGCAGCCGAACGAATTTGAGACATGGTAATAATAAAATATTGTTAACAATATGAGAAATTAGTAACGCGTAAAAGAAAAACGTATTAACGTCACAACACGTCAATATGCTATCTAACCGGTTTGATTATACATGATAACTAAAAAAATTGTTCGTCGATCGACCAACGAACGAATTAATAAATATTATTAATTAATAATATTGTTTGGTAAAATTATTATTTTTTTATTTGTACTCTATACTGGGCCGACAATTGCAGAAATTTCATACCATTAATAAAATAATAACCATCAACGCGGTGTAAATAATCGGCAATTTGGTTCATCATCTACGTAGAGTTTCTTTTAATTTTTATTTCCCCAACAACACGTCTATTCAGATGACGCTATTATTATTCATTTGTGTTGTGATAAACGTGTATTAGACTCTATTATTGGTGACATAATTGTTGTAGTAGTGCCCTGCAATTGATTCGTCAGTGCGGTCAATAAATCTTTATCCAATGGATATCCGTATTGCTCTGCCAGTTGCGGTTCCTCACGCACAACACGATCCGCCATGAGTGTTGCAAATTCATTATCCTTGGTACGGAATGTCAAAAATTTTCCTTGTGTAATATTATTTGCCACGGCATTCCTATATTCGGCAATGGATGTTACAGGACGCCCGTTGACGTGTGTGATGATACTACCGCGTTGGAGCGAATTGGCCTCCTCAACAGCAGAGTTTCCAAAAACATCAATAATAACCAACGATGGTCTTTCAATTTCCTGATATTGGGTGCATTTGTATAATTCTCGGAACGCATGCCGGATATTCGACGACATGGGTTGTACCAGCAACCCGGCAAAGGCAACGTAAGGAATCGCATCAAACGGTGGGTATAGTCGTCTGAACCCATTTACATTAATTTCGGGCAAAATAATATTATGCGAAACCAATCGTTTGTCATCTGTCTTCCACACGTGAAATACAATCGGGTCGTTGCGACGCACCATATGCAAAACATCTGGCAGATGCATCTTTTCTTTGTACCACGGAACTTCGACATCGCCCTCGTTGTCTATATCAAAGAAATATTTTTGTCCATCAATGCTCGCCTCAAAACTACACAAAACGTCCAACGGTTTGATTTGAATGGGGTCTTCTATCAAGGGCGACAATCGGCTCACATGTTGAACAACAACTCCACTCGAACAGTCACTCTTACCAGTCGCTTCATTCTTACGCGACGGGCCCGTACCAACCATTTCCAAAAAACTGTTTGTCGTATTTTGATATTCAACACCCAAACGTCCTCGTCGAATGACTTGATTCTGCATCGACGGTTTAATATCGTGCCATAATGCCTTCATGTAGGCGATGGGTTGGAAAAAGGAAACGTTGCTGGCCATCACAGAGGGTATTCCACTAATAATGTACCCGATGACCTTTCCATCCTTGACAACTGGGGCTCCCGAATGTCCCGGATTGATGGCGCCATCCACTTGACCGACACCAAACTGTATTCCATTCATCATCATATCCAAAACTTTAATGCGATCCATTCCCAACGGGTACCCATACACGGACAACTTTGAACCAGGCTTCAGCGTCTTACTATCACCTACAGGCCATGCCCGGAATATACGCTGGTCCAATATATCCGGATCAATCACTTCCAACAAGGCCGCGTCGACTTGAGGCATGACGGCCACAATCCGAGCGGGAATACGTTTCTTGTCTGTAGCGACCGTCTGAATCTTGATGGGTGTTGTCAACGAAGCACTCTCAACAACATGAAAACAGGTCAGAATATATTTAACGGGTTCATTATCGACGTCGTTGTCTTGCTGCTGTGTAAATGGTGGTTTTACAAACCAACCAGTTCCCGTTCCACCCGTACGTTCACCAGGCAGCCATGGCGCACGGAATGATTTGGAGAACCCGGACACATGAATAATAGCCACACTGCGCCCGATCACACCCAACTGCTCTTCCCACTCGGGAGTGTTATGATCATCTGCAAACACTGCTGGTGTAATCGGATGACTATCGGGAGGACGGTCATTCGTCGGTACACCAACACCATTGCGTGATTCATTTATTGTATTTTTGTTGTTATTGTTGGTGTTATGTTCCAAAATAACGGAAGATGAGGATGATGAAGTACTCTGGCCTTGTAATGTTTTTTGCGGATTGTTTATGTGGGCCTTATTTTGCGCATTCTCTTCTGCAACAAGTTGGCGACGTTCCGCTCGAACCCTCGTACATTCCCCATCAGTACACGTTGACTGTTGAGGACCCGCCAACACTGACGATGATGAAGCCGATGTTGTACGCGGTGCTGAAGTAGACGGTTCCTTATTCATCGTTGCTGCTGCAGTAGTACGACGTGCCGAAACATTATCTGTATGAATAGATTCTTTCAATGACGACATTTTGTTCAGAAACACAAGACAATATATATTATGAAATCAAAGAAAAACAATCACAAAAATCAGTTTATTATTTATGAAAGCATGTATAATTTATGACACGACAATTTAGTGGGAAACCCACTCAATAAAGAGAGAACATGTGTATATATAACTCGAGTTATTTATACCACAATTCTTTGAAACCCAATATTCATATCTTGTAATTTTTCGCCATACATTTTGTTTCCAGTATACATCTACGAGTACAATACATCATCCCAGTCCATTGATCCTTTGCACCATCTACAAATTAGACAAAGTCAATCCAATAATGTGACTTAAAATATACCTCGAGTTATATATTATCTGGATATTATATTTATTTGTTCGTCAATGATCCGGGTTGACCTTTATGTGCACAGAAGGATGGTGTTGTTTAATCGGTTGGTCACATGAACGTAGGGTGTTGTTCAGTATACGTTTTAACAAATTATTAATTCAATTAACTATTTTATCTACAAACATATTCTACCTCGAGGTATTTTATTCCAATAAATACAATATCTATCATAACTTTTGATAAACCTTTTATCAGAGGTTTTCAAGATACTGAACATATCACTCAGGAATGTCCAGACATTCAGATTTGATATTGTTAAAAGAATGCACCTATGTAGTTCATGTCGCTATAATACTATACCTCGAGTTTAATATTTTATATATATGCATTCTTTCATTGAACATAGATCTCCGTTGGTGTCTGGTCGTGTTTCGCGTCTTCCTCAAACCATAGTACACTTTATGGTTGGATATGCTCAACTCGTTGCCAGCCGATATTATTCATCGTATTGTTACCCACTATGGAGGCACATATTATCCGTTTTTCCGACATGTGTGTCGATCGTGGTCGGAATTGATATATGATGCAACTGCGCTTAATGACCCAGTTTACAAGTCACTAAAGTTACATCGTCACCGACCTTCTTTTCCTTTTGTAGTTCTTGCTCAGCATGGATATTTGAACATGATTGAATGGATCCATTCCCTATTCTCACATATCAACTCAAGTGATTCTGCTTTATGTTTAAAGTGGCCGGCAAATGATCTACTGGGATTTGCTGCGCAAGGCGGGCACGCACCGCTCGTGCGTCTTTGTGTTGAAAAATATGGCGCCACCAACATTAATTTGGCCATAGAATACGCCGCCAAAGGTGGTTATGAACATATTGTTCGATTGTGCAAAGAATATGGGGCCACGTCATTTGATCTGGCTCTTGTCGGTGCTGCCGAAAATGGTCGTGTTGGTATTCTACGATTGTGCAAGGAGGAGTTTGGCGTTACTGATTTCAATAATGCTATGGTGCATGCTGCAATAAGTGGGTATGAAGATTGTGTTCGTTTGTGCAAAGATTATGGCGCTTCGAATGTTGACGATGCAATGGGTTGGGCTGCATGGGGTGGACATGCACATATTGTTCGTATATGTAAAGAAGAGTGTGGGGCCACAAATGTTGATAAAGCAATGTGCGATGCTGCTTATTGTGGAAAAATTCATATTGTTCGTCTTTGCAGAGAAGAGTATGGTGCTGCAGATGTTAATAGGGCCATGTCAAACGCCGCAAAACGCGGTCACGTGGATATTATTCGTCTGTGTAAAGAAGATTATGGTGCTACTGATTTTGGTCGAGCACTAAATTATGCACAAGAATGGAACCAGACGGAGGTCATCCATTTATTGTCAGAGTGGATCAAAAATACCGTCACTTGAAAACTATTATTGTAGTATTGTGCGATATATATTTATATTCATGTACAATAGTATTTGCGGTACAACTTCTATAAAATATCAAATTGGGTAACTTGCAGGAATTAATATGTATATATATATATACACATATGATGTATCCAACAGACAGAAAATATATTGTTCTACTATAAATAATAACAAACTCTACGTGAGGTAATTCAGTTAAAGACTCTATATAGTATTATTATCAGAGACTTTCTCACTGATATATTTTTGTCTCATGTCAGTTACACCATCTGCACGGCAATATTATTTGCAGCATCCTGAACAACGACAGGTCATTCATGATCGAGTGGATCAGGCACTTGCAGAACTATCTCTTTCACGTTTGGAGCATCAGTGGCCAGTGGAGGCTGTGATCACATATCCTGCCCCAAACGAATCAACAACTTTGTCATATACGTATCCCGCCCCCGATACCAATGTACCACAAACCACCGTTGTATCCGTGCAGCGTCCGACAGGAATGATATCCATTCAACAACAGCAGCAAGCACCGGCAACAACTGCCAATCCAAACTTTTTCACCATGGGTCAATTGATTGCACAACAAATTAATGATATTATTCAGCAACTCACGATGGAGCGTGCATTCCCACAACTGCGTGTGCAATCAGGATATTTGTCTGGATATTCTCCGGATCGACCTGAGCAATTGGATGCCATGAACGTGCAAGCGGGCCTATCAACAAATATTCTGCATATCACGAAACAGATTTCTTCGGGCACAGCCCAAGGAACAGTATATGGTGTGCAGGTGTTGCCCAATACGGGGTTGCACTATGTGGATATTTTTGATAGCGCCATGAATATAGAGCGTCGTGTGCCAGCAGTGTTAAAGAAAAGTCCTATCTACGATCCAATGGTGTGGAAAAAGTATGTAGCATTGACACAATTGGATCGATTGCAACAACAGTATAATGCATTAACACCACAACAACAGTTTGAAGAGGGTACGTTTATCGAGTCCCGTGTTCTTCTGATCCTAAAAGTCGCCGATCTTCCACGAAATATACAATGGCAGTACGCATCTTTCGCCGTTGCAGCACAAGATCTTTATGATAAATACCTGTCCAAGGCGTTTAATACAATCAACAATGCCGCATATGTCGACGCTGTAGTTACCCTCGTGGGCAGTAAATTGGTGGAAGCCAATTTGAGCGCCTTCTTTCCACTGTTATATGGTACATTTCGTGCCCTCGATCGCAAGTTCTTTGATGACTACACGGAACAGTTGTTAGGTCCCGATGTACAAAATATCCCTGTGCAACTCATTATTGAAGAAAAATTGGATGGCAGTATTAAAGATCTACTGGTCGATTCGGGATGGATGCTTATTGGAGAAAAACAGGCGGCAACGCAACTGCAGAGAAAGAAACCCGTTGTGTTGGACGCGGATCGAACCATGAGCGTTCTCGCGCAAATTGTCTTTGGACTCGCAGGTGCGCAAAAGTATTTTGGTTTTGTTCACAACGATTTGCATTGGCAGAACGTCATGTTTAAAAATGTGGATATCGATCTTGTTTTGTATTTTGAACATAATGGCGTCTATTACCGAGTACCCACATTTGGAAAGTGGATGCGGCTCATCGATTTTGGTCGCTCGCGTATCAACGTACAGGGTATTGATCTGTTCAGTGCAGAAACTATTGAGGTTGATCCGCGATGGAATGTGAGTAGTTTTAATAACGATCTCGTCCGAATCATTAGTGTTCTTCTTCTCACGCTCCTACCCGGCACTTATAGCATTCAAGGCCATGATATTAACAAGGCTAATGCATTATTCAACTTTTTGGATCATGTTATTCAATGTGGATCGTCACCAACATCCTCTTCATCGTCGTTGTTTGATCAAGTAAATGCATGTGTGGATGCACAACCTGATCGTGAAGATGAATGCTGGCGTGAAGAATTTAGTGTAGGACCGTTCACCACCAAGAGTACATGTCGTAATGCTATTCCCATTGAAAATATTGGTTATTTTGATGCTCTTCGTATTGATCCTGCTCTTATTCCCGCGGATGCCATCGTATATCCTTTTTGAAACCAGGAGATCAAAAGAGCAACAAACTCGAGATATAACCATTTGCGGTAACTGTGAAATAAACTATTTTGTTGTGCAAACTCAAATTTGTTTTGTGGTAATATCGGAGCGACGGTACATATTATCATTTTGATGTCTTTCCGGGATCAGATATCCATTGTTCATTTCTCTCTGGATCGTTACTCGTTGTGTTCGGTTTATTTCTGACGACGCAGTATTGCTTGGTTGTATTCATTCTTTTAAACAATCAGTTGTACTGGAAATATGGAGCGATTCCGCAGTATTCCATCGCGTGATCTGATTCGTTTAGGTGTTGTGTTATGGATTTTGTTTTCTCTGTCTCTTGGCTTTTTGAGTCACAGCAGTACATTAATTGCGGAGCGAATGTCATATGCACAGCAATATACGTCGTTATCATGTTCGGCAACATCGATCATGATGGTAAGTACGGTTCCGTGCTTATCGTTGGATTCGACATCTACATCAACCCATACCATGCTGCCGCCAGCCGATGATGACCCAGTACCTCCACGGGTTTTTACACAGCAGCGAGAATATAATAGCGGGCAGATAATTACGCCCGCAATCGTAACGGCAGCAGAAATGGCTGTTTCGTCGCCTCCGCCGACTGTACGAAATATATGTTGGTTGTTTCATTGGCAAATATCAACGGGAATGCCACTCAATACACCACTTGTATATATTGCAGCATGGCAACCTGTAAACTCTTTGGTTGTGCAGAACAATATTACGTGGGTGGATCAATATGGAAAACAATGGATGGAGGACCACACAAATGTCACATGTTGGGTTCAATTTTCATCACCCCTTTTGCCTATGGTTGTATTTGACCCTCCTCATCAATCTTCTCGGGCCACTATTGGAACCATGGTTATGAGTCTGTTCGGAATTGTAACTGTTGCTGTCATTCTATTAATCTTTTTGTATAGCAAGTATGTGTATAGCCCGTCATATTTGTCGCTATAATCCCAGGTTACATGTATGATCCACATTAAAAACATTCTACGTGGGGTACCATATACAACAACTCGAGTTATAGATCGGAATATTAATTGTGTACAATCGCCCATGAGATCATAATTGTTTGGTTGACAATGATACCTGTGCGACGCATATGATTATCGACGTATGCAAAGTAAATTGGATAAAATATTATTCATGGTGTGGGTCTGTTTAAAAATTTTTGTGAGTAAAATATATCTCGAGTTTTAACATATGGATATGGTGTCTCCTTGTCTGGAGAAAATTTAACGGTGATAGTTTTGTGCAAACGTATTACATGTAATAGTGACCTTTGACGTGTATCTACGAATTCTGCATTGCACGTGATTATAAGTGGTGAATATCGTTTGACTGACTATTCTTAATTAATGAATGTTTTTATTGCACAGCAACTGCATCCATTGCTTTCATAAATTGTTATAATGATTTTGAATGATTTGCCGAATGACATTCTCAAGATCATTTTGATTCACTTTGGAGGTGGCATGTACATATTGTATCGTCATGTGTGTAATCATTGGCGCGTGTCCGTGTCTACCTTCGTAGAATCCACCACGACGCTGGCATCACAACAACAATCATCGTTGTCGGAGCCTATAAAACGGAAAGTGATGAGTCTACAAACTCCACAACATGCATTTCAAAAGTATATTGCGCGGCAAAAGCGACAGCGACGAAGACAAGAACAAACAAACACCATGGTGGATAACCATTCTTTCAAATTTACGTCTGGCTGGATGGTCGGTCAACCCCGACCACAACAACAAACACTGGTTCAAATGGCCAAACAGGGTCGCATCGAGGTCGTAAAATGGATATATCAGTTGCGACAACGACAGTGGCCGTCTGTAGCATACGTGAATCGACTGCTTCGTGCTGCTGCCAAGAGTGGTAATGCTGCACTTGTACGACTGTGTGTGGAGTTGTATGGTGCTACAGATATGTGTGGTCCAGTGTGGTATGCGGCATACTACGGTCATGACTCTATTGTACGTCTATGTCATGACGATCTTGGAATGCGAACTACGGATGCTGTTGAGTATGCCGTTGTATATGCGGCTCTCGGCGGTCATCAGTCGCTTGTAGAACTATGTTTGGATAAATATCATTCTCTGTTAATGTGCAATGCGACGGAGGCTGCTGCTCTGGCGGGGCACGCATCATTGCTTGAGTTTATGCTCGGATCTCAATCGGACATACCTGCTCATCGTGAGTTGGTATATGCGGCAATGGGTGGACAGGACCATATTGTACGCCTACTATTTGCTCGGTATCACTATACAGCAAGAATGGCCAATGCTGCATTGGTGGAAGCAGCCAGACATGGTCATGTGACGACGTTTCGATTGTTAAAAGACGTATACAATGCAACGGATGTGCTTGAGTCGTTGCGCAGTGCAGCAGGAAGTGGTGATATTGATGTAGTGCGCATATGTATCGAAGAGTACTGGCCGAGCGATACACAATTGGTTGCGTTGAAAGTGATATTGTCGGCAGCGGCTGCTAGTGGTCAACTTCATCTTATTTGCACGTGGTGGCCTCGATATGTTGATCAATGCGTTCAGAAGCAGCAATCTGCGATGGTGACGACGGCACATGAATCATCAGCCACGCTTTGTCGATTCATAGATGCTCCTTTCATAGTTAAGATGGCCACAGAGGGTGGTTTCTATACTGTGCTTCAGTGGTATCGTGAAACGGTTGGCTCAATCAACGCAGATAAGGGTATGGTCCGTGCGGCAAAATACGACCACATTGATCTTGTTCGATTTTGCTACGAACAATGGGGTGCTCAATCTTGCGATGCCACTATGGAATGTGCCGCGCGATACGGACATTTGGAAATTATTCAGTTATGCCACGACGAATATGGTGTCACGAATCTTGATGCAACGATGTCTGAAGCAGCAAGGTGCAAACAATGGGATGTTGTACAATGGTGCCTCGATCAATCCGAGACACCGCATATAGCAAGCGTTGTATATTGGGCGGCACATCACCGTTCGCTCCATATGCTTGAGGTCTGTTATCGTCTGAACAATCATGTTATTCTACCAACAGATTTGGAATATACTTTAGACGAATATTTAAACACATGTCTCAAGCATAATCATTATCCATACGATTACATATATCAATTTTTAAAAAAATGGTATCTATCGAAAACTTGCGTACATAAATGTCTTTTGGCAAACTGAGTTTTTATTGTGATGATGAAATCATATTGTTACAATGGTTGTGCACATATATTGCTATTTTAAATGCGAATAAGTAATTTATTTGTGCATGTATAAATGAATACTAATTTGCGACACAAAATCTACGTATGTTATTACTTTGCACCATAAAAATAGAGAGCATTAATATTGGTCAATTTTTGAAATTCTTCATTTATCGTGTGGTTTACAGCGAATTGCTATACTTGTTCTTCTTCACTAGTTAGGTTACACGACATGGACGGGGCAGATTATTATCGTCTTTCGTACTCTACATACCGACAAAATGCTGGTCCTCTAATCGCACCATGTGATCCGTTTGTGCCATCAAAGTACCATCTATCGGTGGATTGGTATGAAACGCCGAAACCATTTGGATTGAGTTTTATGATTCGTTCATGCAACGCCTCTGCTGCAACTGCGGCAAACGTGGCAAGTATAGTCCTCGCAGCCCGTAGGTGGTTTCAGTCAAATTTTTCTGAATACCTCGTTAGAGAAGCAGATGGTAATGATGTACAAAAATATCAACAGCAGTTACCCCAGATTGAAATTGTGATTATTCATAATTTTGTTCACGATGATACATGTGATGTGGTAAACACTGCCTTTAAGCAAGCACTCTGTCAAAATATTGATAGTCTTATGGTCGCGGCGGATGCTGGTCTGTCGCCTGTTTCGTCTTCGGGGGATGATCAAGAAAAATGGAATAGCGCGCCGCATGCTGCTCAAATTAGCCAAAAGATCAAACTTAAATACGTCTTCTATCCATACCGTATCAGTAAGCCGGGTCTTGAATTGTATGTTACACCATGTGACTCGGTGCACTCTCTTGTTTATATGACAAATTGGGCCATGCAACAATGTTCTTGCAAGTATATTGTTCGTTGGGATGCAGATTTCATTATGACGGATGTGTTTTTTGACGCACTAATGAGGCAGATCACACACGCGTCATCACGACTTGGGTTGGATTTTGATAGTTGTCGATTTACGACCATTGATGCATCCAGCATTCGTAATAGTGAACCGCGACTACTCAATACAGATTCGATGCCTGTATTTGTAAAACACCATCTGTGGGAGGTGTCACAGTTTTTAGCAACCAAACATCGGCAATGTGAAATCCCGGAGCAACAATGCCACGCAACGCGGTCGCGTGACTTGAAACAAAGTCCACGTGAATATTACAAATGGCCGGCGTGGTGGACGTGTGTTTTACAAGACCGCGATAGCGAAATTTCTGGTAACATCATCAACGATCACTCCTTTGCGGAACTATTTTCCTACATGAATCTTGTGCAGAAAACGCGAAACACATTTAACGCGATTGTCCGGTTGTTGCCTCCTGACTGTCAACTATTTACCCGAGCAAACGATCCCAAATGCGATATACTCTGTCGAATGGTACCATTTGCATTAGAACGTCCGACACTACATATGGTTTTGGCGACAATGTATGATATGCAATATATTTGTTGTGGCGATGATGAATGTACGATGAAACATATATTCAAATCGGTGGATACAGACATTTCAGCAGCAACAACAGACAAAAACAACGGCGACTTCAATCGTCGTTTTGCATCTTCTGCTGAATCGGGATCACCTTCCCAACAGAGACAACGCCTTCTTTTAGATTTATACGCATGTAATTTTACCGATGAGCCATTAGCCGTTCATCACAATAATCAAGATTCTGAACGATTGAACGATTTGAATCGTGTGTATGAGCGATGCGCGTGGATATTCACGCAGGCAGAACCGCTTCGAGGAACAATACAGCACGACGTTGCGCGGGCTTTCGACCCAATTATTGTGCGCCGTGTAGAGGATCAAAAACAATATCACGCCGCGCATGAATTATCTGCAAATGAACAGGCGCTCTACATGGCGCGGTGGGGCAATTCGAACCGCAAAGAACAAAAATCAGTAAGAATTATCGCCACCATAACAACATGCAAACGGTTTCATCTTTTCAAACTTACGATGCGGTCGTTTTTAAGATACTGCACGGATGTGATGCGACTTGATGAGTGGATTTGTATTGACGACGGTAGTAGTGATCAAGATCGTGAACAGATGCAATTGCAATTTCCATGGATGCGATTTATATGGAAGAGCCCACAACAAAAGGGACATCGACTAAGTATGAACATGCTTCGCGATATGATTCTGACCGAATATCCAAACTGTGAGTATGTCGTCCAATTGGAAGATGACTGGTTATTTTTACATCCTGTGGATCTGATATCGCAGGCACTTCGTGTATTGCATATTGATGATCAATTTGGACAGTGTTTGTTTGTGCAAAATTATCAAGAAGAGTCGAACCAATCAGCCGTATTTTCAGGCAAAGAATATTATCGCACCGGAACAACCCCATCATTCCAAGTACATCAGCCTTTGGCCGGTGAAGAGTTAGAAAAGTGGAACAAGCAGAATGCAGGTCGTCGTAATCATGCATGGTGGCCGGGATTCTCGTTACGGCCTGGAGTTACACGAACGAATGTCTGGAAGCAACTTGGATCGTATAGTTTAACAGCAAGTAATTTTGAATATGAATACGCGACACGATATACGGCATTAGGATACAAGACGTGTATGTTGTTTATGTTACATGCTGCGCATTTGGGACCTCCAACGTACAGTGCACGAACATCTACAAATCCAAATGCATATATTTTGAACGGCATGGCCAATTGATAAACAACTTTTCGTGTATGTACAAAAGAATAGGATATATAAAAATAACTATATCTCGAGAAATAATTTAGTTGGCAAAAGTTTTAGTTTGGAAATATTTTTTATGTACTCTTGACAAACACACAAGTATATATCTCATAGATAATTACACCAATCGAATGGACCACTGTAATAATAATAACACGTCTGCACGCTCATTGCGGCCAAATCCTGTCGTTTACCATGACGCAGATTCAGTTTTTATCACCATGCCAGACGATATTATGACTCTCAGTCAAGCCCAGATGTACGGTGAAAATCTCACGAAGCAAGTAACCACATGCTTCAAGGAACAAGATAACGTGAGCAATGCTACGGTGTCCATCGCAATGATGTCAAGAGACGACCTGAACATAGTCTAAAATATTGATAATATTCACAATGTTTGTATAAAGTGTTTTTATAACCAAAATGTGGGAGGGGG